>OBKS01000041.1_pt1 | contig 132043 bp, 93 predicted proteins | sample 1517381 | NCBI WGS metagenome assembly OBKS01 (sample SAMN04571686, study PRJEB22368) | human gut metagenome | biome: human gut; material: stool | host: Homo sapiens | place: Luxembourg | collected 2012-08-03 | reverse complement strand
TTCTACAATGGGCAAGTTTATGATGCCTATACTTTCGTGTCCGACTTGATTAAGAATGCGAAGAAACGTATTGTCCTTATCGACAATTATGTTGACGAGACTGTACTGACATTGCTCGATAAAAGAGAAAACGATGTGTCTGCCGTAATCTATACTCAACAAATAAGCCATCAGTTCCAACTCGACATAGACCGTCATAATGCTCAATATGCACCGATTGATGTTGAAACATTCCGTTTATCACATGACCGCTTCCTTTGTATAGACGATGATGTATATCACATAGGTGCATCCATTAAGGACTTAGGCAAAAAGTGGTTTGGTTTCTCTAAGATGGAGATACTTACACCAGATGAATTGGTAGAACGAATCAATAGAGGATAATACATACGAAAATTTCAAGAAAAAGAACTTAGTAAATGTTAAAAAATAATTTGGATTTGTCGCTATTTCTATAGCAGTGGTGTCATATAGATCGGAAGGAACACATATCCGTTTTCTTCTTTGTAATCCTGGGTATAAATTACGTAAGGAACATGAAGTTGTTTTTTGAACTTTTCACGGAATTTTGACAAGGATGAGAAGCTGGAATACTTGCCAGATTTCACCTCAACCGGGCAAATGTTATGGGCGTTTGTCAATGTCGGATTTTCTACAAGGAAGTCAACCTCCATCCTGTCCTCAGAGACCGTTGAATAATTGCTATAGAAATACAAAGAGTGACCGCTTGCAACAAACATCTGGGCGACAATGTTTTCCATGAGCATCCCTTCATTGATTTCCAACTTGCCAAGAAGAAGTTCCTGATACAGCTCCTCGCCTTGGATAGTCTTCTCATCGAACGCGTGAGAAATCAGGAGCCCAGTGTCTCCCATATAACATTTGAAAGTCCGGTCATCTCGTTTCAGTCTCATGCCTACCTGAGGTTCCGTAACACCATTGCAGATATTCACAAAACGAGCGTCCTTCAGCCAAAGGAACGATGACTCATAGCTTCTGTATCTCGCGCCTTCACCCAAACTTGCAAGGCGGAACTTCTTCTCATGTTTCTGAAGCTCGCCCGGTATCTGATCCCACACCGCCTTAACCTTTTCCGTGTACCCATTGACGTGCTTGTCAATGCTACGACGGTACAATGCCAGAATATCCCGCTTCACCGTGTCTACTTTACGGAATATCCCCGTTTCAACAAATTCTTTAACCGCCTGCGGCATTCCTCCGACAATCAGATACTGCCGGAACAGGGTCATCGCCTTACGGTGCATCGGGCCAAGCTGACATCGATTCTCAAAACACGTCTTGACGAACGGCATGGTCATCTCATCGCCCAACGCCCATAAAAACTCCTCAAAATCCATAGGGTACATTTGAAGAGGTCTCTCCTCGGAAGGCAAAAGAATATCCTCGGTGTTCTCATTGATGCTTACCAATGACCCGGTCTCTATGTAATCATACCTTCCGTCCGCTACAAGATGCTTGATGGCCTGACGCGCCATTGGATATTTCTGAACCTCATCGAAAATAATCAATGACTCTCTCTCGTACAGCTGGACACCAGCGACATTCTGCAAAAAGATAAGAAATGTGTCAGTTTCATTCAGATACTCATCAAAAACTTCCTTCATCGCTTTACCGATGTGCGCGAAGTCCACAAGAATATATGACTTGTACTCATTCTTGGCGAACTCCTCCACTATGAAGCTCTTTCCCACCCGCCTTGCTCCTTCCACGAGGAGGGCGACCTTGCCTTTCTCCTCGTTTTTCCATCTCAAAAGGGAATTATATATTTTCCTTTTCATAAATCACTGTTTTTCAAAGACAAATATAACACCTCTGCACCGAACAAACAAATTTAATCACCACATTATGCACCAAAACGAGATTTTTGAGATAGCATTATCGCACCAAACAAACAAATTTAATATTAATCTTGACCTTCCCTGGAAAAGGTTGACACTTTTGGGGATGAACCGCGCGAGTGTGATAGAAATGAAAGTGTGGCCGAATGACAATCCGGTCACACTTTCATGCTTTGTCTCACGTCGCTTCGACAGACCCGGCGACAGGACGGGAACTACTTCTCCTGCTGCGGACGGAGATCCAGACTGAGCTCGTCGAGCTGGGTCTGGTCGATCTTGGACGGAGCGTCGATCATCACGTCACGGCCCTGGTTGTTCTTCGGGAAGGCGATGAAGTCACGGATGGACTCCTTGCCGGCGAACAGTGTGCAGACACGGTCGAAACCAAATGCCAGACCTCCGTGAGGCGGAGCACCGTACTGGAAGGCGTGGATGATGAATCCGAACTTATATTCAGCCTCCTCAGGACCGATGCCCAGAACCTCGAACATTCTCTTCTGAACCTCCGCATCATGGATTCGGATGGAACCGCCACCGAGTTCTGTGCCGTTCAGCACGAAGTCGTAGGCATTGGCGCAAACCCTTTCGAGATCCTCTTTCTTGTCGCTGTAGAACAGGTTCATGTGCTCAGGCTTCGGTGCGGTGAACGGGTGGTGCATCGCGTAGAATCGTCCGTCCTCCTCGCTCCACTCAAGAAGCGGGAAGTCCACGATCCAAAGCGGCGCGAAGACCTTAGGGTCACGAAGGCCGAGCCTGTTGCCCATCTCGATACGCAGAACGCCAAGCATTGTCTGCACCTTGCGGTTGCTGTCACCTGACATCACGAACACGATGTCACCGGTCTTGGCCTCAACGGCCTCGGCGATGACTTTCAACTCGTTAGGTGAGTAGAACTTGTCGATCGAGGACTTGACGGAGCCGTCGGCGTTGAGCTTTATGTAAATCAAGCCCTTGGCACCGACCTGAGGTCTCTTGACCCACTCGGTCAGCTCATCGATCTGCTTGCGGGTGTATTCAGCGCCGCCCGGAACCGCGATGGCTCCGACGTAGGCAGCGTCCTCAAGAACGGAGAAGCCTTTGCCTTTCACCTTGTCTGTAATCTCGTGAATGGTCATTCCGAAACGGACATCCGGCTTGTCGGAGCCGTATTTGTCCATCGCGTCGTACCAGCTCATACGAGGCATAGGGTCAGGAATATCAACCCCGAGGACATTCTTGAACATCGTCCTCATCATTCCCTCGAACATATTCAGGACATCCTCCTGCTCGACGAAGGACATCTCACAGTCGATCTGGGTGAACTCCGGCTGACGGTCGGCGCGCAGATCCTCGTCACGGAAGCAGCGGACGATCTGGAAATAGCGGTCGTAGCCGGCCACCATCAGCAGCTGCTTGAAGGTCTGAGGAGACTGCGGAAGGGCGTAGAACTGTCCCGGATTCATCCTGGATGGCACGACAAAGTCGCGGGCTCCCTCCGGAGTGGACTTGATCAGGTACGGAGTCTCGATCTCCATGAAGTTGTGTGCATCGAGGTAGTTGCGCACCTCGTGGGCAAGCCTGTGCCTCAGGGCCAGCGCCTTCTGGAGAGGATTCCTTCTCAGGTCAAGGTAACGGAACTTGGCGCGGAGATCCTCGCCGCCGTCGCTCTCGTCCTCGATGGTGAACGGAGGCACCGCGGACTTGTTGAGGATGTTTATCGCCTCAAGCCGGATCTCGATGTCGCCTGTACCCATCTTAGGGTTCTTGCTCTGACGCTCGACTACCTCACCGGTGGCCTGGATGACATATTCACGGCCCAAAGAGGTCGCGGTCTCCACCAAAGCTGCGTCTGCGTCCGCCTCAAGCACGAGCTGCGTGATGCCATAGCGGTCACGCAAGTCAATGAAAGTCATTCCGCCGAGCTTCCTGGACCTCTGCACCCAACCGGCAAGGGTCACCTTCTGCCCGACATTCTCAATGCGGAGTTCCCCGCATGTGTGTGTTCTGTACATATTGATATGTTTTGAATATTCCTACTTACGCGGTCTGCATCTCTCTCGCGGACCTGCAACTTGCAAAGTTAGCAAATTCTCCCCAAGAATGATTGAATATGTCTGATTTTCATTCAGCCCACATTCTGGCACCATAGACTACCCTCTTTCCTTCGTGGAGGGCAAAGCCTTTGTTATCAAGACAGAACACAGAGTTGCTCCACGCCTGATGAGGGAGGAACAGCATCTATTAAATTATTAATATTCAATATATTGCCCTCCATGGTATTTTCTACAGGCCTCTGAACGGAGGCCTCATTTCATTCCAAGGCACACTAAAGGTCAGGAATACTAATAGGTGTGAAGGCTGAAGCCTTGGGCGGAGGGGAGGTAGTTTACGCCCCACCAGCACATCTGGAGGAGAAGGAAGGAGAATATCAGGAGGAAAAGGGTGCGATGGAGAGCTTTGTTGGAGTGTGATGCCACTTCAATGGCTGGCGAGTTCTGTCGAGCTATGGCCTCTGAGCCTGCCGAAGTGACCGAAGATAAAGCAGAGCCTTGGCGGAGATGCATGTACAGAAGATAGCTGAGCCAGGTGGCGGCGGCCCAGGTTTCCTTAGGATCCCAGGTCCAGTAGTCACCCCAGGCCTGTTTGGCCCAGAGGGCGCCCATCACTATGCCCATTGTGATGAATCCCCAGCCCATGCGCACCAGGGTGTCGCAGAGGCGCAGGTCGCCTTGAAGGGACGGTGACAGGGGACTTGCGGCCGCATCGACAGTGGCAGGAGTTGTTGACCCCGGGGCCGGAGCGGATCCCGCGGCTGAACGGCGGGTCAGCCAGAGAATACGGATGGCGAGGATGGTGGCGATGCCCATCACGGCGTAGGAAAACATATAGACGATGACGTGCGGGACGAACCACGGGCTGCGGAGAGCCGGCATAAGTTCTTCAGTGTGAATCTCTGGCTTGAATATGTTGATGCCGGCGAACATCACGGCCATCAGGCATCCGAACGGAAGTACCCAGCGGTAACGCCAACGAAGATACACCACGAGCCCGATCAGCGAAAGGAACAGGCTGAACCAAAGGCGGGTCTCCCCCATAGTGCGGAGAGGCGGACGCCCAAGCGAAATCCAGACCCCGACAATGAATGTCATGAATATGGCAGAGCCGCATCCGGCCAGAACGGCTGCCGGGAGCCTACGTTTGGAAATCACGGAGACAATCGCTCCTGAAATCCAGAACAGTGACGCTGCCAAGGCGAACCAGACAAACGAATCCCAACTCATAACCGTTCCTCCTTTTCATTGAAAGTTTCACATCCTAAGGGAGCGGCGCCATCTTGTAGTTTTACAGGCAATGGTCCTTTCTTTCCAAAAGACGGTTTGAAGCCAGCAAAGAACACCATCGCCGCGGCTGAGACAAGCAGCAGCCACAATGCAATGCGGAAAACCTCCGACAAAGGCGAACAGACACACTTGAATATGCTTGCGAACTCTCCTCGTTCCGTGTCCGACAGGTAGTCCGACTGGTAAATCCACCACGAACCGACCTTTGCAGGGTGGTTCACAGCGATTTTGATCTCTGATGAGCGGCCGTCAGGAAGGGTCAAGGTGACCTCGGAAGAATATTCATAAACAGAGAAATCCCTGAGTGTCAACTCGAAAGGGAGTTTGACATATTCATAAGTGACTTCGTTCCGCGCTTGATGGTCCGGGACATTCGGCATCGCGATCATAACCGTCCGGACGGTGCCGCCGGAGCCGAAAAGTCCGGCGATCAGAATCACCGACAGGCCCAGATGGGCGCAGGTCACCCCGAGGCGATGCTTGCTGAATCTATGAATATCCTCGATCGTGTTCAGTGTGACGCTTGTCGCCAAAAGAAGCAACGCGAGGATGAAGATCGGCGACCGGCTCATATTCCTGAAACCGAGAACGCCGAAAAAACCGTCCCCGCCCCCGTCCTGCGGTACAAGCCCGAAGACGAACAGCAGGAACAGCACGATTGAGATCGAGGTCAGGCAGGCTTTCCGTCCGGCCAGATGCCTGAACAGCGGCCAGCGGTCACGCAAAACATAGATGACCACCAGAAGACAGACATAGAGAAGGGCCGCCAACAGTCCGAACGTATGACCTGCGACAACCATTACAGACTATACCATTGATCCGACAGGAGTTTGACGGCTTCCCTCACGGTCTTGGCACGGTCTCCGGCAGTGCCGCACTCGAAACTGACATAGTTCTTGTAGTCCATGTGCTGGAGCGCCCGGAATCCGGACTTGTAGTCGTCCTTCGCGCCGTCCTCTCCAGGCATCAGTCTGCGGCCACGGCTGGCGATGTGGACGTGCTGGAGGTACTCGATGCCGGCTGATGTCAGCGCGCCGTAGTCGGAGGTCTCCTCGGACATGTGCCAGAAATCACCCATCACCTTCACGCCCTTGCTGTCGGAATCGCGGGCGATCGCGGCGGCGTCGGCAACCTGACGGAGATAGAAGGCCTCCCTCCTGTTCAATGGCTCAAGAATCACGGTCGTGCCGTGCTCAAGGGCGAACTCTCCGAGGTCGTGGAGCTGCTCGCAGAGGTAGTTGCGGGTATCCAGGGTGTGGGGTCTGCACGGAGTCTGGCCGTTGAAAGCCGGGACCATTATGACTCCCACCGAGCCGAGTTCACCTGCAGCGGCCACGATCTCGCGCATCGATTTGTCGAACGACGCCTTGACCGCCGGGTCTTCGGCCAGGATGAAGCCGTCGAATCCAGCGCAGATGGCAGAGACCTCGATGTCACGTCCGATGAGGGCGTTACGGATCTCATTGACGCGGGCAGGAAGGTTCCGTCCGTTCGGCTCGAAACCACGCACCTCCAGGTCTTCCATGAAATCCAGCTGCTCGCCCAGATTCTTTCCCGGGGCGATCCCTTCCTGAAACGAGAGCTTCAGCTCAAGACGTGGCACGCACTTCTTCTTGTCCAATGCAGTGGCACATCCCGGCAGCATGGAGGCCGCGGCCAAGGCAGCTGATCCGATCGCCGCTGACGAGAGAAAATGTCTTCTGTTCATATATTTCTTGTTAAATTACTTGTTCGCAGATATGGCGAAGATACAATTAAAAACTGAAAATATCACTTCTTTCGGGTAAACTATGTCAATCCGACATTTGTACGCATTACACGATCGTGAATTTTGTTTAATTCATTAAATAAAAATAGCAGATTATTTGCAAACCAATTAAACAATCGATATATTTGCGTTCTAACAATCATTGAACATGGACAAGCTGGTATTAAAACAGATTCTTCGTGACAATCAAGAAGAAGTGGAGCGCTACGTGGTGTTTCCACGAGACGTTCGTCTTGACAAATTTCCTTGCTATGTTCTTGTCGGAGTACGGAGAGCCGGGAAGTCCTACATGCTCTATCACAGAATCCAACAACTATTGGCTGAAGGGCATGGATGGGATGAGATCCTTTATCTGAACTTCGAGGACGAGCGGCTTGAGAATTTCACTTCCGAAGATTTCAATCGACTGCTGGAATGCCATCAGGAAATGTATGGCAAACGTCCTATGCTTTTTCTCGATGAGATTCAGAACATCGAAGGATGGCATAAGTTCGCACGACGAATGGCCGACTCCAATTATACAATACTCATCACCGGTTCAAATGCAAAGATGCTCTCCGGTGAGATCAACACCACACTAGGTGGTCGATTCCTGACCTCAGAGATTTACCCCTACAGCTTCAAAGAATATCTTGACGCACACAGAATCCCATGGGACGAAAATGATATTATCTCAACCGAAGGACGAGCAAAGGTTGTTCGTTGTTTTGACGAGTACTTGCATTACGGTGGTCTGCCAGCGTCAGCCATGATGCCGGCAAAACGAGACTATCTCAGCAGTGCTTACCAGAAGATCTACATGGGGGACATCATCGCGCGGAACAATATCACCAATGTGGCCGGGATCCGGATCCTTGTCAGGAAAATGGCGGAAAGCGTGTGCCGGCCTATTTCCTATAACCGCGTCAATAACCTCTTGTCAAGTGTAGGCGGTAAACTCAGCCTCGCGACAACCATCAAGTATGTGGAATATTGCGAAAACGCATGGTTGCTCATGCGCGTCAGAAACTATGCGACAAGCCTGGCGGACAAAGAAAGCAACTGCAAGTACTATTTCATTGACACGGGCATTCTTGGCTTGTTCCTCATCGACAAAGACACCATGCTTCTGGAAAATCTTGTCGCTCTCCAGTTGTTCCGCATCTATGGACATGACATGGACAATGAGCGGGTGTTCTTTTACAAGACAGGTTATGAAGTTGATTTCTACGTCCCGGAAGATGAACTGGCCATTCAAGTCAGCTATTCTTTACTTGACGATGAAACAAGAAAGCGTGAGACAGAGGCTCTCAGCAAGTTACCGGGTCATCTGTCTTGCCGCAGACGCTTGATTCTCACTTACGACGATGAGAACAGCATCACTGACAAGCATGGAACCATAGAAGTGTTACCAACCTGGAAATGGCTGTTGGATTCCCGATACATCAAAAAGGGGTGACCAAAAAAGCTTCTTTAGTCACCCTCTTAATATGGTAATTATTGACGCAAGATCCTTACTTTCCAGTTCCCGGGACCGGGACAGTGTACTTGCTCATGTCCATCTTGCCGAGTTCAAGCTTCTCCGGAAGGTAATCCAGAGCGGCGGCGCTGATCTCGTCCCAGGTGATGGTGTTGCCGGTGTAGGCCGACTCACGGCCCATAACGCCGCAGAGAGAAGATATGCCACACTCGCCGGCCTCCACATGAGCCTCACCCTTACGGATGTGGTTCACCCAATCCACATGCTCAAGCACGTACGGATTGGTCTGCTTGTACTGAGCCTTCTCCGCCTCGAAGTCAAACTGCCAGAGGACATTGCCCTGAAGATCACGGATGGCGAAATCCGCCGAGCTCCAGTAGCCCTTCGTTCCGTGGACACATTCGCCGATGTTGGTCGAGCAACCGTCGATCTGACGCGACATACTGTGCAGATGGACGCCGTTCTCATATTCAAAGTCAATGCTGAAGTTGTCGTACTGGTCGCCGGTGACACGGCGCTGACGGCTGCCGAAACCGGTCGCCTTGATAGGGTGCTTACCGATCATCCAGTTGAACACATCGATGTTGTGGACATGCTGCTCGACGATGTGGTCGCCTGAGAGCCACTTCCAGTTGACCCAGTCACGGATCATCCACTCCATGTCGCTCCAGCCCTGCTGACGCTCCTTGTACCAAAGCATTCCCTGATTCCAATAGACGTTGCCGCCGGTGATCTCGCCGATCATTCCTTCCTGGATCTTCTTGAAAGACTCCACGTAAGGTCTCTGATGGTGACGCTGGGTTCCTGTCACCACGCTAAGTCCCTTGGCCTCAGCCTGTTTCGCCGTCGCCATGATCTGACGGTAACCTTTCGCATCAACGGCGATAGGCTTCTCAAGAAACGAGTGAACGCCCTTCTCGGTGGCGTGCTGGAAGTGAGCAGGACGGAAGACCGGCGGAGTGGCGACAATCACCATGTCCACACCGGAATCAATGACCTGCTTGTAGGCATCGAAGCCTGTGAAGCAGTGATCTTCAGGAACTTCCTGATTCCATTTGGTCTTGAGGTTTTCGCGAAGGCCGGTCAGACGATCAGCAAAGACATCGCCCAAGGCCGTGACCTTGATCCCGTCGGCGGCATTCAGCAGATCCTCAACGGCACCGCTTCCACGGCCGCCGCAACCGATCACGCCGACCTTAAGTTCCTTTCCGTCTATGGCCCTGTCAGGAAGTTCAGGAACATAGTACTCGCCCGGCTGTCTGAGGGGTGTCATCTTGCCGGATTTGTCACCACTTGCGCAGGCGGACAGCAGGACACTGCCGCCTACCAGACCTACACCGATCTTGGCGCTCTTGCCAAGAAAGGATCTTCTGTCCATTTTGTTGCTCATTTTATTGATAGTCTTTATGTTATTTAATTATAAAATTCCATCGGGAACATCGCACACAACTCTGAAACCGATACCCTTGATGTCAGAGTACCACCAGATGCTCTTCGGATTCTGCGGGTCAGTGCGGAGCCAGTCATCAGTCTTGGTGTGGGCTCTGGCGGCGCAGCGGACAAGCGAGGCGTCATCTGAATATGCACCGCCACGGACTACAAATTCCTCACCACTCTCTGGTCCCTTCGGATCCAATGCGCCTTCAGCAATCTTTGAATATGCGTCAGCGGCATACCGGTCGGAGCAATATTCCATAACGTTGCCCAGCATATTCTTAAGCCCGAACGGATTGGCCTTCACCTCGGAAGGTTCCTGAGTCTTGCCGAAACTGTCCTCCGAATAGACCACATAACTTGCGATCGAGGTGGTGTCAGCCCCGAACAGCCTGTTCCAGAATGTTTCTTTTGAATATTTTTTCGGACTTCCTTCGAAGAAGTACGGGGTCTGGGTGCCGCCACGGGCCGCATATTCCCATTCCGCCTCGGTCGGGAGACGGTAGTTTCGTCCGGTTTTGAGGGAAAGCCACTGGCAGAAGGTTTCCGCCGCATAGTGAGTCATCGTGATCGCCGGCCTCTCGCCCATTCCCCAGCCCTGGTCCGGGAATCCGAACGGTGGGGTCGGACCGCTGACCGCGTCCACATCCGGACGGTTGTTGTTGGCGAAGATTTTCTCCGGCGGGGTTCTGCCCTCTGACATTGTTTCGTTGTAAAAAGCCCAGAACTGATGCCAGGTCACCTCGACCTCGCCCATGAAGAACGGAGATATTCTTACTTTTTTCCGAGGTCCTTCGTCCGCCGAGCGGAACGGCTCGTTGTCCGGACTCCCGATCGTGAACTCGCCTCCCGGAACAGCGACCATCCTGATCGCGGCTGTCGTACCGGGAACCGTTTCCGTGAAGTTCGCGAATGAAGCCACCACAGCCACGCTGTCGTACTTTTCACCGCCTCCCGTGTCCATCACCTTGCCTTCCAGCCTCTTATGTTCGTAGCCCGGCATGTCGTGGCCAGTGTTCAGATGGCAGCTGATGCACTGGAGATTCAGTTTCCTGGCGTTCTCCTCATAGTAGAGATGAGCAGTGATGCCGTCATCCGTGATTCCGGTCGGGAAAAGATTGACGTGACATTTCTCGCAGGATTCGTTGTAAACGATTTTTGATCCGTGCTCAAGGGTTCTTTTTGAGTCCCAATTGATTTCGTCCTTATCCTTGGTCATCTTGGCCCACAGATCCTTGGCTCCCATCCTGGCCTTGATCATGTAGTACCGAAGGTAGCCGTTCTCTTTCGGAGGAAGATGGCAGGAGGCGCAATCCGTCACCACACCGCTCTCGCTGTTGTAGTGCTCGGACTTCTTCCAGTCCGCATCAGCCTGCTCGTGGTAGTGGCAACTCATGCAATACTCATTGGTGGAAGTGCGGCTCATCGCCCCTCCGACCGCCAGCATGGCGCACACACCGATCGCCAGCCCACCAAGGCCAGCGAATATGATCACTTTCTTTCCGCCTCTCATAGTCGTTCCGAAACCTGTTAAAAACAAATCTTGTAAATTTACGCAAAACCTTTCAGACTGCAAATTTTTTTGACTTGTGTTCCTCGGGGATTTTCTTAACCCCCCGTCAGACAACGTTGCAACCTAACAACAGATGCGGACATTGACTGCCGCATCTTAAGCGTGATCACTTAGAAGCTGTTTTGAATTGTTTGAAATGTTCTTTGAGGTGAAAAATCTTCATTTTCTTCCCGCTTCTTCAGTCAGATAGCACCGCTATCTTCCTTGGAAGAAGCGGTCGAAACTGAAGTTTTTCACTCTCAACCCAGCGCCCGAACCGAGGGCAATCGAACTTGTTCGGATTGCCGAGGTGAGCAGCAGGGAAAGAGCTTGCTCTTAACCTTCAAACAAACAATTCAAAACAGCTTCTAAGATTGACCTGAATATAGTGCCCCCAAGGTTCCGCATATCATTCAATAATATGCCATAACACCGAGGTGCGTGAGGATATTCACACTTGGAAGAGCAATTCGCTGACTGTCAGGCTGATGATGTTTTAGGTGCACACGATTTCTCACACCTGGAAGTCCGGAACACCTGTAGAACGTTCTGTACCGAGGCCGCTGACTCACAGGTGTGCAAACATACTCGCACCTAAAACATCAACTCTTTAGATATCAATTAGATGCCGTTTTACGTGCGTATAGTTTCTCACACCTGGAAGAACAATCAGAAGTTTCTTTGATGACTTCCAGGTGAGAGTATGATTCTTTTTAGAAGGAATATCCCAAGCTGAGGTATGGGTAGAAAACGGACTTGGACAAGCCATATTTCCCGATTCCGTACGATGGACTTAAGCCGCAGCGGAACACCAGACCGTTCTCCGCGCGAAGACGGTAACCGACATTCGCGTAAAGGAAATTTCCCCACTGCGTCGTTCTCACTTCCTTCGGAGCAGTTCCCGTGGAACCATCAGGCAAGGTCACCGTCTTGCTTTCCGTAATCTTGTCAAAATACACCCCGTTGGACATTCCGGCTCCGATCTCGAAATGATGTTTTCCTCTACCTGCCAGGTAGTTGATCTCCACCGGCACGCCGACACCATGAATCTCGTACCAGTTCCCGATGCCGAAACCGTACCCGACACCGACCGCGAAACCCAAACCCGAATCCCCTTTGAACCTTGCGTTATAAGAGGCACCGACCACATTGGCGGCCCCGAACAAATCCAACCGCACATTCCGATCCTGAGCCATTACTACCGGAGACAGCGCAAGGCCAATAATAATGCTATAACCTTTTTCATAATAAAACATATTATTTCCGACTGCAAAGTCGGGCAAAAGGATTGATATGGTAATGGAAAACAGTTTCACTTTTGGCAAATATAATTTCCTAATCCTTAATTTGTTACAAACAAATTGAGATTCACGTTCTCATTTCGCACAGTTTAATCAGCTTATTTTCAATACATTAATCAAATACTTGTAACATATCACGATTAGTAAAGTACAAACTGTCAAGCAATTACATTAATCACGGTATAAATTCCGAGAAAAGAGCCTTGTTTTCACCATCCAACCTTGCGATTTTTTCTTCTCAGCATCACAAAAATAGCGCATGGCCATATTCTATTTGCGCTTAACGCAGAAGATCGGGAGGATGAATATCACGGCGAGTATGGAGAAGAGCATGCCGGAGATGGTGCCGACGGCGAAGTCGAACCAGAAAACCTCCTCGGGGCCGTCGGTGAGGAACGGGAGGAGGCCGAGGATGGTGGAGACTATGGTGAGGGTGATCGGGTTGATCTTGCGGGAGTAGGCTTTGACATAGAGGCGGATGTTGGCCGCTTCGGCTGGTCGGTGAGTTTGTTTAGTCACATAGGTGGTTCCTTCGACAGGCTCAGGGACCGATGCACTGAGGAGGGACTGGTAGGTGGTGATGAGGTAGATGCCGGCGTTGACGACTATGCCGCTGAGCATCACGAAGGCGGCGAAACCGCCCTGATCGAAGGAGAAGTCCGATAGGCCGAAGGCAAGGAAGAGGCCGATGAAAGAGACCGGAACCATAAAGATCACGGCGAGCGGATAACGGAACGACTCGAATGTCATCGCAAGCATCACGTACATCACCGCAAGAATCAAAAACAGCAGCCAGGCGTACTGCTGCTTGGCGGTGTCGAACCAGCCCCAGCCCGGAACCTCGGCCTTGAAACCGATCGGGAGTACCTCATCGTTCATATACTTCACAGCCTTCTGGGACAGGGAACGGCTGAGTTCCCAACTACCGATGAAGTCGTAGCATACAACAAGCTCGTAGGACTGGTTGCTCTTTCTGATTGTCAGACCTGTCCGCTGCTTGTCGATGCCCCCGACACTCGAAAGCGTCATTTTCTTCTGACCGACATCTATCGGAGAGTTAAGAACGTGCCAGAGATCGTATCTGTCCAGATCCGAGGAACGGAGGACAACATCGACGGCTCCACCATCATATTCAGAAGTTCCGATCTTCCGTTCGTACAGTAAGGATCCCAGAGCGTTGTAGTAGGCGTAAGGATTGATGTCGGCAAGCGTCATCCGCCCAAAATCATAATCCAGCACAAACTCAATCGAAGGGCGGCCGTTCCAACCTCCCGACCAGATCTCCGCGCCCTGGACACGGCGGTTTGTGGAGAGATAGGCCATCAGCTTCTCGGCATATCGGCTGAGTTCCTGATAGTTGTAGCCCTTCAGCGAGATGCGGTTGCTCTTGGAGGACGAGACGATGTTGTTGTTGAAATTATTGTCGTCAATTCCGGAGACCCTCCAGTTCGCCCCGCCGAAATTGATCGCCATCCTCGTGACCTCGGACTTCAGCACGGAAGGGAAACCTGAGTTCTCATACTCAGGCTTGAACTCCACCGAAATCTCGGCGTTGTCGTAGGAATATACCGACGTGGTGAATACGGAGATCTCATCGAACTTCGACAGATAATTCTCCATCGCCCTCACGACATCATTCAACTGGTTCACGGTACAGCCTTCAAGCATGCCGGCATTGATGATCAGACGTTTCTTTTCAGGCTCCCGGTAGAAATTGGAGCGGTTCAAGGATTTGTAAAACAGACCGAAGGAGGAACTGGCTATCTTGTCTATCAACTGACGGTTCCTGTCGTAAGGTTTCCAGGTGACAATCTTGTCCAGAAATCTGTCGAACCTGTCCGCCTTGTCCTTGTCATAATCAGACAGACGGGTAGGGAGCAGACAGAGCGGGATTCCAAACGCCACGATGAACAAAAGGACATACACCCAACGATGCCTCACCCCCCAGCCGATGTAGGAAGCGTAGAACCTGTTCCAACGCAGGATCCGGCGGAGCTTCCTTGGGGAACGCCCAGACTTGCCACCCGACATTCTTACAGGAATATATTCCATCAGCGACGGGATGAACAGGTAGGAGATGATCAGCGACAGTCCCAAGTTAATGACAATCACCCAGATGAAGTCCACGAGGTTGGCTTTTTCCTTTTCCGGAAGCAGAAGGACCATCATCAATGCGCCGACAGTCGTGGCCGCGGCCGAAAGGATGGACGGGAAAGCCTTCCGGTCTTTGAAATGGGCGTAGTGGTCGATCATCACGATCGAGGTGTCGATGATTATTCCGAGAGAGACCGTGATTCCGGCAAGGGTGTAGATGTGGATCTGAAGACCTGCCAAACTGTAGATCATCAAGGCGGTCAACACATTGACCGTCAAAGTGAAGACAATGATCAGCATATACCGCCACGACCTGTTGATCAAGAACACGAACATCAACAGAATCAAGATGCAGAGGGCGGTACGGACATAGATTTTGCCGAGTTCCTCGCTGACATACTCAGAGGAATCGTAGGCGATGCCGGCGGTGATTTCCGAAGGGAAGCCTTTCTGAAGCTCCGCCATCCTTTCCTTGACGGCGGAAGCGACAGTCAACAGGTTGGCCGAAGAAGCTATCTCCACCGTCAAAGTAATGGTGTTCAAACCGTTGACACGATAGTAACTTGACGGCACCGCTTCCTCATAGCGCCACTGGGCAACGTCCCCGATGTGAATCACACGGCCTTTGAAATTACCTACGGGAATCGATCCGAAATCCTTGTCCGAGGCTTCTTTAAGACGCACCGTCATCAATCCTTCAGAGGTTTCCGTCATTCCGAGGATTTCCTCACGGTAATATGAATTGAAGGCCGATGCGATCTCATCGGCGGTGACTCCTACGGACTGGATCTTGTCGGCGTCGAACGTGATCACCCACTGGAAAGGAACACCGCCGTCCACATTGACCTTGTCCACTCCAGGGATAGCGGCCAAATGGCTGAGGACGTGTTCCTTGACATATTTGGAAATCTCCCGGGAAGGGATCCCGCCCTTGACGAGATAGGATATCCGCGAGACCCGTCCGCCGCCAGACAAGGATATTCCCGGATAGGAGACCTCATCAGGAAGGCTTGGGTAAACGTTCCTGATCGCCGAGGCGACCTCGAAGCGCGCCGCGTCCATGTCCGAGCCTTTGCGGAACTTGACAGAAACGGAGCCTGAACCTTTACGTGAAACAGAGGAAATGTCTGTGACATCGCGTATCCCAGCCAAGACTCCTTCAATCTTGGATGTCGCCTCGCTTTCAATGATTTCCGCAGAGGCGTTGGGATAATAAAAAGATACATAGACCGTACGGCCTTCCGTCATCGGTGTGTACTGGATGTTCAGACGCGGCAACGCCGCCAGCCCGACAAGGGACAGCGCCACCATAATCAGAACGACCGAAAATGGAGAAAGTCTATTTATTCTTTCTTCCATTGTAGATCGAATAATACAACGCCGGCACGACGAACAGGCTGACAAGGGTTCCGACAAGCATTCCCGCGATGATCACCAGAGACATCGGGTACTGGAGGTCCGCGCCCATGCTACCCCTTGACAGGAATGGGCAGACGGCCAAAATGGTTGTCAATGAAGTCATTATGATAGCCTTCACTCTAAGCGAGGACGCATCAATGACAGCACGCTCAAGACTTTCGCCGGCCTTGCGCATCCGGTTGATCGTGTCAATTTTCAGGATGGAATCGTTTATGACGATGCCGGTGATGACAATCAGGCCGATCATCGACATCAGGTTGATGCTGACCCCGAAAATCCATAGAACCAGCAAGGCGACAGAGACATCCACGACAATCTCCGAAAGGATGATCAGCGGCTGGACCAGAGACTCGAACTGGGAGGCCAGAATCAGATAGAGCAGGATTATGGCGACCAGCATTATGATGATCATCTCATCGATCATCTTGCTGTTGGAGAACCAGGAACCAGAATAGCCGACCTCGAAGTCACCATTCTTTCGCACGACGTCACTCACCGCAGCCATCACATGTTTCACGTCCTTCGACGGAACATCGAGAGCCAAAGGGTAGTAATTGTCCTCCGGGCCTGCGACCAAAGTTTTCAAATCCTCGGCAAAGGTTTGCCGCATAAGATTTGAAACCGGAATCCGGGATGTTTCCCCGTCAAGGCCTTTCTTTTCGATGAAAGTGCCATGCAGGATCTCCGAAAGTCCGGCGGCGTTGGAGCCTGTCACGACCGGAACAGTGCTGGTTCCCTGGACAATGTTGAACAGACGGTTCTCATTGAGCGAGTTCCTCAGAATCGACACAAGTTCCGAATAACCGACATCATAAAGCGCAAGCAAGTCAGGATCAGCGACAAACAGAGCGTCAGTCTTTACCGGAGGATCCGCCACGGTCACTCCAGGCAACGTTTCCCTGACCTCGGAGAGCATATTCCTCAACGGTTCGACCTCAACCTCCCGGTTCCTCACTGGGCGAAGGCGCGCCACGAGCGGAGCCTCGTTCCGGGCGAAAACCATGTCGAAGATATTCCCTGAAGCTTCGAATGAATATACCGCTTCCGGATATTCATTCTCCATCTCATCCTTCAATTCGCCCAGCACCTTTTTCAATGTGCCGGCATCTTTGCAATTGACGTAGATGGACGCTTCGGAAATTCCTTGGTCACCACTATGACTCAGAATGAATTGCTGAGAACCGACAAGAGCCGTCATCTGCTCCACGCTTCCGGTCAGTTTTTTCTCTAAATCCCTGATCCGCTCCGTGTTACGTTCAATGGAAATGTGTTCGTTCCAGTCAATCTTCATTATCGCGTCCGTCTGGGTCATCTCCGGCAGACGGGATTTCGGCATCTCCAGGAAACAGAACACCAGCCCGACGGTCGAGACGGCAAGAAGGCCCCAGGCGACCGGCCTGTGCCGGATGAACCATTCCATAAGTTTGTCGTCCCAGCGGCGGATCGGTTCGTCAAAGTTGATTTTCTCCAAAAGCGGACTCGGACGGAAGCCGTCAGAACCCTTGAACCACCAGTAATAATAGACCGGAATCACAAGGATGGTCACGATGTAGGAGGTCAGCAGCACGATGGCCACCGACATAGCCTGATCGTAGAACATCGCCCCGGCGATGCCGCTCATGAATATCAACGGAATGAACACCGCGCAGGTTGTCAGCACGGAGCTGAGCATCGCTCCCCTCACCTCTTTCGTGCCCTCAAGGACAGCGGAGCGCAGGTTCCCTTCACGTTGCCAGCGGCCGGTTATATTATCGACAAGGATGACCGTGTTGTCAGTCATCATTCCGACTCCGAGAAGCAGACCGGAGAGGGATATAATATTCAAGGTCAATCCGATGGCATAGAAGCAGAGCATCGAGAATATCAGCGCCACCGGCATCGTCAGGATCACCAGCACCGGAGAGCGGAAGTCCCTCATGAAGAGGAATATGATGACGCTCGCCAGAAGGAGGGCGACCACGATGTTCTGTAGCAGGTTGTTGATGGTATATTCAAGAAGCTGGGTCTGGTCTCTCGTGATCTCGAAGCTCAACTGAGGGTAGTCGTTCCGGAAACTGTCCATCAGACCGTTCATGGCCGACTTCAGGTCCGACATCTTCGCCTCGCTCTGCTTGATGACGGCAAGACACACGGCATCCTCTCCGTTCGAGCGGACGAGGCCGGTTCGTTTTGCCGGGTGGACGACGACCTTGGCGACGTCCTTTATCTGAAGAAGGCGGCCTTCCTTCTTGAACCAGAGGTTGGCGATGTCTTCACTGGAGGAAGCCCGGGAATCGAATTTGACATTGTAGCGGTACTCTCCGTCACGGATTGTGAGACTGCCAAGGCGGATGTTGGAACTCTTGACACAACTCTCGAACTCATTCATTGTCATCCCTGCCTGGAGTAGCTTGGACTCATCCGGAATTATGAGAATCTCGTCACTGACAAGGCCGCTGACATCGACCATGGCGACTTCGGAGAGTTGTTCGATGCGTTTGCTGATCACGTCACGTGCGAAGCGGCTCATCTGGGAGAAGGACTCGGTTACGGGGAACAAGTCCGATTGGGCCTCAGGCTCGGTGCGCTTCGACGGGCTCAGTGACCGATTCTGAGGCGGTCCCTGAGCTTGTGGTTCGACAGGCTCAGCGACCGAAGAAGTAATATTCACAAAAAACGCCGGAATGTCCGTGGCGCTGGCCTTCAAGACCTTAGGCCGGGCGATGTCGCCAAGGCTGGACATGGACCGGTCAATCTTCTCGTTGACCTCGATGAAGAGATAGTCGATGTCTGCACCGTGATTGAACGTAAGCCGGATCGTCCCGCTGCCGTCCTTCGCCTCACTGACGATGTCCTCAAGCCCGTTGATCTGGATAAGCTGCTGGCGCAGAGGCTTCAGCACACTCTCGTCCATCTCTCTGGCCGAAAGTTCCGAGGATGTGGCCTGCACGGTTATGTACGGGATGTCCACATCCGGAACCAACGACAATGGCAGCAGACGTATGCTGACAATGCCCAGAACAACGATGACAAGGGTTATCATCGTCACGGTTATCGGTCTGTCTATCAGATGTTTCAGCATTGCCTACCTTTTTACCAGCACATCAGAGTTGTCCGCCAGATTGAGATTGCCGGAGACAATCACCTGGTCGCCTTCGTTCAGTTCGGCGTTCCTGTCCTTGTTGGCCTCGACCACGTAGGACTCACCATTGGAATAAAGTATCGTGACATAAGTCCAATGTGCCTTGCCGTCATCCGTGCAGGTGAACAGCACGTCCAGATTGTCCCTGATCACCACCGCGCTGCGAGGCACGACAAGCTGTCCCGGAATCATCCTCTCCACGATCACACGGACGTTCATTCCATCGATCAGCGAGCCGTCGTTCCGGACCTGCGCGGTGACGGAGATCTGCCCCTTCTCATCCACGAGAGGATTGATGGCGGTGACTTTCCCTGAATATTCCTTGGTCTCGTCAGCGAACGGACGGATCCTCACCGGCAGACCGACGGAGAGGAATGAATATTCCGACTCCATCACCGAGAAATCCACCTCCAGCACACTGTCGTCCACGATCGTGCAGAATGTCCCGGACGGACTCTGGTCGAACGGCTTCTGCTTGATGTCAGCGACACGCCCGGAGAACGGGGCATGGAGAACCGTTCCGGCGATCTCGTAGGACGAGCGCGCGAAATCGTTCTTGGCGGCGGAATAGCCGGATTTCATCTTCGCCATGGCCAAAAGGTCGGCGGGGACCGAGGTGGTGTCCCCAGCCGAATAACCCTGCCCCACAAGGTAGTCGTACAGATCCAGCTCGGCCTTCCGGAGGGAAAGCCGGGAGGATTCCTGCGACAGTTTCAAGTCGGGACGGTCAACGGTGGCGATGACGGCACCTGAGGAGACATATTCACCATTCCGGACGTTTATCGCCGCGATTTTTCCGGTTGTCCTGAACTGCAGCGCGCTTTTCCGTCCGGCAACCAGCTTTCCGTTGGACAGGAGCTGACGGGCGAAGTCCGTCTTTTCCAGTTTCATCACCGTGACCTCGTTTATCTGAGGGGTGTAGGCCAGTTTCCCGTCCTTCGCCTCCTCCGTCTTTTTGTTTCCTCCGCAGGCAACGGACATCATGACGAGGCCGAAGGCAAAAAGGGACGCAAGTATATTCTTTCTCATATTCATTGATTCTGAATCATTCAACCATTTCCTTGACGTTGACGTCGATGTCTTTCCCGGAGATGAAATCGTAGAGGGCGTACTTCCGGAGGGTGTAGTAGTAGGTCCAGAAGTTGGAGTAGTCGGTGATGTATTTGGCCATCGCTGACTCGTTGTCGTTCTGGGCGTTGGTGAGGTCGGTCACCGTGGCCGAGCCGCGCCTGAACTTGTCCATCATCAGCTCGTACCTTTCGGAGGCTATCTCCATCGCCTTGCGGGAAGCCATGCACTGCTGACGCTGGTTGTTGAACTGGCCGACGGCGGTGAATATCTTCCTGCGGTAGTCGTTCTCGCTCTGGAGGTTCTGCGCCTTGACGACCTCCTCGGCGGCCTTGGCCTTCTGCACCTTTCCCTTGCCAAGCCCCCAATCGAAGATCGGCACGCTGAAAGTCAAACCCACAACCTCCTGGTTCAGAAGATCCTTATAGACATCCGGCAGGCCATTGCCGGTCTGGGACAGGCCGAAGCGGGCGTTAAGGCTCATCGAGATGCCTCTGTCCGCCTTGGCCTTCGCCACATTCGAGGCGGCGTTCAATTCATTTATCTGATTGTCAAGGGAGAACGTCGAGTTCCTCATCGCCTTCTCCATCACCAGATCGTAATCCATCAGAATGTCCGGCAGGGCATCGTCCACCACCGGTTCCACCTCCACGGACTCATCATAGCCCAGAATCGAGTTAAGGTACATCTGCGCCTGACGCACGTTGACAAGGCTCTCTCCGATCGAGATGCTGTCGTTGAGAGCCCGGAGTTCCAGTTGGAGATATTCCGCCCTCGTGACGCTTCCAAGTCTCATCCTTTCCGCCGCCACGGAGCGCATCTTCTCGGTGTTCTCGTAGTTCGCCTTCACGACCTCCTGGTTCTTCAGGGCCTGGACGAGCGAGAAATATGCCGACACGGCATTTATCGTGACCTGTTCCATCGACTCGACGTAGCGGCGGCGGCCACGTTCATATTCCTTAGGCTCAATGAGTTTGTCCCATTTGAACTGGTTGTAGGAGAAAAGCGGCTGGACGTAGCGGACCGTGACAGGCTGGGAGTACCAGGTCAGTTTCTTGTTGAGTCCGAACTGGTCGATGCGGGAAAGGTCGGAATAGACATAAAGCCTTCCGCCGGTGAAGGTTATGTTCTGGGCGACCTGAAGCCCGAGGCTGTTCTGGAGGTTGTAGGTGCTGGCGTAGCGGAAGGAGCCATCCTCGTAGCTTTGCAGCAAGGTGAGCGAGCGGTCGAAGTTCATCAGGTTGCCGTACAACACAAGCGACGGCAGTCGGCTCGCCTGATAGGAGCGGTACGCCCAATAGGTCGAAACAAAGGCGTGCTTCGCCTCCAGCGCCGCCACCGACTGGCTCCGCGCCGTCCCGATCGCCTCCGGAAGCGACATCCGCCGCTGCGCCCCGAGAGGCACCGTCCCAAGAAGGAGAATGAATATGCCGACTAACGCCGTGGTTATTCTATGGTTAAGGTTCATCGTGTTCTAACCTTTTAGTGTTCGCTAATTTACCAAATATTTACGGAATATGCGCATTAAGGTTATAGATTTTCTCTACTGTAACCACCTTTTTTTATAGTCATTTGAAACCCTCGATTCAATTCTCTACATAATAGTCTATCCTGACTATGCTTTGCGGTCTATCAGCATTTGTGGTTATTCTGATTACAGCTGTTTGTGGGCCATATTTACCTTCAGCATCGATTTGAACCTGAACTTTACCTTTTTCGTTATGTTCGTATAGTTTCTTATCAGTCTGAGCTTTTGTGCAATTGCATGTCGTTGTTACACCTAATATACATAATGGGGCCAACCCAGCATTTTCAAATTGCACATTTATAGTAATTTGATCTTTCGCTTTTATATGCCCATAATCGATGATTCTTTTTTCCAAGAACCTTAGTTCAGGATTATATCGGGATGTTGAATCTCTTCCCTGTCCAAAACAATAATTGCTCATTAAGAGTAGAAACATTAGCAAATGAGCCACTCTTCTTATATCAAGAGCCAATGAATGATATCGCATAATATGATTATATCTTGAAACTTAGAAAGACAAACTGCTCTGAGTCCAGATCAAGGCTGTCGTAAGCGTAATAGGTGTCATCATATTCACCAATCACTTCAAAACCGTCACTGACTGGAACCCGTCCGACAAGATTATAGTTTCCATCATAAATCTGGAGAATTGTCCCGGCGGCCTTGTCCAGACGACAGGTCCGGAAAATGTAGTCACCGCATTTGACAAGCCGGTCATAATAACCGTGTTCTTTCCTCATTTTCTTGCACTTGGATTCGTATTCCTCGAAAGATGTGGTTTCAGGGTACTTTCCAGAGATACCCTTCTCAGAAAAGCCGAACGAGCCGGTGACATTGCCGTCATAGTCCATCAGGAATATTCTCGGATCGGCGGCGAAAGTGACGGCAAGGCCATTTTTCTCAGCATAGAAGTCATATTTTGAGAACACCGGGATGTTTCTCTTGTGATAGACAGGCGGATAATGGCCGAATATCACCTTACTAGACTCAACCACCTCAGGACGGAAACGGATGAATATGTAGGAGTCTGTCCAGAATCCTTTGCTTTGCCGCTTCTCGTAACCGTTGTAACTTACGTGCTCGGTGATGGTCGGGATTATCACAGCGGAGTCGATCGCCTGCATTCTATTGCACTCAAAATTGTACTCGTACATTTCCGGGACTTCAGGATCGGGATGATTGTAAAGGTCAGACCAACCTTTGTTTCCAACATCTCCATAGTTCGGACTCAGCGCGGTGAACCAGGCCTGGTTCAATGAGAACAGTTTTTTATAGTCTTTCGAGAACCTATGGATGAAACAGTTCGAGTCCTGCATGATGAAATCTCCCGTGGACTTGTCGAACGTCGAGATAAAAGAGGCGGCCAGGACTTCTTCAGGACCTTTCCCTTGGCGGATATGCTCCCCCATGAAGTGACCACTGAGGTCATACTCCTTGATCCCGACGGCATATTCATCGACGAAACACAAGAGGCTGTCCTTCATGTGCCACTGTCCGGAAAGGGATGTATATTGGGCATCCAGCCTCAAGGTGTCAAACACCAAGGATGTGCGAACTATGTTCTCTTTTCCGAAGTGTTCGACGCTATCGTACGGACTGTCACTTCCGGTGCATGCGGACAAGAGTCCGAGCAGCGTTGACAATACAATGACTATTAAAACTTTATTGCCAAGAATAAGGCATCTATGACTATTTGAAACCATCTGTATAGTCTTTTTTGAATAATAACTGATAAGTTTTCCTCGCCCTGGAAGCTTTCGCGTCCAACTTCTTCTTCTCCTTTAACACCTTGGCATCATCGTTCCCACAGCGGACAACAAGGTCTCTCTCCTGCCGCGTCTGAGTCTGTCCGCAAAGGATGTCCCACGTTGTTCCCGTGTCCTTCATGAACCGAACCAAATCAATCTCCTTTGAGAGTATCCGCTTCCAAAAGTTGAAATCACGTGAATCATTGTAGCACAAGATACTGTACGCCGGAGTAGCCTCGCCATGATCCTCTCCGGACTCGAGCATCCGAGGTTCCGAGAACCTCATCATGAAATCCGTCTCGACACGATTCTTGAACGGGTTGCGGAAAGGGTTTGTCTCAGCGCAGTAAAGGTCTTCGGCACCGCCCTCCGGTACTCTCCATGACAATTCCTGTCTTATGCTCTCGGAGTAGATTTTTCCGTTCTTCTCACCGTAGGTTATCGTGTAGGTGTACGGGGTGGCAAGGGACATCGGTGAAAAGTTCCTGACATATCTTGTGAACCTGTCATCCATATCTTTCACCACAATCTTTTGAACCCGCCCGTCATAGTCAATGAACAACTGTCCTGAACACAGGATCCTCTCCTTGATGGAAAGTTCTTTGGCATTCGAGCTGAAATTGATGACACGGACATCCCTGCCGCCTACCTTGGCGGTGCCGTAACTCTTGTAGCTGTAGCTGCCTACCATCTTGGGGTTCAGGGGCGAGAATATCTCAACGGCTCTTTTCCGGTCCAGGGCAGACACATCGAAGTAGTTGACATAATTAACCTTAAGTGCGTCCACCCCATTAGTCTGGCCTTTCGAGTTAACACTCAAGACCGGATTGACCTCATTCTTGTCAGCGAAAAGGCTCTCGCTGACAAAAGTGTCGCAGACGTACAGTCTTCCCATTGCGTTTCGGTCATCCCAGTAGAGTTTTGTGTTTGTTTTCTGGTTGAAATCCAGAGAGGCGAACACGCCCACAGCGCCTTGCACCTCTCTGTATTTCCCGTCGCACTTAATGGTCCGTATGATCAAGAATGAGGCGTAATAATCAGCATAGTTCTTAGAGAAATCACGCGCCGCATCCTTGACGATGGAGCGTGCGCTACGTTCCCCTCTGACCACAGAAGCATGCAACGTGTCCTGCGCATTGTCAAAACTCGAAGCAGATACTCCATAACCCATGAAGAATAGGGTAATTAAAAGAATAAAACGTCTCATTCTATAAATCAATTAATTCCACAAATGCTTATAAAACAATATTACGGACAATTTCCCTCAAAGTCAGCACAATTCAAAAGATCATTCGACTTTGCACAAGCGGCTCTTAAAGAGACAGCATTTCCGCCATAGCACCCTTCGTGTTTGCACCGGCAGCGATTCACAACATCGAGATCTCCTTCTGGTAGAGTAATATCCCCCGCGTCTTCTATTCCAGCATAGGCATTAAAGGTAAATAAGGCAGAGACAAGGCAAACTGCACTTAGCAATAAAAAACTTTTTTTCTCATAAGCATATAATTATTGGTTTTACAACTGCAAAGTTAGGTAAATAATATGGCAACACAATGAAAAATCGTTTCAATCCATGCTAAACGTAAAACGCTCAACTATAATGGTTTATGTCTTAGAGTAGATTCGTATTTCTCAATACGAGCCTCGTAAGCAACTATCCATCAATGAATTGGCAGAAATCCTACAACTTGTCAGATTTATATAATATTAATTATCAAATAATTGTACTCAATTCGATATCAATTCATCCTTTCCGCCGCAACGGAGCGCTTCTTCTCGGTGTTCTCATAGTTCGACTTCACGACCTCCTGGTTCTTCAGGGCCTGGACGAGCGAGAAATATGCCGACTAACGCCGTGGTTATTCTATGGTTAAGGTTCATCGTAGCCTAACATTTTTTAGTGCTTGCTAATTTACTGAATATTTTCCGTTATCTGCCTTTATGATCGCACATTTCGTTCACCGGATCACGATCCCGACGATGTAATCCTCCGGAACAAGGCCGAAGTAGCGGCTGTCGCGCGAATTCAAGACGTTGTCGCCGCCGAGGAAATACCAGTTGCCTTTGAAGGTGTATTCTTTCAGAATTTTGCCATCAAGAGAGACCTGTCCTTGACTGTCAATTGCCGGCATAAATCCGGTTTCATATTTGATCAACTTCCTGTACCAAAGAAAATCAGTTTCTCCAATTGTGACCTTATCTCCTTTCCCAGGAACGTAAATGGGGCCGAAACACTTTACGTTCCATCCATTCATCGCATAATAACACCCTTTAATCTTCATAAGCGAACTGTCCGAAAGATTATGAAGCCTATATTGAAACTCCCTCTCACCGACAATCCGCCCCTCCTCGTCACGGTAAAAGCCGTCCTTTATCCGGACCGAGTCTCCAGGCGCCCCTAGACACCGCTTGGCATAGACATAATTGATCTTAAAACCAATCGTATCTTTACTGCAGACGAACGGATAATTGAATATCACGATATCGCCTACGGACAATTTCCTAAGTCCCGGCATCCTGAAAGAAGACAATTTGGTACTTGAGAAGTCATAGTTTCTGTAGATTCTGGCTCCCATCAGCAGTTTGTTCACATAGATACGCTGCCCGTTATGGAATGTAGGTTCCATAGAATCGCCTTTAACCGTGAAGCTGTCAAAAAAGAAAATCAACGCAACAGCAAAAGCGGCAATCATACCAAACGCCATAACAATGATTCTGAATATGATACGTCTTCCCATCGTCTGCCAATCACCACCAAACCTGCTTGCCATCCTCGTAAGTGAACAGCCTTTCCTCCTTACCTTCAGTACGATTACGCAAGATGTAAAGGCATCCTGAAGGGACGTTCTCATAGACAAGGGAATCCTTTTGGCCGGCCCGTTGGCCCAAAGATTTCCAACCGCCGTCCCAGCAAAACAGTTCGTAAGTGCAATGAGGATAGATGTTGTTAGAGTCATTCCTTGGACAATATGCGACTCCGGTCACATTACGGTCCCCTCCCAAGTCAAGGCCGATCCATATCGGCTTTGGAGAATCGACAACTATCACATTGCCAGGAAACACAGCCGTGGAATCCGCAGACTGGTACACCCTCAGATAATTTCTTGTGTTTCCGTCAAAAACAGTGCGGATATTGTTCGCATTAGCTTCCTTGATTCCAATGTACTTTCCTTCAAGCGGTTTTCCATCATCTCCAATGAAAGCGATCTCTGCGACATTGCCGGCATTGCCTCTCGCGAAGATGTCAGGATATAAATATCTCACATAACGGCACTTGACTGGAGCAATCGCAAAAGTGTCCATTTTGGAATCCGGCAACGAGTCAATCGTGAACAATGTGACTGCATTTTCAAATTCGGGATTATCAGCACCCTGAATTCTGGCTCCGACCATCTCTCCCGCATAGCCAAGCTGGTACTTGAAGCGACCATATTTCCGTGTCAGCACCATCCTCGAAACCGGATTAGCACTATCAGCAACCGCCGGATGTTGGCTTCCGTCCTTTTCAAGGAATATCGGATCACCAACCGGGCGGAATCGGCCATCCTTATAATATTGAGGCAGATAGACTATCCTTCGCCCCATCTCCACAAACCTGGCCCTGCCGTTTCTGGAATATGAATATGAGACTGGAACCCACCTCTTGTTGTTGAAGACACACAGATAAACCACAGACACGTCATCCTTCAAAGAATCTGGAATCTGAACCGTGACATCAGAGGTCTTGACAAGATGCGAGGTGACATCCTGATAACCGGCATAAGGGAAATCAAATTGTTTTATAACTTCCAGTTCGTCCTCCGTCATCATCTTTCTTGAGAATTTCTTCACAAATACCTTCGGAGGTTTGTTCGCGATCTCATTCTCGCCGGGATTGAACTTGGCTGCGGAGAAGTCCGCCCACTCATTATCCTTTGTCAAAATAGCATTGAAGTCGTGACCAGCGCTGCGGTTACCCCAATGCGGGATTGTGCAGTGAGCAACCGCCAGTCCCATCGACCTCATAGCGAACAAAGCTACGGCCGCCTGCTCAACACAAGAACTGAGACGGCACTTGCGAAGCTGATCCACCGACAAAGACCGAGGATGATTCTTGAATATGTGTCCTCCCCCAGCCGGAAGGAACCAAGTAGAGATGTCCTGATTGATCAGCCGACAGACCGCCACTGGATCGGTGTTACCCGCCAAAGAATCGGCGATCCACTTATAACGCTCGCGGAAATAATGTCTCCAGTCTTCCGTAAGCGGCTCGCTTCCATAACGATACGGCAGGACATACTCACAGAAGTCCTCGAATGACAGATGGGATGTCCAAGGATAGTCCAAGGTGGCGAAAGCCTCATCTATGTTGTCAATCAGATAATCCGCTGTGACAGACCGCAAATCATCCGATCTTCCATAATGGTACTTTGTAGGATCGCCGTACTTTGCCAACACCCTATTCCATATCTCATTAACCTTGATCTGCACAAGATAGACATTTACCTCAGTGTCCTCGAACCTGATGTCAAGATTGCCGACAGCATCAAAGAACTCTGCGTCAAGGCTGTCCAGTTTCTGGTTGGTCAACGTGTAACGCCCAACCATATTCTCAATAAGGAAGCAAGCAGCCTTGTACTTCTTCCGGTCCCTCTGGTAATGTTCCAACACCTTCTCCAACTCCACACGGTTCTCCCCAGCAAGGGACAATGCCGCCTCCAGCCTCGGAGAATACCGAGAGCAGGACTGCACGAATGAACAGATTACCAATATAATCGTTACGGAGAGATTACTTTTGAATTTCATTGTCCACGTTCTTGATATGTTTAATTTTTAATGAATCCAAGCACATTTGAGTCCTATATCTCAACTTTCTCATAGGCATATTCCGTACATTAACGGGCATTCGCAAAACCGACTCACCAACCCCAAATGCTTTATCATATTCCCGTATAGACACATACAGCTCCATTAACAAGACCAACGGATATAGTCGAGAAGGTACCATATAATGAGCAAAGATATACTCGTTCTCCGCTTTATCATATTCGTTCATATCTTTATAATTATCTCCCATAACGTTATGGAACATCGGGTCCGAAGAATATTTCGCACCATAACTTAAAATTTCATTACTCTTTTCATAATGATAATTTTTCCTCAACGCAGTTCCATAATCATAAATAAATCGGGAGTCACCTTTCAAATCATCAAACAACCTCTCATACTCTTTGAGTGCTACACTTCCAACTGATGACGCATTTAACTTTAGCCATTCAGTCTCAGAATGCCTCTCCTTGATTCTTGATGGAATAACCACTATCACACCATATACCACAAATAATGACAAAGCGACAGGAATACAAACCTTTAATACCCCACGTGACGGAATCGCAGATATCAAGAAAAAGAATAACGCTACGTTAAACTGCCACAAACTAAAAGGGTATGAAAAAAATGCGAATACGCATAGTGTGATCATCCCATAAGCCATAGGAGAATTCTGCTTAATAAGCGATTTCACGGCAAAAACCAGAACAGACACGAATAGAAGCATTACTGGAATACCATACTCAATGCCTACTTTCAGATATTCATTAAATGCATACACCGGTGCCCCTGCAACTCTTTCGGCCCAATCAGAATGGCTCTTTTGAGAGAAATATTCAGCCTGCGTTTCGCCATATACACCTAAAACCGTATTATAGCCATATCCTGTCAAAGGCATCTTTGAAATAGCCTTACATTCAATATTCCATATATGGAAACGTCCTAAGGCCGAATCTTTCTTTATAGCAAAAGTTACCGCCATAAAAGTTAAGAGCAAGACAATCAGGATACAGATTACGTATCGTCTCCTCTTGAAAAACAATCTGAATTTCTTCTCTCTATATGCAAATAAAGAAAGCGCAACAATCAATGCCAACCAAGCAGCACGGCTCATAGAAGCCGGTAAAACAACCATCCCCAAGAAGAAAGTCAGCAAGCTTGCTATTTTCACCAAACAAGATAAACGACCTGCCTCTTTCTGATCACGGGTCATAATCAAAGACAGGCAAGGAATCGCGATAGAAAGCCCAACGGTTACAAATCCTCCAAGTGGACCAGGATTTTTAAAAGTCCCGGTCATAGGAAACAGATTATTCTCCGAAGGTAAATAACCAAAGCATTGCAAAAGCCCAATTGCAGATTCCGCAATGGCCAAAGTAAGAATCATACAAATCAAGAGCTTTTGCAAATTATTGGCCAAGGCACAACTAGTTAATTATGAATTATTTCAGATGATAAACAATAAGGCAAGGGTTTCCGTCTTCTGGCAACGCCTTCAGGGCTGAGATAAAATTCTGGACAGCTTCATTTGGTGAGCCAACCATACTTTCCAGATTGTATTTATCCACAAAATCTCCCGGGCGCCAAAAACCGATGATGTTTTCAGAATCTGAAGCGACAATATTTACCAAAGGTACTCCTTCATACTCATCACACGCTGCTTGTCTTAAAGGCAATCCCATATTGGTGTCTTTATCAATCAAAAAGTAAACATCATTATACGTACGCAACAATAAATGATGTTCAGACTCAAAAACTGAAACAAAACCAGAAAAATAGCCGTTTTTAGACATTTCAGAATATGTTGTAGCCACAGAAAACACTACGTGATTTTTATAATATTTATCATCAACAAGCATTCCCTTATGCTCAACATATAAAAGAGGCAAGACCTTATTTTTATCGTCAAGTGTATAAATAGTATCATCAAATGGTTTCAGAATAATGACCCGATCATAACCACCTATGGGACATTTACCTGTTGGTTCTGCAACGTTTTCCGAAGTCATCGGAAAGCCAATCAATGATGTCACTTTTTTGTCATTAATTGACAAAATACGGTAAATTTCATTAAAGTTATTATGGATGCAATTGTTGACAAGGATTCGTCCTTCGCCTAAACTAACAGCATCATTAATGAAACCTAAACTACTTTTTGGAAACAATGCCTCAGATACAAACCGGCCATCAGGCTTGTAGGTAAGTATTTTATCCTGACACCCATCAAGTATCAAGACATTGCCATCTTCACCAATAGCAAAAGTGTCCACACGAAGATATTCCGATGAGGCACGCCCCTTTAGTCCTATCCGATTAAGATATTTTCCATTTTTGTCAAATCTGACAATCAATCCATTATAATTATCAAAAACGATATATGAGGTATCCGCTTTAACAATTTTCTTTATTCCTGATAATGTGCTGCCATCTGTCAACTCCAATGGTATTATATCATAGCCTTGAACTATCGACGGATATATTTGCGTGTTATCATCATACCCCAAGATAGCCGCCACATTCTTTTTTTGTGCCTTATTATGACATCCCATTAAAGAAGTCATCACACAGAATGCCACAATAAAAAGTACGTGGTGCCTAAGACAATTTGTGCTCCCCATAATATGATCCCATTTTTATGCAGCAGTTCTCATTGGAAGCCTCACAACTATAAATTGTAATCTGCATTTCATATTTACCACCTACCACATACTCTCCGCTAACTTTAACCCCACAAACGTTGACCTCTCCTTTTATCGTACACGTACTAGTTACTGTTTCAGTATCCTTGACCATCGTACTCATATTCCAATTTCCACCATTTGATTGGCAAGTGCCACGCGTCCAACCTTCAGGCCCAGGCACAGGTATTCCGGGTACTTCCCCTCCGCCAGTTTCATCCCGCGCCAGAGCGTTAACATTTGCCAAAAAAAGACTCTTAGCCGCCAAACGTTTTTCTGACACAAACATCGTCAATACTGACATCGCGATAGTAAGTATCGACACGATAATTAATACACATTTCTTCATAACTCAATAATTTTGAATAAACTATAATAACGATAAAGATTTGACAAAAATATTGTATAATGCATCCGACTGATTTGGATTCCCCACAAAAATTGGTGTACCTCTCTTGTCAATAAGAAATGTATGGTATCTCTGATCAGAAGGTATTGTTCGATTAATTTGGGCGAATTCACAGGAGCCATCAAAATACACTGGATATTTATATTTTTTAGCTAATAGCATCCTTAACACCTCTGAAGCATCTTCCGCACGAGGAGAGAAGACAACTACTACATCAAACAATTTAGTCGAACCCGCCATCATAAACAAATTGTCAACAATTTCAAGATGAGCTATATGACAAGCCGAACACGATGACGAATCTATGTATTCAATAAGTTTAGCCCTATCAGGCAATGGTTCCATACCCAAAACTTTTCCCTTCTCTATTCTTATAAGATTATCAGGGATAACAATTTCATTCTTCTGAAAATCAGTTAATATCTTTGCCACTTGTACATTTCTATTAGAACAAGATACCACAAGTAACAAGATGAATAGCAGGGGATACACCTTAAGCATATATCTCTAATCTACTTCCGTGAAGAACACCGCATAATAGTTATGCCCGTTCTCCGTTGTGATGTCCATTCTGTAGGCGGTATCAGGTTCTACAGGGATTACCATCCTTCCTGAAGCACTGTTCCCGACATAGTTCTGGAGTTCTCCTGTAGTCTGATTCTCAAGCACAACATCCACTGTTCCGAGATTTGACAGGAACGACAACTCAAGACTGTTCGTGTAAGAATAATAGAAGCATTCAACTTGAACTTTCGCCGGAGCGTGATTTTCCTTTGTTCCTTGAGTTGTTTTTTCTTTAACTACAATAGGTTTGATGTCTTCGTTTTGCGAATACATCACAAAGTTAGCTGTCAACAATGACAATAATATTAGTATAACCTTTCTCATAAAAAATGTTTTATTTCCGACTGCAAAGTTCGGGAGAAAGATCGGTTATACAATGAAAAATAGTTTCACTTTCGATAACTATAATTTCCTAACTCTTAATTAGTTACAAACAGATTGAGATTCATTTTCTCACTTCACCCCACTTAACCCACTAATTATCAACATATTAATCAAACGCCAGCAATATATCGTAATTAACAAAGCGTTGACTATCAAACAATTACATCAATCACGATATCAATTCTGAGAAAAGAGCCTTGTTTTCGTCGTTTAGCCTTGCGATTTTTTCTTTAATGTTGTATCGCTTTGTGTAAACAGTATTCACATTATAGTCCATCATTCTGGCAATGGTCTTGGTGTCGAAGCCAAGGATCAGGAAGGAGATGAAACGGAAATCCTTCTCGGTGGCATCCGGTATCGCCGCCCTTAGCTTAGTCATTATGCCATCGAGATTGTCATCAAGCATAGACTCAAGCTCCTTTTGGTTCGGCTCATCCAATATCGCAAGAATCTCTTTGACCTCAGCATAAATCTCATCCTTCCCGCTCCGGGAAGTTTTGGATGATTCCAGATACCGCCTGCACAGGGCATTCATATGGGTGTACTGTCGTTTGTTCGCCTGGACATACTTCGCCCTCAGCACCATCAACATCTGCTCCTTTTCCGCAGCATCCGAAAGTTTTTCCGACAGGGTTCGTATATTCCTCTCAGCCAATTCATTCGCGGATTTCAGCGAATCTATGGAGCGCAAATGTTCAGCCTCACAAAGGAGTGACTCGTTAAGCCTTTGCTTCACTTCATCATTAATGAATGACATTTCCTCCACCTGACGCTGCCACATTTTCTTACGTTTCGAATAAATGCCCAAGCCTGATGCCACCACCAGCAAGGCTATCAGGAAAATCATCCATTTCATCTGACGCTGGAGCCTTCTGTCCTTATCCAACAACAAGGACTTGCTCTCATAGTAATCCGACTGCGCCAACGCCACCGATTGGCCCACCGTTTCCAGCACCTCAGAATCTCTGTCATCTATAGATTGTTCGAGGCACACTAAAGCATCCTTGTAATCTCCACGACGCTTGAATATCCTATACTTCCAAATCTTCAAGATAGTCGAGCTGCTGTCCACATTCTCCAACTGTCGGATCAAATCATTTGCAGTATCGTAATCTCCAATAATTTCAGAAGCATAGGCATAGACGCAATAGTCGCTGAGGGAAGGCGTTCCACCAAATTCTCCTGTAGCCTTCCTGAACAAGTCAATGGATTCGTGAGGGTCAGAACCAGGTTTGAAGATGTTGTTCCACGCAAGGTTCAATAATTGCCTCGCATAAATGGAGGTGTCACGGATTGGTTGTGAGAAGAAAATAGAATAAAGACTGTCAGCCTTCGCCCAGTCCCGAATGTTCGAATAGCGATTTGCCAACAATCCTGTAGTATTCCACAGCCTGAAAGAGTCCTTGGCCTGGACAAAATAATCGCAGGCCTCCTTACAATATAAAATGCTCTCAGAATTATTATTGTTCCACAAATAGACATCAGAAATCGAGGAACTGATGATTCCTCTGAACACAAGATTATCCGAACGAGATGAATACTCCTTTGCACGGAGATAACTCGTTATCGCAGCTTCAGGATCTCCTGTGTCATACTGCGCAACCCCAAGATAGAAATACATCTTCATCCTATCATCATTGGAACCGTGGCGCTCATAATAACTCGCAGCAGGTTTGATGATACGCAGATCAGGGATATCTCTATGATTCCTGTCCAACGCCATCGTGTACAGCAGCGAGTACCTCGCACGCTGCGCCCTGGTCTTAAGGCTCAACGTGTCAATCGATTCCAATACAGCCAGCGCACTGTCAGGCCTTGTCCACATAACGTCCTCGGCGGAGTCCATAATCCGCCCTGCCTCCCTGTTCCCGCAGGAGGAGGATATCATTGCGGCGACCGCCGCCGCAACCAGTCTGATGAATATTCTGAATAGTCTCACGACACAGATATACGCTCCCTAATGAGCGATTACCGTACAAAAATAATCATTTTTCTCTTGAGAGCATTCACGCCCTTAAGGGAAATCCAGCAAAGAATCACCACCATTGCAGGCCGCTCCTATGATCGACCGCAAGTCCTCACCCATATCAAATGATATCCTCTCCGGTCTCTCCTGCTGACTTTAAATATTCAATATTGTATTCCAGAATATGATCTTCCTCATCAACCGTCAACAAGGATCCGGTCTTACTGTCGATGTCATATTTGGTAATATTTGAAGGCAATGGTATTCGGAACAATGGACTGCCATCCCAGGCATAGCCGTGGATTTCCTTTGTCGTCCCACTAACACGTTCATCGGTGTACATAACAGAGAAGTAACTATCATTCAATGACAAACCTGTATGATAAGTGCATAATTGAGGCGACTGCTTTTCAAGTACACGGATGTCAGGCATAGTCTTTCCATAGCACAATGTGTAACCGCCATCGCCCTCAACAGGATATACCTGAACAAGATTCAACAGACACATCGCCTCAACAATAAGATGACGAGAGCTGTTATAACCAACTGTTCCTGAAAACAAATTAATATTATAGCCATCATTATTGCTTATCTGACAGGAGTTTAACTTGAGCATTGGCTGGCTCATACTTTCTGTTCCTTCGACATTCCGGACATAACGTTCCAAACAAGTGCCATTCTGAACCATTCGCTTCATAAAGCAACGGGATCCGTCCAAAGGCAGCGCCGTGAAGAGTTCCTCCCCGCTTTTAAACTCACGTTCTTTTAAAACAAGATCTTTATTCATAATGGACTCTGAAAGATTCACCTCTACAAGACGGTCAGAATACCGGTCCACAAAACGCATCATATATGAGCCAGATTCGTTATCCAGGCTCAGAGAACTTCCGAATAATGGAAATAACAATTCTTTCGGTCCTCGTCCCTTGGTGAAAAAGTCTCCTTTGCGCTCCAGACAATGGCGATCGTACAAGTGAAGCAACCGGTCCGTCCCCAAAGTCGTGACAACCAACAAAGAGTCGCAATAACGGGCTCCGATAATCCCCATCAAGTCAAGATCTATTTCCCTTGGCTTGAGTCCGGAAAGAGAAATCTCATAGAAATCACTTTCCTCCACTGTGACAACCTTATCCAACGAAGGGCAGTATGAATCACTACAACCAGTGGCCAATAGTAATATGGCCAACATAATAGCATAAATTGATCTCATTTGTTATTATCAAATTACAAGTTTATTTTAGGCATCTTCTTTACGGCTTTCCATCGCCCCAAGCGCTATTTCCACAAATATCGGAAAAATATTTCCACAAATACCGGTTTTTTTACATCTTTGCATCCAACCACCAGTACTCATACGCAACGTTCACCAAGCCTCAAGATAGCTGCAAGGCAAAGCCTAAAGCAGATAATACAGCGTTCTTAACAAACTACTTATTAAATGGTTAGAGCACCGTACGGCAACTTATTTCAGCTTGTACAACACCAAAATCGGATTCGAATCTTCCGTCACATCCGGAACCAACTAAAGCCTCATATTCCTCCCGGGACATATTCATTATTTTTGAATATGGCAATGTCCGCTCTCCGAAATCAAATTCAATGTAAGGGCGCGCCTCAGTTCCATCCAATGAATACAGGACGTTTGATTGAGGGAAGTAGAAATATTCCTTCCCGGCCCAAGAGGTGAAGCCAGAGCTTAAAGACACCGGGAAAGGCTCCTTTGCCGGGAAAAAGCCTTTCAAAAGGTGATCCATTTCTTCATTGACAAGAATGAGGCTGTTATTGTCAGGATTCTTAAGGTAGGAATAATAAAGCCAGAAGCCATCCTTTGTCCTTGCGAATCCGCTCGCACCTGGAGTACCAACTCGATCATTGTCAAGCCGATGCGGTTCCAGGTGCGCGGAGGTTTTCACACCTGGAAGTCTTAGGTGCCAATAGAACGCCCTGTAGCGAAGCCACCAACTCTCAGGTGTGCGAATCCGCTCGCACCTGGAGTACCAACTCGATCATTGTCAAGCCGATGCGGTTCCAGGTGCGCGGAGTTTTTCACACCTGGAAGTCTTAGGTGCCAATAGAACACCCTATAGCGAAGCCACCAACTCTCAGGTGTGCAAATCCGCTCGCACCTGGAGTGCCAACTCTATCACTGTCAATCGGATGCGGTTCCAGGTGCGCATGGTTTCTCACAACCAACCGCGGGTCCGAACTCATATCATATGATAAAACAGAAGAACCAGAGAACCGCTGTCAAGAGCATTCTCGGCATCCTCACCGGCCTTCTGGAAGCCTGTGGAGACGATAAAGTCATACATATCCCTGTCCTCAAGCACACTCACGAAAGAATCGGCATAGCTGCAAACTGGTTCCAGCATACAGTTCCGGCCTCCATTTTCCGGATTGGAGACAAAACCATTTGTGTTTGAGCCATAAAGGCAATAACCGCCACCGGCATCTTTTGTCGTGATGTCACAAAAAAGATAATCTCCGCAAACAATCGGCACAGAGCCCAAATGCGTGAAGCTGTTTATTAGGGACACATCATTCTTGTCTTTACGGGATGCTTTATTCTCGAAATCAATCCCGACTGTTTCAATGATCTCACCATTGCCGCGATCCAGAACATAATATGCGTCGTTGCCGTAGGAGCAGAACAAGATCTTGTCCCTGTAAGTGGAGAAAAAACGACCATAGCCGAAGGCATCTGAGCCTTCTTTTTCGCCATAGCCAAGCATCTGTATTTTGATATTCAAATCATTGTCTGTCACAAACAAGCGATATGGCGGTTGCTCTTTTGAGGATTTTCCGCCCGCGGTGACAAACGCGAAAATAAAGTCGCCATTTGACAGCACCTCAACGTCCCAAGCGACTATAGGCATCTCTCTGGATGCTTTATATTCCCCCGTCAACGGATCATAGGCAAGCAACTTCTTGCCGATATTGTCCAAAACGTAAAGGTTATCAGAGTCCACCGTGAAACTTTTGACCTCAAGATATTCACCAGGCCCTCTGCCCTGCCTGTCAAGGACGAAACAAAGCTTGCCGTTCATATCATAGGCCAGAATCTTCCGGGAGCTATAGTCAGCGATATAAATCAGATCATTATAAAAAGCCACCTTATCCACAGAGCCCAGCAACGTGTTGTCTCCCACCTCCAATGGAAGAAAAGTAACCTCTTTGACATATTCAGGAATATCCGGCCGTATCTGCGACTCCCTGCATTCAATGGTCCTGTCAACCGCACAGTCACTCTTTGTGCCTTTGCACGACACAACCATCAACAGACTTAGTAATATTATTACCCCTTGTCTCATCATCCAGTTTTCAAGCAGCATATTCAAAATCGTCTTTAGTCGTTGCTAAGTTAGATATAATTCTCGAGAAAAACATTAGCTTTGCCGGACAGCCAAAAACGTTTTGTTGTGAACAGACAACTTACCACAATCTTGACCTTGGGCATTTTGGCTTCCATGGCGATCGGAAGCACCGGTCATAAGGTGAATGCGGACGGCAATGTGGCCGTGGAGTTCAACAACACCATCAATCCTTTGGCGGAAAACATTTCCTCAATCGAGTTGATACCATTGGAAACAGACAGCGAGCATCTGGTCGGCGGCGTCACAGACCTGACCATCGCCGGGGATTCCTATATCGTGATGGATCTGATCAACAACAACATATTCCGCTATTCCGCTGACGGAAAATTCCTTGGGCGCATCGGACAGAAAGGCAACGGGCCCGAGGAGTATATTCGAATAAATGACATCCAGTACAGTGACGGAAACCTTTGCGTCTTTTCAACCCCTTCGAAACTTCAAAGATTCTCATTGGACGGGAATATGATCGACTCGAAGATATTCCCGGAAATGGATCTTGGATCAATGTCTTGGCTGACGGATGAAGGCGTGCTGACATATTACGGTTATGGATCAGGATTCCTATTATGGCCTGCTGAGCGGCGGTGACTGGCATTGGTTCAGCGCTGGCAAACCTGGTCAGGATGTGTTCGCCGGTTCATTCAAGGAGATGAAAGACGGTATCATCTACTGTCTTCTGGAACCAGCCACGATCAGCACGTTCCCGTCCTCCCTCAAGAAACGCCTCAGCAATCCTGAGATCCTGAACAACATAAACGAAGAGGACAACCGCGTCATCGCAAAGCTTTATCTTACGAAATAACAGCCACGTCTGAAACCACTGAAACATGGATGCGATAATTCATTACCGCATCCATGGTGGTTGATGAAAACAATAATGGTTAGTTGGTTATCACGGACTATTCGTCCTCATAGACATCACCGGTCAGGAACGAGGTTGTGAAGACACGTCCCGACTCCGTGGTAATGTTCATCGTGTAGCAAGAATTGGAAGACACAGGCATCATCATCACCCCTGCGGCACTGCTGCCGGAATATTCATAAGTCTCGCCCGTCGTCATATTGTCCAGCGTGACAAACACGTTTCCAAGGTTAGACTTGAAGGACAGCTCTACCATATTCGTCAAGGTGTGGTAGTAACCGTCTATAGGGCATTGCGCCAAAGAACGGTTCGTGGACGAGGATGGCTTTGTGTTTTCCAGGACGATCAACACAACAAGCGTCTCGTCCTTACTCTTACACGGAGAATACGTTTGACTGATGAAAGTCAGCGCGAGCAGCGCAAATAAAACTTTTCGCATAATTGGTTTTATATTTGGTTTTCGCAAAGGTCGCAAGAAAGAGCATTATTTCAATGAAAAAAAGTATTAACAGCCGCCATCAGTATATTATTAAGACACAATGAATTAAGCCTATGTTAAAGTCAAGAATCTCAACACGTGCGCATATCGGGCTCAATTTCAGACAGTTATACTGGCAGGAAAGAATAATGGATTCCTGAACAAATTAAATATCAGACTTTTACGTTTGTCAACCTATAAAGTCAAGGTAAAAATCCTTGTTCTCAGAGACGATTTCGGAGATCTTGGCCCTCATACGAGCCCGTTTCGTATAGACACTCTGCACCGTGTAGCCCATGATGCGGGCGATGGTCTTGGCATCAAATCCGAGGATATTCAGTGCGATGAAACGGAACTCATTGTCTGTAGCGTCCGGCAAATCCGCTCGCAGCTTCCCCATGATTCCGTCCAGATTCTCGTCTATCATCCGCTCCAGTTTCTTCTGGTTGCAATCATCAATCACACTGACAAGCCTCTTCACCTTCGCATAGATTCTCTCCTTCTCCTTTCCGCTTCCTGCCGTCTCCCAATATTCCACACATAGATCATTCAATTGGCTGTACTGACGCTTGTAGGTTGAAACATACTTCCTCCTGAGATTCCTCAAGGCAAGTTCCTTGTCCGACAAAGCATCGTGCTCCTTGGAAAGCCTGGAGCTTACCTCCTCGTTGATCATGGACATCTCGCTCATCCGCCTCACCCACTTTCGTTTGCCGTGCATATAGACCGTGATGACAACAAACAGGCCGATCACCGAAAGCAAAACGACAATCCATCTGACAAGAATCTGCATGTCATGGTCTTTTTCCATCATTTCTGACTTGGTCTTGAAATAATCCGACTGCGCTTGAGTGACGGATTGGTTCAAAGTGGCGTTCAATGATTCTTCCTGCAAGACCACAGACTGTTCGAGCATATTCAAAGCCTCCTGAAACTTTCTCCGATGTTTGAGCACACGGTACTTCCAAATCATTAACGGAACAGAGCCGTTCACTCTCTCCTCCAATTGTGAAAAGATGCTGTCCGCCGCACGATGGCAGCCTATATTGTCCAAGGCATAAGCAAAAGAGGCATAATCAATCGCGGAAGGTTTCCCACCATATTCATCAACCGCTTTCTGAAATATCGCCACGCTTTGCCTCGGATTTGGCTCCGGACGGGAAAGAGAGTATCTGGCGATATTGAACAAATGTTCAGCCAAGACCGCGGTGTCATGCGGAGGACTGGAAAGGAATATCGAATAAAGGCTGTCCGATTTGTCCCAGTCCTTGCAATCCGCATAGTAAGAAGCCAGACGTCCTGTCGTTATCCAAGTCCTGCAGGAATCACCCGCCTCACTGAAACAGTCAAGAGCCTCTTTTGAATATCTGATCTTTTCGGGGAAATTGTTGTTCTGCGCATATACATCCGAAATGGCGGAGGAAATCAAGCCTCTGAAGACAAGATCGACAGAACGCATTGAATATTCCTTCGCCTGCATATAGCATTTGACCGCGGAGAGATAATCGCCTCCATTATAGTAAAGTCTGCCAAGATAATAGTACGACATCATCCGATCGGTGTCAGAGCCGTGGCGATCATAATATCTGACCGCCAGGCTGAGGACACTGATGTCAGCCGTGTCGATACAGTTTCTATCCAGAGCCATCGCATAAAGCAGGGAGAATCTCGCGCGACTCGATTCCGGCCTCAATCTCAACGTGTCCACAGACCCAAGCACAGACAGCGAGCTGTCCGGCCTTGTCCAGATAAGGTTTTCCGCAACGTCCAACGCATAGTCTGTCTCATTGCCTGAGCATGAAGAAAAAGCAACCACGGCAAATGCGGACACAACAAAAGTGTTGAATATCCTGAATAGTTTCATGGTGCGAAAATATGAAAATATCCAGGAGAGGAATTGCAACCAAAGGTTATTGGTTACAAGTTCAAGTTTCAACGAAATAAAAAATCCGGTCACTTCGAGATGTTCAGTGACCGGATAACTTTATGACCTGCCTGTTAATATGGGCTGAAATCAGAAGGTGAAACCTATGCCTACATAGAAAGTATTGCGGTTGACCTTAAAGTCAGACCATGGGTCAACATGATCCTTGCCGTAGTGCATGAAATAAAGTCCAGGCTCAACCGTAAGACCATCGATCGTGGAAAAAGCGTAATCATAATTGACACCAAAGTAGAATCCTGGCATGCCGCCGTCCATCACTTTGTCGGCATCGGCACCGGAAAGGGAGAAAGAAGTGTAACCGCCGCCGGCCGTCCATTTCTTGTCAATGCCAATGCCACCGACACCCGCATCAGAAGGAATAGGCTCCAGGGCCGATGCTGTGGATCTCGTAGCTGGAGTCGTCCTGCGGGTCAAGGATGGCGACATCCGTGTTTTTCGGGACATAGACCGTGGCGTGGGTTCCAAAAGGGATCCGGCCTTCCATGCGTACCTTGTCACCGTCCACCGTGACTTTGGAGACCAACGTTCCGTAAGGAGTCGCCGTCGTGTAGGAGACTTCGCCCAGCTCACGGACTGGAACCGGACGGATGATGATGTGCTTGTAGCCAGGCTCTTCCGGATCAGTGCGCACTCCCGCAAGCATCCTGTAGAACCAGACGAGACCGCCACCGAACATCGGATGGTTGCGCGAATCGTTGCCGTTCCACTGCTCCCACGTGGTTGTCGCACCCTGCTCAAGCCACCATCCGAAGCTCGGGAAGTCCTTTTGGTTGAGGAGCGCCCAAGCGACATCGTTCATTCCGTTCAGGGCAAGCGTCTCATAAAGGAAGCGGTGAGCGACGAATCCCACATTGACATGGCCGTTGTACTTGACCATCTGCTCGTCGCGGAGTGTGGCGCGCACATCCTCAAGTCTCTCGCGGGGAACACCCATGTACAAGGCATAGACATTGGAGCCGAAATCCCCGTAGCTTTTTGTCTCAGGATCGTAGAACCGTTTGTTGAAGGCGTCACGGATCCCTTGGGCCTTGGCGGAATAGGCGGCGGCTCCCGCCTCGTCTCCAAGCACTTTGGCCGCTTTCGATGTGATGTCGGCGCACAACCAATAGAAGAATGTGTGGACGAGTTCGTCCTGAGGCAGGCCGAATGCCGGAGCCCAGTCGCCGAGGTTGTACCAGTAGAGAGGCGCGCCCTGAGGCGTAGGCTTGTGGAAGGACGAGGTGCCGTCCTCTGCCCGCCAGGTGTCGTAGTAGCGCACGAAATCCTTCATCGGCTGGAGGCAGTCGGCGAGAAGCGTCTTGTCACCGTAGCTGTTGTAGAACTCCCAAGGCATGACACAGATGGCGGCTCCCCAGGCCGGGCCTCCTCCACAGCATGGCTCCCACGGAGCGCCGTTCGGAACATAGCCTGACTCCGGATTCTGACTGCCCTTGACATCGCCGATCCATTTGTTGTAGAAGGAGGCGGCATCGAAGTTGGCGAGAACCATCGGCATGGCTACCTCGCCGTCGCCGGTGTAAGGAAGTCTCTCCCGGTGAGGGCAGTCGGAAGCCACTCCAGCATGCATGTTGTCCACCTGCGACTGTCTCCAGATCTTTTCGATCCGACAGAACAACGGATTCGAGCAGTCAAACTCGGCGTCAGGCTTCACATTGCTGCCGACCGACTCTGCCACGACCTGTGAGACGTCAAGGTTCTCCATCCCGGAGACTATCGCCTCCCGGAACACGTACCAGGTGAACCGAGGGCTTGTCGTAACCTTGCCGTCGGAAGCGCAGACATATTCACACCTGCCGGCCGGATACTCGGACAGGTGGTTAACCCTCAGTGTGTCTCCTTTCCTGACATTCACGCCGTCCAGCTTGACCCATCCTGAGATGACCTTGCCGAAATCAATCTTGAACGTGCCGTCCTCCAGACGCTCGAAACTGACAGGCTTAAGGGTTTCCAGCACCTTGTCTGTCGGTCCCATGTTGGCGGTCAGCCTGCCCTGCGGAGCTTCCTTCAGGACGGCGTGGCTCAATGAGGAGTCATCCAATCCTGGCTTGTTCCATCCCGGAATCTCAAAGTTGGCATCATAGACTTCTCCCTGGTAGAGGTTGCTGAACACGACCGGAGAGTGAGCCTCCTTCCATGTGGTGTCCGAGCAGACATATTCAATGTCTCCGTCTGAATATTCAAGCGCCATCTGCAGGATGAACCTCGGGTAGCCGTAGTTCGCTATGGTGTTGTTGTTGAACAACCCTTCATGGAAATAGCCGCTCCCAAGGAGCATCGAGACGGCGTTCGCCCCCTTGCCGAGCATGTCGGTGATGTCGTAGGCGAGATACAGGGTTCTGTAGGCGGTGACTTCCGGCTCCAGCGGGATCCGCGGATTGGTGAGAAGCGCCGGTCTGGCCGTGTAGTCAGTCAGGCCAGGAACGAAATAATCGTCTCCGACCTTGCCGCCGTTGATGGACATCTCGAACCAGCCAAGTCCGCAGACAAATGCCTTCGCACGGACAAGTCCCTCTCTGACAGTAAATTCCTTTCTGAATATGGGTGCGGAGTTGTCCGCCTCCGGAACGCTGTCATCCTGCCATGAGGCACCTATCCACTTCGCCCGCCAGTCACTTTCGCTGAACATTCCGGTCGTCCAGCGGGCAGGTCTCGCCCAGGCGGAGACCTTGTCCTTGCCGTCCCAGATCCTGACCGTCCACCAATAGTCCTTCATGGACTCCATAGCCGGGCCTGAATATGCCACCAGATGCGACTCGGCACCAACCGTCTTACCCGAGTCCCAGATGTCGGCCTTGCCTTCCTTGAGGGCATTCCTGTCCGTCGCCACCAGCACCTGCCACGCCGTCTGGGTCGTGTTGTTTATCCAGGAGAGCCTTGGGGCCTGGGTGTCAATCACGATGTCATCGCCTTCCTGGTACTCGCACCGGAGGGATTCCGGCGCCGTGGCCGCGCCACATCCGCATAAACCCAATGTAAGACCAATAAACATTGCCGCCAGAATGGCCGGCCGGATTCCTGTTGTCTTCATATTTCAGTGTCTCGGTAATCCGTTACTTGATCTGAGGCAGTCCAAGATCCTTGAAGGTGCGAGGAGCCGGGGTCTCAGGAAACGGCTTGCGGTCCTTGATCTGCTGAAGGGCAACCTCAATGGCCTTGTCAAGCTGCTGATCCTCACCGGCATATTCCTTAACAGGGTCATTGTCCAGCAGGATGTCAGGATCGACTCCGTGGTTCTCGACGATCCACTGTCCCGTCGCCGCGTCGTAGTTCGTGAAGAACGGCACGCGCACGTCGGTTCCGTCCATGTAAGGCAGGGAGCCGCTGATGCCCACGATTCCGCCCCAAGTCCTTGTGCCGATCACCGTTCCAAGGTTGTTGGCCTTGAAGCTCCACGGGAAGAGGTCACCGTCCGATGCTGAATATTTATTGATCAGCAGCACCTTAGGACCCGTGTGGGTCCCTTCCGGAATGGTTCCGTTCTGGTTGGAGTTCCTGTACATCGTCATCCTGTAGACCTTGCGGAGAAGCCTCTCGATGACCATCGGAGAGATGTTTCCACCACCGTTGGCACGATCATCGATGATGAGAGCCTCCTTGTCGAGCTGAGGATAGTACCAGCGTGCGAACTCGTTAAGTCCCTCAGGTCCCATGTCAGGGATATAGATGTAGCCTACCTTGCCGCCGGACTTCTCCTCAACGGTACGGATGTTCTTCATAACCCATTCGTAATGCTCAAGAGGATATTCATCGGCGATAGGCTTGACCACGACCTTGCGCCCGCCCTCGGCGGCCGACTTGCTGACGGTCAGTTCGACAAGTTTGTCAGCTTTTCCGACAAGGAGCCTGTAGATGTTGTCGACGTCCTTAAGAGACTGTCCGTCAATGGCTGTGATGAAATCGCCCTCGGAGATATTCATTCCCGGTTCGGTCAACGGTGAGCGGAGTTCGTTCCTATAGACAGCGCCGGAGTAAATGTGATTGATCTTGAAGTAACCGCTCTTGTCCTTGCTCATCTTAGCACCGAGAAGGCCCATCGGGATGCGCTCAGGCTTAGGGTAGTCGCCCGGATTGACGTAGGCGTGACCGCTGGCGACCTCGCCGATCATTCCGCCTATCACGTAATTGAGGTCAAGACGGGTCTTGACATAAGGCAGGAGAGCTGCATACTTCTCCTTGACGGCCTTCCAGTCGCGGCCGTGCATATTCTCAAGATAGTAGCCGTCGCGGAACGCTCTCCAGACCTCGTCGAAGATCTGAGGCCACTCCTGGGCGTAATCCACTGTCGTGTACATATTGTCAAGGTCAATGGCCTCGCCTCCGCCGACTTTCGCGGACGGGAAGCTGACGGCTGTCCATTTGCCCTTGGCAGTCGAAAGTGCCTTCTTGTCTCCCGGACGGTAGATGACCATTCCTTCAGAACACTGCTCAGACTTACCGGTCTCGAAATCAAGCACCTGAGTACCACGACCATCCCTGTACCAGAGCTTCTTGCCGTCAGAGAAATATGAGCGTGAGCCTCCTACAGGAAGTTTTATGGTTCTGTCTACCAGGCCATTGATGTCGATCTTCACGTCCACAGTCTTCTTGCCGGAAGCAGCATTGCCGGCGTCTTTAGAAGCCTTGGCGGCCTTCTTGTCTTTGGCGGCTTCCGCCGGAGCCGCTTCATCCTTCTTATCTTCGGAAATATTCACAGACTCGCTGTCTGTCGGGAGCAGCGGTGAAGGTGTGCCGGCAGCGAGCATCGTCATATAAACTCCGCTTCTGTCCGTGTAGGCGAAGTTCCACTCGATCCAGCTGTAGATCGGACGGAAATCCCTGTCAGATGTGAATATCAAGTATTTACCATCTGTTGAGAATGTCGGGGAACTGGAGTCGTACCATTTCTCCGTGACAGGATATTCCTTGGCGGAAGCGAGGTTATAGACATAGACCACGCTCATCTTGTTCGGGGCAGGGCGGCTGTAGGTAAGCCACTTGCTGTCAGGGGAATATTCAACATCCCTTATTTCCTGTTCAGGGCATTGAAGAACAGTCCGTTTGGTTTTGGCGAACGGATCGACCTCAACGATGCGGTTCTTTCTGTCGGTGTAAAGGATGTGCTTGCTGTCCGGACTCCATTGAAGGTCACGGATGTAGGTGTCGTTGTCCTTGGTGACCTGGACAGGCTCGCCACCGGCGGCGACATCGTAGAGATAGACCTCGGTCTCCCCTGTTCCGTCACCTATGAAGGCGATGTACTTTCCGTCAGGACTCCAGTCGGCGCTGCGCTCGTTCGAGCCAGGGGTCTTGGTGATGTTTCTCGTGATGCCCTTTCCGACAGGCACGTCGAAGAGTTCTCCGCGGGCTGTGATGGCCATTCTCTTGCCATCTGGGGAAAGGCTGAACGACGTGCGCCCCTTCTTGCCGACATTCATCCTCTCGGCACGGGCATAGACAAGGTCGGAGCCAAGGGTGATGTGGATCCGCTCGGTCGCCTTTGTGGCCGGATCCAGCTTATAGAGGTAGCCTCCTTTCTCGAACACAACGAGTCTGCCGTTCGTGCTCGGGAACTTCACGTCATAGTCATCGAATGATGTCACCTTGGCCGTGGCCTTGGTCTTCGTGTTGTAAACGAAAAGGTTCATCGTCATGTCACGGTCGGACGCGAAATAGATCTCGTCGCCTACCCACATCGGGAATATGTCCTGCGCCGTGTTGTCGGTGATCTTCTCGACCTTCCTGCCATCGTAGACCCAGATCTCGTCGGCCATTCCGCCACGGTAATATTTCCAGGTCCTGAACTCTCTCATCACCCGGTTGTAAGCAAGTTTCTTCCCGTCAGGCGAATAGGAGCAGAAGCCTCCTTCCGGAAGCGGAATCTCCTTCGGCATCCCGCCGTTCACGGAAACCGTCCAAAGCTTGCCGGAAAAGCCATCGCCAGTGCGGTTTCTGAATATGATGTTCTTTCCGTCAGGTGTCCATCCCATTACGATGTTGTTAGGTCCCATCCTGTCACCGAGGTCGTCACGTCCGTTGGTGGCCGTGTAGGTCAGACGGACAGGCTCGCCGCCTTTCGCCGGGATGATGTAAACCTCACGGTTGCCGTCATATTCACCGGTGAAGGCGATCGTCTTGCCGTCCGGTGAGTAGTGCGCGAACATCTCGTAGCCGACGTGGGAGGTCAGTCGGCGTGCCTCGCCACCGCTGAGCGGAGCCGTGAACAGGTCGCCGGCGTAAGAGAACACAACTTCCGTCCCGTTCGTCGCCGGGAACCTCAGAAGCCTCGCCTCGTCGGTCACTTCGGCAGGCCCAGCGACCGCCGAAAGCGTCATTCCTCCAAGAAGGAGGGCCAAAAACATTCTTTTCATAATATTAATGAATTATTGGATTTCACGTGTAAGCCAAAGTTTCAGCAATGGATCCGAGAGAGTATATTCATTGCCCTCTTTTGTAATAAGATCCATCTCAAGGAGCTGTTTGGTCGCGGACTGGACAGAGCTTGCGGACTTCAGCCTGTGTCTTTTCACAAACGCCGAAGCCGTCAACCCTTTAGCAATACCCTCTGAATGAATCGCATACAGCAATTCTTTCTGCTGCTCCGTTATTACCGAAAGTTGCTCCCGGATGCGCCTGGAACTCTCCTCGATAAAGCGGTCTATCATATTGTCCACAAGATCGACATCCGCGGTTCCACCTGTAGCCGTCTCCGTGAACACATCGTGCATTATCCTCTGCACGTAGGCGGTTATTCCCTCAAACATATCGTACGCTTTGTGGATTCCCTCTTCCGCAACTGTCTTTCCATACCTTGCGAACAGATCCCGTGCAAACCGAGCATAAACGCCCCTGTCAATCGGATCCATACTCAAATTGGTCGCACTTTGGTAAAACGGCCTTTTTGAGTCCAGAAACATCTGATCCATTATCCTCCTCTCACTGCCGGAAAAGATAAAATTAGAGTTGGAAGAGCGCTGAATATTCGCCCTCAGCAATGCCTCCACACCTTTCTCGCGGTATTTCACAACCTGCTGGAACTCATCTATGACAACAATGCAGCGCCTGTCCGCCTTCTCCAAATATTCGAATATCTCCTCAATGGTATATTCAGGAGCCGTAATATCCCCCAGACGGACGTTGAATGTCGGCATTCCACTCACCGGATCAAATCCAAAACTCCCTTGAAGCGACCTTAGAGTCGAAGCGAAAGACTTCATAAGTTTGTCACTATGCCTCGCGACCTTCTTGAAAACCCCATTTCCGAACTCCATTATAAGTTCCCTCAGACTGGAGGTGTGAAGAATATCCACGAATATCACGAAAAACTTGTCTTTCAGCCTCTCTTCATCAAAGCAATGATAAACAAGCTCCGTCTTCCCGACCCTCCTCGGAGAGGTCAGAACGACATTTTCCCCATTTAATATGCAGCCCGTCAACCGCTTGGTTTCTGTGTCCCTGTCACAGAAAAATTCTGGAGGAATCCTTCCCGCGACAAAGAACGGATTGATATAATTGTCCATAGTTAATTCCATCTACGGCAAATATAACAAAAAATTATTCTGCCAAAATTATTTTAGCAGAATAATTTTAATAGAATAAATTCAGTTTGTTCCCCAGAAAGCCCTCTCGTGTACCAAAGACCTTATTATAGAGGTTTGGTACACCAGAAGGCAGTTATACGTACCAAAGGCATTATTTAGAGCACTTGGTACCGTAGAGAGGCTTCTCGTGTACCAAAGGCATTATTTAAAGTACTTGGTACCGCAGAGAGGCTTCTCGTGTACCAAAGACCTTATTTAGAGCACTTGGTGCCGCAGAGAGGCTTCTCGTGTACCAACGACATTATTTAGAGCACTTGGTACCGCAGAGAGGCTTCTCGTGTACCAATCCCTTTAGACATTCACAGATCGACACCCTTAGGGCAGAAAAATCAAATGGCAAATTTTGGTAACGTGCAAAATTTGCCATTTGCCTTTTTTCTGCCCCCACTGTCAGCAGTTATTTATGCAGTTTTGGCTTACGTCAGCGACCGACGGAAAAGTATTCAATCATCGGGACATAAGAAGGACATCCCCTTTTTGAAAATTTTGGTAACGTGCAAAATTTCAAAAAGGGGATGTCCTTCTTATACTTATAAATATGTCTTTCCTCTTAGTAAGCGTTAAAAAATAAGTTGAACTAAATTTGTGTCAGATTTATGAGGATAGATTTCTTTTGGAAGAAGGAGTGTACTGGAGGTACACGACTGATGAGAAAAGAAATATAGACCATAAAGATATACAAATTGTTCAAGTTATTCTTTAATGATTACTTAGTATCGAAATACCGTTCTATTTTTCAGTCAGTCCCCTGGCACGGAGAAGAGCACCCGGGTCCGGCTGCGCGCCACGGAAGGAGAGGTAGAGGGTCATCGGTTCCTCGCTGCCACCCTTCTCAAGGAAGGTCTGGCGGAACTTCAGAGCCACCTCAGGATTGTAGATGCCCTGCTGCTCGAAGTACTCGAAAGCATCCTTGTCCAGAACCTCGGCCCAAAGGTAGCTATAGTAGCCGGCGCTGTAGCCGCTGTTGAATATGTGGTTGAAGTAGGTCGTGCGGTAGCGCGGGATGATCTCGTCGATGAGACCCATCTCACGGCAGACCTTCTTCTCGAATTCAGCCACATTGGCGGCCTGATCTCCCTCGGAAAGCTTCGCGAGATCCTCCTCGTCAAGCTCGTGCCACTTCATGTCGAGGATGGACGCGGCGCAAAGCTCTGAGGTCATAAAGCCCTGGTTGAACTTCCTGGCATTGTTAATCTTGGCCACGAGGGAGTCAGGAATGACCTCACCGGTCTCGTAATGCTTGGCATATTCAGCGAGAATCTCCGGCTGGAAAGCCCAGTTCTCATTAAACTGAGAGAATGTCTCCACGAAGTCACGGGCGACATTGGTTCCGCTGACGGAAGGATAGTGGCACTTTGTGAGAAGTCCGTGGAGGGCGTGACCGAACTCGTGGAACACAGTCTCGACCTCATCAATGGTAAAGAGGGCCGGGAGAGAGTCGGTCGGAGCCGTCATGTTGCAGACGTTGATGACGATAGGGCGAACGTCATTGCCCTGGGCGTCAACATACTGCTCACGGAAGTTCGTCATCCACGCGCCGCCTCTCTTCGAAGAGCGAGGGAAATAGTCGGTCGAGAATATTCCAAGAAGACTTCCGTCCGCGTCAATGACCTTGAAGGCCTCGACGGCAGGGTTGTAGAGCGGAACATCCTTCAGCGGCTCGACGGAGATGCCGTAAAGCTTGTTGGCGGCGAAGAATATGCCGTTGCGGACATTCTCCATCCGGAAATATGGCTTCGTCAGATTCTCGTCCAATGAATATTTCCGCTGACGTACCTTCTCGGCGTAGTAGAACCAGTCCCAAGGCTCGATCCTCGAACCTGCGGCCACCTTACCGGCCTGGATGTCCTCATCCATAATCACCTGCATGTCAGCCACCTCTTCCTTAGCCTTGGCCACTGCCGGGCCGATGATCCTGTCAAGGAAAGCGTCCACGGTAGCAGGGTCGTGAGCCATCTTGTTGTCCAGCTGATAGGCTGCGAAATTGTCGAAGCCAAGGAGTCTGGCCTTCTCGGCGCGGAGTTTCAGGATCTCAAGGCAGAGAGCCTTGTTGTCATATTCATTGCCATTGTTTCCTCTTGAGGAATATGCCTTGAACATCGCCTCGCGGCGGCTTCTGTCCTCGCAGGATGTCATCTCGGAGGTGTAGGATGAGACAGGGAGTCCGAATTGCTCCTTGAACGCGTTGTTCTCGGCCAGAAGGTTCGTGCCGAACTTCTGCTGCGCGGCGGCGATCTTCTGGTTGATCTCCTTAAGCCTTGCCTGGGCGGCCTCCTCCAGATCCACACCGTTGCGGGTGAAACTCTGGTAGAGCTTCTTGAGAACCATCTGCTGCTCTCTCGTAAGTCCGCTCTGGTCAGCGTCATAGACAGCCTTGACACGCTCGAAGAACGCCTTGTTCATCGAGATGTTGTCCTCGTGCTCGGTCATCAGGGCCGTGGCCTGCTCGATCACCTTGCTCATCTCGTCGTTTCCCTCTGTCTCCTGAAGGTTGAACAGCACGGCCGTCGTCTTTGCCAAAGTCCTGCCGGACAGCTCGTAAGCCGCCACGGTATTCTCAAACGTCGGCGCATCCTGATTGTTCAGGATGGCCTCAAGTTCCTTGTTCTGCTCCTCGATTCCGGCCTTGACGGCAGGAATGTAATCGGTAAGCTGAATCTTCTCGAACGGCGGAATGCCGTAAGGTGTGTTCCATTCCTCCAGGAACGGATTGTTCTTTGTCTGTGTGCAGGCTGCCATCATAGCGATCGCTCCTAATGCTAAGATTGTTTTTTTCATCTTAGTTTGATTTAAATTTTAGTAACATGAAAATAATAAGTTGCTTCAGATTAAGAGAAGATTTTCGAGGATAGATCTTTTTTCGAAGAAGGAGTGTACCGGTGGCACATGACTGATGAGAAAACAGATATAGACCGAAAAGATTCCTTAAGATGAGGCAGGTTATTTTTTGAAGGTTGCTTAATATGTTAATATCCATTATATTCCATCAAATCAATGAATATGTCCGAACACGGGAATACGGATTATCCCACAACCCATTTCTCGACGGTGCGGGTCCGGGAGGAGATGTTGACGCCGACTTTGACGAGGGTCTTGCCGTCCTCTAACTTGTAAGGAAGCATATAGCCTTTTTCGTCTATCTGCTTCAATGCGTCTTCTGCAGAGCCGTCAACCTTGAACTCGAAGACATATATGCTGTTGTCGGTGTAGCAGACGGCGTCGGCTCGTCCGATGGCGGACTTGACCTCGGTGCGAATATAGAATCCCAGCAACGAGAAAATCAGGTATATGATTGTCTGATAGTGCTTTTCGGCCTTGTTCTCCAAATCATTCGGGATTCCGGCAAGGTAGGCCTGAAGCTTCTCCATCGCAAGGTCGATGTCTTGGGAGTCCATCGCGGCATAGAAATGCGCCACGAATCCGGAGGCGGTTCCCGTATTGCTCGGATATTCACCGAGAAGTCCTCGGGTGAAACCGATCTTGACTTCCCTGTTCGGGTAGCCGAGGGTGTAGAGCTGCATCCGCTCATCGTAGGACTTGATGGTCAGATAACCAGTCTGATAGAGCATCGGCAAGGAGTTGTCGGAGAGTTCCGGAGACACGTCAAAGTCGGACTGGGGAACCAGCGGGATGTTGTCCAAAGTGGTTTCGTCAATCGGGTTACGCCTCAGCCTTTCTACAAGGTAGGTCGGCGTGCCGGAATCAAACCAGTAGCTGCCGACACGACGGTCACTCAAGGCATTAAGCAAGCTGAAAGGATTGTAGATATCCTCGGACCCATCGCAGAAATGATAGCCGTCGTAGTTATATTTCAACAATTTCAGAGCTTCATCGTAGGAAATCTTCTGCCTGTCGGCAAGCGCCTGCACACCATATTGAATATTGTCCTCCAGCTCCTTCTGAGAAATACCGCAAATCGCCGAGTATTTAGTCTCCATCGAAATATTCTTCAGGTTGTTCAGCTCACTGAATATGCTGAGCTGGGCGAACTTGTTGATTCCGGTAATGAAGACGAACCGCAGATAAGGGTCAAGGCTCTTTATCGGGCTGTAGAAATTCCTCATTATCTGCCTCAGGGACGGAAGCCTGACCTTGTCGTTCATCACATCCAGCAGCGGTGCGTCATATTCATCAACGATCACCACTGCTGGTTCCCCGGTCTTGGCAAACGCCTCTTTTACCAGAAACTCCAACCTTGCGTTGACATCCATCTTGTCCAGATTCTCACCTTTGCCATAAACTCTTTCATATTCAGCAAGTTTATAGTCGAGCTGGCGCAACAGTTGATCCTCGTTCACGTGCTTGGCCGTGGACATATCGAAATGGAAGACCGGGTGCCGCTTCCATTCTTTCTTCTCCTCTCCGGCCTTTAGCCCCTCAAACAGATCCTTCCTTCCTTCGAAATAGCAATGGAAAGTCGAGGACAGCAGGGATTTACCGAAACGACGCGGACGGCTCAGGAACACGTACTGATACTTGTTGGCAAGATCATCCACATATCCTGTCTTGTCGACATACAGATAACCACCTTCGATGATCTTGTCAAATGTTTGTATCCCGATAGGATACTTTATTCTCTTCGCCTCCATAGCCTTTAGCATTAATGTCCAATCCCAAAGTTAACGTTTTTTTCCAAAGGAACAATGCTTTGGCTCCCACAGGCATTTGACATCCATTTAAAAAAAGCCTCCACACAGCGAATGACTGTGCGGAGGCTTTCTCTATTTGCGATATATTATATTACCTTTTCAACACCATCGAGATCAATGAGGGTGAACTGTGCATTGCCCTTGTAGATGGTAAGGATGCCCTTGACATTGATTGGGGTCCCGGCAAGCACCGACGGGTCAATCTGGGTGTCTGCGAAACGGGAGTAGCCGCTCGTGCGGATCTGGACGGTCTGGCTGCCCATTTTGAAATACTGGCTTACGGCATAGGCGTCGGCGTTCTTCAACAGGGTAGCCTTGAGTTCGGGATCCGAGATCTTCCTCGAATAGTCAGCCACATCCCCGTCATCGAACTTTCCGGAATTCAGGTAGCCGATGAAACCCTGCTTGGACATCGCCCAGGTCGTTATGCCCCACGTCGGATCCGCAACCGGCTTGTAGTCTTTGCCTGTGCCGGATAGGAATATCCTGTTGGACGAGGACTTCTTATCCTTGTAGGAGTCTATGTAGATCAGGCAGAAGATCTCGTTGGCGTAGGTCAGGCTGTCAAGCTCGACATAGCAGCCGATGTTCTCCTCTTTCAGAAGATCGGCGGCGGAGACTTTCTTAGGCTGCAGCGGAGTGTCAATCTTACCTCTGAATATGTGAGTGTCAATGATGTACTGAACCTCGATGTAGGAGGTCTCATATTCACCGGTAGGATCGGCGTAGCCCAGCTGGATCATTCCGTTGTAGGCGCCGAGCGTAAGGCCGCCGCACTTGACATAGACCCACTGGCCGAGCTTGTAGTCGTTGTAGAGGGCGTTCTTGCCGATCTTCAACTCTATGCCGCCCGTGGCGTCCTGGATGTAGATGCTCTTGTAAACATTGCCGCTGCGGTCCTCGGAGACCACCTGTCCTCCGATGACGATGTCCTTCTCGATCTTCACCGGACCGGACTTGTACAGAGCCTTGAGCTGGGCGATGGTCGTGTTGGGGGTCATCGTCACAGGCTCGTAGACATCAGCCTTGCCGTAGTCCGTGGTGAAGACCTGGTCCCACTCCTCGCAGGAGGCGAGGACGAAAATGGCGGCGATCAGCGCGAAATATATTCTTTTCATACCTTGGAATCCTTAGAATCTGAAATAAATGTTCAACATGTAGTTGATTCCGCTCATGTAGAAGTACTTGGAATCAAACCTGTAGAATCTCTCCTTGCTGACGGTGTTGTCCACAAGGCGGGTCTGCTCGTAGCCGCCGGTGCGTACATCCCTGTTGTTCAGGAGGTTCTTCACCTGCATCGAGAAGCCGAGCTGGTACTTTCTCTGAATATACCATGACTTGCCCACGCTGGCGTTCACGAGCATGAAGTTCTTGAACTTCTCCTGCGCGGCCATGTACTCGATCTCCTGGGCGGTCACCTGGCCGTCAGGCCCGGCTGTGGCCATGTCCGTCCTGTAGAGAGGGTTCATGTCCAGATAGGAGTTCCCGAAGAAATCCACATCCGCGTCGATGAACCAGTAGTTCTTGTTCCACGCGAGACCAAGGCTGGTCGCAAGCTGCGGGGTACTAGGCACATAGTGCTGCACGGTCTTTCCGTCCACGGTAGGATGGCTCTTCCAGTAAGGAATCGTCACTCCGTAGGTTCCGGCGACATATTCAGCGCTGTTGTCGAAGGTCTGGTACATCGTAGGGTTGGAGGTGTAGATGTACTGGCCGTAGGTGAACACTCCCTGAAGGGAAAGGTTCGGTACCGGGGTCGGCACCTTGAAGCCGAGTTCGACTCCGACGTGCCTCTCGTCGATTCCGGACATCGCAAAGTTGGTGAACGAGTTCTGCGAGTCATCGTAGAAGCTCATCACGTCCGTCTGATCCTTGATGGAGGTGTAGAATCCGGTGACGCGCACATCGTAGCCGGAATTGCTGTAGGCGTAGTTGATGTCCGCCGTCAATGTCTTGATGGTCTTGAGGTCAGGCATCACGGTGTTCCTCGTCCTCGGGGAGATGAACGCCTGGTTGAATGTCGGGGCCTCGGTGATGTAGGCTGCGTCGGCGTAGATCCTGTGGCCTCCGCTGATGAAGTAGCCGAGGTTGATCTTTCCGGATCCAGTCAGGAAGTCCTTCTTGTCGGACTCACCCTTCGAGGTGATCGGCCTGCCGTCGATCTGGTCGTACTTGGTGATGACTTCCCCATTGTAGGTGAACGGGTTGCCGCTGTCGTCAAGTCCCGGGAAAAGACCCTTCCTCAAAAGACCTTCCCTCCAGAATTTCGAATATCCCAGCCTTCCGGCCACCGTCGCCTCGAAGCCGCCGAACGTGAAACGTCCTGAGGCCCAGGCCTCCGCGCGGCGGACGTGGGCATAGTAGTCGTAGCCGTACTTGTCACCCTGGGCAAGGGTCTGGGCGGCTCCGTTCTTAAGATAGTAGTCCAGATCGTTCTGGATCATCGTCGGATAGGCGGCGAAATCCCTCTCGGCGAACTGGTCGATGTTGACATAGTAGTCTCCGCCGAGCAGGTCGTCCAGAATCTTGTAGTACTCCGTGCGGTTCCACTTGTAGGAGAGTCCTCCGTTGACTGTCAGGAACTTGACAGGATTCCACTTGGCGTTGACAGCGAAGTTGAGGTCGTTCTGGTCCACACGCCTCTCCTCGATCACGTACTTCGAGCGGTTACCTGAGGCGGTGGAGTTCAAGGAGTTCACGGCATAGAGACGATCCCAGTTGATGTGGGTGGTCGATGGGAGGTCGGTCTCCCAAGCCTCCTTCGCCCATGCGTACTTGGCGAAGTTACGACGGTTGTAGTCCGTGTTGTCCATGTAGAAATAGCTCGGAAGGTTCCTGTAGTAGTCAGGACGAGGATCCGGGGCATCATACCAGTCAAGAGCCGTGTAGCCGTTCTTGCCGAATCTGTAAAGCACTGTGGCCGAGGCCGAGAACTTCTGGGACTCCGGTGTGAAGTCGTACTTGAGGATGGCGATCGGCTCGTGGGTCTTGCGGACGCGGGCGTTGCGCACCTTGCCGTTATAGTAGCCCCAGTTGGAGTTGTACATGTTGTCGCCCATCAGATCGTAGACCTCCTGGGTGGAACCGTTCTGCGCTCCACGCTCGCCAGGGGCGGCCATGAATGTGAATCCCAGCTTATGCTCCTCGCCGAACCTCTTCTCCACGGCTCCGTAGTAGCCGAACGAGCGGTAGAAAACACCCTTTATCCAGTCATTTCCGCCAAGCCTCGCCGATGCGCTGAAAGCGTAGGACCAGCCGTTGTCCAACTGTCCGGAAGCGTAGGTCAGCATCAGGCGGAGCCTGTACAGAGCGCTGTTGGTCAGCACGCTTCCTCTCCAGCCTGTGCGGACGGAAGAGGCCATCGGCATGATGTTCGTGAGGCCGTTGTAGCCGCCGAATCCGAAATCGGAGACCTCGGCGCCGTTCACGGACTCCTTGCTTCTGGTGGCCTCGTTGAGACCGCTCCAGAGGGAGTACGGCGTGTAGCCCGTGATAGCGTCGTTCATCCTCACGCCAGCAAGATAAACATCCTGAGACTCACTGGAATAGCCGCGGACACGGAAGCGCACGGAACTGAAATTGTAGCCGGCCATGTTGTTGAACACATCGTTCTGGCCGAAAAGGATGGTAGGGCTGTCCTGGTAGCCGGAATCGTCCATGTCGAACTCGGAGAAACTGGCGTCGTCCACCTCGGCGACCTTCGTCACCGGAGTCAGGGAGAGGTTGAACATATTCTTGACATAGCCGTCGTTGACGGTCACGTTCACTCTGGACTGGAGATAGTCCGGGCTTTCGATGACAAGGTCGTACATTCCGTCCTTCAGGTTCCCGATCTGGAATGTTCCGTCCTGTCCGGCCTTCACACGGGCGACTTCCTTTCCTTCTGAATACAGGATCAGATCCGCTCCGTCAATGGTCGCCTTGCTCAAGCGGCTGACGACCGTACCTTTCACGCCACCGGTGTAGTTCTGGGCCGACAAAGTCAGAGCCAGAAACAGAGCCGATGCGGCAAGGAATATTCTTTTGTTCATATTTATTGAATATTAACTATTTATCCATTTGGAGGGTCACTTCGACAAACTCAGTGACCGAGCCTCTGCGGTCACTGCACTTTCAGTCACCGAGCTTGTCGAAGTGCCGAAGCGACCGAAGTAACTACTTGTTACTAATGACAATATAGGTCGGGTAGTGGTCGCTGTAGCCGCCGACGTAGGAGCCGGATGAATATGTCCGGAACGGCGTACCCTTGTACTGTCCTGTCTGCTGAACCATGAACGGCTGGTTGAAGACGCGTCCGTAGTACTTGCCCTTCACGATCGGAACAATCCTGAGCGTCCCCTTCGGAGCGTTCACAAGCGCCTCGTTCGCAAGGATGATGTCGTAGATGTTCCACTCGCCACGATAGGCCAAAGAGCCGTAACCGGCTTTCAACATTGAGGTAAACGGAGAGAAGAAGTCCATCTTGCCGACTTCGGAGACATTCTCCTTGCCGTGCATATAGACGGCCATGCTCTCGTCCGTAGGGTTGTCGTTCATGTCACCCATCACCACGATCTTGATCCCGGGATATTCATTCATCAGTTTGGCGGAGTTCTCGTAGATGATTTCCGCGCCACGGCTCCTAAGGTCGCTCCCCTTGCCTCCGATCCTGGATGGAAGGTGGGCGACGAAGAACGCGAACATCTCGCCCTTGATCTCGCCCCTGACCATCAGCACATCACGGGTGCGGAAGTGTCCCTGAGACTCCTCGTCCATGTCGAACTTTATGTCCTTACTGTTGAAATCAAACGGAATGGATTTGCTTTCAATCAGTTTGAACTGCTCCGGCCTGTAAAGCAGGGCCACATCGACGCCTCGCCTGTCCGGACCGTCATAGTGCACGATCTGGTAGTTCGCGTCGGCGATCTCCTTCTGGCTCACAAGATCCTCAAGCACATGGCGGTTCTCAACCTCGCTCAGGCCCAGAACCGTGTGGAAAGCCTTGTTCTCGTCAGCCATCGCCTTGATCACCGTGGCGATGTTGCGGAGCTTGCGGTTGTACCGCGCGTCAGTCCAGCGGTTTGCCCCGTCGGGGAGATATTCATAGTCATTCTTGCCCTCGTCGTGGTAGGTGTCGAAGAGGTTCTCGACATTGTAGAAGCCGATGACATACCCCCTCGCGCCCTTGTCCCCCTTGGCGCAGGCCGTGGCGGCCACAACCAGAAGCAGCAGAGCGGAATAAAGTATTTTTCTCAAACGCATATCAGTTTAGTATTGTATTAATTCATGGTATCTTACCACCACCAGGAAACCTTGGACGGGTCCTCGGATTCAATCTTGGCGGCCATTTCCTCGCCGACAACGGCAGGCAGGTTCACAAAGAAATCCATGCCGACTTTCTTCTCAAGATCCTTGACGGACATCGAGTACTTCGAGTCTATGTTCTTCGTGCTGTAGACTTTGTGGTCCAGCCACACGGCACAGGCGGAATAGCCCGAATAGCCAACCGTGGAATTCTTCATGTAGCGGAGGACGACCTTGTAGTAGGCTGTCGGAACGGTGATTTTTTTTCCAGTATAGTCTTCCGCATATCTTATGGATGATTCGTCCGGATAATCAATAACACATCCCGTCACGACATAAAGAGTATCAGATCTATTTGCCCAAGAACGCACCTTGCCCTCAAGCACAGCCCAAATGTCTCCGTTAAACCCATTCTGAATCTGTGGGGTCATATTGGTGCCATAAAATGTCATTGAATTCGCCGAAAATGACGATAGTCTGTCAGCTGAAGGTATCTGATGTCCTCTGGCAATATGATTACCATTAGTTAAAGGTACATTCCCATTTCTAAACCCTTTACTGATTTGTTGTTTTACTTTCCCATTATCATCCCTGATGATCTCACCCACATAAGGTTGCTTATCCTTTGGCAATAACGGATCTATGTCCCAATAATCAGTACGTTTAACAGAACTGCCAATATTCCATTTGCATAGCGGATAGGCCACCCACGGCGCCACCAGATTGCTGTAATCCCAAAGGAATGAATAATTTCGCGTGCTCACCGACCCGACAGTCATCGAATGCGTGAACGCATCCATCCCCTCCGGAATAGCCGGAAGTTCCATCCACCCTGTCTTCGGAGAGAGATTGCCGCCGGATGGTGTCGGATCAGGCTTCACTTCTGACCCTTTAGCCTTCTGACTGATAGTCTTCGAAGCCTTGCCCGCGCTGTTCTCCACCGTGATCACAGCCGAGCGCTCCTTCTCCGATTTGTTCGGAGACACCGTCACCACCACGTTACAGTCACCTTCTCCTGAGTCCTGATCAACGGAAATCCAATCAACCGTCATGCCATTTTCGGAGACAAAGGACAGTGTCCATGAGATGTCAGATTTCACATGAAGGAATTGTCCTCCCCCTACCGCTTCTACCGTCGGGCTTCCAAGTTCAATAGTCGGAGGATACGAATTCACTTCTTCTGAAGAACCGCATGACACAATTGCCAGAATGGAAAGGCTCCACAGTCCAAACAGTATAGAAATATGTTTCAACGCAATTTTCAAGCGCATGTTGTTTTAGAGAGCAAAAGGGCTGCCCGAACTATGGCGGACATCCCTTTGCATTATTCTATAAATAAGCACTATTTAATGACTATGCTGGAAAAATCAAACTGACCAGCCTCTGAACTACCGTCTGAACCGAAATCTGCCTTATCCCCGACAGTGAAGGTAACGGACTTTGAGGATCCAGTCCATGTCACAGTCTTATCTCCAGCTTGTTGAGTCGCAACATTGCCATTGTCAGACGTAATAGGCGCAAGGCGCTTCTGTCCTTGTGATGAAAGGTTGAATACAATCTGCGTCATAGCATCTCCTGTTGTCGCAATTGTTACTGTTCCTTTTGCATAAACACGACAATCTTTCATATTAGAATTGACTGTCGGAGCGGTAGAGCCGGAATTCTTGGTCGCTGTGATCGTGTATGCTCCAAAGGATAATGATATTGTGTTTTTATCTTGTGACACAGTCCAATCAGAAAGCCCGGACCACTTGATTGTACCTTCTTCTCCTCCCGGGTTGTCACCGCCGCCTTCGCCTTTCTCAAGAACCTTCACCTCTGTTGCGATGACGTTAAGAAGATTGGCGCTGGTGTTGAGCGTGTTGAAGTAACCGGTCACCTGAACCTTGTCACCCTCGGCGAATGTTGAATATATGGCAGTAGGAGCGCTTGACAGGGCACCCTTAAACTTTGTCGCGCCTTCCACCTCAAAGTTGGTATAGTTGCCGTTCTTCACGACTTTGGCCACGTAAGTGACATATTCAGCGACACTTGAGGTATAGGAATCGAAAGTGGTGGTGATGTCCTTGGCGGTCGGATAGGTCACGGTGTTTCCTGAAGACACGGTTGTGGTCTTAGGAGAGGTTATCTCCGGCAGACCATAGTAATCTTCCAAAGTGCCTTTGAAGGTAATCTTGTCTCCAACCTTGACGGTCGGAGTGGAATTCTGATAGATATAAATGCTTGATGTTCCGTCTGTAGCCACATATCCTTTGGTTGTTATGGCACCTACCAGAACTTCCTCGGACTCGACAACGGTGTTAGCTTTCCTGTCAGCGGTAAGCATCTGAGCGAGAGTCATCTTGGTTCCCGGAACGTCAGGGGTGTCACTGCCGCCGTCAACGCTTGTGATGTCCTTGCCGTTGACATTGGTGGCCACTACCTGATAGTGTGTGCCGCCGCCGACATACCAACCTTTGACTTCGGTTTCTTTATCCAACAATGATTCAAGGTCGCCAGGGTAGTAAGACAGTGACAGGTCCTTGCTGGTGACATCGCCGACATAGAAGTTGACAAATTTCCCGTCAGAACTCTTCTTAGGCACAGCTTTGAACGTCACGAATGAGACAACACTGCTGCTGAAAGAAGTAATGTTGCTCGCGTCGATTGTAGTTGGATCAGGGTAGGTAACGGCGTTGCCTGATGAGACCACGGATATAGTCGGAGTAGCTATCTGCATAAGGCCGTTGTGTTTGCCGGTTGTTCCGGTGACATTGACCTTGTCTCCTACTTTCGCACCCGGATTTGCCTTGGCGAACACGAGGATGCTTCCGGTCGGGTCGGTGATGACGATGCTCTGTTTGGTCACACCCGTCACCAAAACATCTTTGATCTCCACAGCCTTGTTCTCTTCTCCCACAGAGATATCTCCAATCACGCCTTCAACCTTGCCGGTTCCGGCCTGATTGACAACCAACGTCTTGGAATCGAATCCGATGCTGAACGAAACTGAACCAGAACGATCAAATCCAGTATTTTCCAACACCTTAACCTCAACTTTCACTGGGTCAGCTGAAGCGCTCCCGCTCGTCGGCAAAACAGAAATCCACTTTGCGTCTTCTGCGGAGAGGTCGGTTGTCCACTCCCTGGTAGCGGTCAACTCAATAGTAGTCGTTGTCCCGGCTTTCTCAACGGAAATTTCTGACGGGTACAGCGTAATTTGAGGAGCGCCCAAGTCCTCTTTCTTGTCATCACAAGCCGTGGCCGCGAAAGCAAGAGCCGCCACAGACATGATGAAGCCTAAAAATCTATTTGTTCTCATATTCATTAGTGTTAATAAATGTTCCACTCATTATGCAGCTCCGGCACTTCCCCGCTCCAGTCCTTCCTTTACCGGCACTTCTATCGATACTTCGACACCATCCACCCCCGCAAACTCAGCTGTCGCATCCAGGCGACCGGCTATTCTTCCCCACAAATTCTTTGCCTGTCAAGCAGTCCGCTAAGTTACGACTAAATATTCAATTAAAAAACACGTAGGCAAAGAACCCTTCTGCGGGAGACTATCTTCGTGACTCAGAAATAAAAGAATATGCATTATGAAGTTGACTCAATGCCCACGTATTGTGCGATATTCAGATTCGTTTCCGAAAAGTGGGTAACTCTTTTGAGTAACGTGTGCCCTAATTTTTGTCGAAGAAAAACCGTCGAATGAGATATTTGTTTAGAAGCTGTTTTGATTTTCAGAATAATATGTTTACATTTGCAATGCGTCTAGGAGGAGTCGCCAAGCGTCTCAATCATAGGCTACGGCCTTGATACTAGTCGCTTTTTTTATACCTTGAAGTCTCGGAGAGTATGGTTTACTTTTGTTATGTTGATGAATCTGGAACACCTCAGATTCCTGGAAACACCTCACACTACATCCTTTGCGGCATTTCAATTCCAGTCAAAGATTGGAAGAAGTGCGACAGCGCCATCAACAAAATTAAGGCTAAGTACGGTTTGTCCGAATCAGAGATCCATACAGGATGGATTATGCGTTCATATCTGGAGCAAACCAGAATTCCCGGATTTGACACAATGAGTTTCGCAGATCGTCGCAGCGAGGTAATCAAGCAACGTAAGGCAGAAATATTTAGAGTCAAGAAGACCAACAACTCAAAAGCGCTCAAGCAGCTCAAGAAGAATTATAAGCAGACGGACGCTTATATACATTTGACCTACGCGGAGCGCTTTGCATTCATCCGAGAGATTGCAGATCAGGTTGGCTCTTGGAGGCACGCCAGAGTCTTTGCGGAATGTATCGACAAGGTTTTCTTCGATCCTACCAAATCCAAATTATCAACAGAGGATCAGGCTTTCGAACAAGTCATCTCGCGTTTTGAGCACTACATGGGTAATGTCTCTCACTCTGAAGACCTGACTTACGGTCTGCTGATTCACGACAACAACGAGACTGTTTCAAAGAAGCATACCGAACTTATGAAGCGTTTTCATAAGCAAGGAACACTTTGGACATCAATAAAGCACATCATTGAAACACCGCTCTATGTAAATTCAGAACTCACCGGGATGGTTCAGATTGCTGACCTTTGCGCTTTTGCTTTAAGACGATTCTTTGAGAATCAGGAAACGGACATTTTTTATAGGATTAAGCCGCGCTTCGATTCACATAGAGGGAAGATGGTCGGTGTTCGCCATTTCACAGAACCGACGTGCCAGTGCGAAATATGTAGTAGCCGCGCATAGGCAGAACATCTTTCTTATTTTTCTCATCCGACGAAAAATCGTTCAATTAAAAAACATGTCCGGAGAGCCACTTGGCGAAGAAGCGGTCTGACACATAGTAACCTTGGGGTGTCTTGCTGATCAATTGTTTGTCAACAAGGGATTTCAAGGCCGCTTTAACGCTGCTGACAGCGGGAAGGTTATAGGATCTGATAAATATTTGGCCTAACGGCGAAGTGACCAGACGTTCTCTGGCGATCGCCGTCAGAAGACGCTGCTGGTTTTCGGTGAGCCATGCGCAATAATTTTGGTAAGCCGTGGATTGGCTTTCAATTATCTAACGCACGACATCATCAACCAATTGTCTGTCTATCACATCCTTGGAATGCTCGTAAATGCCATGAAGAATCGCCTGGACATACCAAGTGACTTTATCAGAGACATCGTAAATATATTCAAAAGTATCTTCATCCATAGCCCTTGACTGTCCTTTGAAGAAGTTGTTGGCGAAATCAAGGTACTTCTCCTTGTCTATGCAGGAAAGTGTCATCATGGAAGAACTCTGGAAGAACGGGCGGTCCGCCGAAAGGGACATCTCCTCCATCATGTGTTGCTGGCTGCCGGAAAACACAAAATACACGTCAGGCAAGAATTGAATATATGAACGGATGAGAGCCTCGACCCCGGATTCCGGGAAATCCAGTATCTGCTGAAACTCGTCTATGGCGATGTAGCACCTCTTCCCAGACTGTCCAAGATATTCGAATATCTGCTTCAAGGTCTCACGTCCTTCCGAAGGCCGAATGTCAAGGGAGAATGTAGGGCGGCCCGTTACTTCATCTATTGTAAGAGTCGGCCTCCATTTACTGAAAAATTCCTGGACACGGCGCATGGCCGCCTGGGAGACAGAATCCAAATTCCCGATGATCTCACTTCCCAACATCCCGACCATCTGATCCAGATTCTTCGCCGGATAGATGTCCAGATAGAAACACTTGATGTCCTTGTCCTGCTTCTCCATCTTGGCGAACACATGCTTGACGAGTCCGGTCTTTCCCATCCGACGAGGAGCCACAAGAGTGACATTGCGTTCATTATGAAGGGCTGAGATCATCTTTTCGGTCTCCTCCTCACGGTCACAAAAATACTCAGAACCTTTGTAACCATAGATGACAAAAGGGTTGTTCAATGTAGCCATATTTGTTATTACGTAATTGTCGTTGCGTAATTATCGCAGCGCGATTTACGCAATAATATTCAGACTTCCAAAACAGCTTTGAATTCGTGAGCGAAGACACCCTCTTCGCGCACGAGACCAATGAATATAGCGCCCTCGTGAGCAGATGGCCTGTTCCCGCGCACGGTCTTGTCTTACAGATCGAGGTCGAGCTCAACGGGGCAGTGGTCGGAGCCGAGGATCTCGGTGTGGATCTCGGTGGCTGTGATCTTGTCTTTGAGGGAGTCGGAGACGAGGAAATAGTCCAGCCGCCATCCGACGTTCTTCTCGCGGGCGTGGAAGCGGTACGACCACCAGGAATATTTCACCTCGTCCGGGTGCTGTAAGCGCCAGGAGTCAGTGAAACCAGAGTCCAGAAGCCCGGAGAACTTGCCGCGCTCCTCATCGGTGAACCCGGCGTTGCGGCGGTTCGTGTCCGGATTCTTGATGTCTATCTCATTGTGGGCCACGTTCATGTCACCGCAGACCACCACACCCTTCCGCGCGGCGAGGCCGGCAAGATATTCCCGGAAATCATCCTCCCACCGCATCCGGTAGTCGAGCCTCCGAAGACCGTCCTGAGAGTTCGGCACATAGACGCAGACAAGGAAGAACTCCGGCATCTCCAGAGTGATTACGCGTCCTTCGTGGTCGTGTTCCTCAACCCCGATGCCGTACGTCACCGAGAGCGGCGTGTGCCTTGAATATATCGCCGTCCCGGAATACCCCTTCTTCTCCGCCGAGTTCCAGTACGACGTGTAGCCCAGGAACTCCAGATCCAGCTGCCCCGGCTGCATCTTCGTCTCCTGCAGACAGAAAAAATCTGCGTCAAGCGTGTTGAACACCTCATCAAAGCCTTTCCCCGCGCAGGCGCGAAGTCCATTCACATTCCAACTTATGAATTTCATACCATTTCTCATTTTACGAATAGCCATAACCTCCGGCGACCGGCCCACCCTTCCAGGCCGACACCGACGCAAAAGCTTGCGGCAACAAATTTAACACATTATCAATGAATATCCCAACGAACTTCTCCGCCGCCACGCGGATGTTGCTCTTCCAAACTTGGATCTTCAACTATTATGCTGCTGTTTTGCCGTTTTGTCGTTATGTTGTCTTGCTGTTTTGCGACAATGTCGAAACCGCAGATCTGATTTATCGTGGAACCGTACTGAGTCAAGGTCTGAAGCTCGACCTCAGCGACGTATCGTTCCGCTGGCATTGACAGAATTGCATAGCGGACACGTCTGCAAAGCCCTTCAGCCACTCTTCCGCTGCAATTCTGGCGGCCTTTTCGCCCGAAAAGCCTAATTTTCAACACAGAATTGCGACTTAACAGCCCCCAGGCCCTTTTTCGTGCAATTCCGAAGAGTGACATTCCCACCTGGCAGTGAAGCGGGCACCGGGCAGTGAGGGGTAGCTCCCCCAGACTGTCTGAAAGGTATCGACGAAATTGGAAAAGTATTGCCCGCATGCAGAGTAACAACGAATATTCAATCCTAACTGGGGGTGATTATACTTTTAGACAGTCCCCCCCATGGCAGTGATTTTTGACGGAATGGGTAAACGCTCACTGCCGCCTGACAGTCAGGCGCATCCCGCAGCACGGGAATATTCATCAACTTGCAGAGCCTCTGCAGCTCCTTCAGCATACAATTAACTAATTGTTGTATCTTAACAGAAATTTACATCCTCTGGCCAAAAAGAAAAAGGCCAAGAAAAAGCAGACGCTCCTATACCAGGAACAGTAAAAAGAAAACAAGGACTCTTGAGATTGGCGACTGCCACATCAATAAGAATTAAAAGGAACATGGCCAGGGAGTGGAGGACACGTTTTGCCCCGCTGCGCAGACTCGTTTAATAACGCCCACAAAATGTGTCAGGCAACTTCAAAGAAAGCATCCGCAAGCTCCTTCCCGGACTTGCGGATCGCCATCCATTATGCTACTCGGGATGAGCGAACGATGCGATTGTTCCATCATCAACTCCAGTGCAGTTGACAATCACATCAACCGGTGTCCCGGCCTCGAAAAGCTTTCTTGCGATAGAAAGTCTTGTCTCCTCACGTCCTTGCTCCAGACCCTCCTCACGGCCTTCACGCAGCCCCTTCTGCAGCCCCTTCTGCAGCCCTTCTTCCAAGCCCTTGCGCACGGCATATTCCTTCTGCGCTTGAATGTCCCACTCGTTCATCTTGTCAATCTCGTATTTAAGTTTCTTCTCCTTGTCGAACGCCGCCACCTCACACGCCTCGGCGAGCCGTCTTGAGATCCCGCCTGCCTCCTCAATCCATTCAGGGATCCTTTGGAAGCCACCGCTGTTCCTGAATATGTAGAACAGCCTGTCGAACTCCGTCACGCACTCCTCCAGCGTCTTGGTGAACAGTGTCATCTCCACAAAGATAACACTAATTGTCTGATCCGCAACCATTCCGGTGCGTTTTTCGGTGAACCTCCAGTGGGAGATGAAGTGGTCGGTGTCCCAGAGGGACTCGTCGTCGTGCCTCAGGCGGTAGTTCAGGAACGACACCACGTAGACCGGCCGCAGTCCCTTGTACCGCACTCCGTCCGAGAGCTCGAGATGGTAGAGTCCCGACGCGTAATAGACGCACCTCTCGAAGAAGAAGTCCTCCTCCGAGGCCTGCATCTCCACGACGAACGTCCTGTCGTCCCTGTCCACGCAGACCAGATCCAGCACCGTCTTCTTCCCGTAGGGGACATCCCTCCGCTGCTCCCTGTCGGAGTACTCCTTGATGTCCTCGATCCTCGCCTCCGGAGGCAGGATCTGGTTCAGCACCCCGATGAGGATGTCCTTGTTGTTCCTGTCCGCGAACACGGCCTTGAATCCCACATCGCTCCGCAGATTCACGAACGGAGCGAGTCCTTGTCTCTTTTCATTGAAATACATAGTTCAAATTTTAAATGAATATTTGAACCGCAATAATATGCACTAAAAACGTAAATAATGAAAAGAAACGTATGCGGATTATAAAAAACAGAAATATTTTCGGATGATACCCCCTAAGTAATCCTTAAATAATAACCAACTTATTGTTTATCGCTTACCAAGTAATCCTTCGCCAATCAATTTGGTCGCAGCCGAAAACCATTCTTCACCGGCCTGCAGGACATCACGAAATGAAGCCGGGCTCCGTCTTTGATGTCGGAGTAGCGGATGACGGGGGAGTCCAGCCTCTTGCCGTTGAGGTAGGCGGCCTTGATGTAAACCGCTTCCTTGCTCCAACCTTCCGTGGTCATCTCCAGAGTGCCTCCGTCCGAGAGCCTGACCTTCAGGCCGGGAACGCACGGAGAACCAATGTAGTACTCATCGGATCCGGGGCAGAACGGGTAGAATCCAAGGCAGTTGAAAATGTACCAGGCGGACATCTGGCCGCAGTCATCGTTGCCGCTCAGCGAGCCGGGCTCGTTGCCGTAGAAGTTGTCGGCGATGTAGCGCACCCATTTCTGGCACTTCCACGGCTGGCCGAACCAGTCGTACAGATAGGTGACGTGGTGGCAAGGCTCGTTGCCGTGCCAGTAGCCGCCGATGCGGCCCCAGATGTCGTGCGCTCCGGGAATATCCTCGGGCAGCTCGATGGTGAAGAGGCTGTCGAGGCGGCTCTGGAGCAATTTCCGGCCGGCTTTCTCGACATATCCGCCGAAATCGTGCGGCACTGTCCACGTGTACTGCATCGTGAACCCTTCCGTGATGTCTCCCCAGCCGTGGACCGAGTTCGGACCCTGATAGGCGACAGGGGCGAACGGGTCGCGCCAGTCGCCGGCGGAATCCTTTCCGCGCATGTAGCCGGTCTCGGGATCGATGAGATTCCGGTAGTTCATCGACCGGTTGAGGAAGAACTCGTAGTCCTCCCGGTGACCCAGAAGCTTGGCCGCCTGGGCAATGCACCAATCGTCGTAGGCATATTCAAGAGTCTTGGAGACCGATTCCTTCTCCTTGTCGAAAGGCACGTAGCCGAGGGAGGTATATTCAGGAATGCAGTCGTAGTGAGGGTTGGTGGCGGTGGTCTTCATCGCCTGGAAGGCGCGCTCGTAGTCGAATCCACGCACGCCTTTGAGCATCATGTCTGCCAGCACAGAGCAGGCGTGATAGCCGATCATGCACCAGGTCTCGCCGCCGTAGAACGACCAGATCGGGAGCATCTTCTCGGTACTTTTGTCGAAATGGGCTAGCATCGAGTTGGCGATGTCTGCCTGAAGCGGCTTGTTGACGAGGTTGAGAAGCGGGTGGAAAGCCCTGTAAGTGTCCCATAGCGAGAATGTCGTGACGTTGGTGAAGTCTTCCGCATTCCCGATCGTACCGTCGTGCTCGCGGAAGCGTCCGTCCGCGTCCTCGAATAGGAACGGATGGAGGGCTGTGCGATAGACGCTGGTGTAGAATGTCTCCCGGAGCGTCTTGTCGTCGGAATCCAGCTCGTACTTCCCGAGTTCCTTTTCCCAGAGATCCTCGGCCTCGGTCCTTACGGCGGCGAAGTCCTTGCCTTCCAGCTCCTTGAGGTTGTTCAGAGCACCATCAGTGCCTACAGCCGACACGGCGACATCTATGAATATGCTCTCGTCGGCTCCGGTCTTGAACCTTGCGACGGCCTCAAGCTTTTGCCCCCAGGCCTCAAGCGAGCTGCGGAACCGCTTGGTGTTGTAGATCACCGGCTGCCCGTCCTGGAATATGTTGAACTCCTCGATCGGCCTTGAGAATCTGGCCACGAAATAGACATAACGTCCCGGGTTCCAGCCGTTGACGACCTTGCTGCCGATGATCGTGCGCTCGTCCAGCAGGCGTACCGTGGACCAGAGGCAATCCCATTTCAGGGTGTGGTCAAGGTCGATCATCACAAACGAACTGTCCGACTGCGGGAATGTGAACTTGAATATTCCGCTTCGCCGGGCTGCCGTCATCTCGGCCTTGACTCCGTAGTCCTTCAGGATCACTCCGTAGTAACCCGGCTCGCCCCATTCCTGGTTGTGGTCGTAGGTTGACGGATCCATCTTCGATCCGGTTCCCGGCAGGAAGAGGAAATCGCCCATGTCCGGGATTCCGGTTCCGCTCAGATGCGTGAGGCTAAAACCCTGGATGAACGGCTTGGAGTACTTGTACCCCGCCGCGCAGTCATAGTCCTTGTCGTCGCAGTCCGGGCTGATCTGAATCCCTCCGAACGGCACCTGCGGCCCCGGGTACACGTTCCCGAACCCGTCCGTCCCCACGAACACGTTCACGTCATCGATCAGTTTCCCTTTGCCGGATCCTTCCTGTCGAACCACGGTTCCTTCGACGACAGGCTCAGGGGCCTCCTTAACGCGGTCGCTGAGCTTGTCGAAGTGCCCTTCCGCGGCCGCCGAAACTGAAAACCCACACAGCACCGCCATGCCCAAAAAGATTCTCCGAATATTCATAATCCATCCAATTTTCATTTCCCCCGTAAAGTTACCGAATATTTCTGTAAATCATAACTACATGTCTTTGAATATATTCGCAAATCCTGCCAGTCAAATTCAGAGGGCAGCGTTCCGTAACTCACTGCTGCTTAATCAGTGGGGCGCCATCCTTTGATATTCATCAATTTATGAAATCGTGCCGATCCTTCGGCCATAAATCGGCCATAAAATTAGGTAACTATATAGCAGTTGACTAACGTGGTATGCAAGCGGTCGCCAAGCAGTTACATACGCGCTGGCGTCACCCGCATTTTGTGAATATGGCGGCACGATGCGAAGGAAGGTAGTCAACTTGTATATATTCCCCAACTATTATTCCGGGTGAAAAAGGAGTGGTTAGACACCCGGAAAGATATCCCTGATTGGAGTCGGGTGAGGATAGCCTCTTTTTTCACCCGATGCATAAGCCCGGGATCTTCCGCCACACCTTGTCTTATATGACTACGATGGAGATTGGGTCCTTTACATACAGATTCTTATGCAGGAATACCAACGAATCACAATTACTTAAATATCAGCATCATAAGGAAAATGTTAGCCAACTCCTATATAATTTCCTAAAATTAATTGCCGTATCTTTACGGAAATATTCATAAAACGGCGAAGAAGAAAAAGACCGCGCAGCGGCAGACGTTCCTTTCTCCGGAACAGTATGTAAGGGAAAAGGCAAGAACCTTGGCGGCGGGTGGCGTTGTGTTAAATAATCACTCGAAAAGATCCTTCAAGGTCACCTCGTTCTGGACCACGCCGCTATATTCATTGGGCTTCAGACCATAGGTTGTGATGAAGACAAGGTGGATGGTCCGGCGAAGCTTGAGGGAGTCGCGGAAGGAGTTGATCTTGTTGTCCAGTTCCTGACGGTATTTTTTTGTGATTGAGAAAGGGCCTTCCCAGAATTTGATCTCGCAGAGGTCTATGACACGGTCGGCGCGGCTTATCACCATATCAATCTGAGCGCCCTCCGAGCGCCAAGACGAAGTTTCCGTCATAACACCCTGAATACCAAGCGCTTTTTCTACCTGAACATGATGGTAAATGCACAGTCTCTCGAACGCGATTCCTGCCCAAGCATTATGAAGGGTGGTGCCGGTCTGGTAGGACCAGAAAGATTTGTCCGAAGTGCCATATTTCTTGATGAACTTGTAGTAGAAGATTGTGTAGAAATCCGTCAGTTGATAGACAGCATCATTTTCTTTTTTACCGAAGGCCTTATATTTCCGGATTATGTCGCAGTCATCCAAGTCAGACAGGATAGTGCTAAGGCCTCCTCCGTCAGGAAGCCCTGTCGCCGCGATGACCTCCTTTCTGGTCAGGCCGGCGTTCCTGCGGCTGAGCGCCTCGATCACTTTCATATAGTCCTCGCTATTCTCAAACAGGGAGGCGTACAAGTTGTCGAACTCTCCGTCCAGTTTGCCTTTCCTTTTGAAGAACATTTCGTCCACATTCTGCGCGAGATTTTTCCCTTTCTCAAAGAGGCTGAGATAGTAAGGAATCCCGCCCATGATCATGTAACATTCCGCGATATCCTTCTCATCAAGGCTGATGCCGGCCGACTTGAAATAGGCCTTGCACTCCGCCAGATTGAACGGTCTGAGGTAGATCTTTCCTGTCACCCTGTTATGCAGACCGCCTTTGTTCCGGAGGATCTTCTTTGTTATCCACGATGTGGCGGAGCCGCAGACAATCAGCATAAGATTGTCTTGCGTGCATCCCCAGTCATTCCAGAAATGCTCGAGGGCCACGACCAGATCGCATCGATTGGTGTACATGAACGGCAACTCATCAATGAACACGACCTTGCGTCCATTCACCTTTGAACTTTCGATAAGCGTCTTCAAGAAGCCAAACGCTTCCATCCAGGATTTCGGGTAAGGGCAAAGGGGCGAGCCCTGTTTTTTGAGAGCCTCTCCGAAATTGACAAGTTGTGCGGCCTTGTCCTTGACCGCAAGCCCGGTCACCTTGAAAAGGAATTTATTGTCGAAGAACTGGTTCACCAGAAAAGTCTTTCCCACGCGCCGTCTTCCATAGACAACAGCAAACTCTGATTTTCCGGAATCATACAACTTCCGGATTTGCCCAATCTCTGATTTTCTGCCTATTACCTTCATGATATTTATTGATAACCTTGCGCAAAGTTAAAAAAAAATCGACTTTCAGCAAGGTTTATTATGAATAACTCTGCGGTAAGTCGATAAAAAATGGGCTTACCGCAGAGTTTGCTTCAATTGGTTTATAGATGAAATATCTAACTCAACTAAACGTTCTTGGATTCGACCGTCTCCGACAAGATCATCCGTGTCGTAGATCTGCCGAACATCCGACTCTGTCGGAGGACATCCTCTACAGATAATCGCTGCCGCCGTAAGGACTGTAGATCCTTTCGACAGGCCTGACTGTTGCGCTTGTGGAATTCGTTCAGATAATGCGGTGCCATCGTTAAATATTACAAGTCATCTTTTCGAAGCGCTGTCATTAATCCGTTCATTGATGAGTTCGATCAATTCCCTTACGATGATCAAAACAGGCTCCATTTCTTCTTTACAGGTATAATAAAAGACATCATAGTCACAATTCTCCCTTATAGACCTCATTTGAGAAAGAACCTTTGAATATTTCGGATCAATTTTTCCTGTAATAACATACTCCCGGCCAAACTCGGTAATAAGGCCACTATGAGTCTTGGGCAAAAATCCATCATTAACCATCATCGCCATCACTGCGTGATAAAGCGCATAATACGCCCTGTTCGCCACCACGTTCCACATTTCCAACCTTGCCAATTCTTCGGCATCAGTCAGAAATTTCAGAGCTTTCACCATTTCCTGATCAACAATCACCCGTCTCTCCTCTTCATTCATGGTTAAATAATTTTTATTGAGTCTGTTTGAACATTATGATAGAACAAAGTGCCCTTACGGTTGTTCCAATCGTTTTCCGTGTAGATGACAGGCACAAAATCAAGACCTAACTTCCATCCAAGGAGGGTCAATGGATATATCACACTGTCGTAGTCGCTTTTCTCAATTCTGTCTTTTTGAAGAATGACCAGAAAATCCCAATCCGAATCTGCTCTGAAGTCGCCCCGTGCCCGTGATCCGAAGAGAAAGACGCGCCCGCCCTGCGGAACAGTCTCATTGGCGACCTTCCGCACCTGATCAAGCACCTGTGACAAATCTTCTCTCATAACTGCAAAGAAAATGATTTTCAATGAATATTACAAATCCGTGAACTGATGGACGATAGATGATGTCGGCATATTAACAAGTAAAAAGAATTTTGATATTTCCATTAAAATGTTATTTTGCAATAAACACATATAGGCTATATGATCATCACACGCCTGTCGTTACACTCAAAAATGGTTCTGCCATTAATTTAAAACCGAATATAACGATGCATGAGGATGGTTAAAGCATCTAAATTTTAATTGAGATATGTACATACAAGTTAGGTTAAAAGATGTTTATAATTCCTGCTTCTCGACTTTGGCCTTGGCCGGACAGCCTCACTTTCTTGTCATCGGCTTGGCTTTCGAGACGTAGACAGGGGCACAGCCGTCGGGGATGTCGAAGCCAAAGGTAAGCATTCGAGGAAGTACGTGCGTCGATAAAGTTTGACTGCAACTTGCATTAGTGTGATGCCGGTTGCAGTCTTTTTATGGGAGTGTGATATTGGCTCGAGTTACTTTGCGGACAAGGCGCGCCAGTTTGCGGGAAGAAGGTCTGCGTAGTCTTTCCCTGCCTGTTCGTATTCCGGGATCCGGCGCAGGACATCCTCAAGCCACGCCCGTTCATTAACGCCGTGTGCCTTGCAGGTGGCAAGCAGGGAGTAGACCACGGCTGCCCTCTGTGCGGCGTCGTCGTCACCGCAGAACAGATAGTTCTTGCGCCCGATGGCCAGAGGCCTGATGCTGTTCTCCACCATATTGTTGTCTATCTTGTAACGGCCGTCGGTGACGTAGAGCGACAGTTTTTTAAGGATCTTATAGGTGTAGGAGATGGCCTCCTCCATCAGAGACTTCGGAGGGCACTTGAGGATGCTTGCCTCCATCCACGTCTCGAACTTCTTGATTTCCGGATAAGCCTTTTCCTGCCGCAGGGCCTTCCTGCGCTCATGGTCGGGTTTGTTGTCTGCCGCGTCAAGAGCATCCGCTTCTGCTTCCACATCATAGAGCCGCCGGATGTAGGACAGGGCTTCAAGCGCCAGCTTCTCATTCTCCACCTTGGCCTCGAAGAACCTGCGCCTTGCGTGGGCCCAGCAGCCCAGGAGCTTCTTCCCTTCCATCCCCTCGAAGTGTTCGTACACGATGTAACCGTCGCTCTGGATGGCTCCGGTGAAGTCCTTCAGCAGACCCATGGCCACGCGGGCGCTCCTGGAGCCATGTTCATAGAAGAAGAACCTGTCTCCCGTCATCACGTTCACCACACTCCATACATATCCCTTCACCGCGCGGTGCTTTTCATTGTCTATTACCGGCAATGTGCTCTCGTCCACTTGAACATAGTCGCAGGCGACGATGCAGCCGGCGTCTTGGATCATCGATTATTCCCTGAATGGTGTCCACAAGACGGCGCCAGCTATGGGTAGGAACCCATCCGGAACCTCTGCCCTGGCGTACTTCCGCTTCCACCAGAAGTACTGGTGCTCTGGAATGCCTTTCTCTTTCAACAGGGCCTTGATTGCTATCCCTTTCTCCCGGGCCTCGCCCTGGATCTCTTCGATTTGTTCGCATGTAAGCATGTCAGTTTATATTGGTGGCGCAAAGTTATATACCACTAAATCAAACTGACAGTCGTACTTTACCGAATGCTTACGAATCCGGGTGCTTTCGTGCTTGTGATGTTACCTACATGGTTTCACAAATTAATAAGGGGCAGACCGGATGTCGAGCCTACCCCCTATAAAGTATTATTCAAGCGAGTTATTTCTTTGCGAAATATCCTCCTCCATTGGTACCATTATATGTCCATTTGTTGTTGTAGTTGAACTGATAAATAGTAGTGTAACCGCCTTCCTTGTAACCTTTGGTTACAAATGAGAAGCCGCAGCAGTACATCCCTTCAGAAACGAGTCTTTGGGTACCTGTGCCAATACCGAACTTAGGAGATCCGAATATGTCGTCAACTCCCCATCCGATCCATGCATGGTTGCAGCCGTCAACACCGAATTTAAGCGGAGCGAAATAACCCTTTCCATAACCCGTAGTGTTGGTGAGTTCGGTGATGCAGGCAACCTCGCTTCCGTTGCTTACCTTCTGGTAATCCAGTGACATATAGGTGTAGATGACAGGGGTGCCATCCACAATCTCAAGGGATGCAGGAACCGCTAAGTCAAGGTACAGACCTACGAGATCAAGGTTGTGTACATGACCGTTGAGAATCTCCGGATTCTCCACAGCCTTGAACTCGACTGTTGTCTCGTGCTGCCTCTTGTCGTTGTTTACGATCTTGGTATTGCTGACGCCAGTTGCCTTGAAGGAATAATTGTAGAATGTATAATTCCCCGCAAGATCTTTAGCCTCAACCTGATTTACAGTGATCTTGCTGCCGTTGGAAAGTTCCAAGGTTGCGGTACGTGGCGCTCCGGTGGTGTTCTCTGTCCAGGATGCGACACCGTCCTTGTAGCTCAGCCAACCTCCGACACCGGCGGTCTTGCCGTTATCCGCAACTGGTCCGGAGAGTTCTCTTGAACCGGATTTGTCATTTTCCCAAAGTTCCACCTTTTCCGAAGGGGTGACGTCACCACAGTTGAAGGTCGCGGTGACCGGGGCACTCTCGGCATCCCAGGAATCCACGGCGACAACCGTGACGGTGTACTGGCCGGACTCTGAAAGAGTTCCGAAACCGTAGGTCCAGCTGGACTTCATCTCCGAGGTATTCGGATGGAGGTAGAAATCAGCGAGGATCTTCTTGGTCGCGACCACATTGCCACCCTTTGAGAGTGTGATGACATAGTGGTGGACAAACTCATCATCCTTGCCCGCGGCGAATGTCACGGAAGCAGCCTCGTTATCCTTTACATCCTTGGCCTCGATCGTGCTCATTGTCGGAGCCTGGTTGGCGTCCTTGCGGGTCACGTTGTTGTACTTCGCGAGGTTCGCACCGGCGGCGTCAGGGTACTGCATCACATAAGGTTCACCGATGGTTCCGTTGTTGAAGAAGTCCATCTTTACGACACGCATGTTGCCGTTGACATCGAACTGTACCAAATAACCCTGCGAGAAGTTGTTGGCATCGTTCATCACGGTAGGGGTGCTGCTGATGCCTTCCCAGCCGGCAGGCTCGATGGCCATATACCTTGTGGATCCACATCCGAGAGCCGTCCACTTGCCCTGCCAGAGGGAACGCGGATCGTTGATCGGGAAGTGGAGGTGGCCGTGGAACGAGACAACCTGAGGATATTTCTCAAGCACGCCTGTAAGAACCCTTGTGGCCCAGTAGTTAGGCAGAGTGGAAGTCCAGACTCCGCCGTCCTCACCAAGGAGACTGCCGTAGATCGTGTTGTAGATCATAGGGTGCGTCAGCACAATCACGTACCTGTTAGGATCAGTCTTCGTGATGGCATCCAACTGCTGGTCAAGCCAAGTGATGACGTTTGGTGAATATGTGATCGGCTGGTCGCCGTTAGGAGTCACAGCGAGAATATGATAGCCTCCGATGACGCAGTGGCGAGCCTCGTAGTTGTTCCTCATCGTGTTGTCGATGTCTGTCTTGAAATAGTCATCGCCGAATGTATTGGCCATAGCGACCGACTGAGCGACAGTGCTAGGAGTCCAATGACATTTAGGATTCATGTCATGATTACCGACCGTGTAGATCATCGGAACATCAGTCGGATTGAACACTTCTTCGTAAAGAGCCTTAAAGTTTTGCGCCATTGTCACTTCCGCCTTCTGAATAAGGTCTCCCGCCACAAGGACACCATCAATGCCATTAGCATCATTCTCGGCGGCCTTGGCCTTGAGCTGGTTGAGGGCTGCGGTGAACTTATTGGCATAGGCATCGCTCGACCCCTCGATGTGCACGTCGCTGATGGCGGCGAGGGAAAGGGCTATCTTAGACTCGTCAAATACGGGAGAGAGCTCACGTGGAGCCTCGATCTCTCCGGCGTTGTAAACCTTGCCTGGCTGAGTCTCAAGTGTCTCGTAGGAGGCGATCCTGCCGATGACGTTGTCGGAGGCATCGCAGGCCACGATTGTGTAGCCGCTGTTCAAGAGAAGGTCAGGGCGGAGACCGATATGGTAGGTGCCGGCTCCGTTGACATATTTCCTGATGGAAACTGTGCTTTCAAAGTCTGGTGACGGGTTGTCAGAAAGGGTGTAATCTGCGAAAGCGATGAAGGCGTTCTTGTTGATGACCTCACCGTTGTTGCCTGAGACCCTGACATACTTGGTGTCCGGGTTGGTGACTGTCACAGAAAGAAGAGAGAACATGTTCTGGAACTTCAGAGTCATGTCGTTCTTGTCGCATCCTGCCACGGTAACGGAAGGCACCGCATCGCGGCACCTGTCCATATTGTCCGTTGACCAGTACTGCTTGAGCTTGAAGCCCTTGACTCCGCAGTCCTTGAGCATTCCGTAGAAATATTCAGCTTCTTTGAGAAGCTTTCCGGAAGAGACGAATGTGGCGGTCTTGCCGTCAGAGGTAACGTCTGTGGCCTTCATTGTCTCCTTAGAGGTGAAGTTGCCCTTCACGCTGTAGACGACAATCTCGTCTCCTGCGCTCCAGGTCGTCTTGAATCCGGCGGGAGCGTCAGGGAGCTCGGCTTTGAACTTGATCTCGGTCAGAGTCGGCTTTTCAGGTTCTTTGTCCGAACCGCCTCCGTTGTCCTCCTTCACGTTGCAGGAAAGGAAAGTCGTAGCGGAGACCAATGCCGCCAGAAAGAATATTGACATTTTTTTGATGTTCATTTTTCCCAAATAGTTTAATTATTAGTTGGCGTCAGCCTCGATGTAGCCCCAGACAGTAAGCTCCCAAAGGTCGAGGTAACCCTGCTTGTTCCTGGAGTTGGTGAAGACAATCGCAATGTAGCGTCCTGATTCCATCGTGCAGTTCCTGCTGCCGGGGTTGTCACCCCAGTACAGCAAGGAATTACATATCGGAGTTCCGAATACTGAAGCGAAATTCTTCTCATCCGGATTGAACGGTTCGTTGCCTGTGAAAATCTGGAAGTTGAAGATGTAACGGTAGCTCATTATAGGGTTACGAGCCATGGAGAAAGTCTTGTAAGTAGGCTCTTTTCCGGCTTCGCAATTGGTGTCAATTGACAATATCTTAGGGAAATTATTGCCTGCGGTACTGTGCCAACGATGATTGGCATCCGCGATTCCATCGAATATCTTGTCCGGAGTATTCTCTTCCATAGTGCCGCCAGTGGTTGCGGTAACAGTCCAATCCTTGGTGTCAAGCGGATAGACAATCGGGTAGGAGGACTTTGTCCACTCCATCCAGGCCGTATCCCTACCGTCGCTTGGAAGGAATCCGGAGCTGAACTCGAAATACTTTCCGCGCATGGCGTTAGTGAGTTTGAAGTTGACTTCCCTCGGGGTCATCCTCGGACCGAACTCGACCCATTCGCCGTCAAGATTCTTGTAGCGGAACTTGGTGGCGACCATCTCCGATGTCGATTCTGTGAGCTGGACAGTAGCTGTGGTGCCGTCAACCCAAGCGTGTTTGAACTGCCTTTCCTCATGCGTGGAGAGCCAGTTCTTACCGTATGGAGTAGCGGTCAAATCGGATTCCATTGATTTGTTGCCAAACTTGTCGAAGTTGACTATAGTGAACGTGTAGCTTCTGTCGTCAAGATTAACGATTTTCACAGAAACAGTGTCTGTGAAATCAGAGTAGTTCAAGTCGATGGAGTCAGTCTTGTTGTCCCAGTAAATTCTGGCGCTTCTGACTGACGGATCCTTCGGGACTGGCCAGAACAAGGTCACCTTGTTGAATCCGGTCTCAGACTTGACATCAGCAGCCTTGGCCGGATATATTAAGCCACCGTCCTTGACAAATTCCTTGTAGATATCATCCTGCGAGGTGCATGAAACCAGCGCAGCCAAGGCAAATGTCGCAGCAAATATGCTTGTTTTCAATGTTTTCATATTCATCATAGTGTAGTTTGTTACCTATATTCATGAAGCACCTGACCATAAGGTGTGATCTCACCCATCTGGATCTTGAACGTGCTACCCTGATAGCCGTAGGATGCAAAAGTGTCCATGAAAACGATACGGAGGTAGCGAAGCTCATCATAGGCGTGAGGATATTCCTCATTGTTGAACTCGAAATCATTACCAGCGTTCCAATACTGGACATCATCCTGAGTTACAGTACCCACAGAGCCATCTGGCTCATAGCCGGAAGGCTTTGCCTGCTCGAAACGACCGAGGCAGAACCAAGTGTTGTCGAATCCATGCTCGTTACCTTCAACCTTCTCACCCGTCGGGTTCTTGCTACCCCAGAACTCAAACCTGCGGACCTGCGCGCCATCATAGCAGTAGTAGCTGCGTCCACGAGGAAGAGTCTGAACGTGGCTGAGTTTGGTCAAAACGCCAAGGTCAATGGTGACCCAGGCAGGCATTGGCACAGGGTTACTGTCAAAGAGGTTCGTACCCTTGCCGTTAGGATCATTGAGATCGTCCCAAAGCTTGTCAATGCTGTAGGAAGCGGCACTGGCGGTACAGTTATCATCCTTGATCTTGGCATCCCTGAACTTGGACTTCACAAGTTTTACTTCCTCAAGAGGAGTGATGATGGCCTTTACCGTATCAGAGACGTTACCCCACCTGTCACGAAGATAGGCCCCAAAGATGGCCTCTACAGGATCAATGTTACGCCTTGACAGGGTGATACTCTCAGCGGCGGTGAACAAGGTTGTCACCTGCTCCCATTTCATCTGCCCTACTGGTTTGTCAAAGTCACTCAGATCGGTGTCCCTAAGGAGTACAACTGTAAGATTCTCCTTAGGGGTATTGCCGTCAATGCGCACCTTGACTCCACCAAAGGTCTGGTAAAGTGTTGCGGTTGCCAACGAGATTGCCGGCTCCAAAGGGGTTATCTCAACTTTTACAGGGGTTGACTCAACCTCATTTACATTGATCGCGGCCAATTCCACAACATGAGGTTTCGTGTCAAAAAATCCGACCACTGTAAGGCTGTCCACATAGCGGGAAATCTTGGCGTTAACCTCTTTTCCATTACGGGTGTATTTGGCGATGACACCTTTGATGTTGTCATCATCAGGGATGTTGACCTTGATGACCGCACCACCACTGATGCTCCTCACGCTCGCAACAGATATAGGACTCGGAGCGGGAATATTCTCGTCCTTCTGATCTATTCTCCCGAAATCGTTCGCTCCGTCGTTGCATGCCGCAAAAAGCAGAACGGAACAGAGAATGGAGAATGTTGTTTTAAGTATGTGATTCATTCTTTATGACATTAAAATAATTACCAACCCAGATTCTGAACAAGATTAGGGTTTCTCTCAATGTAGTAAGTGTAGATTGGCCAGAAATAGTCCCTGAGACCGAAGTTCTGGTTCGCAATCAACGTCTTCTGATAGTAGTCCTTTGGAGCAGGAGCCGACACACGGAAGCCGTAAATACCCTTCTGGTACTCTGTTGACGCCTCCTTCCAGCGGCGGAGATCCCAGTATCTCTGGCTCTCGAACGACAACTCGATCAAACGCTCTCGATGGATGATCTCACGCATTCCTGCCTGTGACTTGTAAAGGTCTGGCCGAGTGCTGAAATTATCCCAAGACTCCTTTACGCTCGGGATACCAGCGCGTTCACGCACTGCATCAAGCGCATTGAAAAGCTCTTCACTGTAAGCCCCATTCGGACCCTCAACCTCATTAATAGCCTCGGCATAAAGCAGATAGAGGTCCGACAGGCGGATCATCGGCCAAGGGAACCAATAAGCGGAACAAGATGCATAAGAAGCATTCCCGGACCAGATTAGCCTGTACGGAGCAAGCTTTTTAGCGAAATAGCCTGTCACAGGACCGGCCTCCTTGTTGTTTGTCTTTCCGTTTGAGGAACCTCCGCGGGCCTCAAGCGTATGAACGTCTTCCGGCTGCAAGTCGTTGTAGTTACCAAGAGCGCCAAGCCACTTACCACCATCGAATCCAAGATCAGCATAGAATCTTGGTTCGCGGTCAAAATTAAGCTGAACAGTCTGGTAGCCTTGCTTGATGTAATACTTATGCGCGGCATCTCCGGATCTAAGCTGGAATTGATCGACACTTGCAAATTCCTTATCGTAATTGATAGGAAGTCCGTTTTTCGTGTAGAACTCCTCGGCTATCTTAAGAGGAACTCCAACAAAATCAGTACCGCCGATACCTCCGAGTTTCGCGCCATTGGCGTCCATTTGGAGAATAGGCACGCACCATTGCTGGAAAGAAACCGAGGACATCTGGGTGTTTCCCCAGATAAGTTCACTGTTCCACCTCTCGCAGAAAGCATTGCGAATGGTAAGGTCAGTCACGAGAGTGTCGCACATTCTGTATTCCTGACGCACATAAGTCTTGTCATACAGTTTAATGTTGGCCTCTTCACAGACTTCAAGGGCATCCTCACAAGCCTCAAGAGCGTCTTCCCAGCGCTTAAGTTTTTCAGCATCTGATTTGGCTGGGAAAAGTCTCGTGCCACGTCCATCTACTAAAGAAGCCTGCTCGTCATTGCCGTTGAACAGAGGACTGGCCGCATACACTGCAACCTTTGCCTTAAGAGATGCGCAGACAGGCTTGGTGATACGTCCGTACTCATCCTGAGACGGGTTCACAAGAGGAAGATAAGGCTCAGCCTCATCAAGAAGATCGATTACAAAATCGAAACAATCATCGATGTTGTCACGATAAACACGTACTTCCTCGACTGAAGAGTCGATCGGAAGACTCTCGCGGATCACAGGGATAGGTCCCCACTTACGGATAAGATTGAAATGATAATAGGCCTTGAGGAATGAAGCCTCGGCTTTCCACTGAGCCTTTTCATCTTCAGTCATATCCGGAACTCGGTCGATGTTCTCGACAAGTATGTCGCAGCAACGGATTCCCTCGTACATACTCTTCCAGTCGCTGTTGTAGCAGATAGCCGCACTCTGGAGACCCTTCGCGATCGGGAATGAAGCCTTGTTCTTGTCGTACATATACGAAGTTACACGGCTGTCCAGATCCCAAAGATCATCTCCGGTAAGCATTCCGCTGTCATAGCCGGCCTGACCGTCCTTGGTCATGTACGAATAGCATGTGGCCAGATACCTGATGGCAGTAGATCTAAGGTTGAAGGCGGTCTCGATGGATGCCAGCCCGTCATCAGGGACAACATCAAGGAAACTGTTGCAGCCATTGACCATAGGCAGAGAAGCCACCACTAACAGAGATATTGTAATATTCTTAAATAACTTTTTCATAATTCGCGTACATTATTTGGTGTCAAGCGTAACATTCACACCAAAGTTGAATGTCCTCTGAATAGGGTAATTAAGGCCGTTTCCGGCAAGCTCAGGATCCCAAAGCTTGAATTTGCTCCAGCAGAAGAGGTTGTTACCCTGGAAGTAGACACGAAGGCTATTGATGTGAAGCTTGCGTGTCAACTTCTGCGGAAGTGTATAACCAAGTTCCAGCTGCTTCAGACGAAGGAAAGAGCCATCCCTCATCCACCAGGTGCTGGTGGCGGTGTTGTTCTTGTTCTCGTAGGCGCTATATCGCGGATAAAGAGCATAGATGTCACGGTTATCCTCGCTCCAATGGCTGTCGGAATAAGCCTTGAGCAACTGAGTGCTGTTCACGAACGGAGCGGTACCGTACCTGTTGTTCTTGGTGTCGTACCTTGCGGATGCATCAATCCAGAAAGACTCACGGCCTAGTCCCTGGAAGAACACTGAAAGGTCTACGCCCTTGTAACCAAGGGACACGCCAAATCCATAGATGATCTCAGGAGATGTAGGGTAGCCGATAGGTACCATGTCGGCAGTCGTGATCTTACCGTCACCGTTGACATCGGTGTACTTAATGTCACCTCCTCCGTACTGCGAACCGAACGAAGTCTGGTCAGGGCTGTTGGCCGCCTCTTCGTCATCGATGAAAAGACGCTCGGCAATGTAGCCCCAAGTCTGCTTGATGGAGTAGCCGGCATGCTGACGATACTTCTCAGGATACGTAGGCTCCTCATAAACATCATACTTACCGGTGGACCAAGTGAAGTTGGCTCTTGCGGATGTCCAGAAATCCTTATTCCAAACCTTCTGATACTCTGCCTGAAGATCGACACCATGAGCTCTCGCCTCACCGATGTTGGCGGAGATCCCAGCCTGAAGACCCATTGTCTCAGGAACGTCCGCACGTGTCATGAAAATGTCCTTACGCCTCTCGGTGAAGTACTCGGCAATGAGGTCGAAGTTGTCGAAAAGGCCAAGTTCCACGGCATAGTTGGTCTTATATGACCTTTCCCACGTGATTGCCTCGTTGGCGTAACGAACCACATCAATACCTTTGTAAGTGTGACCGCGAAGCTCACCAAAAGAGGCCGCTAGATTCTTACTCTCCATATTCATTTCAGAAAGGTAGTAGAAACGGTTCTTCTCGCTGCCGATCTTGTCGTTTCCGACGAGACCGTAGGAAACACGGAATTTGAGATTATCCACAGTCTTCTTCAAAGACTTGAACCAAGGTTCATTGGACATCACCCAAGCAGCACCTGCTGAAGGGAAGAATCCCCAGCGGTGGGATTTGTGGAAACGCTCCGAGCCATTGTAGCCAAAGTTGAACTCTGTGAAATACCTTTTGTCCCAACCGTAGGTGAAACGCCCTGAAAGACCGGCGTTACGCGAAGGAAGGGAAAGCTGGAGGGATCCCGCATTCGCTCTTCGAGACTCATAGGCCGTGAGAACCAACAGACCGGTCACCTCACTGCGTCCGAAGTCCCTGGCATAGTTAAGGCGGGTTTCCGAGTACAATGTATTCTGAACTGTCTTGTTGCCCTCATTGTAAGTGAGATAGTCAGTACCGTCGTCATTGATACGTGCAAGGTGGTACTCCCCCGTGTAGGAATCGTAGGTGTTGAGCGTGTACCAATAAGGACTGAACTGACGGTTGACGCTGAAGTCGGAAAGACGGGTCAGGTTGAACAACGTCATCGCGCTGAGCCCCTTTGTGATAAAATCAAGGTTCTGGTTGACCTCTACGGCAGCGATCATCTGGGAACGCTGATAGTCCCTGTAACCTTTCACCATGTTGGCGTAAGGGTTGGTGTACTGTCCCTGGTCATAGTTACCGAACATGATGTGTTTGATGCCAATGTGCTCATCGTCCATAGGGTAGTACGCCGGGAAGAGAACAGGATCTGAGTGGACAACATCCACATAGACCTTGTTACCTCCGTCAAGCGGTCCGCGGTAGTCGGTGAAGTTACCGGTAAGGCGGATAGCCAGCTTCGTGGTAGGGGTCACATTGATGTCGATGTTGGAACGCAAGGTGTAGGTTTTCTGGTCGATGTTGTTGTTGAAACTGTTTCTCTTATCGACGTTCAGGATACCCGTGTCCTCGGTGAACGCACCGGACACATAATAGGTCGCAACCTTGCCTCCACCGCGAACGGAAACGTTTGCGCGGTATGCCGTGGAGTAATCCTTGAAGAGCATCTTGTACCAATCGTTGGCAGGGTAGATGTATGGATTCGCACCCGGTTTTCCAGTGTTCTCGATCTTGTCGTAAGAGTACATCAGGTCTCCAAGAGGGTCGCGGGTCGATATGGCCTCGTTGTAAGACTTCATGTAGGTGATAGGGTCGGCAAGCTCGACAACGTCAGTCGGCTGGGAGATTGAGGTCTCGACACGGGCGAAGATCTTCGCCGGACCTTCCTGACCGCGCTTGGTGGTCACGAAGATCACACCGTTGGCTCCGCGGGCTCCGTAGAGGGCCGTCGCCGTGGCGTCCTTCATGATCGAGAAGCTCTCGATGTCGTCCGGCTGAAGGCGGGCGAGGTCTGTGGAGGTAAGCTCGATGTTGTCAATGAGGATCAAAGGACTGGTGTTCGCGCCGAACGTGGTGATACCACGCACGAAGAAGTCGGCGTTGTCCTGTCCAGGCTCACCAGAGCGCTGATAGGCGATAACACCCGCGACATTTCCGGCGAGAGCTGTTGTCAAGTTGCTAGAAGGCACCTTGAGGGTTCCGACATCAACTGTCGTGATGGCGGCAACCGTGCTTTCTTTCCTCTGCTTACCAAAGGCAACGATGGTTACCTCGTCAAGTTCGTTGGCTGCATTTTTCAGCTTAACGATGAAGTTGGTCATACTTCCGACCTCCAAAATCTGAGTTTCTTTTCCAAGACACTCAAACTTAAGTTTGTCAGTCGGTTTGACTCCGGACAGTTCGAAAGAACCGTCAAGGTCAGTCATCACACCCTTGGTGGATCCGACGACCGACACTGTCGCTCCCGGCATGGTCTCGCCGGTTTCCTCCTCGTAAATCACACCCTTGATGGTCTTGGTCTGAGCCAGAACCGCCAACGGAGCGAGTACAAAGATTAGAGACAATACGATCTTTTTAAAGGACATAAATACTGAATTTGTAGTTAATTAAAGTGCTATTGCTTTTTTTTACCAAGTCCGTCTCCACCTCAAATCGATTTAACAACCAAAAACCAATCTACCAAAAACATGAGGAGGGAGTACAAATTTAGCCACAATTTAACAAAAAACAATAGTTTTACGTATATTTGACCTATGAAATTTAAATTGTTTAACGCAGGACTGTTCCTGCTTCTCTGCGTCGGGGCAGCCGCGCAGCAGCCTTCCTCCAAGGCTAGTTATGTAGATCCGTTCATCGGCACCGACGGAATGGGACACACTTTTCCGGGGGCGTGCGTGCCTTTCGGCGGAGTCCAGCTTAGTCCTGACACGGACACCATCCCTCACAATGTGAACGGGAAATACCAGCCGAGGGCTTATGAATATTGTGCCGGCTACCGTTACTCAGACCCTACGATCGTCGGGTTCAGCCACACCCACTTCAGCGGCACGGGACACTCCGACCTGGGCGACATCCTCCTGATGCCGACCACGGGAGCGCTGAGACTTAACCCCGGCACGGCGGACAACCCGGACGGCGGCTACCGCAGCCGCTTCTCGCACTCCACGGAGAAAGCCTCGGCGGGACGCTACGAGGTGACGCTGGACGACTATGGCGTAAAGGCTCGTCTGACCGCCACCACGAGAGTCGGAGTCCATGAATATTCATTCCCTAAAGGAGTTGACGGGCAGGTGATTCTGGATCTCATCCACGGAATCTACAACTACGACGGCAAGACCCTCTGGGCGGAGGTTCAGGTGCGGAACGACACCCTCCTGACCGGCTACCGCATCACCAACGGCTGGGCCCGCACGAACTACACCTACTTCGCGATCTCCTTCTCGCAGCCTATTTCTGAATATGGCTACGCGGACCGGGAGAAGATCAATTATAAAGGAGGCTGGAGCAAGTTCGACCAGTACCACAACTTCCCGGCGATGGCAGGGCGCAAGCTGGTGGCCTGGTTCAAGTTCGCCACTTCCAGGAACCCGGAGCTGACCGTGAAGGTGGCCCTGTCGGCGACCGGTGCGGAGGGCGCACTGAAGAACCTTGCGGCGGAGGCCTCCGGGAAGTCTTTCGACCAGATCGCCGCCGAGGCGACATCGGCTTGGGAAAAGGAACTCTCGCAGATCGATGTCCAGGGGACCGAGGACGAGAAGAGGATGTTCTACACTTCCCTCTACCACACGATGATCAACCCGTCAGTCTACATGGACGTGGACGGGAAGTACAGAGGCCTCGACCACGAGATCCATCAGGCCGACGGCTTCACGAACTACACAGTGTTCTCACTTTGGGACACCTACCGTGCCGAGCATCCGTTCCTGGCCCTGTTCAAGCCGGACCGTGACAGGGACATGGTGGAGTCGATGCTGGCCCACTACGACCAGAACGTGCTGCACTTCCTTCCTGTCTGGAGCCATTGTGCCAACGAGAACTGGTGCATGAGCGGCTACCATGCCGTCCCTGTGCTGGCCGACGCCATCACCAAAGGGCTGGACATCGACCGCGACCGCGCCCTTGAGGCGATGGTAACCACCTCAAAGGCAGACTGGTACGCCGGGCTTGGGGAATATATGAGGCTCGGCTACGTGCCTTACGACAAGATCTCCACCGCCGCCAGCAACACGCTGGAATATTCTTACGACGACTGGACAATCTGGCACACCGCCTGCCTCACTGGCAATGAGAAAGTGGCCGATGAATATCTCGCACGCGCGCAGTATTATAGGAACGTGTTCGACACCGAGCTCGGTTTCGCCCGTCCTAAGTATGCTGACGGGACCTTCAAGAAGGACTTCGACATTATGCAGACTATGGGCGAGGGCTTCATCGAGGGCAACTCGCTGAACTTCTCTTTCCACGCCCCGCAGGACGTGTATGGCGTGATGGATCTGATGGGCGGCGAGAAGAAGTTCATCTCCGCTCTTGACGAACTCTTCTACAATGATCTTCCTGAATATGCCTACGCCACGAACGAGGACATCACGAAGGACTGCCTGATCGGTGGCTATGTGCACGGCAACGAGCCGAGCCATCATATTCCTTATCTCTACGCCTGGACAAGCCAGCCGTGGAAGACACAGTACTGGATGAGGGAAATCATCAACAGGATGTATCGTCCTGATATTCACGGATTGGGAGGGAATGACGATTGCGGTCAGATGTCCGCTTGGTACATCTTCGGCGTGCTTGGATTCTATCCTGTCTGCCCCGGAAGCGACCAGTACGTGTTCGGCGCTCCGTACCTTCCGTACGCCCGTATCGCCCTTCCTAACGGCAAGACCCTTGAGGTGAAGGCCGACGGCGTGAGCGACACGAACCGCTATGTCAAGAAGGTACTGCGCGACGGTGTTGAGTTCAAGAAACTCTACATTACCCACGATGACCTCCTCCAAGGAGGCACCCTCGAGTTCGTCATGGCCTCCAGGCCGAACAAGGCCCGCGGCCAGAAGCCTGCCGACAAGCCATACTCGCTTTCCGCAAAAGCAAAGTAACTTCCCGCAAAGGGTAAGCCTCTGTTTCACAGCATATTAAGCGAAGTCCTTCAGCTGATGTCTGCTAAAGGGCTTCGCTTTTGTAATTGATTTTCAATCGCTTATTCCCCACTGCGTTCGGAGAAAGTTTTTGGGCGCTGTGCAGCTCTTCGGTTCTGATACGCTGGTGGTCGCTGAGCTCGTCAAAGCGTCTGCCAGCGTACGGCAACAGAGTCTGCCGAACCATGGTTGGTGAGCCCGAACCATCGGGCTAGCCGCTTAAATAGGTTCCAAGTGGTATTTAGTAACCTTCAAAAAATAACCTGCATCATCTTAAGGAATCTTTTCGGTATATATCTCTTTTCTCATCAGTCATGTGCCACCGGCACACTCCTTCTTCAAAAAAAGATCTATCCTCGAAAATCTTCTCTTAATCTGAAGCAACTTATTTTTTTCATGTTACTTAAGGGAGTAACAACCGAAAATATTTCTGTTTTTTATAATCCGTATATGTTTCTTTTCGTTTTTTACATTTATTGTGCATATTATTGCTGTTCAAATGTTTGTTTAAAATTTGAACTATGTATTTCAATGAAAAGAGACAAGAGCTCGCTCCGTTCGTCAACCTGCGGAGCGACGTGGGCTTCAAGGCCGTGTTCGCGGACAGGAACAACAAGGACATCCTCATCGGGGTGCTGAACCAGATCCTGCCTCCCGAGGCGAGGATCGAGGACATCAAGGAATATTCCGACCGGGAGCAGCAACAGGATGTGATCTACGGGAAGAAGACGGTGCTCGACCTGGTCTGTGTGGACAAGGACGACAGGACGTTCATCGTGGAGATGCAGGCCTCGGAGGAGGACAGCTTCTTCGAGAGGTGCGTCTATTACGCGTCAGGGCTGTACCATTTGGAACTGTCGGAGGGGGATCTGTACGGGAAGCTCCACCCGGTCTATGTGGTCTCCTTCCTGAACTATCGCCTGAGGCACGACGACGAGTCGCTCTGGGACACCGACCACCTCATCTCCTACTGGCAGTTCACGGAAAAACGCACCGGAATGGTTGCGAATCAGACAATTAGTGTTATCTTTGTGGAGATGACACTGTTCACCAAGACGCTGGAGGAGTGCGTGACGGAGTCCGACAGGCTGTTCTACATATTCAGGAACAGCGGTGGCTTCCAAAAGATTCCGGAGTGGATCGAGGAGGCCGGAGGAATCTCCAGACGGCTCGCCGAGGCGTGCGAGGTGGCGGCGTTCGACAAGGAGAAGAAACTTAAATACGAGATCGACAAGATGAACGAGAGGGACATTCTGGCGCAGCGCGTATTCGCCGAGCGCAAGGGCTTCGAGAAAGGCTATGCCGACGGAGAGGCCAAAGGAATCGCAGATGGCATGGCCCAAGGTATGGCTGAAGGCATGGCCCAAGGCATGGCCCAAGGTAAGGCTGAAGGCATGGCCCAAGGCATGGCCCAAGGCATGGCCCAAGGTAAGGCTGAAGGTAAGGCTGAAGGAATAACCGAAGGTAAGACCGAAGTAGCCAAGGCCATGCTGGAAATCGGTATGCCGATAGGGCAGATCCTACAGTTGACCGGGCTTACCAAAGAGCAGATAGGGGCTTTAAGGTAATGACCCGATCGAGTAGGAGGAAAACGAAGTAGTTTTCTTCCTACTTTCGTTTTCCGACCTCTCACACCACCGTACGTGCGGTTCCGCATACGGCGGTTCCTTATCTTACGTGCAATCTGACATAGTAGTCCATCAAACAAGGATAACCGGCGGCATGGAGTTTATCGTTGGATGCGGCGTGGTGCATTATACCTTCCGCATTTGCCCAATATCCCTTGCTGCTGTTGCCGTAGATTCTTGCCCAATATGGCTTGATACCGCATCGTATGAGATTCTTTATCCTTGTTTTAGGTCTCTTCCAACTTTTCCATATGCACATACGTATCCGTCTACGAAGCCATTTATCAATGGCGACCAGTGACGATTTCATATCTGCATACTTGAAGTATGACACCCATCCGCGTATGACTTGGTGTAGCGCGACCTTCCTGCGTTCATATCCCATCCCGTTGCTCCTGCCCGTCAGCATCTTTAGTTTCGCTTTCAGTTTGAGCAAACTCTTTGGATGGACACGCAACCTTCATCCCTCTCCGGTCTTGTAGAAGGTATGTCCCAGGTACTTCATCCCACGGACATAGCCGACTTCCGTCTTGTCGAGGTTTACTTTCAGGTGGAGTTTCTTCTCGATGAACTTGGTCAGGCCTTCGCATACGCGCTCCGCACCCCTCCTGCTTTTGCAGAAGATTAGGCTGTCATCTGCGTAACGCACGAACGGATGACCGCGGCGTTCCAGTTCCTTGTCCAGTTCGTTGAGCACGATGTTGCTCAGCAGCGGACTGAGCGGGCCGCCTTGCGGCGTTCCCTCCGTTGTCGGCTGATATACTCCGTTGACCATCACGCCAGCATAAAGGTATTTGTGTATCAGGCTTATGACCCTGCCGTCCTTTATGGTGTGGGAGAGCAGTTCTATCAGGTAACTCTGGTTTACGGTGTCAAAGAAGCGTTCCAAGTCTATGCCCACGGCATATTCATAACCTTCGTCGAGTATCTTCTGCGCCTGTTTCAACGCCCCCTGTGCGCTGCGGTTCGGTCGGAAGCCGTAGCTTCCCTCGCTGAACTGAGGCTCATACATCGGCGTAAGTACTTGCGCTATACTTTGTTGGATGACGCGGTCCACCAGGGTCGGTATTCCCAGTTTGCGCGTCTTGCCATTGTCTTTCGGGATTTCCACCCTGCGCACTGGCATGGGCTTATATTTCCCGTTCAAGATGGAGTTCCTGAGTTCATCGTTGTGGAGTTTCAAGTATGGAAGCAAGTCCTTTGCCTCCATCGAGTCGACACCTCCGCTCCCGCCGTTCGATACTACCTTCCTATATGCTCGGTTCATATTATAGGGAGAAAGGATGAGTTCCATCAGGTGATTCTCATCTATCCGCACTTCCGCAAGTCTGCCTTCGGTTATCTCCATATAGGTCTGCGCTCCCTCGATGACTTCGGCTTCCAGCCTATCTTCCCGCGGGCAGCTCTCTTTCGTTTTCCGCTTTCTTTCCTCCATAGAGTTTCTTCATTAGACTTACTTCAAATAAAGTTCGGCCCTTCCCTGCGTGTCGATATTAGGCAGGTACTATGGCCTCTGCTGACTTCTCGCAGTTCGTTGTTACTGCTCGCTTTCGCTCGCCTGCGAGACCTCTCCAGTTATGGACATACTCTTTCCATCTTATGTCTGCCCGATTTACCTTGGGCGATTTCGGATAGTTATCGGACTTCGATTTCTTTTGCAATCTTATCCTCACCCTTAGGCCTTTTATCGGATTTCTGTCCGTCAGACCAGATGTTTGCCGCCGGCTTCCTCCAGATTCCGTCTCGCGGCGGACACCCTTGCCTTTGGCTGTAACCTTCCCACTATCAGGGCGGTTTAGGGACTTGCACCCATTAGAGTATGTTCGTGCTGGACGAACAAAAGCAAGGCGACCGGTGATCCCGGTCGCCTTGTTTTAATAAGCAGGTTTAAAGTTAAAGAGGGTTACCTTGCGAAATACATGCTCTCTCCGGGAATTGAAGGCAGCAAGGGATGCCGTAAAATCACGTGAGGATGAAATCCTCAACTACTTCATCGACTATTCCACCAATGTCGGTGCAGAATCCTTCAACTCAAAAATAAAAGGCGTCCAGGCTCAACTCAGAGGTGTGTCTGATCTTACATTCTTCATATTCAGGCTATGCATAATCTTTGGGTAACCTCCCACGAAACTTTGCAGGTGGGCCGTTTTTGTTCATCGTCCAGTTTAGGAATATTCATCAATGTCTCGGCTCGACTCAACAGCATTCTTAAGACGGTTTGTCATGAGGGCAGCCAAAGGTGCGAAAAGGATTGCGGTGGTCAAAAATCAAAGTTATTTTATCAAATATTCATTTAAAGTTTAGGTGTGTTATTATATTTTTGCAGCATAATAGTCATTAAATTGACAACACAATTGTTGATGGTGCTGTTTAATGGCACTGTTTAATTGATAATCAATTATACATTTGTTTTTACTAAACTGGACGACAAAACCATTTCGCATGAGGAAATTTCTTCATATCGCTCTACTACTGAGTATTGCCCTCTCCGCGCATGGACAGAAAAGGCCCTATGTCGCTCCAGCTGAGGAAGATGTACGCGCGAACATAGCACAATGGCAGGATCTGAAATTCGGTATGTTCATCCATTGGGGAACCTACAGCCAACTCGGTGTGATTGAGTCCTGGACAATCTGTCCTGAACTCACGGAATGGGAATACAAAGGGCGCCCTGAAGGGATGACCTACATGGAGTATCTTCGCTTCTATGAACACCTTAAAGACACTTTCAATCCTATTCACTTCGATCCGGACAAATGGGCTGAGGCGGCCGAATATGCCGGGATGAAATATGTCGTGTTCACAACAAAGCATCATGACGGCTTCAACATGTTCGACACCAATCTTACAGATTACAAGGTGACGGACGAAGGATGCCCCTTCCATTCCAACCCTCGCTCCAACATCGCAAAGGAGGTTTTCAACTCGTTCAGGGCAAAAGGCCTGAAGGCCGGCGCTTATTTTTCCATCGCCGACTGGCATAACAATGACTATTGGTGGAAATTCTTTTCTCCGAAGGATCGCTACATAAATTACGATCCCGCCAGATGGCCGGAGAAAATGACCTCTTTCGAGGATTATGTCGAAAGCCAGGTCAGGGAACTGACGAACGGAGATTACGGGAAGATCGACCTGATGTGGCTGGATCTGTGTGAAATCTCCGAGACTTACGAGATCCACTTCCCTTGGGGAAGGATCGCCGCTGCGGCAAGAGAAGGGCAACCGGGAATGATAACGGTGGCAAGGGGAACCCACTCCGCCTACGAGAATTATCTGACATCGGAGCTCAAGATCCCGACGGAAGTCTGGAACTGCCCTTGGGAGGCGTGCATGCCGATGACGCAAAGCTGGTCCTACAATAGGCAGCCGAAGTACAAAAGCACACAGACGCTTCTGAATATGCTCGTTCAGGTTGTCTCCAGAGGGGGCAACTTCCTGCTCAACGTCGGCCCGGACCCTCTCGGAATATTGGATGATGAAGTCTATGCCCGTCTGCGCGGGATCGGAGACTGGATGAAAGTCAACTCCGAAGGGATCTACGGAACCAAGCCCGTCGCTCCCCATCATGTCGGGAATGTCTATTTCACGGCGAAGGATGAATATGTCTATGCGTTCTACGCCGCCGATGATGGCGACAATAATATTCCTGACAAGATATTCATTGGAGACGTTGTGCCACAAGGCTCATACGTGACGATGCTTGGCTCGAACGTCCGCCTGAAGTGGAAGAAAGGTTCTGATGGGGTCTATGTGAATATTCCCGAATCATTGAGGAAGATTGCACCTTGCGACTATGTCTTCTGCTTGAAGATCAAGGTATGACACAGGCCTGAACTTTTGGGATTGATAGATACAACCACTATTTATTTTTTGTTTTATGGGTAAACGATTAATTACGATCTTGCTTGTACTTCTGACAATCGGGGTACAGGTATTCGCCCAGTCCGCCGTGTCCGGAAAGGTCACGGACAAGACTGGAGAACCTCTGGTCGGTGCCGGTGTACTCGTCAAGGGGACTACGAGCGGCACAACTACTGACCTCGACGGAAAGTTCAGCCTCCAAGGGCTCAAGCAAAACGCCGTCCTTGTCTTCTCCTCCATCGGCTATGAGACTCAGGAAGTCACTGTCGGCAATCAGACGGTGATAAATGTCACCCTCAACGAAGAGGCTGAATTCCTCAACGATGTGGTCGTCGTGGCTTATGGTACCGCTAAGAAAAGAGACCTCACCGGCGCGATGTCCTCAATCAAGGGCGACAACATCAAGGCACAGAGTGTGTCTTCAGTCTCCCGCGCTCTTGAGGGTGCCGCTCCTGGTATCCAGCTGTCTTCAGTTGACGGTCAGCCAGGTGTCGACATGGCCATCCGTGTCCGTGGAGCCTCCTCAACCTCAGATGGTTCCGCGGTGGCGCTCGTGGTGATAGATGGTGTACCCGCTCAGACATCCAACCCTCTTTCCACCATCAACCCTTCCGACATTGAAAGCATCTCGGTGCTCAAGGACGCAGCCTCAACCGCACTTTACGGTTCACGAGGTGCCAACGGTGTCATCCTTATCAACACCAAGAAAGGCAGCGAAGGCAAGACCCAGGTAACATTCGACACCCGCGTCGGATGGAACAGTGTGGGGCAGTTCAACATGTCCAACATGACAGAAGCCTCCGACATTTATGAATATGCCTGGCTGTCGATCTACAACTCTTACCGTTACGGTGTGAATGGAACAGGCAGACCTGGCGTTGATGAGAACGGCATTCCTTACACCAACTTCCAGAACCCTAACTACACACATGAGCAGGCCGCCGAGTTCGCTTCACAGCATCTTTTCAACTATGTGAACAGCGAGACGAACTTCCAGCGCAACTCTCTCAACAACGCGCTTGTGTATGATGTTCCTGGCGCGAGATACGTCTTCTCTGGTGGCACTGGAAACACGCGTTCCTCCACAATGATGGACGCTTACCTTGTAGGCACAAACGGCAAGCTCAACCCAGACGCGAAATACTTCCTGCCTAAGGACAGCAAGTACAACAGTCTGTTCGAGACCGCATTCCGCCAGGAGTACAACGCTTCGCTCAAGGGTGGCACCGAGAAACTGAACTATTTCGCATCTTTGGGATACACCTCGGATCCTTCCTACATTCCGACATCATCTTTCGAACGCTACAACGGACGTGTAAGCGTGAACGCCCAGCCTCTCAAGTGGCTCAAGTTCGGAAGCAACATCGGCTACACCCGCACAACCACAAATGAGATGGCCACCCGTTGGGGACGTAACGCCGGTTCTGCCGGTGGAAACGTGTTCCGTTATGTGAACGGTACGTCTTCCCTGATTTCCATCTACATGCTTGATGAGAATCACAACTATGTCTATGACTCCGAAGGCAACAGGCTTGAGAATGTGACCAACAAAACCGAGACTTATTCCCCTCTCGGCCCTACAACAGGTAACGCGTTCGGAAAGGGAGTCAACGCCGAGTTTGACAAGAACAAGAACGAGACCGTCCGCAGCATATTCACGACAAGATCCTACGCACAGGTTCTTTTCACCAAGGACCTCAACCTTCTTGTCAACTTCAGCTATGATTCTGACAACACCGATTATCTCCGCTACCGTGCCGCTGGCACATATAATGGAGGTGTGAACGGTGGTCTCAACAAGACTCTCACAAACAGGTTCATCCTCAACAACCAGACCCTTCTCAACTACTCACATGACTTCAGGAGCGGCCACCACGTGGATGCCCTGCTCGGTCACGAGTGGAATCACGACAAGTATCATTCAGTTCTCTACGCATCTGGCTATGAGCTCATCCCTGGTTGGATTTCCGGTGGCAACTTCATCGGACGCTATACCAACGGTGGAACTACTCTTTCAGGCTCTCCAAGCTGGAGTCAGTATGAGGTGAACATGGAGTCCTACATCGGACGCGTGAACTACAACTATGACGAGAAGTATTACTTGAGCGCATCAATCCGTAGGGACGGTTCTTCCAAGTTCATGAACAACAAGTGGGGAACATTCGGTTCTGTCGGAGCGAGCTGGGTAATCTCAAGAGAAGGTTTCATGTCAGCGACAAGCTCTTGGCTTGACTTCCTGAAAGTCCGCGGAAGCTATGGTGTCCTCGGTAACTCAAACGGTATCGGCAGCTATACCAACCACACATGGTCTTATTCAGCCACCTCATACCAGCAAGCGACAAACGGAACCGGCATTCCTGCCGGCTATAAGCTCAACAACGGCGCTCTCGTTAACGACCAGCTCACCTGGGAAAAGAACAAGGAATTTGACCTCGGTCTTGATTTCGGTGTTTTAGGCCGCAGGATCAACGGCTCGATTGACTTCTACAATCATGTGACCCCTAACGCTTTCTACAGCGCCAACTATTCGGCTCTCGCCGGATCAGGCAGTGAGACTCTCCAGCAGAACGCCGCGGTTCTCCGCAACCGTGGATTGGAGCTTGAGCTCAGTGTCGACATCATCCGCACGGATGACATGACATTGAATTTCACCACCAACGGAACCCATTACAGGACTACTCTGATTGATGTTCCGGACGAGAATATTCCTGACAACACAAACCTTGATCTTCCTCAAGGCACATGGCAGGCAGGCGTAGGCTCGTTCTCCGTTTCCGGTACCGGCGGAGTCAGCATCGGTTATCTCCGTGGAGAAGGTCGCGACTGGTACAACATCTATCTGTACAAGTACGCCGGCGTGGACAAGGCTTCCGGTCTTCCAATGTACTGGCACCGCGTGACCAACGCTGACCTCGGCCTCAACGATGATGGTTCGAAGAGAGACAGCGGCTACGATCACAACGGACGCTACAAGGATTTGAAGGCAGGCGAGAATGTGAAGACCCTTGTCAGCTCCGACGCTTCACTCTACGAGATGGGCAGCGCGACTCCTGACTGGATTGGTGGTTTCAACATCAATTTCCGCTACAAGAATTTCGACATTTCCACACAGTTCGCCTATCAGCTCGGCGGCAAGTTCTTCAGTACAGAGTATGGGAACGGTCTTTACGACAGCGGTTATGTCTCAGCGGTTTCCGAGCAGAAGTCAACAGATCTTATCGGCAGCACTTTCACAGAGAACAACACCTCGGCTTACTTCCCGATGCAATGGTGGAACACTGACTACTACAATGGTTCCACTTTCGGCTCTTGGAAGTACACCGACATGGCTCTCTTCAGCGCGTCATATCTGAAGTGCAAGAACATCACCATCGGTTACACTCTTCCTAAGAAGGTTCTCAATGCGATAAAGGCAAGCGCCATCCGCGTTTATGCTTCCGCTGACAATCTTTTCTATGTCTCCGCAAAGAAAGGTGTCGATCCGTCGATGTCTATCTTGGGAGGTTTCGAGGTTGGACAGTATGTCTATCCTTCAATGAGGACAATCTCACTCGGAGCTAACATTACATTCTAAAATACGGTTTGAAATGAACAAGATTAAAACAATAGCCGCATTTGCGGCAGCATCTCTTCTGACATTCCAGTCTTGCTCTGACATGCTGGATGTCACAAACCCGAACTCGTTGAACGATGACCAGATCAGGGAATTGCTCGCGAGTTCCGATGAGACAAAGGTGAACGCCACTCTCGAAGCCATTGGTTCAGGTCTTGAGGCCTACATCTGTCTGGCTCATCAGGCATTGTCCGGAGGGTTCTCCAATTCATACGCCAACGAGTTCGCCGTCCACATCTCCCGTAACGTGGCATGCGAGAACATGATTTATGGCGATGTTGCTAATTCCATCACAGACGGATGGGCAAGCTACTACAACCACACTTTCAATGCGGCGGAAAAGAATGAGAACGCTAGCTGCTATGGATGGTGGTACAGCTCATCTTACATAATCGCACAGGCTAACAAGGCTGCGACCTACCTCACAGACGAGGTGGCGACATCTCCTAACGCGCTTCCAGCCGTGAAGACTTACGCCGCGCAGGCCAAGACACTCCGCGCTTATGGTTACCTTCAACTTATGGAGCGCTTCCGCAAGGCGTACAAATACGGCGGCAGTGAGCAGCAGGGTATGCCTATTTACACCAAATACGCCTACAACACCCCTGTAGCGCCAAAGACAGCGCAGGAGACTTGGGAATGGATCATCAAGGAACTTGAGGATGCCGGAACGTACTTCGCAGCCGGAAAGAACAGTGCGACTGACGGTTACACTACGGTCAACCCGACCGATCTCACTACATTCTATGACATCGACCGCACCCTGTCAGACTACTATCTTGCACGTGCTTGCCTCGACTACGGTGAGTACGACAAGGCAATCGCTGCCTGCCAGCGTATTCTGGCTAAGTACCCGACACTCATCGACGAGGCACACTATGGCGTTCAGACCAGCCGTCTTGACGACATTGCCACACCGCTGGATGACACTTGGAAGAAGGGCAAGGATGAGGTCAGGAATGACGACAATGCCTTCCTGAGCATTCCAAGCAACCCGGAGGTGCTCTTCGGTTGGACAAGTGAGAGCAATCTCTACTCTTGGACTATTCTCAACAGCCTTAAGGCTGGAAACAGCAAGAGCGGTCTCTTCCAGATCAGCCAGAGTCTCTACGACAAGATTGATGACAACGACTACCGTAAAGGAATCTTCGCTGATCACGAAATTGAGAGTTACCCTTACTTCACTGACAATGGCCATGCTGCAAGCACTCTCCTCAAGTACACCAACCTTAAGTGGGGCGCTACAATCGGCCAGAACGCCAATGAGCGTACAATCGCCAACATCAGCTCTGACCAGATCATTCTCCGTTCTTCAGAAGTCCTCCTCATGTTGGCCGAGGCTCAGTACCAGGCTGGCAAGGAAGCTGACGCGAAGACTACCCTCAACAAACTCCTCGCGGCTCGAACAAAATCCGGAGCACCAACCCTTACATGTGATAATTACAAGGGCGGTCTCGGCACCTGGGAGCAGATCCAGCTTCAGTGGCAGATAGAGATGTGGGGCGAGAATGGCCTCGACTACTATTGCCACAAGCGCTGGAACACAGACGCTGTCCGTCAGAGTGGAAACCACTGGAAGGACTACACATGGAAAGTTGAGGACATGGAGTGGCAGATCCCGCAAAAGGAACTCTCCACCAATTCCAATTGGAACAAATAATAAAAGACAGTCAATATGAAAAAGATATTTTTGATTCTTTCCACCATCTTGGCTACAGTCATGGCGGTTTCCTGCCAAGACACGGACGAGACAGATCTCGTAGCCACCACAGGTGTGACCCTCAGCGCGACGGAGGTTTCCATATTCCCTGGAGAGCAGGTCGAGCTTAAGGCGACCCTCACTCCGGACAATTGCACAAGCTCATATAAGACTTGGGCCTCTTCAGACGCGAAGGTCGCGACTGTTGACGTTTGGGGACGCGTCGTAGGTCTCACTCCTGGCAAGACAACGATCACGGTTACCACCGATTCCGGTAAATGCACGGCAAACTGCAACGTTACCGTCAAGGAAATCCCTGCGACAGGAGTGACGCTCAACGTAACGACAGCTTCAGTTTACATCGGAGAGTTTGTCAACCTTACCGCTTCTGTGACTCCAGCAAACGCTTCAGACAAAACGATCACGTGGACTTCTTCAAACACAGAAATCGCGACTGTTGATGAAACCGGAAAGGTGACCGGAGTCGAACTCGGCAAAGCTACCATCACGGCCACCACCAAGAACGGTATTTCAGCATCCTGCGAGGTGACAGTAAATCTACGCACCCCTACCGAGCCAGAGACGGTCGAGCTTTGGAAAGACGACAAAGCCGGCTACCGTGGACTCTTCGGAGCCGCCGCGGACAACGGCAAGACCGCCGGCATCGGTGGCTGGTTGAGCTACAAGGACGGTGTCGCCTACTGGACAGAGAACACCACCGGAGCCGCGCGTAAGGCAACCTTGGAACTCTCCACCGGCAGCAAGATCACCATCAGTCAGGTGGATGCCAAAGACCTTGCGGGGGATTATACATTCTACAATTATTCCTTCAATACCACTGGTGTCAGCAATACCAAGATCGTAAACAACGGCAAGAGGCAGCACGAGACAACTGTCGAGTTCAAGGCTGTGGAGAATCCGGAGATTCTCAACGGTCATGTACACAACCTTGATCTCGTAGGTCTGTACCTTGACTTCGCGGTTCCTGCATCCCTTGAGATTGTGGATGGCACCCCTGTCATCTACACCTACATGTCACTGGATTACCAGAAGGTAAGCAACGGAACCGAGGTTGCCTGCATCACCGAACTCACCAACACGACGGGTTATGGAACGGGCTATTTCGCTCCGCTTAAGTTCGGTGTTGATGACTGCAACCATGCATGGATCGGATGGGGAGTTGATGACATATTCGGAGCCCCTAAGTTCGGTATTGGCACAGGTTCCCAAAGACTCGTTTCTGAAGGGAGGTACTGCTGCGGCTTCTCATTTGTGACCAAAGGTTACAAGGAAGGCGGATACACAACTATCTACCAGTTCAACTACAACAACAAATGGACATATAACGGCACCGAAGGTGGTGGATATTTCGCCAAGAAATAATCATCTGAAATAATACTCTACAGGGGCAGGCTCAGCATTAAGCCTGCCCTTATTCTTTTATAAGCAGAGAAGCCAATGGCCTGAAAAGTTCGGAATAAACTTGCCGAAAAGTTAAGAATGGAGACAAGGTGTCAGCCAAATGACAGAACGAAATCCGGCCAAACGACCGAACGTCGATATGTAAGTAATTCTGTCAAAAATGAAAGAGTGTGCCAATGAAAAAACTCGTATCTTTGTCTAAATATATTAAAACCACAACGACGAATGAAGAAAATTCTGCTTGCCGTCGCCTGTTTTGCGATGACACTTCTCGCCCAGGCGAACCCGGCCCACAAAGTTAAGATCAATGATGGCCTCACGGTCAGTGTGGAGGCATGCTCCGAGAGTATATTCAGGATCAAGGTGTCTCCGAGGAAGGATTTCACCGAGTCCCTGATGGAGCGCTACGAGCTCATCAAGACCGACTGGAGTGAGGTCAAGACCGACATTTCCGACAAGGGAGGAGTCTGGACGCTGAAGACTTCGGAATATTCATTGGCCATCAACAAGAAGACGGGAGTGATGACCGTGAAGGATGCCAAAGGCGGGAAGGTGATCCGCGAGGTTAGGTTCCTGCCTGAGAAGGAAGGGCTCTGCGGCGAGATGAGGTCATTCATCAACGAGAAATACGCCGATCTGAAGGTCGCTGACAACGGCGGAGGCATCATCGGCGACGACAACGGGAAATTCGGAGAGGTTGACAAACACGAGATTCCGGCTGCGGACGCGGTCAGCATCCTCAGCTTCAGCATGGAGGACGGCGAGCGCTTCTACGGCGGCGGCAGCACCAGCCGCGACCACATCCAGCACAGGGGCGAATTCCTCAGGATGTGGACGACATACCAGCAGACCGAGATCCCTATGCCGTTTATGATGAGCTCGCGCGGCTGGGGCGTTTACAACAACTCGACCCGCAAAAGTTTCTTCGACATCGGTAACCAGCAGAAGACTAAGTTCAACATTATCAACACCTTCGACGAGGCAGACTTCTTCCTGATGATGGGCAAGGACATGCCTGCGGTGCTTAATGAATATACCCTCGTCACGGGCCGTACCTATGTCCTGCCGAAATGGGCCTACGGACTCTGCTTCGGACCGAACATGCGCGAGGAGCAGTTCGACATTCTGAACGATGCCGTGCGCTTCCGCCAGTTCGACGTGCCTTGCGACGTGTTCTGGCTTGAGCCTCAGTGGATGGAGAAGCGCTACGACTTCTCGACCAAGAAGAAATGGAACTACGACAGGTTCTCTCCGGAACCTTACTGGCTTCAGGATCAGTACCCTAAGACGATGCACAACCGCCTCTTCATCGGCAAGCTGCGCTCCATGGGCTTCCACCTCGGACTCTGGCTCTGCGAGGAGTATGACCTCAGCATCCAGGAGGAGGACATCATCGCCGAGCGCACGGGCGGCAAGCTTTCCGGCCAGGAGCATTGGATGGATCACCTGACCGTGTTCATGGATCAGGGTGTGGAGGGATTCAAGCTGGATCCTGCCCGAACGATCGACAACCACACGAACTGGGAATATTACAACGGACGCACCGACAAGGAGATGCACAACCTCAACCAGGTCCTTCTCCCGAAACAGATGCGTGAGCTTGGCCGCAAGTACAACGGTAAGCGCACATGGCATCACTACTGCGGAGGCTGGTCCGGAACACAGCGCTGGACAGCTTCGACCTCCGGTGACAACGGCGGCGGCAAAACCGCTCTGTACGACCAGCTCAACCTTGGTATGAGCGGGTTCCTGAACACTTCGTGCGATGTGATGAGCGTTCCGCGCGAGCTTGAGATGCAGGGGCTTCATTTCGGTCTGTTCCTGCCTTGGGTGCAGATAAACAGCTGGTTCTCAATGATGCATCCGTTCTACTACGCCAAGGAGGAGCAGGACATCTACCGCTTCTACGTGAAGCTGAGATATTCATTGGCTCCGTACATCTACTCGATGGCGCTTGAGGCCGCACAGAACGGCATGCCGATCGTGCGCTCCATGCCGCTGTGCTTCCCTGACGACCGCAACTGCGATGACATGACCTACCAGTACATGTTCGGCGACAATTTCTGCGTGGGAATATTCACTAACGAGATTTACCTGCCGAAGGGAACCTGGACGGACGCCTGGAGCGGCGAGAAGATTGTCAGCAAGGGGGAGACTTTCACTCGTGAATATCCTTCCAACCGCGCGGGGCTGCTCTTCATCCGCGAGGGCGCGATCATCCCGACACAGCCTGATGTTGAATATCTTGGGGCGCGTCCGTTCGACCGCGTCATCCTGAAAGTCTATCCTCACGGGGACAGCGCGTACACGATGCTTGACGATGACGGAGAGTCTTATGAATATGAGAACGGCGGTATCGCCTCGACGCTGTTCGAGTCGCATGAGAGGGATGGCGGTGTAGAGGTTGTTGTGAACCCGGTTCAGGGATCGTTCAAGGGAATGCCTTCGGAGCGGGAATATTCCTTCCGCATCCAGAGGGATTCGCGTCCGGCTTCGGTTTCGCTTAACGGCGCCGCCGTTCAGGATTGGACCTACGAGGACGGAATGGTCTGTCTGTCAGCGGGGAAGGTTGGCGTCGGAGAGAAGGTTGTTGTCTCTGTTAGATAGTTTGATTTTTGCAACTTTACTATAGTTGGCTATTGCCGCTTTATAACAGTTAGGTTTTGCCGCGAGGCGCATACTTCCGAGGGACCTGCGCTTCGCGCCCTGTCCGGGTGAATGATCCCTCGGGGGAAGCGCCTCGCGGCAAAAAGAGTTTATTATTGAATATGAAAAGAATCGCGTTAGTATTAGGACTTGCTGCGGTGGTGATGTCGTGCGCCAGAAAAGACTGGCGGGACGCTTCGCTTACGGCGGAGGAAAGGGCATCGTTGCTGCTGAAGGAGATGACGCTGGAGGAAAAGGTCGGGCAGATGTGCCAGTATGTGGCGCCGTGCTATGTGGAGCCGGGGAAGGGATCGGCTCGCAAGAACATCGACGCGACTGATGAGAATCTGGGCAACAAGGATTTGTCCGATAAAGTCCGCAGAGGGGAAGCGGGAGCGTTCCTGCACGTGATGACTTCCACGGAGGCTGTGGCGCTTCAGAAGTTGGCTCAGGAGAGCCGGCTGGGGATTCCGCTGCTGCTGGGGATCGACGCGATCCACGGGAACGCGCTGATCGAAGGGTGCACGGTCTATCCTACGAACATCAACATGGCTTCCACTTTCAATCCGGAACTGATGGAGAAGATCGGAGAGGAAACCGCGCTTGAGATGCGTCAGAGGGGGTTGTTCTGGACATTCGCTCCTAATCTGGACATCGCCCGTGACGCCCGCTGGGGAAGGATGGGCGAGACGTTCGGCGAGGATGCGCTGCTGACTTCCGAGATGGGGAAATATGCCATCTGGGGATTTCAAGGGCGTGACGGGAAATATTCAGGAAATCACGTGGTGGCTTGCGCCAAGCATCTGATCGCGGGTGGCGAGCCGGCCGGTGGACTGAACGCAGCGCCGATGGACATCTCCGAGCGCAAGTTGCGTGAGCTTTATCTGCCTCCGTTTGTGGCGGCGATCCGTGACGCTAAAGTCGGGACGGTGATGGCGGCGCATAACGAGATCAACGGGATTCCATGCCATGGTAACAAGTGGCTGCTCAATGATTTGCTTCGTGATGAATTGGGATTCGACGGATTCGTGGTCAGTGACTGGATGGACATTGAGAGGCTTCATTCCATGCATCATTGGGTACCGGACTCGACCGAGGCATTCGTGGTTTCCGTGGAATCGGGAATTGATATGCATATGCAGGGTGATAAATATTTCGAGGCTGTGGTCGCAGCCGTGAAATCCGGCAGGATTCCGGAGTCCCGCATCGACCAGGCCGCCGGCAAGATTCTGGCCGTGAAGTTCGCCCTTGGACTCTTCGAGCATCCTGTGCCGGAGATTCCTGAGGTCCTGGACGGTGCCGCCGAGCATCGTCAGACAGCCCTTGAAGCAGCTCGTCAAGGACTTGTGCTGCTGAAGAATGACGGGACGCTTCCGCTGAAATCCCCTCGCCGGATCTTCGTCGTCGGACCAAACGCCAACAGCCAGACCATTCTCGGAGACTGGGCAGTGCCGCAATCAGACGATAATGTCATCACGGTTCTGGACGGTCTCAAGGCCGCTATGCCTAACGTCTCGATCGACACGCTATGTTTCGGTGGCAAGATCTCGAATGTCAATGCAAAAGGTGTCCAGATGGCTCGTTTCAAGGCCTCTGCGGCTGACGTTAACATCGTAGTGGTCGGTGAGAATTCGCAGAGATATTCAGCTTTCGGTCGCACCTGCGGTGAGAACTGCGATCGTGACGACCTCAGCCTTCCGGGGATGCAGCAACAGCTTTTGGAGGCCGTCGTGGCTTCCGGCAAGCCGACCGTTGTCGTGCTGATGACGGGCAGGGCACTCAGCATCGGTTGGGCTAAAGAGAACGCCAACGCCATTCTGAACGTCTGGGAGCCGGGCCAGATGGGTGGTCAAGCCATCGCCGAGGTGTTGACGGGGCAGGTGAACCCTTCAGGCAAGCTGCCGGTGACAGTGCCTCGCAACGTAGGGCAGGTCCAGACCGTTTACAACTACAAGCATTCGCAGTATTCCCGCCTGTTCGCCACCAACGAGACCGGAGCCCTTTGGCCATTCGGTTACGGATTGAGTTATAGCACGTTTGAATATTCAGACGCAACGCTCTCAAAATCAGAAATCGGAGTCTCCGAATCGCTCAAAGCCAGCGTGACCGTCACCAACAACGGCCCGTACGACGGCGATGATGTGGTTCAGCTCTACATCCGTGACGAATATGGTTCCGTGACCCGTCCGGTCAAGGAGCTGAAAGCATTCCGTCGCATCAGCCTCAAGAACGGTGAAAGCACCAAGGTCGAGTTCGACATCACACCTGAGATGCTCCAGTGCTGGGATGTCTCCGAGAAGTGGTCCGTCGAACCGGGAGATTTCACCATCCTCCTCGGCTCCTCTTCATCAGACTCCGACCTCACTTCCCTGCCGCTGAAAGTTAAGTAATCAGACCAAGCGATCGGTTAACCACGCCCTCGCTTCGTCTGCCCCTTGCACTATCTCTTAAGGGAATCGCTTTATCCGGTGAAACGCCCTTTCACCGGATAAACTATTGTTATTGATCCGCTTGTCCGGCAGAACCCATATTTTGCCGGACGAAATGCAGATTTTGACCATTTTCTCCGGCAGGAAGGCTTCTTACCGGACAAACCACGGATTGCCTCTGGCATATTCTTTGGATAGGTTGGAGGCCTGACTAACTATCAATGAAATGAAAAAGTTACTTGTGGTGTTGGCGGTGATCTCGCTGACGGGAAGCGTGGCATCCGCTCAGAAGGTGCATTCTGACAATCAGGACATCCGGTTCACGGCTGGTGTGAGAATTCCGATTGAACATTCAAGGGCTAATTCAGGAGAGGTTATGAGCCTCACCTACGGAAAGTACAACGACAAAGGGTTTGGATTCCACAGCGGAGTGCAGTGGATGTTCGAGAATATGGACATCAATGATTACCTCGGCTTACCTCTGTCCGTGTCCTGGAGCAGTGGACGGCGCACGTTCAAACAAACACTGGAGGACGGTCTGGAAAACACTTTGCGTAACGCCTACCACAACAAGTACTATTACAACCAGAACCCTACAGTAGATAATGTCGTCGGCAGTTTCTTCACCGGACTGTTCAACAGAATCGAGTTCTTCGCCGGCCTGACCCCAGGATATATTTTCGGCCCAAATGATGATTCCCCTCGACACGGCACATACGGCGGAGTCAAAGGAGAAAGCTATATGTACATCAAGAACCGCTTCAGCCTCACCGCCGACGCCGGCTTTGGATTGTCATTCAACATCTGGCGCTTCAAACTGAGCGTCCTCCCGTCAGTGCACTACTTCATCACAGACAATTACAGAGAGGTCAACAATAAAAGTTACACCACACCAACCGGCACGGAAAGCGACTTCACGGACCAAGCCAGATCCTGGCAGTTCTCCATCCAAGGCGGCCTTAGCTTCTCGTTCTAGAATATATTCATTGAATATAACAGGGCATTCATCGCAAGGTGGATGCCTTTGTTGTTTGCCAGCTTCCGATCGCTTCGACAGGCTCAGCGACCGAAGATTCCATGATTATAATAGATTATAGATACCGAGGAACTCACAACCATCGCAGTCCCATAGAACCACCATCTGATATGTCGGTCTTAAAAATTCAGGTCAGAAAAATAAAATCCAAAATTTTGGTAACGTGCAAAATTTTGGATTTTCTTTTTTTCTGACCATCCCAATTAAACCAAAGAACAGATCAATTCCACCAGTATGTATTAACAAACGGCAGGGGAAAAATCAAATGGCTGATTTTGGTAACGTGCAAAATCAGCCATTTGCCTTTTTTCCCCTGCCGTCACATATTAATTGTGGCAAGTTGGGGCGACAATATGTTAATCTATCGCATATCCGAGTAGCAGCCGTCAACGGTGACATTGCCGCCCTCGATGATGTAGAGGTCATCCTTTGTGGCCGGGTAGCGCAGGATGAAATCCTTGAGAATCACGTTCTTGCAGTCCTTGAGATAGACAAGCGTCGGAACGACCGCATCCTCAGGAATATGCTTCATCCGGATCTGGGCGGCAATGTCATCCAGAAGGGCAGGACCACGACCGTCAATCACACCGGTGCCGAATATGGACATATTCTCGACACCCTCACCCCAGAAGATAGCCTTGTGCCCCTTGTAGGAATAGATGTTCGTCGAGCCCACGATCACAGCACCCTCGCGAAGCCTGATGTTGACCCCGGACTTGAGCTGCACGGCACCCGTGACATAACGTCCCACGCTGAACTCAAGCGTGCCGCCACCCTTGGAGGCGATGAAATCAATCGCCCCCTGAATGCTCGTGGTGTTGTCATGGACACCATTGCTCTTGATGCCGAAATTGGACGCCTTATAGACATTCTGGGAGAATCCCATTACGGAAAACAGCAGCAAAGCCGTCAATAACAATATTCTTTTCATTTCTTCTTGATGTTCTTGGTGTCCTTTGTAATGATCTGTTTCTTGCCCTTGGGAGCGGTCTCCTGATTGATCTGAAGGTTCTTCATACGAAGGCCGTTCACGTCATCGGTCACGATGGCCGGACGGTAATCCTCGCCGTCAACCGTGAGCTTCACGTTGTCGAAAACAATGCCGTCAGCGTGACGGATGTAGAATCCCCATGCCGGAAGCTCCTTCCAGTTGGAGAACTCAGGGTAACGGGTCTCCTGCTCCTCGATCGCGTCAAGTTCCTCCTTAGAGGTACCTGCGTAGGCATATTCAGGATCGGCGTGGCCCGGATAGACAATCTCGATGTTCTCCATACGGACATTCTCGATGCGAAGGCCAGGCAGACCGGCGATAATGCTCGGGCAGACGTTGCGAGGCAGATCCTCGACAGGGCCCTCATAGCTGTAGCCAGCGTCCGGCTTGTCGAACGGAACCTCGGCATACATATTCTTGATCACCACATCCTTAAGGCAAGGCACCTGACTGCCGTTGACATTGCGGGTTCCCGTACGAAGGAAAATCGGGTTGCCAGTGTTAAGGCTCCGGAGGCTGTCGATCTCCACATCCTCGATCTGAGCTCCGTCCACGGTAGCGATGGTGATGGCGCTGCGGTAGGTGTCGAATATGGTCATATTCTTGAACCTGAAGTGCTTGAACTTGCCACGGGTGTAGGTTCCGAACTTGATGCCGTTGGCGCTGCTTCGTCCGACGCAGTTCTCTACAAGAATATTCTCGCTCACGCCATCGTTGCTGTGGCTCTTGAAGCAATATGAATCGTCGGAAGAGTCGATGTAGCAGTCACGCACGATGACATCGCTGCAATCCACCACGTCCAGACCGTCGTTGTTCCAGTAGCACTTGGCGTCAACCGTAATGCCCTCGATCAAGAGGTCACGGCACTTGTCGTACTGCTGTGTCCAACAAGCCGGATCCTTGAGGGTGATGTCCTTGATGGTAACGTTGTTGCAAAGGTACATATGGATATTCTCCGGCCTGATGGTCTCGTTGACACGGTCGTTGCCGAGCTTGTCGTCAATGAGTCCCATGTGGACGAAATCCACGAAACGGACTCCGACATCGAAGCCACGGCCGTCAACGATGCCCTCTCCCGTCAGACCGATGTTCTCCTGCTTCACGGCAAGGATAAGCGCGGTCCATTTAGCGTCCGGATCCTTCACATAATCGTAAGGATTCAGAGAGCCGACAAGCGCGGCGTCCTTCTCGATGTGAAGGGTGACATTGTTCTTAAGATAAATGGAACCAGAAATGTAGTCCCCTTTGTCTAGCACGACACGACCGCCTCCACGTGAGGAAGCGAAGTCTATCGCGGCCTGAATGCTTGCGGTGTTCAGAGTGACCCCGTCCGGCCTCGCACCGAAATCACGGGCGAAAAAGTCCGTGGCTCCAAGCGAGAGAGCCGAACCGGCGAAGAGCAGCGCTGCGGCCGCGATTCCAAGTAAATTTCTCATCAGTAATGTTTTATTAATATAGTTTCACTGGTCCTATCAGTCCCGCGCTGACGTAAGGCTGCTTGCGTTTGATGACAAAACGCTGCGCCACCTTGTTGTCCTTGAGGGTCTGGATATAGTTGCCCATAAGGGTCGTGACTTTCACCTCGATGGTGTTATCTCCCGGGCGGAGCAGTCCGGTAATGTCATACACACGCTCGCCGAACCACTTGACTCCCGCCGGTTTGCCGTTAACCCAAACCTCGCAGATGTCAGCCACCTTGCCGAGATTCAAGTACTTAGGAAGTTTTCCGGACAGTGTCACGGTCTTCTTGTAGGTCACCTCACCCATAAAGTTCTTGAACGTGGTGTCCTTCATATCCTTGAAGTCCTGAAGCTGGTCGAGGCTGGTCGTCCAGGTTGAATCCGGCCAGGTGTGGTGCATCTTAAGATCCCACCCGCCTGTCACCTGAATCTCGTCCTGTCCGTCAAGCGGAAGCTGTTTCCAAGCCGGAGCGCTGCCGCCCATCTTGTTGAACACGAAGAGATAGGTCTCGGAAGGACCGAAACGGAAATGCATCCTGCCGTCCTTGCCGACAGGAAGGACGAACCTCTTGCCGGAAGCCGGATCATAAAGCCAGGCGTGCTTCCCGGCGGTCACGGATTTCGGGAATATTATGTCCGTCTCACGAGCCTCGCTCATGTGAGCGTTCATAATGAGGAACATATCGCTGCCGTCGTCAGTAACATACTGGTTCTGAAGCAGGAACCTGTCAGGATTGCTGATCGTCAGAGTGTGAGGAATATTGTACTTCTCCATCACGCCGGTGTACCATTCAAGATATTTCCCGTCAGCAGGCTTCTCAAGCAGGACGAAATTGTCCTTATACTCCTTCAAACGTGCTACGGTCTCGGTGATCTGTTTGTCACGAGCTTCGAAATCCTTGAGTCCCAGCGATTTCTCTGGATATTTTCCGATGCAGAAGACCCTTCCGCCGCCTTTGACAAACTCCTCCAGCTTGGCCAAGGTCTCCGGTGTGGTGCTGGTCACCTCGACGAGGAACAAGGTGCCATATTCCTTAGGCCCGTAGCAGATCTTGCCATTGCGGATTGTAGCATCCCGGAGGATGATCTCGCTGACATAGTCCGCGCCGCCGCCGTTCTTGTGGATGGCCTCCCAGATCAGCGATGTGTAAGGAATATTCAAGGCCACAGGGAACGGCTCGGTCTGCACGCCCATCGTGCTCCACATGTCGTAGTTGGCCGGCAGGATAGCGATGTCGGTGAACATGTCGGCGTTCTGGAGCTGGCTGGAGAGCCTGGCGCGGTAGTCGTTCAGCTTGTTCACGTAAGGCCACCAGGTGTTCCTCTCGTTGTGGAAGGTTCCGTACTGAACCCAGCCCGGGAACTCGGCCTCAAGCGGGGAGTAGTTGAAACCATGCCAAACAGAATGGGTTATGCCGGAGATCGCGCTCATGTCGGAGCCAACCTTCAGGAACTCAAGACTGGTCGTGAACACCTTGTAGGTGTTGGTCATCTCCTCGGCGCTGACAAGACGCTTGCCGGTAAGGTGGGCCGCCGACGAGACATATTTGTCAATCATCGTGTAGGCGCGTCCGCGGCGGTAGTCCTCGTCGCCCATCTCCTCACCGATTCTGTGCTTGAGCCAGTTGGTCGTCCAGGACTCCCCTTCCGGAATGTCCTGGCCAAGGGAAGACTCCTCGATGAAGAAGCCGTTGCCATAGGCCTGGGAGCGGGATTTCACACCCTTCTCCCTGCACCAGGAGAGGAACGTGTTCATGTACCGCTCGTTGAGCAACTCGGCCTTCGTGAGTTCAAAGTCGAAACGCACACGGTTCACCTGGTCCTGGAACTTATCGCCTTTCTTTGAGCCATAGTCGAAGCTCTCCACATTGCCAAGTCTGCCGACCTTGAACATCGTGAACGGAAGCCAAGGCATCAGGTCGTAACCTCTGCGAGCCTTGAACTCCTCAGGGAAGTCGCTCGTCCAGTTGCAGCCCTCAAGCTCCATACTGTCCACGAAGAAAGCCCTGAGATGCTTTGAGAGCGGCCCCAACTTGGCCTCAATCGTGTCGGTCATATTGTCAAGATAACGGCGCACAGCCTCGGCGTCCATATGGTTCAGGATCGAACCGGCCGCGCCCGGAGCACCGTTGATCACGCAGGCGAAGGAATCGTACTTCACCATAGCGTAGAACTGCCAGTTGCCCTTAGGCACATCCACAGTGATCACATCGCCTTCGATGTTGCCCGACAGATCAATCGCCTCACTGAGGTCGTTGATAGGGTCCGGAGCGAGACAGACCGACACAAGTTCCGGAGTACGGCCGGTGTTCACCTTCGTCACCCCGGGATCTATATTCTTGAATATATTGAACTTGGACATCTCGAACCTCTCGCCCCCCGTCACCTTCTGCGCGTAGGTGAGCATCACGGAGGCACGCTCCTCACGAGGCAGGGTCTCCGCTCCGAACGGCCATCCTGATCCGATGATCAGGTCGCAGGTCATCCCGATGCGCTCCGCCTCGTCGAACACGACCTTCAGCATGTCTATCCATTCGTCACTCAACCATTTGAGCGGCTTGGTGTCCATCGCGTCAGCTCCGTACGGGAACGAGATCGGATTGATCTCCACTCCACCGACTCCCGCATCCTTGAGGATGTGCAACTCGCGTACAAGCTCCTCTGCCTCAACGCGGTCGCCGTTCCACCACCAGCGCACGAACGGACGGTAGCGGCTGTCCGGATTCTGGAACTGTTTGTAGAGATCCTTGGATGTCGTCCTGGCCGAAGATTCGGACGAGAAGGCAACCAAGGAGGCCAAAGCGACAGATGCCGCCGCTAAAAATCTGAATATCTTCATGTTCCTATTCGTCAACGTGATTTACAACCTTCGGCTTGCTTGAATATACCAGATAGTTGTCGATGACGATGTTCATGTTGTCCTGCTTGTTGAGGAACTTGAAGGTCAGAGTGTGCTCGCCTTCAGGAAGATCGTACTTCCAGTAGAGGTCCGGAGCCGCTCCGTTGCCCTTGATAGGGTTCTTGGCCACAGCGGAGAGCTTGCCGTCGAGGTATATCTCGACCTCGCCGACGTAACCGGTGTTGTCGTTGTAGCCGGCTCCCTTGTAGTAGTGGCTCTTCACAACGATGCCGTTGCCCTTGAACTTGATCTGGCCGATATTTGTGATGGTCTTCTTGACGTTGACCTTGACTTGAGGATAGTGCCCCTCGAAAGCCTTCTCGTAGCGCACGGCCTCCGGCTTCTGAACCTTGATTGTAACATTGTCACCATCAATTGAGCCACCATTACGCTCGATCACCTGAAGGGCTTGGCTGAGGGAATATTCAGTGGCCTTGTTGATGGAGATGTCTGTGTAGACGAAAGGTCTGTCCTCAACCTCCTCGCAAGGCTTCCTCCAATATTCAGGAATATTCTTGTAACCCATCATTACTCCGAGGATTCCGGCGGCCGACGAAGGGTTGCAGTCAGAGTCTTGGCCGCAGCGGGTGGAGATGTCGATGGTGCGGTAGAAGTTCTTGTCACCGTAGAGGAGACCGATGAGGATGTAGCCGCTGTTGATGACGGCGTCGATGTTGAACTGGTTGTCAACCCCGTCCGGGCAGCCGATGTCGTAGCCATAGTGCTTGTTGAACAAAGCCCAGGTGATGTGCCAGTCCTTAGGGTACTGCTTGTGCCATTTGATGACATCAGCCATCGCCTTGTAGTAGTTGCTCTGCGCAGGGATGGCCTTGAGGGCCTCATTGACAACGAAGTTCATGTCATCGCTGATGAATGCGAGAGAGATCATCGCGGCGACATACACTCCGCCGTACCAACCGTCGCCGTAGTTCATCATGTGGCCGATCTCGTCGCAATAGAAGGACGAGGCGTTGACCATTCCCGGAGCCATCAGACCGGCGTAGTCGGCTTCGATCTGGAAGTCGATGTCGTCGGCGTGAGGGTTGTTGCGCCAGTGGCCGGACTCAGGAGGCATCACACCGTTCAGGATGTTGTAGCGTCCGAGCTGGTTGGCGTGCCAGAGTGGGTATGGGGCATGGGCGAACGCGTTGGCGAAGGACTCGATCGGAGCGTCAAGGCCTTCCTTCTGGAACACCTCCACGAAAGTGAGGTCCATGTAGACATCGTCGTAAAGCCCGGGAACATTGTCGAACCACCATTTGATCGTGTGCTCGTGCCACGGAATCTCGATCTCGTCGTTCATGAAGCCGGAGTACTTGAACTCCGTCGGTCCGCCGTAGGAGCAGCCGATGGTCTTGCCGGCCCAGCCACCCTTGATCTTGTCCATAAGAACCTCCTTGGTCATCTTGACCTCCTTCGGGAGCTTCTTGGCGGCCGCGTCGAATGTGGTTGTCAGCATAAGGACACCAGCGGTGATTAGGAATAAATTCTTGATTTTCATAATACTTTAGTTATTAATTATTTGTTGTTCGTAAAGACTCACTTATCCATGAGATGCCTCCCCACAGGATCTGGTTCACGGCCTGGGACTCGTGTGACAGGGTCGCGAAGATCATTCCGAACTGCGCCGGGATGCCGTAAACGTAGGAAATCGCCGAGGAGACTATGAAGTGGAAGGCTCCGAATCCTCCCGGCACCGGGACGATGGAGGAGAGGCTTCCGGCTATCATCAGGAACATCGCGTCCGTAAGGTTCAGGGTCTGCAAAGTGCCCACGGCCGCGGCCAGCTCAGGGCTGACGGAGTCCGGGGATATTCCTTGAAGAGCCCATAGGATGGTGGCACTCATCATCCAATAGCAGAGCCATATTCCCGCAGTCAGGAGGAGGAATTTCCAACCGCCCTTCATCCTGAGGCAACTGAGGAATCCGGCCCAGATGCCTTTGCAGAAGTCCCGCACTTTGGCAAGAGGCTTCCATTTGTCAGCGAAAAGGATTGCGCACAAAATGGCGGCAACCACGGCAAAAGTTCCTGCGACCAAGATCGCGATCTTGCCGGCGCTGATGCTGCCGGGGGCCGCTCCGAAGATCTTCTCGGAGAAGAATCCGCCGAAGCGTTTCCAGGTGAAAAGCAGGAAGACGGCAAGCACGGCGACCAGCGCGAGCATATCCACGGAGCGTTCCAGCGCCGCGGTTCCCAAAACCTTGTCGTATGAGGCGAGGCGGCGGCCGTTGTCCTTGGAATCCTTTTCGGAATGCGCCGTGATGTAGCCGCAGCGGACAAACTCACCGACGCGCGGCAGGACGAGATTCACCAGATAACTGATGTTGACGGCGTTGAAGCAGGTCAGGCGGGTGGTGCTCCTGTCGATCGGAAGAAGCAGCTCACGCCAGCGCAAGGCTCTGAACCAGAACGCCAAAAGCCCGAACAGCATCGAAAGGATGACGAATCCCCAGCGGCAGGCCCTTAGGCCTTCCAGAAAGTCAGCCCAGCCGACTCCGCGGAAAGAGAAATACAGAAGCGCCGCCGCGAGTGCGATGGAGCCCCCGTATTTAAGAATATTCCCGACCTTCTTGTTCATGGTTACAAATTTAATCAAATAATCCTTAACTTTGTGATCTGGCACGTAATGAATATCAAAATACAAAGATATGAAATCAATTTTAGGGATAGGGAACGCTCTGACGGACATCCTGGCGGTGTTTCCCGACGAGACAATGCTTCGTGAGTACCACCTTCCTCCGGGAAGCATGCAGCACGTGGATCTGGAGACCGGTGACCGCATCTGGTCGAAGTTGAAGGAGTTCGGCGTGAAGTACGTTCCGGGAGGCTCGGCTGCCAACACGATCACCTGCACGTCCATATTCGGAATGCCTTCGGGATTCATCGGCAAGATCGGTAACGATGAGCTCGGGCACTTGTACAAGAGCACACTTGAGCAGTACGGTGTGAAAACGACATTGCTGACCGGCACGAAAGGCTCCGGCCGCGCGATGTGCTTCATCACAGGAGCCAACTCCGAGAGAACTTTCGCTGACTATATGGGTGCGGCGTTGGAACTTGTCCCGGAGGATCTGAAGCCCGAATATTTCCAAGGTTACGACTATTTCCACATCGAGGGTTATCTCGTGCAGAATCAGGATCTTATCCGCAAGGCAGTGCAGATGGCCAAGGAGGCTGGATGCAAGATCTCGATCGACATGGCTTCATACAATGTAGTTGAGTCCAACGAGGCCTTCTTCCACAATCTGGTGGACCGTTATGTGGACATCGTGTTCGCCAATGAGAGCGAGGCGAGGGCGTTCACGAAGCAGGAGCCACGCGATGCTCTGGACACGCTCGCAAGCCAGTGCGAAATCGCTGTCGTGAAGGTCGGCAAGGACGGATCGATGGTCAAGCAAGGCGATGAATATCATTACATTGAGGCCTGGCCAGCCGCCACGATCGACGCCACCGGAGCAGGAGACACCTACGCCGCCGGATTCCTCTACGCGCACTCTCTGGGAATGCCTTTGAAGGTCTGCGGCGAGGTCGGCTCGATAATTGCTGCGAAGGTCGTCGAGGTTATCGGCACCAAGATCGATGTCCCGAGATGGAAGGATGCGAAGCGTGAGATACGAGAGTTGATAGCCTCTGTAAACCAGTAGATTATGTTTGATTTCATAAAGACGTTTTTCAGAAAGAGAAGTCTGCGCAAGCATTCCAGCACAGTTCCCACAGAAATTCTTCCGCTGGGGAAAATCCGTTCATACGTGGCCATCATCGATGTGGAGGAGCAGTCTTTCGACACTTGCAAGACCGCTATAATGACTTTTTTCAGGTCCCACAACATCAAGGGTAGCGTCTTCTTCCAGGATTTCAGAAAGATAGGCAGCGAGGACAGGCTGATCACCAGCATCCAGACCACCATCACCAAAAAGGACCTGGATTGGATCGGAAGACCTTCCCGCTACAAACTGAACGTGCTGGAGGAACAGGCTCCAGACCTTTTCATCTCGCTTATCAAGAATCCTGACTTCGCCATTGAATATATGGCCCGCACCTCCAAGGCCCGTTTCAAGATAGGACGCGCCCAGATGGACGGCAACCTGTTCGACCTTGTCATCAGCGACCCTGCCGGCAAGGAGGTCAGCCAGCTGGATTGCTTCACTGCCATCAAAGGCTATCTCACAAAGATTCAATAATTCTATGTCAAATATCATCAAAAACGCAGCTGTCGCCCTGAAAGGTTTCGCGATGGGAGCGGCAAATGTCATTCCTGGCGTGTCCGGAGGCACTATCGCCCTGCTCACAGGAATATTCAATGAGCTGATCGAGGCTCTGAACGCCATCCTGTCGGTGTCTTCGTGGAAACTTCTCCTCAAAGGCGAGGTCAAGGAGTTCTGGAAGAATATTCATGGAACGTTCCTGTTTTGGTTGGGAGTCGGAGTGATCGTGAGTGTCTTCTCGCTCGCCAAGCTGATGGAATATGTGCTTGCCTACCATCCGATCCAGACCTGGGCGTTCTTCTTCGGCCTGATCGTGGTGTCCGGTGCCTACATGCTCTACGACATCAAGGGCTGGAAGGTCGCCGACGGGCTTTGGCTTGTCTTCGGCGTCTTCCTCGGGGCTATGATCTGCCTGCTCTCCCCTACCCAGACGACAGACGCTGGTTGGTTCATCATGATATGCGGCGCGATCGCGATCTGCACGATGATTCTTCCGGGCATCTCCGGCAGCTTCATTCTCGTGCTTTTTGGTAAGTATGAATATATTATGTCAGCGATCAGCGAGCTTAACTGGCCGGTCCTCATTCTGTTCGGAGTCGGCTGCGTACTTGGAATCGCCGCGTTCTCGAAGTTCCTGCACTGGCTGATAGCGCATTACGAGAGGCCCACGTTGATCACTCTGATCGGTTTCACGCTCGGGTCCCTTGTCAAGGTCTGGCCATGGAGCGACAAGTTCAGCGTGATGATGGCCCAATGGATGCGTGAAGGGCAGACCGCCGAAGAGGCCCGGATTGGCGTCGAGGCACTTGTTGACATAGGCACGGATCTCTCCACGCTCATCAATCCGCAAATCTTCTCCGCCCTCATCTGGATGCTCATCGGCGCCCTCCTCGTCGTCGCCCTTGAATGGTTCGGCCACAAGAACGCCAAGGCCAACTGAAGCAAGATTAGTATATAATCACAAAGGGCTGGATCGGAATGATCCAGCCCTTTGTGATTCCGTAGGGATTCGAACCCTAGACCCACAGATTAGAAATCTGTTGCTCTATCCAGCTGAGCTACGGAACCGTGCCCCGTTTCTGTTCCGCAGAACAGGAAACGGACTGCAAATATACGAATTTTCCATCGAAAACAAGCACATGCCAAAGAATTTATCCATGTCGAAAATTTCTTCGGTCCGGATTAGGGGATGTGGCGTCCTCGTCATGTCTATAATATGGATCAACCAACACTCGACAGGTTATGACAAGGAAGGATCTCTTCAACGAATGGGAAAGGCAGGAGCCATTGGAACTGGATAAAGAAAAACTGGGCACCGCTTTTTCCAAAGTATTGAAAAAAATTGACAGTGTGGAATCTGTCATGGAAAACGAAAAAGCACACAGGAAATCCGGATCGTACGTCTTCCGGAAAGTGGCGATATATTCATCTGTGGCCGCGGCTGCGGTCATTTGTGTCACACTCGCGTTCACCAGTGTGTCAAAGAAGGCCTACAACCGCGGCCTTTACGCGCATATTCAGGAAATGCCGGTGAATATGACGGAATATTCAACCAGCAACGGCGAGATCCGGCGTGTCACTTTACCCGATTCCAGCAAGGTGATCCTCAACGCTGGTTCCGTGCTCATCTGCCCGGAACGGTTCGGGGCAGGAGGAAGGGAGGTGTACCTGAGCGGTGAGGCGGTCTTCGATGTCACGGGGGACACTGGACGGGCCTTCGTTGTCAAGACCTCAAACCTCAACGTCAAGGTGCACGGAACCAGATTCAACGTATCAGCCTACAGTGACAGCCGTCTGGTCAGCGCGACCCTGTGCAGGGGCAGCATCTCGGCCATGAATAATGAAGGCGGCGCGCCGGTCAGGCATGTGGTTGACGGCATACACAATCCTCGCGAAACGAAGGTCGCGTCAAGGTTCTCCTCGGTCAGCGGCTGATACGGAAGATCCCCGTAGGCAAGATCCAGATGCGTCTTCCTGGACTTGGATCAATTTATGGCCATATTCGTTGTCATCCTGAACAGGTAGGCGCTGATCCTTGTGACATCCACAAGCGTGTGGCGGACAAACCACAACCTCACAAACACACTCTGTGCGACATCCTCCGCATCATCATAAGACTGGAGAAATGACTGCAGGAACGCGAGGACTTTAGGATAATACTTGTCAAAGATGACCCTGAAGGCTTCCTTGTCACCCTCAGCTATCATCTTCAAGTAGTCCTTTTCCGTCATCGCCACACCGGCTTGATTTACCTGTTACCGGCGTCCACCTTGCGGGCATAGGCAAGCCGTCCTGAAAGATGCCGCCTGACATCCTTCCAACGGTAATACGGTCCCGAGACAGGATCCACTCCGTTCAAAAGACGTTCCTGCTCATTCAGAAGGAACTTCACAAGGATATCCTTGGAGCCGGGTCTGCGGTAGAACACCATCTGGAGGTTGCAGGCCATCGGGGTAAAGTCCGATGCCATCCAATGCTCCCAGACCTCCTCCAAAGGCCAAATCTCGCTGCAACCTTCGATTCCCATAAGCCCGGCGAGAGGCATCACCGAGACATCATGCGCGAACCTCAGGTCGGCGGCCACATTGCTTTTGGCCGACACCGCAGCGTTAGCCTTTACGATGAAATCCTCCAGCAAGTCATCCGCCATCGCGATGCGTCTGCCTTCCGACTCCGCCGCGTTCACCATCTCGGAATATATTCGGCAGGAATTCAGACGCGTCAAAGAAAACAGCTCCTCAGGAGTGAAATATGAGGAAACGAATATATCATTGAGATCTATGTCCGGCGCTATGGAACCCCATGTGTAGAGCTCCCGGGCAAACATGTCCTCCCTGCCGACAATGGAATCAGCCGTCTTGCGGTCACTGAATATGGAATTCATGAAATCGCTGACATCGATCCAAGTCCTTGACAAAGAGTCTATCTCCGGAGCCGAAGTTCTCACCACCTCCTTGAACCAGGAAGGTTTCCTGAGAAGGTAGGACATGTAGGAATCCCCGCTGTGCACATTGACCCTCAGTTTCTTGTTCAGTTTCTTGAGTTCACCAGTGCAGCTGAACATGCTCTCCTGACAACGCTGGACCGTGCTGGAGACCGCGTCCACATACCTTCTGGAGCCGGACTTGAACACAGACGGGAAACGATGGAACATCCTGCCCGCTATCTCCTTGTGCTCATTCTTGCCTCTGGCGGACAGCTTACCAGCCTTGCCGACGGAAACGGAGTCTATCCTGTACAGATCCGAGTACAGGGCTTTTCCTTTCTCGGTCAGTATCCCAAGCGAGTCCGCCTTCATGAACATCGCCGCAAGGGCGTCAAATGATTTGTCCGAACTATGGTAGCGCGAGCCATGACGACCGATATGGCTGATGTAGAAAGGCTCATAACCTTCGGGAGCAGCGGTGTCGGTCATATTCCCGGCTCTGTAGATGTGATAGATTCCAGCGCCGGCGAAGGCATCGGCTTTGATTTTCTCAAGTGTGACCTGCGCCTCGGAAGACACCGCGAAGAACGCTGAAAACGAAGCCGCCAACGCCAAGGCGGCGACACGGTATAGTGATGATTTCATATACATTGATTTATCTGCCACGGTGTCCACGCTTTGACGGACGGTTGTTCATTATCGCCTTGTCCTGAAGTTCATGTATCTCCTTCCTGCTCCATGGCAAGCCGATGAACTCGGAAGGATAATCGGTCTCGATGATGTCCGGCTCGGCGAGAAGCTCACGCTCGTAAGCGACCCTGCGGTCCTTGGCGTTCTTCACCTTGTCGGAGGATCCCGTTATGGATGTCATGATCATGACTCCCCTGTCGTGAAGTTTCCTATACACATCCGAAAGTTCCGGGTTGACCGCCATACGGACATACGCCATGATGTGGTCCCACGGAATCGGGCATTTGTCATAAGCCTCGAAATGCTCCTCCGAACTGATCTCCACGCAGAACATCACCTCACGGACATTGTTGTTCCAATAGTAAAGAGCCTCGTCCAAAGAACGGACGCTGAGCATGATATTGTGGTACATAGACCAGTCTCCTCCCGGCCTCAACTGCCGGATGTAATAGTCAAGGCTGGCTTTCTTCACTTCAGGGCTCACGCCTTTTGTGTTGATGTACTTGTTGTCGAAGTTGAAGACCACCTTGTCCTTGCCCCACTCCAGAATGGATTTCAGGGTCGGGATCTTGTACGGGGTCACATTGCCGGCCCTGTCCACCAGGTTCAGTCTCTGAATCTCCTCGAAAGTGTAGTCTTCCACCTTGCCTTTCCCGTTCGTTGTCCTGTCCACAGTCAGATCGTGCATCAGAACCATCACGCTGTCCTTGGTGAAGCTGAAATCCACCTCGAAGAACGTCGGCATCATCGACAGCGTCTTCTCGCAGGACTCCACACAGTTCTCAGGATAGCCCGGCATCATTCCTCCACGATGTCCGCTGATGATGATATCCCTGTCCGGAGAGTACCTGAAATATTCCTGCAGATCAGAAAACGAATTGATAACCACCTTGTTGGCGGTGATACCTGCCTTTGAAGACACATCGTCCCGGTTGGACTGGGCCAACATAGGAACGGAGAAAACCGTCGCCACGGCCAGAACCGCAATATACATTAATCTCATGTTTTACTTTTTCTTTGGTCGGCGGCCGGCCGGATCCGGTCAATCGAATCAGCGGCCGCAGGTGTTATAATTATCTATAAAGTTACAATATTTACTTAATATATGACAATCTAAATCGGCTCATCACCTAATCAGGAAGGCACAATCTGACCATCACGAGGCAAAGTTAATCAAATCATACGAAGAAATTCAGGAATATTTCCGGGCGGCTCAGGAATAATCGTCCGCTAAAAATAGAAGCCTGTGTTGAAGTACATGACCCCGGCGCCGTCCTGGGCGGACAGGGCACGGGCATATTCAATGTTCAGGACAAAGTTGCGGTTGAGGATTATCTTCAGGGCGGCCCCGGCTGAAAGATGGAGAGCGTCACGGCCGGAGGAGATGATGTACTTTGAATACAACTCCGGAAAGGCCCCGGTCCTGTTGCCTGCGTCAAAGGAACGTAATGAACTGATTCCGTCGCAGAAGCAGCTCAGCATCAGCCCAACGTCCTGTCTCAGAAGGGTCAGGCCGGCAAATTTCCAGCGAAGTTCCGTGTTGAAGAAACCAATGCCCGGACCGGAGACCCTGTTGTACAAGAGGCCGCGGACAGTCCTGTAACCACCGAGAGCCGCATTGTCGTAAACAGGGCCGCCAGGGGTGTAAAACGGCAGGACATACCATGGAACATCACCTATAAAATTCTGATAATCCAAGCGGTAAGCCAGTGTCAAGTTCTCTTTGGCCAAAGGAATATACTGCCGGAAGGTCGCCTGGAACTTGAGATAGGATTCCGAGGAACCCAAGAAAGACGGAGCGATGATCAGACCAGCGCGGGCAAGGATCCCCTTTGTCGGAACTCCCTCATAATCACGGGAATCATAAAGAAGGCCAATCCTAACAGCGGAGGAATATTTTCTGAATATCTCATCGGCGGGGATTATTCCCCAACTGCGGTAGAGACCGAACAGAGATATTCCTTTCTCTTCATCCTCGGGTTGGTAATCCTTGATTCTGAATGCGTTGAAGTGGTAGCCAGCCTCCCAGGAAAGGTAGCCCGTGATATTCCCGGAGAAATCAGCCCTGACATTGGTGGTCGATCGGGAGTATTTGTAGAAGCCATCGTCCGCCTCATGGTCGTAGAAAGTCCGCCGTCCGCCGAAGCCGAAGAATTCCATCGCGTTGTCCGCGCAATGGCTTGCCGCCAGGTTCATCCTCACCTGAGGAAAAAGGCTGCCGGAGTCGAACGATGCGATGAAAGTCTTGCTGCCGCCTGTGTAACCGGAAGCCTCGAAGTAGCCGCTGCTCCTCGGGTTGGGATAAGTGGAGCCGTCACTGAAGTTATAGACATTCATCAAGGCTCCGAACAGTATTCCCTTCGCGCCATCGAATCCAGCCATAGGGAACGGCACGAAAGAATACCCGGTCTTGACAACGGGGACATTGTCTTTCGCCTGAAGAGAGCCAAACGAAAGCGACAGGCAAAGAGCGGCCAGTGAAAGCATTCTTGTGAGACGTGTCGGCATATTTTTGTAAATTTACAACAAATTGGCCGTATATCGGCAATCTTGACTATCTTTGTCATCGGATCTTGACTTTGAAAGCCCGTTTGCGGAATAAGCCAAGACCGACATAAACACCTGAACGTCAATAATAATGATTCGCAGAAAACTTTTCAGAGTCATCACAGCGGCAGTGTCCGCCGTGATGTTGGCATTCCCGGGAGCCGCACAGAATCCTGACGGCACCGAAGTTCTTAAAAGTCCGGACGGCAACCTTGAGCTCAGGTTCGCCATCACCGCCGCGGGGACACCGACATATTCATTGAACTATGGCGGCAATGCTGTGATTCTACCGAGCAAGCTTGGCTACGAGATTCGCGGCAAGCGCCTGAAGAGCACTTTTGAGGAGAAGTCCGGCAGGTTCTACGCCGGGCCGGAAAGTCTCCACGACGGATTCAAGGTGACCGGGGTGGAACGTGACTCCCTCGATGAGACATGGGAGCCAGTCTGGGGTGAGGAAAGCCACATCCGCAACCACTACAACGAATTGGCTGTCACTCTTGAGCAGGGTCCGGTGAACAAGAACGGACCAAAGGCGGTGATGGTCATCCGTTTCCGCCTCTATGACGACGGTCTCGGGTTCCGATACGAGTTTCCGGAGCAGAAGAGGCTCAAGTACTTCGTCATCAAGGATGAGCTTACCCAGTTCGCTATGGCTGGCGACCACACCGCATGGTGGATTCCCGGAGACTATGACACTCAGGAATATAACTACACGGTGAGCCGTCTTTCCGAGATCCGCGGACTATCATTCACAAAGGCGGAGGGAAACGCCTCCCAGCAGACGTTCTCCCCAACCGGAGTGCAGACCGCACTTCAGATGAAGACCGATGACGGGCTCTACATCAACATCCACGAGGCCGCTGTGGTTGACTACCCTACCACCAACCTCAACCTGGACGACAAGACGATGACTTTCAGCACTTGGCTGACTCCTGACGCGGAAGGGTGGAAAGGCCGCGTCCAGACTCCGGCCAGGTCACCATGGAGAACCGTCATGGTTGTGGACGACGCCCGCAAGGCGCTGGCTTCCAGACTGATCCTCAACCTCAACGATCCTTGTGTCCTTGAGGATGTCTCATGGATCCATCCGGTGAAGTACATCGGTGTGTGGTGGGAAATGATCACCGGCAAGACCCAATGGTCCTACACCAATGACTTTCCGACCATCGAGCTCGGAGTTTCAGACTACTCCAAGGCGAAGCCTCACGGAAAGCACGGAGCCAACAACGAGAACGTGCGCCGCTACATCGACTTCGCGGCAGAGCATGGCTTCGACGCGGTACTCGTCGAGGGCTGGAACGAAGGTTGGGAGGATTGGTACGGCAAGCAGAAGGACTTCGTCTTCGACTTCATCTCCCCGTACCCTGACTTCGACATCAAGGATCTCAATGAATATGCCCACTCGAAGGGCGTGAAGCTCATCATGCACCACGAGACCTCCGCTTCAGCCCAGAACTACGAGCGCTGGATCGACAAGGCGTATGATCTTATGAATGAATATGGTTACGATGCGGTGAAGAGCGGCTATGTCGGCGACATCATCCCTTACGGCGAGCATCATTACAGCCAGTCGATGATCAACCACTACATGCTTTGCGTCAAGAAGGCAGCCGACCACCACATCATGGTCAACGCCCACGAGGCGGTGCGCCCTACCGGTCTGTGCAGGACCTACCCTAACCTCATCGGCAACGAGTCCGCCAAGGGTACCGAGTACCGTGGACAGATCATGCCTCATCATGTGACCATACTTCCGTTCACGCGTCTTCAGGGCGGTCCGATGGACTACACTCCGGGAATATTCGAGATGGACATGTCGAAGATGAACCCTGAGGATCACCAGCGTGTGTTCTCGACAATCTGCAAGCAATTAGCCCTGTATGTGACGATGTACTCGCCACTGCAGATGGCCGCTGATGTTCCCGAGCACTACGAGGAGCACATGGACGCGTTCCAGTTCATCAAGGATGTGGCCGTTGACTGGGAACAGAGCCGGTACTTGCTGGCCGAGCCTGGAGACTACATCGTGATCGCCCGTCAGGCCAAGGTGAAGGAGGCAGGCAAGGAGGGTGACTGGTTCATCGGTGGAGTCACCGATGAGAACGCTCGTGATCTGGAGTTTCCTCTGGACTTCCTTGACAAAGGCGTCAAGTACACCGCCACGATCTATGCAGACACTCCTGAGGCCGACGGCATCGGCGATGTCAAAGAGCAGGATTCGGTGCAGACATATTCCATCACCACGAAGAAAGTCAATTCCAAGACCACGTTGAAGATGCATCTGGCCCGCTCCGGCGGGTTCGCTATCCGCATCCAGAAGGTGGAAGGGAAGTAGTCCGATCGAGCGGCAGCCGAAAAAAGGCAATATCAAATATAGATTTCGCTGTAGAAATGATGTATGACGACAGGGGGAAAAAGGCAAATAGCAGTTTTTGCACGTTACCAAAAACTGCCATTTGATTTTCCCCCTGACGTTCGTTAACATATATTGACTTCATCCAGGTCACTATCTTTGTACTGATTAAAACACTTTCCTGACGTTCGTTAACATATATTGACTTCATCCAGGAGATACCAATCTTGTTGTAATGGGTCAGAAAAATAAAATTCAAAATTTTGGTAACGTGCAAAATTTTGAATTTTCTTTTTTTCTGACCTTTCGGACACTCGGTACGCTTCGACACCAAGTTGACAGGCTCAGCGACCGGTAATGGAGCTACTGAAAGGGTTTTACGCCAGGAAACGGAGAACGTTTCCGGTCCAGTCTTCGCCGTTGGTGGCCTGGATGACGTTGATGCCGATCTGGCGGGCAGCGGCGATGTTCTTGGGGCCGTCATCGATGAAAAGGACCTGGGACGGCGCCACCTTCTCGGACTCAAGCATAAGGCGATATATTCGTTCATCCGGCTTCATGACCTTCAGTTCATAACTGAGGTACATGCTGTCAAGATATTCATCAAGCGAGTGGCCGTGGCCGTCAAACTCTTTGCTCAGAGCCCATTCGACGATGAAAGGATTGGTGTTGGAAAGGAGGGAAAGGCGGTAGCCTTCGGCGCGCAGTTTCCTGAAAAGCTCAAGATTCCTTTCCGGAACGGTCGAAAAGAATCCCATGTAGGCGTCGCGGCACTCATCCATGCTCACTTCCCTTCCGACCTCCTTGCCGACACGGATCCGGAACTCCTCCTTGTCTATCAAGCCAGTCTCGAAATCGCCAAAGAACCCTTGTTGGCGGACCATGTTCAGATATTTCTCTATATCCTCAAGTCCCAACGCCTTGAACTTGTTTATCACAATACTGAGATCCGCCGGAGCGACCACCCCGCCGAAATCAAAAACAACATTCGTGATGTCTTTTCTCATATTCCAAAAATATAAACTTACCGGGCTAAGAGATCTGTCAAATACTGTGTAGCCTTCTGTGAATCAATCTTGTTCACAAATGCTTCATCGTTCAAGATCTGGTTCGACATTTTACCATTCATTTCAACCGGATAGCGTTTGATTATATTCTTCGGGACGAGGGTGTTTGACACTTGTGGATTTCTTTTGTGGATTCAAAGTGTTACGCTCCCAGAAAAAGCCGCCGTTATAGCCCTGGATCTCCAGATCCTTATCCGCGCGCGTCAAACGTTTTGCCGCCCAAAGACAATATTCCTCATCAATCTCGATCCCTAAATAATGTCGGCCAAGTTTTTTTGCCACAACACATGTGGTTCCACTTCCGACAAATGGATCCAAGACAATATCTCCAGGACGGGAGGACGCAAGAATGAGTTTTGCTATCAGTTTCTCTGGCTTTTGGGTCGGGTGATCAGTGTTCTCCGGCATTGACCAGAAAGGAATGCTGATATCATCCCAAAAATTCGAGGGGAAAGTGATTCGGAAATTGCCTTCATCCGTTTCTTCCCAATCTTTTGGTTTCCCGTTTTCTTTATATGGAGCGATGACCTGACGTTTCATCTTCACCGAATCCACATCGAAGTAGTAATTATCCTTGTCCTTGACAGCGAACCAAATATCCTCCATGGCATTCTTCCAATTTGTCTTCGCACCACGCCCTTTCTCCCGCTGCCATGTTATTCTATTGATGACAGTCAACTCTTCGCTGATGACTTTTTGTTGCGATGAGGAGCACTTCCAGTCTCCGCACATATATAGGGAGCCATCCGGCTTTAGCTTATCACATACTTTTTTGAACCATGTCCGTAAATATTCCTCATACATATTATCAGACATGGCATTGAACTTCGAGGAATTGAATGTCTTGCTTAAGTTGTAGGGGGGGTCAATGATTATCAGACTCGCGCACTCATCTGGAATCTTATCCAAAACGGTCAATGCGTCAGCATTGATAAGCAGATCGACAAAAGAGGATTTACCAGAGAGTTCCTCAGGGAAGGTAATAATCCTCTTCAGATCTGGAATCTCTTCTTCAGAAACAGTCAGGGTGCGATTCCGGCCAGCACGTATTTTATCACTGTTCGCCATAAACAAACTTAATTAACCTTAGATTTACAGCGTTGTTCTCTGCCCCAAGGTTGTAGAGACAAAATTAGCAAATTTATGCCGATATGTAAAGTTCGACAAAGGACAATAATGTCGTTGTTTTGGCAATTTCGGGCCAAGGCCACCACGATTCTTCATGATATCATGGGAAATTAGTATATTCACAAAAAATTTTGAGCGATGTACACATTCAAGCAGGATGGCGACAGGTTTGTCGTCAGCATTGACAACCATCAGGAACTGATGGGGGCGATCGCGGCGTTTTGTCAGGAGCAGGGGATTCTGGCGGGAGAGGTGAGCGGAATCGGAGCGGTGAACAACGCGACGCTGAGGTTCCTCAACCCTGTCACGAAGCATTATGTTGACAAGACATTCGACGAGCAGATGGAGATCTCAAGCCTTGTGGGCAATATTTCCGAGAAGGACGGAAAGGTCTATCTGCATCTTCACGCCAACTTCGGGCGGGCGGACTACACGGTTGTGGGCGGACACCTTCTCACAGCGACCATCAACGGAGCGTGCGAGGTGTTCATCAGACGCTACAACTGCAAGGTTGGCAGACACTTCGACGAGGAGACGGGACTTAATCTGTACACCTTGTAGTCTGTGCCGCCAAAGCAATCGGTAAAAGGATAACCGGATGGAGAGAATCAACATCATCGACTGCCCGCTGGGGGAGGTTGGAAAGCACCTCGGCGGCTACGGGAACATATTCATAATCCACGACCGCAACGTGGGCGGCATCGTGGAAAGGCTTGGCGTTCAGGCTCAAGGAATATTCCCGATCGAGGCCACGGAGGAGAGGAAGACGCTCGCCACCGTGCTGGAAATCGAGGAGTGGCTGCTGGAGAAAGGAGCTGACAGAGAGGCGTTTGTGCTGGGTGTCGGCGGCGGAATCACAACTGATCTGGTCGGGTTCGCGGCTTCCGTTTACAAACGTGGTGTGAGGTTCGGATTCATCCCGACCACCCTGCTCTCACAGGTGGATGCCGCTATCGGCGGAAAGAACGGCGTGAACCTCGACTCCTACAAGAACATCATCGGGGTGATCCGCCAGCCGGAAATGACATTCATCTGTCCGGAACCGCTGGAGACGCTGCCTTACCCGCAGATTCTCTCCGGAGCGGCAGAACTTCTCAAAACCTTCATTATCAACAACAAAGGCAATGAATATGAAAGGGCTGTGAATATGCTCATAAATATTCATGCTCAGGCATCGGAAGGTTCCGCCGAGGCCTCCATCCGGGAATATTCACAGACATTCCGTGAATTGATCGCGGCCGCGGCGAATGTAAAGGCGGGCATTGCCGGAAGGGATCCGAATGAGCGCGGGGAGCGCCGCCTGCTCAATCTTGGACACACTTTCGCCCACGCCATCGAAAAGAATTCCTCCGAGGCGATCCCGCACGGGCAGGCAGTCTCCATGGGCATCATCCTGGCAGCGCGGTTGGCCGAGTCTTTGGGGCTGACGGATGGTCTTTCCGAGCGTCTGGAAGCGGATTTCACAGCCTGTGGCTTGCCGGTCGAGTGTCCGTACAGCATTGAAACTCTTGCGGATGCGATGAAGAAAGACAAAAAGGCGGATGGAGCGTTTGTTCATTTCGTGCTGCCGCTGGGCATAGGGCACGTTGAGACACGGGAACTTCGGGTCGAAGAGGCGGTAAGCGCATTGAAGGATGAATAAAGTCACGGCGTTTCAGACAGCGACACCGCCCATTTCAGAGACGAGCGGCGCATCGAGACTCGCAATCATTAACAAGTAATTGAATATATTCAGTTTATGATCTGCACAACAATCCAGAACCGAACCCTGGAAGAGATAATGAACCTGCTGGAAAGCAGCGAGCCACGGATTCAGATGGCCGAAATCAGATTGGACAGATGTCCGCTGAGTATCGAGGAGATCGAGTACCTGTTCTCATCCTCGGACACTCCGCTCGTGGCCACCTGCCGGGTCGTTGATGACGGCAAAGGGACTTGGGAAGAGGCCGAGGAGAAACTCACGGCCGCGGTCGAGGCCGGTGCCGCGTTTTTGGATCTGGAGATCGAAGCTCCGAAAGAGATCGGCAAAAGGCTCCGGAGGGCTTGCACTGAATATGGCACCACGATGATCCGTTCGAGTCATTTCTTTGCCGGGACACCGTCAGATGATGTGCTGCGGAACACAGTGGAGAAATGCAGGAAGTTCGGCGGGGAGATTGTGAAGATCGCGGCTATGGCGAAATCGGGAGAGGATGTAGCAAGGGTGCTTGCGCTTTATTCATCGGTCGCTTCGACAAACTCAGCGGCCGAAACACAGCGACCTGTGGAATTGGTTGCGTTCTCGATGGGAGAGATCGGCAAGGTTAGTCGCTTGGATTGCTTGAAGTTAGGCAGCCCGTTCACCTATGCCGCCCTGAACGAGAACGAGGCCGCGGCACCCGGTCAATGGTGTTATTCGGAGATGCTTACGGCTGTCTATGGAGACAGGAAGCCTCTTCACTGCAACAGTCCTCTGAATATGCCGGCCTCAAAGAGTTTCGCCCAACGCGCGATCATCGCCGCGGCATTGGCGGAAGGAGAATCCCGGCTCGGCGGCTACTCTCCGTGCGGGGACAACGAGGCGGCGATAGCGGTCGCCAAGGCGCTCGGGGCCAAGGTTCGGATAGAGAGTGAGGGCTGTTCTTTGCAAGTTGGTGCGCTTCGACAGGCCCAGCGACCAACCGATCCGGTCGCTTCGATGGTTGGTGAGCTCTGCCGAACCACAGGCTCAGCGACCGGAAGCACCCTAATCATAGAAGGCATAGGCTCATCAGCGAATATCCCCGAAAAGATCAACGTCGGCGAATCCGGCCTCCTGACCCGCCTGATGATCCCTCTCACCGCCGCTCTCGGCAACGGCAACCAAATCGAAATCGACGGCATCGGCACCCTCCCGACCAGACCGCTGAAAGGCGCATCCGAAATCATGGCCGGCTTCGGCACAGTCCTGAGACCACTCAACCCGGCCCCGGAAGTCCACGTGCCACTCACCGTCCAAGGTCCTCTGCTCCCTGGCAAAACCAGCATCTCCGGCAAAGGCGGCTCACAGCTGATCTCCGGCCTGCTGATGGCTCTGCCGCTCCTCCCGGAAGACTCTACCCTGCATATTCACGACCCCAAGAGCATCCCGTATATGTTCATCACAGCGGACGTGCTTCGCCGTTTCGGCATCAAGATCGGCTCCGAGATGGAGGGTGGAGAGGATTTCCTTGAGACTCAGGACTGGAGCCTCTGTACCGGCATCACATTCAAGATCAAGGGCGGGCAGAAATATTCCCCGGCCGCTTTCGACATCGAGGGCGACTGGAGCGCCGCCGCCAATTTCCTGGTGGCCGGAGCGCTGTTCGGAGACGTGAAACTGACCGGTCTCGACACAACCTCCCTTCAAGCCGACATCTCGATCATGGACATCCTGATGGAAGCCGGAGCCAGCCTTTCGCAGATTGATGATGGGCCGCAGGACGGAATCACAAACGACGGCTCTTCCAGAAATGAAGCGACCGATGCTGCCTCCAACAAAACTTCAGACAATGAAGACGCTCAGGAGGCCAATGCCACGCAAGGTCACTGCGGCCTGATCACCGCCCAGAAAGCCCCGCTCCGCGCCTTCGATACAGACCTCAACAACTGTCCGGACCTGTTTCCGATCGTCTCCATCCTCGCCGCCTTCTGCCACGGACGCAGTAATATTCAAGGATTCAAGAGGTTGGCAAGCAAGGAAAGCGACCGCGGCACCGCGATTCTGAATATGCTGACCCAGATGGGCGTGAGCGCCTCCGCTTCCGGCGACACCCTCACCATCGACGGGGAATCAGTCGAAAGCCGCCTCCTGAACGGTCACCTCCTCAAGGGCGGTGAATATACCTCCTCGCACGACCACCGCATGGCCATGGCCCTGACCGTAGCCTCATGGTGCGCCGACACCCCGATCCTCATCGATGACACCTCCTGCGTAGCCAAGTCCTTCCCCGCCTTTCTCGACACCTATGCCAAACTGAAGCGTTAGTCTTGGTCAGTAAGCCCAATAGATTATAAATAATCCCGAGTGTTCGCTGTCGTTCACCCGGGATTATTTGATATTACGATTTTCTCTTATATTAAGGCTTTATGCTTACGGTAGAATATTAGCCTATCCACTATAATAAATGATAAGAGAAGGATAACCATAAGTGTTGTTGAGTTTATAATTATAGGTATGACAATGAATATTATGGAAATATATTGCTTGAAGTATTCTTTTCGTTCCTTTTGTATGATTACATCAAAAGACTCTGATTTCCTTGTTGGCCTAATTATTCCAAAATACAATACTATAAAATATATAAACAACAATATCAGCAATATAGGGAGAAAGATAGAAACACGTTCCTTATCCCATAAGAAAACTGTCAGCATTATGGACAAATCAAATGCTGTTGATAAGTAGTCTTCCTTTTTAGCCATCTTACTTCGAAACATCAATGCAAGTGAAATAATGATAGCCAGTACATATAGAGTCAACGTTATTTTCATACCGCTTATAATTGAGCCACACCATACAATAAAGCAGCCTCAGCAGATCCAGCTATCGCTGGTCCAAGAGCAGATCGCCCGGCTGTTGCAAGTACGCTTCCCGGTCCACCCACAGAAGACACCACAATTATCAAAGCATTCTTTGCAATGCCCTTTGCAGCACCAATTGCATCTCCCGCTATTATTGATGCAAAAAGTCCTCTTGTCTTTGCGGCAGTGTATTCTTTCCAATACTCATTGCTGTATTTTCCTACAGCTATGGTACATAACAAGAGAGTATTTTCGAGGTCAGAAAATGTACTTGCCTTATTTAATAACAAATCCTCCTCAAACATAGCAAGTTGCTTTTTTATATACTCATAATCATCTGTGGACGCAACGGATATGATTCTATCAAGATAAGCATTCGCTTCATTTGATATTGTAGTATATTCAGTTTCAGCAGCAACCGTATCGCCTGCCTTCGTGAGAGGATTTACGAAAAAAACGAGAGAGGTTGCCACAATAATTGCAGCAAAGAAATAGAGTACTTTTTTCATAACACAACAGTTTTGTTTAGCAAGAGGGGATGTCTTTTGCCATATTTATCCCCCACCTAATAGTTGAAAATGCTTTTTCACCACTAGGCAGACACGTCGCCATCAGTCGAAAAAACTAAAAAACTGTAAAAATTCTCCCTTCACATGCAACCACTTTTCAAATTTACAAATAATATTGCTTTTTGTGCCAAGAATTTTAGATTTATTTAGGGAACTATATAGCAATAGTTCGTTAATTTTTCCAGTGCCTAAGCGGCCCTGGCAGTAAATAAAACCA
>OBKS01000038.1_pt1 | contig 134698 bp, 149 predicted proteins | sample 1517381 | NCBI WGS metagenome assembly OBKS01 (sample SAMN04571686, study PRJEB22368) | human gut metagenome | biome: human gut; material: stool | host: Homo sapiens | place: Luxembourg | collected 2012-08-03 | reverse complement strand
TGAAGGAGGCTTTAAATATGCTAATAGATATGAATAAAGACAGAGCCTTAAGAGCGGAAGCTTTTTCAAGGGAAATATTTGCCCTAGATCAAAATAGCCAGTTATATGAAGCCGAACAGAAAGGTATTGAAAAAGGAAAGGCTGAAGGCATTGCTCAAGGAAAAGCTGAAGGCATTGCTCAAGGAAAAGCTGAAGGTATTGAAGAAAATAAGAAAGAAATAGCTAAAAAGTTATTTGAAAGTGGTCAAACTAAAGAATTTATTAGTGCTATTACAGAACTTTCTTTAGATGAGCTTGATAATATATTAAAATAAATAATTTAAGAATGATATTCTTTGATATTGATAACAAGAATAATTTACCTGTTGTTGATACTAAAGAGATGAAGGAGGCTTTGAATATGCTACTTAATATGAATAAAGATAGAGCCTTAAGAGCAGAAGCTTTTTCAAGGGAAATATTTGCCCTAGATCAAAATAGCCAGTTATATGAAGCCGAACAGAAAGGTATTGAAAAAGGAAAAGCTGAGGGAAAAGCCGAAGGCATTGCTCAAGGAAAAGCTGAAGGTATTGAAGAAAATAAGAAAGAAATAGCTAAAAAGTTATTTGAAAGTGGTCAAACTAAAGAATTTATTAGTGCTATTACAGGACTTTCTTTAGATGAGCTTGATAACATATTAAAGTGAATAATTTAATTTTTTATATAAACTAAATACTTGCCAATTTTTAACATATGCTGCAATAATATTGACTTCAAAGTCTTAAAATGTTATAATTCCAACGTAAAAAAGCATCTTTTTTTGATGCTTAATTTTTAAAATATAAGTTAGTCAACACTAACAAAAAAATCTTTGTTATGGAGGCAATTATGACAAAAGAAGAAAGAAAGCAAAAGCGTGAGCTAAAGCATTGGAATCAAGAAGTAAAGCTTATTCCTAAGATGATTGAAATATATTGTCACGGACATCATCATACTAAAAAGAAAGAGCTATGTCCAGAATGTCAAGAGCTAAAGGAGTATTCCTTATATAGATTATCTAAATGTCCTTTTAAGGTTAATAAAGGCTTCTGTAGTTTTTGTAAAATTCACTGCTATAAGCCCGATATGAGAGGGAAGATTAAAGATGTAATGCGTTATTCAGGACCTCGAATGACGTTTACTCATCCTATTTTTTCTATTTCTCATGTTGTACAAATGATTAAATATAAGAAAAGCTTGAAACGAAAGGAGACAAAAAAATGATTGATAAGGATTTATTTAAGCTTCTTGGTAAAAATAAGAAATATATTTTTATTGTAGATGCCTTAATGATTATTTCACTTATTCTTAATTTAGGAATAACAGGAATAATTTGCTTAAGTGTTAATTATGCTCTTAATAATAAAAAGCTAAGTGATTATCTTATTATATTTGGTATCGCTCTTATATTTATAGCTTTAAGAGTGATACTTACAATTCTAATTAGTAATACAAAGGATAAGCTTGGAAGAAATGTTAAGAAGGATTTAAGAAGAAAAGTATATGACAAGATTCTTGCTTTAGGAGCTCAAAGCGTAGATGGAATGAATATGGCAGGCTTGACCCAAATTTCGATGGAGGGTATCGAGCAGCTTGATATTTATTATTCTACTTATCTACCTCAATTCTTTTATGCAATGATTGCACCTTTTATTTTATTTGGTATAACTATAGGTTTATATTGGCAAAGTGCTGTTGCTCTAATTTGCTTAGTACCATTTATTCCGATTTCGATTATTGCTGTTTCAAAATATGCTAAAAAGGTATTTGCTAAATATTGGTCAAAATATATCTCTATGGGAGATGCCTTCTTAGATGCTACATCAGGACTTAAGGATTTAAAAATATTTAAGGCTGATGCTTTATACAATGACAAAATGAATCAAAGTGCAGAAGAATTTAGAAAAATAACCATGAAGGTTTTAGTAATGCAGCTAGCATCTACAACGATTATGGATTTAGTTGCGTATGGTGGTGCAGGCCTTGGAATTGGTCTTGTTATTTTAGGACTTAAATTTAATTGGCTTTCAAGTGCTTCTCTAGCTCTATTTATCATTTTAGTTGCTGTAGAGTTTTTCTTACCAATGCGTCAATTTGGTAGTGCCTTTCATATTGGAATGAATGGTGCCTCTGCTGGTAAGAAAATCTTAACGCTTTTAAATGAAAAGGAATTAGATTGGTCTGATAATGATATTTCATCTAATCAAATCGAATTTAAGGATGTTTATTTTTCATATGATGGACATCGTAATATTTTAGAGGATATTAATCTTAATTTTGAAAATAAAGGCTTATATGGTATTGTTGGTGTATCTGGAAGTGGTAAATCAACAATAGTAGGCTTAATCATGGGTAAAATTAGACCTAATAAAGGGTCTATTTTAATTGATGATAAAGAAATAGAAACCCTAAATCGAGCTCTTTATTATTCACATTTAGCAGTTGTATCATATAATACTTATCTTTTTAATGAATCGATTCGTGATAATTTTAGATTGGCTAAGCCAACAGTTAAAGATGAAGAAATAATAAAGGCTTTAAAGGATGTTAATATGGATGAATTTGTTTCATCTATTGGTGGCCTTGATTATGTTATTAGAGAAGATTCAGCTAATATTTCTGGTGGTCAAAGACAAAGACTTTGTCTTGCAATTAATATGGTTGCAAATAAGGATATTTATGTTTTTGATGAGGCTACATCTAATATTGATATCGATTCTGAGGAAATTATTATTAATAATATTAAAGCCTTAAGTAAGGATAAGCTTGTTATTATTATTTCCCATCGCCTTCAAAATGTCGTTGACTGTAATAGAATTTTCTATTTAGAAAACGGTAGGATAAAAGAAGAAGGATCGCATGAAGAGCTTTTAAGCTTAAATGGATCTTATAATAAGCTTTATTCTAATCAAAGAAGTCTTGAGGAAGGATATAAGGAGGTATTATAATGAAAAAAAGAAGAAATGGTTTAAAGATAATGACTTCTTTAATTGTTCTTTTAGGGTCATTATCATATATTATGCTCCTTGCCATTATAAATGGTACCTTAGGCTTTTTATGTGCTATGGGTATAACTATTTTTGGTTCAATTGGTGTTGCTAAATTCTTAGGTGAGACAATTAATATGTCTTACGGCCTAATTATATCTCTTACTATAGGTTGTGGTGTTTTACGTGGTGCGTTAAGATATTTAGAGCAATATTCTAACCACTTTATCGCATTTAAGCTTCTTGCAGCTTTAAGAGATAAAATCTTTAAGGCTTTAAGAGCTCTTGCTCCTGCTAAGCTTGAGGGGCGCGAAAAGGGTGGTATTATTTCAATGATTACTTCGGATATTGAAACCTTAGAGGTATTTTATGCCCACACAATTTCGCCAATTTGTATTGCTTTAATTGTTGAGACTTTAGTTTTACTTTATGTTGGCTTTATATCAAGCTTTTATTTAAGCCTTGCAGCTTTAGTATCTTATATTATAATTGGTATTATTTTACCGATTATTTCATCAAAATTATTAAGTGATACAGGTGTAAGATACAGAAAATCATTCGCCTCATTTAATAGCTATTATCTTGATTCTATTAAAGGCGTAAATGATATTGTTTTAAATAATGCTATGAAAGTACGTAATAAAGAAGTTAATTCTAAATCTGATGAGCTTTTAGCAGAAACTAAAAAGCTAAAGCATAAGTCAGGTATTACGGAGGCTATTTCCTATGCTTTTGTTTCTTTATCTTTAATTGGTGTTTTAATTTTAGGATTATATTTAAGTGATAAAAATATTATCACAATCCCTAAAATGATTATGGGTCTTGTTGCAATTTTTGGTTCATATGGTCCTGTAATTGCTCTTTCAGCCTTACCTCAAAATTTGACTCAGACATTTGCTTCGGGGGACCGTGTGCTTGATTTACTTGAAGAGAAGCCTGTTGTTAGAGAAATAAAGGATGGTAAGAATTTTAGTTTTCTAGATTTAAAGGTTAATAATTTATCATTTAAGTATGATGAGGCTTCTGTACTAAATAATGTTAATCTAGAAGTAAAGCGTGGTCAAATTGTTGCCCTTGTTGGCCCATCAGGCTGTGGTAAATCAACTCTATTAAAGCTACTCCTTCGTTTTTACGAAACAAATAGTGGTGATATCTTATATAATAATATTTCAATTAATGATATAAATACTTCATCATTACTTGATAATGTAACCTTGGTTTCCCAACAAACTTATCTATTTGATGATACCATTAAGGAAAATATTAAAATTGCTAAATATGATGCGACGGATGAAGAAATAATTGAAGCGGCTAAAAAAGCCTCAATTCATGAATTTATTGAATCTCTTCCTGATAAATATGATACTAAGGTAGGTCAGCTTGGTGATAATTTGTCAGCTGGTGAGAAACAAAGAATTGGTCTTGCAAGAGCATTCTTAAGTAATGCACCGCTTATTTTAATTGATGAACCAACAAGTAATGTAGATAGTATCAATGAAGGAATTATTTTAAAGAGCTTAAAGGATCAAAAGGAGAATAAGAGTATTATTTTAGTTTCACATAGAGAATCAACAACTGCAATTGCAGATAGAATCTACCGAATTAAAGGCGGTATTATTTTGTAGGAGGTAATATGGAAGATAACGATATTTTTGAAGAAACAGAAGAAAAAGATAATAAAAAGATATTTAAACGTTTTGAAGCGAAGGATATTGTATATTTAGCAATAATAAGCTCAATTATGCTTGTTACAAGCTCTGTTATGCCTATTGTTGCTCACGTACCTATATTTGGAATTATTCAAATTGTTTTAGGGCTTCAATTTTCCCTATTTCCCGCCATGGGAATTTCAAAAATAAGAAAGCCTGGTTCACTTATTTTTATGGCTTTATTTTCAGGGGTTGTTTTAGTTTTTATGAATCCCATTATGTTCTTTTGTCTATTACTTTGTGCTTTTATAGCTGAATTAATTTCTCTTTTAATTTTTAGAGGCTACCATAAAAATGCTTCCTGCTTTTTAGCTTCGTGGCTATATTTACCCCTAACATTACCATTTTTATATTTATGGTATCAAATAATAGGTGCTGATAATTCCGTTGCATCCTTTGCTAATGGTAATCCTATACTTGCTATAATTATGAGCTATTGTGTAATAGTATTATGTGCCTTAGGATCATTTTTAGGAATGAAGATTTCTTTAGAGCTTGAACACAAAAGTAGGAAAAAGCATGATAGCAAGTAAAAGACAAATTCATCCTTTAGTAGGAATATTATTAAGTATTACAATAACTATATATGCACTTGTATTTGCTAAAAGCTTTAATACCTTATATGTACTTTTAGGAATCTACTTATTGTTTATTTTATTAGGATTTTATAAGGCGGCCTTAAGGGTGATGCCTTTAAGTATTGTTATAGTTGGTATATTTGCCTTACTTACTTTTTTAGTAAGTAAAAGCCTTGAAAGCTTTTATCCACTTCTAAATAGGATTTTAGGTTTAATGGTTGCCATTATTCCAGGTATGAATATAAGACCATCCGATTTAACAAGATGTCTAAATCAAATGCATGTTCCTAAGGCTATAAGCTTAGGTATGCTAATAGCTTTAAGCTTTATTCCCCTTCTTAAGGGTGAAATAAAAAAGATTAAAGAAGCGATTAAAATAAGAGGTATTTCTAAATTTAATCTTAGTCTCTTTTACAGGGCCTTTTTAGTTCCTCTTGCTACAAGAATTTCAAGTATTTCTGACACCCTTACATTAAGTCTTGAAGGAAGAGGATTTAAAATGAATGCTAAAAGTTCTATTTATAAAAAGGTTAAACTAAAAACTATAGATATAATTTTAATAATATTTATAACATCAATAATGATTGTAGGTGCTATATTATGAGTGCGATTTCCCTTGAAAATGTATATTTTAAGTATGATAGAGAAGGTAGTCTTATCTTAAATAATATTAATATGAATATTGATTATGGGCAGATTACTTTACTTGCAGGCTTTTCTGGAAGTGGAAAATCAACTATCTTTTCACTAATATGTGGTATTATACCTAATCTACAAGCAGGATTATTTAAAGGTAGTATTAAAATAAATGGTGAAGAGGTTTATAAAAAATCTTTAGATTATATTACAAGTAAGGTTGGTATGATCATGCAAAATCCTGAAGAACAGATTATTCAGGAACTTGTATCGGATGAACTAGCTTTTGGTTGTGAAAATTTAAATATGAATCCTGAAAAAATAGATCATAATATAAAAAAATATGCCGATATGTTTATGCTTAACCTTAATGATACAACTAGAACGCTTTCTGGTGGAGAAAAAGAAAGATTAATTGCAGCTTCAATTTTAGCAATGGGCCATAAGATTATAGTTTTAGATGAACCACTTGCAAATTTAGATATGAGAAGCTCCATCATTTTAATGGATAAGCTTGAAGAACTTAAAAATAATGGCTATGCGATTTTAGTAATAGAGCATCGTACGGATATAATTAAAAAATATATTGATAAATTATATTATCTTGATGAAGGTAAAATTAATTTACATGATGTATCAATTCTTGATGGTAATTTTTCTTCTATGATAATACTTCCAAAATCAAATAATATTGGAAATAAGATTCTTGAAATAAAAAATTTAAATTACAAGGTTAAAAAGAAAACTATTTTAGAAAATATTAATTTAGATATTTATGAAGGCGAAAAGCTTTTAATAAAGGGTGAAAATGGAGCAGGGAAAACGACCTTAATTAAGGCTATTACTGGGGTTTTAAAGCTAAAAAAGAATATGATAAAAAGCAAGGATACTAAATTTAAAAGTAAAAAATGGTATAAAGAAATTGGCGTTGTTTATCAAAATCCTAACTATCAGCTTATAATGAAAAGTGTTTTTGATGAGGTAAGATTCTATACATCATCAGATGAAGAAGCAGAGTCTTATTTAAAAAGATTTAATTTATATGAATATAGTTCACTTCATCCCCAGCTACTATCGCTTGGACAAAAACGCAAACTAACAGTTTTATGTGCACTTGCTAAAAAGCCTCGAATAATTATTTTAGATGAACCAACTGTTGGTCAGGATTTTTCATCCTTAAAAATGATTTGCGGTGAAATTGAAGCCTATCATGAAAATTCAAATGCAACAATCATCACAATTACTCATGATCAAAGATGTCAGGATGCATTTTGTGATAGAAGTATTGAAGTAAAAAATGGAAAATTAATTGATTAATTAAAAAATAGCATTTTTATCTTTAAAAAAGACGATAAATATGCTATAAATTAAGTGTTATTGTTTGAAGGGTTGAATGCTTATGATTAATCAGAGTTTTATTCAGTTAATTGAAATTATAAAAAAAATAATAAAGATGTTGATTTGGTAAGAAAGTATCTTTTAAGTAATGTTTATGAGCTTGATAATTTAAATGAATATATTGCATATTTTGAAAAAAGTGCTTCAAGTATAAATGATTCATTAGGAATTGCAATTGCTAAAATGGCTTATTTTTGGGATTTGTATATGACAGACTTAGAACTTGCTCATAAATATAACCAAGAAGCACTTGAAATTTATAAGTCAATGCCAAATTATGAAGATCTTCCTGGATATTTAAGTGTTTTAAATAATGAGTTAATCTATGATAATTATACTTGCAGACTATCTGATGGACATAAGATATTATGTGAAGCTCGACCTATATGCAAGAAACAAAACAATATTAATTATTATACATCCTTTTCTTTAAATAGTGTCTACATTTTGTGTGATATTGGCCTTTATGATAAGGCAAGAGAAGTGTTAAATGAACTGAGAGTTCATAGTTATCTTTTGTCAGAATCAAACTTAGGTGTTATTGATAATCTTGAGACAAAAATTTATATATATGAGGGAAAATACGATCTTGCACTTGCTAAGGCTTTAGCTCATATTGAATGGAATAATAAGAAGCAAGTATTTCCTAATACTATGTCTTATCGTAATTTGATGGCAGTTTATATTGCAATGAAGGACAAGGAAAAGGCACATGAATGTTATATAAAACTTCTTCAATATTTAAAAGAAGAAAATTATGTTGTAAATGAAGAGGTTCATTTAGAAATAGCTAGGTATTTTAAGCTTATAGGTAACAAGGAACAAGCTTATGAATATTACCTTAAGTGTTTTAAAAGCTATTCATCAGTTTTAGGTCACAAAACGGCATTATTAAGTGAAGCTTTAGATTCATTTAATGAAATGAATGATGATGCTAATTATCTTTTGGCTTTGAAGGATTTAAATGATATTCTTAAACAAAGCAATTATATTTTAAAAGACATAGCAAGTGAGAAGCATACAGGTAATGACGATATTTTTTCAATGCGATATAAATATGTTTTCTTGAAGCTCGAGGAATTAACACATTTTATTAATGAACTTAACTTGGTTGAATCAATTGATGACTTACATGATATATTTAGCAATCGAGTTAATAAAATGTTAAATAGTATTTCATCTAGAATTGCATTAATTGGCTTTAATGATAATTTGATTGAAAAAGTTAATTCCTTAGAGCCTATTAGTATAATCGATGACAAGATCTTTATTTTGAAAGTAGACGATATTTTAGATAATTATAAAAATATTTGTGATATTTTAGTTGTTGTTAAAATTTGTAACAAAAATAATGATTTTTTAGGCTATTGGATAATTGAAACAGAAAAAAAATCAGAAAATGAAAAACTTGAATTTTATTATATTTTAAAACTTTTAAATGAGATTTTAGGCTCATCAATTAAACATATTATTGATTATAATAATATTTACTGTAAGTATAATCGGGATCAGCTTACAAATTGCTATAACAGGTATGGACTTGATGATATTGTTTCTCATCATTTTTCTATCTCAAATACACCATTATACTATATTATGATTGATATTGATAATTTTAAAGTGATTAATGATAAGTATGGTCATCAAAGTGGGGATAAGGTTTTAATAGCTCTAGTTAATATTTTAGAAAAATATTTTGGTGAAAATGTCTTTCGTATTGGTGACGAGGAATTTGTTGCACTGGCAGAGGATTCTTTAAAATTAGAAGAAACATTAAACAGTTTGCTTACATCAATTTCATCTGATAGGGTAAAATACGAAAACAATTTGATTAGTTATACAGTTAGTATTGGTGTATCGAAAATTAATGATAAGCATATAAGACATGCTTCTCTTGAAGCAGATAATAAGCTTTATTTATCGAAGAAGAATGGTAAAAATCAATATAGCATTTAAAATGAAGGTTCTTTCCAAGTAAGGTAGATAGATGTCTGTCTTAGAATTAAAAATGTTATCTACCTACTTAGATTTAGCTTTAAAAGAACAAAAATAAAAAAGGAAATTGGTTTATTTTTGACCAATTTCTTTTTTTAGCTTTTCAAGCATTTCTTTAAATCTATTAAAATGAATTATTTCTCTTTGTCTTAAGAAGGAAAGGGGAGCTAATATTTCAGGATCATTTGTAATATCCATTAAATGTTCATACATAGCACGTGCTTTTTGTTCAGCTGCTAAATCTTCGTATAAGTCAGTTATATAATTTCCTGAGGAAGCATAGTAGGTCACTGTAAATGGATTTCCGCTTGCATCAACGGGAAAATAAGAGGTACCATGATCAACATAATTGGCTAAATTTTCACTTTTTTTGATTTCTTCCATAGAAACGCCTTTGGTAAGATCTTTAATCATATTTGCTAAAATTTCAACATGACCCATTTCTTCTGTACCAATATCAGTAAGTAATGCTTTAGCTTCAACTGTAGGCATTGTATCAACCTGATTTAAATATCTTAAAGCTGCACCAAGTTCACCAGCATAAGAACCAATTGCTGTTACAAGGTATTTAGCATAATCTAAATTAGGCTTTGTAATTTGAACGGGATACATTAAATGTCTTTCGTAATTCCACATTAGTTATCACCTACCCATGGTTTTTTAAGATAACAATATTTGTTAAAATCCTTTAAAGGAATATTTGAAAGGGCATTATACTTTTCTTCATAATAGCTTAAAAGATTATAAAAATCTTTTTTTACTGTATTATAATAATTTAAAAGTTCTAAATCATTAGGATTTATATCAAGAAGATAAGACATGTCGATTAAATTAAAGCGATAGCTCATTATAAGGATAAGAAGGTTTTCTTTTTCGGTCTTAATATTTGTAAAATCATCCTGCTTATATTTATAGAAGCAGTATTCATCTTTAAATGAATTGCCTAATGCTAAAGCATTAATAGGATTTAAGATTTCTTTTATTTTAATCACTCCAATTATAGCGTATGAAAATAAAAAATAAATGTCTAGGCCAAAATAAAAAAGGAGCCAAAGCTCCTAATTTATAATTATTCCTCGTCGATTGCACCTACAGGACAAGCACCTTGGCATGCACCGCAGTCAATACAAGTATCAGCATCAATGTGTGATACATCCTCAAGAGTAATTGCACCTACAGGACACTCACTTACACAAGCACCGCATCCGATGCAAGAAGATTCATTAACTTTTCTTGGCATATTGATTACCTCCTTGACAAATAAATTATAGCATTAAAGCATTAAGTTAGGCAATAAAAACAATTTAAAAAATAATGAATTATAAACTGAAAAAATATATTTAAAGATAAATAAATTTAGAAATAGAAAAAAGTAATTATTATTTACTTGTTTTTTGAAGGTAAATTGTGTAAAATAAAAGACAGCAAGGAGTTGAAATAATGGTTTGGTGGCAGGTTTTAATTATTTGTATAATTGTATTAATCGTTGGCTTTATAGCTGGTTTCTTTGTTGCAAGAACTATATTTAAGCGTCAATTAAAGAAAAATCCTCCAATTAATGAGAAAATGATTCGTGCGATGTTTAGTCAAATGGGACGTACTCCATCTGAGAAACAGGTTCGTGCAGTTATGCGTTCAATGGAAGAAAATAAATAAAAAAATAGAACCTATTGGTTCTTATTTTTTTTATGCTTGAAGCAATTTTCTGTTCCATTAATTAAACGTTTAAAATTGGATTTGTGCTTAAAAATTAAAACACAAACAATTATCGTATATAAAATGACTGTAAGCCAGCTGGGTTTTCCACATAAGTATATCAATCCAAGATTATCACCACTATAGCCTATAAAGTGTAAAAGCCAAGCTGTACCACCAACGGTTAAGGCTGCAAATGAACTGCATAAGCATACATAACCAGTTGTATAAAATACAATTCCAAACACAATTAAACAAGCTATTGCCGGAATTGGGGTAAGTGCAAGCACTACTCCAAGAGAAGTAGCTACCGCTTTTCCACCTTTGAATTTTAAGAAACATGAGAATAAATGACCTAAAATAGCAGCTACACCATATACAATATGAGGTACGTAATGGTTCATAAGACCAAGGGGTTCGAAAATATATTTAACAATAATAATTACTAAAGCTCCTTTTAGTACATCAAAGAAAAAAACGGTAAATCCTACCTTTTTGCCAAGTACACGAATACAATTAGTTGTACCAATATTCTTAGAGCCATGCTCTCTTACGTCAATTCCGGTAATTGTTTTTCCTATTACAATTCCAAAGGGAATTGATCCTAATATATAAGCTAATATAAAAAATAAAACACTTAGAGCAATTGATACTCCAACTGAAGCTAACATCATAAATAAATACCTCTTTTTCTAAAAATATTATACAAGAGGTCATATTATAAATCAAGTTAAAATGCCTATCTTAATTTTTAAAACGATAAAAGTTATATAATTTATTGAGAATTGTCCAAAAATATGATAAAATCACTTATGCGAAAATATTTATTAGGAAGTGGAAATTATGGCAGCTAAGCACTATGATGATGGTGATATTCAAATTTTATCAGGACTAGATCCTGTAAGAAAAAGACCTGGAATGTACATTGGTTCAACCGATTCAAGAGGTCTTCATTATTTAATTTGGGAGCTTGTCGATAATGCAATTGATGAGGCCCTTGCTGGTTATGGAAAGGAAATTACTGTTTCATTAAATCAGGACGGTTCAGTTACCGTATCTGACCAAGGACGTGGTGTTCCTTGTGGATTAAATAAGGAAACAGGTTTGAATTCACTTGAGGTTATTTATTCAATTTTACATGCTGGTGGTAAATTTGGCCAGGATGGTGGATATAAGGTGTCTGGTGGTCTTCATGGTGTTGGTGGTAAGGTTGTAAATGCCTTGTCAACTTACTTTGACGTGCAATCAATGCGTGATGGACAAATTCATCATATTCAATTTAAGGATGGAGGACATAAGGTAATTGAAGCAGAGGTAACCGGAAAAACAAATAAAACTGGTACAATTATTACTTTTAAACCTGATCCAAAGATTTTTTCTACCGTAATATTTAATTATGATACTATTAAGGAGCGTTTAAGAGAGGGAGCTTTTCTTATCAAGGGTCTTAAAATGAACCTTATTGATAAGAAAAACAATAAGCAAGAAAGCTTTTTATATGAGCACGGTATTTCTGAATATGTAGCTTTATTAAATGAAAAGAAAAAGCCTTTATTTGATGTATGTTATTATGATCAAGTACAAGGACCAATTGAGGTTGAAGTTGCTCTTCAATTTGTTGATACATTTGATGAAAATATTGTTTCCTTTGCAAACAATGTTAGAACAAGAGACGGCGGATCTCATGAGGTAGGATTTAAGACGGGCTTAACTAGAGCTGTAAATGATTATGCTCGTAAGTTTAATCTAATTAAGGAAAAGGAAGCCAATCTTGATGGAACTGATATTCGTTCAGGTATGACCGCAATTGTATCTGTACGTGTTGAAGAGGAGGTTCTTGAGTTTGAAGGCCAAACTAAGGGTAAGCTTGGTACACCAATTGCTAAAACAATTGTTGATAACGTAACCTATGATAAATTTATTTATTACCTACATGAGCATAATGATGTTGCAAAATATATTGTAGAAAAAGCTTTATTAAATCGTAAGGCACGAGAAGCATCTCGTAAGGCACGAGATCAAATTAGGCTTGATAAGAAGGATAAAACAGAGTTAAATCTATCAGGTAAATTATCACCTGCTCAAGAGAAAAATCATGATATTAATGAGCTTTTCCTTGTTGAGGGTGATTCAGCCGGTGGTTCAGCTAAATCTGGACGTGATAGACGCTTCCAGGCTATTTTGCCGCTTCGTGGTAAGGTTTTAAATACAGAACGTGCTAATCAAGAAAATGCTCTTCAAAATCAAGAAATTGCGACAATGATTTATACTATTGGTGCTGATTTTGGTGATAAATTTGATATTAAAAAATGTAATTATAAAAAGGTTATTATTATGACCGATGCCGATGATGATGGAGCCCATATTCAAATCTTACTTTTAACTTTCTTCTTTAGATATATGCGACCTCTTATTGAGGATGGTCGTGTTTATATTGCCCTTCCACCTTTATTTAAGGTAACAGTTAAGGGTAAAAATCCAGTAGTAAAATATTTATATACAACAGATGAACTATCAGAATATACAAATAAGTACCAAAAGGATTCCTTAATTATTCAAAGATTTAAGGGACTTGGTGAAATGAATGCAGAACAGCTTTGGGAAACTACAATGAATCCTGAAACAAGAACTTTAATTCAAGTTCGGGTTGAGGATCTTGACGAAGCTGAATCAGAGGTTAATCTTTTAATGGGTGATGATGCCGCAAGACGTCGTACATGGCTTGAAAATCATGTCGCCTTTACATTAGAAGATGAAATTCAAATCGATAATTTATAGGAGGTTTTTTTATGGCAAAGAAAGAAAATATAAAAAATAAGCTTGATATGTTCCAAAAAGAAACCTTCCAATATGAACGTTTAGAGGATGTATTAGGTGACCGTTTTGGTCGTTATTCTAAGGCTATTATTCAGGAACGTGCTATTCCTGATGTAAGAGATGGCTTAAAGCCAGTTCAACGTCGTATTTTATATGCGATGAATCACATGAAAATTACATCTACAAGTCAATATAAAAAATCAGCCCGTGTTTGTGGTGAGGTAATGGGTAAATATCACCCACATGGTGACTTATCTATTTATGAGGCAATGGTTCGTATGAGCCAATCATGGCGTATGTCTGTTCCTCTAATTGATATGCAAGGTAATAATGGTTCAATCGATGGTGATGGTCCAGCTGCCATGCGTTATACTGAATCGCGTTTGTCTAAAAATGCTGATTATTTACTTGAAGATATTGATAAAAATACGGTTCCATTTATTGATAACTTTGATGGTGAAGAAAAAGAACCAACCGTTTTACCAGCTAAGTTTCCTAACCTTCTTGTTAATGGTTCAGTTGGTATTTCTTCAGGTTATGCAACCTATATTCCAACTCATAATTTAGCTGAAACAATTGATGCGACAATTTATAAAATAGATCATCCAAATATGACTATTGATGAGCTTCTTACAATTATGCCTGGTCCTGATTTCCCTACAGGTGGTGTTGTTCAAGGTATTAATGGTATTAAGGAAGCCTTCTTAACAGGTGCTGGTACCGTTGTTGTTAAATCAAAAATCAGCTATGAGGATTTTGGTGATAAGCAAAAGCGTATTGTTGTAACAGAGATTCCCTTTGATACAAATAAGCAAAAAACGGTTGAACGTATTGATCAATTAAGAATTGATCGTAAGGTTGATGGAATTCAAGAGGTAAGAGATGAATCAGACCGTCAGGGGCTTCGCATTGCGATTGATCTTAAAAAAGGTGCTAATGAAACAGCTATTTTAAATTATTTGCTTAAAAATACTGATTTGCAGGTGAATCTTAAATATAATATGGTTGTAATTAGGAATCAAAGACCTGAACGCCTTGGTGTTTTGCAAATTCTTGATGCTTATATTGAACATCAAAAGGATGTAATTACAAATCGTACTAATTATTTACTTCAAAAAGCATCAGATCGTCTTCATATTGTTGAAGGTTTAATTAAGATGGTTTCAATTCTTGATGAAGTAATTAAAACTATTCGTGAATCTAAAAATAAGGCTGATTCTAAGGACAACTTGGTTAAAAAGTTTGATTTTTCTGAGCGTCAAGCAGAAGCTATCGTTACTATGCAGCTATATCGTTTATCTAATACTGATGTAACCGCACTATATGAAGAAAAGGATTCTTTGAATAAGAATATTATTGAATATAATTCAATTCTTAATTCTGATAAAAAGCTTCTTAAGGTTATTAAGCAAGAGCTTGTTGATATGAAGAAGAATATTGTTACACCAAGAAGAACCGAAATTCAACATGAAATTTCTGATTTAACGATTGATGAGCAAGATTTAATTCAAAAGGAACAAAATTACTTTGTAGCTACAAAGGATGGCTATTTAAAGCGTGTTTCAATTAAAAATTATAATTTATCTAAGCTTAATACAATTAAGGAAAAAGATTCAATTGTCTTTGAAGGTGAGGTTTCTACAACTGATGTAATGCTTGGATTTACTAATTTAGGTAACTTTGTTTATATTCCTATCTTTAAGGTTGATGAATGTAAGATGAAAGATGTTGGTTCATATATTAATAATATTGCAACTATTTCGCCTATTGAAAAGCTTATTCGTGTCTTTATTATTTTTAAATTTGATGATAAGACTAATCTATTATTAACAACCAAGAATGGATTGATTAAGCAAACCTTATTAAATGATTTTGTTGTTTCAAGATATACAAAGGCTGTAAGAGCGATGAAACTTCAGGAAAATGATGAATTAATTAGTGTTGATATGACAACTAATCCGCTTGAAATTGTATGCTTAACTCATGAATGTGATGCCCTAAGATTTAGAGCTTCCGATGTAGCGTTATATGGTACAACTGCTGGTGGCATAAAGGCGATTGCACTAAAGCCTAGTGATTATTTAGTTAGTGCCTTCTATACTAATAAGAACGATGATACGTTATTATTAACAAAGCGTGGAACGTTAAAACGTATGCCAGTAAATGACCTTAATTTATCAAAGCGTGCTCGTGCAGGTCAACCGGTAATCAAGAAGATCAAGTCTAATCCTCATTATTTAGTTGATGCTAAATCAATGACGCCAAATCAGTATAAGGAAAATGTACCAGTTACAATTCAATATTCAGATGGAGTAGATACTAAAAATGCATTTGATATCAAGTATGAAAAGGCTGATGCAGGTGTTAATATTTTAGCTGACGGTCTTGGGGAGCCAGTTTCTTTACGCTTACAATCTCCTCAAACTCCCGATGTAGTACTTTCTGATGATTATTTACTTGAAAAGGATAATAATATTGATGTATTTAGCTTTGAAAATATGGAAGAAAAGCCAATTAAAGCTTCACGCCAGCGTAGTATTGAAGATGAACTTGATGAAATTTTGAAGAATGAAGCTAAAGAATCAAAAAATGATGTTGAGTTTAAAAAAGTTTCTTTATTTGATGATGAGGATTTTAAATAAATATGAAAATTGATTTACATAATCACTCAAAATATTCTGATGGTGTTTTAAGTGTAAAAGAATTGCTTAATTTAGCTAAAGAAAAAAAGATTGATATTATGGGTTTAACGGACCATGATAGTGTTTTTGGAGTCGATGAAGCATATACTTATGGTAAAGAGGTAGGAGTTAAGGTTCTTAAGGGAATGGAACTTTCTACCTTTCATAAGGGACAAACAGTTCATATTGTTTGTTATTTTAAAAATAATGTTATTCCTAAAGAACTATATGAATTTTCACAAAATATTATAAATACGCGTCTTCAAAGAGCTCATAAAATGATTAATAAAATTAAAGATTATTATAAAATTAACATAGATGAAGATTTTTTATTTAAAAATTCATGTATTGTTACAAGAGGTAATATGTATCAATGTATTTTACATTCTAATCCTGATATTGATCATACTTTGGCTCAACAAATGATTTCAGATGACTCCCCTTGTTATATTCCGGCTTCTAAAATGAGAACCGAAGAAGGTATAAAGCTTTTAAATAATTTGGGTGCATTTAAAATCCTTGCTCATCCAACACTTATTAAAAGAGAGTATTTATCTGAAATTTTAGATTTAGGCTTTGATGCTTTAGAAGCAAGATATCCCAAAAATAAGGCGGGAGAGGAAGATTTTTTTAAAGTTGAAGCTAAAAAAAGAGGAATGTTATATAGTGCTGGTTCAGATTTTCATGGAGATGATAAGCACGCTATGATTGGTACCTCTACGCTAAATTATGATGAATTTAAGCCAATTATAGATAAATTAGAGATAGGAGATGATTTTTAATGAAGATTAAAAGTGCCGAATTTATAAAAAGTGGAACTAATACAAGTCACATGATTGAAGGTGATATGCCAGAATTCATGTTTTGTGGACGCTCTAACGTTGGAAAATCAAGCTTCATTAATGCTCTTGTTAATCGTAAAGCTTTAGCTCGTACGTCATCTAATCCTGGTAAAACCCAAACTCTTAATTTGTTTTTAATTAATAATAATATTGTCTTTGTGGACGTGCCTGGTTATGGTTATGCCCGTGTTTCTAAATCATTGAGAGAAACATTTGAACCGATGATAAGAGGGTATATTACTAATCGTGAACAGCTTAAATGTGCATTTTTACTTGTAGATATGCGTCATGAACCAACAAATCAGGATAAAGAAATGCTTGATTTTTTAAGATATTACGATGTTCCTGTTTGTATTATTGGTACTAAGCTTGATAAACTTAAACGTTCAGAAATTGAAAAAAATAAAAAGATTATTCGAAATAAGTTAGTTTTAGGTATTAATGATCCTTTTATAGTGACATCATCTGAAACAAAAGCTGGAATTGAAGATGTCCTAAATTATATTGAAGAACTTACTACTACAAATGATAATGAAAAGATTTAATCAAAATGAGAAAGAGGAAACACAATATCCTCTTTTTTTTAATCACAATTTTTAGTCATTTTTAATGAAAAATCTTATTTTTGGAGAAAATATTTAAGTGAATCCTATAAAGCTAAATTATAGAATTAATTTTGTCATTTATTTTTCTCGAACGACCTTTTTTTGGTGTAATTGACACATTTATACCTTGATGCTAATATCAAATTATATATTGGCATGCACTATTGGAGGTATAAATATATGACACAAGAAAAAAATTACATTTCACGAGTATTTATTAACAAAAAGAGGAAAAGAAGTTCATTTAAAAAATGATTTATGCTTTAAATATGCTATGCAAAATCAAGAAGTAGCTTCAGTTGTATTAGATACTTTAGGCTTTATTGTAAAACCACAAGATATTACAATAAGAAGTGAAATAGGAGCGGGTATTCATATAAGATGCATGGGTGAGCATCGCTTTGATATGGAAATTATAGATTCTCAAAGTCAAACTACCTATGATTTTGAGCTTCAAAATTATAATGAAAATATATCATTTAAAATGACTATTAAGCTTCTTGAAAGAATTATATCAGATTTTGATATTAAGAAAAATGAGGTAAAAGATATTAATGAGCTTCCTGTAACACATTTGATTGTCCTTGATAATTATACGAAGAATTCAAATCATAATTATGAAGAAATAGCTATCATGAAAAAGATAGAAGATAAATGTAGGGAATATTACAAAGGTAGGATAATGATACATCATTTGCAATCTAATGTTAAAAAATGATAAAATGAAGCTAGGAAGAGTACGTTTTGAAAGGTACAAAAAATTTTTGAAATGTTTTGACAAAGATGCGAAAGAACTTCAAAAGGATGCTCAACTATTTCAAAAGGACGAGCAAATAATGAAACAACAAGAAAAGATTGTATCCTATGCTAAATTATTAAAACCGGTAGGAAAAACCATCTTAGAAATCAAAGAAGCTACAGGTCTTACAACTGATGAGATTGAAAAGATGTAATAATTAAGTAAAAAGGATCGAATATTCGGTCCTTTGAGTTTATTTTTCTTTTCCGTTTTGAGTAATATATAAATATAGTCTCATTAAAGCTCTTTTTTCTATTCTTGATACGTATGACCTTGAAATATTCATACTTTTGGCTATTTCTTTTTGAGTATATGCTTTTTTGCCATTTAATCCATAACGCAATTCGATTATTTCTAGTTCTCTTGAGTTGAGAATATTTAAGGCTTTTCTTAATTCATTAATTTTGTAATTATGCTCCATTTGATCTAAAATATCCTCTTGTTTATCTTTGATTAAGTCTATTAATTCAATTGGATTTCCTTCTTTATCTTCACCAACAGATTCAAATAAATAAACATAATTTTTTTTGTTTTTATTAGATCTTAAAGTCATTAAAATTTCGTTTTCGATACATCTTGAGCAGTATGTTGAAAGCTTATTATTAGAATCAAATTTAAATGTATCAATTCCTTTAATTAGTCCTACAATTCCAATTGAAAGAATATCATCTTTATCCTCGGATGCATTATCATATTTTTTAGCAATATGAGCTACAAGTCTTAAATTATGTTCAATTAGTTTTCCTCTAGCTTCCCGAGAACCATTTTTCATTTCTTGTAAAAGTTTGTTTTCTTCATCAGGCTCAAGCTTTCTTGGATAAGCTTCAGATTTAACTGAACCAATTAAAGGTAAAATAAATAAAAAACTAAACATAAAAACTCCCTTTTCTATTTTACAAATTGTCAAAATATTGTTATAATCTCCAATGGTGATAAAAATGATTACGTGGTTTATACCTTATAAAAATATAATTCCTGATGATTATGTTTCGTCAATATTTGACATTGATTACAATAAATTATATTCAAATGGTAAAAGATTAATACTTACCGATTTGGATAATACACTAATTTCTTATAAAGCAACAGAACCAACAGATGAACTTTATAAATGGAAAAGCGAACTTGAAGGTATGGGCTTTGAGATTATTATTGTATCTAATAGTGGGAAAAAGCGTGTTAAGCATTTCGCAAATATGCTTGGAATTAAATATGTTAACTTATCAACTAAGCCTTTAAAAAGAGGATTTAAAAAAGCTTTAAAGATTGCATCTACAAAATATAAAAAGGAAGAAGTAGTTGTTTTAGGAGATCAGCTACTTACTGATGTATATGGAGCTAAGAGAATGAAACTTAGTATGGTTCTTGTTAAGGCTATTGATAATAAAACGGAACGATTAGTTACAAAACATAATCGTAAAAATGAAGATAAAATGCTAAAAAAAGTTTGTAAGAAAAACTATGGACTTTATTTAGTTAAACTTAAAAAATATGAGGAGGATCGTAAATGATTAAATATTGCCAAGGCTGTGGAGCTCCCCTACAAGAAGAAGATCCTAATAAAAGAGGATTTATACCTAAAATTGATCCAGCAGTAGATAAATTATATTGTAAAAGATGCTTCCGTCTTAATAATTATAATGAATTGCCAAAAATTTTGGCAACAAATAAGGAATATGAGGCTGTTGTAGATGATTTATTAACAAAGAATGGTTTAATTGTTCTAATTGTTGATTTGTTTGACTTTACAGGTACTTTTATTCCTAAAATTTTAGATAAGCTTAGAAATAAAAATGTTATTTTAGTGGCTAATAAGTTAGACTTACTTCCAAAATCAGTTAAAATTGAACACATAGTTGATTGGTTAAGCTATATGGTTAATCGTATGTTTTTTAGAGCGGATGCAATTCATGTTGTTTCAAGTAAAAAGGGATATTATTTGGATGATTTAATGAATACAATTGATTATTTAAGAAAAGGTAGAGATGTTTATTTTATGGGATGTGCTAATGTTGGAAAATCAAGTCTTATTAATGCCCTACTTAAAAGATTTACCAAAAGTGAAAAAGATTTAATCTCAACATCTCCTGTTCCTGGTACAACCTTAAATAGTATTAAAATACCATTCTTTATCGATAATAAAGCTTTTATTGATACGCCAGGGTTAATTAATGAAAATAATATTTTAAGTAAAATTTTACCTGCTTCATATGATAAGATTATGCCAAATACTGAAATTAAACCGCAAACATTTCAAATAAAGCCGGGTAATACAATTTTCTTTGGCGCTTTAGCACAGATTACCCTTCTTGAAGGAGAAGGAGTGTCATTTACTTGTTATTTTTCATCTAATGTAGCAATTCATAGGCGAAAGGCTGAAGGAAGCTTAGAATTTTTAAACAAGCATGGTGGTGAAATCCTTACACCTCCAACAAGAGATGAATTTTTAAGTCTTGAATATGAAGAAAAAACATTTGAAGCGTCAACTAATAAAAAGGAAGATATTGTTATTTCGGGACTTGGATTTGTGGCAATTAATAAAAAAGCTAAGGTTTTAGTGAAAATAATTAAGAAAACGGATGTGTTTAAGCGTGCTGCAATTATTTGATGATGAGGTTTTAAATATTTATAATACGGTAAAAGCTAAATATGAAGCTATGGGACCGGATAAATATAAGCGTTTTATTCATATTGAAGGTGTTTGCCAGATGGCAAGTTATCTTGCAAATGAGTATCATGTTAATTTAAAGGATGCTCAAATTGCAGCCTTACTTCATGATTATTATAAATATGAAACACCAGAAGAAATGAGTAAGGTTTTAAGTAAAGAAGAAATTGAAGAGTGTACGCTATGTCCTGTTTTATTTCATGCTTATAGCTCTTCTAAGGTATTAAAAAAGCTTTTTAATATTGATAATAAAGAAATTGAAACAGCGATTAAATATCATGTTTTTGGACATCCTAAAATGTCTATGCTTGATAAAATAATCCTTATAAGTGATTACACTGAAATAAACCGTACTTACAAAGATTGTCAAGAGGTAAGAAAGATATTGCTAGGCGGTCATTTAGATCTTGCAATTTTAGTTTCTACAAGAAATATTATTAATTTATTATTAAAAGAAAATAAAAAACCTCATCCAATGCAATATGAGGTATTAAACGAATATGAGAGGATAATTAAAATGGATAAAATAGAAGTAGTTTTAAAGGCATTAAGTAAGGTTAATGCAAATACAATAAAAGCATATGATACAAATGAAAAATCACCATTTTTTGCAAGTGTTGTGATTGCATCTGTTGATTCAGTAAGACAGCTTAATGCGGCTTTAGAATATTTAAAGGATGGTTTTGGGGAAGCTGGATATCCAATTAAGGGTTTTAGTGGTGCTAATACTGAGTGGGTATTACTAGACGGCTGTGATATTCTTGTTCATGTTTTTTATAAAGAAGAACGTGATCGTTTTGATTTAGATAAAATGTTTATGGATTGTAATCAAATTGATTTATCAAAATATAATAACTAGTTTAAAAGAGGAAAAACTTATTCATGGTTTTTCCTCGTACTTTTAATCTTAGCTTTTTGTTTGATTTTATAAAATAATTGTCTTTGACGTTCCTCATTATGTCTTAGTTTTATGTAGTCATAGTAATTAACAATATCATGCCAATTGTTATTTGCTGCAAATTCAACAAGACTTGCTTGTTTATCAAAATAAAGAGCTTGATTAACACTTTCTAATAATTTAAGACTATTTTCAAGCATTTCTTGCTTTAAAAAATCAATATTGATTTTTTTATTTAGCTCATTATTTAATAAAATATTACCTTTTTTATTATAAGAATATAAATTAACTTTTAAATTCTCATCTTTTAAGGGATTAAAAATAAATTGCTTTAACTTAAAAAAAGGATTTTTAAATGTTTTATTAAGCATATTAAGTGATTTTTCGATATAAGTGCTTGTATATATAGTAGAATAGGTTCTTACTAATCCTTCTTTAAAAAAATCAAGTTCAGTAAATGACATTATTAAGCTATTAGAAAAATTCTTTTTAATAAATTTGTTTGATAACGGTATATCCTTATTTAGAAATTTATCTAACAAGATATGATTATAATCTTGAAGGTTATTATTCTTAAGTGTAATATCAATTGCTTCATATACGGCAATACCATATAAGAAGGTAATATTAGGCTTATAGTATTTATTTTCTTTACAAATGTTAATGTAATTTAAGAGTAAAAGATCTTTTTTATAATGAGAAACTTTTTCAAATAAGTCATAATCAAAATCTTTAAGCTTTGTTAACCGATAATATCTTAAAAAGCCAATTGCATTGACATATAAGAATAATTTTTTACTATCAAGATTAATATTTTCTTGATATTTCAGTTCTAATTTACGAAGGGCGAGCTTTAATATACTATAATTTGTATAAAACATCCTATCACATCCATCTAAATTATAACATTTTTTAAATTAAAAACTATTAAATGTTTTGTTTTATCTTTAAAAAAAAACGTTTTTATAATATAATAAATCATGGAGGTTATTCTATGACATTATTATCTAAGAATGAACTTGCAACAATTGAACGTCAAATGTATAACAAAGGACGTGATATTGATGTTGCATTATATAATTATATAACAGGACAAATGCCAAATGAATTTGTTGGCTATGCACTTACAATGTATCAAAATAAAGATGGTGGCTTTGGACATGGTCTTCATAATGATAATTTAAATCCAAATTCTACTGTTTTTCAAACATTAGAGGCTTTAAGATATACTTGTCTTTCATCACTTGATTTAGAAAATGAAGATAATAAGCAAATGTTAAAAAGAATTTTTAATTATCTTTATAATAAAAAAAGTGAGTATTCAACCTATGATGAAGGTAATTTAGCTTTTGCTTGTGCCGAGGCATATAGGAATAAGCTTCTAGCTGTTAATTTATTACCAGAAGTATTGGGAAGAACAATTGCTCTTTTAGATGAAAAAAGTCCTTATTTTAGAAAATCCTTAGTATTGCTTCCTAAGGTTGATAATGATCTTTTAAAAAGAGATTCATTATCATTTATTGAACTTCAAGGATATCATGTTTTATATGATGCTTTAGAAAAAAAAGGACTTGAATTTAATCAAGAAGCTTATTACTATTATATAAAGCTTAGAAACAATTATATTGAAAATTTAAAAATAAATTCAACCAATTATTTTGAAATTTTAGAGCTTTTAGATGACAAATTTGCTTATAGTGATAAAATAGATGAGGCTTTAAAAAAGATGAAAGAAGAATTAAAGCCCCATGGTCTTTATGAGGCTACTACATCTTGGGATAATAATTATCCTGAGGGTGAAAGTGCTAAACTAAAATGGTTAGGTACACGAACTGTTTTTAATATAATATTATTTAATAAATTTCAAGAAATCGAGGAATAAAAAAATGAAAAATACGGTATTATTATGTATTATGGATGGATATGGCCTTGCACCTGCAAGTAATGGAAATGCTGTTTCTTTAGCTAAAAAGCCTAATTTAGATGCATTATTTGCTAAATATCCTCATTGCGTAATTGAAGCTTCAGGAGAAGCTGTCGGACTTCCTGAAGGTCAAATGGGTAACTCTGAGGTTGGACACATGAATCTTGGAGCTGGAAGAATTGTTTATCAATCACTTACAAGAATTAACAAATCAATTAAGGATGGTTCATTTAATACAAATGAGGCTATTTTAAATGCTATTGAGCATGCAAAGAAAAATGGTAAAAAGGTTCATATTTTAGGACTTTGTTCTGATGGTGGTGTTCACTCTCATACTAATCATATTAAGGCTATTGCAAATGTATGTAAACTTCATGGCATTGATAAGGTTTATTATCATGCTTTCTTAGATGGAAGAGATGTACCACCTACAAGTGCATTAACTTTTATTGATAAGGTTTTATCAGATACTAATATTTCTATTTCAACTGTATCAGGAAGATATTATGGTATGGATCGTGATAAAAACTGGAATCGTATTCAAAAGACCTTTGATGCAATGACTAACCTTCAAGGAGAAGTTTATAGTAGTGCAAAAGAAGGTATTGAAGCTTCTTATAAAAATGGTGTAACTGATGAGTTTATGGTTCCTTTTATTGTTGATACAAAGGGTCAAATTGAAGATGGTGATTCAGTGATTTTTGCTAATTTCCGTCCTGATAGAGCTATTCAAATTGCAACTGCTTTATCTAATCCTGAAGCTTGTAAGACACTTCTTAAGACTCCAACTGATCCTATACTTGATATAAGTCATGCACCAAAGAATATTACTTTCGTATCAATGATGAAATATTCTGATAATGTAAAGGGTACTCTAGCATTTCCACTTCAATCATTTAATAATTTATATGGAGATGTAGTTGCCGCAGCAGGTCTTAAGCAATTAAGAATTGCTGAAACTGAAAAATATGCTCATGTTACATTCTTCTTTGATGGTGGAGCTGATCGTACTATTGAAGGATCTGATCGTATTTTAGTTAATTCACCAAAGGTAGCAACTTATGATTTGCAACCAGAAATGTCTGCTTATGAGGTTTGTGATAAGGTTGTTGCAGCTATTAAGGAAGAAAAATATGATACTATTATTTTAAATTTTGCAAACTGCGATATGGTTGGACATACTGGTGTTATTCCAGCTGCTGTTAAGGCGGTTGAGGTTGTTGATGAATGTGTTGGAAAAGTAGTAGAGGCTCTTAATAGTGTAGGTGGAGTTGCTATTATTACTGCTGATCATGGTAATGCAGAAAAAATGCTTGATGAAAATGGAAAGCCATATACAGCTCATACAACTAATCCTGTACCTTTGATTTTAACTTCAAATAAGTATGAATTAAAGGAACATGGTATTTTATCAGATATTGCCCCAACAATGCTTGAGCTTCTTGGTGTTGCTAAGCCTTCTGATATGACATCAGAATCATTAATTATTAAAAAGTAAAAAAAGTATAATACTTGCTACAAACAGTATAGTATGCTATAATCTATTTGTCTTCAGGGTCGGGTGTAATTCCCAATCGGCGGTAAACTCCGCGAGCGAAAGCAGGAGCTTGTGAAATTCAAGCAGCGACAGTATAGTCTGGATGGAAGAAGAAAAAATAACCAAAATAGTTTTTTCGCCCTGCAATGATTTTTTTGCAGGCTTTTTTATTAGAAAAGAGAAAAAATGAGTAAAAATTTATTAATTATTAAGAGAATGGTAATGATTTCCATTCTAACAGCCTTATCACTTGTTCTTTATATTGTAGGACCTAAGTTTTCCCTACCTTTCTTTCCTTCATTTTTGGAAATTAATTTTTCAATGCTACCTATTTTTATTGGTTTATTTATGCTAGGACCGGTTGATGCTTTAGGAATTGTTTTATTAAGATTTTTAATTAAGCTGCCATTTACTAGTACCGTATATGTTGGAGAAATTACCGATTTTATTTTAGGAGCAATTATAATTGGGGGAACTTATTTAGGAATGAGATTATTTAAAAATAAAAATATTTTCACATTCTTATTTGCTTTTGTTTTTTGGATAATTGGTGGTTTAGTATCCAATTTATTTGCCCTTCCTGGCTATATTCATATAGCAGGATTTCCAGAAGAAGCGATTGTAAAGCTTATGCCAAGCTTTTTACATGCTACTTTAGATAACTATATTTGGAAATACTTTATTTTAGCAGTAATCCCCTTTAATGCTTTAATATCTATGTGTGTTATAGCTGTGACTTGGCCAGTTCATGCTAGACTTAAAGTTTTATACAATAGAATTGGTCAAAAAAATAATAATGACTAAATTTTTTGTTGAAATATATATTTATTTTTAAAAATAATTAGTGTATAATATTTGTGGTAAAAAAACTATAATATAATTAATTAAGGAGTGTGTTTTTATGCCATATATTACTAATGTCTATGCAAGAGAAGTATTAGACTCTCGTGGAAACCCAACTGTTGAGGTTGAGGTTACAACTGAAAATGGTTCATTTGGACGTGCTTTAGTTCCATCTGGAGCATCAACTGGAGTTCATGAAGCACTTGAGCTTCGTGATGGTGACAAGTCTCGTTACCTAGGAAAGGGTACTACTAAGGCTGTTGCTAATGTTAACGATATTATCGCTGACAAGATTATTGGTCTTGATGTTCGTGATCAATTATTAATTGATAAGACTATGATTGAGCTTGATGGTACAAAGAATAAGTCAAAGCTTGGTGCAAACGCTATGCTTGGTGTTTCAATGGCTTGTGCAAGAGCAGCTGCTGAATACTGTGGTGTTTCACTTTATAATTACTTTGGTGGATTCAATGCAAAACAATTACCTCTACCTATGATGAATATTTTAAATGGTGGAGCTCATGCTGATTTCTGCATCGATTTCCAAGAGATTATGATTTTACCTGCTGGTGCTCCATCATTCAAGGAAGCATTAAGATATGGTGCTGAAGTATTCCATGCTTTAAAGAAGATTTTAAAGGCTAAGGGATATAATACAGCTGTTGGTGATGAAGGTGGATATGCTCCAAAATTAACTTCAAATACAGAAGCATTTGAACTTGTTTGTGAAGCTATTAAGGCTGCTGGATTCGTACCTGGTAAGGATATATTCTTAGGTATCGACGTTGCTGCATCTGAATTCTATGATACAGAAACAGGTAAGTATACACTAAAGGCTGATAAGGGTGTATTTACTTCTAAGGAAATGGTTGATAACTACTATATTCCTCTAACTGAGAAGTTCCCAATTAAGACAATCGAAGATGGTCTTGCTGAAGACGACTGGGAAGGCTGGAAGTATTTAACTGAAAAGCTTGGAGATCATGTTCAACTTGTAGGTGATGACCTATTCGTTACTAATACTGAGCGTCTTGAAAAAGGTATCAAGATGGGTGTTGCTAATGCTATCCTTATTAAGGTTAACCAAATTGGTACTTTAACTGAGACTTTTGATGCTATTGAAATGGCTAAGCGTGCTGGTTATACAGCTGTAGTTTCTCACCGTTCTGGTGAAACTGAAGATACTACAATTGCTGATATCGTTGTAGGTACTAATGCTGGTCAAATTAAGACTGGTTCATTAAGCCGTACAGATAGAATTGCTAAGTATAATCAATTATTACGTATTGAAGATCAATTAAATCAATATGGTGAAGCTTCAATTGCTCAATTTAAGGGTCTAAAGAGCTTATACAATATTGAAAAGTAATTAGTTTAATTAATAAGAAAAAGACTAGTTTTGGCTAGTCTTTTTTGTTCGAATTTTGATATTTATATTCTAAAGGGGTTATATTATAGAATTTTTTGAATGTTTCGCTAAAATAAGAAGAACTATTAAATCCCACTATTTCACTTATCTGGGTAATATTTGCTTCACTTGAATTTAAAAGTTCAATTGCTTTTTCAATTCTTAATTTGGTTAAATATTCTGTAAAAGTAGTATGAAGCTCATTCTTAAAGAGTTTACAAATTTCACTTCTACAAATTCCAAGCTCTTTAGCTAAAAGGTCAATTTTAATTTTTTGATTATAATTGTCATTAATAAAATCAAGAATTTTTTTAACCTTAAAATTATTAATAGCCGAAGAACTAGTAATTAAATTAATATCAATATTTTGATAGACATTTTCATAAATTGAAAATAAATTTTTGATTATTTTTATCTCGTAAATCTTTGATTTAGAATCGGAATTTAATATTTCTTTAATGTATGGTGCATAAGTATTATCAAGAATTAAATTATGATAGGGACAATTATTAAAAAATTTATTTTTAATGATTGAATCATCAAAGCCATACATAATTTTGGGATTAAATAAAATGGCATGCCAAACACATTCTTCAATCATATTTGTACCATGAAGCTCTAATGAATTTATAAGCATTGCTTCGTTTTCTTTTAAAGTATATTTTTTTTCATTAACAACAACCTCAAGAGAACCACTATCAATATATATTATTTCAATTTCGGGATGCCAATGCAAGGAAATATATTGTAATTTATTTTTTGAAAAATGATTTTTATAAATTGCAAAAGGAAAATTATGATTTCCATGGCGACGTAATTCATATAAATTTTCGGCTATTTGATTTTCATTTTTGTCCATAAAAACCTCCAATAATTATAAAAAATACTAAATATTTATTATATATTGTATATATATTATACAATAGCTAGATAATATATGTAAACTTTAAATTAAGTGAGTTGTGATAAAAATTAAAAAAACAGACTTGATATGTATATCAGTTTATGATAAAATTATAGTATATGGAAATTCGATAATGGAGGTATTCCTTATGCATGTTATAGATTGGTTTATATTAGTAATTTCATTATTTTTAATCGTTATTGTTATGATGCAAAATTCAAAGGATGATATTAATGACGCTTTTAGTGGAAGTAAGACAGATTTATTTAAAAATCAAAAAACACGTGGTATTGATTTAGTTCTTGAGCGTGCTACTTTAGTTCTTGCAGTTGCATTCTTTGTTTTAATTATTATTGCGGCTTGCATTTATATGTAATTTATAAGGATTTCATAATGAAATCCTTGTTTTTTTAGGAGGAGCTTATATGAAGGAAGAAATATTAGAGGCTTTGTCTAAGCCTTATGTTCATACGATAAAAGATATTAATAAAGCGACTGGTATAAAAAGAATTGATGTAGAAGATATACTTACAGTTTTAAAAAAAGATGGTTATGTTTATAAATTTGATAATCGTTATTATTTAAGAAAAAAAGGTGTTATCCAAATAAAAGATCGAGGATTTGGGTTTATTCATGTTGATGGAGAAGATGCCGATTATTATGTAGATGCCTTTAATACTAAGGATGCTGCAAATGGTGATATCGTTGATTTTTATGTTTTACCTAAAACGTCTGATGATTTTTTAGATAATGCTTGTGTAATTTCGGTTCTTGAAAGAAAGAATACCCATGTATTTGGCAAATTAATTGAAAAAAAGAATAAAAAAGGCACATTTTATTTTGTTGCAAGTCATGATGCATCTTATGATGTAAAGTGCTTTATTAAAGAAGAAGAACTTAATAATGCTGTTCCTGGCGCGATTGTTAGTGCTAAAATTACTAAATATTTAAGTGATGCTGTAACAGAGGGATATATTGAAAAAATATTAGGATATGAAAATGATCCAGGAATTGATATATCCCTAATAGCTGAAAAATATTCTTTTTATAAAGAGTTTCCAGAACCTGTTAATGAAGAGCTTTCATCAATTCCTAATTCAGTTGATGTTAGTTTATATCCTAATCGTAAGGATTTTAGAAATGAATTAATTATTACGATTGATGGTGATGATTCTAAAGATTTTGATGATGCAGTATCTGTTAAAAGACTTTCTAATGGTAATTTTTATTTAGGTGTTTATATCGCAGATGTATCTGAATATGTTAAGGAAGGTCACCCTCTTGATGAAGAGGCTTTATTTAGAGCAACATCTGTTTATTTGGCTGATCGTGTTATTCCTATGCTACCTCAAAAGCTATCAAATGGTATTTGTTCATTAAATGAGGGTGTTGATCGTTTAGTGCTTGCTTGCGAGATGGAATTTAATTTAAAGGGTAAGCTTTTAAATTATGAAATAAATGAAGGAATAATTAAAAGTACTCACCGTATGACATATAACAATGTCAATAAGATGCTTAATAATGATGAAGAGGTAATAAAAAAATATCAAGACATTTATCCAATGATATTAGATATGATATCTCTATCTGATATTTTAAGAGGCTTAAGGGTTAAAAAAGGTGCAATTGATTTTGAGGTTCCTGAATATAAGGCAACCCTTGATAAGGATGGAAAGCCTATTTCATTTGAGCTTCGTACAAGAGATAAGGCTGAGATGCTAATTGAGGATTTTATGCTAGCAGCAAATGAAACAGTTGCTTATCATATGTCAATTTCAAATTTGCCTTGTGTTTATCGTGTTCATGAAAATCCTAAACTTGAAGCTGTAAAAAAAGTTTTTGATATGATAAAAACAACTGGATTAAAGGTTATTGTTCCTAAAAATAAAATTTTGCCAAAAGATATTCAAAAGGCAATGAATCTTGTAAAAGAAGATAAAAAAGAATCCTATAGTGTTATAAATCAAATGATGCTAAGGGCGATGGCAAAGGCTAAATACAGTGAGAAAAATTTAGGACATTATGGTCTTGCTATGGATTATTATTGTCATTTTACATCACCAATTAGAAGATATCCAGATCTTATGGTACATCGTTTAATAAAATCATTAATTTTATATCCAGATAATTTTGAAGAAAAATATGCTCATTATACTGATATTGTTCACGACATAAGCGTTCAATCATCAGTTAAAGAACGTGAAGCAATTGATTGTGAGCGCGAGGTAATGGATATGCTAATGGCAAGTTATATGGAAGAGCGTATTGGTGAGAAATTTGAAGGTACGATTGATTCAATAACTAAATTTGGTATGTTTGTTTTACTTGATAATGGTGTTGAGGGATTAATTCATATTTCTAATTTAGATGGTTACTTTAATTTTAATGAGGCTAATATGACATTAGAATCTACAACTAAAGTATATCATATTGGTGATAAGGTTAGTGTAATAAATATTAATGCATCTAAAAAACAAAGAAAGATTGATTTTATTTTAAAAGAAGATTACGATAAAATGACAGGTGTTACTGATGCAAAATAATATGGTATGTGAAAATAGAAAGGCACGTCATGATTATTTTATTGAAGATACAATTGAAGCAGGAATAAAGCTTACTGGTACTGAAATAAAGTCGATTCGTGCTCATAAGGTTAATATTAATGATGCTTATGTAATGATTAGAAATAATAAAGTTGAAATAATAAATATGCATATTGCTAAATATGATATGGGTACTATTTTTAATCATGATGAAACAAGAACAAGAGAGCTTTTACTTCATAAAAGAGAAATAATTAAGCTCCAAAATAGAATTAAGCTTGATGGAATGACTTTAATTCCTTTAGGCTTATATTTTAAAGGAAGTCTTTTAAAGGTAAGCCTTGGAGTATGTAAGGGTAAGAATTTAAGAGATAAACGTGAAGCTTTAAAAGAAGCAGATGCTAAGCGTCATATTGAAAAGACTATGAAAGAGATAAATCGTTATTGATTTTTCTCTTTTTTTAATTTATAATTATCGTGTATGGGCCAGTTTTGGATTCGCCAGGATTAATGAATATTTGTAAGCATGCCATGGTTACGCATGTAAAAACGTCGAGGTTAAATTAACCGCAAACACAAATTTATTCGCTCGCAGCAATGCTAGCGTACAATTAGCTTGCTAATTTAATCAAGCTCGTCTCCTAGCTATTTTCCTATGGTAGTTAGCTAGACGTTTATTAAGTAGGATATATTTTAAGGCTGCCACCTTAAGTCTTAGAATGAATTTAGTAAGGTTAGTTTATATTATGTTTGCCTTGTAGCAAGATATAAATGAAATCAATTACAAAGCTAAGCATGTAGAAAGCGAAGGCTAGTTAGTTTTGTACCGGGGTTCGAGTCCCCGCCGGTCCACCATATTGTAATTATAAGGTTGATACTTGTTGTCAGCCTTTTATTTTTAAACAAACACGCTAAAATTGCATTATTTAAGTGATTTGTGCTTATATTTTTGTGTTTTGTCATCAGATCCGGCTTTATTCGTAATGAATTTATAGCTAAAATCTGGTGACTTTTTTGTTTTTAAAATAGCTGCTTACACGATTTATAACAAGGGTGCTAGTAAATTACACGATTATTGCTAGAGGGGTGCTAGTAAATTGACACGATTATAAAAAAGTTGAGAAAATTTTTAAAATTGTCCCAATTAAGTTTCTTATTTAATGGATTTTTTAGCTAAAAAGTGTTATAATTATCGCATAGAAAACAATCGGGAGGTATAACTTATGAATTATGCCGAAGCAATAAAGAGATTAAGAAATAAGATGCTTATGACTCAAACTGAATTTGCAAATATGCTCGGAGTTTCTTTTGGGACGGTCAATAGATGGGAGTCTGGAAAGTTTGAACCAACTATGAAACTTAAACGAAAGCTTGCTCCATTGTTTGAGAAACATGAAGTTAAAATTGATAACTAAGGAGATAAAATAACTATGGAATTAAAAGATATTAAGGCTATAAATCAACGAATCTATGAATTGGATGATAAAATTTCTAGAGAAAGTAAGGTCATCTTTATTTCAACATTAGTATTTATTTTAACAAAAAATACAGACTTCCAAAATGTTGGAAAGCTTACTGAGTTTGTTAATTTTGCGGATGAAAAAAATAAGCCAGTAGATCAACTTATAAATCTCGCTAAGAATGAAATAGAAAAAATGGGGTTGGTCGATAGTGCAAAAATTGCTGTTTTAGGTTCATTAGATACAATCAGCGGTGCCAACACAAAGCTAAATAGTAATAAGATTTGTTTTTCGAAACTCTTTATATGGAAATCGACAAAAAGGCAGGGAAAAGTGATGATGGTATAGTTCTAACTCCAGTTTTTGCTGCACAACTAATGGTTGATTTAGCAGAAATTGATTATAAAAAAGATGTTATTGCGGACTTATGTAGTGGTACGGGTTTGTTCAGTTTGCTTTCCTATTCGAAAATGTTAAGTGATATGAATGCTGATTTAAATAGTGGATTAATTTCTCAAGAAGAATATAAAGGTTATTCAAAAAGACTATATAATTCAATTATCGCAAATGATAATGATCCTAAAATGGCTACATTATGTCTTGCTAATTTCTTGTTAAAATCATTGAATCACTCTTTGCTTTTCTCTGAGAATGTTTTAGATTTACAAAAATCAAATTTCAAAGTAGAAAACGTGAGAATACAGCCTACAAAAGCAATTTTAAACCCACCATATGAGGATAAATTAAAGCCTTTAGAAATTGTCGAAAAAAATATTCAACTGGTTAAAAATAATGAGAATTCAGGTAACAAAGTTATCGTAATCATTCCTCCTCAAAAGTTTGGACAAAAAAAGGATATATTCTCAAGAATTTTGAACTTAGCAACTTTGATCAGTGTGATCAAAACACAAGATGATTTGTTTAAAGATAGTGGTAAAGCTCAACCTGCATCTATCTTCGTTTTCAATGTTGATAAACCACATACTAAGGATGACATTGTTCATTATTATAATTTCACTGACACTGGCTATGTATATTTAAAAGATAGTGGGTTAGTTGATAAAAATCATACATATGGAGACAAGAAAAAGATTCTTCTTGAGAAAATTAGAAACGCATCTAATGACTTAAAAGAAGATGAAATAACAAGAAGTTGGGACAATTTTTATGATGTTAATATGGAGTTAGAGATAGCCACAAAGATTGATCCAAACAAGATAAAGACAAGTAATGAAGAAGCTGATATTACACTTGAAAATATTACTATTAAGAAAATGCTTAAGGAAAAACAAAAACTCATCAATGACTCAGATAACTCATTTATAGATAAAGATGGAACATTTGAAAAATATATCATTGATATTTTAAGTGAGGATTAATTATGAAAAATGTTATATGGAAAGCTTATAAATTAGGCAATTTGTTTGAACTTACATCTAGTGGAACTATTGCATTAAAAAACTATACCTTATTTGATGATTACAATGAAAAAAGAGTTGAAGTTGTCACGAGTTCAAAAGATAACAATAATCAGTTTTTAGATTTGGATGATTTACCTAAAAATATCCCAGTTTTTTCAAATGCGCTCACAATTAATAGAAATGGAAGCATAGGATACTGCTTTTATCACAATGACAAGTTTATAATTCCGACAGGCGATAGCTATGTGCTTACTTGTCTTAACGAAAGATTTAAAAAATATGCGGATGAATCATCATATCATTTTCTTTCAATATTGATCACTCATATTTTTACGAGTGAAGTATTTGGTTGGTCTTATAAAGTAAATGACGAGCGATTTACAAGAGAAATCATCATGCTCCCATGCTTAGAAGTTGCTGAAGGCGAGGATTACATCTGGGAAGAAAATGGTAAACATTACACTTTGGCTGTTGAGTATATAAAGAAATTGATGGATCAAGCAAAAGAATTGCGTGAGCAAAAAACCATCAGACTGTATGAGGCCGAGAGGGCGAAGTATGAGGCCGAGAGGGCGAAGTATGAGGCTGGATATGAAAGAGAGAAGAGTCTTTTAGTGTGGAAAGGTTTTAAATTGGGAGAGTTGTTTGATTTTTCTGGTAATCATATAATAAAAAGCCAAATTAAAAATCTCACCGTCTACGATGAATATGAACCAGGTACGGTTGGAAATGTAACTGCTTCAAAGGAAAATAACGGAATTGTCGGTTATATAACAGAAACTGACGAAATAATGGCAAAAAAGAAAAAACATATTTTAACTATAGCATCAGATGCCGCCTATGCTGGTATTTGTTATTACCAAAAGGATTATGTGGTTTCTACTGGACATAATAAAATGATTGATTTGGCAATTCCAGAAATGAAGAAGCTATTTGAAAAAGAAGAACTTCTTTATTCATTTATGGCTAAGATGCTAACAAAGATTTTCTGCAAAACATTTTATGGATTTAGCAAATCGATTACAGAAGATGATTTTTATAAAAATTTCATCATGCTCCCATGCTTAGAAGTTGCTGAAGGCGAGGATTACATCTGGGAAGAAAATGGTAAACATTACACTTTGGCTGTTGAGTATATTTCTTATATTTATTTATCTGGTAGGGTTAATAAAAACCAAAAGCTGATTGATACATATTCATATCAGTATTAAGGAGGAACGTCATGGATCACAATTTTTGGAATTTTCAAACAATATTAAATAAATATAAAGTTATCAACGTTCCCTACTATCAAAGAGAATATGTATGGGGAGTTAAAAATGATGGAAGGAACTTATATAAGTTTATTGACGACATTTTTACTCAATATAAAGAAACTCCAGAAGGTAATTATTTTATAGGGACTTTAGCTTTTTGCAGTGATGAATTAAATGATGTCATTGATGGCCAACAACGTTTGACTAGTTTGATTCTTATTTTAACAAAATTAGCTCAATTAAAATGTTCAAAAATAATAAAGGAAAAGCATAAAAAAATACTATTTCCTAATAACGACAATCAATTTGTTATCCAAGAAGAAAACTATTTAACCGAAGAATTGAAGTGCTTTTTAGGTTATCCTAATCATTTTGATACACAAGGAAAAACAGCTGGAATAAGCAAAACAATTGATAGAATCACAAGTCAAATTAATAATGCGTGGAGTGGAAAAACAGAATCTTGGTATGATGGATTGTATAATTTTATTTTGAATAAGGTTATGTTTATTTCACTTGAATATACTAACATTGGTGATTCGTTAAAATATTTTTTAAATATCAACTCGTTAAGTATTCCATTAACGCAAAGTGATATATTTTATTCAATCTTTTCGCAGGCTCTTAGAATATCTAAAAGTACAGACTCTATTTTTAATATAAAGGAAAAAGTAGCAAAATTAGCTGCTAATAAAGGCTTTGAAAAAGATATTGATGAATATAAAAAATCTTATGAAAAAGAAGAAAAGAATATTGATAATGTTATCTATATCTTCTTAAATGCGCTGTATCAAACAGATCCTAATATTTTATCTCTAAATGAAGCAGGCATTGGAAAATGGATGTCTTTCTACAAAACGGATGTATTTAAAGACGCAATCACAGCTAAGGATTTTGTAGATAAATTTAATCGTTATTTAAATGACTTGAATTATATATGTGATTACTTTACAAATAAAGTAGGTCTAGATAGTAAATCTTCTATCTATATATCTTGGATTTTACTGCAATATGAAAATTATTTTGATCTTCTTAAATTTTTAGTAGAGTTATTTAAGACAAGACACAACTATATCGATGGTAAAGCAACTCTTTATGTAACAGGAACAAACAACATCGATAATATTAAACTTGAAGAAATTGCAACCAGACTTAATTTGACATTGATTAATAATTACATAAGAAGTAACAATAAAAGAATGGATGGCTTCATCACCAATATTAAATTAACTTCAAGTGGAGATTATGCTTTAAGTTTGAATGACATTTTAGATAACATTGATTTTGATTCTATTTTTAATCTTAACTACAATGACCATAAAGAAAAAGGTAATACAAAGATTAAAGATGAAAGCAGAATAATAAAAGTCATTTTTGCACTTCAAGAATCTTTTCTTAATTATGTAGCAGCAGGCAAAAGTAAGACAATTGGTGAATACTTAAATAATATTTTATCGCTAGCTGAGAGCTTCTCAATTGAACATTTATACAGTGTAAAAGAATATGAAGACACTACAAGATTAGCTAATTGGAATAACAAAAAAAGTAAATTTAAAGATGGAAATGAATTTGACGTAGCTAGATTTAATTTTGCTAATTTAAGTTTACTTAATAAGAGTTTAAATTCGTCTGTTAATGATAGTGAAATATTGGATAAACTTCAAAAATATAAAACGGCAAGAAAAATTAATGGTTGTGAATGGGAATATTTAATTCAATCCTTAGTAAAGGACTCTGAATATTATTTGAATACAGAAATTAGTAAGCTTTGTCTTCCTGAAAGAACAATAATAAATATAGATCAAAATACATGGGAAATTTCGCCAAACAACAGGGAATTTAACATAAAGTTGCTTAAATTAGTTGTAGAAGAAATTTCTAAGTGATAAAAAGGTGCTCCTTGCTAGTGTAATAACTAGTAGGAAACACCTCTTTTTTATTGTCTAAAGAATAACTCTGGAATGTTGTAGGCGATATCTTTTATATCGTCAACGACTGATCGCTTGTCACATTCGAGAATAGAAGGCTTAAGCTTATATTCACCATTAACTTTAATTACGTATTGGTCCTGGTGTTTCTTGATGTAATCGGCAGTATCACGTTCAAATCCGTTTCTTTGAAGGAAGATTGTCAATTCATTAGTCGAGCCATATTCTACATATTCATACCAGTCATTTTTGAATGGCTGCCCATTTGTTTTAAGCCTCTTATACTCATTTGAAAAGCGTAAGAAGTAATTTGCGATGCTGAAAAGGATGACGTTTTCAATTATCTGAAGCGTATCACCAATGACAATGTTTTTGTGCTGCTGTGAATTGTTGTATGGTACGACACTGCGGTCAGGAAGCTGAACCATTTCACCATGTTGAAGATTATGATTTAATGTGTCCTGAAGTAATTGCTTCAAGCCATAGCTATTCATCCAGCGAGTAAGGATTACCGCATAGTAATTGATTTTATTTCCATTCCCAAGTGTCTTTTTTTCATAAATTGACCATTTGAAAACATCGTTTAATTTCCATAAGAAATCTCTCAAATCGTTGTATTCAACGTTGCCATTTACTAAGTCTGGATATTTAAGACCTTCTTCATTTATCGCATATACCAAACGTTCTGTTTGATCAGGCGAAACATTGATATCATCATCTGGTTCAGCTTTTTTGGCAGTTGTATCAGTAAAGTGTGATTTTATCTTAGCAATTGATTCTTCATTTAAGACTGAGTTAAATTGTTCTCGCACAACACTTTGCCTATCTTTCATGATATCCCTAAGTAGAATAAGGCTTGTTTTACGCATGAGATTATATTCTTCGTCTTTAACGTTATCTGGATGAGGAATTTGTGTATTTCCTTTAGCCAAATTCTCGACTATGGTCATTTTATTACAAAGAGATAAAGATTCTGTAAGAGCGACTTTTTGATCCGGAACATCTTTGATTAACAACTCCTTAATGGTATCCATAGAAGTGTGCTTTTCTTGGCGTATAATAAAGACATTGCCATATAGGTTATACTCGATTCTTCCAACTCGGCCTAGCATGTTCTTGAATTCAACAGCGCTCATTGTGCCAGCATTGCCAATATTGCAACTAACGGCTATCAAGTTATCAGCAGGCAAATTAACACCTTCAATGATGGTGGAAGTGCAGAAGATTGCCTTAATCTTTTTAACACGATAAAGTTCCTCGATTTTGGTTCTTACATGAAGAGGAAGATATCCAACATGGTAAGCTACGCCTTTCCTAATTAAGTCTGCTAAATAATAATCGGAGTGAATATCGTTTCTTATTTCGTCTGCAAGATCATCAAGTTCCTTTTCATTCAGATATGCTACTGATGAGTCTTTTGCATAATCAATAGCCATAGTCACGGCTTTATTCTTTCCTGAACAGTAAATTAAGGTTGATTTGGTTAGGTCTTTCTGGATTATTGAGCGAACCAAGTCATTGATTGTAATGTTTGGACTTAATGCTTGAATTTCCTCAAAGACGTTCTTTCCTTTTTTGTGTGGATTGAAGACAAGCATTTTATGTTCTTTCAAATCCAGCACATATTTCATTTGACTTACGGGAGTGAATGTGGTTTTTAAGATTGTAGGTTCTAACTGTTCATAGTTAGGCAGAATTTTTAAGAATGTTCCTGGATTAGGAATGTTAGGCGAAGCCAAAATTAAATGAGGTTGTCTTTCTCTTTGAAGCAACATATCGGTAACTTTGAAATAGAAAGTAGCTCTTCCGTCAAACATTGAGATTCTATGTGCTTCGTCTATGAATAGGAAATCAACGCTTAAAGTTGGAAAAGATATCAAAGTATATAGTAATCTTTCTGGAGTCATAACCATGATGAAGTTCTTATTTTCATCCTTTAGGTGTGGTGAGTTACCTGAAGTGATTACTCTATAGTTTTGCTTTTCAAGCTCGTCTTTTAAATCTTCTTTGATGATGTTCGTTGATATTTCACTTATAAGTGCCTTGGTCGGAACAAGAATTGCGAAATTACCCTTACATCCAGATAAAACCTTATCCTTGATAAACATTCTCATGATTAGAGATTTGCCTAAAGAAGTAGGACCAGAATAACTGAATACCTTATCGTTTAGATGATTGTAAATCTCCTTTTGCGGATGGAAGAAATACTTATTTTCTTGATGCGGAATTTCCAAATAATCCAAATCAAAATTGCTGTATAGTTCATCAAGGAAAGAAGAACTCTTGTATTTGGTCCTGATAAGCTGAAGGCCACGATAGTTTCCTATGTTTTGAAGAATTGATGATGCATAGGCTTTTACTTTTGCATCGGTTGGATAAAGGGCATTAAGTAAGGCTATAATTTCCTGAGCCCATGCTTTATGTTTCTCTGAATTTGGATGCCCATAAGACTTGGATAATATGTCCGCAAAGCGTAAAGCATGTTCTCTGTTTATTGGCCTATTTCTATGTGTGGTCCCCAATAGCTGCATTGAGTAGTTGAAAAGAATGGTGTTGTAAATCTCGTTCAAATATTCATTATCATCAATTTTGCTGTAGATTGCATCACCGAGAGTAGAGTATGTCGGTTTCATGATTTACACCTCCAGTGCTTCAGACATAATGGCCTGTGTATCTATTAATGCATCGTTAAGTGGCAAAGCAAAAATATAGAAAGAATATGATTCTAAACCCAATGATTTTATTTTTCTTTCTATGTATGGAATGGCTGACTTCAAATCAGCTTCTAACTTAGCTTTGATATCCTTTTTGTACTCATCATTGACAGGGTTGTAAGCAACATCGACAGAGTATCCTAAAAATAATCCAAATGCTGGATCAGGCTTTTCTAAACCAGAACCTTTCTTAGGAATAATCATTGCTTCAAGTGCTTTATTTGTTTCCAGACCGAATTCCTGATTCAAAATGGTAGTCTCCAAAAGTTCTAGTTCATCTTTGGTCGAGTTTTTAATGTTAATGACTTGCTGGAACGCATTGTCAATAGCCTCGTTTAATGATTCTATAGTGTCGGTTGCACCGAATATGAGTTGATTGAATAGCCGGTCACCCTTTTTCAATGTGAGGATATGGATGCCAGAAGAGGTGCTTTCATATAAGCCGCTTTTATCTTTAAGTTCCATTTTTGAGAAAATCTTAGGCGCATGTAAAACACACTCCAGAAATGAATAGAGCATAAGTTCATTAAAATGTGAAATGGTTGGCTTGGAAGCAACTCTCCTTTTATATGATCTAATTGCATTGACTGCCAATTTGGAAGATTCGTTTCTAACTTCATAACTATTTCTGGCAGCTCTTGAATAGATGTAACGTCCAATATTATCTTGGATAAAGCCTTGTATCTTAGTGTAATCAATTTTACTGCTTGTAACATCAAGGCAATAAAATTCAAGTGTGCTGTTATTTGGAACAGACAATTCGTAACCACCTATTTTATTGAAAACCTCATCAAAGGCTTCAGAATCAAGGGTTAACGGAACCTTAGAGAATACCTTTGTTTCCTTTGTAATAAGTCGGATATTCTTTCCGCTTGATAAGTTCGTATCAAAAAACGATGAATCTATTTCTTTTATGCTTTCTTTAAAAGAGCGGTTATCAATATAGATAACAACGTAGTAGTAGACATTGGCGATTAAGTCAGCAAATGAAAATGTCTGTTTTTCTACGATATCTTGCTTTGTGTACCCTTCGTCCATAAATCCAATTTGAGTAGCATCAGGGATGTTGTCATCCTTAAGTACTGCTTGAATAGCAGAAACAACTAACTGCTTACCTGCATAGTCGAAATTTGGTTCGAATTTTGTTTTTATTTCATCGACGAGTTCTTCTTTGTCTATTTCTAACAAATTGGAGTCGACAAGATTATTCTTGCCAGATAAATAACCGCTTTGAATATTTGACTCCATTGAGCCTTTATCCACGATTTCCAACAAATCATTAATCATCGTGAATTGCTTTCTTGATGCTAATTTATAGTGGCATAGGATTTTTAAGAAGGTTCCAAGACATAACTTTTTCAAATTACATCACCTCCGATTCATTAAATTCGACATCGACGATATCGCCAATATTACAATTTAATACCTTACAAATTCGACCTAGCGTTTCTAAGCTAACTGATCCGCCTTTGCTCATTGTAGCAAGCGTAGAAGGACTCAGCTTAGCTTTAACTGCTAGGTCTTTTTTCTTTAGTTTATTGTCGATTAGTAATTTCCAAAGTTTATTAAATGAAAACGACATCATTATCACCTACACAATTTCTGAAATATCTAATCTTTATTATATCATCATTGCAAATATTAAACAAATGTTCGCTTACAAAAAATAGTAAAAAAATTACATTTTTCTATAGTTTGGCATTTTGCCGACTTGGTGCCGACTGGTGCCGACTAGATACGTTAGTAATTAAAAAATTATTCAGTAAAATGGAATTAGCAAGAGACGAAAACAATCGAATTTTGCTAAGAAATTCAAGTCTGTCGACAGACCAAAGAAAGGACGGTAATTCATATGACAAACAATAGTCAATCAAATCGTCTTCCTATCTTTGGGAGGGACATCGTTGATGATTGGTCTTGGGACCGCGAAGAAGAAGAAATGCGTGAAGCAAACGAATCTGATTCGGACAATGAAGAAAACCAAAACTAATCACGAAAAGTAATAGGTTGGCCGTCTATTACTAAAGATGCTGATACTAGTTATTGCGCAGCATCTAATACTTATTAATACACTTCAATACATCGCAATTATAGCGAAGTAAAAATCAAAATGGAACTCTTTTAATTCCTAGGTTTTTACTGCGCTCATTTTTGCTGCAAGGATTCATTGAGAGTCTCCATTTTGATCAATTTTAGAAATCAAAAATCAAGGAGACAATCAATGAAAAAAATAGTTTATGAATGGGCTGATGGTACCAAAACAACCATCGAAGTAGAAGACAAATGGGCTGATTTTGTTGAAGACTCAAGACGTAAAGAAGAGAACTATGAACGCAAGATGCGTTACTGGAACAAAGTATCACTAGATAGCTGCGAATATCAAGGTGACTGGTTTGAATCACCTGTTCCAACACCGGAGGAAGCATATTTTCAAAAAGAACAAGAAGAAAAAGTAGAGGCATTTATAGCAACTTTAACTTCGGTTCAAAAGAGAAGACTTCAATACAAATTAGATGATCCAATGATTAGCTTTAGAGAAATCGCTCGACTTGAAGGCACTAATTTGAATGCTATTGGATCGTGCTTTGAGTGTATCAAAAAGAAGTACAAAAAATTTTTTGAAGAAAATTAACAAAAGATACTGGTCAAATGCCTCCTTAAATCTCCATACAGCGTAAGGGATAAGCAAATCACCCTTACACAAAATTACAAGGAGGTATTTGCATATGAAACATGAAGTTAGTATCAACGTTTCAAAAACAGAAATCAAGAATGTGATGGACATCAAGGTTGTACCAAAAACAACTGAAGCACTAGAAGAGGCTATCTTTGGTAACCCTGGAAAGATGACCATCATTATTCCTGGCGACACGGTTGAATCTATCTGTGTAAAAGAAATCAAAGAAGGAGGACAAGTGAAATGGGCAAGATGAGTGAATTGGATATTCTTCTTCAAGAATTAGATGAACATGCTAATGCAATCGTTCAAATCGCAGCCGATATTCGTTCTATGTTTACAAACGTTCCCGCTGATAAAGCACCTGTCGATAATGGCTGGGATTCAGTTAAAGAACAAGATGAATACGAAGCTAAAAAGGAAGAAGAAAAAGCTATCACATTAGATGAATTAAAGCCAAGATTGGTTGCTAAGGCTCGTGAAGGTAAATCAGACCAAGTTAAAGCCTTACTTAACAAGTACGGCTATAACAAATTATCTGAAGTTGATCCTAAAGACTACAAAGCAATTTTTGATGAAGCAGAGGTGCTCTAATGCCTGATAAACATTGTTTGCTCTCAGCATCAAGCTCACATCGTTATTTGAATTGCGAGAAGTCAGTTGAAATGACAAAGGACCTACCCAACGAAACATCTATCTATGCTGAAACAGGGACTATTGCTCATAGCGTTTGTGAAATTCAGCTAAAGAAGATGCTGGACATGGAAGGAAAAGACGAACCTTATCCAGAAGGAACAACTCAAGATAATATCGACAATGCCAATGAGTATGCTGGTTTTATCCAAGAATTCTTAGATGAGTATAAGCAGCAAGGATTACATCCAATAGTGCTTATTGAGCAAGAGGTCTCTTACTCGGATTATATTCCAGATTCATATGGCACATCAGACTGCATCATATTAACCGAAGAATTCATACACATCATAGACTATAAGAATGGTTCTATGAAAGTTGATGTAGAAAATAACTCACAGCTTATGATTTATGGGCTTGGAGCAATCCAGAACTTCGATTATTTGTTTGATGCAAAGACGGTAAGACTTTCTATCTTTCAACCTAATATTTCTAATTATGGTACATGGGAAATCAGCAAGGATGACCTTATCGACTGGGGGTTAAATGTACTTAGACCTGCAGGCGAAAGAATCCTTAATAAGCATGACCTATCTTGGAAATCAGGTGATTGGTGTATCTTCTGTAAGGCGAAGGCAAACTGCAGAAAAAGAGCGGAAGAAAACCTATGCTTGGCTGCTAAAGACTTCGCACTGCCTGATACTTTAACACCAGAAGAAATCGGTACCACGCTATCCAAAATTGACGACCTTGTTTCATGGGCCAATGATGTAAAGGATTATGCCTTAGCCCAAGCATTGCAAGGTGTCCGTTATGAAGGATGGAAGGTAGTGGAAGGCAGAAGCAACCGCAAGTACAAAGATGAAAATGAGGTAGCAGAAGCTGCAATTATAAATGGATTTGATCCATACGTTAAGAAGGTTGCTACTATCACAGAGCTTCAAAAGAGGATGGGCAAAGCAAAGTTTGAAGAATTAATCGCAAGTAAAGGATTGGTTATAAAACCTGCTGGTAGCCCTACTCTTGTAACTATTGAAGATAAAAGACCGGAGCTAGTCTTAAATTCGGCTCAAGAAGATTTTAAAAATTTAGACAATTCGGAGGAAAATTAATTATGTCAAATAATACAAAATTCGTAAATCCTACTAAGGTTATCACAGGAAACTGTGTATTCAGTTATTTAAATTGTTGGGAACCTCGTGCGCTTACAGAGGGTCAAACTCCTAAATTCAGCGTCTCTCTTATCATTCCAAAGTCTGATACTAAGACCATTGATAAAATCAAGAAGGCTATTGAAGCAGCTTATAAGGAAGGCCAATCTAAGTTGAAAGGTAATTCTAAGTCTATTCCATCGCTTGCTGCAATTAAGACTCCTTTAAGGGATGGCGATACTGAGAGGGACGGAGACGAAAATTACAAAGGTTGTTATTTCGTTAATGCAAACTCTACGCAAAAGCCAGGTGTCGTTGATGTCAATCTCCAACCTATCCTCGAAAGAGATGAAATGTATTCAGGTGTCATAGGAAAGGCATCGATCAGCTTCTATGCATTTAATTCAAACGGGAATCGAGGGATTGCATGTAGCCTTAATCATTTGATGAAGGTTAAAGATGGTGAGCCATTAGGATCAAGAGCTAGTGCTGAGTCAGATTTTGCCACAAATGATGCCGATGATGACTTCCTTGATTAATTACCTTTTAATCGATATTGAAACGTACAGCAGTGTAGATTTATCCAAGTGCGGAGTTTTCAAATATTCAGAGAGTAGCGATTTCAAAGTCCTACTCTTTGGATACTCCATAAATGGCGAGAAAGTACATGTAGTGGATTTGGCCAGTGGCGAGCCGATTCCACCTTTTGTCATATCTGCACTAAAAGATGATAACGTGACGAAATACGCCTATAACGCTTCCTTTGAACGTGCATGTATATCTAGGTATCTTGGTCTATCCAAAGATGAATTTCTAAACCCAGCCTCATGGAAATGCCATATGGTTTGGAGTGCTTATTTAGGTTTGCCTCTATCCCTAAAAGGTGTCGGCAAGGTTTTAAATCTTGATTCACAAAAGATGGAAGAAGGTAAGGAGCTCATCAAGTATTTCTGTGTTCCAAATAAAGAAGGAAAGCAAAACACTCCCGATGTTGCACCTAGTAAATGGGAACTCTTCAAAAAATACAATAAGCGTGATGTTGAGGTTGAACTTCAAATCCATGAAAGGCTAATTAAATACCCAGTTCCTGATTTTGTATGGGATGAATACCACATGGATCAAGAAATCAACGATAGAGGTATCCTTGTAGATTCAAAGCTGATAGATGCAGCTATCGATATCAATGAAGAGGTAACCAATAGGCTCAATTTAGAAATGAAGGCTTTAACCGGTATAGACAATCCAAATTCAGTGCTACAGCTTAAGGAGTGGTTTTCTAACAATGGAGTTGATATCGACACACTTGGCAAAAAGGATGTTTTGAAGCTCAAGGATGAAATGAAAGACAAGAAGACACTGCGTGTATTATCGATAAGGCAGCAAATATCTAAGTCATCCATCAAGAAATATCAAGCCATGCAAAATGCCAAAGGCAGTGATGATAGGGCTCGTGGAATGTTTATGTTTTATGGAGCAAATAGAACAGGTCGTTGGGCTGGAAGGCTCATACAACTGCAAAACCTACCTCAGAACCATCTGCCTGATTTAGAGGATGCCAGAGAGCTTGTTATATCTAAAGATATAAATGCACTTGAAATGCTCTACGAAGATATCCCCGATACCTTATCACAGCTTATTAGAACTGCTTTTATTCCAAGACAAGGCTACAAGTTTATTGTGGCAGACTTCAGCGCTATCGAAGCTCGTGTTATCGCATGGTTTGCAAATGAGAAGTGGCGCATTAATGCCTTTAAGAATAATGAGGATATCTATTGTGCCTCAGCATCACAGATGTTCCATAAACCAGTAGTTAAGCATGGCATCAATGGTGAGCTAAGGCAAAAAGGTAAGATTGCAGAACTTGCTCTTGGCTATGGTGGATCAGTTGGAGCTTTAACTGCCATGGGCGCTATTGATATGGGGCTTGAAGAAGATGAACTTAAACCATTAGTTACCGCATGGCGTAATGCTTCACCTAATATCGTGAATTTCTGGTGGGCAGTGGATAAAGCAGCAAAAGATGCAATAGCAGATAAGAAGAAAACATATACTCACGGACTTACTTTCGAGTGTGCCCATGGGATGCTTTTTGTAACTTTGCCTAGTGGAAGAAAACTATCCTATGTTAAACCTAAGATTATAGAAAACCAATATGGCGGCGAGTCTATTTCCTATGAAGGAATAGGCACTCAAAAGAAGTGGGAACGCTTAGAAACGTATGGTCCTAAAATCGTTGAAAATATCGTTCAAGGAACAGCCCGAGATGTTTTATGCAATTCCATCAAAACTTTAAGGAATTATCGAATTGTTGGACATGTGCATGATGAATTGATTATTGAAGTTCCAATGGATGAAACTGTAGAAAATATATGCAATTTAATGGCAAAAACGCCTAGTTGGTGCTCTAATTTGATTTTAAGGGCAGATGGGTATGAATGCCAATTCTATAAGAAAGACTAAGAGGTAATATAATGAAATTTATTTTATATACAGCTGACGTTACAGGCGTTAAAGCAAATACAAAATACAAAAACAAAGTGGAAGTTAAGGATGCAGAAACTTTAAAGACGGCAGTTTCTAAAGATTATGTCTTTGCTTCGTATAAGGGTGATTCCAGAAGCGAAGATAACTTTATCGAATCTGACTGTGCAGCATTTGACATCGACAATGATCACTCGGATGATCCACTAGATTGGATTTCTGAACAAGAGGTTATTGATGCATTTCCTGGAGTTGGTTTTGCTATCCATTTTAGCAGAAACCACATGAAGGATAAGGGTGAAAAGGTTGCTCGTCCTAAATTCCACGTTATCTTTCCAATCGATAAAATAAGCAATAAAGATGAGTATAAAGCATTCAAAAATAAGGTTAGCGAGCTATTTCCTTACGTTGATAAGAACGCTCTTGATGCAGGCAGATTCTTTTTTGGTACACCCGATGCCAATGTGAAAATCGTAGAAGGTGACATTAACCTAACTACCTTCATTAAGCGAGAAGAGGCATTTGAGAATTTAGGTACGAATACCAAAATTGAATCTGGTGCTAGAAACTCTACAATGAGTCAGTTTGCTGCTCGTGTTTTGAAGAAGTATGGCACAGAAACAAACGATGCATACGAAGCCTTTATCGAAAAAGCCAATGACTGCGAACCACCTCTAAGTGAACAGGAGCTAGAGACTATCTGGCATAGTGCATTGAAGTTTTATAAGAAGATATCGTCTCTTCCAAATTACATCCCGCCTTCAAAGTACAATGACACAAACTCATACTTGCCTGAGGACTTTACTGATGTTGGACAAGCAGAGGTCTTGAATAAGTATTTCAAGGATATTCTTCGCTATAGTCCTGCCACTAAATTCTTATGGTTCAATGGCATCTATTGGAAAGAGTCCGAAGAAGGTGCTCAGCGAGTCGCCCAAGAATTAACCAGACGTCAGTTGAAGCAGTCTGTTTCTATGATAGGTATTGCTAAAGATAAGTTAGCACAACTAGGTGGGGTTGATGTACTGGTTAAATCCAGCAAAAAGGATTTTAATTCCTTAAACGATGAAGCTCAAAAGGCAGTTGAAGAATATAACCTTGCTGTTCAATATTATCAGTTCGTACTCAAGCGTCGTGACTCCAAATATATCGAGGCCACATTGAAGCAGGTCAGAAACATGGTTGAAATCGAACCAAAGGACCTAAACTCAAATGAATTCTTGCTTAATACTCCAAATGGGACTATCGATTTAAGGAAAGGCGTTACTAGCTTAAGAGCGCACAATGCAGAGGACTTTATTACCAAGTCTACAGCAGTAGCAGCAGGATTGAAGGGGAAGGACATCTTGCTTGATTGCATCAATAAGATTTTTGGTGGTGATCAAGAGTTAATCGATTATGTACAGCTTATGTGCGGTGTTGCCATCATTGGCAAGGTTTATATCGAGGCTTTAATCGTGGCCTATGGCGATGGTGGAAACGGCAAGTCTACCTTCTGGAATGCAATATTTAGAGTTCTAGGCAATTATAGTGGAAAGATATCCGCTGATGCTTTGACTACAAATTGCAAGAGAAACATCAAGCCAGAAATGGCTGAAATCAATGGCAGAAGACTATTAATTGCATCTGAATCACAAGAAGGTGCAAGGCTAGATGATTCTGTTGTCAAGCAGTTAAGCTCGACGGACGAAGTGCAGGCCGAGAAGAAATACAAGGATCCATTTTTCTTTACTCCTTGCCATACATTGGTCCTTTATACCAATCACCTACCAAAGGTAAGGGGAGCGGACAATGGTATCTGGCGCAGACTCATCGTTATACCGTTCTTGAATAAGATGACTGGCGGTGAGGATGTTAAGAATTATGCCGACTACCTTTATGAGAATGCAGGTGAGTATATCTTAACTTGGCTAATTGAAGGTGCTAAAAAGGCAATTGATGCAGGTTTCAAATTTAAAACTCCTAAAGTTGTTGAAGATGCAATAAATGATTATCGTGAGCAAAATGACTGGTTCCATCATTTCTTAGAAGATTGTTGTCAGGTTGGTGAAAATGAAAGCGAAAGTTCTGCTGATCTATATTCTGCATACAGACGTTATTGTGAACAAAACAATGAATATACCAGAAGTACAACTGACTTTTACGTGGCTTTAGAAACTAATGGTTTTGAAAGATATTTGAAGAACAGAAGAAAATACTTCAAGGGATTAACTCTTCATTTTGAGGACGACTTTAGTGATTTTCTAGATTAAAAATAAGGTAAATACATAGTCTGTAATACTCTATTCTAAAACTCTTCTAAGGGGTATTTTTAAAGGGCCTATAGTAAGTTTTATATATAAGTATAACAGACTATGCACACCTAAATTTACTGAAGGGAATTTAAGTCTATGGCAGAAGAACAGATTATAGAATCCAAGCTAACTAAAGAAGTTAAAAAGTGTGGTGGGTTATGCTTGAAGTTCATATCACCAAATTATGCAGGTGTTCCTGATAGGTTGATTTTACTAGCAATTGCTAAGATAGCATTTGTAGAAGTTAAGGCACCAGGGAAGAAACCACGAAGACTACAGATTAAAAGGCATGAAGAATTAAGGCAGTTAGGCTTTAAGGTCTATGTCTTGGATAACATAGACGACATAGGAGGTATTATCGATGATTTATCATCCACATGATTATCAAAAATATTCAATTGAATTTGTAAAGACTCATCCAATAGCAGCATTGCTACTTTCGATGGGACTTGGCAAAACATCAACAACTCTTACAGCACTTGATGATTTACTATTCGATTCCTTTGAAATTCATAAAGTCTTGGTTATAGCTCCTTTAAGAGTTACAAAGGTATGGCTTGATGAGGTTAAGAAATGGAATCACTTGAACTATCTTAGATGCAGCTTAGTTGTTGGTACAGAGCAAGAACGAAAAAGAGCTCTGTGGGCTAATGCAGATATCTACATCATCAATAGAGAAAATGTCCAATGGCTGATTGATGAAAGTGGCATTCAATTTGATTTCGATACTTTAGTCGTTGATGAGCTTTCAAGCTTCAAGAATTTTAAGACTAAGCGATTTAAATCCTTGATGAAGGTAAGACCAATGGTTAAAAGAGTTATTGGTTTGACTGGAACGCCCACTTCAAATGGTCTTATGGATTTATGGAGCGAATTCAAACTCTTAGACCAAGGGAAAAGACTAGGTCGATTTATTACCAATTACCGTGACCAATACTTCAGACCCGATAAGAGGAATGGTCAAGTCGTATTTTCTTATAAGCCTTTGCCTTTTGCAGAAGATGCCATATACGACAAAATCTCTGATATCACAATTTCCATGAAAGCTAATGACTACCTGAATATGCCTGAGCTTATCTCAAATCATGTTGAAGTAGAAATGAGCGAAAAGGAAATGAAGGTGTATCAAGAATTGAAGCAGGAACTCGTAATAACCTTAGGTGATGAGGATGTGACGGCGTCTAATGCAGCCTCGCTTTCCAACAAGTTGACTCAAATGGCCAACGGTGCGATTTATCTTGATAACCATGAGAGTGCAATAATCCACGATAGAAAGCTAGATGCATTAGAAGATTTGATTGAAGCTCAATGTGACAAACCGGTGCTCGTAGCATATTGGTTCAAGCATGACTTAGATAGAATCAAAAATAGACTTGAAGAATTGAAGGTTAACTTTAAGGAAATCAAGACTGAAGCATCTATTGAGGATTGGAACAAAGGAAATATTGAAGTAGGACTTATCCATCCAGCATCAGCGGGTCATGGACTCAATCTTCAAGAAGGTGGATCAACACTTATCTGGTTTGGATTGACTTGGAGTCTTGAGTTGTATGAGCAAACCAATGCCAGACTCTATCGTCAAGGACAAAAGGATAGATGTGTTGTAATTGAGCACATTGTAACAAAAGGCACAATTGATGAACAAATCATAAAGGCACTTGAAGAAAAGGACAAAAGTCAATCCAGATTAATTGATGCAGTAAAAGCAAATCTTAGAAAATCAAAGTAAAACATTGTCAATCATAGTCAATCAGTAACTTTAACAAAAACTTTGTGGGAGGATGAGAGCATGAGTGTTAAAGAAAAACTGAATCAAATTAAGTACTTAAATTACGACATCAATAGACTTAAGCAGTTAGCAGAAATCTATGAGGAACGTTCGCATTCTGTTCCAGGACAATCATTCGATAGAGAAAAAGTGCAAACTACTAGAAACTTAGATGCACCGTTTGTTAAGTGGATTTATAAGAAGATGGAAGTTGAAGAATCTATTAAGCGCAAGCAAGATAAAATCGAATTGGCAAAAGTTGAGATTATGAATCTGGTATCAGAACTTGAAAACTATGATTACCAATTAATTTTGATCTATCGATATGTGCACCTTAATGGATGGGATGAAATATCATCGAGCCTTCATATTTCTAGGGCAACAATGTTTAGATATCACAAGCAAGCCATAAAAGACTTGGAGGATAAATTTGATGAGTTATAAAGAGGCAAAAGAAGATGGAATTAGGATTGAAGAAAGTAGAAGTATGACAACGCCTACATTCTATTATCCCTTATGTGCTGAGTGTGGTGCTGAAGTAATAAGGGCACATTATAAGCGTGAAATTAAGTATTTGTGTCCTAAATGCAAAAGATACAACGATGCAATCAAACGTTTAGAACAAAAGATTAAAGGCTTATAAAAATTGAGACTCAATGAGACTTGCAATACCAATGCTTATATGTATTTATGGTATTGTAGATAAATGTATATAGATGGGCTACTAGCTTAATTGCTGGTGGCTTTTTTTATACTCTGAAGGAGGTGGTTGTGTGCCATATCAATTTAAGAAGCCTTGCGCCTATCCAGGATGTCCTAACTTAACCAATGAAAAGTATTGCGAAGAGCATAAGGAGATAGGAAAGCAAGAGCACAATGCCACCAAGCATGATCCAAATCATTCGAAGAAGTATGGCAACAACTGGCGAAGGTTACGTGCTGCATATGCTAAGGCTCATCCGTTATGTGAAGAATGTCTCAAGGAAGGTAGACTCACTCCTGTTGAAGAAGTTCATCACATTGTTCCGCTCAATCGCGGTGGCAAGAATGAATGGGACAACCTCATGAGCTTATGTCAGTCGTGTCATACTAAGATTCATTATCAGATGGGTGACAGAAAGAAACTTCGCTAAATGGCTCACGTTGCGTTTGAATTATATCAGGGTGAGTTGATCAAGAAACTCGTAAAAAGCGAAATTTATGGCATTTCTGCGCGTTTGGTAGCCCTAGGGGAGGTCAAATCTCTACAGCAAATAGCATTTTAACCGAGCCTGGGGTTTCGTGTGTAAAAATTCGAGTTCAAACGGGGTAATAGGCAAAGTCAAAAAAAGAAGGAGGTAACCTATGGCAAAAGATGGAACAATGCGTGGTGGTGCTAGACCAAACACAGGCCCGAAGAAGAAAGCATTAGCGGATAAAATTATTGAGGGGAAAGCAAGTGTAGAGAATGGTGCCGTTATGTTACCTGAGCCTATAGAAATTGAAGGTGTCGATATGCCACCGATAAAAGACTTCCTGAAAGCAAAACAAAAGAATGGTAAAGACATGTGTGCTGAGGAAGTCTATAAAAGCACGTATCTTTGGCTCAAGAAAAGAAGATGTGAAAAACTAGTATCCACACAACTTTTAGAACAATATGCGATGAGCGTTTCACGTTGGGTGCAATGTGAAGAGGCAATTAGTGAATTCGGATTTTTAGCAAAGCATCCTACAACTGGAAATGCGATGCAAAGCCCTTATGTGGCAATGAGCCAAAATTATATGAAACAAGTAAACCAGATATGGTTTCAAATCTATCAAGTTGTAAAGGATAACTGTTCCGCTGATATTGGTGGATCTAATCCTCAAGACGATCTGATGGAAAGATTACTACAAGCTAGAAGGAGGTAGACAAAAATGTTTGAAAAAGTAAATCCAAGTCACCCTGATAAAATCGCTGATAGAATAGCAGGCGCAATAGTAGACCTAGCTTATAAACAAGAAGACAATCCTAGAATTGCAGTTGAGGTACTTATAGGTCATGGTAAGTGCCACATCATAGCTGAGTCTTCTGTGTATATTGACAAAGCAGAAGTGAAGGCCGCAGTAAAAAGAATTGCAGGAAGCAATATCGATGTCGATTATGTTGAAGTCCCTCAGGATAGGCATTTATCAGACAATCAAGAAGGGAAAATCCGATGTGGTGACAATGGAATATTTAAGGGAGCGCCCTTAACCAAAGAGCAAAAGGAACTATCAAATATAGCTCATAGCATTTACGCCGCTTACCCTTATGATGGCAAATACATCTTGAATGGGGATAGGTTGATCATCTGTCAAAGTAATGCATCAACTGATGAGCTCACAAGAAAGTACCCTTGTGCTGAAATCAATCCCATTGGTGATTGGACAGGAGGAACCAATGTTGATACAGGTGCAACAAACAGGAAGCTTGGTAGCGACATGGCAGATTCAGTCACAGGTGGTGGCCTTCACGGAAAAGACCTATCGAAGGCTGATGTCAGTGTAAATATTTATGCATTTATTAAAGCTCAAGAAACGGGAACGGCAGTTGAACTTTGTTGTGCCATTGGCGATGAGTATATCGACAACAAGCCTTATGCAGAAATCGTGGAAATTGCAAGAGAGTTTATATTTGACTTAGGTGGATTTGAAAAATTCGCTGAGTGGGGCTTGGTCTAATTGGAGTGCTCTAGTATGAATGCACTAAGGATAGATGTAGGAGTACATACGATTTTGCATGTGAACTTAACTGAGGTTGACTTTACTGACATCAAAGAAATTGTTTTTACAATCAAAAATCCTTCACCTAAAAACTCAAAGCCAATCATTGAGAAAATTTTTACTGAGTCAGGTTTTTATGAAGTAATCATCACACCATCTGAAAGCTTAAAACTAGTAGAAGGTGCTGAGTATGATTTTAATCAAGTGCTTAAAGATGAAACAAGGTACAAGATTAGTGATACAGGAAGGATAATCCTTAGAAAAGGTGTAGGTGACTTTTATGGCTGATAATATAAACGTTTCCAATGTTTCAAAGCAAAGAATAGATATTTCAATTCCTCCTAAAAAAATAGATCCAACTGGCGAAGGATGTACACCAACAATAGAGATTACTCATCTTTGGCATCTCGGTAAAATGAAAGAATTTGAGATAGCTCTTGATACCAAAATTCCAAAGGCACTATCTATTCTTCCACAGGTTAAAGAAGAAAATATTTCAACTGTAGATACAAGAGAAAATGCGAAGATTTATGTTCAAGTAGGAGATACACCATCGTATGCAACGCTTGAACAGTTAAAAGAACTTAATACAAAAACAGTGTTCGTAGATGAGCTATCGGACACAAAAATTCACAAGTTAAGCAATGAAGATATTGTAATGCTTAGAAAGGAGTAATAAATAATGTCGCAAAAAAGGACACAATATGTAAAAACGGCAAACGGTCTTGAAAAGCAACTTATTGCATCATCCGCCGACATTGTAGAAATTAATACGATAGATGGTTTAGATGCAAAAAACGTTCAAGATGCACTTGTAAAAATAAAAGACATCGCTGATAACGGTGGTGTTACTGGAGTAAAAGGCAATGGTGAAACAAATTATCGAAAAGGTAACGTAAATATTACACCAACAAACATTGGACTTGGTAATGTTACAAATCATGCACAAGTAAAAAGAACTGAAATGGGCGTAGCCAATGGTGTAGCTACATTAGGAGCAGATGGCAAAGTACCTTCAGGTCAATTGCCTTCTTATGTTGATGATGTTTTGGAATACGATAAAAAGTCTGCGTTCCCTGCAACAGGTGAGACAGGCAAAATTTATGTGACAAAGGATACTAACCTAACTTATAGATGGTCAGGAACGTCATATGTTGAAATCAGTTCTTCGCTTGCCCTTGGAGAGACATCATCAACGGCTTATGCAGGTGATAAAGGTAAGGCACTAGCCGTAAGAGTTACAGCCGTGGAAGGAAAGGCGAGCACCAACGAGTCTAATATCTCAAGCGTAGGAACAAGAGTCACTAATCTTGAAAACGGAACTAAGGCAGCGGGTAAAGCAACCAAACTTGCAACGGCAAGGAAAATCTCAATCTCAGGTGATGCAACAGGAAGTACAGATTTTGATGGAAGTGCAAATAAAACAATTGCTTTGACACTTGCTAATTCAGGAGTTACTGCTGGTACTTATTCTGCGGTAGCGGTAGATGCAAAAGGAAGAGTCACGGCAGGCAGCCAGATAGTTGAATGGGGAGCAAAGGGACAAACCGAGCCAAGTGCTAATTTAGCAGTAGGTGGCTTGTTCTTCATGCTTAATGAATAGGTGATTTTATGTCTTGCTATACACCGAAAAGAAAAACTAATAACGGGATCGAGGACGTAAAACTTCCAATCAATTCAATAAAGGGCCTCGAGGATAGGCTTGCGACAATCGGAGGAAGGAAGCTGTCAATGCCAATCATAAGGCTCGCTAATGTCCTGGATGGTAACAACACGATGATCATCGGCCCGAGCAACCCGCTGAAGTTTTGCGTCGAGATCATCGATGGATCGTTGCAGGTTGGGGATTCTCTGCAGATCTGCGTAAAGCAGCTTTTCACCTACAGGAAAAGGAACAAGCGAAAGTACAGATTGAGATGCCAGTGGAGCACGAATGTCACCCAGCAGGACATAGGCTCGAGGTTCCTGTACGTAAGCGTCATCGAATCTCTAAGCGGGATATCGCAGAGATTGTATAGGACGAATGACTGGGGAAATTCGACCTTATCGCCGCTATACATCCGAATAAGAAGGCCGATTTTCGCTGGAACAAACGAAGTCGGTGCCTATTTTTCGAATATAGTGACCGTCTGGAAGAAATATTCCCTAGAAACAGGGAAGATACTAATCAAATAAAGAAATTATCGAGTGACGGAATCAACTCTGCAGGGGAAACCCCGCAGTGACAGTAAAACTCGCCAAAAGGCGTGTCGGCGCAAACTCTCGGTAATTTTTGTTTTTTTTATGAGGAGGTAAAAATGAAAACAACCAAAGAAATGACGCTTGTCAGCATTGGCAGGCTTATACCATATATAAATAACGCAAGGACGCATAGCGAAGCTCAGATTACGAAACTACGTTCAAGCCTTCGTGAATTTGGTTTTATTAATCCTGTGATTATTGATAAAAATTATAATATCATTGCAGGTCATGGACGAGTTCAAGCAGCAAAAGCAGAAGGAATAAAAGAAGTTCCTTGTGTGCTTGTTGACTATCTAACTGAAGCGCAGAAAAAGGCGTACATCATTGCCGACAATCGCATGGCACTTGATGCAGGATGGGATGAAGAAATCCTCAAGGTTGAATTGGAGACTCTCGAAGGGGAGTCTTTTGATTTGTCACTTACAGGTTTCGATGATGATGAACTCGCAGACCTGTTCAAGGAAGGCAAAACGGACATTGAAGACGACAATTACGATTTGTCTGCCGCTTTGGAAAAAGCATCATTCGTTGAAAAAGGCGATAGATGGATAATCGGAAGGCACGTTCTTTATTGTGGGGATGCAACCGATGCAGAAGACGTCAATAAGCTTATGGATGGGAAGAAGGCAAATTTGGTGCTTACAGATCCTCCTTATGGTGTGTCTTTTAAATCTTCAAGTGGGCTAACCATCAAAAACGATTCAATTAAAAATGAGGAATTTTATCAGTTCTTACTTGATGCTTTTAATAACATGGTTGCTCATTGTGAAAGTGGTGCAGCAGGATATGTCTTCCATGCAGATACCGAAGGACTTAACTTTAGGAAGGCATTTATTGATGCAGGTTTCCATTTAGCAGGATGTTGTATATGGGTAAAAGATTCACTTGTATTAGGTAGATCTGATTATCAGTGGCAGCATGAACCTGTACTTTATGGTTTCTTACAGAACGGAAAGCATAGATGGTTCTCAGACAGAAAACAAACTACCATTTGGAATTTTAAAAAACCTAAGAGGAATGAAAATCACCCAACAAGTAAACCTCTTGATTTGCTTTCTTACCCTTTGCAAAACAGCTCTCAGGAAAACACAATTGTAATTGATACTTTTGGTGGTTCTGGATCAACTCTAATGGCTTGTGAACTCACTAATCGTATTTGCTACACGATGGAGCTAGATGAGAAATATGCATCGGTTATTTTAAGACGATATGTTGATAACGGCGGTGATCCTGAAGGAGTTTACTGCATTAGAAATGGTGAGAAAATCAACTATCTTGATGTGGTTAAAGAAGTTGAGAAAAAGTTCGATAATTCCTTTGCCAATGACTTGATATAAAACTCCTTTAGAGTGATATATATACTACCTAAAGGAGGTATTAAAAATGAACGAATTTAGAAAGAAATTATATGAAATGTGCGATAAGACCAATACAAGAAAGAGTGGCATCGACTTCCTTGTTAATTACTACATTGAATCATTACACTGGAGTGAAGAAGAGGCTTGCAAATACGCACTTAGCTTATTTAAAAACGGAACTATCCAAAATATTAAGCTGATAGGAAAGGATGGACAAGAACTATGATTGATATTGAAAACTTAAAAAAAGAGTTTCCTGTTGGTAGTCGAGTTGAACTTATCAAGATGGAAGATAAACAAGCACCACCAATTGGGACAAGAGGCACGGTAATAGGTGTTGATGATATCGGTTCGATCATGGTTGCTTGGGATAATGGAAGTTCACTAAATGTTGTATATGGGGTTGATAAATGCGAAAAGCTAAATATCGTTAAAACAATATGCTATGGCAAGGAACAAATATGGGATAAAAAAGAAGATGCAATTGAATTTTTTGTTGATTGTATGCTTAATTCTGAAGGTTCAGAAAGAGAAAGATACTGTAACATTTTATCTTCGCTAGAGGCCAATTTGAAAGTATGCAAAGATATGTAGAAATCCAAGTACTTTATATATCATAGATATATAAAAAAACATTCAAAAAAAGATACACAATTGACTTGATATAAGTCCTCTTTAGAGTGATATATATACACGAGGAAGGAATACAACTTCCAAGGAGGAACAAGCATGAAAAATACAGAAAACCAAGTTACAAATATGAAAAAACAAACAATCGGAGTCGAGGTTGAGATGAACTCAATTACAAGAAAAAAAGCAGCAATTTTGGTTGGAGAATATTTTGGTACAAGAGCATACGATGCAGCAAGAGAATACGGTTATTTCAGTTGGGCTTGCAAAGACACGAAAGGAAGAACATGGAAATTCCAAAAGGATGTATCAATTGCAGGACCAGACGATGAAAAATGCGAAATGGTAACGCCAATCCTAACCTATGATGATATTGAAGACTTGCAGGAAATTATAAGAAGACTTAGAAAAGCGGGTGCGAAAAGCGATGCATCAAGGATGTGTGGAGTTCACATCCATATTGGAGCAAACGGGCATACCCCACAAACAATGAGAAACCTTACAAACATTATGGCAAGCCACGAAAGCTTACTTGCTGAGGCACTCAACCTTGATAGAGGAAGAATTGATAGATACTGCCGAACAGTTGACGGAAGGTTCTTAAAAGCAGTCAATAAGAAAAAGCCTAAAACAATGAGTGCATTTGCTGATGTTTGGTACGAAAGCCAAAACGAAGGATATGGAAGAACACAGCATTATAATGGAAGCAGATACCACATGCTAAACTTTCATGCAACATTTACAAAAGGAACAATCGAATTTAGATTATTCCAATTCGATGCACCGAGTGATGGTAAAGCAAATGGGCTTCATGCAGGACAACTTAAGAGTTACATTCAACTTTGCTTGGCACTAAGCCAAATGGCAAAAGATGCAAAGGCAGCATCAAGCAAACCTCAACAACACGACAATCCAAAATACGCAATGAGAACATGGCTACTTAGACTTGGCTTTATCGGAGATGAATTCAAAACAGCTAGAGAATTCTTAACTAAAAGGTTGTCAGGAGATGCAAGCTTCAGAAGTGGGGTAAGACCTACTTCTCTAGCCTAAGGAGGTAATTTATATGAAAAAGACTTACTATTTAGCCTATGGTTCAAACTTAAATGAAAAGCAAATGAAAAGAAGATGCCCTGATGCAACCAAGGTTGGAACATCATTCATTGATGGTTACAGGCTCATGTTTAAAGGAAGCAAAACAGGTTCATACCTTACAATTGAAAAAGCTAAAGGGCATAAGGTTCCAGTTGGCGTGTGGCTTGTGAGTGGGCAAGACTTGGCTTCACTTGACGTGTACGAGGGGTATCCTTCCTTTTATTATAGGAAATGGGTAAATGTTCCATTTGAAAATAAAAACGCAACACAAGGCAAAATAAACGCCTTAGTCTACATAATGCATGAGGACAGGAAGCTTGCTTGCCCCACGAAATTCTATGTTGATACCTGCCTTGAAGGGTATGAAGACTTTGGATTTGACAAAAGATTTCTATTGGAAGCACTAAAATTTAGCTTGGAGGTAAACGATGAAGACAAACGATAATTTTATGAAGACTTGTCCTAAATGTGGCAAGAACTACAAAGCACCTTCTGCCATTTCAAGGGTAGATAATAAAACGCCGATTTGCCCAACTTGTGGTACGAGAGAGGCGCTTGAAGGCTTAGGTATTAACAATGACGAGATTGAAAAAATAATCGAAACAATACCAAAGTATGAATAAAAGTAAAGAGAATCAAAGTCGGCTTGATGGTCGGCTTTTTCTTATTGAGAAGGAGGTGGAAATTTGCGAAAACTTAAAAAGTATGTTCCGACTAAGTTCAAAGCTAAAGACTCCACCTATGATAAAGCTGCTGCAGATTATGCGGTTAACTTTATTGAATGCTTGTGCCATACGAAAGGTACATGGGCAGGTGAGCCATTTGAACTTATAGATTGGCAGGAGCAGATAATCAGGGATCTGTTCGGAACATTGAAACCTAATGGATATAGGCAATTTAATACTGCTTACATCGAGATTCCAAAAAAACAAGGTAAATCGGAACTAGCAGCTGCAGTTGCTTTGCTATTAACTTGTGGTGATGGTGAAGAAAGAGCTGAAGTTTATGGATGTGCAGCTGATAGGCAACAAGCATCAATCGTATTTGAGGTTGCAGCAGACATGATAAGAATGTGTCCTGCACTTAATAAAAGGTGCAAGATACTATCGGCAACAAAGCGAATTATTTATTTGCCGACGAATAGCTTTTATCAGGTCTTGTCCGCTGAGGCTTATTCCAAACATGGCTTTAACATACACGGAGTTGTATTTGACGAGCTGCATACTCAGCCAAATAGAAAACTTTTTGATGTTATGACCAAAGGTTCTGGTGATGCAAGAATGCAACCTTTATATTTCCTAATCACCACAGCAGGAACTGATACTAAATCTATTTGTTACGAAACTCACCAAAAAGCGAAAGACATTCTTGAAGGAAGAAAACATGATTCTACATTCTACCCAGTCATTTATGGAGCGGAAGTGGATGATGATTGGACAGATCCTAAAGTTTGGAAAAAGGCAAATCCATCACTTGGGATAACGGTTGGAATAGACAAGGTGAAGGCGGCTTGTGAAAGTGCAAAACAAAACCCAGCAGAAGAAAATTCATTCAGACAGTTAAGGCTAAATCAATGGGTAAAGCAAGCAGTAAGATGGATGCCTATGGAAAAGTGGGACGATTGCAGTTTTGACTTTAATCCTGAGGATTTGAAAGGGAGAGTTTGCTATGGTGGACTAGACCTTTCTTCAACAACGGATATCACTGCATTCGTTTTAGTGTTTCCGCCGACTGAAGAAGATGAGCATTACTACATCCTGCCTTATTTCTGGATACCCGAAGAAAATATGGAAGCAAGAGTCAATAAAGACCATGTTCCTTATGATTTGTGGGAAAGGCAAGGCTTTATTGAAACGACCGAAGGCAATGTTATTCATTATGCCTACATTGAGAGTTTCATAGATGAGCTTGGTAAAAAATACAACATAAAAGAAATTGCTTTTGATAGGTGGGGCGCAACAATGCTTGTTCAAAATCTGGAAGGACTCGGTTTTACAGTCGTTCCCTTTGGTCAGGGATTTAAAGATATGAGCCCACCAACAAAGGAACTTATGAATCTAGTTCTTGGCAAAACTTTAAGGCACAACGGACATCCAGTGCTTAGATGGATGATGGACAATGTGTGTGTTAGAACAGATCCAGCAGGAAATATAAAGATGGATAAGTCAAAATCCACAGAGAAGATTGATGGTAGCGTGGCAACTGTTATGGCACTTGATAGAGCAATAAGAAATAAAGGAGAGACTTCTGATTCAGTTTATGATTCAAGAGGTCTTTTAATTATTTAGGAGGTCAAAAATGGGACTTATAAACAAATTATTCAAATCACGAGATCACCCCAAGATAGATAACAGGACTGTTGGTAGTTCTTATTCGTTTTATATGGGCGGTTCTTCAGCTGGTAAGAATGTAAATGAAAGAAGTGCAATGCAAATGACTGCAGTTTATTCATGTGTAAGAATTCTTGCAGAAGCTGTTGCAGGATTGCCATTACATCTTTATCGATATAAGGAAGACGGAGGAAAAGAAAGAGCGATAGACAACAATCTTTATCACTTACTGCATGATGAACCAAACAAAGAAATGAGCTCATTCATCTTTAGAGAAACGCTTATGACTCATTTGCTTTTATGGGGAAACGCTTATGCACAGATTATAAGAAATGGTAAGGGCGAGGTTGTAGCTTTATATCCTTTGATGCCAAATAAGATGCAAGTTGATAGAGACGAAAATGGTGAGCTTTATTACATATACACGAGAAGTTCTGACGAAGCAAAGACTATGGACGGAGTGACGGTGTATTTAACGCCAAGAGACGTCTTACATATTCCAGGACTTGGATTTGATGGGCTAGTAGGATATTCGCCAATAGCGATGGCCAAAAATGCGATAGGACTGGCAATTGCTACAGAAGAATATGGTGCAAAATTTTTTGCGAATGGTGCTGCACCATCTGGTGTCTTGGAGCATCCAGGGACAATTAAGGATCCATCAAGACTAAGAGAGAACTGGAACTCGACATTCGGTGGCTCTGCTAATTCTGGTAAGGTTGCAGTATTAGAAGAAGGAATGAAGTACACACCGATTTCAATTTCACCAGAACAAGCTCAGTTCTTAGAAACAAGGAAATTTCAAATTGATGAGATAGCTCGAATTTTTAGGGTTCCACCTCATATGGTTGGTGACCTTGAGAAATCGAGCTTTTCTAATATTGAACAGCAATCACTCGAGTTCGTTAAGTATACCTTAGATCCGTGGGTTATTAGATGGGAACAGTCGTTATCTAGGGCATTACTTAATGAAGATGAAAAACGAAAGTATTTCTTCAAGTTTAATCTTGAAGGTTTGCTTAGGGGTGATTACGAATCTCGTATGAGTGGTTATGCAGTAGCAAGGCAAAATGGCTGGATGTCTGCAAATGATATACGAGAACTTGAAAACATGGATAAGATTCCTGCCGAAGATGGCGGTGACTTATACCTAATCAACGGCAATATGCTACCGCTTAATAAAGCAGGAGCTTATGCAAATATAGAAAAGGAGGATACAGCCGATGAGGAAATTTTGGAAATGGATAAATCAAGCCGAAGCGGAAGAAAGAGTCCTAGAACTTAACGGAACGATAGCGGAAGAATCATGGTTCGATGACGATATTACGCCACGAATGTTCAAAGACGAGCTTTACTCTGGAAATGGTCCGATTACTGTTTGGATTAATAGTCCTGGTGGTGATTGTATTGCAGCTTCGCAGATTTATTCAATGCTAATGGATTATAAAGGTGAGGTTACAGTTAAAATTGATGGAATTGCTGCTAGTGCTGCAAGCGTAATAGCTATGGCAGGAACTAAGGTCGTTATTGCTCCAACTGCACTTATTATGATTCATAATCCATCAACTAGTGCTAATGGTGACCATAGAGATATGAGTAAAACGATTGAAGTGCTAAATGAAGTAAAAGAATCGATTATCAATGCCTATGAAATTAAGACAGGGCTTTCAAGAACAGTCCTAAGCCACATGATGGACGCAGTTACATGGATGAATGCAAACAAAGCTATTGAACTTGGATTTGCAGATGAAATACTCGAAGACGAAAAGAAAGCAAATTCGAGTAAAAGTTTTGAGTTTCAAGAACATCTGTTTGCAACAAAACTATTTAACAAAATTACAAACAAAGAAGTAGATGCAAAGCCTAAACAAAAAGGCAGAAACATTGATGAGCTTAAAGCAAAACTTAGTCAAATAAAAAATTTAATTTAATGGAGGATATAAAAATTATGACTATTACTGAATTACGTGAAAAACGTGCCAAAACTTGGAGTGCAATGGAAAACTTCCTTGACTCCCACAGAAACGATCAAGGTGTACTTAGCGAAGAAGATGATGCTATTTATACTAAGATGGAAAAAGAATTTGAATCTTATACTAATGAAATTAAGCGTATGGAAAGAAAAGATGCAATCGAAGCAGAACTTAATAAACCTGTATCGACTCCTTTGACTGCTAAACCTATGGTAGCTAAAGATGAAGAAGAAAATGTAGGTAGAAAATCTAAAGCATATAAAAAGTCTTTCTGGAATGCTATGAGAGCAAAGGCAGTAAGACCTGATGTGATGAACGCACTTCAAATTGGTTCTGATACTGAAGGTGGATATCTTGTTCCTGACGAATATGAAAAGACACTTGTTGAAAGCCTAGAAGAAGAAAATCTATTTAGAAAGATTGCAAAAGTAATTACTACATCTTCAGGAGATAGAAAAATTCCTGTTGTCGCAACGAAGGGTACTGCATCATGGGTAGACGAAGAAGGCACCATTAACGAAAGTGATGATGCATTTTCTCAAGTTTCAATTGGTGCATATAAACTTGGTACTTTAATTAAGGTGTCTGAAGAACTTTTGAACGATTCTGTATTTAACCTTGAGTCTTATATTTCTAAGGAATTTGCAAGACGAATCGGTAATAAAGAGGAAGATGCATTTTTCAATGGTGATGGTGTTGGAAAACCTATTGGTATTTTTAATGCAACAGGTGGTGCGGAGGTAGGTGTAACTGCAGCAAGCTCTACAGCAATTACCGCAGATGAACTTATCGACTTGTTCTATTCACTTAAAGCACCTTATAGAAAGAATGCTGTATGGGTTCTTAATGATGCAACTATTAAAGCGATCAGAAAACTAAAAGACAACAACGGTAACTACTTGTGGCAACCTGCACTTACTGCAAACACTCCTGATACCATCTTGGGTAGACCAGTATTTACATCAAGTTATGTTCCTACCATTGCAGCGGGTGCAAAGACTATTGCATTTGGTGATTTCTCTTATTACTGGGTTGCTGATAGACAATCTCGTAGTTTCAAGCGCCTTAATGAACTTTATGCTGCAACAGGTCAAGTTGGTTTTGTTGCCACTCAAAGAGTAGATGGCAAGCTTATTCTTCCTGAAGCAATCAAGGTTCTTGCTCAAAAAGAATAATAAAAAATAGGAGGTGGCAGATATGATTGCTAATGAATTACTAAAACAGGTGAAAGAAAATTTAATCATAACATTCGACGACGATGACAGTCTTATTCTTAGTTTCATAGTTGCCGCTATTTCCTATGCGGAAAGTTATCAACATATAACTGAAGGTACTTATAGCGTTATGCCTATGTCAGCAACTACAAAACAGGCGATCATCATGCTTGCTTCACATTTCTATGAATCTCGTGATGGGAGTACTGGTGGTTTCTTCGCAAATACACCAAACGCATCAGAACAAGTATGGAAGACAGTAAATCTACTACTTAGAATGGATCGAAATTGGAAGGTGTGAGTATGGGCTTAGGATTAATGAATAAACCTGCAAAAATATGTGAGAAGACTTTTGCGACCGATTCTGAGGGCTTTTCTTCGCAACGTGTGGCGGTTTTGGCAAGTATTCGAGTGTTTGTCGAAGGAAGGCACGGAAGCGAACGTTGGGCGAATTTGGCGGCTTTTAGCGAGGCTACCGAACTCTTTCGCTTTAGGAAAATACCAAATCTAAATATAACGACGAAGCAATATATCATTTTTAATGATGAGGAATACGATATTTTATCTGTCGAAAATGTAAAAAGCAGGAATATGTATATTGAGGTTTTGGCTAAAAAGGCGGTGGCATCGAATGGCTAAATGCACTTGTAATTTACCAGAAGAACTACTAAAAAAACTATCTAAACTTGGAAACAAAATGGATGAGGTTAGTGAAAAGGTTCTTGAAGCTGGTGGAGAGATTGTTTTCGATAAGGTTAAAAATAATCTGCAAGGCGTATTAAGTGGAAATTCCACAGGCGAGCTTTTAAGCTCTCTTGGTTTAAGTAAGGTACTTTTAGGTAGAGATGGAAACCACAATATAAAGGTTGGTTTTGCAGAGCCAAGAAGGGACGGAAAATCTAATGCTATGATAGCTAATATCATTGAGTATGGAAAGTCAGATCAACCTGCCAAGCCGTTCTTGAAGCCTGCGAAAAGCCAGTCAAAGAAAGCGTGCATAGATAAAATGACACAAAAAATGGAAGAGGAAATAAATAGATTATGAGTGTTTTAGCTGATGTAAAAGAATTACTAGAACCTTTAAGTGTTCCAATAGCAACTGGTGTATATAAAGGAACTGCAACAGATACTTACCTAGTTTTAGTTCCAATGTCAGATACTTTTGAATTGCATGCTGATAATATGCCTAATGCCGAAGTACAAGAATTGAGAGTTTCAATTTATACAAAAGGTAATTACAAAAAAATAACAAATCAAATAGTAAAGAAACTATTAAATGCGGAATTTACAGTAACCGACCGCAGATACATCGGTTACGAAACTGAAACTGACTATTTTCACTATGTAGTTGACATAGCAAAAAATTATGAATTGGAGGAATAAATAAAATGGCAACAATTGGTTTAGACAAACTTGTCTATGCACCTATCACGGAAGACAAAAATGGTAACGAAACATATGGAACACCTGTTCAACTCGCAAAGGCGATCTCAGTTGATTTGTCTATTGAATTGAACGAGGCTATCCTTTTTGCCGATGATGGACAATCTGAAACGGTAAAGGAATTTAAGAATGGTACTATTTCACTTGGCGTAGACGATATCGGGAATGAGGCAGCGGTAGCTCTTGTGGGTGCAACGCTAGATAGTAATGGTGTACTTATTTCAGGTGGTGAGGACCTCTCCCAATATGTAGCAATAGGATTTAGAGCAAAGAAATCAAATGGAAAATATAAGTATTATTGGCTTTATAGAGTATTATTTGGAATCCCTGCAACCAGTCTTGCTACTAAGGGCGATTCAATCACTTTCTCAACTCCGACTATTGAAGGGGCTATTTATAGACGCAATAAACCTGATGGAAAGAATAAGCATCCATGGAAAGCAGAAGTTACTGAAACACAAGAAAACAGTGAAACAATTAGTGCTTGGTACGATAGCGTATATGAGCCTGAATACTAAGGAGGTAAACAAAAATGGCAGATGAAAGAAGCGCAGTCATTACGATTGGGGAAAAAGAATATGAACTACTTTTGACAACTAAAGCAACAAAAGAAATTGCTAAAAAGTATGGTGGTCTTTCTAACCTTGGGGATAAACTTGTAAAAAGCGAAAATTACGAAGATGCAATTGGTGAGATTGTTTGGCTTATTGTAACGCTTGCCAATCAACCTATTCTTATTTTCAATTACAAGAACAAAGGAAGCGAAAAGCCACTCTTGACTCAAGATGAAGTGGAACTTTTAACAACACCACAGGATATTGCAAACTTTAAAGATGCGATTACTGAGGCTCTATTGAAAGGGACAAAACGAAATATTGAGAGTGTAGAAGTAAAAAACGCAGTGGGCGAGTAAGTGACGAAGAGTTGTTTACTCGTCTTTTATATTATGGGCTATCGCAATTGCACTTGTCACAAGATGAAGTGTGGATGATGCCCTTTGGACTTTTACTTGACTTGTGGGAATGTCATAAACAGTACAATGGCATATCTAAGCCTAAAGTAGAAGTTTTTATTGACGATATTATTCCTGAAGGAATTTAAAAAGAGGAGGTGAACGCAAATGGCAGATAGTTTTGGTTTGAAAATTGGGCTCGAAGGTGAAAAGGAATTCAAGTCTGCACTTGCATCAATAAATCAATCTTTCAAAGTATTAGGATCTGAAATGAAACTTGTAGAGAGTCAGTTTGATAAAAACGATAATTCAATGCAGGCATTAACCGCAAGAAATGAAGTGTTGCAAAAATCAATTGATGCTCAAAAGCAAAAGATAGAAACCTTGCGTTCTGCCCTTTCTAATGCAGCCGAATCATTTGGCGAGAATGATAGAAGAACACAAAATTGGCAAATCCAATTAAATAACGCACAGGCCGAACTAAACAAAATGGAAAAAGAGTTGAATGCTAATACATCGGCTCTTGATAGTGCAGGAAAAGAAATGGACGGTGTTGCTAAAAGTGCTGACGATATGGGTGATGATATCGAAGATGCTGGAAAGTCTGCAGAAAAGTCTGAAAGTAAGTTTAGCGGCTTAGGATCGGTCTTAAAGGGAATTGGTGCTGCTATGGTGGCAGTCGGAGTAGCTGCTACTGCAATGGCTGTAAAACTTGGTAAGGAAGTAATCTCTGCTTATGCTGATTATGAGCAGCTAGTAGGTGGCGTTAAGACTTTATTTGGAACTGAAACATCAAGCGTAGAAGAATATGCAAAGTCTGTTGGAAAATCGGTTGATGAAGTACGTGATGAATACAACAGTCTTCTTAACGCACAACAAAAGGTAATGAATGATGCCGATAATGCTTATAAAACCGCAGGTCTTTCGGCTAACGAATATATGGAAACAGTTACTTCATTTTCTGCATCTCTTATCGCATCACTTAATGGAGATACGGAAGCAGCTGCAAATAAAGCTAACCAGGCAATCATAGATATGGCTGACAACGCCAATAAAATGGGTACTGATATGTCTATGATTCAAAGTGCTTATCAAGGGTTTGCTAAACAAAATTACACGATGCTTGACAACCTTAAACTTGGGTATGGTGGTACTAAAACTGAAATGGAGCGTTTGCTTGCAGATGCATCAGAAATAGCAGGTGTTGAATTTAGTATTGATTCTTATGCCGATATAGTCGATGCAATCCATATTATTCAAACGCAAATGGGTATTACTGGTACTACGGCAAAAGAAGCAGAGTATACGATAACTGGTTCGATTAATTCACTTAAATCGGCATTGCAAAATCTTATAACAGGATTTGGTAATTCTGAAGCGGATATCAAAGGCTTATGTAATAACGTTGTTGATGGCTTTAAGGCAGTAGTAAAAAATATTACGCCAATCATTGGAAACATCATATCGGCATTACCAACGGCGGTAGATGCCCTGATTAATGCTGTCGGCGATTTGCTGCCTACATTTCTTACAATGGTTACTAACTTGTTCTCGGAAGTCCTAGAAACGTTGCTTAATTTACTACCTAGTCTAGTTCCTGCGGTAATGGACGCTTTACTTACAATAGTAAATACGCTTATAAAGAATTTACCGCTTATCACAAACGTAGCTGCAAAGATCATAACAAGCCTTGCTTCAGGCATTGCGAAATCAATGCCAAAACTAATACCAACTATTGTTCAAGCTCTGATAGAGGTATGCGAAACATTAATAGCTAATCTTCCTATGCTCCTTGATACGGTTCTTCAAATTGTGAATGGCTTGGCAAAAGGGATACTCGATTCGATACCAATCATAATTGATGCATTGCCTAAGGTCATTTTAGCGATTATAAATTTTATAATTGGCGCAATCCCTCAAATTATAGAAACAGGCATCCAACTATTTACTAGTTTGATAGAGCCTTGCCAGAAATAATCGAGGTGGTAATAGAGGCAATTCCTCTTATAATCGACGGAATCATTAATGCTATTGTTGAAAACTTACCACTCATAATTGATGCAGGCATTAAACTATTTGTAACGCTCATCCAAGCATTGCCTGAAATAATTGCAATGATACTAACAGCGATACCTAAAATCATTACATCGATTATAGATGCGCTTATCAATAATATTCCCTTAATTATACAAACGGGAATTGATCTATTTACTTCGCTGATTACAAATCTTCCAATGATTATTATGGAAATAGTAAAAGCTCTGCCACAAATACTTTCTGCCATTATTAATGGATTTAGCAGTGGTTTTTCACAAATGGCGGATGTAGGAAAGAACCTAGTTCGTGGCTTATGGGAAGGCATACAAGGCTTAGCTGGATGGATTTGGGATAAGGTTAGCAACTGGGCAGGAGATTTATGGAGCGGTATTAAAAATTTCTTTGGCATTCACTCTCCATCTAAAAAGATGGCTTGGATCGGCGATATGATGATGGAAGGCTTAGCAAATGGTATTGATGAAACGGCAAATGAAGTACTAAGTTCCGCAAACGGAATGGTCAATAATCTAAATAACGTATTTGATGGTTTATCTGCTGATATGAGCGAAATACCAACCGATTTTAATGTTTCGAGTGCTACTAATTCCATAAATGGTGGTGCAAAGGCAAATCAAGGTGGGTTGGTGCTTCAACTTAGTATTGGCAACTTTAACAACTATTCAAATGAAGATATCACAAGTTTGACTGAGGAAATAATGGAAACTGCAGGCAATTTTGCAAAAAGGAAAGGAGTAGTGTTCGCATGAGTTATTTTGTTTTTAATGGGATTTCTAGTGAGAGTATGGGAATTCGAATTCAATCTAAAAGTGTATATTCTGCACCAAAATATGATCTATCTTTAACCTCTATTCCTGGACGAGATGGTGACCTCATAAGTCTAAATGGAAGATTTAGCAATATAACTATTTCTTACAATTGCTTTTTACCTGCAAAGTCTATTGAAGAATTAGCAGAGAAAATTACTAAGGTAAAAAATTGGCTCTATAAAGAACCAGGCAAGTACCACGATTTAACTGATAGCTACGATAAAGAATTCTTAAGGAAAGCCTTATTTAATAGCAAGCTAGATATTTCTGATGAATGCATGAAGATAGGAGTGTTCACGATTTCCTTTTCGTGCAAGCCACTTAGGTATTTGATTTCAGGACTTGTGAAGCAAACATATTCAAGTGCGGTAATTCTTACAAACGAGTTTAGTTTTACTGCTAAGCCTTATATCAAGGTAAATGGCAAAGGGGCAGGAACACTAACTATAAATAACAAAATATGGCATTTTGAGACGCTAAACGGCTATACAGAATGCGATTCTGAACTTATGAACTATTATCACGATACAACGCTTAAAAACGACAAAGTAACTGGTGATGGATTTCCTACTTTTGAGTATGGTGAAAATCATATCGAGTTTAGTGGCGGAATAACAAGCGTTGAGATTATTCCAAGGTGGGTGAGCTTATGATTCCGATTCTATATAAAGAAGATGCAATTGATTTTTCTACATTTGGTATAGGTGTGCTTGCCGATACTGTCTCATGCTTGGTAACCGAAGAGCGAAACGGTGCTTATGAATTGACTTTGAAGTACCCTCTTAATGGTTCTTTGTATGGCGAAATAAAAAAGGAATGCATCATAAAGGCAAAACCAAATGACTTATCTGATCCACAGGCATTTAGAATATACAGAATTACTATACCGATTAATGGGATAATTACTATTTACGCTGAGCATATTTCCTATGATTTAATCAATATCGGAGTCATCCCATTTTCACTTATTAATGTCGTGCCTCAAGTTGCAATCGATACATTGCTTAAAAAGACAGTTCTTCCAAATAACTTTACTTTTAGAACGGATTACACTGCTGCAAAGGACTTTGAAGTTAAAAAGCCTCAAAGCGTGAGAGCTTGTCTTGGTGGAACTTATGGCAGCCTTCTAAATAAATGGGGTGGTGAGTTTGAATGGGACAATTTCTCGATAATCCATCATAAAGGTAGAGGAAGTAACAAGGGTGTCGTAATTGAGTATGGCAAGAACTTGACGAAGCTTGACCACGATAGTGACATTTCTGAAATCTATACAGATATTTTGCCTTATGCAGTTATTTCAAGTGGCGATGGGAATGATGTCATTTGCACTCTTAGTGAACAGATTTTGCCGATAACAACTACCTTGACCAAAAGGAAAACTCTTATAAAGGATATGACGGATTCCTTTGATAGCGATGAAGAAATAACCGAAGACAAATTAAGAGAAAAAACCCAAAAGTACATAAGTGATAATCCGCTTGGTGTAGAAAATCGTACAATTACAATTAGCTTTGAACCATTGTGGAAGCAACCTGAATATTCTGCACTTTTAGAACGAGTTTCTCTTTGTGATACTGTAACGGTAAAGCATTCAGAAATTGGAGTATCAGTTAAGACAAAAGTGATAAAAACGACATACAATACTTTGCTTGAGAAATACACGAGCATCACGCTTGGCAGTGCAAAATCAAACTTTGTTAAGCAAGTGCAAAATATCGAAAGCAAGATTGAATCAACAAAAACGAAGGTGGATAGATTTCCCTCTCTTTTAAATTATGCGATTAACAATGCCACAAAGCTCATAACAGGAAATTCTGGAGGGTATGTTATTTTGCACTCAGCTGCTAAGGATGGCAAGCCTTACGAGTTACTTATCATGGATAAGCCCAATATCAACGATGCTTTGAAAGTGTGGAGATGGAACGTCAACGGGCTAGGCTATTCCAAAAACGGATACAATGGTCCTTACGAAACTGCTATTACATCTGATGGTCAAATCGTAGCTGACTTTATTTCTTCAGGAACGCTAATGGCGAACATCATTAAAGCAGGCATCATTTCTTCAAAAGATAGTAGCTCTTATTGGAATATTGACACAGGCGAAGTGGTGCTAAAAGCCTATGTTACAAACGATGATTTTGATGGCAAGGTGAGTGAAATCGACGAGAGGGAGTCGAAGATAGAATCCAATATCAACGGTCTTACAAGTACTGTATCTTCAATAGGCAAACGAGTCGATACTGCTGAGAATGATATTTCGAGTCTTGATTGCGACGTTACCACACTTACTCAGAAAGCTGATGCGATAGAACTTAAGGCAAACACCAACGAGAAGAATATTTCCTCTCTTACGATTGCCTCTAATAAACTAGCATCAAAGGTTGAATCGAATGCAAGTGGCATCTCTGTTTTGGAGCAGACAGCAGATTCAATCAATGCTGCTGTTTCAAAGAAGGCGGATTCGGAGGGAGGAGTTTCCTCGTCATTTGGATATAAGCTCAAATCTACAGGCTTTGAACTTTACTCCAACAATAAAACCGTTATGAAGGTAAACTCCGCAGGTCTCGAAGTAAATGGAAAGATCACGTCATCAGAAGGTGAGATCGGCGGCTTGACCATAACAAGTAGTGGCCTTAGCTACTCAGGCAACTGGAATGCCGCCTTTAGAATCGGAGATCTTTCTACCGATCCAAGAATGCCTACATATGCGATATTCTCTAGGACGCAAAGAATCGACAACTGCATCATGGGCTTCAAAAGCAATTCATACGGCGAAAACTTCTGGGCTGAATTCAGACCCGAGGGATACTGCACCTTCATGTCAAGCGACAGGGACGATGCAATAATGACTGGAATGATTCCGTACCTTTTCCTTAAGGACGTTTGCTGGTTACACAGCCCTCTTGGCTCATCATATGAGGGAAGTACGGCTACGTGCCCTCAAATAATTGTTTTTAACTACACTGTTGCTAAATCGAGTTATTCGACAATTGACCTCGATGTCTATGGCATCAATGAGATAATTGGGGCATCTCTTACTGAAAAGGACACGCCAAGCACAGGCTCGAACAACCAGTGGTTTTCAATCGATAAAAAGAAAATCACCATCCATAACACCACGGGAGGTTCAAAAACATATTCAGTGATAGCGATTGCTATATAGGAGGGACTAATGAAAAAAGTAAAAATTAATGAACAAGGCTTTGTTGAAAGTCCGTATATCAACGATGCATCAATTGAGCGTGATGTTAATGATGAATTATATGAAAAGCTCATGACATGCACCATAGGAATGAACTGGCGATTAGTAAACGATGAATTTATTATGGTTGATATTCTTGAAGACAATGTCATAAGAGAAAGAAGACAAATCGAGTGCTTCAATTTCGTGGATAACCGATCGCAATTATGGTGGAATCATTTATCCAATGAGCAAAAGGAAGAACTAAACAAATGGTATGAGGCTTGGCTTAATGCTCCAGAAACAAGGATTATACCTGAAAAGCCAAACTGGATAGATTAGGAGGAAATTATGGAAGTAGGACAAATAATTATAACTATCGCATCAGTGATTACTGCACTTGGTGTTATATTCGGCGTGATATTTGCAGTTTATAGATGGTACTTAAAACAAGAAAAACAGGACAAGGACATCAAGACGATAAAGGAAGAACAAACCCTTTTAACCTATGGTGTCCTTGCTTGCTTAAAAGGCTTAAAAGAACAAGGATGCGATGGGCCTGTAACAACTGCAATAAATCAAATTGAAAAATACATAAACAAACAAGCTCATAAATAAAGGAGGATTAAACTTATGAACGAAATCATTTTAAACATTATATCTGTAGTGGTAACTGCGGTAATTTTGCCACTAATTTCTTATGCAGGAGCAAGGCTTATCGCTTGGCTTAACGCAAAGATTAAAGACGAAAACGCAAAACAACAATTGACTGTTGCAACTGACATCGTAATGAATGCAGTAAGAAGCGTATTTCAAACTTATGTAGAAACACTGAAGAAGAATGGCACATTTGATAAAGAAAGCCAAAAAGTAGCACTTATCAAAGCAAAAGATGATGCACTTGCTCAAATGAGTGACGAAATTAAATATTACATAACTAAAAATTATGGCGATTTAGAAACGTGGATCACTACTCAAATTGAATCTACTATTAACATTTTAAAGAATAAATAAGCAAAAAGAATTCTGACTTTTCAATTAAATACATTCATTTTTATACATTTATTTGCATGTATTGGAGATAAATTTGATTTTTAGGTGTATTTATGTTAGAATATTGTCGAAAAGAAATGCTATCTAAACTCTAAAAAAATTAAATGAACTTTAACATTTTCAAGTCGATTCAACGTATTGGGGGCGCATATATGGAAAGAATGAAAAATACATATTATTTGAAAATAATTAAGGCAACTTTAATTATGCTCAAATTATCTATTGATTTAATGCTATAACAACTATGTTTTTTAATTATGTGGAGGAAAAAATGAAAGGAAGAATTTTTGCTTTATTAAGTTTAACTGTTTTACTTTTTGCACACTTAAGTGTTAGTTCAGAATCTCACAATACTATTTATTCAAATGATGCTCCTAGACTAGAAAAAATAAATCAAAGTTATTATATAGATGGGCAAGAAGCATTGGAAGTTGATACAATTATAAATAATGATAGTAGTAATTATTCAAAAAGTATAATTGAAAGTAATGAACAAGAATGGAATATCGCAACTAAAAATTATACTAACAACACTTTACAATTTATAAATTTTGATCAAAATCATTATTCATTTAGACAATTTGCATTTGATTCAAATAATGCTAGCAATTCAAAAAAGTCTATAAGTAAAAATGTTCATTCAAATAATCAAACAAAAATAATAAACACTGATGAATCATCTTCTGTTACTTCAGATAACATTGTTGGAACTGAAAAATATAATCATTCGATGAAATCAATAATAGGTTCTGATGATAGACAATTGATTTCTAACCCTAATTCATGGCCATATAAAGCCGCTGGACAATTAGTTATAAAATATGTTGTTCAAAATAATGTCACTGGAAATCAAGATAATATGTATTTCATTGGAACAGGATTTTTAGAAGGACCTGATTTGTTGGTTACTGCTGGCCATTGTTTATATGGTGATGTAACAAATAGTGGTGATTACGAAGACCATATAAATAATCCACGTTTCGCTGATGAAATCTATTATTATCCAGCTCGAAATGGAAATGTAGATCCATATGGTGGAGTCAAAATTGAACGTTCATATATTGAAAAAGAATATTATTTAAATCAACAAAAAGATTGGGGATGTTGTAAATTATCTAATCCTATAGGTAATCAAACCGGTTGGTTTGGTAAAATAAGCAATTTTTACGAAAAAGATTATGAAATTACAACTTTTGGATATCCAGGTAGCAAAAATGGTTTTATGTATAGTTCTACAGGAATTATGACTAAATTTGAAGATAATGGCTGGTACTATAGAACAAATTTAGATACGGAAGGTGGACAAAGTGGTTCGCCATATAGAGTGACAATAAATGGCAATACATACGTTTGCGGAATTCATACTTATACTGTAGGAAATTCTTATACTGGTGGCATTAGAATTGATAGTTTTATGTTTGCTTTTTTCAATAGTTTTGTAACTGGAGATAAGGTTTATCAAATTAAACCTACAGATTATAACTATGCTGATGCTTATCCTGTTGATTCATATACTGAAAATACTTTTGTAAGCCACAGCCTTGATAATGGCTTGGATTTTAGAACAAGAAGATATAGGACAGGATATATTCACAACGAGTATATTGTTATGTCATCTATTCGCAAGGGAATTCCTAAAAACGAAGCAATGATTGAATATTCATTTAATTCACCTGTTACACGTATTGAAGTAGATTTAGCTTATTGGCGTTCGGTTTCTAATGAATGGTTATCCAGTTCAAATGGATCGGCTGTATTGCAAATTAAAAATGGTGAAGGGTGGTCTAATAAATTTGATTTGCTATCAAAAGAAACAGCCTTACCAACTAATAGAAGCAATCCTACAACATACACAATTGATTTTGACCATCCTGTTTATGTTTTTAGATTTTTTTGTCATTATAATGGTACGTCAACTCTAGATTCTAACCGTGGTAGGATATGTATCGGCAATATGAATGTATGGATGCAATCAGAAAATTATATGCCTCTAAATGGTTCTGAGTTGGAATATAAACCAAGCGAATGGAATAATAATAGTATGAGTAACTACAATTGCTATGCATATGCTCTAAATACAAAACTTCATGGTTTTATGCAACCAGGAGCAAGTGATTCAAGCTATAATCCGTATGATTCAAACTATTTAACAGGCTCAAAACTATATGAATATGTGCTACTTGATGGACAAAACTACAATTTTTCATTTAAACTCATTGGTAAATATGATGCTTGTGACATAGGATATTATAAGGTAGCTTTAGTAATAGCTCCAAATCGAGATTATCATTGGTATAGGCAAAATTATGATGGAACATGGTCACATAAGCCAGGTGGAACAGCTGTTACAAATCTTGATCGAAAAGGTAATCTTATTTATGATCCTGAATCCTGTGATAGAACAACTGGCTTTCCATCGTATTCTGAATTTGTAGGTTTTTATCAAGTTAATGTGAGTAATATGATTTAATGAGGAGAATAAGTATGAGAGTAATAAAAAAATGTCTATTCTTAATTATAGGATTATTATCAATTTCTTCTTGTGGAAATAATACGGAGGGTAATACATTGAAAAATCCTGAAATAATTGAAAAATATAAAGAGTATTATCAATATGGAGAAGCTGCGAAAGGCATAGAAGTTTATGCTTGGAAAGAGTCTTCCGATTGGTTTTGCGTCTTAACTGGTGGTACCAATATGCTAAAAACCACTTATGAAATAAAAAAACTACAAGACGATTTACCATGTCCAATCAACACTATGAAAGAAATATTGAAATCTTATAATAAGACTTTTGCTATTCCTTATGTTGCTAGGGTATCAAATCCTCCAAAAGAAGAAGAATTAACTCATAATTTTGATGTCGATACGTTAAAATCGGATAATGAATTTCTCGAAATTCTTATGAAACTTGGTATATCTTCTAAAGACTATTTTAATCAAAATTCTAATTATGAAAACAATAGTAATGAATCAAGTGACAATAAAAGTGAAACAGATGAAACATTTTTGGTTAAAACTATACCTAATAGTTTCACCTTTCATGACTCCGTGTATGTTGATAAAAATATAAGAGTTGATAATAATCGAATAGGACAACTACTTGGTTATATTATACGTCAGGATGACATTGATGATTTTTTAAAGATGTATCCAAATAATGAATATGTGATTTATGATAGTGTATTCGATTATTACAACAAGAATAGGGTTCCATTCTTTAGCATTAAAGATGATGATGACTTGAAATATATTTGTTGTAATAATGAACTGTATGTAAAAGAAGAAATATATGTAGAATAAGAAAATTATGTAGTTTATAAAAGATTTATTAAAACAAATTTTGGATTTAAAAGAGTACGTAGTAAAGAAGAGGTGGAGCAAATACTAAGATGCTATGATTCATTAGAGGCATCTGTTCATGAAATTCCAAATGCCAAGCTTTCTGTCCATACTGCATGAGGATGGAATTCGTAAAAGAAAAGAATAAAGTCTATACTTGCAAAGAGTGTGGAAAAAGATACTTTGTTAATATTTAGTTAATTTGACCTATGGGAATGATATCCTGTAGGTCTTTTTTTGTTTTGAAGAATTTTATTAATTATTGTGCATCGTTGAGAATTGAAAGGAGACTTCTTATGATATGCTCATCTCTTTGTGAAAGTTTATTATACATAGTTTGAATCGTTTTATCTTCATCGCTAAATGTATTTTTCAAAAATAATTAATTTTGTGAAAATGTTTACATAGTCATCTGAATGATTTTTTCTCAAAAATGTGTCTTTTTTTCTTGCGTTTTTGAATTGAAATTTGGTTTTATAATACTTTTTCTCAAAAATAGATCTGTGGTCTTTAAGGCTGATTTGACAGCTAAAAATTCTGTGGTAAAATCAACTTGAATTGATAAGTTGCAACAATAATGATAATTCAGATTGAAGGTGTAATATTTGATTTTTACTGATGATGAGCTAAGAACTCTAAAAGGGATTTTAATTGTTGAGAAGAGTGATCTAATTGATTTGATTTCTAAGGTTGATAAAGCAGATAAAAAAGAATTGAAACACGAATTAGACAATGTTGAGACTATTATGAAAAAGCTAAATTTTTAGTTGATTTTAGTGGGAATTTATAGTATTCGATGACAATATAATAGTGAAGGTTCTAGAACTTCCGTCATGGCATAAGTCATCGTTGCTCGTGGAAAGAAAGAGCGCCTAAGGCCACGTTAAATATGGTAGACCTCAAGCCTACTGGGATTATGTTCCTGGTGGGCTTTTTTAATTTTCATCATTTTTTTGCACAAACGATACTGGTCAAAACGTGTAGCAAATCTCCATACCTCGAAAAGGAGGTTTTATACATATGACCAATGAAGAAAAAACAAAAATTATTAATTTAAGAAAAGAAGGCAACGGATATAAGAAGATTGCTAAAGAAGTACCAGGCGTCTCTATAGGTTCTATTCGATTCATATGCAATGAATTAGAAAAAACATTATTGTGCCTTAACTGCGGCAACAAATTAGAAATGATTCCTCATCATAAAGAAAAGAAATACTGCAATGACAGGTGCAGATATGAATATTGGAATAAAAAGCGAGGTTCTAAAAATGACTAAGGAATTTATGAATAAAGAACTTGCTTATGATTTATCTATTAGCCCGTTTCTTCTACTTCATAGAAATAGAGTAATTTCTGATGAGGAATTAGCTAAAATTACACAGTATTTGCAAGAAAAATATAAACCATTATTTGTATCAAACTTATACGTCAAATCGCTTGATATAAAAGTTTTTTAGAGCGATATATGTAATGACAGGAGGAGGTCAATAATGAAAAAAATAGTAAAGGATATAACGCCAGAATTAAGAGCAAATGATACGATTAAAAGAGTTGCAGTTTATGCTCGTGTTTCTTGTGAAAAGGATACAATGGTTCATTCACTTAAGGCTCAAATTGACTATTACAGGAAATTAATAATGAAGAATCCTGGATGGAAGTTTGCCGGCATTTATGCTGATGAAGGTAAGACGGGTACAAAGGAAGCAAGAGAACAGTTTCAAGCGTTATTAACCGAGTGTAGAAATGGCAATGTAGATATGATCATTACAAAATCGATATCAAGATTTGCTAGAAATACTGTCACATTGCTTTCTATTACTAGGGAGTTAAAAGAGTTAGGAATCAATGTTTATTTTGAAGACCAGAAGATGGATTCAATGAGCAGTGATGGACAACTTATGCTTACGCTTATGGCAGGTATTGCACAGGCTGAATCTAAAGACTGTAGCGATGCGGTCAAATGGCGAATAAGGCATGGATATGAACAAGGGAGAGCCTCATCATTTAGAATACTAGGCTATCGTTGGGATGATGGAAATGTTGTAATGGTTCCTGAAGAAGCACCGCTTGTAAAAAGAATATTTGATTTATATCTTTCTGGCAAAGGAGCTAACGCTATTTCAAAAATATTAAACTCAGAAGGCGTGACTGCTGCAGGGATTACGAAATGGGCACCAACTACTATTAGAAATGTTTTGATGAATGAAAAGTACTATGGTGATTTACTTTTGCAGAAAAGCTTTGTTGAAGATCATATCAATAAAAGAAAAGTGATTAATAATGGCGAACTTCCTCAATATTTTATTGAAGATGACCACGAAGCCATTATTGATAGACAAGCCATGAGCGATGTGAAAAATGAAATTGCAATACGCAGAGCTAGATTTTATCATGGGCAAGGTAAAGAATCGTGCCTGACATCGAAAATCAAATGCCCATATTGTCACGTCAACTACCATCGTAAAAAGATTAACGGCATTAGTAAATGGTCATGTGCTACCTCAAATAGAAAAGGGAAAAGCATGTGCCCTAAATCAAAAGATATTAGAGAAGATGTACTTCTTGCTATTTTGGCACATCAACTAGGCTACAAAGATTTCGATGAGAAATTATTTGCAGAACAGGTAGATTACATTGAATGCTTTGATGACCATATAATAACTCATTTTTATGATGGAAGTATTAAAAATTCTAAATGGAGTAATCCATCTAGAAAAGATTCATGGACAGATGATATGAAAGAAAAAGCTAGACAAAGGGGTTTAAATCAATATGGCAAATAAAGTAGTTAAGGTAATACCTGCAAGGCCTCAAGGAATAATTATCGATCAAGCAGGTGTAATTAAAAGAAAAAGAGTCGCAGCATATGCTCGTGTTTCAACAGAAAAGGATGAGCAGACCAACTCTTATGAGGCTCAAGTCAATTATTATACGAACTATATTCAAGCAAATCCTGAGTGGGTATTTGTGGGCATTTATTCAGATGCTGGTATAACTGGAACAAGTATTAAAAAACGTGAAGGATTTAAAAGAATGATAGATGATGCCATGAATGGCAAAATCGATTTAATTCTTACAAAGTCAGTTTCACGTTTTGCAAGAAACACCGTTGATTCACTGGTTAATGTTCGAAAATTAAGAGAGAAGGGAGTAGAGGTTTACTTTGAAAAGGAAAATATCTATACCTTAGATACAAAAGGTGAGCTACTTCTTACAATTTTATCAAGTTTGGCAGAAAGCGAATCTGTATCGATTTCACAAAATACCACTTGGGGGCAACGCAAAAGATTTGCAGATGGTAAGGTAAGCTTTGCATATTCCAATTTCTTGGGATATGACATGGGGCAGGATGGCAAGCTTCATATTAATGAAGAACAGGCAAAAGTAGTTAAAAGAATTTACGAAGAATACCTTCTTGGGTATACACCTTCATATATTGCAAAAAGATTGACTGCTGATAACATTCCTACTCCGCAGCGTAAGAAGGTTTGGTATCAGGGCGTAATTGACAGCATTCTTACAAATGAAAAATATATCGGTGACAGTATCCTTCAAAAGACTTTCTCAACAGATGTATTGACAAAGAAAAGAAAAAAGAATGAGGGTGAGCTGCCTCAGTACTATATTGAAAATAACCATCCAGCAATAATCACAGATGAGATATTCGAAATGGTTAAAGAGGAAATGGCTAGAAGAAAGTCTGCAGGTCTTATGACTAATGTATCCTGTTTTTCTGGCCGAATATTATGCGGTGACTGCGGAGGTTATTTTGGTAGAAAAGTATGGCATTCAAATCAGCCTAACAGAACAATAGTGTGGCAATGCAATAAAAAGTTTAACAATCCTGACGCTTGTGGAACTACATCAATAAAAGAAAAAGCGATTGAAGAGGCGTTTGTAAGAGCATTCAATGAAATGTTTTCTAGGAAAGATGAAATTATCGAAAACTATAAACTATGTATTGATGTAATTTGCGATGATTCAAAATTCCAAGAAAGGAAAAATGAATTAGATAAAGATTTGGAAGAAAAGACCATTGTCATTAAAGATTTCTTACTTAAGTGTTCTAAAACTGAAGAGAATATTGAAGAGTCAAATGCAAGATATGACGTGCTTATAAAAGAATTTGAAGCATTGAATGCAGAAAGACAAAAGTGTCTAGACATGATTTCATCTCTTGCAGCTAAGAGAGTAAAAATTAATAGCTTCTTAAATATTCTAAACAGTACAGAAGGAGTTATTAATTCATTCAATGAGGTGTTATTTCAAAAGTCAGTTAATCATATGGTTATTAATCATGATTTAACAATTGATGTAATATGGCGTGATGAATCTAAAACAACAACTTATATAGAAAGAGGTGTTAAAGAAGTTAAGAAATCTGCTCCTAGAATAAAGCGAGAAAAAGTCCTAAGTGATCACACATGCTTGTGTTGTGGTAAGCAGCTATACATTACTCCTGGTAAGGTTCAAAGAATATTCTGCAGCAAGAAATGCGGTGAAACTTATAGAAGAGCAAAAGCTAAAGAAGCACGACTTGAAAACAATACGATTAGTCATGTATGAGCAAATTAAGGCATTAAAGATTAGAGTCATTAATTTGGCTCTTTTTTTTGTTCAAACTAGGGGTGCTAGTAGATTACACGATTATGGATATGGGTGCTAGTAAATTGATACGATTACTATCGATGGTGCTAGTGAGTATCAAACTTTTAACCTATGGGCATAATAGTAGAATAGGTCTGATACAATGCTATCAGGCTTTTTTGTTGCATAAATAGCAGAATTTACGTTTAAAATGCGATATTTTGCTTTGAAAATTGAATTTTATTAGTTTTACAAGCTGTTAGTAGACTTCATTTAGAGGTTCTATTGACAGCTTTTTATTTTGCTTTTACACGATTTAACCTCAAGGGTGCTAAAATTCTACACGATTTAACACGATTTGAATTTTGAGACAATTTTGAGAAAAATCCAACCTCCATATAGATAAAAAGGCAAAAAAATGTTATAATTTCTACAAGATTATAGAAAATGTGGATGATGAGTTATTGATTAATAATGGCCCAGTTAATTTTATTGCTTTTATAGCATAATAAGTTGGAGGTTTTTGAATATGAGCAAAATTGTGATTGATTTACAAAAGGACATTTTGAATAGCGAAATTGACATACTTAGTATATTAAGAAAAGCCAAGATAATAGCTTCAAAGTTAAATTTAGTAGATTTTGAAAACTGGATTAACAATGAATTGAACGGCTATGAAAATTATGAAAGCATACCAGAATATAGAACTGTATATGGAGAATTAAAAGCAAACAATCCTTATCATGGGCTAATTCCTATTATTATGTCATCAGATTTGTTGAGTCAAATAAACTCAAGAAAATTATTTGATCCAATATCAGAAATTGTTAGCCTTGCTAATAGCAATCAATCGATAACATACGTCTTACCAAAAGAAGCTTCAGATTTATTGTGTTCAAATAGTGGAGTAAATTACCAATGCTATTTTATTGTTGCCGCTAGTCAATTAACTAGAATAATTGAAAGTGTAAAAAATAATTTGTTGGAATGGTGTCTAAGACTAGAAAAAGACGGAATCGTTGGCGATGATTTTGAATTTAGTGATGTTGAAATAAATAAAGCAAAAGAAATTCAACAGGTTTTTTATAATAGTAATATTATAAATGGAAACGTTAATAACTCTCAAATGTCTTCTGGAAATAACACCACTAATTCATTTAATCTAAATAATGTTGATGAACTAATACAGAAAGTAAAAAACTCAATATTAGAAGAAGAAATACTTAAATTGGATAAAGAAGAAGCTCTCGAAATTATAGATGACATTGAAAAAGCAATAAAAGAAAAAAAGAAGACCAGTGTTATCAAATCTGCGTTGAATGGTTTAAAGGATTTTTTAATTAACGTAGGTGCATCAGTAAGTGCAGCTATAATTACTTCATATATAAAATAGAAATTATTTTGTACTTTAAGTATTAAATTGAGAAAAAAAACTAATTCGATGGACCAATTCGATGGACTAATTGCGACTCCTATGTTATAATAAATTGACAATAGTGAGGTAATGATATATGGCATTTAAGATTAATAATAGAAGATATACAGGAAGTAAATATAAAATCACTGAATGGATTGATAAAATTATTAGTGAAGAGTGTCACGATTGTAAATCATTTTGTGATTTGTTTGCAGGAACTGGTGTAGTAACAGATTCAGTTTTCAATAAATTTAATGAATTTTATATTAATGATTTTTTATATTCAAATCAAATTATTTATAAGGCATTTTTTGGAAAAGAAAACTATGATTTTTCTAAAATTATAAATTTTTATAAATCATATAAAAATCTTGATGCTAATAAATTAGAAGATAATTATGTTTCTTTGAATTATGGTGGAAAGTTTTTTGAATACAATGATGCAAAAAAAATAGGTTATATAAGAGAAGATATAGAAAACAATAGATGTAATTTAAATGATAGAGAATTTTCTATCTTAATTTCATCATTGTTGTATTCCTTAGATAGATGTGCAAATACGGTAGGACATTATGATGCATATTTTAAAAAATCAAATCTTAGGAGCTCATTTGAATTTGAATTAATTAACCCAGTTATAAAAGATGATGCGGATAAAAGAATTATTCATATAAGTAGAGAAGACTCAAATGAACTTGTTAAACATATTAAATCTGATATTGTATATATAGATCCGCCATATTCATCAAGGCAATATAGTCGTTTTTATCATGTTCTTGAAAACATTGTAAAATGGGATAAACCTAAATTATATGGAGTTGCATTAAAGCCAGAACCAGAAAATATGAGTAAATATTGTGGTTCTAAAGCAATAGATTCTTTTAATGAATTGATAGTAGATTTAAATTGTAAATATATAATTGTTTCATACAACAATACTTATGATTCGAAAAGTAAATCATCAAAAAATAAAATGGAACTTAATGATATTTTTAGTGTATTAAAGCAAAAAGGAAATACTAAACAATATGCAATTAATCACCAAGCTTTTAATGCAGGAAAAACAGATTTGAAAAATCATCAAGAAATTCTTTTTGTCACAAAAGTAGGTGTTAACAATGATTAGATCTCCATTTTTTTATGTTGGGGACAAATATAAATTAATGCCGCAATTATCAAATTTTTTTCCAAGTAATATAATTCGATTAATAGAGCCTTTTTCTGGTGGAGGTAGTGTATTTTTAAATACAAAAGCAATTGAGTATTTAGAAAATGATACTGATAAATATATGATAAATTTGCACAAATATTTATTTTCGTTTAAAAATAATAGAAATAAATTTTTTGACAAATTAGAAAAAACAATAATTAAATATGGTTTATCTGCATCGTATTTAGGTATATCGGTAACAGATGATTTAAAAAATAAATATAAAAAAACATACTATGCAGTTTATAACAAAGAAGCATATAAAAAACTTAGAGATGATTTTAATGCAAATAAAAGAAATATGACTTTGTTATACATTCTTTTGATCTATGGATTTAATCATATGTTAAGATTTAATAAAACTGGAGAGTTTAATCTTCCAGTTGGGAATGTTGATTATAATAGGAACGTTGTTAATGCTTTAAATGGGTATTTCGATTTTGTTGACACTCATAATGTTAATTTTTTTAATTTGGATTTTGAAAAATTTATAAAAAAAATTAATTTTAAAGATGGAGATTTTGTGTATTTAGATCCACCATATCTAATATCATCATCTGAATATAATAAATATTGGACAGAAAAAGAAGAATTAAGACTTTTAGCATTATTAGATAATCTTGATAAAAAAGGAATTAAATTTGCATTATCAAATGTGATAGAACATAAGGGAAGAAAAAATACTATTTTAGAAGAATGGGCAAAAAAATATAATCAAATTAAAATTAGTAGTAATTACATTAGTTTTAATGATAATTCAATTAAAGAAACAACAAAGGAGGTATTGATTACTAATTATGGCAAAAGCAATTTCTAAACCACTTTCATTCTCAACAACGATAAGAAATCCTCATAGGATAGCAGATTTTTTATTTTGTTTAAAGCCTTTCAACAATAAAATACTAACTAATAATTTAATTTATGAAATTATAAAAGTTGTTTTAGGTAGAAAAATATATCATACTATGCCAGAAGTAAGAGACCCAGAATTAAATAAAATATTTATTGGAGATGGTGTTTTTTCTGATGAACAATTAGAAAGAATAATTAAATTATCTCCTCAAAAACATAAAGAAGCAGGTTTTGATTATGGCTGGCCATCTAGATTTGATACATGGTATGAGTTACTAAAAGAATTCGGATTTGTGTCATATGTTATGGGACAAAAAATTTGCATTTCTGAATCTGGATTAATGATGGCTAATTCTGTAGTTAAGGCTCCGTCTAATTATAACCAATGGGAGTATGATGAAGATGCAATTCAAACAGCGATGTTAAATTCTATGGTAAAATATCAAATAGATAATCCATTTTGCAAAAATTCTAATCAAAATAATCCATTAGTACTATTACTGAAAACGATAGAAATTTTACATAAAAAAGTAAATTTTAATGGGATTTCAAGAAGTGAAATATCTTTTTTGATTTGTTGGCCAAATAATAATGCAGACGAATTAGCTAAATATATTATATCATTTAGAGAAAAAAGAGGATTTTTAGCAAGCGATGAAGAAGTGTATGATAAATGCTTAAATCTTTTAGGAGTTGGTCATGAAAAAGAAAAAAGATTTAAGATGTCTCAAATAACTGGTGAAGCGGTGGATGAGTATATACGTAAAATGAGATTGACTGGAATTATATCTCTTCGTGGGAATGGTCGTTTTATTGATATAAATGAATTTGAAAGAAATAAAATTAATTATATTTTGGACAAATATGATGTATACGTTGATTATTCATTAAAAACAACGCAAGATTATTTTAAATATATGGGATCTATTGATAAAAATCTTATTTTCAATCCTAAAGAAGAACATCCTGGCATGTATGAGGCAAGAAAACATGCGTTAAAAGTTTATTCAGAATTATATGATGATAATAAATTATTTGATGAATTAGATATTACATGTTCTAAACGAAACTCAACTGATGATATGTTAAAACTTATTGATAAACCTACTAGATTTGAATTTTTAATTAGTGTTTTATTATGTAAAAGATTTGGAATAGATGTTGTTTCTCCAAATTATGATGTTGATGACGAAGGATTACCAAAACATACTGCTGGAGGTGGTGAGCCTGATATTGTTTGTCAGGATATTAATACAATTGCATTAATTGAAGTATCTTTAATGCTTGGTAGAAGTGATCAAATTAATAATGAAATTATCCCTATACAACGTCATTTGAGAGAATATAATAATCCACTTAATAAAGATAAAAATGCAATTTTTGTTTCACCTAAAATTCATCAAGATACTGATTTAGCATGTAGATATGCTAGATTATTAGATAAAATTAATATTTTTGCTTATAATCAAACAGCTTTTTCAATTCGTGTAAATGCAACTTCAAGCATAACTGAATTATGTAAAAATATGCAAAAAGATGCTCAATTATTTACTACTAATTAGATAATATTTAATATTATTACAATAAAAAGTGTATTATGAATTAAATGTTTTTTGTAATGTCGTTAGAATTAAAAGACTTAACCCAGAATTGAGTTAAGTCATTTTTTTATTTGAATTTTGAATTTTTAAATAATTGATTTTTATTAATTGATTGATTAGTATCATCGAGCCAATATTCTTTACCATTTCTTGAACCGATTTGTATAAATCCAGCTGATGTGCTTAAACCTGTATTACCTTCTGTTTTAGAATAAAATGTATAATTTTCTTTAAACACAGCCCCATTTTGTGTTTCTTCAATGATCCCATCTTCTAAAAGTTGATCGTATATATCATCAAATGAATGATTTTCATGAGGCAATCGATAGTTTTCAATATCTGACCCTTTTTGCACTTCAACTGCTCCATTATCCAAATAAAATAAAGCTTTTGCTTCAAGGTTGGGATTAGAAGAAAATAAATGTATATGTATTATTTCAAGGTCAGAAGAAGGTACTGCATAATATGGGAACAATGATATGATTTTATTAGTTAAATTAGTTGTTCTATCATCAATTTCCTTTGTAGTCCAGTCTGGCAATTTTAAAATATCTTCATTCAATTTAAGATGACTAGTAGAAGAGAATAATTCAACTTTATATTCCCAGATGTTATTTTGAGCTTTAGAATTGTCTTTTTTTGAAATAAGAGTAAGATTACCAAGTCTATTTCTTTGCATTAAATATTCATCATCAGTTAAATTTAATTTAGTAAGCCATTTTTTACCATCTTGTGGCATCAAATGCTCCACACTGAGTTCTTTTAGGTCAACAGGTGCAGAATTATTGAGGTTTTCAATTTTTTCTAAAACGATTCGTAATTGAGAACGTAAGATGTACATGTTATCCGTCCATAAGTGCTCTCTTAATTCTTTGTCATCAGGAACATACGATGATTTTCCTTTATTTGCATTTATTAAATGCTTTCTTAAGGCAATATCAATATTTGAATAATCAGGCTTACAAGAAGAGAGTGTATCATTTAAAATGGTAGGAAATATTCTTGTAATAGAAGATGTATCTAATGAACACAATGCTCTTCTTATTAAATATGAATTGATAATTTCATAAGATTTGAAAAAACATCATCACTTATTAGTAGATTTTGATTCATTTTATAAAATTCAAGAATAAGAGGTGCTGGCATTTCTGAATCAATTTTTCTATAATCAATCAATTCATTTTTTATTGGATTTTTAAACTTTGTAATATCTAAATAATAAAGGTCGTTGTATCCTTTAGCATAATCTTTTATATCTGAAAGAATATCCTTAGGCGATAATCCGTTTTTTTGCATTTCTTCATAATATTCTTTGAATGTTGAATAAACAGAATTGATATTGCAAAGTCGTTTATATTTAATTGCTAAATAGATTCTGAAGAAACCTTCTAGCTTTTTGGCATTGTTATTTAAACTTTTTTCTATTTCATTCCAATAATTTTTATAATATATTTCTTGATCATCACTTGGAATTGTCATTAGAATATAATTTCTAATTAAATCTGATGCAGTTAATTTAGCTCCTGTTGAGTTAATGCTTTCGAATATTTTTTGAGCGTTATCATTTGAAGAAAGTGGAACACACACTAAGTATAGGTTGTCCATTGCCATTAGTATTTGATTAAAAGAAAAACCATTTTTATTTAAGTCATTTATTCTATCCTTAGCATAAATATAATTTTTGTATATGTTTGAATCAGTATTTTTAATATTATTTAAATCTTTATTTATTATTTGCTGATAAACATCATCATCATTAACCAATGGTTTTAGTTTGAATTTTAGTTTATCTTGCACAAATTGATTATTTAGATATTGATTCTCTAATTGTGAAGCTAAATTAATATTGTCAGGGTCTTTTGTTTCATTTAATAAATCTCTTATTGCATATAACATGAGAAAAGTAGTGGTTAATCTTTGCTGGCCATCTATTACTGAAAATTCTCTTGAAAAAGAATCTAATGGTGTATCTAAATAAATCATAATACCTAAAAAATGTTTATCATATTTATTTTCTAATACTGCACAAAGGTCGTCGATATACTGTTTCACTTCCTTATTTGCTGTCCATGTGTAATTTCTTTGATATACAGGAATTACAAATTGACTTCCTACACTATTTCTTAATAATTCTAATAGACCTGTTCGTCTTGGTGGTTGATTTGTCATTTTTACTGCTCCTTATTTATTATTCTGGAATGTACTCCATAATATCCTTAAAATCACAATTTAGGGCTTTACAAATTTTACATAAAGCATCAGTAGTTACATTTTCACATTTTGTGATTTTAGCCATAGTAGAAGTACTTATTCCAGAAAGATTTATTAATTCTTTTTTGTTTAAATTCTTATCAATTAGTAATTTCCATAATTTGTTATAACTAATCATTTTTTTCATTTCCTTTTAGAGTAAATTGGAAACCATATAGTTCATTTCCGCCTGAAGATAATTTAAGAACTTCATCCTTTCTTATTATTTTAACAGTTTCATCAGTATATGATGTATCTTTATCAATTGAAATGAAAACTTGTTTTTCTAAGTTATCATAAATTTCAAATATTTTTTCAATACTTTCATTTGATATTTGCTTTAGTACTACAGAATCATGAATTAAAATAGGTAAAGATGTGGTTAGTAAGGTGGCTATATCCATTACTACTAATCCTTTATATGTAGTTCCAGTTCCGTCATCGTTTGGTGTATAAAATGAATATCTTTTTGATGTTTCAATATGAAATTCAGGAGTATTAACATTTAATCCAAATATTTTACTATTTATTTCACTCATTTCAGGATTAATAATTCCTTCAAGTTTTTTTGATTGTTCCATTGTATCACTTGATAGTTTTTCAGCTGTTTCTTTTGATTCTTTTATTAATTCGTTTTGTTTTTCAAATTTTTCATTTTCAAGTTTTAATTGATTTATTTCCTTATCTATTCCTGAATATGTATCTAATGTAACTTTTGAAACATTTTTTACAGAAGAAATCTCTGCAATTTTTTGCTCAATTGTATTAATTTGCTCATTTAATAAATTTATTAAATTCCATGTCTTTTTCTCACTCTCAGCAATTTGTCTATTCATAATAGAAGAAATTTCTTTATGGTAATCTTCAACATCAGTTATTCTTTTTAGTTGAATATTTGGAAAGAAATATTGCAATTCTTCAAAGTCTTTTGAAATAACTTCTTTGTTATCATTTTTATCTTTTTTTAAGATATCAATTTTATTATAAAGTTTACCTCTTTGTCTTTTAAATACAGATAAATCAGCTTTTAGTTTGCTAATAGCATCAGCTTGAGAAGAAGACAATTCAAGAAGTCCTTTTTCACTTTTGTTAGCTAAGTCCTCTTTTTGTTGTTCTAATTCAGCAATACGTTTTAAATTATTGTCTCTTTTTGTTTTTGTGATTTTTGGAATGAAATCATATTTTTGAGCATCGCTGAAAGCAGTCTTTTTTTCTGAGGCTAACTTTGCATCTTTTTCAGAATCAATAATTGGATCAAATAAATTATATAATTTTAGAAGTTTTATAATTGAGTCACCATCTGATTGACCATTAAAATATCGTAATGGGTGAATTGCATCAAGATTTTCTCTATTTGCTATTCTTGAATACAATGAAACGGTGTCTCGAAATGATAAAAGTGTAGCATTATTGTATTGGTCATTAAGCCATTTGTTAAATTCATCAAGTGACCATTTTTCATCTGTTTTTTCATAGGCTGAGTTACAAATATTGACAATTGTAGGATTTCCTGTATTCCTTGAAAAATAAAATGGAGTGGCAGAAGAATCAAATTTAAATGCAAAATTAATATCATGTATTCCAACATTGTTTTTTACATTTTCTAATTTGGCATATCCTTTACCACCAAAACAGAAATCTATGGCCATCATAAAAGTTGATTTACCAATCGAGTTTGTACCTGTTACAGAACCATTAATTACATTTAATCCTTTTTTAAATTTTATAGTTGGTCTTATTGGGCCATCCTTAGCTTCAGTTCTAAAAACATCAGATTGTATTTCTATTAACATAATGTAATACCTCCTTATTAAGTGTAACTACTTCAAGTGCGTATAAACAATCTAATGCATCAATATATTCGTTGACAGTCATTTTAACTGGTAATGAATTATAAAGAGTATAAACTGTATAATCTTTCTCTTGTAAAATTTGAATTATTGGAACTAATTTTGATAATACGCTTTGGTTGAATGGCGTAACTTTATTTGGAAATTTCATCGAATACCTCACAACTCTGTACAAAGTACGAAACTATAATATGGGCTGCTTGATAGTAAGAAGCAGGAAGAAGATGCTCTTTCATTATCCAGTCCGTTAATTGTTTGAAAATCTCAAATTGGTCATATCCCTCTTGATCTAGTTTTAAGAAGGCGGATTTAATTTCTGATGCGATTGTTCTAAATGAACTCTTAACTGCATCTAATTGAGAAATATGTTCTTTAATAAACCAATAAAAAACATCGTTATCGTCTTTAATAGCTTTAGTTAATAAATAATTTTCTTTTTTGATTTTATTACAAGGTTCTAATGGTTTCATTCTAAAATTATCAAGTAATCCATCTTCAGGGTTAGTATTAGATAAACATTTTAAAATATATACTATTTGATCTTCTAATGGGAAGTTTGATATTTTTGAATTTGAATTAAATATTGATTGATGTTTTAATCTTAATAAGCGTTCATAAGTAGCAGAATCAGGACTATAAATATAATTACTGCTGCAATTGTCACATAGACATATTTTATTCATTGAATCATCTGGTTCGTCAGGCTTAGGTTTTATTTCATCAAAATCATCCTTTAAATTGTTATCTAAAAATTCAGGATAGATTCTTGTAATAGAATACCGATATATTGTTTTATTTTTCTTTGATTCTATTAATGACTTATGACAAAGAGGACAAATTTGATCTACATCAGCTAATAATTGAATTGTATCTTTATCAAGTGGTTCTGGTCCATCCTTATTTTCTTTTGTTATAGCGTAAATAAAAATTTCAAATAAATACTTTCCTTTATCGCCATTTTCTATGATTTTATGGAGACTGGCTTTTTTCTTTGGTGAAATAGAATCGTCATTTGATATTAAATTTGCAACGTTAAAGTAAAAATCATCTTCACTAGCTGGGTTAATATCTTTAGCTATAACATTTTTGAAATGATCTAAGCATGCTTTCTTATAGATAGATGTAGAAAGTGCATCACTAATTTGCTTAGGAATATTACGAGATCTTGTCCATAATGCACTTAGATATTTCTTTCCTGATTATCCCTCAAATTTTTTATATTCTGATTCTGGTAAAATTTCTATCAAAATATCTCTTGCTAAATTTTCAGCTTCAATATCATTAACGTAATGTTTTTTTATTAGCTGAAGAAATGTTGCATAACAAAGATTAACCAAACTAACCGCCTCCGTACGTTTTTGTAGATTTCATATAGACCGAGTGTAGACTTAGATATCGGCATGAATATCGACGATAAAACACTTCAATGTTATAATAAATATGTAATCAATAAGTGGTGTTGTATGACCATTTAATATATTGATTATACCATATAATGCTAAATTTTACCATTTTTCTCAAATTAAAAGTTTGAGATAAGTGTATTAGCATTAGTCAGATATGCAAATATATCTGAAATTAAATAAAGCAGTTGGCTAAGCGAAGTAAACTGCACGACAAAATGTAGATTTCTAATAATCTTCATGGTTGTTTGTGCCGCTCCGCATAGCCATTTTTTTATTTTGTAAACCTCCATTTTGTCGAATCAAATCGCAGAATGGAGGATTTTTATTTTGAAAACAAGAAAAACATTTACAAATCAAAGACAGACTTACACTTATCATTTTGATAACGGAGATAAGGTAATTATTGAGCCAGGTAAGTCAACAACAATTTATGCATCAGGAGGTAGTACGGTAGTAATCGATGAAACTATCACTGATGTAACAATCAAAAAGCTTCATTTAAGTGATGATGCAGAAGTAAGGTCAAACCTTAAATACATCAATTGTGAAGATGAAAAAAACAGAAGAAAACGAATCGAAAACAAAAAGCAATGGGCTAAGGACCATCCAGAACAACCACAGGAATTAAATCCATACAATCATCCTGAAAGAATTTTAAGTTTGGATTTCTTTGGCTCAAATGGTGATGAAGATTCGGATAAATCACGTTTGCAATATCAAATTGCAAAAGAAGCTGATAGCGATAATTGGTTAAAAGAAAAAGTAGTGGAAGTTAGGGATTTTGTAGCTACCTTACCAAAAACAATGCAACAAACATATGATCTTATATTTGTTAAAGGTTATAAGCAATGTGAAATGTGTAAGATGCTTGGGCTAACAAAAGGTACTGTATCTGAGCGAGTGAAAACTTTAGAGAAAAAGATCAAAGAAAAATTTTGCTAACCCTAACTTTTTATTGGTTGTTCGGCCTTAGACCCAGAAGGATAAAGTACATAAGCCTTCTAGAAAGTTTGAGGTAATTTATGAGAACGAAAACTCATAACATCCGCATTAATGTGGCGGAACAATCTGGTGGAAACACTAATGTGCTTGAGAGCGTGACTGAGTCTATTCCTAAGAAACTATTTAACAAATTATTTAATAGTAAAAGAAAAGTCTTGATCATTGCTCCTAGCGATTCTGTAACAGGAATTGAAATTTTTGAAAAGGGAGGTAATCAAAATGCCAGCACCAACAGGTCATAGCAAATACTCACCTAGTAAAAGTAAAACTTGGCTTCAATGTTACTTATCTCTCAAATTCAATGAAGTAGGAACTGATGAACCAAATGAAAGAGCTATTTATGGAACTGAATGCCATAACATAGGAGCGGCTCTTATATGTAAGTCCTTAAAATTAACTGATTATGAAGATGCCAGAACAATTGATGACATTATTAAAGAATCAACCATGTTTGATGAAGAAATGATGTCTATTGCAAATGGCTATGCTGATTATGTCGTTAACCTTTATGAATTTGAAAAGAAAAGAATCGGACATGATCCTTTTGTAGTTGTAGAACAACATCTAGATATGGATTTTGATTCTGATGCTGGTGGAACTTTGGATTGTGGAATCATTGCAGGTGATACCTTAACCGTAGTTGATTTAAAAACTGGAAGGGTCCCTGTGTATGCTTACGATTTCCAAATGAATTTATTTAATCCACAGCTTGGTTTATATGCTTTATATTTTTACAAAACGTTCAAGGATATTTATCCTGAGGTTAATAAGATAAGGCTTTGTATTTATCAGCCAGTTATTAATAACACTAATGAATTCGAGATGTCTCTTGAAGAATTATTAAATTTTGAAAAAGACATTTTAATTCCAGCAGTAGCTAAAACAAAAGAACTTAATCCTGAAGCTCATCCAGGAGATTATTGTAAATATTGTGCTGGTGCAGCCTTATGCAATAAAAGGTCAGAATTATTAAATCAAATAGATACTTCAAAAGAAAAATTAACTGATGAAGAAATAGAAAAGCTACTACCTAATTTGGATTTGATTATTCAATATTGTACTGATTTAAAGGATTTTGCACTTAAAAAAGCTCTTAATGGTCATAAATGGTCAGGTTTAAAACTTGTTAGAGGTAAAGGCTCAAGAAAGATAATTAATGAAGCTGCAGTTATTAAGGTTTGTGAAGAAGTTGGTGTTGATCCTTATGCTAATAAAAAGTTGGCAGGAATTACCGAGTTAAATAAAAGACTTGGTAAGGAAAAGAATAAGATTACATCTTATTTAGAAATGCAAGAAGGAGCTATTTCATTAGTTCCTGATAATGATCCAAGAGAAGAAATTAATGTAACTAAGGAGGAAGAAAAATAATGTTGAATATTGTTACAGGTGTTGAAAAGACACCATTAAAAATTTGTATTTATGGTGCTGAGGGAGTTGGCAAATCTTCCTTAGCATCAAAGATGCCAAATCCACTATTTTTAGATACTGAAGGTGGAACAACAAGGCTTAATGTTCGTCGTATCAAAATAAAAAATTGGGACGAATTACTAAACACAGTTAAGGAAGTTATAGCTCAACCTGAGGTTTGTAAAACTTTAGTTATTGATACAGCAGACTGGGCAGAAAGTATGTGTATTGATTTCATTTGTAATAAATATAGAAAGGCCAATATTGAAGATTTTGGTTTTGGTAAAGGTTACACATATGTTGGTGAGGAATATGGTAATTTTCTAATTTTACTAAATAGTTTAATTGATGTTGGAATTAATCCAGTAATCATAGCTCATGGAAAACCTCGTAAATATGAATTACCAGAAGAACAAGGACAATTCGATAGATGGGAAATGAAACTATCTAAACAAGTAGCACCTTTAATAAAAGAATGGTGCGATATGCTCTTATTCTGTAACTATAAAACTTTCGTAATAACAACTGAAAATAATTCTAAAAAAGCAAGTGGTGGTAAACGAGTGATGTACACAACTCATAATCCTTGTTGGGACGCTAAAAACCGCTTTAATTTGCCTGAAGAGTTAGATTTGGATTATTCTTCGATTTCACATTTATTCGACGACGTTGGGCCAACAAAGCCTGTTGTTGAAGCGGTAAAAGAAGAACCTAAAGAAAGATTACTTGTAAGCAAAATCAATGGAATGATTACTGATGCAAAGGTAAGCATTGAGGATGTTATTAAAGTGGTTGCTTCAAGAGGTCATTATCCTGAAGCTAAATCAATTGATGAATATCCTGATGATTTCTTATCTCGTTGGGTTGTTCCTAATTTTAAGAAGATTGTTGAAATGATTAATGCAAATAAGGAGGCTAAATAATTATGCCAGTAGATCAAAATTTAATGGACTGGAATGATTCAATCGAATCTGATAGGCAAGAATTTATATTACTCGAAGAAGGTGACTACAACTATGTAGTTACCAACTTTGAAAGAGGTCGCTTTCCAGGAGGTCAAAAGATACCTGCCTGCAATAAAGCTACTATAACTGTTCAAGTAGATACTGCAGATGGTGTAGCAAGTATCAAATTTGATTTATTACTTTATCGTTCAGTTGAATGGAAAATATCAGCATTCTTCAGATCTATCGGTCAAAAGAAGCATGGCGAAAAACTTGTTATGAATTGGAATAAGGTTATTGGCTCTGTTGGTCGTGCTCACTTCAAACAAAGAAAATATACCAATCAAGCTGGTGAAGAAAAGGTAATAAATGATTTAGATAAGTTCATCGATTATGATCCTAAGTATTTCTCTATTGATATTGATGACAAGGATCTCCCATTTTAAAGAGGTGATGCCTGATGTTAAGACCATATCAACAAGAAGCAGTTAAGGCTATTCATAAGGAATGGGACGATGGAAGAAAGAATGTTTTATTGGTTCTTCCAACAGGTACAGGAAAGACTGTGTGTTTTTCTCAAGTAATAAAAGATCAAATTAGTGAAGGTTCAAGAGCTTTAATTATTGCTCATCGTGGTGAATTGTTAGAACAGGCAGCGGATAAGTTGAAAAGAAATAATGGCGTTGACTCGGCTTTAGAAAAGGCTGAGTCTTCATCACTAAATTCAATATTCCCTGTAACAGTTGCCTCAGTTCAATCTCTTTCACAAGTCAGTAGATTAAACAAGTTTCCTAAAGATTATTTTAAAACAATTGTCATTGATGAAGCCCATCATGCAATGTCAGATTCTTATCAAAGAGTTTTACAACATTTTGATAGTGCTAAAGTACTAGGAGTAACAGCGACGCCTGATAGAGCTGATCAAAGAAATTTAGGTCAGTTCTTTGAGTGTAAGGCTTATGAATACACAATGAGACAAGCAATAAAGGATGGGTATCTTAGTCCTATAAAAGCTCAGATGATTCCACTTGAATTAAATATTTCTAATGTTGGCTTATCAAATGGTGATTATGCAGTTGGTGAAATTGGTGATGCACTTGAACCTTATTTAAATCAAATCGTTTTAGAAATGCTTAATTATTGTAAGGGTAGAAAGACAGTTGTTTTCTTACCTTTAGTTAAAACTTCACAAAAATTCTGTGAATTACTTAATTTGCATGGCTTAAGAGCAGCTGAAGTAAATGGGAAGAGTAATGACAGGAAAGAAGTATTAGAAGACTTTGAAAAAGGTGAATATGACGTTTTATGTAATTCAATGCTTTTAACAGAAGGTTGGGATTGTCCAGCGGTTGATTGCGTTATTGTTTTAAGGCCTACTCGTGTTCGTTCCTTATATCAACAAATGGTAGGACGAGGTATGAGGCTTAGTCCAGAAACAGGTAAAAAAGAATTATTACTTTTAGATTTTCTATGTATGACTGAACGACATGACCTTTGTAAGCCTTCTGCTTTAATTGCAAAAGATGAAGAAGTGGCGGCTAGAATCGATAAGAAAATGCAAGATAAAGAATCTGGTATTGATTTAATCGAAGCTGAAACTGAGTCCGAATCAGAAATTGTAAAAGAAAGAGAAGAGGCACTTGCTCGTGAACTTGAAGCAATGCGTAAAAAGAAACAAAAGCTAGTGAACCCTATTCAATATGCTTTTTCAATTGCTGCTGACGATTTAGCGGATTATGAACCTACATTTACTTGGGAAATGGCTCCTGCTTCTGATAAACAATTAGAATATTTAGAAAAGCATGGTATTTATCCTGAAAGCGTAACTTGTGCTGGAATGGCTAGTTTATTAATTGAAAAAATTAAAAATAGACAAATTGAAGGATTAGCTACACCAAAGCAAATAAGATTTTTAGAAAGATATGGATTCCTTCATGTTGGACTTTGGACCTTTGAAGCTGCAAGTAAGATGATTACTAGAATTTCAAATAATAACTGGTATTTACCAAGAGGAATAGATCCTAAATCTTATCAACCATAGGAGGATTTTCATGGATAAACAAAATATTTTAGATGCACTTGATTATATAAACCCTTCATCCTTAGATTACACAACTTGGATACAGGTTGGAATGGCTCTCAAGGATGAGGGCTTTTCTTGTAATGTGTGGGACAATTGGTCACGTGCTGATTCAAGATATAGAGATGGGGAATGTGAAAGGAAATGGCAGTCTTTTAATGGTTCATCAACACCAATTACTGGAGCTACTATTATTCAACTTGCTAAAGATAATGGGTATTTATCTCCTCATTTTAATGGTAAGAATATGTGCTTAGATTGGAATGATGAAATTGAATATGATGGGTTAGATAGCCCTAAAAAGAATGAACTTAAACCTTCAGAACAGCTGATAAAGTACTTAGAAACATTATTTGATCCTAGTGATTTTGTTGGTTATGTAACTGATGATGTTTGGAGTGATGGTACTAAATACTATCCTTCAAAAGGGTTTTATGATAGAACCGCTGGCGAACTAATTGAACTTTTGAAAAAGCATCCTGATGATATTGGTGCTGTTTTAGGTGATTGGAAAGAAGAATGTGGTGCTTGGATTAGATTTAATCCTGTTGATGGTGGAGTTAAAAACGAAAACGTCACTAGGTTTAATTATGCCTTAGTTGAATGTTATGAATGTTCACTAGAAGAACAAGAAGCTGCTTATAAGAAGTTCGAACTTCCTATCGCTTGCTTAGTTTATAGTGGTGGTAAATCTCTTCATGCCATAGTTCATGTTGATGCTCATGATTTAATTGAATACAGGAAAAGAGTCGAAACTTTATATGGCTTTTTAGAATCTCATGGACTAAAAATTGATAAGCAAAATAAAAATCCTTCACGCCTTTCAAGAATGCCAGGAGTGACTAGAAATGGGAAAGAGCAAACATTACTGGCTACTAATATTGGTCGTACTTCTTGGAATGATTGGCTTGATTATTTAGAGGGTGAAGAAGATGAGCTTGCTGGCATTGAATATCCCGCCGATTTGATTAATGATAGGCCACTATTAGCACCTGAATTGATTGGTGGTTTACTTCGTAAAGGTCATAAAATGATTATTTCTGGTGCTTCAAAATCAGGTAAATCATTCTTGCTTATTGAGCTTGCTATAGCTATATCAGAAGGCTTAGATTTCTTAAATTTTAAATGCCAGAAAAGCAATGTTTTATATGTAAATTTGGAAATTGATAGACCTTCATGCTTTGATAGAATTTTTAAGATTTATGATGCTTTAGGAATTAAAAATCCTACTAAAGGTGCTTTGTCTGTTTGGAATTTACGTGGACATGCTATGCCCCTTGATAAATTAGTACCAAAACTTGTAAGAAGGACTAAAGGTAAGAAATTTGACTGCATTATCATAGATCCGATTTATAAGGTTATTACTGGTGATGAAAACAATGCCTCAGAAATGGGATACTTTTGTAATCAGTTTGACCGAATAGCGGATGAAACTGGAGCAAGTGTAATTTATGCACATCACCATAGTAAAGGTGCTCAAGGAGGAAAGTCAGCTCAAGATAGAGCCTCAGGTTCTGGTGTGTTTGCTCGTGATCCCGATGCTATTGTTGACCTTATTGAAGTAGAAATACCAGAAGAACAAAAGCCTGAAATATGTGATTCATATACCGATTCTGCTTGGCGTATGCAGTTTGTTACTCGTGATTTTGCTGAACCGCCAACGAGGAATATTTGGTTTAAATATCCGCTTCATTCGATAGATCATACCGATGTAGTAAAGAAGATGTTATCTCGAGGTGATCCTAGGGCTAATTTAAAACAATATAAAGATGGTGCTGTAAAAACAAGCGATGAGAAATTGGACATTATTGAAGATGCTTTTAATATCGTAGCAATGGGCCAAAACGAATGTAAAGTGATGGATGTTGCTGAATATTTAGCTGAAGATAAGGATAAGGTTCAATCAAAACGCAAATGGATTTATAGAGCTGTAAAGGAAATTCCTGACGATTTTATTATCGAAGATGGAGTTATAAAACGTGTCAAAATTGAGGAGGTGAAATAGCCTTCTGGGACACTGGGACATCCGCTTATATATATGTAACAAATGTCACAAGCAAAAATGAACAAAAAAATAAGGACAGAGACGTTTGAAAGAAGAGCACATAACACTGGCTTTAAAATTGCCAGTGCCATGTGTAACTCTTCTTCCAAACTCAAACTAAGCGGAGAGAAAAAAGAAAAAAAGAAGGTGGGACAACATGAAAATGTTTTTACTATTAGATCCGCCAACAACGACGGCTCAAATGAAAAAGATAGGTATCGTACATGGTAAGCCTTACGTGTATACACCTGAAAATGTAAAAAAGGCAAAAGACGAAATTATTAAACACTTAAGACCATTTAAACCTGATGATCCTTTAGATGGACCTCTTGAATTAAAAGTCAGCTGGTACTTTCCAAAAGGAACAAGGCATAAGCATTTTGAATGGCGAGTAACAAAACCTGATACCGATAATTTAGAGAAGATGCTAAAGGATTGTATGACTGAGCTTAATTTCTGGAACGATGATGCTCAAGTGGTATGCGAGTTCGTTGAGAAGGTTTGGTCAGATGAACCTACAGGCATTTCAATTGAAATTAATCAGTTAAATAAATTTAAGGAGGCCAGTTGATATGGATGCTAAAGAATATTTGATGCAGATAAAAAAACTTGAACATAAGATCTACTGTATGAAGCTACGTTCAGAAGAATATGACAGAATGAGTCTTTCTATACCAGGACCTTCTTATGGTGAAAAGATAGGATCTAATCCGAATAGAAATACAGATGCACCTTTCGTTAAATGGATCTATAAGAAAATAGAAATTGATGAGAAAATTAAATCTTTAGAAGAAAAGCTTAAAAATATTAAAAGCCAAGCACTTCTAATAATTGAAGAATTAGAAAATGAGGATTTTAAAACTATTCTTGTTAAACGTTATATCGAAGGTGAAAATTGGGATGTAATTGCCTCAGCAATATTTGTTTCAAAAAGAACTGCAATTAGATGGCATGATGCAGCTTTAGAATTATTGAAGCTAGATAGCCATAATATAGAAAATAATTGATGTCTAGACACTTGTCTTTCTTAAAAGTATTGTGTATAAGACGTCAAAAGACGTGGATGTCTTCCTCTTAGACTTTTGAAGAAGACATGCCGAGACTTTGAAGAAGACAACAAGACTTCCTAGATATTTGGCATATTTGGCCTGTCTTGCAAGAAATACCGCCTAATTCTTCGTGTCTAAAAGGTCTAAGACAACTGTCTCAAAGCATGGTCTTGTGAAGAAGACATGGTTGTCTTTAGATGTCTTGCTTGAAAATATACACAAAAATGATGGAATCTGATAAAAACTAAAATGTTGACACGCTCTGTCACTCAATGTCACTCTCTGTCACATTGTGCCTTTCTTAAAGTGTGCTATAATTATAATAGGCAAAAGCTATAGAAATAGAGGTCAACAGAATAATATCTGCTGGCCTTTTTTCATGCTTAGAAGGAAGAAGGTGATTTCAATGAAACGTAAAGATATTTATGAAACTTGGGAACAAAATGGTGAACTGAATAAAGTATTAGCTTTCATCAAAGAGTGTGCTTCAAATTTAGTAACTCAAAGAGAAATGTGTGAATATCTTGGTATCACTGAAGTTTGCTTCTCAAATTTAAAGAAGAAACATCCTGAGCTACAAAAGATGATGGATGATGCAAAACTTGATTTAAAAAATAAGTTAGTAAATGCAATGGTTAAAAAAGCATTAGGTTTTGAGATTGTTGAAGAAGAACAATTTATCGAAGATGCTGGTAAAGGTGAAAAGCAAAAGAGGAAAATCCATAGAACTAAAAAGCAAGTTCCACCAGATTATAAATCTATTGTTTATTTGTTAACTAAGAAATTCGGTAAAGAGTTTAGTGAGCGATATGAAGAAATAATGCTCGCTGAAAAGAAATTAGAACAAGCTAAGGAGGTCTGGGAAAATGAACAAAATAAACAACAAGCTGAATTTGATTCAGATGAATATTGATGATTTAGTACTTTATGAGAATAATCCTAGAAACAACGATGGAGCAGTAGATGCTGTTGCTGCTTCGATTAATTCATTTGGATTTAAGGTTCCAATCATCATTGATAAAAACAATGTGGTCGTATGTGGCCACACAAGAGTTAAAGCAAGCAAGAAATTAGGAATGACTGAAGTTCCTTGTATTGTAGCTGATGATTTAAATGAAGAACAAATAAAAGCATTTCGTTTAGCTGATAACAAGGTTAGTGAATTAGCTGAATGGAATATGGATAAACTTGCTGAAGAATTAAAGCAAATTGATATGGACATGCTTCAATTTGGATTTGAAGATTTAGAAAACTCACTTGAAAGAGATGTACTTGAAGATGAATTTGATGAAGAGGAAGAATTACCTGTTAATCCCTATTCTAAAAAGGGTGATGTTTTTATCTTAGGTAAACACAGATTAATGTGTGGTGATTCAACAATCAAAGAAGATGTTGATAAATTAACTGATGGAAAGTTAGCTGATATGGTTTTCACTGATCCTCCTTATAACGTTGATTATGAAGGTGGAGTTGATGACAATGGTTCAAAAATGAAAATTCAAAACGATAAACAATCAGATGCTGATTTTAAAGAATTCTTACAAAAGGCATTTGATAACATGGCACTTCATTGTAAAAATGGGGGAGCTATCTATTGTTGCCATGCTGATACTGAAGGTTTAAATTTTAGAACCGCTTTTATTAATGCTGGATTTAAACTTGCTGAGTGTTTAATCTGGGTTAAAAATTCATTAGTGTTAGGACGTCAAGATTATCATTGGCGACATGAGCCGATCCTCTATGGATGGAAAGAAGGAGCTGGTCATTATTTTATCGATGACCGTTCACAAGATACAATTTGGGAATACAACAAGCCGAAGGTTAATGATTTACATCCAACAATGAAGCCACTTGAACTTGTTGGTAGAGCAATTAAGAACTCTAGTAAAAAAGGTGAATTAGTCCTTGACCTATTTGGTGGTTCAGGTTCAACAATGATAGCTTCTGAACAAATTGATAGAAGTGCAATGCTTATGGAATTAGATGAAAAATATGTCGATGTGATAGTTAAGAGATACTTAAGATTCGTTCAAAGTTACGATAACTGCTACCTTTTAAGAAATGGTGAAACTATAGCTCTTAAAGATATCCCTTATTATCACATCGATTTTGAAACAATTTAAATGTATTAAAATTTGAAAATTTAAGTAAAAAATGGAGGAAATTATGAAAATAATTACAAGCGAATGCGTATTTAGAGGACATCCTGATAAAATAGCTGATCAGATTAGTGATCGTATTTTAGATGAGTGTTTGGCTCAAGATAAAAATAGTAGAGTTGCAGTTGAAACATTAATTAAAAATAATCTAATTGTTTTAGCTGGTGAAGTCACTACAAATGCTAATATTTCTTATAAGAACGTTGCTTTGTCAGTTCTTAAAGATTTAGGATATGAAAATCTTGATAATTTTGAATTTATTATTGAAATTTCAAAACAAAGTCCTGATATTGCTTTAGGTGTAAATAAGGACGGAGCTGGTGATCAAGGAATTATGTATGGCTTTGCAACTTCTGAATCAAAAGAACTTATGCCTCTTCCAATAGTTCTAGCTAGAAAAATAGCAATTAAAATGGATGAACTAACTAATCAAATCCCTGAATTATTTGGTTCAGATGGCAAATGCCAAGTATCAATTGCTTATGATGGATTTGATAATCCAGTAAAAGTAACAACAATTATTGTTTCACAACAAACACAGCCAAAAGTTGATAGAGATTTTTACACTTCCTTTATCATAGAAGAATGTTTAAAGAAGGTCATTCCTAGCTGGTTAATTACAGGAGAAACAAAAGTCTTGATTAATCCTACAGGTGAATTTGTAAAAGGTGGAGCTTATGCTGATTCAGGCTTAACTGGAAGAAAAATTATCTGTGATACTTATGGTGGAGTAGGCAGACATGGTGGTGGAGCTTTTTCTGGTAAAGATCCTACGAAGGTTGATAGATGTGCTGCTTATTATGCTAGGTATGTTGCAAAGAATGTAGTTGCTGCTGGGCTTGCAAGAAAATGTGAAGTTCAAGTTGCTTATGCAATTGGTGTAGCCAAACCAGTTGCGGTTAACATTGAAACCTTTGGAACAAGTAAATATACCAATGACCAAATCAAAGAAGCGGTACTTAAATTTTTTTACTTCACACCAAAAGCAATCAGAACTGAAATTCTAAATGATGATATAAGTTATTATGATTTAGCTAAGTACGGTCACATTGGAAGAAGTGATATTCGTGTTCCTTGGGAAAGAACGAATAAGGCATACATTTTAAAAGCCTATTTCAAACAAAAATATGCCAAGCGAGTACGATAAAATAAGGAAGTTCTACAAAAGTGATAATTGGAAAATTGCTAGAGCTATGAAGATAGCTTCAGCTGGTGGTAGATGTGAAAGGTGTGGTGATGTTGGTACTGAAGTGCACCACATCATTCACTTAACTCCTGAAAATGTAGATAATCCTGAAATTAGTATCAACCAAAATAATCTTTTATTGCTTTGTAAAGAATGTCACAACAAGGAACACGAACGCTTTACAGATAAAAAAGAATATAAGTTTGATGAAGATGGTAATATGGTAAAAAAGTAGATTTCATGGTATAATTTTCAAAAAGAAAGTTGGTGAAAATATATATGATTTCTAAAAGAACATATAAAATTTTAAAATATATAGATAAGTTAGGAGATAAAGCTGAAAACGATAAAATAGTTAATAAATTATGTATTCAAAATAAGATATTTGACTTGAATGAATATTGCGAGTATTCAAAAATTGGTTATTTTGAAAAACATTCTCTTAGTTGTTCAATAATTACAATATCATCATTAGCTCGTGCAGAAATGGAATCATATAAAGATGATAAAATGTCAAAAATATTATTACCATCAATTGCAATTGTCATTTCTATTCTATCTTTAGGAGTTGCAATTTGGGCATTGCTTAAATGATGACCTCCCCCAGTCTCAATATCGAGCAGTTGCTAAAGTACCGTTCGGCCCCACCTCAGAAATGCGTGGCCCAGAATTTTTGAAAACTTGAAATTTTGAGAAACTGAATAATAATCAAGGTAAATCTTGGCTTATGTGAAGAGTAGTGTAAAATGCTGCTCTTTTATTTTATTTTCAAGTTGATATTTATTGCTTTTAGAGTGATTAATATAACACGAATAAGGAGGATGTAAACATGGCCGAATTAAAAACTGGATGTTATATCAAAATAAAAAATATGAAAAGTGAACCTGAGTATTCAGGTAAAGTTGGTAAAGTAATCTTAATTGATGATGCAAATCAAATTCATGGAACTTGGGGTGGATGTGCTTTGATACCTGAAGTTGATGAATTTGAAGTTTTACCTGATGAGAGAATTCCTTTATTTGAGATGTGTGAAAAAAATAGAACAGGTCTAAGAGGAATGAATCACCTTGTAGATTATTATGTTAGCTCAGTTGGTATGTCAGAAAAAGAAGCTGTCGATTATGCAATTGGATTATTTCACAATGGTACAATTCAAGAAATTCAGTTCATTGGAAAAGACGGAAAAGAGATATAAAAAAGTATCATAATTAACTTGATATAAGTTCTTCTTAGAGTGATATATATACACAAGGAAAGGGAAAAAGAACCTTTCCAAGGAGGAACAAAAATGTCATTACAAAAATTAAACAAAATCTTAAATAACCTTAAGAAGAAAACAACAAAACTTTATAACGAGTTGAGCCAAAAAACTGATGGAAGATACAAGATTGGAGTTAATGGACTTGGGGTTATTGTATTAGCGGATTTAACAAATATGGAAACCTTAGCTAAGGGTGAAAAAGAATGCCAAGAAGCTATGGAAAAGTTACTTGAAGGAGCTAAATAAAAGGCTCCTTTTTAGGTGATAAAAGCCTCAAAAAAATAGTTAAAAAAAGATACACAATTAACTTGCTATAGTGTCCGTTTAGAGTGATATATATACACGACGAAGGGAAGAAACAACCTTCAAGGAGGACACGAAGATGAAAGAAAAAATTGAAAAGCAAATTGAAGAAATGAAGAAGCAAACAATCGGTGTTGAAATTGAAATGAACAACATCACAAGAATGGATGCAGCAAAGGTGGTCGCAGCATACTTTGGAACAAGACCATGGTACGCAGCAAGAGATTATGGTTACGATGCTTGTGCTTGCAAGGATAGAAAAGATAGAGTTTGGAAGTTCCAAAAGGATGTATCAATTGCAGGACCTGATAGTGAAAAATGCGAAATGGTTACACCAATCTTAACCTACGATGACATTGAGGACTTACAAGAGATTGTTAGAACATTAATAAAAGCTGGAGCAAAAAGCGATGCTTCAAGAGGATGCGGAGTTCACATCCATGTAGGTGCTAACGGACACACATCTAAAACCTTAAGAAACCTAACAAACATTATGGCTTCACACGAAAGCTTAATTATTGAAGCCTTAGGAATTGACAATTTTAGAATTGATAGATACTGCCAAACAGTAGACCATAGATTCTTAAAAGCAGTCAACAAAAAGAAACCTCAAACAATGAGTCAATTTGCAGATGTTTGGTACGAAAGTCAAAATTGCGACTTTGGAAGAACTCAACATTATAATAGCAGCCGCTACCACATCCTAAACTTCCATGCAACATTCACAAAAGGAACAATTGAATTTAGATGCTTCGAATTCAAGAGTCCAAAAGATGGAAAACAAAATGGACTTCACGCAGGACAATTAAAAAGCTACATTCAATTCTGCTTAGCCTTAAGCCAAATGGCAAAAGAGGTAAGCGGAGCTTCATCAAAACCTCAACAAAATGAAAACCCTAAATACGCAATGAGAACATGGTTATTAAGACTTGGCTTCATTGGTGAGGAATTCAAAACAGCAAGAGAAACATTAACGAAAAATTTAAGAGGAGATGCAAGCTTCAGAAGTGGGTTAAGACCTGCTCTTCAAGCTGCAATCTAGGAGGTCAAAACAATGGAAAAAATGTATTACTTAGCTTATGGTTCAAACCTTAATGTTGAACAAATGAAAAAGAGATGTCCTGATGCAGTGGTAGTTGGAACCTCAGTTCTCGATGGCTACCGATTAATGTTTAAAGGAAGTAAGACAGGTTCATACCTTACTATTGAGAAAGCAAAAGGACATCAGGTTCCTTTAGGAGTGTGGGAAGTAAGTAAACGTGACTTGGCAAGACTCGACGTTTACGAGGGCTACCCTGCGTTTTATTATAGGAAACGAGTAAATGTGCCACTCAAAGATAAAAGCGGCACACAGGCCAACGTCGAAGGAATTATCTACATCATGCATGAAGATAGAAAGCTTGGATGTCCAACCAATTATTATTTTGATACCTGCCTTAAAGGGTATAACGACTTTGGTTTTGATATTGAAATCTTGATGGATGCATTTGTTTATAGCGTAGGAGTGGAGGTATTTAAAAATGGAAACTAGAGAGAACTTAATTAAAACTTGTCATTTGTGTGGGATGACTTATAAAGGGCATCCAGCAATTTCAAGAAAGGATAACAGCACACCGATATGTCCTACTTGTGGAACAAGAGAAGCTCTTGAAAGCATGGGAATTTCTAAAGAGGAACAAGATAAAATTATTAATGCAATTCCAATTATGGATGAAGACAAATAAAAACAATTGCCAACAAAAGCCCCACAAACGGCCCACGTTGGCTTTTTTAATCCCTGTTGGTTAATTGCTCGAAGAAGTAATAAAAAGCCAACACAGGCCAAACGTTCGAAGAAAGGAGAAATACTAAATGGACAAGAAAGAGTTAGCAATAAAAGAATATGAAAGATTAAAAAGTTTATTTGCTAATGCAGATGAAGCAAAGGTTAATCTAGTTGATGAGCTTTTAAGAAAGGCTGCTTTTTTGAAAGTAGAACTTGACTCACTTGAAAATGGAATAAGAAGAAATGGTGTCATGCAGTTATCAAATAAAGGTAATGCAAGAATCACATTGTCCTATAAAGCATACCTTCAATCAATTTCTATTTACTCAAATATCATAAAAACACTAAATACCATACTTGGTGGAACTGAAGATGATGGTGATGATTCATTTGATGAGTTCTTAAAGAAAGTGGAGGAAAGATAATGTACACAATTTACTGCAAAATAAATAATGATGGTACGATGACTTCAAAATCTATCTTACCACTTCATGTTGGAACAAAAGGTGATAGAAATTGCACTAAAATTAAATGTGAAATTGGAAACTTGATCGAAGGAAGATATCAATATTTAAAATTCTATCATCCTAAATCAACTGTCCTATTGAGGCTTTCAAATAATGAAGTTGTTATTCCTTCTAATGTTACTTCCATAGCTGGTAAGTGGCTTATTTCATTTATCTCATCAACAAATGCAGTCAACTATTCCAGAGATACATTTGATTATTTGTTTTCAACGATTCCAATTGAAGCTGAAATAAGTAATGGCTTAATGGAAATTAATATTTTAAGTGAAAATGAAAAAAAGATTGAAGAACAACAATCACAAATTCAAAGTATGGAAATTTTAGAGAAAGATTTAATTTCAATGAATTTAAAAAAACTTGTTATTCCTGATTATATTGAATCAGTAGGTGACTATTTCCTCTATAACGGAAAAATGGTTGATGGGGAGATAATGATTGGAAAAAATGTCAAGAAGATTGGCTCCTACACGTTCTACAACTGCGGGATAAAGAAGATAACGTTCGAAAGAGAATCAGGCCTTGAGATGCTCGACATCTATGCATTTAGCAGGATAGAGGCACCAACACTGGATTTGCTGTTTCCAGCATCATTGTCGGACTTTGGGCATTACTGCTTCAAGGGTGCGAATGTCAGGGTGATACGCTTTGATGTGAATTCCAAAATCACGACAATGTATGCAAACTCATTCAACACAGTAAACGCTACTGAGGTTTACCTTCCGGATCATTTGGAGAGATTTGCAGGAAACGGCTATGTCTTCAGGGATTGCACAATAAAGTATCTTTGGATTCCAAACACTATCAAAACGATAATCCCGCAAACAGCCTTCTATAGTATGAAGAATCTCTGGACGATCGAACTCCAAAATGGCTTTGACGTATCCGCAAACTTCGTGACTTGCGTTGACTTGACTAAGCAGGCACTCGTTAACATGTTAACTGCACTAAGTGATAGGACTGGCAAGGATAGCAGAGTACTTGCTATTGGTGAAACAAATTTAAAGAAACTATCCGATTCCGAGAAGGCTATTGCACTCAACAAAAATTGGACTTTGTCATAGGAGGACATTATGGGAAATAAAGAACACAAAGCAAGTAAAGGTAAAATATGGAAATCGAAAATTGATGGAGCGTACTTATCGGATTTGTTAATTTTAGGTAAAGAAGATTCAATCAATAACTACGAAGAGGTTGATCCACCAGTAATAGAAGATGATGAATCATGAATTATTTAAAAGAGTATTATTCTGAAATTCAAAAAGGAAATATCATCATAGGAAATGAACTAAGGGTTGTCTTAGATAGGTTAATAGCAGATTTAGATAATCCTAGATACACCTATGATGAAAAGCCTGGACAAATAAGAATTGATTTCATTGAGACATTCTGTAAACATACTAAGTCACCATTCAATGGCCAACCTTTTATTCTTGAACTATGGGAAAAAGCAATGCTTCAAACTGCCTATGGATTTAAGTTTAAAGATACAGGATTAAGAAGATTTAATGAGGTTATATTACTGATTGCTAGAAAGAATGGTAAGACAACGTTTGTTGCAGGTATTGACCTTGCTGAATTTTTCTTATCTAAAGGTGGAGTTGATATTGTGTGTGCTTCGAACACAAATGATCAGGCTTCGATCCTTTTTGAAGAAATCAATAATATGAGAGAGCAGTCAAAGGCTCTTTCAAAAGCTAATCGAAGCAAGAAAAATATATTCTATATTTATTCACCAAGAAACAAAAATAAGATTAAGAAATTATCTGGTCAGTCACGTAATTTGGATGGATATAACATAGAGGTTGGCTGTATTGATGAGGTGCATCAAATGACTGATTCAAAAGTATATGATGCAATCAAACAATCGCAATCAACTAAAGAAGAACCGCTGATTTTCATTATTACAACAGAAGGTAATGTGGTCGGTGGTTTTTTAGACAAAAAGCTCGAATATTGTAGAAAGATGATAAAGAGTGAAATTACTGATGAGCGTGTGCTTCCTTGGCTTTATACTCAGGATAGTGAAAATGAAATCTATTCAGATAAATCATCATGGCAAAAATCAAATCCATCCCTTGGTAAAGTAAAGACAGTACATTACCTTGAAGATATTATGAACAAAGCTAAAAATGATTTATCAACTAGACTTACAATGCTATGTAAAGATTTCAATATTAAACAGCTTGAATCAGGTACTTGGTTAACCTTTGATGAGCTTAATAATGAAACTAAATTTGATATCGAAGAAATAAGAGATACCTACGCAGTTGCAGGTGTTGATTTATCTGCGACAACCGATTTAACAGCTGCAGTTATTGTAGTAGTTAAAAATGGTAAGAAGTATGTCCTTCCTCATTTCTTTATGCCAAGTGAAGTTTTACAGAAGCGAATTGAAGAAGATAGCGTTCCTTATGATATCTGGGTTAGGAAAGGATTTATAACACTAACTGAAGGAAGTAAAAATGACTTTTCAAAGGTCACAGAATGGTTTTTACACCTTGTTAGAGATTATGAAATAAGACCTTTGTGGGTTGGTTATGATCCATGGAATTCACAATATTGGGTTGATGAAATGGAAGAAGCTGGCTTTACTTTAGAGAAGATAAGACAAGGTGTTTATACATTATCAGAACCAATGAAACAGCTAGAGGCTGACATCAAAAATAAGGATGTTATTTATGATAATAATCCAGTCTTAAAATGGTGCTTAGCTAATACTCAAGCAAAAGTAGATATCAATGGAAACATACAGCCAAGTAAGGTTAATTCAAGGTTTAAACGAATAGATGGTGCAGTTGCATTAATCATCGCTTATGCAGTTTTGAATAGATACATAAAAGAGTATGAAAATATGCAAAGTTAGGAGGAATAGTTGTGGGAATATTCAAAAGAAAAAATAAATCTAATAATCCTGTTACAGGTTTTAAGATGGTTCAAGGACTCGAAGTTCCACTTATTCCTTTTGGTGATAATGTCCTCAAAAGTGATGTTGTCATGATTTGTATCGATAGGATAGCTTCACAATGTGCAAAGCTAAAAGGTAGATACATTAAAGTTGATGAAAATGGAATTCAAACTGAGAAGAATGGACCTATTACCTTTTGCCTTAAAAGGAAACCTAATGAACTTATGACTCCTTACCAGTTTTTATATAAGGTGGTTTCATTATTGCTACTTAATGATAATGCATTTGTGTATCCGCTTTACGATAAAAGTGATCTGACACTCAAAGGCTTGTATCCGATTAATCCGATAATTGTTGAGCCAATTGAGTACGAGGATGGAAACCATACTTATAAGTTTTACTTTGAAGATGGCAGCAATTATGAAATACCTACTGAGAATGTGATTCATTTAAGAAGGTTCTATTATAAAAGTGATTTTTTTGGTGGATCTAATTCTAGTGGTGACCATGAAGCATTGCTTAAGACAGTTAAAACTAATGATGCCTTGCTTCAAGGAGTGAATGCTGCAATTCAAACATCATTTAAAATCAAGGGTATCTTGAAGATAAATGGAATGCTAAAAGAAGCCGATAAAATGAAGCAACTTGATGAATTTCAAAGAGCAATTTTAAAAGCTACTGAAGGTGATAGTTCAATCGTTCCTATGGATACAAAAGCTGAATATGTACCTTTAACAGCAGATCCAAAAGTGGTCGAATCAACTACACTAGATTTCGTTCAAAGCAAGATACTTGATTACTATGGTGTTAGTAAAGCAGTGTTTTCAAATAATTATGATGAAAACGAATATAACTCATTTTATGAGTCAACAATTGAGCCTTTAGCTATTCAACTTAGCGAGGCTTTTTCTTTGGGCTTACTTACCGATAACCAGCTTGAAAGAGGGGAAGAAATTATCTTTTTCTCTGAAAGGTTACAATACGCTTCTTGGAATACAAAAGTAGGAGCTATTGAAAAATTAATGGGACTTGGAATTATGAGCTTAAATGAATCAAGAGCTTTACTTGGACTTGAGCCAATTGAAGGTGGGGATAAGAGACTTCAATCTCTAAATTATGTTGATGCTTCAAAAGCTAATGTTTACCAAGTAGGCGAGAATGAAGGAGGAAATGAAAATGGACAAAACGAAAATTGAAAATAGACTAGCGGATGTCGAGTTCAAGGAATCAGAAAATAACAAAATGGTCCTTGAAGGATATGCACTGGTATTTAATCAGGAGACACTTATTGGTGATGAAGAAAACGGATTTATTGAGTCAATCGATAGAAACGCATTAGCAAATGCCAATTTAAAAGATGTTCCTATGAAATATAACCATAATGATTCATTTTTGATTATTGCAAGAACACGTAATAATTCTTTACAGCTTATGGTTGATGAAATTGGTTTAAAGGTTCGAGCAGAACTCATTGATACAGAATCAAACAAGGATATCTACAAAATGGTTCGAGCAGGACTTTTAGATAAGATGAGCTTCGCATTTACCGTTAGCTCTCAGAAGATTGATCGAAGTGGCAGCATTCCAAAAAGGACTATCACAGGTATTGATAGGCTTTACGATGTGAGTGTTGTCGATTTACCTGCTTATGATCAAACTTCAATAGTTGTCGGTCGCTCCTTAGCTTTGGTGGATACTGAGCTTAAGGCCATGGATATGGAAAAGGCAAAGAAGGAAGCAGAAATCTTAAAATTAAAAATTCATATTAAAACAAATTATTAGGAGGATTAAAAAGATGAATTTAATGGCAAGAATGAGTGAAATTAACTCAAGATTAAATGAAATTAGAAGTGCATCAGAAAAAGAAACTGATGTTGAAAAATTGGCTTCAATGAGTAAGGAATGTGACTCACTTCAAGAAGAAAGAAAACAGCTTGAATCAAAGATGAACATTATGAACAAAAATGAAATGAAGCCTTTTAAAATGGAGGAAAATTCAATGAATAAAGAAATGCTAGAAAAGCGTGGTGTTGATTTAAAGGAAAAGAGAACTATCACTGTATCTAGTGATGAGATTTTACTTCCTAACCATGTCGATAATAACTTAGCACCAGTTCCTTATGCTGAAGTTTCAACTTTAGTAGATAAAGTACATGTTGTTAATTTAGTCGGTGGTGAAACTTATACAAAGAGCTTTGTAAAATCTCATGGTGAAGCAGGCCTTACTGGTGAAGGTGAAGCCTACAATGAAACTGAACCTAAATTTGGTTATTGCACTATCACTAAGGTTAAGGTTACAGCTTATACAGAAATCACTGAAGAACTTGAAAAATTACCTGCAATTCCATACCAAGCAGAAGTTTTAAAGAACATTAATATTTCTTTAAGAAAGAAGATCTCTCAACAAATCTTACATGGCCTTGGAACATCAAATACTTTTACAGGTATTTTTTCTGATAAGGCAGTTGCTTTAGCTGATTCAAAACCACTTGAAATTACTGAAATCACAGATTCGACTCTTGATGACATTGTATTTGCTTATGGTGGTGATGAAGAAGTTGAAGGTGGAGCAGTCTTAATTTTAAACAAAAATGATTTAAGAGCATTTGCTAAATTAAGAACTCCTGAAGGAAGAAAGGTACACACAATTGATTACAAGGCAGGAACTATTGATGGTATTCCTTATATCATTAATTCAAACTGTAAGGCAATTAGTGATCCAAATACTTCAGCAGGAGATTATTGCTTAGCTTATGGAGCATTAACTAATTATGAAGTACCAGTATTCTCAGCAGTTGAGATTGCTAAATCAAGTGATTACAAATTTAAAGATGGCATCATTTGCTATAAATCATCTGTATTCACTGGTGGTAATGTTGTAGGTTTCAATGGCTTCTTAAGAATTAAAAAGAAAACTGCTGAAGTTAAATCTACATCATCAAAGTAGGTTAAACAGATGGTCGTTTAAAGGTTGATGGAGTTTTCTGAAGCTTAACTAAGTAAGAAAGCACAATGAACAGAAATGAGTATAAGTAAAAAGGTACAATGAAATGAAAAGAGTATGAGTATGATGGAACAATGAAAGGAAATTGAGTAAAAGAGTACAATGAAAGAAAAGCGAGTAAAAAAGTACAATGAAATGAACGTGGAGAAAAGGAACAAGGAAACGAATAGGGGTTGACCGCAAGGCTTCCCCGAAAGGAGTACAAAGGTACAATCAAAGTAAGTAAAAGTAAGAAGGAATACTGAAAGTGAGTACGAGTAAAAAGGAATACTGAAAGAAAGTACAAGTAAAATGGTACAAAGAAAAGAAATGAGTAAAAGTAAAATGGAACAATGAACAGAAAAGAGTATAAGTAAAACGGAATAATGAACAGGGATGCGGAATGTATGTAAAGAAAGGACGTTGTGTATGAACATAAGAAATGATGACGATTTCTTAATTGAAATCAAGAAGGCTTTAATGATTCCAGCAATGGAGACATATGCAGATAGCGAGATAAAACTACATATTGAATCGTGTTGTCAATTGCTTATTTCGATAGGCGTTGATAAATCCACAGTACGTAGCGATAATCCTCTTGTTAAAGGATTAATCTTGATATATGTAAAGACATTCTTTGGCTTCAAAAGTGATGGAAGTGTTAAGGAATTACCTTCTAATTTTGAGCTATTGGTCCGCCAACTTGCTCTTAATTCGGAGGAGTCCTAATGTTTCCTAATTCTGCCAATGTAACTCTCTATCTCCTTGCCATCGTTAACAAGTCGGATGCTTTAGGAATAAGGTGTCCGACTATAAATTTTAAAAAAGAAGTAATAGGATGTATGAAATCTATTACTGCTACTGAGTATCAAACAAGCGTTGCCTTGAATGTGAAAAGTGAAATAAAAATAAGCCTACAATGCTTTTTGTATTCTGGTGAAAAGTTTGTTTTATTGAAGGGTGAAATCTATAAAGTAGATAGAACTTATCAAAATGGACAATTTACCGAATTATATTTATCTTTAAGTGATTACAAGAAGGAGGAAATTGAAGATGCCACTATCAATAGATAAAAGTGTTTTAAAGATCTCAGATCTTGTAAATGAATACACTAAAGAGGTTCAAGAAGAAATTGTAGAAAGGCTTAATCATACAGCTGATGAAATATTAGCTTATATTAAATCTAATGCTCCAAAAGGAAATAGCACTAATCACTTAGCTGATTCATTTGTTAAAACTAAAGTTGGAACAGGGGTTAATCAAGTTATTTATATTTCATCGAAAACTAAAAGTAGATTGGTTCATTTAATTGAACTTGGATTCAAACATAGAAGTGGACGTCACGTTGCAGCACAACCTTTTATGAGGCCAGCTTACAGTGAATTTACACCTGAAATGCTTGAAGATATTAAAAAGATTATAAATGGAGGATAGCCTATGACATTAGAAACTATTTATTCCATTCTAGATAAAGTTTTAAAAGACAAAGTATTCTATGCAGTAAATGTTTATGACAATGAAGAAAATGCTCCAATGCCATATATCGTTTACCAAGAAATAACTAAAAAGCCAAAGGGATATCATGACGATGTTCCTATTTTTTATGTTTCAAGCGTTCAGATTACTCTTGTCACAAAGAAAAAAGACCTTACTCTTGAGGTGTCTTTAGAGAAGGCATTATTAAAAAACGGATTAAGTTTCTCGGTTTTAAGTGAAACGCATAATAGTGATAAATCAATAAATCGAGTTTATGAAATTGAAATGGAGGATTTTTAAATGGCAAATAATATTGTAACTTTTGGTCTTAAGAATGTTCATTATTCTAAGGCTACATTTAATCCTGTTGATGGAACTTGGTCGTTTGCTACACCAGTTGCACTTCCAGGAGCACAAGAGTTTTCAAGTGATTTAATTGGTAGCTCAACACAGGTTTATGCCGATGATCAAGTAGTGGCTACATTAATTCAAAATGCAGGTAGAACTCTAATCTTAAAACTCACTGAATTAATTGATGAATTCAAAACTGATATTTTAGGTTATAAGAAACTTGATAATGGAAATCTTGTAGAAATTGTAAATGCTGAAGTAGTTACTTTTGCATTAGGTTTTGAATTACAAGGTGATGCTAAGGCAAGAAGAACTTGGTTTTATTTATGTACTGCCTCACCAATTAATGAAGCAACTAAGAGTAAAGCTGATTCAGTTGAAGCAAACTCAATCTCTTTAACAATTACAGCTAGACCTATTGCTATTGATGCGGATAATTACACAACACATATTACAGTTTCGAAAGGAGACGCAAATTATGCGACATTCTTAAGTGTTGCACCAGTTTTGCCTGTGCTTAAATAATGGATAGTATTATTAAGATTGGAGGCCGTGAATTACCAGTTCATGCCTCATTAAAAACTTTAATCGATTACAAGTCTACCTTTGGTACTGATTTGTTTGAAGATTTAGATAAGATACAAAATATTAAAAGCGATTCTATTGGTAGCTTGTCAGGAGTTATTAATACATCATTCCAAATTATTTATATCTTACATAAGCCTTATGCAAAAGAGAAAACATTTGTAGAGTTTATGGATACTTTTGAGTTTGGAGTGTTCCAAAGCACTGAAGCTATGAATGAATTAACTGGTGTATTTGGCTTACTCTTTCCAGGGACAAAAGAGCAAAGCAAAAGTCCCAGAGAAAGTAAAACGGAAGCATCAAGCGACTAGTAATATCATATTTAATTTATCTCAAATGGGCATCTCACTAACGGATGCCTTTTTGATTGAGATTGATACTTATTTTGAGCTTGTTGATTTGTTTATGGAGTCAATGGGAAGAAGTGAAAGCTCATCAAGAGAGGCGACACAATCTGACATTGACAATTTTTTACTATAGGAGGTTAAGCGAATGGGTGAAACAATAAAAGGTTTAAACATTAAATTAGGACTTGATGCTACTGAACTTAACGAGTCCTTAGGTAAAGTAAGAGCGGAATTAAAAGAACAACAAGCTGACTTAAAAGCTATTAATCAAAGACTTAAATATGACTCTTCAAATATTGATTTATGGAAGAATAAACAAACTAAATTAAATGAGGTTTTAGATTCAACTAAAAAGAAATTAGAACTTCAAAAACAAAAATTAGAAGAAGCTAAGGAAGCAGTCAAAGTTGGTGCAATAAGTGAATCAGAATTTAAGAAACTTAAAAGAGCGGTAGAGTATGCTGAAGCTGATGTTTCAAAGCTAAATACAGAGCTTAACAATACTAGTACTAAAATACTAGAACTTGGTAATGCTAAATGGGATAAGCTAGCAGGAGTTGGTAATAAACTCACAAAGTGTGTAACAGCTCCTATTGTTGCAGCAGGTACAGCCTTATCCGCTCTTTCTTATAAGTCACTTGTTGCATCAGATGACTTAGCTGATACTGCATCTAAAGTGTATCTATCTGCTGAGGCATTCCAGGAGTGGAGCTATGCTGCAGAGATTTTAGCAGTAGATCAAAACCAATTACAAAAAGCATTTGTTAAGGTTAATGCTCTTTTGGGAGACATCGCAAACGGAAGTGCTGATAGTGTTAATGAAAAGCTAAAACTTATCGGATTAACTAGTGAGGATTTAGCAGGGCTTAATACTGATGAGGCTTTCATGAAAATTAGAGATGCTCTATCTTCAGTTGGTGATGAAGCCTCAAGAACAGCGGTAGCTAATGAAATATTTGGTGATAAACTAGGTGCTGAGCTTACTCAGGTAATATCTGCTTCAACAAGTCAAGTAGAAGACCTAAGAAATGAATGTAGAGAACTTGGAATTGTATCAAATGAAGATGCTGAAAAAGCAGGAGAGTTTACTGATGCCATTTCAAGATTAAAACAAGCATTAACAGGTCTTAAAAATGAGCTTGCTCAAGTCTTACTTCCAGTAATGAATAGTCTTGTTGCAATAATCACAAATAAGATCATACCAGCCCTTAAAAGTATGCTTAATTGGTGGAAAAATTTATCAAAAGGTATGAAGGTGTTTATTGGGACGCTACTTGGAATTGTAACGGCAGCAGGGCCAGTCTTAGCTATCATTGGTAAACTGATACCTTTGATTTCAAAAATTAAGGTAGGACTCACTGCTTTAAAAGTGGCAATTACACTAGCTGGTGGAGCAATTAAGGCTTCGACACTTGGTATTGTAGGCCTTATTGCAGTTTTAGCAGTTATATTACTTCAAAATGAGAAGTTTAGAGAGCTGCTTGGAAAGATAATAAATATCATTTCAAAACTACTTAATAAAATAATGGGCTTTATTCAAGAAATCGTTAATTCTTTAATGCCAATTATTAAAACGATAATGGATTTAATAAATAAAGTAATTGATATGTTGGTTGAGGTTATAGATAAAGTATTACCTCCACTTGAATCAATTATTAATGTGGTTATTGGTTTGCTTGAAAAATTAATGCCTTTAATTAAGAGAATTCTTGATGTAATAGCTTCATTAATTGGCAAAGTAGTAGATTTGATTACGACAATATTAGAACCAATCATGGAAGTTCTAGGTGTAGTTATTGACTTAATTGCTGATCTAGTTGATGCGATTTTAGAATTAATAAATGCTGTTTTAGATCCTATCATGGATGTTTTAAACGTCTTAGTTGATATTATCGAAGTAGTCGTTTCTTTAGTTGGTGATGTAGTTAAGATTTTATCTTCAATTTTAATGCCAATCTTAAAAGTCATCGTTACTTTATTACAACCAATTATTAAGGTTTTGAAAATTGTTATTGAGCTTGTTTCAAGCATTATAAAACTACTAGAACCTTTAATTAAGGTATTGCTTACACCTTTAGAATTACAGCTTCAATTAATTAGTTCGGTTTTATCAGCTTTTGAACCAATTTTAGAGACAATAGGGGATGTCATTAAAACAGTTATATCTCCTGCATTAGAACTTTTAAATACATTATTAAAACCTATTTTAGATATTTTAAATTGGATAATTGATGCAATTAAATGGCTTGCAGATAATATATCAAATATCTTTGAAGGAATAAGTGATGGAGTATCTAATTTTGCTGGTGGAATAGTTGATAAAGTATCTGGTGTAGTTGAAAGTATAACTGAAAAATTTAGTGGAATGTTTGGTTGGCTTAAAGATAAATTTAAAGGTTTTACAGGCTTTCTTGGTGAGGTTGGAGAGAACATTGGAAACTTTTTTAAAGGAGCAGTTGATGGTGTAAAAGGAACAATTGAGAAAGCAACTGATGCAATGTCAGGTTGGGCTAAAAAAGCATGGGGTAATGTAAAAGGATGGTTTAGTTCAGTTGGAGATTGGTTTAGTGATACTTTCAATCTTAATGGAAATAAAACATCTAACTATTCAACTACAAATAATAACCAAACAACAAACAATGTAACAGTAAATACTTCATCATCAGAATTCAATGTTGATTCAATAAATAAAGCGTTAGGAGGTGCCTATTTATAATGAGAAAGTTATATCTTGTAAATGAAATAGGCACTACCTATTTTTTTGATTATAGGACATCAACATTGATTTCTAGCATTGGTAATCTTGGAGTTGAAAAGCAAAATACTTATGTAGCTTATTCAAATAGATATACCTGTGTTGAAATTAAAAATCCTCAAACATCTCTTGATTTTGAAGTTGTATTTTTAAATGGTTATAACGGCTATTCAAAGTTCCTTGATTTTATTAGATCTTCTAATGAATTAAGGCTTTTTTATAGTAATGGAAAAGATACAAAATATGCTTATGTTTCATTTAAATCAATAACCAAAACTGAGCTTCAAAGTAATACAATTCAAAGTTTATTATCTTTGGATAAATTGTCTTTATGGCTTAATAAGATTAATTATCAAATATCAGTTAATGAAGATGTAAAAGGCAAAACATTTCCATTTGGTTATCCTCATATTTATAGTTCATCATATAATGGTGAAATTTATGTGAAAAATAATGGAGAAGTAAAAGCACCTTTAAATATCATAATTGCTGGTGCGGTTAATAATCCTAGAGTTGATATTCTTGATGGAGATACGATTATATCTTCATTAAAGATTATGGTTAAATCTGATGATTGCATTATAACTGTTAATTCAGATGAATCAGATCAATTTATAACTATTACTGAAAATGGAGTAACTAAAAATGCTTATCAAATGCAGGATTTTTCATGTGATAATTTTTTATTCATTGATAAGGGTGAAAAGAAGATAAGATTTAGTCCTGGAGTCAACGCTAAAACGACTTGTAATATTCAGCTTCTTGAAGGGTATGGTGGTAACTAATGGAAGTTATATTTTTAGATTATTTAACTTTATCTGTACTTGATTATGGATACGCTAATGATAATTTCACGATTATTATTGATAATGTCATACCTCAAAGTTCATCTTTTGAAATTAATAAAGAAGCGGTTAATGCGAATGTAGGCGATTACCTTATCGTCAAAGATAAGAAGATAAACTACATAGGAATTATCACTTCAATTGATTTAAAAAATCATGTTACAGAGGTTAAAACGAAGGATTTTATATCGATTTTAGATTATAAGATGAAGTTAACATCATATTCTGGTAATCTATCAATTTATCTTTTGAATTTAATAAAAAAGGCTTTTATTTCTAATTCTGATTCGCTTCAAAATATGAGCTATTTAACAATAAGTAGAGATGCTGAAGTAGTAAATGGAGCATTAACATTTGAAGAAGACACAGTAGATTCTATTTCAAGTGTTGTTTCAACTCTAAATAAAGCCTACTCAATTGGATTAGTTTATAGCCTTGTTTATGATAATGGAAAGATATCAGGAATTGACCTTCATATTACAAAATGTAAAAAAGGAGTGACCTTAAAATCTAGTATTGCCTGTATTAGTAATTTAGTGATTACTGATAATAACACGCAAGCAGTAAATAAGTTCACTTTTTATCCTAAAGATTCAAATGTTACATACAAAAATACAATCAATTATTATCTTTTCACTGATGGTACAATTTCAAATCAAAATGATAATACAAAACGTTATAAATCAATTAATTCACTAGCTAAAACTTACTCTGATAGTGATTATAATTCTTTATACACAACTGCTCAAAAAGAGATGTTAACATCATCACTTGAGCATTCAATAACATTCGATTATTTGTTAAATAATAAAATCGCACCTTTGTTTGATGTCTTAAATGTGGGTGATTTTATTGAGTTTATTACACCAAATAAAACCTATCAAACAATGATTACAAAGATCACATTTAAAGGAAACATACACACTGCGAATGTGACTCTTGGTGAATATCGAGTCAGTTTGACAGAAAAAATTAAGCTACTTAGCAAAAAATAAGGAGGTTTTAAGATGGCTTTAGTAAAAATAACATTCGATGGTAGTAGCGTGTCTTCAAAGCAAGATGCTGATATCAATTATCATTTAACTGGTCTAAAAGCTGATGGAGTAATTAGAGGCTTAGGTGGAGAGCTTGCTGTATCAGCTTCTAATAATTACATAACATTTAAAAGTGGCTATGTTCAAATTTATGGAAGAAGATTATATGTTGAAGAAGGTAGTCAGGTTTATATTTCTTTGGATTCTACAAAGTATGGATACGTTATTATTCAGATAAATTTATCCAATAATACGGCAACCTTAACAAAGGTCGAAAGTACATCATTTCCAACACTTACACAGCAAAACCTCCATAATAATGGTACGATTTACCAAATGGCGATAGCAAAATACTCAAAAACAACCACATCATTGACTCTTGATTCAACTTTCAAACCTAACTATATTGAAACACCTTTATCTGTGGCAAGTAGTGGTTATCAAGATGCAGTAAAGTACGTTGATAATCGTTATGGTTTTTATGCAAAGAAGAACTATGGCACTTCAAATAAATGCACAATTTATCTTTATGAGGATGAATATAACACCTATAATTCGACAATTTTCTTTGTGAAATTAAGTGTAGGTATATTGGTTGCAATTCCAGGAAATGGATCGAGTGGAATGTCAAATGTCACAGTTGATTATGTTTATGGTGGTGCAAATCATACTCTTGTACTTGGTGTTTCATCAAGTGAAAAAGCATTGATTTTTACCTGCAATACAACATCTCATTATGTGAAAAAGGTTTACGCATATAGATAGGAGGATTTAGAAATGGAGTTTATTAAAAATGAATTTATAGATGATGAAATACTCTTAATGTATAGATGCGGTTCATATGCTTTTGGAACTTCAAATGAAAATAGTGATGAAGATTACATCGTTGTTTTAAAGAATTTCAAAGGAATGACTCATAGGAATAATGGTAAGAAGGAATACTTCATTTATGGCCTTAGAGCTTGGAAAGGTAAGATGGAATTTAGTGACTCTTACGATGAGTATAATGAAATATTTAATGATGAAATTATGGCATTTCCAGATAATCTTGTGTATATGTCTGAAACTATAAGAGCAGATGTAGAAAAGTATATAAGTGTATTTCCTTCGAAAATAAAGATCTGGTGCAAGAAAATATATTCTTACTATGATTTCTTTTACTCTAATAATTTTATTGAAAAGAACATGTACCACTTAATTAGAATCAGAAGCATTGTTGAAAGATACAAGGCGACTGGTTCTTTTTCTTTAGAACTTTCAAGCGAGGTAAAAGAATGGATAGTAAAGTTTAAAGCTGCTCCAGATAAAAAAAATTATAAAAATGAATTAAAAGCAGCACTAGATTATTTTAAAAAGGAGGCCGAGGCTTAATGGATGCAACAAATATCGTTTTATCAATTATAGGCATTGTAGGAACAATGTCATCTATTCTTTTTGCTTTCCTAGCTTTCCATAGAAACAACAAAGGAGACCATAAACAAGAAGGAAAGAATGAAGGTGTCCTTATTTCTGATGTTGGATATATCAAATCATCAATTGATCGAATTGAAAAAACATTAGACAAGCTAGAAGAAAAATATGACGACTTACATTCAAGAATTATTAAGATTGAACAAAAGGTCGATGACCACATTAAAAATGATTCAATTCATGTGAAAGGAGATAAATAACCATGAACGAAATTTTAATTAATATTATAAGTGTAGTAGTAACATCAATTGTGCTTCCTTTACTTTCAATAGCAGGAGCAAAATTAGTACAATTAATCAATTCTAAAATCAACAATAACAAAGCCGCTAATTTCTTATCTACAGCGACTACGATAATCATTAATGCTGTTAGAACAGTATTTCAAACTTATGTAGAGGCCTTGAAGAAAGAAGATAAGTTTGATGAAGCAAGTCAAAAGCTCGCTTTACTTAAAGCTAGAGATATTGCACTTAATCAAATGACTGACGATGTTAAGAATTACATCACTTCAACTTATGGTGATTTGGATACTTGGATAAACACCAATATTGAAGCAACAATTAATATTTTAAAAAATAAATAATTTAGTCAATGTCAAGACTTGTTATAAACTTTTTTAATGGTAGAATTTTATCTTGTTAAGAGGTGCTTAAGATGTATGATGTTAATGTTTTTGTTTATGGACCTGAAGGTGAAGACCTTAGCTTCAGCAGGATCTGTAACAAGGAAGAGTTAAATGAATTATTGAAGTGTTATGATAAGAACGATTTAAATGTGAAAGAAATTCCAAACGCAAGATTATCTGAAAGTATGGAAACATGCTTTTGTCCATATTGCATGAGAATGGAATTTATAAAAGAAGGAAATGTAATCCGTACTTGCAAAGAGTGTGGAAGAAAATATTTTATTAAATTTTAAAGTATATTGCCTCTGGGTGTGAATCTTGGAGGCATTTTTTTAATGTAGAATACCACCTTCAAAGCATTTAACACAAATAGCAGATATTTATTTTATACAAATATTAATTGGTATTTACAAAAATATTGATTTTATGCTAAAATCAATATAAAAGATATAAAAAACATATTATTATATTTTAATGTATTTTATAAGAGAAAAAAACTTAAAAATTATTAAGTAATTTGGTAGTAAATTATGTAGGGGAGGGAGCACATATGATTTTAAATTTTTGTAGATTATTATATCAAATCTTTTGTACGCTCATCTTAAGCATTTATAGTTTCGCATTATTTAAATAATGTTATATTAAAATATTTAATTAGACGAAAGGAATTTTAATGAAATTATGAAAAAAAAGATTGTGCTTTTCTTTACAATGATACTAGCAATAAGTTTATCGTGTAGTATAACAAATCCAAAAAATATTACTTCTGGTGAAACTACTACAAATTATCAATTACATCAGAAGAAATTGAAAAACATAAATAATAGTTTTGATGTAGAAGGAGATTCAAAGGAATATTTAGAACCTTGTTATGGAGATTATGAAATCATAGAACAACCATATGTTCTTTATTCTGCTGATGCTAAAGAAGACCAATATGAAAATAATAATTCTTTTTCAGAGGCTACTATTATTTCAAATTCTATAAATAATACTAATGATTATACATTCTCAATCTATGCAACGTTACATAGAAATGAATGGTTATGGGGATTAATTAAAAGGGATGTCGATGAAGATTATTTTAGGTTTGATTTAATGGGAAATGCTAAAATAGATATTTCTTTAAAAAATATTCCAGAGAATTGCGATTATGATTTAGATTTGTATGTCCATAATAATAGTAAATATGCTGGCAAAGATAAAGATAGTGTTTCTTTAATTAAACAATCAAGATATGCAAGCAATAGTTCTGAGAGGATTTTTATAGAAGTTGGACCAGGAACTTATTATTTACGTGTGTACCCTTATAATAATACTTTTGATGCAGCTAATAATTATAATTTAACTGGTAAGATAGCTTATACTTCAACTAGCGCAAGTATTTCAGATATGCGTTTTAACAAAGGTGCTAAAGGTGCTGTTTGGGTGTCTGACTATGATCCATTTGGAATTGCACCATTATCAACATTTGGCAATCCAGAAGTTGGTGTAATTGCATATGATATGTCAGGAACATCTATAACCCCAATGAATTTTGAAATGTATAATAATCCTTATTTTTCATACATGGGAAAAGATAAAAGAATAACGCAAGCAGCATTTTATATTTGGGATGATGAGTGGAGACAACAAATTTATGATTTCTTAACTAAATATGAATATGCTCTTGCAAATATTGTTAAAGAAAATATAAAACTAAGAGCTTCAATTGAAAGAAAAATTGAAATTATTAATGGAATATCAACTGTTACAGGAATGATTTTGAGTTTAGTTGATATGAGTACAGGGGCAAGTTTTGCATATACCATTTTTGATACGTTGTTAACTGAAGGTGCTGCTCTAGGTGCACAAATGTTACATCCAGAAGCTTTTGATACTACACAGTTTTATTTATTAGAACATGTAAGATATTTAAAAAATTCTTTTGAACGAACATTAAATCCTACTATTAATGAAGCAATAAAAATAACTAGTTCTTATTCAATTGAAACAGAAGAACCATTCGGATTAGTACAATGGAATTATCATTGTAACTTTACTCCAACATATGATCAAAATGGATATAGTACAATAAGTGATACAATACCTGTTTATACAAATGATACAGTATTTCGTGGAAGTACATATGCATTGAGAAATGAAGGAGACGTAACAACTGCATTAAGCAAAAATGGACAATATTTATCAAACGTAAATACTGGTGGAGATGAAGAATTGTTTTTAGATAATTATTCGGAGGAAGCTAAACAATTACGAAAAGGTGAATATCATTGGTATCATTTTACTGCACCAGAAAATGGTAAATATAACTTTTATTCAATTAATTCAATGGATACTTATGGCGAATTATTTAATGAAATTGTTCCAGCAAGAGAAACGAATGGACGATTAGCTTATGATGATGATCATGGCGAAGGTAGAAATTTTTCTATAGTATATTCAATGTTAAAAGGTCAAACAGTTTATTTAAGAATAAGTGGATATTTTTGGACTGCGGTAGGAAATTATACGCCGATGGTAACATACGATTCTCCGTTAGAGGAAGAAATTCAATCTATTCATCCAGCAGAATTTGGATATAAAAATGAATATGTTGATGAAATTGAAAATACATCAGTGACATTAGAAAATGGATTTTCTTTTAAAACAGAAAGATATAGATGTGGTTATATTAATAAGCAATATTTAGCGTTATCTGCTAAAAGAAATAATGTTGATACTGCTTGGTTAGAACTTGATTTTGAAAAAGCTCTTTATTCTGTGGAATTTTCGTTAGGCTTATGGTCTAATGAAGAATATTTGAATTCTAAAAACTCATATATATTATTTCAATATGCAACCGAAGACGGAAAATGGATTGATGCAATCGATTTTAATTTAGATACTTTGTCAAAAAATAAAGATGAATTAGATTTATTTTCATACTCTTTTAATTCTGATGTTAGAAAAATTAGATTTTTAGTACATACTAATCAAGTTAATTATGAAAAGAATAAAGGAAGAGTAGTTATAGGTGATATCACAGTTACTTGTGCTAAGTAGATTGAGGTTACATTTATTATGAATTATAAAATGACAAGTCAATATAAATGGTTCCATAATCGTTTCCGTTTCCATTTGTTTTGTGCATGTGTATGGTTAGTAATTATTTTTTTGATTTTCTTATTAATAATAGCAGACACTGAAGTTAATCTTAAAGATTTTGCATTTTATTTTCTTATCTATGGATGCGTGATTGTAATTATATTTTGTGGTACAATTATTACGTATTATGGAATAAAACTGATAAATATATCCAAAGATAATTATCAAATAAAAGAAGCTAAAATAGTAAATATTTATGAAATTTCAGCTAGAAAAATTGAATTAACTATTTTGACTGAAACGAATGAGAATAAAGAAATTATTATATATAAAATATTTTTGGATCCAGCAATTTCTTTAAAAAAAGATGAAAAAATAAAAGTTCTTGTAGGAAAATCAAACACTTTGATTTAGAATTTTAAAAAAATTGGAATAGATAATATGTAATTTTTTGAGGCATTAAATTGCCTCTTTTTTTCAATTGATAATAGAAAGAAGGATGATTAAATGAATTCAAAGTTTCAAGCAGGCGATAAAGCGTTCATTATTGAGTCATCCATATTTGTTAAAGAAGTGTATGTAATAAAATCATCTGGAGGATTCTGCTTAGTAAGATATCCAAAAAGTAGTGGTGGTTATCGAGTAAGAGAATCAAGGCTTTTTAGAACTGAAGCTGAAGCACAATTAATAATTGATTCTAACAAAAATAATAAGTAATTAGGACTATTGTGAGACTTAAATGAAACTATTTTAATACTTTAGAAAAAGGTTAAAGTTTTTGTGGAAATTTGCATTTTAAACCACAATATAATAAGTGAAAGGAATGCAAAAATGATATTAGAAAAAGACAACTTACCAAAGTATAAAGGTGGTAGATTCTTCTGGAATAGAAGAAAATTAATGGATGGAACAATTATAACAAGGGTATATGATACTGAGCATGGTTATTGCTTGGTAGTTGATAACCATTGGGATACTGTTATAAGGTTAATTCTTCCAAATAAAAAATCGCTACAAAGGGCCTACAAGGGCTTTTATTCAACAGGCGAAGAACTAATCAAATCAGTTTTTAAAAGCGAACCTGAGACCTACTGTTTTAATCCTGAAAGGGCTGATATGGAACTTGGTGATAAGGTATGGATACTTCTAAAAAATATGAATGAAATCGAATCAACAAGAATTACTTTTCTTGAAGATGGAAGTTTAAAAGATTATGATTCAGGGATTATTTATACGGCTGATGAAATAGCAGTAGTGCAAAGAAGAGTACCTTATGACTTAATTGATGATCCAGATTTTTTGAAATTTTGTGGTAGATAATATGTAATTTTTTAGGCATTTATTTGCCTCTTTTTTTATGTTCAACCAAACTTTTTACGTTTCGTCAAGCCTTAGTCACAGGTAGTAATCAGTCATGAAATTATATTTAAAAGAAAGTACAAAATACTTCGGCAAATTTAATGACTTCTTGCCATCAAAGGACTAGGAGGACATAAGAATATGGACGCTAAGACAAAAAATAAAATTATCAAATTAAATGGTGATGGCCTTGGATATAAAAAGATTGCATCAACTTTAAACATATCAATTGGATCAGTAAGAAATGCACTCGCTGAAAAAGAAGAAACTAATGTATGTAGATATTGTGGCCAAAAATTAATATTGATTCTAGGAAAGAAAAAGAAAACCTTTTGTAATGATTTATGCAGATACCATTATTGGAATGAACGAAAGAAGGTATCTAAATGCTAAATTATGATAACATTAGGAACTATTACAATTCATTAATTATTGTTAAAAGCATGTTGAATCAGCAAATTATTTCAAAAGAAGATGCCATAAAATCTGAGTCTTTTTTAGCTAAGAAATATTGTATCAAACCTGACAGCAGTTATCGTCTAAATGACTTGATAAATGACGATAATAGAGTGATGTATAGTAGCGAAAGGACGTGAATAGATAATGAAAATAGTAACTGAAATTGCTGCTATTGCTCCAATTAAGAAATTAAAAAAGGTTTGTGCTTATGCTCGTGTATCAAAAGATAAAGATGCAATGCTACAATCACTTTCAAGCCAAGTAAGTCATTATAACAAATTGATATCTTCTAATCCTGAATGGCAATTTGCTGGTGTTTATGCTGATGAAGGTATATCAGGAACTAAAGAAGATAGACCTGAATTTTTAAAAATGGTTGAAGATGCTAAAGCAGGGAAAATTGATATGATAATTACTAAATCAATTAGTAGATTTGGAAGAAACACAGAAACAGTAATTAAAACAGTTAGAATGCTTAAGGCCATTAATGTGGATGTATATTTTGAAACACAAAAGATGCATACGTTATCCGAAGAAGGCGAGTTTATGCTTACTGTTCTTGCAAGCTATTATCAAGAGGAAGCAAGGTCAGTAAGTGAAAATATGAAATGGCGTATTAAAAAGGATTTTGAACAAGGAATAGCGTGGGGCGGCAATGATAACTTTGGTTATAAGTTAAATGGTAGAACCTTAGAGATTATTCCTGAACAAGCTAAAATAGTTAAAAGAATTTTTGAAATGTACATTAATGGATTAGGAGTTATGGCAATTGCTAAGGCTTTAAATGAAGAAGGAATTAAGTCAACAATGGGTGGAAAATGGATAAAGAGCAATGTCTTAAGAGTAATTACAAACATTAATTACATAGGAGATAGAGTGTTTCAAACTACATTTAGACCTGATTTTCTAAGTAAGAAAAAGAAAATAAATAAAGGTGAATTGAAACAATATTATGTTGAAGATGACCATGAACCTATCATTGACAAAGAAACTTTTATGAAAGCTCAGTTAATTAAGGAAGAAAGAGCTAAAAGGTTTAAACTTGATGTCAGTAAGAGAAATATTACTTATCCATTTACTCAAAAAATAAGATGCAGTTGCTGCGGTAGCACTTACCAACATAAGACTACCAAATATAATCAATATTGGATTTGTTCTACCTTTAATATGAGAGGTAAGAAGAATTGTATGGATTCTAAACAAATACCTGAAGAAAAGTTATATGAGGCTATTAATAGTTATCTTGGAATTGATGAATTTGATGAAGATTTATTTAATAAGAAAATAGATTATATTGTTGCAAAGCCAGGAAATGTTTTAGAAATTCATTTATTTGATGGAGCAACTGATGAAATTAAATGGACTGATCCAACTAGGAAAGATAGCTGGACTCCTGAAATGAAAGAAAAAGCAAGAACGAGGTCAAAAGAAATAGAAAAAAGTCTAAAAAGAGGAGTTGATGGAAAATGGGTAAAGTCAGAGTAATACCATCCACAATTAATCCTTTAACACATCAAAGTATTGTCTCCAATGTGAAAAGAAAAGTAGCTGCTTATGCACGTGTTTCGACTGATTCAGATGAACAATATACTTCATATGAAGCTCAGGTTAATTATTACACTGGTTATATTCAGTCAAGAGTAGATTGGGAATACATCAATGTTTATGCGGATGAAGGAATATCTGGAACAAATACAAAGAAGCGTGTTCAATTTAATAAAATGATTGAGGATGCACTTGAGGGTAAAATAAACCTCATCATTACAAAGTCAATTTCAAGATTTGCAAGAAATACCCTTGATACCATTTCATATATTAGAAAGTTAAAAGCTGCTGGAGTTGAGGTGTTCTTTGAAAAAGAAAATCTATGGACCTTTGATTCAAAAAGTGAAATGGTTTTATCTATGCTTGCTGCTATTGCACAGGAAGAATCAAGAAGTATTAGTGAGAACGTCAAAATTGGTAAACGCTGGGGTTTTAAAGAAGGTAAAGTATCTATGCCTTATAAGAATTTTCTAGGATATGATAAAGTTGATGGAAAGATAGTAATTAATGAAGAACAAGCAAAAGTAGTTAGGTTGATTTATAGATTATACGCAAGAGAAGGTTATTCAAGAGCGGCTATTGCTGATTATCTTAATGAGATGAAAGCCCCTAAACCTTCTAATCCTGAAGGTAAGTGGTCAATCAATAATATTACAGCTATATTAACAAATGAGAAATACAAAGGCGATGCTTTGCTTCAAAAGGGATACGTTGATAATTATCTTGACCATACTGTTAAGAAAAATAAAGGAGTTCTACCTCAATATTATGTTGAGAATAGTCACCCAGCAATAATTGATAAAGACGAATGGAATATGGTTCAGGAAGAATTAAAGAAAAGGGATAAATTTAGATATGCCTATTCAAAAAATAATCCATTCTCATCAAAATTAATCTGTGGATGCTGTAGCCATTTTTATGGTTTAAAAGTATGGCATTCAAATACGCAATATCGAAAAGAGATAATGCAATGTAATAAAAAATATTCAACGAAAGACGATAAATGTGATACACCATCAGTTCTAAGGGAAGATGTTAATAAAAGATTTATAGAAGCTTATAATGCTATTATGATAAACAAGGAAGAGGTTATTAAGTCTGCAAAAGAATTAATTGGGTTGTTGACTGATACTACTAAAATAGATAAAAGAATAGAAGAATTAAATGGGAATATATCTGATACTAAAACATTGGTTGAAAATTTAATTCACGATAATGCATTAAAAGCTCAAGACCAAGATGCATATATTAAAAAATACAATAGTATGACAGCTCAATATGATATCCTAAAACAGCAATTAGATGAAGCTATCAGTGAACGTGATAGCAGAGAAATAAAAAGTAAATCTATGAATCTATTTATTACTGATATAAAAGAAGCACCAATTATGATAAATGAATTTGATTTAACACTATGGAATATTATGCTTGATGAAGCGATTGTAAATAAGGACGGAAGTATAACTTTTAAATTCAAGAATGGAATGGAATATAAAAACTAAATTAAAAATAACCCATCCAGGCTTATTGCTTGGTTGGGCTTTTTGTCTTTCTTTCAAAATGTTCTATAGGCTTCCATCTTACAAAATTCTCGGTAATTAGTCCTTTATTAAGAAAATGAAAAGTTAATGTGTTTTGAGTAATTTCTGCATAATCAACCAGTACTGGCCATGATGTCTTTTCATATTCACTAATTATAAAATTAGGTTTTTCTTTAAATGCTTTTTTAAGTCTATTTTGTTTTCTTTTACCTTCGATTATTTTCTCGGTAATAGAGCACAAATCATCAAGTACTTCAGGGAACACATCATATAGCTCAAGTGTGGCATCATGAAAGAGGACTTCAAGTTGATCTTGCGTAATGTCACAACTATTTTTGCATTCCTTTGTTTTAGTTAATTTGTTTTCACACTGGTAGAATTTAAATGTTCTAACAAAATAATCTCTTGTTTGTGTTTTAGACTGATACCAACCTCCACAATTAGAACATTTTATCATTAATGAAAATAAGTTATTTTGCCTATTTTCATATCTTTTTGATTTTAAAATTTCTTGAGTAAGTTCCCATGTTACTCTTGGTATTATTGCTTCATGATTGTTTTTTACATAGTATTTAGTTAACTTTCCATCATTTATTACTTGTTTTTTAGTTATGTAATCTTGGACATACCTTTTTTGTAAAATAGCATCTCCACAATATTTTTCATTTGTAAGTATACTATTAACAACATTTCTAGACCATTTTGCATTTTCAAGGCCTGTAGCTGTTGGTACATTATTTTTATCAAGGTAAGCACCTATTTGATTCCTAGCCTTCCTTTCTAAAAACATTTTATAAATTAAACATACTATTTTGGCTTCCTCTTTATCGACTTGAAATGAATATTTACCACAATATTTGTATCCGTAAAAAAAACCAGGAATTTTTACTTTGCCTTCGATGTAAGATTTTCTAATTCCCCATTTTACGTTTTCTGAAATGGATTGTGATTCTTGTTGAGCGAGAGAAGACATTATAGTTAATATAAATTCACTTTTAGTATCAGAAGTATCAATATTTTCTTTTTCAAAAATAATTCTAATACCTTTGGCTTTTAAATCTCTTATTGTTTTTAGTGCATCAACCGTATTACGAGCAAATCTTGAAATTGATTTAACAATAATTAGATCGATTTTACCAGCTAATGCATCATCAACCATTTTGTTAAAACCAGCTCGTCTTTTCATGCCAAGACCTGATATTCCTTCATCATAATAAATACCTGCATTAGTCCAATCTGAATGAGCAGCGAATAACTCATCAAAATATTTTCTTTGGACTGATAAGCTATTAAGTTGTTCATCTGTTTCACTAGATACTCTACAATAAGCAGCAACTTTTATTTTTTCTATTGGAGTAATTTTAGCTTTTTTCTTTTGCTCTTCAGGTGATATTGCAATAATTTTCTTTTTCAAATTTTCACCTCCAAGCAACCAATTAGTGGTTTATATTTTCTAATTAATTTTTTCTTATACATAAGAAGTTCATCTTTTGTTATTTTGCCTTTTTCTAATAAATCATTTAGAAGAAGAACTGCAAGACGATATTTCATCTCGGCTTCAGCTTGTTTCTTTGTCATAATAAAAAGACCTCCTTCGTATGAGATAAGTCACTCTAAAAGAGGCAAATGTCAAGTTAAAATTGAGGGTGCTAAAAGGTGCTAACGAATTACACGATTTAATATAAAGGGTGCTAAAATTTTACACGATTATAAGAAGGGGTGCTAACCTTGTCGAAATGCTGTAAGGTAATACATAATAGTAGAATAGGTCTGATACAATGCTATCAGACTTTTTTGTTGCATAAATAGCAGAATTTACGTTTAAAATGCGATATTTTGCTTTAAAAATAGAATTTTATTAGTTTTACAGGCTATTAGTAGGCTTCATTTAGAGGATCTATTGGCAGCTTTTTATTTTGCTTTTACACGATTTAATCTAAAGGGTGCTAAAATTCTACACGATTTGACTAGGGGTGCTAAAAATTTACACGATTTAACACGATTTGAATTTTGAGACAATTTTGAGAAAAATCCAAGCTCCATATAGATAAAAAGGCAAAAAAATGTTATAATTTCTACAAGAATAAAAAATGTGGATGAGGAGTATTTATGACTTATAAAGAGGCAGTCAAAAAATTAAGACTTAAAATGTTAATGACTCAAGAGGAATTTGCAAAACTTCTAGATGTTTCTTTTGCAACTATAAATAGATGGGAAACTGGTAAATATGTTCCAACTATTAAAGCAAGAAGAAAATTACAACCATATTTTGAAAAATATAATATTGAGGTGGATGAATAATTATGTTACATTTTAACGAAGATACAAGAGTGAAATTTCCAGCTACAATTCAATTTTTAAAACTTGGTTATAATTATCTATCTTTAAAAGGTGCAAAAATTGATTTTGAAACTAAAATATTTGCTGATATATTTAAGTCATCATTAGAAAAAATTAATAACAGAGCAATTGAAGATGATGAAATAATTAATCTTTTAAGTGAGATTAATTTAATGCTTAAAAATAATGATTTGGGAAAAGAATTTTATAATAGGTTAATTTCTGTTGAGCATGAGATTAAATTATTAGATTTAGACAATTACTTAAATAATACATTTACTGTTGTTGATGAACTTCCTTTTAGTGTGAAAGAAGGAACAGAAGAAGGATCATTTAGACCTGATATTAATATTTTAATTAATGGTATTCCTTTGGCATAGAACGTTTCATCAAAGGAAGCATATAATATTTTTAAAAACTTTTC
>OBKS01000036.1_pt1 | contig 135932 bp, 120 predicted proteins | sample 1517381 | NCBI WGS metagenome assembly OBKS01 (sample SAMN04571686, study PRJEB22368) | human gut metagenome | biome: human gut; material: stool | host: Homo sapiens | place: Luxembourg | collected 2012-08-03 | reverse complement strand
GCATAATCGTATCGTGCTGTATGTGATACAACAAAGATACAATTATTTTTAGTTTATGCAACATTTAGATGTTACAATATACAAGTCTTCGATTGGAACAACTTCATTGTCGATGGTGTGGATGAGACGTATGGAGCTAAATTCAAGGATAAGTATGTGACTCGTTGCGAGGACAACGATAGACTCATAAACCCGGTAATCGAAGATGTGCGCCGTTTCTTCAAATATGAACTTAACGGCAATATCTCAGTAGCCTCAGGAGTGAGTCCGTTAGATGCGAAACGAGCAGACTATACAATTAGGGCTTTCAACTTAAATGAGGCCAGCCTTTCTGAAAGGCGGAAAAGTATCATCAATATCGTAATGGATTGTTTCAGAGATCTAACAGACGAATCGATACTCGAAGCCCTTGAATCGGAAGGATTCAAGAGTGTGGTCGAACAATTGTTGGAAGAACGAAAAAAGAGGAGGATTCCAGATGATGACTAAGAAGAGCGAAATGGCCGAATGGATATTGGATTTTTTTAGACGAGCAAAAGTGGATGTCGGCCAAGTTATTCTGATGCGTAACATTCAGAATAAACTTTATGAACTCAATCCTAAGGAACGAGACATGTTTATGACCGTTGCCAACGAACTCATTGACAACGGCTACTTTACATATGAAGACGGCTCTCCTCAATTTTTGCGCTTAACGAGAAAAGGATATGACTATATCTATAATCCCAATGCTAAACTTGACTGCTGCTACGATGTTCAGAAGTTATCGTCGGCTCAGTCTCGATATATAGCAAATTGGCATGATAGTTTTGTGAATTGGGTAAAGGGTGTTTTGGATATTATCGATGTTCTGTCTTCTATGCCAAAAGTAACAGATGAAGACAGGTAAGCGCTCGCTCAATGCAGGATTATCATGAGCGGGCATGATGTGGCCAAAGTGGAAGAGAGTCTGTCAAGAGGAGTAGTTACAGATGATGTTCTCAATGAGATAGAAAATTTGAACAAAAAGCTTGTGGATATAATTGTTGAGCGTGTTAAGTCGAATGATTTGCTTAAAAAGCTTTTGAAGCGCTTGTGCTACCTTATAATCGAACAAGACAAGAGTACTGAAGAAATGAGATTGAGTCTGTTGCGAATCCCCAAGGAGTAGTAACGTGGTATTTACGTAACCTACCATCCTAACGTAATGTCTTCCGCTATTGTATGCGTAAGTGACTATGGACCACTGTGTTTTATTTTTTTAACATGGTATTGGTTTTATGAAATCAAACGAATATGGCACCTCAGCCAGAAAAAAACGAAAGGCTATGTGCAGCAGCGAAGACATGGAGCGTAACCGTCCCCGCAACCCCATCTTGACGTGATTGCAGAAGAGTTATACCTTCGCGCAAAAACGTAAAAGATGAGAAAGAAACAGGAACCAAGTCCGGTCGAGAGACGCGGCCGGAAACCGGTATTCGCCGATGTGGTGTTGTCAGACGCGAATTCAAACGATGCCGGCAAAAGAGGCGGCATCGAATTGCTGTATCCCAATGGAGTGCGAATCTTGTTACCTCAGGGGATGCACGACGCAGAGGAGCTGATGAGTTACGTAAAAGCGTATGGAGAGTGATGGAAAGGATGGTGTGTCAGTTGGGCGGCAGCCTGAAGTACAGGGTGTATTCCCGTCCTGTGGATATGCGGAAATCGTTCAGGGGACTGGCGGGCATCGTCCATTCCGAGATAGGTCGCCAGCTCAGTCCGGAAGATGTGTATGTGTTCGTAGGAAAGAACCGTAGGACCCTTAAGCTTTTGCATCGTGAGGGTCATGGCTGACATTGTATACGAGAAAGTTGGATGGCGTTTGTTTTCCCAAGATTGAGGTTGACAAGGAGAAAAACGAGTGCGTCATATCGTATGCGACGTTCATAAAAATGGCGATCGGAGAGAGGTTGTGGGGAAAAATGGGAGTTTACATTTGTTGGAGTTTGTGAAAATGGTGAGAAATTGAAGGGATTGGCCGCTGCTTCGCTCAGATTGAAAACATTAAACGACAATCCCTAAATACAAGATTATCCCATCCTCATCATCCCAGCCAACTGCACGAAATAATCATTTGACCAAATGTCAAGTTCCTTTGGATTGCGCACGAAAGGCAACACATCTTCTTTCACTTGTTTTATATCGGCTGTAGAGAGACGCTCAATGAGTTTCTCTTGGAATAACTTTGGAGTAATATCCTCATTGTTGAATTGCTTGCACCGTTCTGCTAAATGAGTGAAATCAAGTGGGACATTATGGCGTACATACCATTCAAAATCGTACCAATCACGACCTTTTACTCTGTTCTTCCACGCACGATATACTAATGCGTGCATCTTGCCTGCAAACAAGTCGGGAAGTGTAAGACAACGGGTCATAAATGAATATGGCTGAAGCAATAGCTTCTGTTCCGTCTTGAAGTTCAACGGTGGGCAAGTATCTACTTCTATCTTTATCTTTATAGACTTCTCTGTTTGGAAAGTCACATCATATACATCGGTGTTGTCTTTAAGAAATGCAGATTCGACCTTTCCGAAATTCCTCTTGTCTTTTTTCTTTATTTCAACCTCACGGCCTACCATTGTAAAAGCATCAATGATAGCAGGAAAATATTTTGTGAAATCGAACTTGTCATCTTGTGTAAGCAATGAAAAATCCATATCCTCACTGAAACGCTGCAAGCCATGAAAGATTCTCAAGCAAGTTCCGCCATAGAAAGCTGCCGACTCAAAAAAGCCACCGGCATACAGGCCAGCAAGTATCACTTGTTGGTTTACTTCAAATATGGCGTTTCTTTTCTGTTGCTCTGTTGTTAAATCATAACGGGAGAGCATATTGTCGAATATTTCATTTTTCATCGTCTTAAGAATTTTAAAAGTGTCGAAATTGAATCAGCCTTTTTGCCTACATTAATATATTCTTCAAATATGTTTGCGTCCATATTATAGAACTCATCCATATCCATACGAATATCCTGCTCAAGATATGCCTCTACATCCTTCATGTAACGAAGAATGACTTTTGAGGAATTGGCAATCAAATCACACAATGCCTTTTCCGGTGATGCGATAAGAAAAGCATAATTATCCTTATACATACTCCTTACTCCTATCGGGAATGCCTCTTTTGAGATATGTTTGTAGTCATAATAGCCGACCGGAGTTTGAAAGCTGCGGGAGTGCTTTACCGTCATTGATTGATGAACATATACAGCCTCGGGGATAAGTCCATAATATCGTAGTGCAGTGGACATTGAAATATACGAAGGTGTATAGAGATGATTGGCAATCAACTCACTTGATAGAGTCTTTCCTGAATGTTTGGGATTAGCCACATAAAGTCCCCGCTTCAGTCTGATGATAAATCCTTGCTTCTCAAGCCAAGTTACTTTCTTGTTGGCAGACTTCAGTTCCGGATATGACGATTCAATGATTGAAGTTGTTACTGGAATGGTTCCTATTTCACTTAATTCTATCTTCATGCTGCAAATATAGCAATAATTTGAACAATAAAGGAAATATTACTTCTTTTTCTGTTCAGAATATTACTACTAAGGCAATCTTAGCGACCGCTGTCACATAAGTCAGTTGACAGCCTTTCTTGAGAGCGACATGTCCGCCAGGGTATTCCGCAGACAAATCGGGATGAATGAAAGCTACTTCTATTACTGAGGGGTAGAACTATAAGCTGTTGGGAGACATAATTCTGGAACTTGACGGAGTGAGAGCGGCTGGCTGATTGCGGGTTTTTGCCCCCGTCGTTGGAACCACGTGTGCGGATCGGGCTCTTTTGCCCCCGTCATCCTGTTACGCGTTCTTCTTGGGTGCGATCGTAGGTTTTTGCCCACGGCAGAAGGCGAGGTGAACTCCTAAAACGCACCGTTCGAATTCACGGGGAGGGTGTGTCACGGGGAACGGATGCCGAGGGAAAGGCGAGTGAGCCGGGAAGGTCAAGCCGATATGCAAACATTTGCAAGGGACAAGTACTTCCAACAGGGGTAAAAAGTGGCGAATGGTACTTTTTCAAGTGGACTCAAGATTTAAGAATATTATTATCAATCCTCTAATCGCACTTGGATTGGTAGAAATGACGATACCGGATAAACCGAATAGAGAAGGCAATCATTGACAGAAAAGAAAAAACGGGCAAATATCCGAAGGCGATTGTCCCGGTGGCTCTCTATGGTATGCCGTACAAGATTGACGAGATCATGGCTATTGCCGACAAATACGGTATTCCGATTGTCGAGGATGCAGCTGAGGGCATGGGTTCGCGCTTCAACGGCCAGGTTCTCGGAACTTTCGGCAAGTACGGCGTGCTGTCGTTCAACGGCAACAAGATGATCACGACTTCCGGCGGTGGCGCTCTTGTCTGCCGCAATGCAGAAGACGCCAATGAGGTCATGTGGTATGCGACACAGGCTCGTGATGCCTATCCATACTACCAGCACACTGCCATCGGCTACAACTACCGAATGTCCAATGTCTGTGCGGGTATCGGCCGTGGTCAGATGACTGTCCTCGATGCCCACATCGCTCACCATCGTCATGTGCAGAAGCTTTACGAGGAACTGCTGGCCGATGTCCCGGGCGTGCATATTCATAAGCAGCCTGAGGATCCGCGTTATGATGCGAATTTCTGGCTCTGTGCAGCGACATTGGGCCCTTCCGTTCACGTTCAAGGTCAGGAAAATGCCTACAAGGAGGTCATCAAGACCGCAGTGGGCGGAGCTGCAGGTGTGATTCACGCCGTAGATTGTGCGACGACCGATTGTCAGCCGAACGAAAATGTGGAAGCTCTCCGCGTGTTCATGCTGGCCAAGAAAATCGAGTGCCGTCCAGTCTGGAAGCCAATGCACAAGCAACCGGTCTACGCAGGTGCCACAGCATACACCAACGACGTGGAAACCGCTCTCTTCAAGATAGGCTTCTGTCTCCCTGCCGGCCCATACGTAACCGACGACGATGTCCGCTACATTGTCGATAGCATCAAAGAGGCGATTCGGTAGGGGATGTAACGGCTCAGAGTCCTGTAGACAGTTTCGATTTACCGTAGAATGTATCCAGATGGTCATAGGCTATCTGGATATATTCATTTTTGAAGAGTTTGTTCTTGCGTTCCGGCCACGTTTAGTGATTGCGACACTTTAAAGTGAACTCCAAGCCAATGAGAAATTGTATCTGAGGAAAATGGTCGCACCAATCGTACTACAGCTACTGAAAGATAAAAGTAATACCGATGCTAACCTATCCGAATGGCAAACCTATTATGTCTCCCCGGAAACATGTCTGGATATTAAGAATAGCTTTCTAGATGAAACTGAATAGACTTGATAATACAATGCATTTCGAGGATATCGATATTAATGCAATACGACAAATGCTCTGGAAGAATGAGGAGGACAGGTTGTTTGGCAAGAATGTAACAAAGCAGCAGGATAATCCGGAGTTCCATCCCATCAAGCGAGGCGCGAATGACAAGACTGTGTTTCAGGAAACGGCTAGACATATCGAAGTTAAGTCTTTGACAAATCTATTTTTATCGAAGTTTATTCTGGCGTATTTTGATTTTTATCGATGTTTTCGTATCTTGCACGGTGCAAATACAATGATATGATGACCGTACAACAGATACTTTCAATCCTCTCTTCCCAAAAGGAAGAATTAAAGTCAAATGAACTCGCCTCCTTCGTGAGCCGTTATGAAGAACCGCTTATAAACCTTGATAGCAAGATGGCTCAGGTGGTTATCGGGGTCAGGCGTAGTGGGAAATCGACCATCTGCGAGAAAGTCCTGCGTGAGAAGGTAGGCGATTTTGCGTATGTCAACTTCGACGATGAACGACTGGTCTCTCTGAAGACCGGGGAACTCGACACGCTTCTGGAGGCGCTTTACCGACTAAACGGTGACTTCAAGTATCTGTTCCTGGATGAAATTCAGAACATCGACGGATGGCAGTTGTTTGTCAACCGCCTCCTCCGACAGAAGATACACATCCTTATAACCGGCTCGAACTCTAAGCTCTTGAGCAGCGAACTGATGACGCATCTGACAGGGCGGCATAACCGGATCAACCTGTATCCGTTCTCGTTCTCCGAGTATTGCGGCATTACCGGGGTTGATACCAAGTCTTACTCGACCAAGGCCCGGGCATTACGCAAGAACGCCCTGGAGAAGTATCTGTCGGAAGGAGGTTTCCCTGAGATGATTTCGGAAACAAACCGCGTCGGATACATCAGCGGGCTTCTTGATGCCATTATCAATACAGACATCGCCAAGCGTTTCAAGATCCGGCACAAGGATGTTCTCAGGCGGATGGCAACGTACCTGTCGGACAATTACTGCCGCGAATTCATCGCCAAGAATGTTGCTGCAGAGTTTGGTGTATCCGACCACACTGCCGAGAATTATTACTCCTACCTTAAGCAGGCCTTCCTGCTGATAGGTATCAACAAGTTCTCTTTCAAGAGCAAAGACAGAATCCGGAACGAGAAGGTATATGTTGTTGATACCGCCCTGGCAACCGATAAAGAGGGGACCATCGCCAGTGATAATCTTGGCTGGCGCCTGGAGAACGTTATTTGCGTTGAACTTCTGCGCAGGAGCAAACCTCTTTTCCACGATTTATTCTATTACAAATCTGCCAGTCATGAAGTTGATTTCGTCGTGGCTGACGGAGGAAAACCTGTTGAACTAATCCAGGTGAGCTATGACATTTCATCCTCTAAAACTCGGAATAGGGAATTAAACGGCCTGTTTGTCGGTGCCAAAGATCTCAAGTGTGAGAAGTTGACATTGATTACATTTGACACGGCGGAGACAGTCAGTATGAACGGCCACACCATCGAAATAGTTACGGCAATAGACTGGCTCTGCCAGAGATAGCCAATGTGTAATTGTTTGATAATAAGCCTGTTCGTTTGAAATAATACATTGGATATAATGGAATTAGATCTGAACATATTCTTTGCTTCAGGCGATCTTGAAGGAAAAGTTGTTGATGGCTAGACCGTGGTATCAAAGTTGGCCAGCCCCGACAGGGCGAAACATGAGACCGGAGGAAACATCTCCACTTGCTATAAGGTTGAAAAGGATGGGGAATCCGCTTTTATGAAGGTCTTGGATTACCCGAAAATAATGATGATGAGAGGGGGGGCTTATGACGTGAACTGAAAAAAGAAGACACTATACGAGGAGCAAAAAGAATCAAACATATAGTGAAAAATGGAAAAAAGAATTGGTTAACGGTGTATTGTGGCATTGACAGCGTGCCGGCTTCCCTTGTTTCCCATGAGAGTTGGCAGGGGCTGATTCGGGCGCAAAACCCGGCCGAAGGCCGACCGCCTTTTATTCACGTCTGTACTTATTCCGTATAAGATGGTTTCGTTCACAACGGTAGCGATGTTATTTCATGTTCAAAGGCAAACCTTGCCGGCTGGCCAATATGTGACGGACGAGGATATGAGGTACGTCGTGGATTGCATTCGGGAGGCGATTGTTAAGTAGGGTAGGAGCTGTTTGGCTTGGCACCTTGGTGCTTGGCTTGAGCTACGCATGTGCTCCTTTCATTTAGCTAGCTCACGTTTAGGCTATCGGCTTTAGGCATGGGCGCTTAACTTCGCCCCGTCAGGCAGAGTGGGAGCCCTCTCGATGTACCGTGGTGTCATGCGTCCATATCCTCACACACGATCAACGGAAGCCCTTGAAGGCTTCGCCGCTTATCGCGGCTGTCAGGCCGGGTGTAATTATGCGGAGGCGTTCGAGGTTATACTAAGAAGGCAGTGAGTGTCAAGTGTGAGTTGTGATTTCGTTGAGATAGAGCATGTTTTTTGCGCTAATAACCATTAATGCGCTTTGGAATATCTTTGAAAAAGATTATCTTTGTGAAAGATATTTAAAACTGTATGTTATTCAAGAAGTTTATTGACAGAAAGTCTGATGTTGTGAGGCTAGGGGAGGCATTGAAGAGGCCTGACAGCCAATTCATCGTGGTTTATGGGCGGAGACGAATCGGAAAGTCTTCACTCATAAAAAACGTGATGGACTTAGGCAGGGATTTCTACTTCTTGAGTGATCAGACTTCGGAGCAGAATCAGCGGGTCTTGTTCTCTCGCATAGTGTCCGGGAGTGTGGATGGCTTCGACAAGGTGGTTTATCCTGACTGGGAGACATTATTCCGGGCACTCAACAACCAACTGAAGTCAAGGGTGACAGTCTGCCTCGATGAGTTCCCCTACATGGTCAAAAGTTGTCCTTCATTGCCATCTGTCCTTCAGAAGCTGCTTAATTTCCATATCTTCAAGTTTAATCTTATCTTGTGTGGCTCATCACAGCAAATGATGTGCAGTTGCGTCATGGACAAGAAGTCTCCGTTGTACGGACTTGCTGATGAGATCATAAAGCTCTCCCCGATTCCTGCGAAATTTGTCCCAGAAGCACTGAATTGTGATGCAGTACATGCTGTAAAGGAATATTCCGTCTGGGGAGGAATCCCAAGATATTGGGAACTGCGGAATGACTATCCTGATTGTGAGACGGCGATAAGAAAATTGCTTCTGGACACCCAAGGGATTCTGTTGGAGGAGCCGCAAAGGTTGCTTCGGGATGACATGCGTGACACAGTCCAGTCCATGACTTTGCTATCTATAATCGGAGACGGCGCCAACAGACTGTCCGAGATAGCGTCCCGGGCCGGCAAGCCTGCAAGCGAAATTACAGAGCCACTTAAGAAACTTAGGGATTTAGGCTATGTGCGTCGGGAGATTCCATATGGCGAGAACGAGAAGAATAGCAAGAAGGGGCTTTACTTCATCACGGATCCTTTGTTCCGGTTTCACTTTAGATTTGTCTCCCCGTATGCCTCGTTACTGGAGGTTGGAGCGGAAGAGACTGTTATGTCAATGGTAAAAAAGCAGTTTTCATCCTTTACCAGTGAGTGTTGGGAGTTGATGTGCCGGAAGTATGTGAGTGGAAGGGGCATCGATGGCGTCATTTACAACAAGGCTTCCCGCTGGTGGGGAAAGATATTCACAGACAATGACAAAGATGGGCGAATGGTTGAGCTTGATGTTGTCGCTGAATCATTGGATAGAAAGCACATCCTTGTCGGTGAGTGCAAATGGACCGGAAATGAGGATGCCGCCGCTCTGACCGCCAGACTTCAGGCAATAATTCCTCACCTTCCGTTTCTGAAGAAGGCGCAGGCCGTTCATGTGGTCCTGTTCACCAAAGTGCCGCCTAAGAATGCGGAGGCGGCCAGAGTGTTCCTTCCGGAAGATGTCTTGAAATAACCTTTGTTTGAACCGAGACCTTTTTTGTATCTTTGTGGTGTTGCTAATTGATTAGGAGAAGTGATTATGCTGATAGATTCCACTTTGTTAGACAACCTGACCGAGGAGGCGAGGCGGTCGCCGAGGTTGAGGATGAATTATGATCTGCGGAACTCTTCGGGGGATGGGTCGCAGAGGATGTTGAACGCTATGGAGCCGGGAACGTTGATTCCGGTGCACCGGCACACGAAGTCGTCGGAGACGGTGGTGGTGATCAGGGGGGCGATACGGCAGAATTTCTATGACGATGGCGGGAACGTGACCGAGTCCGTCATCTACAGGGCGGGGGCACCGGTCCCGATCTGCGTTGTCCCTATCAATGCCTGGCACAATTCTGAATCACTGGAGACAGGGACCATCATATTCGAAGCCAAGGACGGAGCGTACGAACCGCTTGGAGATGAGGACATATTGAAAAGATAATGCGGCATGCCGCCGTGTACATAAGGCTATGTCCGGAAGTAGCGGCGACAGCTCAGACATGATTACTCAGAACAATTGAATATGTGGCCTTTCACGAGAAAACGCACCCTTGGCGACATCGGAATATTCAATGGCCTCACTGACTGTCACTCCCACATTCTTCCGGGGGTGGATGACGGGGTGAGGACGATGGAGGAGTCTCTGGCGATACTGGACCGCTACGAAAGATTGGGGATGAAGACCGTTTGGTTGACTCCGCACATCATGGAGGATGTCCCCAACAAGACGGCTGACCTGAAAGAACGCTTCAACCTCCTCTGCCAGAATTACAAAGGAGGATTGCGCCTTCACCTTGGGGCGGAGAATATGATAGACAACCTCTTCGAGGAGCGTATCGCGGCAGGGGATCTGCTGACAATGGGGGAGGGACACGATCATCTTTTGGTGGAGACCTCCTATTTCACGCCGCCTTACGGATTCTATGACACACTCGAGACCATAAAGTCCAAAGGTATGTACCCGATTATAGCCCACCCGGAAAGGTACATCTACATGTCGGAAGATGACTATGCCCGCCTCCGGTCCATGGGGGTTCTCTTCCAGCTGAATCTGTTCTCTCTTGTCGGCCTGTATGGACGGCGGGCAAAGAAAGTGGCCGAGTTGCTGCTGAAAAAAGGTTATTATGATTTCACTGGAACCGACATCCACACGATCCGCATCCTTGACGGCTGTCTGGAGGCTCCGATAACGCCAAAAACATTGAACGGTTTTAAAGATTTGTGATGAAATCGCAAAATGTGTTAAAATCTGAAAGAAATTTTTGAATATTTGAGATTTTTCGTAACTTGTAGCCGAAATAACACAAAAACTATAAACCGCTACGAGTTATGTCAGAGAAGAAACTTCTATTGGGTGACGAGGCCTTGGCCCTGGGAGCGTTGCATGCCGGACTATCCGGCGTGTATGCCTATCCCGGCACGCCTTCGACTGAAATAACTGAATATATCCAGTCCCACCCTCTCACAAAAGAGCGCGGAATCCATTGCGACTGGTCTTCCAACGAGAAGACGGCGATGGAGTCCGCGCTTGGCGTTTCATATTCGGGAAAACGCGCGCTTGTGTGCATGAAGCACGTCGGCATGAATGTCTGCGCCGACGCTTTCGTCAATTCGGCTGTCACCGGGGCCAACGGTGGCCTTGTGGTCGTGGCTTGCGATGACCCGTCCCAGCATTCCTCTCAGAATGAGCAGGATTCAAGGTTCTACGCCGACTTCGCCATGATGCCGTGCTTCGAGCCTTCGAACCAACAGGAGGCCTACGACATGGTGCGCGAGGCGTTCGACTATTCCGAGGCCAATCATATTCCTGTGCTCATGCGCCTTACAACCCGCATGGCGCATTCCAGGGCTGTGGTTGAGGCCGGGGAGATCCGCCGCGAGAACGAGGTTCATTTCCCGGACGAGATTCACGAGAAGAACTGGGTGACCCTGCCGGTCAACGCCAGGAAGCGTATCTGTCAGCTGGCTGACGATGTGTTGTCATTCGAGAACGATTCCGTGGCCTCTTCGGACAATAGTTATGTCGAGGGGCACAACCACAGGATGGGAATCATCGCCTGCGGAATCGCCTGGAACTATCTGATGGAGAGCTTCCCTGACGGATGCCCGTATCCGACTTTGAAGGTGACCCGCTATCCGTTCCCTAAGGCTTTGGCAAGGGAGATGGCAGCCACGTGCGACGCCATCCTTGTGCTTGAGGAGGGACAGCCTCTCATCGAGGAGAAGCTGCGCGGCATCCTTTACGATCCGGAGGACAGAAGGTGGACGAAGATCCAAGGCCGTCTTGACGGCACTCTTCCAAGGACCGGCGAACTCACACCTGACTGCGTGCGCGTCGCCCTTGGCCTGCCGCCGATGGAGACATATTCAAAATCAGAGGTAGCTGTCCCTCGTCCGCCGGCGCTTTGCCAGGGATGCGGCCACAGGGATTTCTACACCGCGCTTAATGTGGTGCTTAAGGAATATGCCCCTACGGCACGTGTGTTCAGTGACATAGGTTGCTACACTCTTGGATATATGCCGCCTTTCAACTCGTTCCAGACCTGCGTCGAGATGGGTGCTTCCATCACTATGGCGCTTGGTGCCGCCAATTCCGGTGTGTGGCCTGCCGTGGCGGTGATCGGAGACTCCACATTCACCCACAGCGGGATGACCGGCCTTCTGGACTGCGTCAACGCCGGGGCGAGCGTCACGATCTGCATCTCGGACAACCTGACGACCGGAATGACCGGAGGTCAGGACTCCGCCGGAACGGGAAAACTGGAGGAGATCTGCAAGGGACTCGGAGTCGAGCCGGAGCACATTAGGACAATCATTCCTCTTCCTAAGAATTATCCGGATATGGAGAAGGTGATCGACGAGGAACTCAACTACAGCGGCGTGTCAGTAATCATCTGTCGCCGTGAATGCATTCAGACAGCTAAACGCCACGCGGCTGCCAACAAAAAAGCGTAATCGATATGGCAAAGAAAGACATTATATTATCTGGTGTCGGGGGACAGGGGATTCTCTCGATAGCAACGGTGATCGGTTGGGCGGCGCTTGACCAAAACCTTCATCTGAAACAGGCCGAGGTGCACGGAATGAGCCAGAGAGGCGGAGATGTGCAGAGCAACCTGCGCATCAGCACCGAGAGAATCTGGAGCGACCTGATCCCGAAAGGGGAGTGCGACCTTATCCTTTCGCTGGAGCCGATGGAGGCCCTCCGCTACCTGCCTTGGCTCTCAAAGGGCGGCTGGATAGTGACAAACTCCACCCCGTTTGTGAATATTCCGAATTACCCTCCTGTCGAGGAGATCACCGCCGAGCTTCAGAAAATCGGCAATGTCATAACATTGGACTGTGATGAGATCGCGAAGCAGACGGGCTCTCCACGCAGCGCGAATATGGTCCTGCTGGGCGCTTCCGCCGCTGTTTTGGAGATCCTTGATCCTGAGAAACTCCGTGAGGGAATCACCAACGTATTCTCCCGCAAGGGCGAGAAGATAGTTGAAATGAATATAGCGGCCTTCAACGCCGGACTGGAGGTCTCCAAAAACTTCTCGAAATGAAACCGGTCTCCAGACAATCCATAGACGAAGTCCTGCGAAGACTTGACATAGCGGACATTGGCCGGACCACAATCCGCCAGTGTGTCAACGTCTCCCACGAACTGGAGAAACTGTCCGGAGAGAAGTTCGTGCATCTTGAGTTCGGTATTCCCGGCCTGAACGCTTGCCAGATAGGAATCGACGCTCAGAAAAAGGCGTTGGATTCCGGAGAGGCTTCGGTCTATCCTCCCGCCTGCGGAATCCCTGTGCTGAAGGAGAACGGCTCGCGCTTCATCAAGGCCTTTGTCGGCGTGGACATCTCTCCGGAGGGAATAGTCCCGACTGTCGGCTCGATGCAGGGATGCTACAACCTTCTGCTGGAGTGCGTCCAGATGAATCCCTCGAAAGACACAGTTGTCTATCTCAATCCTGGTTTCCCGTCGCATTACGTTCAGGCAAAGGTGCTTGGATTCAAGACGCGGATGTTCGACCTCTATGATTTCCGGGGGGAGAAGTTCCGTGAGAAGATCGAGGAGGTATTCGGTGACGGACGGGTCGCCGCTATAATATATTCAAACCCTAACAATCCGTCCTGGGTCTGCCTGACCGAGGATGAGTTGAAGAGTCTGGGTGAGCTTTGCACCAAGTACGATGTGGTCGCTCTGGAGGATATGGCGTACCTTTGTATGGATTTCCGGAAGAACCGTTCCGTGCCGTTCGAGCCGCCATATCAGCCGACCGTCGCCCGCTATACCGACAACTGCGTGCTGATGATCTCCGCCTCGAAGATATTCAGTTACGCCGGGGAACGAATCGCTATGGTCGCTATTTCGGACAAACTCTATCACAGGGAATATCCCGCGCTCCGCGAACGCTACGGCCTCGGCCGCTTCGGCGACAATTTCTCACTTACCTACCTCTATGTCAATTCATCAAGCTGCTCTCACTCAGCGCAGTTCGCTTTCGCGGCGATGCTTAAAGCGGCGGCGGACGGTGAATATGACTTCGTCGGTGAGATGCGTGAATATGGCCGTAGGGCAGGAAAGGCAAAGGAAATATTTCTGCGCCACGGGTTCCACATCGTGTATGACAAGGATCTCGATGAGGCTGTGAGTGATGGTTTCTTCTTCACGATCGGCTATGATGGCCTGACCGGCAGCCAGTTGCTGCTGAATCTGCTTCGCTGCGGAATCTGCGCCATCACGATGGTCGCCACGAGAAGCACCCGGGAAGGCATAAGGGTCTGTGTTTCGATGCTGAATTCCGAGGATGATTTCCGTGCGCTGGATGAGCGTCTTGGACTCTTTGTCGGACTTTATGAGTCTGGTGATTAATTATTTAGAGAATATTGCTTATGAAATACGTTAGTGCCGACGAGGCCGTAAAACTCGTGAAGTCAGGAGACTGGGTCTTCTTTCAGGGTAGCACCGCCGTGCCTGTGATAATCCAGGAGGCATTGGCCCGCCGTGCTGATGAGCTCCGGGGTGTGAACATCGTTTCGGGATTCAACATCACGAAAGGTCCGGCTCCGTTCTGCAAGCCGGAGTACAAGGACTCGTTCTTTGTGAACAGCCTGTTTCTGTGCGCCGACCAGCGTCAATATGTCGCAGAGGGTTACGGAAGCCTCATTCCGGGATTCTTGGGTGAGCTTCCGTCATTGATCCGCCGTCACGAGATTCCGATCGATGTGGCGTGCATCAACTGCTCTCTTCCGGATGAGAACGGCTATTGCAGCTACAACATCTCCGCTGACCTGGCCCAGCCGGCCGTCGAGACCGCCAAAATTGTGATCGCCCAGGTGAACAAGAGCATTCCGTACCTTTACGGCACGGCTATGATTCACGAGTCTCAGATCACGGCCGCCATCGAGTGCGATGACCCTCCTGTGGATATGCAGTTCGGTCCTCCGACCGAGATCGAGTCGGCCATAGGCTCGTACATCGCCGCCGAGATTCCGGATGGTGCCACCCTACAGATAGGTGTCGGCGGCATTCCGAACGCCATTCTGAACGGCCTCAAGGACCACAAGCATCTCGGCCTGCACACCGAGGCGATGACCGACGGGGTGTTCCGTCTGATGCAGACGGGCGTGATTGACAATTCGTTGAAGAAGGTTGAGCCCGGCCGCAGTGTCGCATGTCTGGCCCTTGGTTCCCGACATATGTACGAGTACCTCGACCACAACAAGGACGCGATGTTCTACGATGTGAGCTGGACGAACGATCCGCAGCGCATCCGTCAGAACCCGAACGCTATGGCCATCAATTCCGCCATCGAGGTGGATCTGACTGGCCAGATCTGCGCTGACAGCATCGGTGACATGATCTTCTCCAGCGTCGGCGGCCAGCACGACTTTATGTACGGTGCTGCCCTTTCGGAAGGCGGAAAGACTTTCATCGCCCTGCCGTCCCGCACCGCCAAAGGCCGCGGCAAGATTGTCGCCCACCTCGCTCCGGGAGCCGGTGTGGTCACAACCCGTTTCCAGACCCAATACGTTGTCACTGAATATGGTTGTGTCTATCTCCGCAACAAGAACCTTGCGCAGCGAGCCAAGGCCCTCATCTCCATCGCCCACCCGGACGACCGTGAAGCCCTTGAGCGTGCCGCCTGCGAACGCTTCGGCTATTCCTTCCTGCGTTTGAAGTAGTTCTTAGTCTCTTCTTGTCGCGCGGATGGACTGCAGCACAACGCTGAGGATGACCAAGGCTATGCCTATGTAGAACGAGGCATTCAGTTCACGTGCTTCACCGAAGGCTATGAAGGCGATCAGGATGGTGTAGCAGGGCTCAAGGTTGTACGTGAGGTTGACCGTGAAGGCGGACAGTTTCCTTAACACAATGATCTGCAACATATAAAGGCCGACGGTGCAGAAGAAGGCGAGGCACAGCAGCCACCAGAGGTTGGAGCTTGTCGGAAAGACCAGCACGGGTTGCGCGGGAGGATAGATCAGAAGGTACAGTGGGATCAGGGCGGAAACCCCTATCAGGCCGCCTGCCATCTGGTAAAGCAGCATTGTCCTCGACTTCACGCCTTCGCTCGCTTTCTTGTTTGTTATTGAATATAAGGAACAAACGGCGGCGGAGACAATCCCGAGGGCTATGCCGAGGCGGTAGCGTGAGTCAAATGAGAATATGCAGACCAGACCGGCGATGGTGATGAGCGCAAGAAGCATCTCAGCGATGGAGAACCTCTTGTGGAATATCAGCGGCTCGAAGATGGAGGTGAAGAATCCCACGCTTGCGAAGCACACGACTCCGATGGACACGTTGCTCGCCTTGATGGAGGCGTAGAACAGAATCCAATGTAGGCCCAGAAGGGTGCCGCAGCCGGCGATCTGAAGGAACTTTCTCCAGCTGACTTTCGGAAATCCTGTGAATATGATGAGTATGGCCGTCGTGAAGAACAGCCTGTACCAGACCAGCGTGGCTTCGTTGAGTGTGATGAGTTTCCCGAACAGTCCGGTGAACCCCGCCAACAGGACGCTCAGGTGGAGTTGTATGAAAGCTTTTTTAAGACCCGCTTCTCCCATGACAATCGAAATTGTCTGCAAAGATGCGTAAAAAATGTCTATTTATCCACAACATTCCTGACAAACTCCAGCAGATGCCGACAGGGTGATGAGTGCGTCGATGTCATCGTTCTCTCCAATTGAGCGGATCGCGACACCTCCTCCCATCGACAGCCCATCACGATGACGGGAATGTCCGTATAAGTCGCTTTGACATATTCAGTAACCGCCTTGATGTCGGCGGTCTCGTTGCAGGCCAGGCATATGCGGTCACCGTCGCTGTCCCCGTGTCCACGGAGATCCGGCATTAGAGTGGTGAGTCCAATCTCGCGGAACTCTCTGGCGTGACCGTAAAACGCTGTGACCGAAGGATTCTCGATGCCTGAGATGCAGATGACCGCACCCTTGACCTCACCTTCCGGCTTGACTTCAAGCGTGTGGATCCTGAATCCGTCCGCTGTTGTGAGCCAAAGCGTGTCCGGATCCGGCAGCCCGGCCTCCTCCGCCCTGTACACCCGATGGTAAGTGACGTGCTTGTCGCAGAACAGATGCAGCAACCCCGCCGCCTCACCGCTGTCCACCCAGCGTGTAACTCGTACGGAATCATATTGCAAAATTAGTCAGAATACGCCTCCCGCCAATGCTTCCTGATGGACAATGGTGTTGTGCAACGTCTTGATACACTGATCAGTTCTTTCGAGTGCTGTGGACATTAAGCGGCTTTCCCTATTCTAACCTGCCTGACGGCGGCTGCTTCCCCTCTTGGAATATGGTAGGACATCAACACGTGTGAATATTCAACCTATTTTCACCCGAGTTGATCGTTTGTGAACCTGACGGGTGAGATTAGGGCATATTCTCACCCGGTTCTGTTAGGTGGAGAAAAAAAGTTATGGCAATTGCGGGTGTGAAACGGTTGACTTCCCGGATATTATTCTTACATTTGCGACGTACTGAATGCCGCGGAACATAGAATCCGCAAAGCGAGTTAGGTTATATCGCACCTGACTCGTTTTTTTGTTTTCAGTAAGCCTCGGGTGCCGAAAGGCCATTATCGCCCCCGAGACTGATTCCCAATAACATTCTGGGTGAGAATATGGCGGGTTCTCACCCGAGTTAAACTTGAACATTATGAAAAAGATCTCTTATGCTGAGTCTGAAAGAATGTGTGAGGCTACATTCCTTGGCTGTGATGCCTGGTGGCATCTTTACACTGCCGGGAAAATGTCATCGATATTGTTTGTTGACGATGACGATTATCGTTATGCGATGAATCTGCTGGCCAGATGTCATAAGGAAACCGGCTCCATCACCATCGTCGCCTTTGAGATTATGAGCAATCATATTCATATAGTGTTGTGTGGAAGTGAACATAACGCAAGGCGTCTTTTCGATCTTTTTCGGCGGAGACTCTGCCGGTATCTCACAAAAAAGAACAGCGGCGCGGATATGAAATCATTCCGGATGAGCCTGAAATCTGTCTGTGATCTGAGAACACTCAGAAACACAATCGTCTATGTGAACCGTAACGGGTACGTCGTGAACCCGGCGTACACTCCTTTCTCTTACCCGTGGGGTACAGGGAGGTATTATTTCAATGACTTTCCTTTGGAAAAAAGGCTGGAGGATCTGGGCTACATTCAAACCCGGAAAATGTTAAGAAGCCGTAGCCCTGAACTGCCAGGAGACTATCTTGTGATTGAAGGGCATATCGCTCCGCCTTCATATTGCTCCTTGAAACTGGGAATGTCTCTTTTCCGCAATGCGCATCATTATTTCTCAATGGTCAGCAAGAGCGTCGAGGCTTATGGAGAGTTGGCCGCGGAATTGGATGATGGTGAGTTCTTGACTGACACGGAGTTGTTCACACAGGTTGTCAAATTGTTGAAGGCCGATTATGGAGCCGTAAAGGTGAAAGATCTGAGTCCCGCGCAGAAACAAGACTTGGCAAGGAAACTTCGTTATGATTACCATTCGTCCAACGGCCAGATAAGGCGTACTCTTAATATGACTCAGTATGAGGTTGACTCTCTGTTTCCGTTAACTGCCGGTGGCTCGTAACCATCTCGGGAGCGGTACCGGCCTTCCCGCACCGGAGGCTGATAACCAGAAACTTATGGGGTGAGAATATGGCGGTTTCTCACCCATGAATATCATCGTACGGTCTTTGGGGTGAAAATCGGTTGTTATCTCACCCGTGAGGTTGTCGATGGCTGACGAGTCAATTACACAAAACGAGGACGGCTATGAATTATTAGCCGTCCTCGTTTTTATACTTGGAACTCCCTTGGGGTTACTGCTTTACGAAAAGGGAGGCGAAACCGAACATGTCAGGGTCGAATTTTTCGTCTTCCCACCACTTTATGCTGAACGGTGGCTTGTCATAGTCACGGAACTCTACGGTCAGATCGCCGTCCACAATGGTAAAGACAGCAACAGCCTCGCCTATAGTCTCATTGTCCTTGCTGAAAGCCCTGTTGGCGGCTGAGAGAAGGTAGTAGGCGTTCGTGTGGACTTCATAACCATCCATCTCCATGAACATCGTGCATTCGCTGACGGCGTTTTTCCCCATCGGTTTCCCTTGCGAAGAGTAGTTTATTGGGTTGGTAGGAATCATTGTGGCCTCCCTGAAGAAGCTGGCGAAGTCTCCCTTGTCATTAGGGGTCACGGTCACGACTCCTGACTCGTCCTTTGTGAAGGTGAGCGTGAATCCTTCATTGTTCAAAGGCAGCAGAGAAGAGTCGTCTCCCTCCATCTCGAACCATTCTATAAGCTCGTCCACTGCGAACACCTTGCTGAACGTCCATGTTCCGAGAATAGCGTCCGGAACTTTTACTGAATAGAGGGTGTACTCCGCGCTCTCATTGTCACCCGGGATGAACCTGACGGCTGCGTCCATGTCCACAGTCACCCCAACCTTGTCCCCGTCCTTGAAGCCGTCCTTGAGAGAGAACTTGAACGTGGCTGCCGACTTGCCGGCCTTGAGGACGGCGTGAGGACCTGAATAGGTTTTGTCCGTGGCTCTGGTGGCCGGGTCGAAGACCACGTACGGAGCCGCCTCGCCGGTGATCTTGAGAGGAATGATCACGTCGTCGTTCAGGGAGAGCTTGTCGCCGGAGGTCACGCCGGTCACCTTGATCTTGGCGACATAGGAGCCTAGCACGTCCGCTTTGGTCAACTCGAATGAATATACAAGCGTCTCTTCCGGATCCGGAGCCACGATGGTGACGAACTTCGTTCCGAGGTCGTAGCCTGACGGACACTCGATCCCGAGGTTCAGAGGACTGGCCTGGGTCAGATTCAGATTCTTTACGCTGAATGTGCCGGATGTCTCTCCGGCCTTGATTGTGACAGGAACGCCGGTCAGCTCGAAATCAGTCCCCGCATTCGCTCCTGAGGAGTTGATCATGACACTGACATTCTCGGTGGCCGGCTCGCTGAGGATGACCTTCACATCGACGCTGCGCTTGGCATAGGCGGTGTAGAGGCTTTTCTCAAACTCGACAGTCGGCTTGTCATCCTTCTGGCATGACGAGATCGTCACCGCGGCCGCCGCGGCCGCCACAAATGTTAGAATTCTTTTAAACATACTGCTATAAATTAAAAAACAAAACTCTTTTCTTAAAAACACGAACCTCACTTGCCCTTGCCTGCGCTGACCGCCGCCTCGTATTCAGCCCTGATGGCCTTCAACTCTTCCCTTTCGGCAGCGGTGGGAATCTCACCTTTCGGTTTGATATAGCTTTTGGAGGCATCGGAAGTCTTCGGTGGAAGCTCATTGTAGGAACATCCACAGAGGGTAGCGCCGACAAAAACAGCGACTAATATAGCAATTATATTTCTTTTTGTGTTCATAATGCTTGAAAATTGTAAGTTGTCATTAATAAACATAGCCGGGGTTCTGCTCCAGTCCCGGATTCAGATCCACGTCGGACTTGGAGATCGGAGAGGTGTAGAGGTACTCTCTCGTGGTGTATTTCAATCCGTTGCTGATCACCCACCACTCCGGGCAGCCGTTGCGCTTGAGCTCGTACCAGCGGTCGCCTTCCATGTAGAGTTCCTTACGTCTTTCATCGAAGATGGCCTGGAGAAGGGGAGTGACGGCCTTCCCCTGACAATCCACAACAATCCTGTCGTCGGGGCGGACAGCCGGAAGCGAAGCCATTGTCAGGTCGGAGACATCCTCGATCCTGTTGCGGCGCAGCTCGTTCAGCCATCTGAGGGCGGAATCGTTGTCCCCTTTGTGATAGTAGGCCTCGGCCAGCATCAGCACGATCTCGGAAAGGCGGACCTTGCACTCGGGAGTCTTGACATTCATCCTTTTGCTGTTGAAGCTGGCCGCATAGCGGACATCCTTTTCAGGATTCTCTCCGAACAGCCTGATGAGTCTTGCGCTTGCCGGTCGGGAGGCCAGATAGCTTTTCGAGTAACTGAAGTACCAGTCCAGCTCGCTGGAGTTGTTGATGTGCGAGCGGACAAGCACCTCGCCCTTGGCTTCATATTGCGCGTTGATCATCCCGGCATATTCGGAAATCGGGGTGAGGGAGACGCCGCTGCTGGCGATGATGTCCTCGCAGAGAGAGACGACGCTGTCCCAGTTCTGGCACCAGAACTCCAGCTTCGCCTTGTAGGCCTTGATGATCCACTCCGTGAACAGGTACTTCGGATCCGTCGGGTTGAGCGCCAACGCCTTGTCCAACTGAGCCTTGGCGTAGTCGTAGGTCTGTCGGATGGTGCCTCGCAGCGGCTTGTCGTTGATGCCGAAACTCTCCACGACAGGGATGCCCGGAAGCTCGCCGGCCTTGGTGTCCGACCACGGCTGGCAGAACTCCCTCAGCAGGTTGTAGTAGATGATTCCTTTCATTGAATATGCCGCCGAAAGCGCGCCCCGGGCGATGTCCGTGTCCCGGCCTGACATATTCTCAATCACTATGTTGCAGTCTCTGACAATCTTCCAGCTTTCCTCGTAGGCACGCTGGCGGCTGTCGATCTCCTCGCCGGCGAAGAACGTGAGGCTGGCGCTGGTGCGGATGTTGGCGTCGAGATTGTCGGCGCAGCCCTCAAGATGCTTGATGGCGTCCATATTCCCGATGACATATTCATCACCGCCGCCCTCGATGTCCCGCAGGCGGTTATGGATGATAGCGGCGAATTCCTCGTCCGTCTCGGGGATGACCTCCCCCTGGGGCTGGACGTTGAGGTAGCCCCGGCAGCCGGCGGCGCTGACCAGAAGGGCGAGGGCGGCGGCGCGCTTGAAGATGTTCATGAATATTCCCATGTTTTTCATTTCCGATTCTTTAGAATTCGACATTGATGCCTCCGGACACGCTTCTGGTGGTCGGGTAGGTCGCTCCCGGGATTTCCGGGTCCATACCGTCGTAGCCCGTGAACGTGAAGAAGTTGTTCATCGAGATGTTGAAGCTCAATCCTCTCATCCTCAGTTTCTTGACAGCCTCCGACGGCAGCGAGTAGGTCAGGATTATGGACTTGATGCGGACGTAGGAGTTGTTCTTCAGGTAGACCGCGTCGATGATGCTGTAGTCCATCGGGTTGTAGGACGAGAAGTTGTACCTGGCGTCGTAGTAGTCGTAGACGCGCGGGTACTTGACTCCGGTCGTGTGGGAAGGTGTCCATCTGTTCGTCCTGTCCTTCTCCACGTTGAGGTGGTTGCCGTAAAGGTCGCTGAACTGGGACTGGACGGTCTCCGTGCTGACTCCGCTGTGGGAGGTGTTGCTGTAGCTGGCCGGGTAGCGCATCTTCTCGTAGGTCTTCGAGCCGAGGGAGAACATTCCGCTGACGCTGAGTTTCAGCTGCTTCCACGATGCGCTGAGGTTGAAGCCGCCGGTGTACGGCGCGATGGTGGTGCCGAGGAAGTAGCGGTAGTTGTCCGGCTTGTTGAGGTCGGTGGCCGTGGCGATCTGCGCGTCCGGACGGAGCCTGAACTGGTAGAGTCCCGTGTCGGAGGCTATCCCGGAATACTTCCCGCTGAAGATCGCCCCGGTCGGGTAGCCTTCCACGTAGCGGTCCTTGGAGGTTATCCCGCTCTGGGAGACGGGCTTATATTTCAGAACCTTGTTGAAGTTGTAGGCGAAGTTGACGGCTGCCCCCAGGGTCCAGTCCTTTTTCTGGAGCAGTTTGCCGTTGACCGTGACCTCCACGCCGTTGTTCATGATGTCGGCGGCGTTGAAGTAGACATAGGTGAATCCTGTCGTGCTCTGGACGGGCGAGGATGTGACCACGTCCGTGCTGAGGCGGTAGTAATATTCAGTGTTCACCGTGAGCCGGTCCTTCCAGAGGCCGAAGTCCAGTCCCACCTTCGCGTCCTGGGTCTTCTCCCAGCCGAGGTCCGGGTTCGGGGCGGACGGGATCGTGCCGAGGTTGAAAGTCTCGTCGCCGAAGTAGCGGTACTGCTGCTGGAGGTACTGCATCACAAGCAGGTGGGAGGTGCTGGTGTTCACGTCGCCCGTGAAACCGTAGGCTGCCCTGAGGGTAGCGTGCGAGAGATTCGGAATGGCTTTCCTGATCCATTCCTCCTCGCCAAGGTGCCAGGCCGCTCCCGCGCTCCATGTCGGATTGAACTGCCTGTTGCTTCCGAAGTTGGAGCTGCCGTCGGTACGGAACGACGCGTTAAGGACGATCGTCTTTCCGAGATAGTAGTCCGCCGAGGCGTAGAACGAGGCGTAGCGGGTCTTGCTGAAATATTCCCCGTTGAGTTTCTCGACCTGCCTCACCCATTCGTCCTGCGGGCCGCTGACTGACGGCAGGGAAGTGGTGCCGGTCTTCGGATCGTAGTTGTAGCGCTTTGTGAAGATCGTGTTGGCGTCCGAGCCTCGGACTTCCGCTCCCGCCAGCACATTGACGGTGTGAAGTTCCCCGAAAGTCTTGTTGAAAGCGAAATGCCCACGGACTACATAGCTGTTCCTGTCGGTCCTGTTCTGGGAGATGCTTCCGTAGAGATTTGTCTGCGAGCGGTCGTCGCTTCCGAGCCTGTCCCGGAAGGCCGTATAAGTGTCCTTGTCCACGACCTTGTCGGTGGAGTTGTTTGCGAATGAATATGACGCCAGCCCGACGAAGTGCAGAGGCTCCAGAATCTTGAGATCCACCTGCGTCCTGAACGTTCCGTTCGTGTTTTTTGTGGAGCTGTAGTTTGAGTCCAGCTCGCGGAGGAGGCTGAATCCGTTCTTCGGCATCACCTGTTCGACTCCGCGTCCGTTGTAGTACCCGAGGGTGAACCAGGTGTTGTCGGCGGCGTAGGAACCGTCATCGTTGTACGCCTTCTCGTACGGATTGGAGAAGTAGGCGTAGTTGAACGGATCCACGCTTGAATATGGCATCCTGGATTCCTGCCTTGCGGCCTCCATTCCGATGTCGATGCGGACCCAGTCCACAGGCTTGAGGGTCATCTTCGAGTTGACATTGTACCTTCTGTAGCTGTTGTGTATCAGCATTCCGTCCTCGTCGTTGACTCCGAGAGCGACATAATATGTGCTCTTGTCCGAACCGCCGCTGAGGGAGAGATGGTGCCCCTGCGAGAAAGCGTTCCGGAACAGGAGATTGTACCAGTTGGTGTCGTTCTCCCTTAATGACGCTATGTATGCGTCCTGCGCCGCCGTGTCGCCTTTGAGTTTGGTGAAGCCCCCAAGCCCGGCCCTGATCTGACCTACGATTCCGACAACCGGATAGACCACAGTGTTGTCCGTCAGGGATTCCTCGTACTTGCTTGCCGAGAACTCGTTCCAAAGCTCGTCCTCCCAGGCCAGTTTCTCCGCCGAGTTCATCAGGTTGAGTGTCCTCTGCGGCTTGATCGAAAGAGTGAACGTGTTGTTGTAGTTGATCCTCATCCTTCCAGCCTCGCCTTTCTTCGTGGTCACGACGATGACACCGTTAGCCGCCCGGGAACCGTAGATGGCGGCCGCCGCGGCATCCTTGAGGATGGTGATGCTCTCGATGTCGTTAGGGTTGATGTTGCCGATGCCATTCACGAATATGTCATCGAAGCCTCCGGTGGCGAGCTGCTCGGAACTGAGGCTTGGCGAGTCACTTTGCATCGGGACTCCGTCCACAACCCAAAGTGGCTGGCTGGTTCCAGAGAGGTTGTTAGCGCCTCTGATCCGGATCCTTGACTGCGTTCCTGGCTGTCCGGAAGTCGCCGAGACGGCCACACCGGCGACCTCACCCTGCATCAGCGCATCGACTGACGAGATGGCCTTGGCCTCGAACTTATCTGAATTGATGACAGCCACGGAGCCAGTTATCCTTTTGACAGTTGTCTGCGCGTAACCCGTGACCACGACCTGATCCAGCTGCGTGCTCTCCCATTCCATCACGACAGTGATGCCGTCTGTTTTGCCGGGAACTATCTTATAGACAACGTCTTTCATCCCGACCGAGGAGAACAGCACGGATTCCGTTCCATCCGGAACCTTGAAACTGAACTTTCCGTCCAGATCCGAGGTCGTTCCCGTGGTCTTTTTCTGCATAGAGATTATCCCCGCCCCGATCACCGGAGCTCCGTCCGTGTCCACAACCTTTCCGGTAAGCAGTACGCTCTGCGCCGCCGCCGTCATCTGTGTCAGCAAGACGGCCGCGATCCAGACAATCCCGCATCTTTGAAGTTTGGATAGTAACTCGTTCATATCCTGTACTTTTGTTTAGATAAAATCCATTTCCGTCTTTACGAGACCTTGAATGGTGCAAGAAGGAAAATGCAAATGTACAAAATTGTCGATAAATTCGTTAAGATGAATCAGATTTATAAAACATTGTTTTATGTAACATCCTTTACTATAAACATAAGTTTTTATGTAAATTTGTAGCGTATCGTCACGGTAGTGACACAAATGCTTGTCAAATATGGTTTGTGGGGTTTTATGAAATCGAATTTAACAAAATCAGTTGTTGTCCTGGCTGGATTCGCACTGCTTTATGTCCTGACACGCATCCCTTTGGCACATGTCGGTGAACGTGTCGTGTCGTGTGACAGTTATGCCGCGGCCGCTTTTTGACTCTCCCTTTCGCAAATCCAGAGCCACGCTTGGCGTTTACATTTTTTTACGGCTGATAAGTCACTGACGGAAAGAAGAAAAGAGTGAAATGAAAACGAACAGGATAACACTGCGGCCTTGGCAGGAAAGCGATGCCGAGACGTTGTTCAAATATGCTTCCGATCCAGATGTCGGTCCGCGTGCTGGATGGCCGGTGCACAAGAGCCTCGAGGAAAGCCTTGATGTGATCAGGAATATATTCACAAATGACCACACTTGGGCGATCGAGCTGAATGAGACAGGTGAGGCGATCGGCTGTATTGGTTATTATCCGAGCGGCGAGAGCAACATCGGCATCGGCGAGGATGACGCCGAAATCGGCTACTGGGTGGCCAAACCATATTGGAACAAAGGAATATGTACGGAGGCCCTTCGCCTGATGATCGGCTACTGCTTCAATGTTAAAGGTTTCCATACTCTCTGGTGTGATTATTTCGTTGATAACCCCGCTTCCGGCCGAGTCATGGAGAAATGCGGCTTCCAAGACACCGGCAAGATCAACTGGTGCAGCCAACTCTACCAGGGCGATGAGAGGCCAGTCAAAGTGATGCGGCTGGATCCGTGATTTATAATCGATTGATAGACAAGGAATAAAGCCGTTATCTTTAGTTGGCTCTAACTAATGGCGATGAACTAATGGGTTGATTTACAGTTTATTGTGTATTACGGCGCTTTAAGCGGGTTAAAGAGCGTATAAAAAGAAACGACAGCGAAAAAATCAAAAGTCAAATTTTGGTAACGTGCAAAATTTGACTTTTGCCTTTTTTTCGCTGTCGCCTGCACATAAAACCGCTTTGCCTTTTCTACACTTTGTCACTTCGACAAGCTAAGTGACCAGTGTGTCTAAGTGCCAGGTGGTGATATGCCGCTACTCGTAGCGGATGGCCTCAATCGGGTCGAGGTTGGAGGCTTTGCGTGCCGGGTACCAACCGAAGAAGACACCGATGATGATGCCGAGCATCGTCAGGAATCCTCTGAACTTGTTGTTGCCCAGTGCTATCAGGGCTATTCTGAATAGATTGGCGAAATTCATTGCAAAAATCTTTTATGAATATGTCAGCAGTCGTTCTCTGCCGGAAGCTTGGCGAGCGCCTGGGCACCGGCGGTCAGAGAGACGACCGTCAGGGCTGTGATAATGATGATAACGTACTTTTTCATATTCATTGATGATCAAAATCCGGTGGCGAAAGTAGTCGCGCGGTGGATTTTATTCAACTCAAATCGACGAACACCCGTTTTTCATCGACGAAAATGATTATATTTGTCTTTCAACCTTGGCGCGGAACTTCCAAGGTCCGGCCGCTGCTGGCCATTTAACACGAGAGTTAGTAATCAATGTATATGACAATGAAACTTTCAAATCTGATCAGAAAGACCGCCATCGCCGCGGCCTTGACCCTTGCTTCGGCCTCATTCGCCGGCGCGGAGTCCCGTTCCGACTGGAAGGCCCATTGGATCACTCATCCTTGGGTCCAGAGCACGACAAACACCTGGATTTCCTACCGAAAGGAAGTCAATGTGACAAAACGTCCGGACAAACTTATCGCCAGGATCGCGGTGGATTCAAAGTACTGGATGTGGATCAATGGCGAACTCGCTGTCTTCGAGGGTGGGCTCAAGCGTGGACCGTTCCCGAACGGAACCTATTACGACAAGGTTGACATCGCACCTTTCCTCAAGGAGGGCAACAACACGATCGCCATCCTGCTCTGGCACTTCGGAAAGCAGGGGTTCAGCCACAACAGCAGCGGTCAGGCGGCGCTGATCTTCGAGGCCATATCTCCTGAACTGAAGATCCTTTCCGACAAATCCTGGCTCTGCGTTCCTAACCCAGCCTACAGCAGCACGGACGCCCCGCATCCGAACTACCGTCTCCCGGAAAGCAACATCCGCTTCGACGCGCGCAAAGAGATGCAAGGTTGGAATATGCCTGGCTTTGACGTCCGCCGCAAGATGCACGGGGCCGACAATGTGGATGAGATGGCGTGGCCGGCGATGGGCGAGCTTGTCGAGCGCCCGATCCCGATGTGGAAGGATTACGGACTCAAGGAATATGTCTCTGTACGTCAATCCAATGACACCGTCTATTGCAAGCTGCCTTACAACGCCCAGATAACTCCATACCTCAAGGTCGAGGCGAACGGTGGCGAGATGGTCAGGATAATGACCGACAACTATCGTGGCGGCAGCGAGAACAATGTCCGCGCTGAGTACATTGCCCGCAAAGGTGTTCAGGAATATGAGAACCTCGGCTGGATGAACGGCCACGAGGTTTGGTACATCGTACCCTCGGGAGTGAAAGTCATTGATCTTAAGTACCGTGAGACTGGTTATGACACCGAGTTCTCTGGCTCGTTCGAGTGCGAGGATCCGTTCCTTAATGAACTTTGGAAACGCGCGGCGAGGACGCTTTACATCACAATGCGTGACACCTATATGGATTGTCCTGACCGTGAGCGCGCCCAGTGGTGGGGAGATGAGGTAAACGAACTGGGAGAGGCGTTCTACGCGTTGTCTCCGTCAGGCCAGCTGCTTGCCAGAAAGGGGATCCTTGAGCTGATGAACTGGCAGGAGGCGAACGGGGTGGTCTATTCTCCGGTGCCGGCCGGCAACCGTGTGATCGAGCTTCCGCTTCAGATGCTCGCTTCCGTGGGCTGGTACGGTTTCCACACTCAATACTGGTTCAGCGGCGACAGCACCTTCGTGGCCGAGGTCTATCCTAAGGTGCAGCGCTATCTGCTCGGAAGCGGTCTCTGGACCTTCAAGGACAACGGTCTTCTGAACGTCCGTCCTGGCGACTGGAACTGGGGCGACTGGGGCGATGACATCGACACTGAAGTCTTGACAAACTGCTGGTATTACCTTGCCCTTAGGTCTCAAAAGGAATTCGCACGCATTCTCGGCAAGCAGAGGGATGCGGAGACTATCGAAGCTTTGATGAAAAGAATCTCCGATGCGTTTGACGCGCGGTATTGGACCGGTTCCGCCTACCGTGACCCTAACTATAAAAAACAGACAGATGACCGCGCTCAGGCTATGGCCGTTGTCTCCGGTCTTGCCTCACCGGACAAGTATCCGGCTCTGTTCGAGACGCTTAAAAAGGAATATCACGCCAGTCCTTACATGGAAAAGTATGTCCTTGAGGCTCTCTTCAAGATGGGACACGCCGACTTCGCCATCGAAAGGATGAAGTCCCGTTACGCCAAGATGCTTAAGTATGACTATACGACCTTGTTCGAGGGTTGGGGAATCGGCAGCGAAGGCTTTGGCGGCGGCACGATCAACCACGCTTGGAGCGGTGGTCCGCTTACGATCCTGAGTCAGAAGCTCTGCGGGATCGAGCCGACGGCTCCAGGCTTCCAGACTTTCGATGTCAAGCCTCAGCTGGGAACTTTGAAGACCGCTTCCGCCGCTCTTGAGACCCATTACGGAATGATCCGCGTCTCAATCAGCAGGAAATCCGCCAAGGCGCATACAGCCTCGCTCACAATCGAGGTCCCGGAAGGCACAACGGCGACCGTCGCAGCTTCCAACGGCAAGCCTAAGTCTCTGGCCGCAGGGAAATATTCATTGAAAATCAAGGTTGACTGATGTCTGCACATCGTGATTTTGGTGCGGCCGTGAGCGCTGATGCTTGCGGCCGCATCTGGTTTCAAGGCTGGCTTTTGGCCGCATTGTTGACCAGAAAAACAATAAATTGAGCGCATCAAGAGCTGATTATATTGCCACGGAGTTGTGTAAGCGCGGAGTGGCTGTTGAAAATATAACAAAGGTCAGTCAAGGAGGTATTTCCAATTATGTACCCACTGAAGCTAACAGACATACCAAAGTTATGCTATATATGAAATAGGAAAGTGTAAGATTCTTTTTGTTCAAATTGATTAGTTGAAAGTTAATTTGTAAAAAGAGAGTCTGTCCGTGATGAATCGGCCCTCTTGTTTAATTTTAGTCCAATTCAATGAATTTTCCTGGATTAAATGTCAGATGCTCATTGTGAAAGACATAACCCAATTGATTTGTGACACATTGAGTATTGCCAATTTTCATATCCACATTATAGTGTGAGTGTCCGTAAATCCAATACTCGATGTCGCAGCTTTGTATGTAGCCTTCTAATTCCACGGTAAAAGCCCCATTTGCCTTGCTATTTGCAAATTTGGGATGCTGCATACGAAACGAAGGAACATGATGTGTCATAACGATTTTATGCTTTGCTCGACTTGCGATAACAGCGTTCTGGATAAACTCAACGCACCTTTCACATTCTTTGTTAAACTCGGCAAATGTCAATTTCTCTCCCTTATATAGGATTCTGCGAAAATCCGAGATGACGCTTTCTGTAAAATAGGCTTCTTGCAAAGGAATGTGGCCCCACAATGTGGAAACGATGATGTCAGTATCATCCAAATGTATGGTGTCGTTATAATAGCTATGTACATTATGACGTATTTCCAGACAATACCCGTTTGCAAGTGTAGCGATGTCGTAATATTTGTAAAATTCATGATTTCCCATACAGATAATTACCTGTCTGTTTCCGTTTCTCCGGCCGATAACCGGCTTCACGCACGAATTGCCAAAAGCGTTCACCGAAAGCCTCTGTCATATTCTCTACGATGACAATCATGTCAATATCATGTGTCGCACGTGGACGGACAACCGTTCCGGTCATTGCTATGTCGCAAGCCGTTCCTCCAATAACCACATAATTGTTAGTAAACTCCGCGAAAGCCTCGCAAAACTTTTCTAATCCTTCCATTGTATTTCTTTTATCATTCGTTCTACTTCTTTCTCAACACGGGGGTCTTCATCCGTTTTCAACGAAAGGGCAAGAGACAGGCGGTCAACCCTAGTTTTGTTTTCGTTTATATGTCCCACTGCCGGATATTTCCAAACCTCAATGATAACACGACCGTCATACACATTGGGATTGTCAAACACTTCCGATTCTCTCAATGACCTGTATTCCTTGTCTGTGAGCATAAACATTTTCTCCTTGTCCGGATTGAGCCATGAATAATGTGCCAAGGCATTTATTCCGCAAACCGGATATTCCACATTCGAGCGTATATCATCGCAATATATACGCTGAATCACTGGAGATTCGAGAAATTCCTGGGATTTAGTCCATAACTCTTCGCCTTTCAGTTCAAAATGAAGTATCTTTTTTCGTTGACCTTGTAGCCTTTTTTCCCCTAAACCCAAATCATCCAAGCAAGTAATTCCCAATGTTGTACTTTCGTATGAATAAGGTATCAAAGTTGAAATCTCCTTGGCCGAAAGTCCTTCAAGACTGCCCACTTGCAAGTGGTATAGCAGAATATATTGTGCTACCGCTGTAAGAACCGTTGCCTTTTTGCGATTACTTGTCTTTTCCAATGCAATAAGCATGGGTAAATAGGCATATTGATCAGACATGATGAAATAGACACCATTGTCTGTCAGTCTTTGCCGCTCGTATGTCGGTCCCGGTATCAGTATAAAAACTACTGGAAGTCCATACAAACCAGACATTCTCTCAGATGTGATTTGGCACTCTTTGGGTGTCGGGTTACCTTTCCGTGGTTTCAAGAATAATAATGGAGTGTTCTGATAGATACCGTCATAGAATGTATAGGACAATTTCTCACCGACAGTCAATCCCTTCAGATTTTCTTTTGGGCGAGGGCTAATTTGGATCTTTCGCTTTAGTATGGTTATTTCCTTTAATTCCATTTGCTCTATTTTAATGGTTCATTAAAACGTAGCAAAATTATAAATAAAATTCGATATAACAATGAGATACGATATATTTTTGATATCTTATCAAATCTATTCTGTTATAGCATGCAAGAATTGATATTTTTGTCCGTATAGAATTTCTTCGGTTTATCTTGTCGGTCCTATTTTCCTTTGCGAAGGTACTGCGGTGAGGGAACGCCAAGTACTACTATGCAGGTCGCTCCGCTAATGGCTTGGTGGACTTGACAACTACTTTTCCACAATTTCCACCAACCAAGTGAAAATTGGGTATTTCATCAACTCCTCTGCCATTTACTTGTCTTATCCCTCTGTTTCCACATTCTCTTGGTTGCACGTAAAATTCAGATCCCGACAAGAAAGCTGATAAAGGCTTAAAATAGAGGGAAAATAAAAAAAATCCTTTGTCATTCTCTTTGAGAACAGCCACTTGAGCCTTGGCAGGAGTTCATTGCCAGAGGCATAACGAGGATCGCAAGGCAAAATATTAATAAACACTCCCTTGCGGTTACGGCCGAATGATGCGCTGATGCGGTAGTGACCACGCTGTAACCGGCTCCGGCACTTATCATGCCGACAGCCAGTCCGGTTTCAAGTAGTTGTTGGAGACGTAGTCATCCCTGTCCGTGTGCCAGACATCGCTTGACTCAAAGCACCAGTGCCAGGACTTTTGTCCTGGCACTGGAGATTGAGATTAGTCCCAGCGCTAGCGCTGGGAGTGTGGATATTCTTGACTTTGGCATCATTTGTCAACCATGACCATCACCGGCGGGGCGAGAGGGATGAAATTGGCCTTGTCAACGGCAGCGCATTGAGCGGCGGCTCTGGTGACGGCCTTGGCGCTTCTTGCCGGAGCGTCGAACGCCACGAATGTCTCGTAGTCGTAAGTCCATGCGTCACCCTCGGAGAACTTCATGATTTTCTTGTAGATAGCCTCTCTGGACGGGGCGTTGAAACCTCCCGTGTTGTAGCGCATGATGCTGTTATGAGTCGGTCTATAGACTCCGTAAGGGTAGGTATAGCCACCTTCATGGACGCCAACCTTACCTGAATATCTTGAGTCGGAGATGAATTTTGACCAGAGGATGGTGTTCGGATCGGATGTCAGGTCCACATTCTCGTGAAATCCATAGGCGAAACCTTTCCATTTCTTCAGTTCTGAGACCTCGTCATCAGGAATTCTGCCCATGGAGTCATAGAAGTATTCATCCGCCAGTTTTCCGAATCCGTGGCCGCAGCCTTCGTGTCTGAGTGTCTGGGCGTACTCGTTTTCGTTGCGGCAGAGAGGAACGTAGCAGACAGCCTGATTGTTACTGAACATATGACAGGTTCCGGCGTATTTTGCTTTGTTGATGATCACGAATATGATTGTTTTTGTCAGATCCACGGACGGGATCGATGCCTTGACGAAACTGTTGACAAGATTGTTGTCTCCTCCTACGTACGTTCCCTGTCCAAACTGTGCCGAGAACTTGGTGTCACCACCTTCCTGTGCAATGATTCCGTTCTTCGAGACTGAACCGATCCTGTAGATGTTGAACCTGTTCTTCGTGCTCCTGAACGGCTCCTCGGTGAAGAAAGCCTCCTTGCCAAGCTCGACGTACTTGTTGAAAAGATCCTGATCCTTGTCCGCGAACGCGTCTCCGACAAACACCACGTCGATTCCCTTGCCGACAGTCGCCGAATGAATCCTGGTCACCTGTCCGTCCTGACTGTAGTCAGATGATGTGTAGGTTTGGATTCTCTGCTTGACCGTCACCGTCAGAAATGAGTTGTTGACATTCTTGAATATGATTTCGCCGCTTCTTGAGGAAGAAGTCGTGTTCGCGCTGACCGTGAATGTGTACACGCCTGAGTTATCGGACTTTTTGCTGATCCATTCTGGCTGCGAGTCAATCGAATAGCTTATGTTCGCCGTCACTGTCATCGTGATGTCCTGCTCGTAGCCGTCAATGTCGAACTGAGTCGGGGTGACTGTGAACACCTCGTCCTCACCGGGTTCGGTGCCTTTCACCACAATTTTTGTGGTTGATGGAATCTCTTTTTCAAAGAGTGCATCAATCTGCCCATCAAAGACGTACAGTGTCTCAAGTGGATTGCCTGAACAATAGAAATCAGACAGACTTGTCAACTCGGAAATGTCCATCTCTTTGATAAGGTTATTATTTGCGTTCAATATTTCGATTTCCGGACAACAATTCACCGTAAGAGATGCGAGATTGTTATCATTTACATTCAATCTCTCCAGTTTTTTGTTATTACTGAGTTCAAGTTCGGAAATCTTGTTTTTATTACAGATTAAATGTTTTAGTTCAGGATTGTTTCCGAGGTCAATCTCGACTATGCTGTTGCCACTAATATTCAATTTAGTCAGCTTCTGATTATTGGTGACATCAATTGAAGTCAATTTGTTGTCGGAACATGTAATCCTTTCGAGTTTAAGGTTCTTGCTTACATCAATTGATTTGATCTGGTTATTGGTCAGATCGATATAATCAAGTTCTGGGTTGTTGCTGACATCAATTGATTTGATCTGGTTATTGGTCAGATCGATATATTCAAGTTCTGGGTTGTTGCTGACATCAATGGAGGAGAGTCTGTTGTTATAGGCCTCGAACTCTATTAATTCTGTGTTCTTGCTGACATCAAGGCTGTTCAGGTTATTGCCTGCACAGCGTAATTGCTCGATTTTAGGGTTGTTTGTCACATCCAGGGATGTAAGCTGGTTGAAACCGCAGTAAAGTATTGTCAAGTTCACGTTTTTTGACACATCCAGGGTTTTCAGTTTTCCCTCCGGGTCTTCCTCTGGTTCAAAAAAACTCCACGGTCCTTCGCATCTTAGTTCTGTAAGATTGGCCATGTGCTCGATACCTGCCAGTGATTCGATGTCCTTGGTGCCGACTATTATTTTCGTGATGGCAAGCGCTTCCTCCTTGCTGATTTCACCGTCACCGTCAGTGTCGAAGTTGGCGACCAGATAAGCCTTGAAGTTAGCGTCCTCGAAGATGATGTTCTCCTTACTGTCAATCTTGCATTCGAAGGCCTCGATAGGGTAGAGTACCGAACGGTCAAGGGTTATGTCAGATTTGAGAGTCTTGACAACGTCTCCTTTGTCTGTGGCGATTGTGAGCGTGAAGCCGCCGGGATATATCTGCGCCGGAACCACAAAATGGAAATCGGTCGGCTGAGCGGACAGTTTCACGTCCGGACAATCAAGTTTTACGGATGGCTTGGAGTTGTCGTCCATCTCCAGTTGTGTCGAATTGACATTGATGACAGCCTTGCCAGAGGCTTTGACACCGGCATTGTTCGGGGTGAAAGTGATTGACTTGACTGTCGCGTCTCCAAACATAGGAACCTTCAGAACCGAGCACAGGTTTCTGAACGAAAATGTCTCGTCGCCGTAGATTCCGAGCATGGGATAGGCGCCGAGCGGGATGTTTCCGCTGACATATTCCTGAACTTCAGGCAGTCCGACTTCGATAGTCGCCCCAGTCCTGCTGAACCCGATTGACAAAGGATAGACGGCCACAAGATCTTCCGAGTTTCCATACCCCTCGAATACGCCTTTGTTGGTGTTCTCTCCGGATTTGAGGATGTAGCGACATGCTAAATCTCCGGAAAAGACCATTATCTGATCTCCGGGTGACCAGACCGTCTTGTAGACTCCGTTCGCATCCGGACCGTTCAATGATGTTCTTGTGTCTGGCTGCACTATCACCGCGTTGATGGTGCGTGCCTCGGAGCCGCGCTCTTCTGTCTCATTGCAGGCTACAGAAACCGCCATCGATGACAGAACCAGGATATTCGTGAATATATTCAATAACTTCATTTTTCGGCTATGTTTAATTGGTTATTCCAAAGTGATCTTTCCGCCGGTGGTCGTGTCGTCGTTGCCGCCGTCGGCCTTGCTTCCGAATTGTTTGATCGTGACTGTTCCGTAGATTCCATCACCGTTGAATATGATTTCTCCCTGACGCTTGTAGCCTGGGTTGTGCTGAACAGCGAAAGAGATGTTGTCAGTGTCGCCGCTGACAGTCTTGTTTGTCTGATTGACCCAATCAGGCATTGATTTGACGGAATATGCTGAGTTGTGTTTTATCTTGATCGTAATCTCCTCTCCTTTCGCATCAATGCTGAATTCCTTGATGTCTATGCTGAAAACGACATCGGCCGGGTTCTGTGTAACTTTGATCGTGGCTGTTGCTTTGCCGTCGGTTGTCTTGAGTGTGATGGTGGCGGTGCGCTGTGTTGTTGCTGTGTTTTCTTCTGCGGAGGCTGTCACATGTGCGTTCCCGCTGCCACTTGTCGTGCCAATCTTCACCCAGTCCGCACTTGAGGCTACGCTCCAATCGGTGTTTGAACTTACGGAGAAAGACTTGCTTTCCGGCTTGGCTGTGAATGTCAGTTCGGCAGGGGAGACGGAAAGTGAAGCTTTTGCTCCAGCCTGCTTGACGGTGACTTGGATGCACTCGTTGTTGTCGTTGCAGAATACGATGACACCCTCGCGGGCTTCGGTGGAGGTGTTTGCCTCGGCAGTGAACGTGTAGGTGTCCACGTTTCCGCTGTTTGCCTTGTCCGGCTGCTTCACCCATTCCGGCTGCGAGTTGATCTTGTAGCCGATGTTGTGGGTGACCTTGACGGTGAAGTCTCCTCCGGCTGCGGCAACACTGTGCTCGTTCTTGTCAACGGAGAATACTACATCGGCGCCGGATTGCCGCACAGAGACGGTCTTCTTGACGCTGCCGTCCGAGGTGGAGACAGTGATGGAGCCTGTTCTTGATGTCAACGAGGTGTTCTCTGTGACACCGGCTGCGATTGTGGCCAGCCCTTTTCCTTTGTCTGAATCCAGGGTGATCCACTCCGCGTCCTTGGTGATCACCCAGTCTGTGTTGGAAGTTACATTCAGCATTTCCTCTCCTTTGTTAGCGGAGAATTCCAAGGATTCTGGACTGACGGTCAACGATGCTTTTAGAGCCTCCTGACGGACAGTGACAGAAACTTTTTGCATTGATTCCTTGTCAGAGATTGTAATGGTCGCGCTTCTTGGCTGCCCGGTCCTGTTCTCCTCGACTTCAACTTTTACCGAGTTCTTTCCCGCCTCTCCGGACGATGGGGAAATTGTGAGCCAATCCGCAGAAACTGTCGCCGACCAAGCCACGTTGGTGCTGAAACTCAGTGTGATTGACTGCTCCGCGCTTTCGACAGAAATGCCGGAGGTGACAATGTCCTCGGTAAACTTGATTTCAGGCGTGATCTCCGGTTCGTTCTCTGTTCCGGTCCCGCCACAGCCAGCTATAAGGGTGGAGATGGCGACAGCCTGGAGGAAAGTGAGTAATTTTCTCATCATGGTCTTGAATGCTAATTTATTGATTGCTATTGATCATCAGGCTAAACGGAATGACCGTGATTATTTCGAGTTCATTGGTGGATTGCTCATAACACGCATTTTTACAAAAATAGTTATATTTTTCAATTTTCCAATTTTTCAACTGATTTTGAATCATCGCGTGAATATTCAAAGATAGTTTGTATCTTTATCACCGAAAAAAACAACACATTATTTATATTTAATATGAATTTCAAAGCTATTTTGGTATCATTTGTGGTTATTACCGCAACTCTTCTTCCATCCGCGGCCAAGGATGCGACCTATAAAGTCACATCCCCGGACGGACACCTCACAGCCACGGTCTCCATCGGAAAGACAGTTTCTTACTCGGTGGCGAGGGACGCCGTCAGCCTCATCGAACCGTCAGAGATTTCCATGACCCTGTCCGGCGGCATCGTGTTCGGAGAGAATGACAAGGTCCGCAAAGTGAGGAAGGCAAGTGTGGACCAGACTCTTCCTGCCATTGCCTACAAGAAGGCTGTGGTCCGCGACAATTACAATGAGATCTCCATCATATTCAAAGAGTTCACGCTGACGTTCCGCGCCTATGACGAAGGTGTGGCCTACCGTTTCACAAGTTCCTTGAAGGATGAGTCGAAGGTTTTGGCGGAGAAGGCGCAGTTCAATTTCGCCAAGGATTGGGATGCGTACGTCCCTTATGTGAAACAGCACACCGAAACCCTTGAGAACCAGTATTGGAACTCCTTTGAGAACACTTATTCCATCCATGCCCTGTCGCAGTGGAACAAGGAGAGGCTTGCGTTTCTTCCGATCGCGGTGTCTGCGGAAGGTGGAATGAAGGTTCTGATCACTGAGTCCGATCTGGTTGACTATCCTGGAATGTACCTTTACAACGAAGGTGACGCGACAACTCTTTCAGGACGTTTCGCTCCGTACCCAAAGACTGTCGAGCAGGGCGGACATAATATGCTTCAGGGCATTGTCAAGGAGCGTGAGGAATATCTTGCCGCCTGCACAGCTGCTGAATCCTTCCCTTGGAGGATTATAATGGTGTCAACGAGTGATGCCGATCTGGCTGTTAATGATATGGTCTGGAAGCTTGGCAAGCCGGCCGATCCATCGCAGGATTTCAGCTGGGTGAAGCCTGGAAAAGTCGCTTGGGACTGGTGGAACGCTTGGAACCTCTACGGAGTGGACTTCCGCGCCGGCATCAACAACGACACCTACAAGTACTACATCGACTTCGCCCAAAAGCATGGCATCGAATATGTCATCCTCGATGAAGGCTGGGCTGTCAACAAGAAAGCCGATCTGATGCAGATCATCCCTGAGATCGATCTCCCGATGCTTTGTGAATATGCCAAAGCGCACAACGTAGGCCTCATCCTTTGGGCCGGCTACTATGCTTTCGACAGGGATATGGAGAACGTCTGCAAGCATTACTCCGAGATGGGAATCAAGGGCTTCAAGGTAGATTTTATGGATCGTGACGACCAATATATGGTTGATTTCTTCAGGCGTACCGCCGAGACCGCGGCTAAATACGGACTTCTGATTGATTTCCACGGTGCGTTCAAGCCTGTCGGACTCAACCGTACGTACCCTAACGTCATCAATTATGAAGGAGTTTTCGGTCTGGAACAGATGAAGTGGAGCAAGCCTACGGTCGATCAGGTGACCTACGATGTCACGGTTCCTTTCATCAGAATGGCCGCCGGCCCGATGGACTACACTCAGGGTGCGATGCGCAACGCCATTCAGAAGAACTATCATCCTGTGAATTCCGAGGCGATGAGCCAGGGTACCCGCTGTCACCAGCTCGCTGAATATGTCGTCTTCGACTCTCCTTTGAATATGCTGTGTGACTCTCCGTCTAACTATATGGCCGAGCCGGAGTGCACGAAGTACATCGCGGACTGCCCGACAGTCTGGGATGAGAGCGTGGCCGTGAACGGAGTCCTCGGACGTTTCATCACCCTTGCCCGCCGCAGCGGCGATGTCTGGTACGTCGGTTCTCTCAACGATTGGAAAGCCCGTGACCTCACCTTGGATCTCGGTTTCCTCGGAGAAGGCGACTGGACAATGGAGATATTCCGTGACGGCATCAACGCCGACCGCGCCGCCCGTGACTACAAGCGTGAACTCGTTTCGGTTCCCGCTGACCGCAAAGTCAAGATCCACATGGCTCCAGGCGGCGGCTGGACAGCCCGTATAACAAAGAAGTAGGGATATTCACAATCCTTATTTTGGATAAAACTTCAGGCGTCCGCTCTGGTTACAGGGCGGGCGTTATTTTTACATATTCACGCTTCTGAAGATCTTTTTTACTTTCCCAAAGCGTAATAGTCCATGAATTACGCTCTTCGGAATCGTTAATATTGTTATCTTCGTGTTTTCTTAGGTAAGAGCGTCTTAGAGAAATGTCTGACACGATGACACGGGAGCAGCGGCATTACTGCATGTCGCGGATCAGGGGAAAGGACACACGGCCGGAGATGGTCGTGCGGAGGTGGCTGCACTCGGAAGGGTTCAGATATTCGTTGCATTCCAGAAGGCTGCCGGGATGTCCGGACATCGTGCTGAGGAGGTACCATACTGTGATATTCATAAACGGGTGTTTCTGGCACGGGCATCCAGGATGCGACAAGTTCAGGATGCCTCGGTCGAATGTGGAGTTCTGGCAGGAGAAGATCCGGCGGAACAAGGAGAGGGACGCGCAGGAAGTGGCGGCTCTTGAGGCGCTGGGATGGAATGTGATTGTGGTTTGGGAGTGTGAGCTGTCCAGGCGGGCCAGAGATTTGACACTGCGAAATTTGGTGGATGCGGTGAGACGGAATATCGAGCCGGAGTCAATTCATTCTATTCCATTGTCTGTGCGGAAACTATCCTTGAAGGAATAGGTTGCAAACGGGAATATTATTGCGTATATTCACGGAAATATTCAATGAATATGAAGTCTTTAAAGATGCCGCGTGAGTTGACGCTCTGTATTTTCATCTTTTCGTCGGTCGGGAATCTCGCCGGCAAATTCGTTGGCGGACATATTCTTGCGATGTGCACCAAGCCTTTGATCGTGCCGTCGCTGGCGTTGTTTTGTTGGCTGCTTTTGAAGGAAAATGATGTCCGTGGGTGCAAGGTCGCCACTTTAATGCTGGCTATGGCGTTCGGGGCGTTGGGGGATGTCTTGCTTATGTTCAGCGATCAGGGCTTTTTTCTTGCGGGGCTGTTCGCGTTTCTCATAGGACACCTGTTCTATTTATGCACAATTCCATATCCTGACAAGAATGGACATAAAAGAATATTCAGCTTTGTCATTCTTGCGCTGTTGATCACCATTATGAGCATAGCCTCTCAATTATTTGCTGTGAAAGGCTTTATGGGAATGTGCGTCACGGCTTATGCCTGCGTTTTCGCTTTTGTCATCCACGCCGGAATAATGGCCGCGATTGAAACTAAAAGCCGTCTTTACGTTGTGACCGTCATCGGTTATGTCCTTTTTGTCATATCTGACACGATTCTGGCGACAGGTGTCTTTACTGATCTAAAAGTTCCGATGCGTGGTTTCTGGGTGATGCTGACGTATATTCTCGCCCAGTTCCTCATCGCCGTTTCGCTGACCAAGGAGGAAATCCGGAAACATCTTATGATAAATCCGTCCACAAATTGATAATTATTCCGAAATTTATTAATTTTGCATCGCAAAACACGGAGGATTGTCCGAGTGGTTTATGGTGCTTGTCTCGAAAACAAGTCGGCTGAAAGGCCCCACAGGTTCGAATCCTGTATCCTCCGCTTTCACTGATTAATAATAAGTTATGTCTATCAAGAAATTGTCCGATGCCGCCTCGATGATGGTTGTCGCGGCTATGGTTGGTTGCTCACCGAACGACACGACTGTTAATATCGCCTTGAACAAGGCTGCATACGCTTCGTCTTCTTATGATTATAACCTTACGGCACAGCTGGTCACGGATGGGGGTGTGGCGGCTTCAGAGCCGGCTTGGCTGAAAGTCTGCACGGCTGAGGGGGAACTGCCACGGCGCGAGAAGGAATGGACGCTGGACGCGGGACCATATTCAAGCAACAGGTTGGAAGGTGCGTCTGATTTCATTGAATATGAATGGAGTGCCCAGAAGTTTTCAGCTGCCTGCGTGCGTGTCCGGGGATATGTGGTTTATGAGGAACCTGCGAAAGGGTGGTCGATTTCTTGTCTTGCTGGGGACTCGAAGGTCGGAATGAGACAGGTCGGATTCATCGGAAATTCCGGACTGCCGGGAAACAAGCGTTATCCGGAGGTCATCACTGACCCGAACAAGCAGACTGAGACGATCACATGCCCTGTCCGTGAGTTGGATTTGGAAATACCTTTGAATGACGCTGTTGATTTCAATCATTTCAAGATTGAGTTCAATATGGAAGGGGCTCTTTTTTGGGTGGTATATGCTGTGGATTTCTCAACGGAACCATCATTCGGGAAGAGTTCTGACACCGGGCCTTATGATTCAAAAGAGTCCCGTGGTTTCAATGTTCTACCATCCGAAGTCTACTCAAGCGCGTGGATGAGTGCTGACGACAAACCGCAGTGGGTCTATGTTGATCTTGGTTCTAAAAAGAGATTCAATGAATTACGCCTTCATTGGATCCATAAGGCTAAAAATGGTAGTGTTGAGATCTCGGACGACGCGGAGAACTGGAAAAAGGTCGCAGATCTTCCACAGACAGATTCGCTGACATATTCATTCAAAGCGGTAGGTAACGCCCGTTATGTCCGTCTTTCGATGGAAGGCGCTGATGAGAGCGGCCATTTCGCATTGGGCGAGATGGAAGTCTTTGGACCTCAGGCGAAAAAAGATACCAAACCTGAATGGCGACTTCAACGTGCTTCCGCTGTCGCCGGGAGCGGAGAGGCTGTCTCCACCAATGAATATGACGATTCGTCCTGGCTGCCTGCTGTCGTGCCGGGAACAGTTCTTTACAGCTATATAGCCGCCGGGGCAGTTCCGGATCCGGGAATCGCTGACAATAACCTTCAGATTTCGGAGTCGTATTTCAATTCTGATTTCTGGTACAGATGGACACCAAGTTCTGTCGCTGGGCTTGTCGAAGCGACAAAGCGTCAGGAAGGCGAGCGGCTTTTCCTATCCTTTGACGGAATCAATTGGAAAGCCGAAGTTTATCTAAACGGGAGTTATGTCGGAAACATTGCGGGAGCGTTCAAGCGCGCAAGTTTCGACATCACGGATCTGATTCAAAACGAGAACAATGTCATAGCCGTGCACATCATAAAGCCAGCCCACTTTGCCGCTGTCAAGGAAAAGAACGCAGAGAGTCCTGACTTCAATGGAGGTCAGCTTGGTGCTGATAACCCGACGTTCCACGCCACGGTAGGCTGGGATTGGATGCCGACAGTCAGAGGCCGTGATATGGGAATCTGGAACGATGTCCGGATAGAAAAAGTTGAGGCTGTAAGATTAAGCGATCCGCTTGTCCAAAGCAAAGTGACAGACGGCCTTGCCTCGATGACATTCTCTGTGAAAGTCGAGGACATCTCTTCCAAGGACATCAGCGGAATCTTGCGCGGTTCTGTCGGAAATATTGAATTCGCGAGGCCTGTCTCATTGAAGGCAGGGGAGAGCGGCGCGGTCATATTCACACCGGAGGAATATTCACAACTGAAAGATCAGAAGATCGACTTTTGGTGGCCGAATGGCTATGGTGAGCCGACGCTTCACGAAGCCTCGTTCTCCTTCACACCTGACGGTGCGGCCGAGGCGATGACCTCAATCAAATGGCAGGCGGGCATCAGGGAATTCACATACAGCGATGTGATGAGCGACCTGAAAATGTTCATCAACGGCCGCCGCTTCTTCCCGAAGGGCGGCAACTGGGGCTTCAGTGAATATAATCTCCGCTACCGTGCTGAGGAATATGACACCGCGGCGCGTATGCACAGGGATATGAACCTGAATATGATCCGTAACTGGGTTGGTCAGACAGGCGACGAGGAGTTCTACGATGCCTGCGACAAGTATGGAATCGTGGTTTGGCAGGACTTCTGGCTTGCGAATCCGGCTGACGGTCCTGATCCGGATGACAATGAGATGTTCCTTGACAATGCCAGGGATTATGTCAGCCTTATCCGCAAGCATCCAAGCATCGGACTATACTGCGGACGTAACGAGGGCTATCCTCCGGCTGTTTTGAACGCTGGCCTGATAGAGACCGTCAACACCCTGCATTCCGACATCGTCTATATTCCAAGTTCGGCTGATGATGGAGTAAGCGGCCACGGCCCGTACCGTGCGGTCGAGCCTTCGTTCTACTTCGAGAACCCGACCTCCAAGTTTCACAGCGAGAGGGGAATGCCTGCGATTATGGAATATGAGAGCCTGTCTCGGATGCTTACTTCAGACCATCTTTGGCCAACGAACGATGTCTGGGGACAGCACGATTTCACCCGCACCGGCGCTCAGGGTGACACCGCATTTGTCGGAATGGTCAGAAGGCGTTTCGGTGAGCAGGCTATGGAATCCGCCGAGACTTTCGCGAAATATGCCCAGTGGGTCAACTATGACGGCTACCGTGCGATGTACGAGGCCAACAATGTTGGACACAAGGGACTTCTGATCTGGATGTCTCACAGCGCCTGGCCAAGCCTTGCCTGGCAGACCTACGACTATTGGTTCCGTCCTACAGCCGCCTGTGCCGCCGTGAAGAAAGCATGTGAGCCTCTGCACATTCAGATGAATCCGGCCACATGTCAGATTGAGGTGGTCAACGCCAGCTGTGGTGATCAGAAAAACCTTACCGCCAGCGTTTCCGTAGTCAATCCGAATGGTGAGGAAGTATATTCAAAAGCAGCTCAAGTAAGTCCCGCGGAAGACACGACGACTCAGGTTATTGATATCGCTGACGTACCGGACGGCCTCTGCATCGTGACCCTCAAACTGACCTCCGCTGACGGGAAAGTCCTTTCGCAGAACCAATATTTCCGTAATTTCCGCTCAGGCAAAGACACCGGCAACTATCAATCTCTTGTAGGAACCAAGTGGCTGGACAACACCCTGCTCAAGTTTGATTGACAACCGGGATTTTCGTTTTTTCATACCGCACTGAGCGGAAAATGTTGCTTCACGCAACCGAACTATTTAGATTTGCATAGTCCGCTTGGTGGCCTGATGCGAAGTTGTCAATGTAACTTCAGTCTCCAACCTTGACGTCAGCCATAACAAAGTAGTGGTCGCTCGGCAGGATGCCATTGACCCCTTCTGTGATCATGCGGCAGTGAACCGGCTTGACCTTGCCGTGCAGGTAGATGAAATCGATGCGGGTGTTCTTCTTGGTGTACTTCTCGCCTTTGAACCCGTGAAAGGAGAAACGGTCCGGGAATCCCATCCATTCGTAGGCGTCTTTCCATCCTGCCACGTGCAGCGTCTGGGCCGCGCCGTCAGAGATGCTTGAATTGAAATCTCCACAGATGATCTGCGGAAAATCATCAGCATATTGCGCGGCTTCCTCGGCAAGCATCCTGGCCTGTTCCCGTCTTGCATTGTCTGACTTGTGGTCAAGGTGGGTGTCGATTATACGGAACTCCTCACCGGTTTTCTTGTCACGGAGTCTTAGGTAGTTACAATGCCTTGCACGAGTTGTTCCCCATGAGACAGTACCTCCGATGAGAGGTTCTTCAGACAGCCAGTAACAACCTGCGCCGAGCATCTCGTACTTGGATGTCAAGAAGAAGATCACGTTCTTTCCAATGAAATGGTAGCCCTCCGTAAACGGGTCCATTTCAGGACCGGCGAATCCGAACGAGGTGTAGCCTTTCAACTCTTTCTTCATGTACTCATTAGAGTCATAGATGACCTCCTGCAAGCAGATGATGTCGGGTTTCTGGGCCAATATGACGTCCCGGCAGACCTCACGTCTTTCTTCCCAGGTGCAGCCCGGCTTCTTGGCGTCTTCCGGCAGCCCGGTTATGCGGATGTTGCATGTCATTATCCTGTGCGTACCTTTTTCCTTAGGGTCACGGCTGAGACCTTTCCCGGCGGCCATTGCCGGAGTGATGCTCACGGCAGCGAGAAACGCAATCAGGATTACGGTCTTGTTTTTCAATATATTCATAAGAGAACGAATGTTGGTTGAACGGTCATATTCATTAGTCCCTGAGGTAGGCTCCGGTTTCTTTGAGCTCCTTGCGCACTTCGGCCACATTGACCTTGGCGACAGGCACGCCTTCCGACAAGGCGATCCTTGCAGCCCTTCCGGCAGCCTCACCCATTGCCATGCACGTGGACATCACTCTGGCCGAGGCCATCGCCTCGTGAGTCATGGAGGCGCACCGTCCGGCTACGAGCAGGTTTCCGACCTTTTCCGGAACCAGCATGCGGTATGGCAGATCGTAGCAGTCTGGGCACCACATCATCGTGCAGTCATCTCCGTGGCTGTGATGAATGTCCACAGGATAACTTCCAACTCCTATCGCGTCCTCGAACTTGTGGCAGTTCAGGATGTCGTCCGCAGTCAGGACATATTCTCCCTTGATGACACGGCTTTCGCGGATACCCATGAACGGAGCCACCCTGTCTCTCCACGCGTTCTCGAATCCTGGTATGAAATCCCTGAGGTATCTTTCCACCTCATCATTCTGGAATCGGGCCTTGATTTCCCCTTCGGTGTAGCTTTCTGGATTGGTTGAGTCCACGCCGCAGACTCTGGACATATTCACCCAGATCTCATCATCGGCAAGACCTGTGATGAGGATTGTCCTTGCCACTGGGATCTCATAGCCCTTCTCTCTGGCATCGTTGATCTTCTTCCTGAAACCGACCACAATGAACGGACCGTCCTTGAACTGCTCGGTCGGCATCACATCCATGTCGAATTCCTCCGAATGGTTCACGATCGCGTCCCTGAGCTCAGGCATATTGACCCCTCTCATGGAGAACATCAATGTCGGCGGCTGCATGCCTCCGTCAGCGTCGCCCTTGTGGCATTCCACTCCGGCCTTGAACGCGACATCAGCGTCTCCGGTGCAGTCAATGACTGTTTTCGCCATGATCACCTCACGGCCTTCCTTGCTTTCTATGAAGACACCCTTGACATCATCTCCCTCCTTGATTACTCCAGAGCAGAACACGTACATCAGGATTTTCACCCCGACTTCCTCCAGCATGGCCAAAGCCTCGTCCTTTACGGCTTCCGGGTCGATGATCGTGAGGCTGACGTGGTTCTTGCACGGTTTGTGTTCAGAAGCCTTGCCCTTGGCTCTGAGTCTGCTGATGAGCATCTGAGGCAGGCCTTCGATGACTTGATTGCCTTTCCGGCCGAGAAATCCGAGGATCGGCAGACCGAGGGTCAGGTTGCCTCCGACATAGCCACGGCTTTCGATGAGCATCACTTTAAGACCTTTGCCGGCAGCGGCGCGTGCGGCCATGATGCCCGAAGGTCCACCTCCGACAACGAGAATGTCCACATTGTCTCTTATCGGAATCTCCCTCGCCGGCTCGGTGTAAGTTCTTTTTGTTTCCATTGTTATTTGATTTTAAACATTCTTCACGTACAGTCCCGGACGTTCAGGCCGCACCATCTTCCACAGTACAACAGAGGCAATGAGGTGAAGCACACCCATCACGGCGAACAGAATATTTCCCATAGACGAGAGCAACGAGCCCACGAAGACATTGAATATGGCTCCTCCGACGGCTCCGGCTCCAGCGGTGATGCCGACCACGCTTGCCACGTTTCTTACAGGGAACGCCTCCGCGACCACCACGCAGATGGTGTAGAGCCAGCTTGAGCACATCACGGCGATCACACTGAATATTCCAACGACCATCCAAGCCCGTGCCCCGAACGCTATGGACTCGCATCCGCTCACGAGCGGTGTAAGCGCGCATATCGGTGCAACAAAGGATATTCCTATCATCATTATTTTTCTTGCCTTGAGAGCTGGAATCCCTTTCTTGACGAGATGGTCGGAGAATATGGATGATAATATTCCTCCGATCGCGCTGAAGAAGAACGGTACACCACCCATGTACTGGATCATGTCCAAAGTGGCCTGCTGGCTAAGCCCTTGGGCTTCACCCATGCTCCTCAGATAACCCGGCAGCCAGAAACAGCAGAAATACCATACCGGGTCGCTTATAAGCCTTATCAGTAGGATCCCCCAAAGTGAGCGGGTTTTCCATAGGCCTGTCCATGTGAACGCCGATGACCCCTCAATGGATTTTTGTGAGCTGTCGGCGTCCTCTTCCGCATCCATTGTCCTTGCGAGAACATCCTTGTCAGGATTACGATATACAAACGCCCAGACAACGGCGATGACAAGTCCGATTCCTCCGGCAAGGATGAACACCTCATGCCATGGCAGTATCCTCGCCATCCAAGCGATCACAAGAGGCGCGATGACTGTTCCCAAGGCTCCACCTGCTGTACACAGGCTGTTGGCGGTCGCTCTGTGACGTTTCTCGAACCATACTGTAACCGCGACGATCTGACCGGCTATGATGGTCGGTTCGGCAAGTCCGAGGATGCCTCTGAATGTGGCGAAAAGCACAGCGTTTGTGGACAGACCGCCTCCGATGCATGCCAAGGACCACACCACTATTCCGACAGAAATCACCGGCTTGGGACCGAATTTATCCACGAGGATTCCAGAGATAGGATACATTATCGCGTAGCAGATCAGGAACACGTTCACTATCCATGCGTACTGAATATCTCCGATGCCGAAATATTCCAGAATTTCCGGTTTCAATATTGACAACAGCTGGCGGTCAAGGTAGTTGCAGATGATCGCTACGAAGAGAGTGGCGACAATGAATATTCGCCGTTTCCCGGAAGAATGATTCTCCATTTATTTTAATTTGCTTAGTTCCAAGTATTTTTTGTAGCGGCTCTCCAAAAGATCATGTCTTTCAGGAGATGGGGAATAGGTGTGCGCCGATGGTGGGCACAATGCTTTTTGGGCAGTCGGAACATCCGGGTACAAACCTGCGACAACAGAGGCGTTGACCGCCGCTCCCAGAGCACAGGACTGCTTGCAGTCAAGCACTTCGATCTTTTTCATGTTGGCGTCGGCCATGAGTTGCATGATGAAAGGGGACTTGAACGCGATGCCGCCAATCGCGACAAGACGTTCGATGAATACTCCGTTGTTGATCAGATGGTCAATAGCGGCTTTCGCGCCGAACGCCGCTGATTCGGCAAGTGCGTAATAGATTTCCGCGGGGGATGTCCCTAACGTCAATCCGGTGATGGTGCAGGTCAGTGAGCTGTCAGGGGCAGGAGAACGCCTTCCATTGAGATAACCTGTGGAGATGGGACTGGATGCGCTGATTCTCAATTTTCCGGCTTCTTCTGAAAGTTTCTGAAGAATATTGTCCTTCTGGTTCGTATGGTTGCATTCCAGCGCCCATCCGAGGATTCGCTTCAGCCATGCGAATATATCCCCGAACGCGGACATCCCGACTTCATACCCAGTCATTTCCGGAAGGATTGATCCGTCCACTTGCCCGAATATCCCCTCGATGACATGAGGATTCTTTGGCGTGATAGCCATGAAGCAGGCTGAAGTGCCGAGATTCATGGCCATTGTCCCTAATGTTATTCCTGCCCCTACGGCACCGGAGTGAGAATCAATATTCCCTATACCTATAAGTACATCACGGGAAAGTCCAAGTTTGTCCGCCCACTCCGCAGTTATCCTGCCGGCCTCCTTGTCGCAGCCATATACCTTGTCAGGCATATTCCTAAGAATAGGCACAAGCTTGCCGTCAATACCATTGAAGAATTCTTCAGGGGGATATCCGCCCCATTCTTCCGCCCACATCCTCTTCGCTCCGGCGGCACACAATCCCACTCTCATCTTTGTGATGTCATCCACACCTGTCAGAACCGCGGGAATCCAGTCGCACAGTTCAATGGCTGTAGATGCTTCATTCTGAAGCTCAGGTGAATGACGGAGCACTCTGAGGACTTTCGCCCAGAAACATTCCGCTGAATAATGTCCTCCCGAATGGCGGCTGTATCCCTTGCCGGATAACCTGTCGGCATTATTGATCTCCGCTGCCTCGTGTTCCGCCGTGTGGTCTTTCCAAAGGACGAACATCGCGTCTGGATTCTCTTTATACTTTTCTGACAGAGAGAGAGGCTTGCAGTGTCTGTCCACAAGACATGGGGTGCTGCCTGTGGTGTCCACGGAAATGCAGCGTACAGCTTCAGGGGCCGGACAATGCGAAACGACATCGGTCAGCACTTTTTCAAGGCCTTCGAGATAGTCGAGAGGGCTTTGGCGGAACATCGCCTTTGTCTTGTCCGTATAAAGTCCCTTGGCCCATCTTGAGTAGTGGGACTCAGCTGAGTGGATATATTCCCCAGTGAGGGCATTGACAAGCAATGCCCTCACCGAGTCTGAGCCGAAATCGACCCCTATTGTGTAAGAAATCTGTCTGTTCATTACCGTATTGATACGGGAGGAGCCTTTAAGATTAAAGTGTGGTCAAGTGGAAGTTGCGCCAGAGAACCTTGATGTTGTTGCCGTCGTGGATCTGGAGCATGATGCGGCCGGACTTGGAACCGATCAACTCATCGTTTATGTCAACCATAGGCTCGCCGTTCAGCCAAGTCTTGACGTTGTCACCTTCGACACGCAGACGAAGAGTGTTCCATTCGCCTTCCTTAAGAATATCCTCTTTCTCGTCCGGAATCTGAACCAACCAGCCACGGCCGTATGACTCGTAGATTCCGGCTGTGTCCTGTCCCTTAGGAGCGACCTCGCACTGCCATCCGTTCACGATGTTGTTTTGGTAGCCACCCTCCACAAATGAATGGAAGAACAGACCGGAATTGCCGTTCGAGCACTGCTTGAACTCGACTGTCAGATCAAAATCCTTGTAATATTCACGGGTTCCGAGATAGCCGTAGCGGAGATCCTCTCCGTTCTCGGTCACGAGATTGCCTTCCTCGTCAACACCTGTGCGCATGCTTCCGAACAACTCCCATCCGTGAAGATCCTTTCCGTTGAAGAGTTCGACCTCCTGACCGGCCTTGCGTGGCAGTTCCTTGATCTTGATATTCCTGAATGAAGCGGGATCGCCGTGGTCCTGGAGGCAGATCACACCCTCGTGGGCGAGACCATATTCGGTTGCGTTGCCCCATTTGCCGCTGGCCTTCTTCTCGAACCAGTCGTCTGTCCAGGCCTCGAACTCAAGAATCTTCTCTCCGTTCAGCCAATGCTCCACATGACCGTTGTCAAAGACAATCTTTGAGTTGTTCCATTCACCTTGAGGATTGACTTTCATCTTGCTTGAGTCAGGAAGATGCATTGCGTAGTCAACGCCAAGCTTCTGCCATTCCTCAAGTTTCGCCGGAGCGTTAACCTCTTCCCAACCCTCGTTGTCAATGAGCTGATATTCAGGGCCTGTGACGTAAGGCACCTTGAATTTCGGATTCTCGACAACGTGGTAAAGCATTCCGCTGTTGCCTCCGTGGGTGAGTTTCCAGTCCCAGGACAGTTCGAAATTCTCGTACTTCTTGTCCGTGACGATGTAGCCGGACTCATCGGCTCCGTTGCCGGAAGCCTGGATGCAGCCATCCACAACTTTCCAGCCGTTGGTCAGAGAGTCACCGTTGTAGTCACGCCAACCGTCAAGGTTCTCACCATTGAACAACAGTACCCAACCGTCAGCCTTTTCAGCGGATGTGAGGGTGTTCTGCTTCTGTGCGCATGATGTCATTGACACCGCGATGCCTGCGATCGCCAATCCATAAATGATCTTTTTCATTATGCAGAGATTAAAATTATAGTCTTGTGCTATTGTCATTGATAATGATTACAAAAATATGGAAATATAAAGATATTACAAAGAAGATTGGTCACAAAATGAGGTTCGGAAAGAATAATTGACACTGGAGGTCATGGTGAGAGGTAGGTTATTTTTGTCGGAGACATGAAGTTTTTCAAAGAAAATTGCGTATAATCGCATTGTATATAAAAACGAACTGTTATGAAAAAGAATCTGAGAAGAGTTGTCGGGGGCACATTGCTCCTGATTGCCACTGCTTGTGGCAAGACCGGCACTGATCCGGCAAAGGAACCAACTCCAACTCCGGAACCAGAGCCGGAGCCGTCACCGGTTGTCGCCGAGGATCTGAGCAAGAATGGATCGTCCAACTGCTACATCATCGTGAAAGAAGGCGGCTATTCCTTTGACGCCACGGTAAAAGGCAATGGTGCGGCCACGGAAGGTCTTGCCGCTCCGGAGAAGATGACTCCTGATTCCGCGGCTCTTGTCTGGGAGACCTCAAAGGGAATGATCACAGACGTGGCCTTCAAAGACGGCAAGATCACGTTCAATGCTTCCGCGCAGAACGGCAACGCATTGATCGCCGCCTATTCCGCTGACAAGAGAGTCATCTGGAGTTGGCACATCTGGTTCCCGGAAGAGAATGTGAAAACTGTTACGGCCAAGAGCGGCTACGAGGTGATGAATATGAACCTCGGCGCAATGACCTCCACTTTCGGTTCTGCTCCTGACGTGAAGCCTTACGGTCTGTTGTACCAATGGGGACGCAAGGATCCGTTCCCGTCAGCTCCGAGTCTTACCGGGAATGAAAAGACCCAACCGGTTCCCGTGTATGGACCTGATGGCGCGGAGGTGAAGATCACATATTCACTTTGGAGTTCGGTTGAGAACAACACCATTGAATATTCAATAGCCAATCCTACTAAATGTCTTTCGAACTATGCCCAGTACAACACAAGCAGGGATTGGCTGAAGGCCTCCGACAGCAATGACGCGTTGTGGGGCAATCCTAAAGGGGACGAGAGAAATTCGGACAACAATTACGTCAACAAAGGCTCCAAGTCTTTCTATGACCCTTGCCCTGTCGGCTACCGTGTCCCGCCGGCAGATGTGTTCAGGACATTCACTACCACTGGTGGATATACTCAGGATCCGTCTTCATTTGATGTTGTGGATTTGAATGGTGACGGAGTGATCGACACCAGAGACTACAACTATGGATGGTCTTTCAATATGAAGGAAGGCTCTCTGTTTTTCCCTGCCGCAGCCCGCTACGACGGTTCCTACGCCATGCTTATGGGTTCCAAGAGCGGACTTTGGGGATCCTATTGGGGAAACTCTCCTGCCAAATCCTATGGAGCGACCACAGGTTTCGGATTCTGTGTGCTCGCGTTCATGAACGAGGCCGCCGGCACATCCGTCTCAGCCACCGCTTCCGCCGGACGCGCCGACGCCTATTCGGTACGCTGCGTCAAAGAGTAGTGACGTCAGGAAATCCCGGCGGAAAACTGCTCTACATCGGTGATGCCGAAGACAAGGACCTGTATGTTGATACAGCTGGTCTGGAGGCGTTGAAACTTCCCATCACCGAACATTCAAAGCTCCCTTATATCGTTATCAGTGACGAGAAACGTGGCTGGCTATTCCTCATTGAGGTGGTAACTTCTCACGGACCGGTTTCCGCAAAGCGTGTTGTTGAGTTGGAAGAGTTTACTAAGGATTGCCCTTATGGAATCGTATATGTGACAGCCTTCCCGAATGCGAAAGAATTCAAGAAACACGTGGATGATATTGCATGGGAGACTGAAGTATGGCTTTCCGACACACCGGATCATATGATTCATTTCAACGGTGACCGGTTTATCGGCCCGAGGAAATAAGAAGCTGTTTTGAATTGTTTGAAATGTTCTTTGAGGTGAAAAATCTTCATTTTCTTCCCGCTTCTTCAGTCAGATAGCACCGCTATCTTCCTTGGAAGAAGCGGTCGAAACTGAAGTTTTTCACTCTCAAACCTTCAAACAAACAACTCAAAACAGCTTCTAAATTGTTTTTCGATAATATGTCTAAGCGGCTTGAGGTTTTTCCAAAAAGCCGCCTTCTGTTTATCTCTCTCTTCTATGATTGAGTCATCCTCCTCATCATGATAATTTACGAATTATATTTGTATGGATTGCAGCAAGATTGCAAAATTATCACGCAATAATGCGATGTCACTACTTGCATTAATCTGAGGCTGTTATAAACTGCCATTTAAAGAAGATTTTTTTGATTGTCTTATTAATTGCTGATGGCTGTTTCATGTCCTAAGCTATTAGAAATAGCAGAGTCTTATCCAAACATGGCAATTAATACCAAAAGCTAGAATCGTTCGGCGGGGCTCTTCGGCGGGTGCGTTTTACAAAAGACGTTCAGCCCAAATGGCTTTTGAAGGCGGTGGGACTATGAATATGTTGAAAAAGTATAGGGTAAGATCGAGAGTTTTTCAGCATATTCTTTAATTGACGGCGTTCTATGCCCTTTCGCCCTGAATGTGTTTTGTAAGATTTAAGAAGCTGTTTTGAATTGTTTGAAATGTTCTTTGAGGTGAAAAATCTTCATTTTCTTCCCGCTTCTTCAGTCAGATAGCACCGCTATCTTCCTTGGAAGAAGCGGTCGAAACTGAAGTTTTTCACTCTCAAACCTTCAAACAAACAATTCAAAACAGCTTCTAAGATTCTGGTGCTGGTCATGTTGCCAGAATATGCCGCCGGCCAGCGTTAGATCACTGCCGCACATCGCCGCGGCTGGCCGCTTGGATGGGGGACTCAGAATAAAAATGCCTCTCAGGTGACTGAGAGGCGGATTTTTGTGGAGCATAGGAGGATCGAACTCCTGACCTCAAGATTGCGAACCTTGCGCTCTACCAGCTGAGCTAATACCCCGATCGGACTGCAAAGATACAAAAAACTTCATTTATACAATGGATTTCATTCGAGAATATTGCGCAAAACAATGATTGATTGTGACAACGGATGTCCTGTGTGCGATTTCAAGTGGAGGATGGTAACACCATTATAGCAAGTTAGGTAAATTGCCTGCACGCGTGATGTCCTGTGTGCGATTCAAAGTGGAGGATGTTTACCGTGTGGAGGCAATGAATTCCTTATACTTGATGAAATCATCCGGAAGCGGCATGTCATAGACCTTGCTTCTGAGGAATGCTCCGTAATCCTTGATGTCTGAATATTTCGACTGCTCCTCCACGGTCAGAGTCTCTCCGACGCCGACTCTGATCCTTCTGTACCTCTTGTTGACAAGCTCGTGCGGAAGCTGCATCAGGCGCACCCGCCAGTCTATCAGACCCAGGTTGTAGAACCAGAGTGAATTGTGGTCGAAAAACCGGATAGGGACAATCGGAACCTTGGCTTTCCGGATAAGCCTCAGAACCGCTTCCTGCCACTCTCTGTCCTTGATTTTCATCTCTTTAAGGCTGAGATCCGAGACCGCTCCTGAAGGGAAGAATCCCACCGGTTCACCATCGTGGAGCCTTTCCAGAACCTCACGGACTCCCTGAATGTTCTTGGCTGTTATTCCCTTGTTCAAGTTGTTCTTCGGATTGACAACGATGAGACTTGGGCGCAGCGCTTCGACAAGGGCGAGGAACTCGGTCACCATCACCTTGAAACCAGGCCTGATGTGTCCGATAAGGTCAATGAGAATGACACCGTCCATACCTCCGTAGGGATGGTTGCTGACCGTGATGAACGGCCCGTCGGGCAAATTCGCAAGCCTTTGCGAGCCTCCCAGTAGGTAGTTGACCCCAAGCTTGTCCAGGAGTGCGCCCGCGAAATCCGCCCCTTGATATTCATCAATCGTGTCGTAAATGTCGGACAGTGTCTTGATGGACAGGACTTTTCTTAGGAAACCAGCGACAGTGTTGCCGAATTTTCCCTTGAAAACCGGCGCAAGTTGCTCAATCTGTTCTACTGGAAGAAGAGGCATTATTTGTCTTCCCTCTTAGGCATCGGATCCATCTTGGCGTAACCCTTTGCGTCACTGATGATTGTCACCAGATAAATGATCACAAGCAAGGCCAGGATCACAAGACCTGCCACGTCAAGCGCCCTGAGGTCGATGTCCTTGCCGAATATGCTGACCACTGTGCTGAACTCCCTGAGCGGCTCTATGAATATAAAGAGAGATGTCAAGATAATGGCGATCACTCTGAACTCAGTAGGTCCAAGTTTGGCGTAGGTGAGCCTGAACTCGCTCTTGAGGTGGGCGTTCACGCTGACATTCACCGTAAGGCAAAGATAGACCACGAATATCATCAAGGCCAGATCCAGACGCATAAGGTATGACAGTCCGAGTCCGATGAACATAAAGGCTTCGTTTATGCAATCTACCGTGTGGTCGAGATAGTAACCGTAGATCGGTCTCTGGGTCTTGCGGACTCTGGCAAGAGTGCCGTCAAGGGAGTCGCCGTACCAGTTGACAACGAAGCCGAAGCAGCTGAGCCAAAGGAAGTTGACGTTCACGCTGCAGAGGATGTACCCGGCGCCGATCATGATCGCGCCAAGCGTGCCGATGAATGTCAGTGTGTCCGATACGACCCATTTCGGCTGCCTCTCGGCCAGCCAGACAAGGGCCTTCTTCTCGACCCCGTTCAGGATGGAGGTCTGTATTCTTTCCGCTTTCTTGTCTGCCATATTAATTATGTGTTAGATGTTTTTGACGTAAATCCTGGCTCTCTTGTGGAGGTGATGCTCGAATTTGCCCCAGAGATTCTGGACATTGTGGTTCTCCTCAAGCTCACGGGTGCTTTCGACGTACTTGATGCCGTTCTTGTGCATCCCGCGGCCGATCTTGGAGATGATCATGGCGTTGACACCTTTGTCCTTGTATTCATTTGAAATGGCTATCAGCAGGGCATCAATCGTGTCATTGTGGTGCAAAGCCTTGAGAATGTGTATGAACCCGAACGGGAACATATGCCCTTTGGCTTTCTGCAGAGCCTTTGACAGTGATGGAAGGGTGATTCCGAATCCGACCACCTTGTCGGTCTCGTCAACGATGACAGAGACGTAGTCCAGATTGAGGTTCGGGAAGAACTGGTCCTTGAGATCCTCGCACTGGGCAGGGGAGAGCTCCGAGAATCCGTGCAAGACAGAGTAACATTCGTTCATCACACGGAATATTCCGTCGGCATATTTGTGGAGCAGCTCATTCTTGTTCTTGTAGTCGCCTTCCTTGAGATTGTAGCGCTCACCGATCATTTCGGCGAAGTGGAAATAACGGTCAAGATTGTCCGGAACAGTGATCTTATATTCCACGAAATCAGTCTCTTTCGAGAATCCTTCTTTCAGGAGCATCGGCTCGTAGTAGGGAGCGTTGTACTTTCCGTAGGCGGTGGGAAGTTGGTCGAAACCTTCGACAAGAACTCCGGAGATGTCAAACTCAAGGAAACCGACAGGGCCTTCAATGATCTCCATTCCTTTTTCCTTGCCATATTCCTTCACCCTTTCCATCAGGGCGTGTACCACCTCCTGTGATTCGATGAAGTCTATCCAGCAGAAACGGCAGATCTTCTTGTCAACCTTTTTGTTGTACTTATAGTTTATGATGCCGGCGACTCTGCCGACAATCTTGCCGTTTTCATCGTATGCCAGCCAATATTTCCCTTCGCAGACCTCAAAGGCCCGGTTTTTGCCCGGAGTGAGGGTGTCCATCTCCATCGACTCAATCTGAGGAACGTAGTATTCGTTGTCCGCATACAACTCGTTCGGGAACCGGACGAAACGCCTCAGATCCTGTCTGCTGATCACTTCCTTGGTTGTAATAGCCATTGTTTTTTTACTTTACAATCTGCTAAGGTAGTAAAAAAATCATAAAATATTCTATTATCGAATATACAAAATAGTCCCGCCATTTGTGGGTGACGGGACTTATTTATCTATTAATAAATATTTAAAACATTTCTACAATGGGTTACTTTTTCTCGTATCCAACAGGATGGTTCAGCAAAAGTTCCTGTCCTTCCTTGAGGACAAGGGCGGTTTTGACAGCATCGTGGTTCATGCTTCCACGCGGGACTGTGGCCAGTCCGAGAGCCTCGCAGGCAAGGCAGATGTTCTGGGATACATAGCCGGCGTCGATGGCTCCGAAAATTGCGGTTTTCTCATCGCGGAACTTGTACTTGTTCAAGTCGCAGACAATCACGAGAAACAAAGGAGCTTTTGCCACAGATGCCTGACGACCAGCCAGATCCGAGCGGATGTCCTTTCCGGAAACCTTCGTCAAGATGTTTTCCTGGGCGTTGAAGAGCCATGCGCCGTCAGCCCGGCATACATAGACACTTTCCTCCTGTGTGTTCATGGCTGATGGTACGGTCAGCCTTCCGTCCTCACGGTTCACTCCGCATGCGGCCCATAGCAACTGGGACAGAGACGCGTCACTGATCTGTGCGTCTGAATATTCACGGACAGAGGCTCTTTGCTGAAGAGCCTGATAGAGAGTCATCGACACATTCTTGTCAGGCTGCGGAAGCTTGATGACTTCCTGGGCGAGTGCGGAAGTGGCCAGCGCGGCGGCTGCCAAAGCAAGGATGATCTTTTTCATATTCATGGATTTAAATGTTTGAGACTTTGATTGTGTGAAGCGGCGCGGCTCCGGTTGACGACTGCCACTCCGCTGAAAACCATAATGATGGCTACTATTTTCTGCCAGGTCATCGTGTCCATCCCGCCGATGACGCTGAGCAGGCAGGCCAGAATCGGCTGAAGGTAGGTGTACATCGCCACGATGGTCGGGCGGACGCTTTTCTGGCCGACCGGAATCAGAAAGTATGCGACAAAGGTGGCAAAGAAGATAAGATAGCCTATCTCAAGGGCTTGCGGCAACTTGATGGCGGCGTAGTCGGTGTGGAGCAGATCCTCAAAAGACAGCGGCAGCGACATCAGAAGCGAGAAAAGAAACATCCACTTCATAAAAGTGACCACTGAATATCTTTGAATCAGCGGCCTGAACGCTCCGAGGTACAGCGAGAAGCTGATGCTGTTCAGGAACAGCAGAATAAACCCTAAAGGCTGCGTGGCCTCGACCCCATTGTGACTATGTACGGAATTGAATATCAGGAATATGATTCCGATGAAGCTGATTCCTACTCCGGCGGCCTTCTTCGCGGTGATAGGCTCTTTTACGAATATGAACGCGAAGAACATGGTGAAGATCGGGCCGAGTGTTCCGATGATGGACGCGTCTATGGTCGTGGCCATCGTGATGCCTTTGAGGAACGTGTATTGGGTGATGAACAGACCGAATATGGATGCCAACGCAATCTGTATCAGATCTTTGATCGGGACTTTCTCTTTAGGCGTGAACAATGAGATCAGCCAGAACAAAGCTGACGCTCCGATGGCTCTCAACGTGAACAATGCGATAGGGGAGACAACCGCCGAATTGGAGATGTCCTTTGTCAGTACGATGTTGACGCCGAAGATCGTGTAGGCCGCCAGCAGTGCCAGATGCCCTTTCAGATTGCCGCCCGCCATTCCATTCCGATTACTGTTCGCCATAGCCGTCCTCCGAGCATTGCGGGCATATTCCTTTAATAAGGTAGTTCGCCGTGGTTTCTGAATATCCCGCCGGGAGCGTCACAGGGGGGATGTGGATGTCCTCAAGGCAGAAGGTGCGGTGGCACTTCTCGCAGAAAAAATGCACGTGCGCGTCCTCGTCGCGCGCTGAGTCGTGGCTCAGGCAGAGCTCGTAGCGGGTGCCGTCGCCGCCGTCCTCGATCGCGTGCACGAGGTGTTGCTCCTTGAACAGCGTGAGGCTTCTGAATATTCCAGACTTGTCGATCGTGCCGATCTTGTCCTCCAGCTCCATAAGGCTCAGCGGACGGCCCTCGGTAAGGAGCGCCTTTGCCACAATCAGCCTGTTGGCCGTGGTTTTCACCCCGTGCCTCTCAAGCAATTCCGTCAGGTCTATGTTCGGCATATCTCCTATCTGTTTTTATATTACGCATCGCAAATTTACTTAATTTTTTGAAGTATTGTATTCCGTTCGATAGAATGACAGGAGCGAAGCGACAAGTCGGCTTCTGCCGACCGGCCATAGGCCGAAATCCTCCAAAGGGGGTGCAGGGGGTATATGTTGCAAATTTTGGTTTGACCAAACCAAAATTTGCAACCAAGTTGCAGAAATGATTATCGACCTTTGCACCGTTGAAATCAAAGTCAAAGAAAGAATATGGAAAAGGAAAACAAAATCAGATTCGCGAGAATCATTCTTTCAGCCGCCCTGCTTGGTGTGGCAGTCTTGGTCGAGAAGAAGTGCGACCTCAGCGTCTGGCAGCTTCTCCTTGTTTATTTAATCCCTTATCTCATCGCCGGTTACGACACCTTGCTTGAAGCCGGAGAGAATATCCTCAAAGGCGACTTTTTCGATGAGGACTTCCTGATGAGCATCGCCACCATCGGCGCGCTCTGCATCGGATTCCTTCCAGGAGCGGAGACCCAGTTCCCGGAGGCCGTCTTCGTGATGCTGTTCTTCCAGGTCGGAGAACTTTTCGAGGACATAGCCGAAGGCCGGAGCCGCAAGTCAATCTCGGCATTGATGGACATAAGACCGGACACGGCCAATGTTGAACGTGACGGGAAAGTCTTGACAGTCAATCCAGAAGAAGTCAAAGTCGGAGAGACAATCATAGTAAAACCGGGCGAGAAAGTCCCGATGGACGGAGTAGTCCTCGAAGGAACCTCAAGCCTTAACACCGTGGCCCTGACCGGAGAAAGCGTTCCACGGAGCATATCTAAAGACGATGACATTATCTCTGGTTGCGTGAACCTTACCGGAGTCATCCGCGCGAAAGTCACGAAGGCTTTCGGTGAGTCAACCGCATCCAAGATCCTGGATCTTGTCGAGAACGCTTCCGAGAACAAGTCCAAGAGCGAAAGCTTCATCTCAAGGTTCGCAAAGATCTACACCCCGGTTGTCGTGATCGCCGCATTGGTGCTGGCTTTCATCCCGCCAGTCCTCTCCGGAGATTTCGGCGGCACTTTCGCCACCTGGCTCTACAGGGCTCTGACATTCCTGATCGTCTCCTGTCCGTGCGCCCTTGTGATTTCCGTTCCGCTCTCATTCTTCGGTGGCATCGGCGGAGCGTCATCCAAAGGAATCCTGATCAAAGGTTCCAACTATCTTGAGGCTTTGGCCAAAGTCGGAACGGTTGTCTTTGACAAGACCGGCACACTTACCGAAGGCGTGTTCGATGTGACCGCCGTGCATCCGGAAACGATTGATGAGAAGGAACTTCTGCATCTTGCGGCACACGTGGAGAGATATTCGTCACACCCGATAGCAATCTCACTTAAGAACGCTTATCCTGACGAGGCCGATGGATGCTCGGTCGAAAATGTCGAGGAGATCGCCGGTCACGGAGTACGCGCTGTGGTGAACGGAAAGACCGTCTGCGTGGGCAACACCAAGATGATGGACGCGGTCGGAGCGAAGTGGAAACCTTGTGAGAAGAACGGCACGATCGTACACGTCAGCGTCGATGGAACATACGTCGGACACATTGTGGTCTCTGACAGAATCAAGGCTGATTCCGCCGATGCGATCAAGGCTCTCAAGGCCGAAGGCGTCACAAAGACTGTGATGCTCACCGGAGACAAGCGTGAGGCCGGTGAATATGTCGCCTCGGCCATCGGGCTTGACGAGTTCCACGCCGAACTGCTGCCGGCCGATAAAGTTTCTGAGTTAGAGAAACTTCTTGATAATAAGCCGTCCGGAAAGACGCTCGCCTTTGTTGGTGACGGCATCAACGACGCTCCTGTGCTCGCAAGAGCCGATCTCGGAATAGCGATGGGCGGACTCGGATCCGATGCCGCGATAGAGGCCGCCGATGTGGTCTTGATGGATGACAAGCCGTCAAAGATAGCCCTTGGCGTGAAGATCGCCCGTAAGACCCTCCGTCTGGCAAGGGAGAACACCTTCTTCGCCATATTCATAAAACTTCTCGTCCTCGTCCTTGCCGTCCTTGGCATCGCCACAATGTGGATGGCCGTCTTCGCCGATGTCGGCGTTACCGTCCTCGCCGTCCTGAACGCGATGCGCGCCCTGAAAGTTTAGGAATATTTCGGATTCCCCTTACTCTGCGTCGTCCTCCGGCTCAAGATGCAGGGAAATCTGTGTCTCTGATCCAAACTCCTTGCGTAAGGCCGCCTCGACTTTCTTGGAGATGTCGTGCGCCTCTTTCAGTGATATCTCAGAATCCAGCACAAGGTGGCCTTCCATTATTATTCCAGGGCCTTCGCGGCGTGTCTTCAACTCGTGAAGATCGACCACTCCTTTGACGGATTTGGCCGTGGCCTCGATCTTCTCCTCCACATCGTCCGGAAGTGACACATCCAGAAGCTCCTTTATCGCAGGCACGGACATCTTCACAGCCATCACAAGAATGAATATGCTGATGACGCAACCTGTGATCGGGTCAAGAATGACGAATTTGTCACCAAGGAATATGGCTCCCGCGATTCCGAGCAGTGAGCCAACGGACGAGAAAGCATCTGAACGGTGATGCCAAGCGTTGGCTATCATCATCGGGCTGTTCAGAGCCTTTCCTTGGATGATCGTGTAATGGTAAAGGATTTCTTTCAGGACTATTGACGCTACGGCTGACCAAAGAGCGATCATTCCGGGAGAGCTTACTTCTCCTCCATCCAGAATCTGGCGGATCTTGTTTATGCCGCCGGACATCAGGTTGACAGCCACGACGATCAGCATCAGACTGATTATCAGTGTGGCGAAAGTCTCGAACTTCCCGTGCCCGTAGTCGTGGTCCTTGTCCCGGCCCTTGGCTGAAATCTTCACGAACACAATCACGACGATGTCGCTCAGAAGGTCTGACAATGAATGGATTCCGTCCGCTATCATCGCGGTTGAGCGTCCAAGAACACCGGCGAAGATCTTGAAAACCGTCAGAATGATGTTGACAACTGATCCGACCAGTGTCACGAATGTTACCTTTGCGGTCCTGTCCATTATGAGTAACGTTTAGGAAGTCTGAATATGATTGAGAAACAAGCCACTACGCACAGCACGAACGGATAGTAGAGGCAAGGAATAATCGCCGCAGCGGAGATCCCGGCGAATCCGGAAGCCATCAGTAGTTGCGCTCCGTAAGGGATTATGCCCTGTACGACGCAGGAGAACGTGTCCAGAAGACTGGCGGATTTCCTCGGATCAAGCCCGAATTTCTTGGTGATGTCCCGTGCGATGTCTCCGGTCGTCAGAATCGCTATCGTGTTGTTGGCCGTGCAGAAATTCGACAGCCCGACAAGCCCGGCTATGCTGAACTCAGCTCCTCGCTTGCCTTTGATGCCTTTAGTCAAACCTTTGATGATGAAATCGATACCGCCATTGTGCCGGATCAGTTCCAGCATTCCACCCGAGAGCATTGTCACGATGATCAGTTCGCCCATCCCGGCGATTCCGTCCCCGACACTGCCGAGAAATCCGAGCCAGGTCATTCCGTTCACGAATCCGATCGCCGCGCTGAGCAGCAGGCCGATTCCGAGTACAAGCAGGACATTCAGTCCGCACAGAGCCAACACAATGACAGACAGGTAGGGAATGAGCTTGACATATTCAATCTCTCCGATCTCTGGAGTCGCTCCGTGGTTGAGTCCGATGATGATGTAGATGACTGTGACTATCAGAGCCGCCGGTCCGCAGATCCAGATGTTCGCCTTGAACTTGTCGGACATCGAGCAGCCTTGTGACGTGGTCGAGGCGATTGTCGTGTCTGAGATGAAAGACAGATTGTCACCGAAAAACGCTCCGCCCACAATCAGGCCGGTCAGCATCGCCAAAGACAGTCCGGATTGTTCAGCCAGTCCTGAGGCGATTGGAACCAGTGCCACCACCGTTCCCACACTCGTGCCGATTGACATCGAGATGAAGCAGGATGCCAGAAACAGTCCCGCCAGCAACCATTTCCCCGGAAGAACAGTAAGCGTCAGATTGACAGTCGCTTCCACGCTCCCGATTGCCTTTGCCGTGGTCGCGAACGCCCCCGCCATCACGAATATCCAGATCATCAGCAGAACATTCTTGTTGCCAGCACCGCTTGAGAATATGTTTATCCTTTCCGCCACAGCCCCTTTCGTGATCAGCATCGCATAGACCGACGCGATCAGAAACGCCGACGCGATCGGCACCTTATAAAAGTCGTGAGCCACCAGCGACGACGCCAGATAAGTCACCAAAAACACAGCCAGCGGACTCAACGCCAGCCAGCCGTTCATTTTCAGTCTGTTGATAGTTCGTTCCATAATATTTTGCAAATTTAGTAAATTACAGAATAATATTTATCTTTGTCTTAAACCAAATACGATTTGAGATGAATAAGAGAATTTTACCATTCGCCGTCGCCGCGATGGCCCTGACCCTGACCTTGGCTTCCTGTTCTGACAATGAGACTGAGGTCGCCACTTTTGCCAACACTTACGAGCAGACGCTCGCGCAGAGTGACTCCGCTTCGGTGCAGATAGTTCATTCTGTCGAGTACTACAAGAGCTTCGAGGGCGGTAACGCTTTGAAGAAGAAGATCAACAACTCTATCGTAAAGGCTTGTTTCGGAGAGAAATATGACGGTTTTTCGGTGGAGGAGGCTTCCGATGCCGTGTCGGACACGTTGATTGCCAACTACCAGAGGGAGGCGGGAAGTGTCTACGACGATGCTGTCGCCTACGCCAAGGAGAATGGATTAGACTATGACTATAACTATAGCGCGGCGATGACCTGCAACTGGTACTACACCGTTCAGGGAAAGTTCGCGGAAGGGTTCATGGATCTCCAGACCTACCAGGTGTACAGCGAGAACTACCTTGGCGGAGCCCACGGAATGCATTATCTGATTCCGGACATCATCAACCTGAAGACTGGCGAGATCGTGACGGAAAACGAATTGTTCAAGCCTGGCTATGTCGCTCCGGTAACGGAATTGATCAAGTCCAAGCTTGCGTTGGACAGGGGAGTTGAAGACATTAATGAAAGTGTGATGTTCAGTGAAGGCCTGGTTCCTAATGGACATTGCGGTGTGTCAGGCGCGGGAGTGACTTGGTACTACCAGCCTTACGAGATCGCGAGCTACGCTGAAGGCATCATTGAGGTTACGGTCTTCTGGATTGACTTGAAACCGTATCTCAATCCTGAATTCGTGAAGTTCTAGACGGTCTCCAGCTCGGCCAGATTGCCGGCGATCCAGACAGTGTCACCGGCCTGGAACCTGAAATCGGGTTCCGGGTTGGTGATGAATTCTGAACCCCTGAGCACGCTGATGACCATACAGTGATATTTCCGGAGGTTCGTGCCGCGTAGGGTCTTTCCGGTCAGGAACGATTCCTCGGTAAGTGCCTCAGGCACGATCTTGAAACTATTTCCAGAGTCCTGAATTTCCGGAGCGACGGCGCACGCCATCATATTCCTCAAGGATTCGAGTTGGGCGGATGTGCCGACGGCGAGCATCTGGTCGCCCGGGAACAGCGACACATCACCGGACGGAACGATCATATTCATTGACCCTCTGGTGATTTTGATGATGTTCGCCCCCGTTTCTGCCCTGAAAGGAATATCCTTGAGAGCCTTTCCGGCGTAGGTGGAATTCTGGGAGACGGTAAGCGTCTCTGTGTGAACGTCATAGTCGGCGAGTTTCTGGCTAACGGAAGAAGCGACCGGCTTGCTGCGCCTTTCATTCTCCTCCTTTTCATTGAAGTTTGAAAGGAAACGCATCTCCAACGCTGAATATTTATGGATGGACCGGCGGGCGAAGAGAATGAATATTATGCCGGCGAAGAAGATTGCCAGAACCGTCCAGCCTGCGAGGTGGAAATATGACGACAACACAGCCAGTACGATTCCCACGGCAAGGAATGAGCGCGCGAAGATCAGCCCCATCAACGGCCAGATGTTACTCGGCTTCTCTTTCAGGAGTTTAGGGGCGGATTTGCTGATGGAGCCGGAATGGACTCCGAGACCGAAAAGGAACGGGAGCATCGCCGCAAGGGTTATTCCGACCTCGATAACCTTATGTATGGTCACGCTTAGCTCTGGGGAAAATTTCTCTACAGCAGGTCTGAGATAAAGCTTTGATCCTATGTAGATCGCTATCAGGATCACGCCATAGAGGACGATGCGTGTGAAATAGGCGTTCAGCAGAGTTTTCCATTCGTTGTGCTCGGCGGCGGTCTGTTTGCCGGAGTCGTTCATCTGGGCGAGCCTGTCGATCCATTTGGCCGGTAACCGTTTGTTTAACAGATTATAGCATGGATCCGCCAGCTTTATCATAAACGGAGTCGTGAACGTTGTTATGACGGAGACCGCTATGATCACCGGATAGATGAAATCCCTCATCACGCCGAGGGTGCAGCCGACTCCGGCGATGATGAATCCGAACTCCCCCAGTTGTGCGAGGCTGAACCCAGTGTGGACGGCGTTGTCCAAACCGTTGCCGGTCAGGATGATGCCTGCTCCTGCGAAAATGATGTGGCTGATTATTACGATCACGGAGAGCAGCAGGATCATCGCCCAGTGCTCGGCGATCACCGATGGGGCGACCATCATTCCGACAGAGACAAAGAATATGGCTCCGAAAAGGTTCTTGATAGGCTCTACGATGTGGTCAATGTGTTCGCTTTCAGAAGTTTCTGCAAGGATGGACCCCATAACGAAGGCTCCGAGTGCGGATGAGAATCCGACCGATGTGGCCAGAGCGACCATCCCGAAGCAGAGGCCGATACTGACAATCAGGAGAATCTCGTCGTTGAGATATTCCTTGGCCTTTTTCAGCAGGGTAGGGATGACGTAGATTCCCACGAGGAACCAAAGAATCAGGAAGAAAACGAGCTTCGCTATATTCATTATCAGCTCCTTGCCTGCGAAGGATTGTGAGACGGCCATTGTCGAGAGCAGCACCATCAACAGGATCGCTATGAGGTCTTCCACCACAAGGGTTCCGAACACGACTCCGGCGTACGGCTTGTTCTTCAAGCCGAGGTCATCGTAGGATTTCAGCACGACCATCGTGGAGGACATCGACAGCAAACCGCCGAGGAAAACGCTTTCCATAAAGCTCCAGGACAGGGCCTGGGCCGTGACAAATCCGATCAGGAACACTCCGATGAACTTCACGGCCGCAGTGACGATGGCGCTTCCGCCGACCTTCAGCAACTTCTTGAAACTGAACTCCAAGCCGAGGCCGAACATCAGGAATATTATGCCGATCTCCGACCATTGGTGGACGGTCGCCTCGCTGGATATTCCCGGAAAGAAGCTGATGTTCGGGCCGATCAAGAAACCGGCGAGGATGTAGCCGATGATTAGCGGTTGTTTGAGTGCCTTGGATATTATTGTGAACACTCCCGCCGAGATAAGGATCACGGCGAGGTCACGGACTATATTCATTTCTTCTGACATTGCTCGTTCGTTTTTAAATGTCTCATTCGCGGCAATCACCGCTTGCTGAACGACAAATTTACTGAATAGATTGGCTTTTTATCCAAATATTCACGTTTTTTCCGTAAGTTTGCCGTCCGAAACTGAGAGTGATGACCAGACCGTGGCTTAAATTAGTCAAGAGATTCGCAGAGTTTTCCGCGTCGAGCCTTTTGGGGACGATTGTGGACACGGTTGTGCTTTGGGTCTTCTCCAAATGGGTTTTCAGCACATATTTCGGCCAGTACATCGTCTCGCCGGCCATCTCTTTCGAGTGCGCCGCCGTGACCAATTTCGTCGTGGCCTATTTCCTGATCTGGAAAGACAGGGTGTCGCGCCGTACCGCAAGGTCGTTTTTCCGTCACCTGGGCGGCTACAATCTATCCTGCATCGGGGCGTTCTTGGTCAAGATGGCCTTCCTGCTTCTGATCCAGAGGATGTTCCGGTGGAATGTCGTGTGGTGTAACCTGCTGGCACTGTGCGTGTCAGGTGGACTTAACTTCTTTATGAGCGAGAGGGTCGTCTTCCGCAAGAAAAAGGCCTTGCCGTCTCACGATATCGAGTTTGAGGATTAGCCTTTCCTTTTTCCGGAGAAAAGTCGTTGCGGCAGTTCCATCGCGAAGATTATTCCAAGCACTATCGCGATCGCGCCTTTGACGGCGGTGAATCCGGCGGACGCGGAGAGGTAGAACTGGCTTGAGACGAGGTAGTAAGTGAACCAGAATATTCCGGCTCCAGGGACGAGCGGGAATATTCCGCATAGCAGATAGACCGTGCTCGGGCATTTGTCCTTGACGGCGGTGAAGCGGGAAAGGATGCAGACTATCGTAGTGGCAAGGATGATGGCGACTGTCGATCCGCTGTGGCATAACCTTGTAAGCATCAGGTAGATGACCCAGCCGATGGCTCCGATCACTCCCGCCGTGAAATACTGTCTGCGTGGTGCTCCGAACAGGATCGCGAAAGCGAATGTGCCGATGAAGGCGGCAAGGCATTGCCACAGGATTCCGGCGGTCTCGGGATTGACGGTCATTCCGCTGAGTTTGATCATTCCTCCGAACACCCATCCGTCCGTTATGAAGCTGATACTCACGCCGAGAGCTATGCAGATGAATCCGAGCATCGCGTCCGTGAGCCTTGTCAACCCGGCTATGTAGTCGGAATTGGCCAGATCCCGGACTCCGTTCACGAACGGAACTCCCGGGATGAGCGGCATCACGGCTCCGATTATGATGTTGCTGAGGCTGTCGCCGAAGCCTAATCTGTAGGATGTGAGACAGAGGATTGTGGCCACGAGGGCGTTGCAGATTCCGCCTACAATCTTTGAGAGTGAACCGCTTACGAAGAGGCAGAATACGTAGAGCAGCGCTCCGATCACAAAATCGGCGGCGCAGTCCATAAACCCTCCGCCGAACACGGCGCAGAAACCGGCTGCCCCAAAGGCTGACCCGGCGATTTGTTCCCAGGCCGGTTTAGCGGGAGCGTCCTTTATGGCTTCCAGTCGTTGCCGAGCCTCTGACAGAGTGTGTTTCCCAGCCGCTATCTCGTAACTTAACTTGTTGACAGCGACTACTTTCGATAGCTGAATTCCACGGATAGGAATGAACTCGACATTGGCGTACTTCCCGAGTGATCCGGTTGTGAATATGCCGTTGCTGAGCACGAAAAAATGTCCGGAATCCACCCCGTAATGCGATGCGATCCGTTCCATAGTGTCCTCTACACGGGAAATCTCCGCCCCGTTCTCCAGCAGGATGTGCCCTGCTATCGAAGCGACTTCCAGAACTTCTGTCGTGTTGTCCGTTTCTATCATGACGCAAAATTACAATAAAATCACTACATTCGTGTAAAATTGGATTAATGAATATGAACACTTCGATAATAGCGACCTTGCTGATTCCTTTCGCCGGCACTCTGATCGGTTCCGCTTTCGTTTTCTTTATGAAGAAAGAGATGCCCGCCCTGCTGCAGAAGGCACTGCTTGGTTTCGCTTCCGGAGTAATGGTGGCTGCTTCCGTGTGGTCCTTGCTGATTCCGAGTATGGAAATGTCGGCAGGGGAAGGCATCTGTACTGTTCTGCCGGCCGCTATCGGTTTCATTGCCGGAATGGGTTTCCTGTTGGCTGTCGATTACCTGACTCCTCACCTTCACATCGGCGATGAGAGTCCGGAAGGCCTCAAGGCGAGAATTTCCAAGACCGCTATGCTGGCTCTTGCGGTGACTATCCATAATATTCCTGAGGGAATGGCTGTCGGTGTGGTGATCGCCGGCTCATTGCAGGACGGGATCGGAATCGCCCCCGCCGCCGCTATGGCAACCGCGATAGGAATAGCGATCCAGAATATTCCTGAAGGCGCTATCATCTCGATGCCGATGCGCGCCGCCGGCAACTCCCGCCGCAAATCCTTCCTGATCGGAGGTTTGAGCGGAATCGTCGAGCCAATCGGCGCGGTTCTGGTGATCCTTCTGGCCTCATTGATGACCCCGATCCTGCCGTATTTCCTCGCCTTCGCCGCCGGCGCGATGCTCTATGTCGTTGTCGAAGAGTTGATTCCCGAAGCCTCAGTAGGCCAGCACTCCAACATCAGCACCATCGGTTTCGCCATCGGCTTCGTCTTGATGATGGTCCTCGATGTCGTTCTCGGATGATCTTTATGCCCGCGATCGCTACTTGATGAAGTTGTTGACTAGAAGACTGCTGTTCAAGAAGCAGACGGGAATAAGAAGCTGTTTTGAATTGTTTGAAATGTTCCTTGAGGTGAAAAATCTTCATTTTCTTCCCGCTTCTTCAGTCAGATAGCACCGCTATCTTCCTTGGAAGAAGCGGTCGAAACTGAAGTTTTTCACTCTCAAACCTTCAAACAAACAATTCAAAACAGCTTCTAACTCCTACTGAATATTGTGAAATGCTGCGGAATCGTTCAGGGTAAAGGTTTGCCTTCCCCAACAGTTCCTCATTATGGTGCGGATGGTCAGGCGTGCCATACACCTCGGCTGTATCGAAGAAGATATAGCCCATCGCCACGGCCTTCTCCATGTCTTTCCATGCGCCTACAAAGTCGCCCACAGGCTGATGCACATACAGAAGGTCAATGTAGTCCAATTGAAGCCGTCCCAGCATCTCGTCTATCGCCTTCAATGTCTTTCCTTCCCCGTATTCTGTCGGCCAGAGCTTGCTGGTGATCCATATTTCCTCGCGAGGGATTCCGCTTTCCTTCACCGCGCGCCCGACCCCGGCCTCGTCATTGTAGGCGTGTGCGGTGTCGATGTGACGGTAGCCGGCTTTCAACGCCGTGAGGCAAGACTGCTCGCACACCGAGTCCGACGGCTGGAAGAATGTCCCCAGGCCGAATTGAGGCATCAGTATTCCATTGTTGAGTTGCACCATCGGTACGTTTGCGCAGTCCTATAGATGTCCTGCGCAGCGGCTGAGCTGACCATTGATGTCAGCGCAGCCAATCCTGTAATGATTCTCTTTTTCATATCTGTCCTTTTTTGACTTTGCAAAGTTATGGACAACGTAAAAGATACCTGTTACAAGAATTTCGGATGAAACAACACTTTTTGCGGATTCGGACGAGTCACGGCTGTCTTCTATGAGAGATCGCCTGCCTTGGCCGATGATTCTGCTGTGGTATGCAACTATTTGATATTGAATATATTCGTAGATGCTGCCCTCTGGATTTGACTGGCAGGATATTGCAATTGGCTAAAATTCAGTGATTTAGGATTTCCGCGATTCGTTCATTTGCCCGATCCGCAGAATTTCCAGAGTTTGTAAGCTCTTGTTATACGCTTGGCGATCAAATCGTAGTCCTCCCAAGAAAACGGAGAAGGGTGTAGGAGAGCCATCGCTTTCTTACTGAACAGCTTGTCATATTGCTGAATATATTTTTGAAAGTAATAGCATTCCACAAACGGCAGGATTTCCGGGCTGAAATCCTCATCGCTCAGCCGATAGTCACAATGTTTGGCAAGGAACTCAGTTCCAGTCATCTTCCGTGCCTTTACCAGTTGGATATCATCAGAGGCTTCATAGTGAATATTCCCGTAGAATCCATTGTCAATCACCCAAGTAAGGAACATCGCTATGTGATTTGACGCATATTCCCAAATAATACTCTCATCCTCGGCTGTGAAGTCTTTGGGATTCTTCTGAGCCGCATGTCGGGAATACATCTCATCGAAATAGAAATCCGCCTTATCCGTCAGGAAAGGATGCCTGTGAGTACATTTGCATTGAGCGAATGGACCACTATCCCGATTGTCGTGCCTACAACAGCAATTAGTATTGTCTCTAACATTGTAATATTCCATTTGTTTTGTATGGGGAAAGGGCTTTCCACCGGATAAACCTTTGTTATTTACTGGTTTGTCCACCCAAAAGGGCTTCTCGCCGGATAACCCTTTGTTATAGACCAGTTTGTCCACCAGAAAGGCTTTCCCCCGGACAAAATAGTCGAGGGGCTATGCCGGCGATGCTGGACTGGTCGCGCGGCTTTCATATTCATCAAGGGCGCCGGACATCAGCTCACGGCCTTTGGCGGCGATCTCCTCGCCTTTGGCGTAGTCGGGGATGGCACCGTAGGAGTCGAAGTTCATATTCACAAGGACATCGGGCTTGTAGAGTTGGACGGACAGCATCGAGATCGTGCGGTTCATCAGGGAGAAGGTTCTGCTTAGAATCGAGTAGTAGTTGTCGCTCATCGGAACGTTTTCGGCTTCTGCCTTCGTCTCAAGCTCCTTGGTCTTGCGGCCGATGCCGCGCATCTCCTTGTAGGCCTTCTGCGCCTCGTCGCCCAGCATCCTCACGCGGTCGGTAATAGGAAGGCCTTTTCTGGAAACGAGCTCACCGAGCGTGTCGAGTGTGTCGGACACAAGTTCCGAATCGGCCTCGTGGACTTCGTCCAGAGCGGTGACATAGCCGGCTATCTTCTCTGAGTCTATCTGGTTGACATCGAACGCCACAACTATGTCGTGACCGTTCCGGACGGCCTGGCTGAGAGGCATCGTGTTCACGATTCCGCCATCAATCAATGTATGTCGCCCGTACTTCACCGGGCGGAATAGCGATGGGATTGAGATAGAGGCCCTTATCGCGTCAAAAAGTTTCCCCTCCTTGAATACGACTTCCTCACCGGTATATAGATCGGTCGCCACGGCCCTATAAGGAATGCGAAGGTCCTCTATGTTCACATCCGGGACAACCTCTTTGATGGCCGAAATGACCTTGTCTCCCTTGACAAGATAGCTTTTGCTGATCGAGATATCAAGCAGCGAGACAAGTTTGGAGTTGTCAAGGCCGAACAGCCATTTCTTGAACTCTTCCAAACCTCCAGCGGCATAGACACCCCCGACGAGCGAACCGATGGAGCAGCCTGCCACCGAAGTGATGTTATACCCCCTTCTCTCCAACTCTTCTATAGCACCAATATATGCGAAACCTCTCGGCCCGCCGCTTGAAAGCACCAATGCAACATCCTTTGTCATAAGGCGAACAGTTTAATCTGCATAAAGATAGGAATATTCTGCCATCCAAGCAAACTTTGTTTTATGAATATGTCTGCGAATATAACCGCAAACGAAGGCAGATTCCTAAGTGCCCAAAACATTTCAACGAATATGTAAATTGTTTTATATCACGCAGTAAGGTACAACAATCCAGATTCTTTTCTAAATTTGCGTCCGGTTGGTTAGAAGGAATATTAATATGGTGATGACAGATCAGATCAAGGAACCTGAGATGTCCTTGAAAACGTGGATGGCCCTGGTGGGGCTGACGCTGTCGACGTTCATATTCAACACTTCGGAATTCATTCCGATCGCGCTGCTGACAGACATCGGCAGGGATTTCGGATTGACGGAGGCCAAGGCAGGAATGCTGATTTCCGTCTATGCTTGGGTCGTGATGATCCTTTCGATGCCGCTTATGCTGATGACATCGAAGATGGAGATGCGTAAGCTGCTTCTTGGAGTCGTGGCGGTGTTCACTTCGTTCCAGGTTATGTCTTATCTGTCAACATCTTTCGGGATGCTGATGGTTTCCAGAATCGGTGTGGCCTGCGCCCATTCGATCTTCTGGTCAATCGTGTCGATCATCGCTGTCAGGATCGTTCCGGAGAGTCATAAGCCCATAGCCCTAAGTATGATAGTCACAGGATCATCAATAGCGATGATTCTCGGCCTGCCACTCGGACGCGTCATCGGGCTCAGCGTGGGCTGGAGAATTACGTTCCTGAGCATAGGTGCTGTCGCGCTGGTTGTGTTCCTCTATCTGTTCACATTGCTCCCGAAGGTGCCAAGCGGAGGCGGAATGACCGCACATGACCTGCCTACAATGTTGAAGAACAAGATACTCATCGGAATATTCATAACCACCGCTGCCTTTGCCACCGGTTATTATACAGCGTACAGCTACATTGAGCCGTTCCTTCAGCAGGTCGGAAAGATGACAGAGAACCAGATCACGCTGACTTTGATGCTCTTCGGTGGAGCCGGGATCATCGGAAGTATGTTGTTTTCAAAGTATTTCCCTAAATATAGGTTCAAATTCATCAATGTCACGCTGCTTGGATTGATCGGTGGAGTCGTGCTCCTGCTACCTTCCGCATTCAGTGTTCCAGTCACAATCGCTGTCTGCGCAATAATAGGAATGTCGGCGACGGCATTCAATGTGGCGATGCAGTCAGAGATCATCACGGACACTCCGCAGTCGCAGACCTCGGTCGCTATGTCAATCTTTTCGGGAATATTCAATTTCGGCATAGGGACGGGGGCCTTGATTGGTGGAATGGTCTGCACGCATCTGTCGATCTCGTTCATCGGAATCGCCGGCGGGCTGATTGTCCTGTTGGCTCTGCTCTACTGGCAACTTATTGTTGTCAAGAGGTCACTTCGACAGGCTCAGTGACCGATTCGGCTGCTGGCCTGCTACCTTTCCGGTCGCTGAGCTTGTCGAAGCGACTGCTCGTGTCCTGTAATATTCAGAGAATCAATGAACTCTGAATTTCTGCCCTCCCAAACGTCCCGTCACCAATCTGTAACTTTCTGTAAAAGAGCGAGTGACGTTCCACGCTTTGAATTCCAGAAACTAAAGTGTTTGCTCTATCCTTTAGTATGACCGGCGCAGAAATCGGCGATGGCGGCTTCGAGTAGGGTGAAGACCTTGGAGATCAGATAGCCGTCAGCGACGGCGTGGTTCATCCTGACAGTCACAGGCATCATCTTGCGGCCGTTCTCTTCACGGAACTTTCCCCAGTTGACGATTGGCTGGTAGTAGAGATGGCCGTCCGGAAGCTCCACATTCAGAGAATCGTATGAGATCCACGGAATGAATGACGCGTCGAACCAGTTAGGATGTCCCACCGGATCGAAATGATATTCAGGATGTGCCTTGGTATATTCAATGTCCCTCTTGCAAGCGGCATAGAAAGTGGAATATTCATCGGAATATTCAGTGTACACAGGCGTGCAGGTCTCGGTGGCCTCGTTGAAGACGTACTGGCACGGGTTGATGCGGTCATAGACGACGACCTCGTCGCTTTGCCAAAGGTACGCCATCCGGTAGTCCTCCCGCGAGTTCATCACCTTCGCCAGCAGGTAGAGGAAGTTGATGTAGAACTTCGTGCCGGTCCTTTTGGAATATTCATAAAGCCCGGTGATGTCGATCCTGCCGGTGATTGAGACGGAACATCTCGCAATCTTGGTGAACCGCTCGTAAACGCCCTTTCTGTAGTAGGTATCAAGGTCTAATTTCTTGTATGTGCTCATAATTTCTTGTGTTAATCAATTGTTATTCGACGTTATGCACTTTTGGCTTGCGCTTGAAGATTGCCCTTTTTTGTTTCGTCTGCAAAGTTACATAACAGAATCCGATAATCTCGAGATGACGTATGGACATTATGCGATTCCAAATGTCAATCAATGAATATCTTGTCTCGTGTCTATGTGGACAATCCCGTTATCTCGTCCGTATTGCTGACAGTGTTCCCGGTCGCTGAACTTGCGGTGCACTGAGCCTGTCGAAGTGTCGGTGCACCCTTCCCAGCAAAAAGTCTGTGCGTGTTGGATGCCCTTTCACTCACAAAGAGGCTGCCGTAGGTGCTTTCGTGAGTCAATCCTGCTTTTTTGCGCACCGATATCATATTAATTTTGTAACTTTGAGGGCAGACAAAAGCACCACATAATGAATATCTTGCGGAAAATCCGGCTTTCGGGGGAATATGGAACTGCGTTATACGCTGTCTCAGGTGTTGTCACGCTTGCAGCAGCCGCCTTGGTAGTCGGTTCGCCGTCTTCGATCTCGCTTTGCGTCCTTTTGAAAAGTTTGAGCGTTCCGGTCATCTTGTACTTGTTCCATTCTTTCAGAAAGGAGGGGACAATATATTTCTACATAAACCTTGGAATCAGCCGTAATGAGTTTTTCTTGATGCCGATTGTTGTGGAGTTTGTGGCATTTGTCCTTATTATGATTATAACCTGGAACATAGGATATGCAATCAGATAAGACAAACAGGATGCTTGTTGACAGCGTTCATTTGCAGTTTGGCTCCCACACTGTCCTCCAGAGCGCTTTTCTGACCGCCGAAAGCGGAAGGGTGACCGGAGTGCTTGGACGTAACGGTACCGGCAAATCCTGTATGTTCAAATGTATAGTTGGAGGCCTTAAACCACAGAATATGTTCGTCCGCTTCAACGATGAGCCGAAGACTGATTATGCACATATAGGGGAGCGTGTCAAGTACCTGCCTCAGAATCTGTTCGTTCCAGGGAAATTCACATTGGGCGAGGCTTTCAGGTTATATGGCGTGGATTACGATGAGCTCGTGAGGTTTGACCCGAAATTCCACTCTTTTCAGCGGAAGATGTTCAGAGAACTCTCCGGAGGAGAGGCCAGAGTCGCGGAGATGTTCCTTGTGCTGAACAGCGAGGCGGATTTCTACATCCTCGACGAGCCGTTCTCCAACATAGCTCCGGTCTATGTAGAACGTATGCAGGAACTGATCCGTGAGCGGAAAAAGAGCAAAGGCATCATTGTTTCCGACCACTTGTACGATGCCATCATCGAAATAACGGATGACCTTTATATAATACGTGACGGCTACACCTTCCCGATCAAAAGCCGGGAGGACCTGATTCACCACGGGTATATTCTCAGATAAAACGAAAGTTCGGGCAGATAAAGACATAAAAAGAAAGATCAGGCGCGCGGCATTAATGGCGGCCTGATCTTTTTTGAATATGAAGTTTTCCGTTATTTGCTCAGGGCCAGGAGGACATCCTCGGTGATCTGCTCAGGAGTGAGGCGGTTCTCTTTCAGCAGTTCTTCGACCACATAGCTGTCCTCGAACTGTTTGCGCTGGCCTCTGACGAGGACTTTCACATCGCTGTCGCCGTAGAATCTGGCGATTTTCTCGCCCCAGCCACCGTCAATCTGACCGTCTTCAAGAGTGATTACGAGTTCGTGATCGGCCTTGAGTGCCTCAAGGGTCTTCGTGTCGAGGGATGTGATGATTCTCGGGTTGATCAACGTCGCGTCAACGCCTTGGGCTTTCAGAAGCTCACAGGTCTTCTCTCCGAGCTGGTAGTAAGCCCCAAGACCAAGAACGGCCACCCGACTGCCTCTGTGGGTGATTTCGTACTCGGCCGCAGACCAGTCAACACCTTCAGCCTTGACCTCAGGACGTGAGATAACTCCGTTAACCGGCACACGGATCGCAACCGGATGCTCCCTGTAGGCGATCGCCCAGTCCAGCATCGCGAAATATTCCTCACGGCAGGTCGGTGCCAGATAAATGAGGTTAGGAATATTTGCGAGCAAGGTGATGTCGTAGAAACAGGTGTGGGTCACATCGTTCATACTCTCGATTCCGCCCCAGAACACGAGCATCAGGGCCGGGTTGTCATTGATGCAGAGATCCTGTGAGAGTTGGTCGTAAGTTCTCTGGATGAATGTGCTGTAAACGCCCCAGACAGGTTTTCCTCCACGTTTCGCGATACCGGATGCCATCGCCACAGCGGTCTCCTCGGCGATTCCCACGTCCACGAACTGTTTCCCGGCCTGTACCCTGCGAGGCTGGGTGAACCCGAACACGGTAGGCGTGCCGGAAGTGATTGCGACAAGCTCTGGATTTGACTGCATTTTCTCCAGCAGATATTTTCCGGTAAGATCACCGTAGTCCTCGGCTGTGCTTTTGAATTTAGGCTCACCGGTCTCCACATAGAATGGACCACCGAAATGCCATTTCTCCTTGTTCTCCTCGGCGTACTTCAAGCCCTTGCCTTTGAGAGTGTTGATGTGCACGACAACCGGCTTGTCGGTGTCCTTGACCTTTTGGAAGGCATCGATGAGAGTGGCGACATCGTTACCGTCGCCCACATAGACATATTCAAGACCCATCGCCTTGAAAAGGTTGACCTCCGCCTTTCCGTTGGTCTCCCTAAGCAGCTGAAGGTTCTTGTACAGACCGCCGTGGTTCTCCGCTATCGACATCTGGTTGTCATTGACGATGATGATGAAGTTGCTGTTAAGCTCAGACCCTGCCACGCTCAGTCCCTCAAGGGCTTCGCCTCCGCTCAACGATCCGTCGCCGATCACAGCGATGACATTCTCCTTTCCACCTGCCAGGTCACGTCCTTTGACAAGTCCGCAGGCAAGGCTGATCGAGGTCGATGTATGGCCGATGACAAAATGATCGTGCTCGCTTTCGGACGGCTCGCTGAAACCGGTCACGTCATTGTAGTGGGCCGGATCCATAAACGCCTGCTTCCTGCCAGTCAGGATCTTATGCGCGTAGCTCTGATGTGAGACATCGAAGACGATCTTGTCGACAGGGGAGTTGAACACATAGTGCAGAGCCACAGTGGCTTCCACCATTCCAAGGTTCGGGCCGACGTGGCCGCCGTGATTGCTGACCTTTTCGATCAGATAGTGCCTGGTCTCATCAGCAAGGACGTTGAGCTGTTCGACGCTCAACTTCTTGATGTCGGCCGGGCCGTTGATTTTTTCCAAGTACATATCAAATTCCTTTATTTAGTTTCTTAGGTGATCCTTCAGAATCACCAACCTTATCATTTTCCCGATGCAAAGTAAAGCAATCTTTTTTGAATATGTCAGAGTCCGTCTCGGATGAAAGTATTTGAGGTAACATATTCCGTAATCAGGGTACACCACATCGTTTCATCTTTTATGACGGCCTGCACTTTGCCGCTGTCTTCCGGCATATAGTACAGGAGGAATTGTACTTCTCGATCCATTTCCGCTATGCAAAAGTGGCGATTTGTTCTGTTGGAATAAAAAACATTGTCCATAATTTTGTATTATGCAGCAAAAACATTATGTTTGTATTACATAATAAACAGGGTATATGAAATTCGTCGATAGAATAGATGAAACTGCACGATTAAAGGATGCACTTGCAAGAGAGAAGTCCTCGTTAGTCGTGATGTACGGTCGCAGACGGCTGGGTAAGTCAACGCTCATTAAAAGGGTGTTGTCAGAAAATGATGTTTACTTCCTTGCAGACCGTTCTGAAGAGCAACATCAGAGAGTATTGCTTGCAAAAGTAATAGCACAAATCTTCCTGGATTTCGACAAACTGACATATCCGGATTGGGAATCTATATTTCGTGCGGTCAATTATCGGACAGACAAACGTTTTACTTTATGCTTGGATGAATTTCCGTATCTTGTAGAGCAATCGCCAGAGTTGCCGTCTGTATTGCAGAAACTTGTTGATGAGAAGCTGTTGAAGTATAACCTTGTGCTTTGCGGTTCATCACAAAATATGATGTGTGGGTTGTTCCTTGATTCTACCGCACCTCTATATGGGCGTGCTGATGAGATTATGAGACTTACGCCGATACACTTGCCGTATATTCAAAAGGCTTTGCATCTTAATGCGATGAATGCCATTGAAGAGTATGCCGTATGGGGCGGTGTGCCGCGTTATTGGGAACTGAGGGAAAACAGAAGTTCGCTTGATGACGCCCTGTGGCGCAATATCCTTTCGGTAAATGGAACTCTTTATGAAGAGCCGATAAAACTATTTCAGGATGATGTCAAGGATATTGTCAAGACTTCAACGATCATGTCTTATATTGGGACTGGCGCAAACCGGCTTTCCGAAATTGCCGCACGATGCAATGAGCCGGCAACCAATCTGTCGCGTCCATTGAAGAAACTTATAGACCTCGGATTTTTAGAGAAAGATGTTCCTTTCGGAATTGACGAAAAGAATGCAAAAAAGAGCCTATATAAGATTGCAGACCCTTTTATGGCATTCTACTATCAGTTTGTCGTTCCTAATCGCTCGTTTATCGAGCTTGGCCGTCGCTTACCATTAGAACAGGCACTGACAGCCCATTTCTCGGAGTATGTGAGTATTCATTGGGAAAAACTATGCAGGGATGCTGTAACGGGAAATATGGTCAATGGAAATGTTTACGGTAAGGCAAAACGTTGGTGGGGTTCTATTCTCAATGAGGATAAGAAGCCGGAACAGGTCGAGTTCGATGTTATGGCCGAATCGCTTGACAAAAAATATCTGCTTGTTGGCGAATGCAAGTGGACAACAGGGGAGAATGGGAAACAATTGACAGCCGAACTTCTCCGTAAAGCTAATTTGCTGCCGTTTGCCAAGAGCTACACTATTGTTCCTATGCTGTTTCTTAAGAATGCTCCGAAAGATGATGCCGGGAATGCGATGTTGCCGGAAGATGTTATTAAAATGATGAGGTAAATTAGTGGCCGACCATGGCCTGGAATACGTATCCCTGATCAGAGTTGATTATCTCCGGAGCCCCGTGCCTTGTAATGGCACTTTTGACCGCATCTATGCAGTTTGACGTATCGAGTGATTTGTGCAGGCTCCAGCCCACAATGCTTTATGGTGCGAAGTTATTGTTTTTAAATAAAGCACCTGTATTAAAATCCGGGAGTATTATACTTCTGATTGATCTTCGTGGACTCTCACCAGGATGACGGGGATGCCCATGCCTCTGGACAGTCCTTCAAGGCGACTGGCTATCCATTCTCTACCTTTCTCCGGGTGATCTTGGAAGTATTTAGCGGTGAGGCGCTCTGCACCGCTGATGATGAGGGCTCGGACGAAGCGGCGGTTGATGATGCCGGTGGCTTTGCGAAGAACAACTTTAAACTCGGGATTCTTCTGGTCCAGGACATAGACGGTACCGACAGCCTTCTCCTGAGGGATCAAGGATTCTATAGCTTCTTTGTGACCGTCCAGGGAAATGCAGAGGACAGATGTGTTCCACTTCTTGCGCAGATCGGACGCCATCTGGGCGACGATGAAGGATTCGCTCACTTCGTCAGTGGCGGTGATACGCTGTACACGACCCTTCTCGTAACCAGGGATTTGATTGATGAATTCTGCCATATCGAAAGTTTTTCTGCAAAATTAACCGGACCTTCGGCAGAAATTCGGCAGAAGTCAAGAAATAGCGTTAAAAACGGAAATATATTGCCAAATGGTGCTGCCCAGCTGGAACTGCTGCCCTTCAGTTTCGTGGATATGGCCGAAGAGATGCCACCAGGGCTGGGCCTTCAGGACGAAGTTCAGAATATTCAGAGACCCCAGGTCATTGTCCATGATGCCGTAAGGTGGCCAGTGTGTGACCAGAATGTCAGTATCGTCTGGTATGTCTTCAGCGGCACAGATGACAATATCCGCATCCTCCGGCACCTGCAGGCGGCGATGGTTGCCATGGGTGTCGGAGAATGCGATGATGACTTTATCATTAAGAGATATCACAAGACTGGTTCCTTATAAAGTTTTCTATCCGAGATTATCTCACGGACCGTCTTATCTGATTGATATGCTTTTTTATCCAGCAGCAGCAAGCTACCGAAGTAATCTCTTACACTACATAGCTGATAGTCAAAAGAAGCGCTTATTGAATATGCGGATAAAATCCTTCTGACCATTTCCTCTGCCAAGATACTGAACTGCGTGGCAAACTGATTGTCATCGTAATTTGCCGCGACATTATTGAAATAAATATGCCCTGTAGGTTTCTTCTCTAATGCATAGAGAACAATACCAAGCAGATGACACGTTTCCTGTTTGGCATCAAACCAAGAAGGTGATTCTTCTTTTTCGGCAAGGGCACTAATGCTATTAATGAAGGCAACAAACTCATCCATTACCTTCTTTTTATTATGATACCTTTCACCAATGGAATAGTTTACTTTCTTGCCACTGACACTCAAATAAACTTGATCTGTATTCCAATATGCTTCAGGAAGATCTTTCAAATAGTTTTTATTGAGCGCCGTCTCTGTATACTTGCTCTCAATAAAGACAATCTCATTGCCACTTTCAAAATACACATCCATATTCGGGGAAATCTGGCGAGCCCCTGACTTAATCCCAGGTAGTTTCTTCTCAAATTGAATTACCGAGTATCCATCATCAGAACCCATCCATGAGTACAGGTCAAAACAGAGTCTGGAAGAGCTTCTGGGACTCCAAAACTTCTCTTTCAATTCGTTGCCACTACCTTGTAAATAATGAAATACAAAGCTGTCGAGTTTTCCATCCTTCTTGAAAGGATAAAAGATACGGCGCAAATAATCAATCTTAAGATCCTTATTCATTTACTACTGATACTTTTTGCTCATAGATTTAACCACTTCTGAAATACTCTCACGTAGTCTCTTCGGCTCCAGGACCTCAATCGAATCCCCAAACGACAGGATGTCCTGCTTGAAGTCATAGTCTGGGGCGAGGTTATAAGCGAAGATGCTGTGGTCGCGGTGTGTTTCTACCTCCTCCTGACTGCTGTGAAGCGGCAGAGACCGGAAGTAGCGGACCTGTTTGCCATAGACCTTCAAGAGAACCTGCTGCGGCTTCATATCATCGTACTTGCGTATGCCGTATAGGGACTGGAACCAGGCTTTGGCATCCAAGCCCTCCGGGATCTTGAATGTGTCGGGAAGTATCTCTACCTCGAGCATGCGGTCCAGGGCGTACATGTGAGGTTTGTAGTCCTTGTCGTTATCCTTGTGGCTGTACAGGTACCAGCGGCGCTTGAACTCGCGGATGAAGTACGGCTCCAGCTCGAAGGTCCGCTCCTCGTCCATGCGATAACCCTGATAGCGTACCTTCAGCTTCCGGTTGTCACGGATAGCTTGGATGACTGTTGTGAGGAACTGGTGGCTGGAGGGTACATTCTCAAAGAATATCCTGTCCTTCATACCAGCACTCTCGTTCAGGAGTGAATTCAAGCTGAGGGCATCCAGCATCCAGGAGCGGATGCCTGTTCCGTCCATATCATCTTCGTTGACGATACTATAGGTGTTATCCCTGCGGTCGCAGACAATCTCGATTCCAAAGATGTCAGAGATAGATTCTATATGATTCGAGAACGTACGCGCGGGAAGGTCACTTCCAAGTTCATTTACTGAGCTCCGCCGCCACAACTGCCTGATTTGGGCCAGTGTAAGAGGCCCGCGGCTCTGGAGTGTCTCCAGCAGCCAGATGTAGGATTTGAAGTAATTCTTTGCCATATCTGACCATAAAGATAGCAATATCTTCGGCAAAATAATGGCAGAATATAGAAATAGTGTATTTGCCGGAATCTTGCTGAAGCACCCATTAACTTTGTCGCCAGAAAACGAATGAGAATATGGAAATCAAGCAACTCGTGCCAATGTCATTTGACTTTTATTTTGGAAATTATATAGGAGTTGGCTAACATTTTCCTTATGGTGCTGATATTTAAGTAATTGTGATTCGTTGGTATTCCTGCATAAGAATCTGTATGTAAAGGACCCAATCTCCATCGTAGTCATATAAGACAAGGTGTGGCGGAAGATCCCGGGCTTATGCATCGGGTGAAAAAAGAGGCTATCCTCACCCGACTCCAATCAGGGATATCTTTCCGGGTGTCTAACCACTCCTTTTTCACCCGGAATAATAGTTGGGGAATATATACAAGTTGACTACCTTCCTTCGCATCGTGCCGCCATATTCACAAAATGCGGGTGACGCCAGCGCGTATGTAACTGCTTGGCGACCGCTTGCATACCACGTTAGTCAACTGCTATATAGTTACCTTTATTTTTCGTAGGTACACCTTTTGTCTGTGAGAGTGCTGTTATTTCCCTCATTAATTTATTTACATGGGTGTGAATCCAAACGGTACGCTTATCTCACCGTCAATCTTCTTTGAATACGTCATAAGACCTTTGGCTTAAAGTATTTATGATAACATATTCCGAGATCCTGGTACACATTGTGTGCGCAACTAAAAATATTCTTAAAACACCTAAAAATATTAGGAGATATGATTTTTATTCTTATCTTTGCATCCGTAAGATAATATTCGCGCGTTTGTTAACTTAAAGAATCGAGCAATGAAACAGAGACTTACTGCAAAAGAGGAAGATGTGATGAACATCATCTGGGCCAAAGGCGAGGTGTTTATCCGTGACATCGTCGCGGCGCTTCCCGACCCGAAGCCGAACTACAACACCGTGGCGACACAGGTGAAATTCCTTGAGGATAAGGGATTTGTCAAGCGCAAGCCGATGGCGAACTCTTTCCAGTACAGCCCTGCGCTCACGGAACGTGACTATCACGGGACTACCGTCGGGGACGTTGTCTCCCGTTACTACAACAACTCCTACATCAGCCTTGTCTCCCAGTTCGTCGAAGAGGACAAGATGGATGTGGAGGACCTTAAAAAACTCATTTCTCAAATCGAAAGCAAAAGGAAATGATCGCTTACATCGTAACGAGCGGGTTGCTGCTTTCCGTGTTTTACGCATTCTTTATGTTGCTGATGCGGAAGACCACCTTCTTCACTTTCAACCGATTCTCCTTGATGGCTGGCAGCCTGCTTTGCTTGGCTCTGCCGCTCATCCATTGGGATTTCAGCGGAACCGCGGTCTCGAACGTCATCCCGATCCTGACCCTGCCGCAAGCGGTGGTCAGCGCGGAAGGCGGAACCCTGAACGCGGCAGACAAAGGAATATCCTGGCTCGGAGTCGTTTCAGGAATATACTTTCTCGGGGCCTTCGTTGTCTTGATTATGAATATCTTGTCCGTAATCCAGACATCCCGTATGATAGCCTCCGGCGAGCATATTCAGAAAGAGGGGTTCAAGGTTACTATCGTGGACGCTCCGGTGGCATCATTCAGTTTCCTGGGGCATATTGTGATCAGCCGTGAGGATTTCACCGCTACCCCGGTGATCCTGACGCACGAGATGAGCCACGTGAGGAAGCACCATTCTGTTGACGTGTTGCTGTTCTCGGTCGTCACCGTCCTGCACTGGTTCAATCCTCTCGTCTGGCTTGCCAGGGCTGAACTCAAGATGCTTCACGAATATGAAGCCGATGAATCTGTGATTAATCGAGGTGTCAACGCCGCTGACTATCAGCTGCTTCTTGTCAGGAAGGCTGTCGGCGAGCATCGTTTCCGGCTTGCGAACGGTTTCAACCACACAAAACTTTCAAATCGAATCGCTATGATGATGTCAGAAAAAACTAATGGATGGTTCAGGCTTGCGTATGTCGTCTGCATACCACTTCTTGTTTGCACATTGTGCTTCAGCAGTTTCACAAAACCGGATTCAACCGGATCGTTGTCCAATGAGACAATGATCTCGGAAACAGCGCCAGAGAACGTCTCGGTTACTGTCACCGGGGAAAGTCGCAACGATATTAGCATAGATGTTACCACCGATGATGATGAACCTGTCCCATTCCAAATGGTGGAGACCAAACCGGTGTTCCAAGGCGGTGACGCGAACAATTTCGCCAAATGGGTCAATGAGCATTTGATCTACCCGGAGGATGCTCAGAAAGCTAAGAAACAAGGTCGCGTCGTTGTTCAGTTCACTATCACAAAGACAGGAAAAATGGAAAACGTCAAAGTCTTGAGAGGAACCTTCAAATCCTTGGATGAGGAAGCGTTGAGGATTGTCAAATCTTCTCCTGTATGGGAACCAGGTAAGATGCAGGGCAAGGCGGTCGATGTCACCTACACATTCCCTATCGTATTCCGACTCAAATAATGAGATTAAGCTACAAATTATTGATTACGATCAGCTTGCTTGCGTCGCCACAGATTGTGGCGGCGCAAGTGGCCGATCCACAGTCAGACCGGAACGCGGCCTTGAGTGAGGCCCGGTACCTCAAGAGTATATTCAAAATTGACGAGGCGATCGAGAGATTGTCCGCTTTCGTCACTCCGGACCGTTTCGATGAGGAGATTCTGTCCGAGCTGGCAGACTGTCATTTCCAGAACGGGGACTACGAGTCCGCTGCTGGGACATATTTCCTGCTGACCTCCAAGTTCCCGCGGAACATCCTGTACAAAGTCAAGCAGATGCAGACTTTCTACAGGATGAAGGCTTTCGCCCAGAGCGCTGAGGCCGGGAAGGCGGTGCTGCAACTTGACACGATACCGGCAATCGCCGCGTTGGTGGGGGACTCGTTCAATCAGGCGGATATGCTGGACTCGGCGCTGACATACTATCGGCTCACGCTGTCTCTTAAACCATTGAATGAAAGCGTAGTGAGTAAAGCCGCGCGGATTCTCCTCTCTCGCCGGGACTATGATGGTGCGATCCGTCTGACTGATGAATATCTCACCTTGGACCCTGATAATATGACAGTAGCACCGATCAAAGGTCTGGCACACTATTCCAAGAATGAATATGCCCCTGCGATCGATGTCTTTGAGCGTCAAGAGAAACTTGGTAACGATTCCTATCCGGTCCACTATTATCTCGGACAATGCTATTGGCACACGGAGGTCATGTATCGTGCGCGGGAAGAACTGCTTGCGGCTTGGCAGATTGATTCAAGCGATGTTAATCTGGCATATTCAATAGCGGCGGTCTATGCCGACAGCAACCGTTCTTTTGAGAAGGAGGTCAAACCGTGGCTTGACAAGGCGATGAACATGCTTCAGCCGGATCCGCTGATTATGTTCAGGCTTTATCAGCAATATGGTCTCGGAGAAGCGAAACTTTTCCATTGGGACGAGGCTATCGCTCATTATCAGAAGGCATACGGTTACAATCCGAAATTCATCTCCGCCCTTACCAACATCGCCTATTGCTATGAGCAGAAAAAAGACTACAAATCCGCCCTCGAATGGTACGAGAAGTACTTGAAAGTCGCCAAGCCTGGTTCACGAGGCTACAATTTCGCCACCCAAAGCGTCAAGTACCTCAAAGGTGAGCTCTTTATGGAGGAGAAGTAAGGCGACATATTCATCATCATAAAAGGCTGCGGTGCCGGATAAATTGCGTATATTGCCGTCACTAAAACAGACGGTTATGAGGAAGATTCTGGTTTTGTCGATGATGATGTTGGCTTTGTGCCCGGTTATGCACGGGCGGGAGGTCAGAGTTGCTGAATATCCGGATATTAACGGACATTATCTCAAGAGGGAGTGGAGGCGGTACGAGCGGCTTTCCAGGCGTGACAGGCCCGAGAAAGAGATCGCTCTGCTGACGTTCATCAAAGAACAGGCGCAGAAGAAACGGCTGGACAAGGATTACTACGATGCTGTGGTAACTATCGGCACGACACAGGCGCGGAGGAACTGGAAGCTGCGGGACTCTTTGAGAAACGAATTGACGGAAGAGTTCATCAAGGCCGGAAAACCCATAATGGCATATTCATTAATCAATTCGAGGGATTTGGGACGGCAGGAATTTGACGCGCTGCGGTTCGCGGAGGATAATGCCGAGGTCTTGAAAAAAGGAAGGAATGATGATTTTTGGCGGCGCGGCTACTGGGGCGACGGCTATGTCTGCGACCACGAATTCATCCCTAATGACTATGAATATATTCTTTGGCACTGTCTGTCAGACGCTTCCGCGCACGACAAGGCTTTGGAGCTCTTGAAGGATGCGGTCGCCGGGAACTTTCCTCAATCTGCGTTGCTTGCCTATAGTGAGGCGCTTCGCAAGGATGGAGACAAGGAACTGGAACGCCTCGCCACGGGCTGGAGCGGAAGCGTAGTGGCGTTGCTGCCGAGGAAGGTGCTGCTTAAAAGGGAATATGACAGGTTGGTCAAGGAGGGCGGAACATCGCGGCAGTTTGCCGAGCTTGACTCCAAATGTCAGGCTTTCGAGAAAGAGCGGGAGTCGTATATTCCAAAATATGTAAGTTCGGATCTTCTCTTTGTTTCCTCTAATGATGTGAATAAGATAATCGCTGAGGAATGTGGAGGTGTGATTTCGTCATTGATTGATAGGCTGGAGGATAAGGATGTTTCCGTGTTGGTCCGTGAAGACACCGTGCTGGTCCGGTTCCGGAATATCAAGTCGACCAATCTGTCGGTTGAGAGCCAAGGTAAGGGTGCGTTCCGTAAGAGGCTCGACAATCCGGTCCGGAGTTTTTACGTCTGGGACACTGTGAAGGTGGCTCTGCCGGAGCTGGAGGATGGAGACTATTGGATCAAGGTTTCCGGCTCCGGGAAAGAGGCCGAGATCTCGTACGTTCACAAGACAGTGTCCGTGGCTGTCAGGAAGCAGGGTGGCGGATTCGCGGTTTTCCCTGCTGATTACATCACCGGAGAGCCTTTCAAGGAGGTCGATGTCAAGATGACGAGAGGGGAGTGGGTGCTCTCGGCGCATCTGAGCATTGATGGATTCACGTTATTGCCTTCCGAGATGCAGGAACTGGCGGCTAAGAAGTCCGGACTTGAGTGCAAGGTTGTCTGCTCGGTGACGGATGGGAAAGCTGTTCGGCTCAGCAAGGAGGTTGTCATTGTCAAGGCGTCGTATCTTGACCGTCTGGTCACTTCGACAAGCTCAGTGACCAGTAGGGCTTTGGTCGCTGAGCCTGTCGAAGCGACCGTAGGGAATCATTCTGAAACAGAAACCTACGGCCGAATATTCAACGACCGTGGAGCCTACAAGCCCGGCGACACAGTCCGGTTCAAAGCCGTGATGTTCCGTGGAGATATTCATAAACAATTGGAAGTCATCGGAAAAGAAAAGGCATTCAAGGCCGCGTTATACGATTCTCAGATGAATATGATCGAGGAGAAGTCGTTCCGCACCAACGATTTCGGGTCCTTCGCCGGAGAGTTCGTCATTCCGAAAGGGCGGCGCAACGGGCTGTTCAAGATTGCTGTTGCCAATGGCGACAAGGAGATTACGTCCAGAATGTTCAGGGTAGAGGATTTTGTACTGCCAACGTTCGATTTGACTTTTGATGAGCAGGAATCACTTTATTTCGCTGGAGATTCCGTGACCGTCTCCGGAAAGGTCGAGAGCCTCTCGGGGCATAGCCTCGCTTCCGCCCGGATGACGTTAAAGGTGTCGTGTGACGGGAAGACAGTGGATGAAAAAGAGATAAAGTCCTCATCGGACGGACGTTTCGGTTATAGATTCAAGGCGAAGGATCAAGGACGATATTCAATCAATGTGACCGTGAAGGACGAGACAGGGGAGACCAGAGCGTTTGACACTTCGGTCAATGTCTATAATGTGATCAAGCTTGATGTCCGTCTGGTTAACGGTATTGACGGGAATCTGTTGCTTGCTGATCTGAACGAATCTGGCAAGGTGTCACAGGGAATCGTGACCGGGGACAAGGCAGTTTTTGTGCTGGAAGTCCGTGACAGATTCAGTAAAAAAGTGAAGTCTGAGATTCGCTATGAGTTCTTGGACATTTCCGGAACAGTCTTGCAGACAGGTAAATGCGCTTCCGGCGATGAGATTGACTTGCCGACAACGGCTGACGGACTTTATGTTCTCCGGGCATATTCAGAGAAAACGGACAGTCTTGGCAAGGTGGTCAAGGCGGATAAAGAATATAACCTTGTGAAGGTGAGCCGTGAGGCGAAGTCGCTTGTGGCTCCTGCTGTCTGTCTTCTGTTGCCGGGTAAGACCGAAGTCGCTCTTGGCGAGGACATCGTTATGACGCTTGGAGCTTCTGTGGCACCATTATGGGCGGTCGCGGCAATGCTTGACTGTGGCGGGAATATCCTTGAATCCAGAATGGTGACGATGGACGGCTCGTCTGCCGGTTCGCTGCGAGAATTGCGTTTTCGCTACCCGGCTGGAGCTGATGGCCCTGTCAGCATCCAGTTGCTCTTCTTTAAATATGGCCGCTTCTTTAAGTACGAGCATACTTACAACAGACTGTCGGACGAACTTGATATGCCTCTGGATTTCAGCGCCTTCACCGATGTCACCAATCCTGGCACTGAATATACCGTCAAGGTCCGCGTCCCGGATGGCATCGAAGGTCTCGCGGCGATTTATGACAAGAGTCTTGATGCGGTCCGAAAGGAGCTATGGAATCCGGTAAGGCTTGAACCTAAGGCCGTTTCGGATGTCCAGATGGATATCGCCTGTGGATATATCACGAACAAGTCTTTACGCAACATCGGCAAAGGATTGTCTTCCGGGATAAACGGTATAGTGACGGATGCGAACGGGGATCCGCTGATCGGAGCGTCAGTCATCGTGGACGGTACCTCCTATGGCACATCAGCTAACCTTGACGGGTATTTCTCACTTGACGCAAGTCCTGGGACGCTGATAACAATCAGTTACATAGGCTACCGGAGTGTGACATTGCGAGGAACTTCGGGAATGAATATCGTCCTTGAGGAAGACGAGTCACTGCTTGATGAGGTGATGGTGATTGGTTACGGAGTCGCCTCCAAATCGGCACGGCGTCGTAAGAACCGTTCCAATGATTCGGGACGCAATTATGAGAAATCTGAGTCAAGTGCTTCTGCCGCCGCTGATTATGATTTCACATCCGTGGCTGTCAGAAAGATATTCTCAGAATCTTTGGCCTTTGAGCCGTTCCTCTATCCGGAAAACAACGAGGTCAAATTTACGTTTAAGACGTCTGACAAACTCTCGACCTATCACGTTTTGTTCTTCGCTCACGACAAGGCGATGCGCAACGGCACATTGACAAGGGACTTTACCGTGACCGTGCCTGTAAAAGTCTCCGTCAACGCTCCGAGGTATCTTTACTCTGGAGACGAATGGACATTGACGGCGACCACCGTCGGCAATTCAGACGCGGTGATAGAGGGCGAGATGAAGATCCTTGAATATTCAAGAAGCGGCGAAGCCATTGACTCGCTGAAAGTTCCAGTGACGGTGAACGGTCGTGAACAATCGGTCGTTTCTTTCCCGGTTGATGTGCCTCACGACATCGACTCACTGACTTTCAAGGTCATATTCGCCTCAAAATCATTCAGTGACGCTGTCCGGTTCGGTGTTCCGGTTCACGATGCGAGTCAGGTCATCACCGAGTCCCATTCGGCCATAGCCTTGCCAGGAACTGACAAGGATAAGTTGCTGGAATCGCTCAGAAGCCGTTTCGTGAACGTATCCTCCGCTGGTGCCGTCTGCGAAGAGATCTCGATCGGCAAGATGATCGAAGAGGCCGCGACACAGAAGTCCAAGCCGTCATCCAATGATGTACTGTCACTTACAGAGGCATATTGCTTCAAATCATTCAAGTCGGAGCGCGACACTTCGCTGCTGGGCAGAATCCTTGCGTGCAGGAACTCCGACGGCGGTTTCGGCTGGTTCGAAGGTATGCGTTCCTCACAGTCAGTCACCGCCACGGTGCTGGATAGGATGGCTTTGGTGAGAAGTCTTGGCGGGAATATTCCTGATCTGACATCTTCTGTCGAGTATCTGGATTCCACTCAGTTCCTGGGCTTCCCGCGCTGGTTCGGCGGCCTGTCGAACGACACTTATATGCTCGTCCGCTCGAACTTCCCATCGGTCTGGTTCAAGGTGCGGATGGACAAGTCGCAGCGCAAGGAGTACCGCTCCCGACTCTCCTCTTTCCGGAAATATGCCCGCATCTACCTTTCACCTTCCAACCGCTTCGATTTCATTGATGGTCAGCCAGGTGCGAAAGCAAGACGTGTCCGTACCCTCAGCAATCTGATCGGCTCCGAAGAAGGAATATCCTTGGCTCGCGCTTGGGGCGAGCGTTTCAATGTCGATGCCGCGCTCCGCAGATCAATGGACGAAGATATCCTCTCCATCCTTGAATATGCCGTCAGGCACGATGGTGGCGGCTTCTACTACCCGAACGCTGTGATGCCGTTCAGAGGACTGCTGGAAAACGAAGCCTATGCCCACTCGCTCATCTCCGATGTGCTTTCTGAATATGCTTCCTCACATTCTGATCAAGTCAACGGTCAGAAAGCCGCCGAGATCGCCGATAGAGTCCGCCTGTGGCTGATATTGCAGAAAGAGACACAGAACTGGGACACGGATCCTGCCTTTGTTAACGCCCTGTGTTCAGTCGGAAAGGGTAGCACCGACTTGCTGAACACCAGTGTCGTGACCCTGACCCAGCGTGTGCTGAAGCCTCTTGCTGATGTGAAGGCCTCCGGCAACGGCTTCTCTATCGAAAAGAGTTATTTCATTGGAGACAAGGAGCTTCATCCTGGTGACACCGTCCGTCGGGGAGACCGCATCCGTGCCGTCTATACCGTCCAGAACTCCGAGAACCGAAGTTTCATCCGTCTGACCGCACCCCGTGAGGCGTCTCTGATTCCAGTTGACCAGTTGTCTGGGATCTACAATCTGTCTTTCACCCCGCTGACCGTTGACGGCTGGTACCGAGTCTCTCCGTGTGGTTATCGTGACGTGAAACCCGACCGTACCGTATTCTATTTCGACACCTACCCCGAAGGCCGCACCACCGTCACCGAAGACTTTTTCGTGACCCAGCCCGGCACCTTCCAGGCCCCCGTCCCCGAAATCGAATCCCTCTACGCCCCGCATTACCGCGCCAACGCCGCTGCCGTCCCGCGCAACCTGGAGGTCAAGTGACTTGTATTTGCCGGGACTATTCATTATTTTTATGAAGATATGATTAAGTTGTTGAAAGAAAGATAGATGATGAAGAATGTTATAGTACGGAACAGCACGGCTGAATTTCTCACCTTCATAGCGGAATGGAAGGAGGAAGGTATTCAGGTACTATATAAGAATGAAAGTATATGAGCGACTCAGAAAGCAATGTCGATGCTATTTGACTGCTCGTCTGATAATATTGGCTTGCACCTGAAGAATATCTTTGAAGCTGTTTTGAATTGTTTGAAATGTTCTTTGAGGTGAAAAATCTTCATTTTCTTCCCGTTTCTTCAGTCAGATAGCACCGCTATCTTCCTTGGAAGAAGCGGTCGAAACTGAAGTTTTTCACTCTCAAACCTTCAAACAAACAATTCAAAACAGCTTCTTTAAATCTGGTGAACTTGAAGAAGGTTCAGTTGCCGAGAAAATCTCGGCAACTGCGGCGGATGGTAAAATGTATATGACGAAATTTTACAATCTTGATGCGATTATTTCGGTAGGCTACCGTGTCAATTCTATCCGAGCCACACAGTTTCGTCAGTGGTGCACAAGTGTTTTGCGACAGTTCACAATTCGAGGCTATGTTGTGGATAAAAAGCGGATGGAAAATGGAACCTTCATCGGAGAAGACTACTTTGAACATCTGCTTGCAGAGATTCGTGAGATTCGGTTGAGTGAGAGAAGATTCTACCAGAAACTGACCGACATTTACGCCACAGCTGTTGACTATAACCGTGACGCGCCCACAACAAGATTGTTCTACAAAAAGGTACAGAATAAAATTCACATTGCCGTTCACGGCCACACCACCGCAGAACTGATTGTGGAAAGAGCTGATGCAGGTAAGGAACATATGGGTTTGACGACCTGGGAGAATGCTCCGGATGGAAAGATTGTTCAGTATAGCGAAGAATTACCTGAATGGTGTGGAATTGGAAGATATGGGAAAATTGGTCAACTCCGTTTTGGATATGGCCGAGAGAATGGCAGACAGGCATATTCCGATGACTATGGAAGACTGGTCTAAACGCATAGACATAATCCTTGAAGCTGGTGGTGATGCTATATTGAACGATGCCGGAAAGATTACTGCGGAATTTGCCAAAAGTTTTGCTGAATCCGAATTTGAAAAGTACCGAATCATTCAAGATCGCTTGTTTAAATCAGATTTCGATCGCCTGAACGATTGTGATCTGCTGAATACCATAGAATAATACCTGGTCGCAGAGCTTGCCGAAGCGACCAGAAAATATCCTTACAAAACACTTTCAGCCCTATATGCCACAGAACGTCCCCAGTTGTGCTTGATGCTGAAAAAGTAAACCTCCAAGTCGTTCGCAATTCATCCCAATACGCCACCTGATGCCTTGAAAAGGCCTATCGCCTGAAAGCTTTTTGTAAAAAAAATCCGAGGGGATAGTTTTTTCCATCCTTTATGCAATTGAGTTATGTTTGTCCGGAGAAAGCCGTATTCCCCGGACAAACTGGTGATATAGTGCGGCTTGTCCGGGGAAATGGCCGTTTTTGTGGACGAACGTGTGGTTTTGACTCTGCCGAACGAGTGTTTTTGTTTATCCTTTTGGATTTGCAAGGCTATTTCAGTATTTTTGTGGTTAAGTACATTAACATTGAAAACGATATGGCGACATTGCATATCAAAGGATTCGGTCCCATTGAGGATTCCACGACTATAGAACTCACACCGTTTATGCTGTTGATGGGGCGGCAGAGTTCAGGTAAGAGTACCTTTATGAAAGTGCTCAGTTATTGTCGTTGGGTGGAAAAAAGAATTATGGTATCAACCGATGATTTGATCAGTCAATATACCCACTATAACCGGTTCGTCAAGGAGTTGAAGCAGTTCAACAGATTGAATGATGAATATTTCCGTGATGACACTTTGATAAAGTATGACGGGGACACTATACAGATTGAATATGTCGGCAAAAGTGGAAACCCAAAAATATTACGGAAAAACAACTTTGCCCAAGGGCGTTTCAACAGCAAGCTGTGCTATATCCCTGCTGAACGTAATTTGATTTCCGCCATACAAAATGTTGATCGAGCCTATAAGGCCACTGATCGGGATGTCCTTTTCAATTTCATTTATGAGTGGGATGAGGCCAAATCTCCTTACACCGCTGAACATCCATATCCTTTGTCAGTTACCGGTGGCTTTAGTTATGTCAACAGGTCCGGAGTGGATATGATTGTGAGGGAAGATGGTGTAGAGTCCCCGGCTTTCTATGCTTCAAGCGGAGTGCAGTCAGTTATGCCGTTGGAAGTGATGGCTAACTATATGATGAGTCAGGTTGGCAAAAACGCTCCATTATCTATGGTGGAGCGCAATTCGATCAACGAAACAGACAATGGGTTGGCATCAAGAAGGTTGGAGTATCAGTCCGCTCAAGTATTCATTGAGGAACCAGAGCAAAATCTCTACCCCGAATCACAACGCTTGATTGTGTTGAGCATTATCCGTTCTCTGAAAATGGCATTGGATAAAGGTTCAGAGAGCAGTTTCGTGATGATGACATCCCATAGTCCTTACATCCTTTCAGTCGTCAATGTTCTGTTGCTGGCGGCTGTAGTGTCAGAGAAAGTAGGACAGGCAGAGATTGAGGATGAATATATTATACCGTCATCTTCCGTTTCCGGTTATTTCATAGGAGATGATGGAGTGTTCCGCAATATATTGGACAACGAGATCCCGATGCTCACTGGAAATGATTTGGACGGTGTCTCTGATTGGGTAGATGACAAAATCAGTAAATTGAACAATATTCTATATGGAGAAGTATGAAACGAGGCGAGAGAGAATATTCATCAACTTTTAACCGTTTGACTGTTGACGGATTTGTGCCGGAACAGAATCTTCAATTCCGTTCTAAGGTAGCTGTTTGCGAAAAGGGAAAACGCTATGCCTTGGCAACTGCCGAAGGACAAGACTCCGTGGTATATGCCGTTGACGGTTATATTGTCAAAGATGGCCTAAGGTGTGATAAGCTTGTGCTTGTAAGGCGTACGCAGGAAGGTCGGATTCCTGAGAATTGGTCGGAGATATTTGTTGAGTTAAAAGGAACTGACATTGAGCACGCAATCGCCCAATTACGCGCGACTTTGAGCAAGCCTTTGTTCAGGCATCTGGCAAACGATGACATACGTGCCAGAATTGTAGCCCAATCCTTTCCAGCCCACAAATCCGACCTCAGAATGGAAAAAGCGAAGAAAGAGTTCCGTCAGAATTATGATTGTGACCTCCGTGGAATGAAGACCGGGCAGGAGGAGAAGCTATAATTACTTATTATACAAAATCTTCTCACTCAAACATCAATCTATGAATAATAAAAAACAATCCAAAGCCGTGGCAAATTGCCGTGCTAATAATGTTGTCATCCGCTCTTTGTCTACTTCTTGTTATTATTGAAGAGCATTTATGGTACACAATCGGAGGTGGTTTTCCATCACTTGCCGTTTCGGCAGCTATAGTGGCGGTGGCAGTGGCATTTTGTGTTTGGTTTGATAGAAAAATTCGTCGGGAAGAGTGTGTGTCGATAGTATATTTGGATGTGTTTAAAGGGTGTTGGGGCATATCCGTTGCTGTTTTTATATTTTTGGCTGCGGACTATTCCATAGGTCAGTATCATTACCTTCGAGGTCTGAAAGAGAGGCAGGCAAAGCGTCTTGCGGTTGAATCTGGAAAGAAAACTCAAAAGAAAGACTCAGTCACAGTCCTATCCTATCAACAGATTCAAGAAATCTTCGGCAAAACGGTTGTTACCGGAAATGAATATGTAGGTAATCTTTATCATCTACTTGATCACGACCATAATCTGTCTGAAGTTGAGGCCATGTGCATTGAACTTCCGATTCTTGACAATATGTTTGCGAACGAGATATTCCTTGATGTTGATAGCGGTGTTGTTGTTAATGATTTTGTCCGTGCGTTTAAAGAAAGATATGACAAAAGAGTATTTATGGATTATTGCAGATCTCTTTATGATATTAGACTAAAATTGGATTACCCTCCTTACATCTTGGAGAATCCGCTTGGAAAGGTTGTGAATCCTTCCGGCAGGACTTTAGCAAAAGCGTTCCCAGATAAAGCTTTGAGATGTATTGCATCTGATATCCTGATGGCTTTGTATAATGTTGATAACATCGAACAACTTCACGAAAGGCTGAAAATACTTGTGGGTAAATTCAATTCGAAGAAATGCAAATATCAGTTGGATTTGTCGATAGATCAAACTTCAACGGGCGATAATGCTGAATATATTTCGCGTGTGGAAGCCTTGAAATATGCCTCGGTAGATCAGCTGGAAGATCCGGTTCGAGAAATAATATCACACTTGAATAATACAATTGAGTTCGACAAGAAATGCATTTATGCATTGGCACTTTCCTCTGTTGATGAGCGCAACGGAATAGACATTTTAGGAGCGGTAATGGAGTCTGGTGAATATTCACAATATCTTTATGATGTTTGGGAGAACTGGCGAGACCTAGTACAATATCTATATTTTGGCTATGATGTGACTTCTTCAAGTTTTCCTGATGCATATTACTTTAAGGTTCGCAATATCTGTGCAAATACTATTCTTAGACATATTCAAGAACATCCTGAGGATAAAGATTCTATTATCAACCTTTGCCGCTTTGCTAATGCGGAGTTCTATGGTGGATTTAACTGTTGTGATGATGATCTCTTCTGTTCAAATCTTTCAGGTAGAGACCTCTTTCGATAAAACAATACTCAAATCATTATATTGTCGCAAAAAAAATATTTTTGCGACAATATATAATTGTAATAATGGTGCAAAGCATTGAAAATATAATTGTTAACTCTATAAAGAAATGCGGGAGGGGTGCGGTGTTTTTCCCATCCGATTTTTCAAAGGTAGGGGAGAGGTCCGCTGTCCTTAAGGCCTTGAAGCAGATGACGGACGAGGGGCCATCATCAGGGGCGCAAGAGGCATCTACTGCTATCTCAAAATTGACAAAGAACTTGGACTTGGGTCATCACTCTGAGCTGTAAGGTTCTCCGCTATCTGCCTGAGCCACAATGTCCGGCAAAAGCCGCATTCCCCGGAGAAACCGGTGATTTGGTACAGCTTGTCCGGGGAATCACCGTTTTGGTGGACGGAACGTGTGAACTTTTTCTTGTATAGAGATATAACCCTTCGTAGGGAACCAAAGGAGGCTAACCAAGGAAATTCTATTTATTAACCAAGCGAATTAGGTGCGCTGTCGCTGATTGTTCATATAGAAGACGTTTGGGATTTTTCGCTAGGAACATCCGTATCGAAAGTTCAGATTTCGGCGGGCCTTTGGTCGTTTGCGTGAATGACGAGAGTTTTGAAACAAGCGATGCTGCCAAACTGGTATATTCATTAATGGCGGAGGAGTGGAGCATATTCGCGGATTGGAATCCGTGGCACGGGTGCACGAAGGTGAGTCCGGGCTGCAGGTTCTGTTATGTCTATCGGCAGGATGAGATGTACGGGAGCGAGATCGCGAGCAACCTCGCGCGCAAGACGGCGGCGTTCAATCTGCCGGTCAAAAGAAAGCGGGACAAGACTTTCAAGATTCCTTCCGGCAAGATTGTCTTCACGTGCTTCACTTCGGATTTCCTGCTGGAGGACGCGGATCCGTGGAGGCCGGAATGTTGGGAAATGATGCGCTTTCGGAGCGACTGTATGTTCTATTTCTTTACAAAACGGATTGACCGTCTGGAACGGTGTCTGCCTCCGGACTGGGGCGACGGGTACGAGAATGTCATCGTCGGCTGCACGGTGGAGAACCAGGCTATGGCCGAGCGTCGGCTTCCCATATTCAAGGAACTTCCGATAAGGCATAAGTCTATCATTGTGGCGCCGATGCTTGAGCGGATGGACATCTCGCGATGGCTGGATGGCACGATAGAGGAGGTAAGTGTGAGCGGAGAGTCCGGAGTGGGGGCGAGGCCTTGTGATTTCGATTGGATTCTGAATCTGCGTTCGCAATGCGTCGCCAAAGAGGTTCCGTTCCGTTTTCACCAGACGGGTGCTTACTTCATCAAAGACGGAAGGACGTACCGCATCCACCGCCGTCACCAGTTGAGCCAGGCCCGCAAGGCCAACATCGACTACGGCATCAAAGAGTACTATGTTCCTGAAAAGCCTTGGAATCTCTGGGCGGAATCGGATAACAGGTAGATTGCGGTTAGGATTCTTTTCGCTAATTTTGAACCTTAAATATGATGAATGATGAAAGATAAGGTCAAGGTGATAATCTTCGATGCGGACGACACACTGTGGGACAACCAGACGTACTTTGACAGGGCGGAGGACGTGTTCACGGAGGAGTTGAAGGAATATGGGACGGCGGAGGAACTGTCTGAGGAGCTATACAAGACTGAATCGGCGAATATGCCGATTCTGGGCTATGGTGCGAAGGCGGTCTGCATCTCGATGATGGAGACGGCTTTGAGGGTGTCTGACCACAAGGTGCCGGGCGAGAATCTTTCACGAATATTATCGAGCGCGAAATCGCTGCTCCGCCTTCCTGCGACACCGCTTCCGGGGGTGGCGCGGACGCTTGACGCTCTGGACAAGACCGGTCGTTACCGCTTGATACTGATGACAAAAGGGGATATGCTGGATCAGCAGAACAAAATCAAACGCTCTGGGCTTGACAAATACTTCTACCGGGTTATCGTCGTCACCAAAAAGGGAATCAAGGAATATCTTGACATCTGCAATGTGGAGCAGGTCGCACCGTCACAGATCGCTGTGGTCGGTAACTCCTTCAAGTCCGACATCCAGCCGATAATCGAGATCGGGGGCTACGGCATACATATTCCTTTCCACACTATGTGGAGGCACGAGGTGACGGAGGAGTTTGAGCATCCGAACATCACCCGCCTTGACTCTTTTGAGGAACTTACTAAGATCTTCATTGACAATGAATAAGAATCAACCGGACAGAATTTTGGTGCGTGGCGCGAGGGTGCACAACCTGAAGAATGTGGATGTGGACATTCCGCTGGGGAAGATCGTAGGGATCGCCGGGGTGTCCGGGTCCGGGAAGTCCTCGCTGGCGCTTGGGGTGCTATATTCAGAAGGATCAAGACGTTACCTTGAGTCTCTTTCGACTTACACAAGAAGGAGGATGACACAGGCGGCGAAGGCTGACGTGGACGAGGTGCTATATGTCCCTGCGGCTCTCGCGCTTCATCAGAGACCGGGGATTCCGGGCATACGCAGTACTTTCGGTACAGGCACGGAACTTCTTAACAGCCTTAGGCTTATGTTCTCAAGACTGGCGAGTCACAGATGTCCGAACGGTCACTATGTCGAGCCATCTTTGCTGGTGGCGGCTGGAAAGGAGCTTGTCTGCCCTGCGTGCGGAGAGCATTTCTACGCTCCATCGGCTGAGGAACTGTCGTTCAACAGCCAAGGTGCCTGCCGTAAATGCGACGGAACCGGAACAGTACGAACTGTGGATGAATCCACGCTTGTCCCGGACGAGAACCTCACGATTGACGAAGGGGCTGTGGCTCCTTGGAACACGCTGATGTGGTCTCTGATGAAAGATGTCTGCCGAGCGATGGGGGTGCGCACAGATGTCCCGTTCAAGGATCTGACTGACAAGGAAAAAGACATCGTCCTTCACGGTCCGGCGGAGAAAAAACACATTCTCTACAAGGCGAAGAACTCCAATGACGCCGCCGAACTGGATTTCACATTCTATAACGCGACCTACACGGTGGAGAACGCACTTGCCAAGGTCAAGGACGAGAAGGGGATGAAACGTGTCGAGAAGTTCCTAAGATTGGATGTCTGTCCGGACTGCGGAGGCACAAGGCTTTCCGATGCGGCAAGGGCACCGAAGCTTAGAGGAATATCATTGGCTGAGGCCTGCACGATGACCCTAACCGAGATTGTGGAATGGGTCAAAGGCGTTCCGGCTTCGCTTCCGGAGGAGATGAGGCCCATGGCAGAAAGCATCTGCGAATCGTTCTTGGACACGGCCAAACGACTGATGGACTTGGGAATAGGCTATCTGTCACTGGACCGCTCAGCGGCTACTCTATCGACCGGAGAACGCCAGAGGATGCAGTTGGCCAGAGCCGTAAGAAATCGAACGACGGGAGTCCTGTATGTTCTGGACGAACCTTCAATCGGTCTGCATCCATCGAATATAATTGGTCTCTGCGGCGTGATGGAGGACCTGATTGCGGACGGGAACTCCGTCATTCTGGTGGATCACGACACGCAGATCCTCACGAAATCCGACTGGATGATCGAGATGGGGCCCGGTGCCGGCTCAAGCGGCGGTACAGTGATAGCTCAGGGCACTATAGGCGACATCGAGGCCAATGAATATTCAAGGATAGGCCCTTTCCTTTCTGGCAAGAATCCTCTTAAGGTAAGACAACAGATAAAAGACTCTGACATATTCATTGATGGCAAGATAACGATGACAACTGATGCTATCCACACGGTCAAGCCGCTGAAGGTGGAGATCCCGAAAGGGAGGCTGACGGTTGTCACAGGTGTATCCGGCTCCGGCAAGACCACGATGGTGCTTGAAAGTCTTATTCCAGCGCTTCAATCTAAGGTTTCAGGTCGTGAGCTGCCACGGCACGTGAAGTCTATAGACGCTGAAGGAATACGTCAGGTGAAACTCATAGATGCTTCACCGATAGGCATTAACGTTCGCTCTACGGTGGCGACTTATGCCAACGTGCACGATGAGTTAAGGAAAGTCTTCGCCAAGACTCCGGACGCGAAAAAGCACGGCTACAAGGACGGGGATTTCTCCTACAATACCGGCAAGCTCCGTTGCCCGACCTGTGACGGCACGGGTGTGATAAGCCTTGACGTGCAGTTCCTTCCGGATGTGGACATTCCGTGCCCCGACTGCCGTGGGTCAAGATATTCAAAAGCGGCGGGAAGCATCCGGAGGGAGAATGCGGCAGGAGAGTTCCATTCGCTTCCAGAGCTGATGGATATGGACATCAATTCCGCCCTTGACGCTTGCGCTGATTTGAAACTCATCAGTCAGCGTCTCAGAGTCCTGCGTGATCTCGGCCTTGGCTATCTGACATTGGGAGAAGAGACCCCGAGCCTGTCCGGAGGTGAGGCCCAGCGACTTAAACTGGCCAGCGAGATGGGCAGGGGACAGAGCGACTCTGTCTTTGTGTTCGACGAACCGACCATAGGCCTTCACCCGTCCGATGTCCTGACGCTACTGAAAGTGTTCCAGAGCCTTATCGATCACGGAGCCACCGTCATAGTCATCGAGCACGATCTGGATGTCATCCGCAACGCCGACTACATCATCGACATGGGTCCAGGAGGTGGTGCCGAAGGTGGCCGTATTGTCGCGACCGGTAGCCCGGATCAAATCCGTGAGGCGAAGGACAGCGCCACCGGCAGATTCATTTAAAAGATCAAACCGGAAATAATGCTGGCCACGATTGTGGACACTGCCACACTGACCAGTCCCGGCATCATAAAGCTGTGGTTCAGAAGATATTTCCTGATCACGGTCGTTCCGCTGCGGTCGAAGTTGACCGTAGCGATGTCCGAAGGATAGTTCGGTATGAAGAAATAGCCATAGACGCTTGGCAGTACACCCAAAAGCACAGGTCCCGGGATGCCCAATGAATATGCCAGCGGCAGCATCGCCACGACCACCGCACCTTGTGAATTGATCAGAACCGAACCGGCTACAGCCTTTTTCGGTGAAGCCTTGCTGACTATGACCATCAGCGCGGCGGCTGTAAGCATCACAATCTGAATGACTATATTCATTTTCAACCGGCTGCCGTCCTCGTAGGAAGGGAGCAACCTTTGGCATGACGCGAACAGCACGATGACGGCGATTGAGGCAAGGAATATATATACCGCGCGTTTCGCTGACGCGGAGATTTCCTTTCCGAGGGATGTCGCTGTGCTACCGTACATATATTCATACATATCCGGGTCTTTCAGCCTTGCCTGGAACGCAAGGTCCTTGCCAAGGTCCAAGCCTCTTTTATAGGAGCATGCGCTTGCGGCGAGGCCTGTTCCGGAAATCGCTCCCAATGCCAGGCTTCCGTACCGTGAGCCGACATAAAGTGCCAGAAGCACTATCATCAACTGTATCAAAAACATAATTGTGAATTTTTCTCAATGCTTAGATTTTGCAAAACTACGGCAATATTTTGAATATTTATGCTGAGGTTTTACTTATTTTTCATATATTGCGAATAATTTTAATGACACATAATTATAACCGATTCTACCTGCTGATGATTGAAAAGCACACTCATTATGCATTAACGCTCGCCGGTGTTTTATTGATGCATGTTGTTCCCGCCATTTGCGGGGACGGTGTCACGCATCCGGCATGTTTGTCTGAATGCCTTGAAACAAAGGATAATAAAGTGACTTTGGTCCAGAAAAGACAGAATTATTGTTCTGACCATAAGACGCGTGACACAGACATCCGCTCTCCGAAATCGGTGACCATCCATCCTGATGGCTCTAAGTTCTACGTCAATTCTCTGGAGGGCATGAGGACTGTTGTCTTTGAGGTTCCTACCGGAAAGAAAATCAAAACTGTCCATCATCGGTTTGATGGTTCGGACAAGGAGTTGTGGGCTGATGAAAGCGGCTATTACACATTCAAGGACAAGCGCAGGAATCCTCGGACATTCTCGGGGAAACCAGTCGAATCGGCTTTCTCCCACAAAGGTAAATATTTGTGGATAACCTATTACCGAAGAAGTTACGACATCAATGCGCAAGAACCTTCCGCTGTCGCCGTCTTGGACACGGAAAGGGACACGATTATCCGGATGTTCGAGACTGGGCCGCTCCCTAAGATGATCGCCGTGTCGGATGACGGAACGAGATTGGCGGTCACTCATTGGGGAGACAACACGGTCGGTGTCATGGACATCTCAAGTGACAGGCCTGAGGATTGGCATTACATCTCCAACTATGTGATCGGTAGTAAATTATCCCTTGATTATAGCAGGACAGAGCCGGTCAACAGGGACAATGGCAGCGGGCACTGCCTGAGGGGAACCCTGTTCACACCTGACAACAGGTATCTTCTGGTCGGTTGTATGGGCGGTGCCGGTGGAATCGCCGTGATAGATCTTGAGGCCTCTTCGTATCTGGGGAGGATTGTAGGCTTGAAGCCGAACGTCAGGCATTTAATTTGCAAGGACGGCTACCTTTATGCAAGCATCAACACCGCCGGCTATGTCCAAAGGGCAGAAATGACAAGTGTCTATTCGGCCATAGCTGAACTTGATGGGAAAAGTAAAACCGCCAGAATCAACGGTTGGGAAAGCTGCAAGGTATTTCCGGGCGCGAGAACGATAGTAGCTTCGCCAGACGGACGGTTCATCTTCGCGGCATGCAATTTTTCCAGCAGAATCGCTGTTGTGGAGACAAAGACCATGTCCATGATCGGATCCGTCCGCGCGGATTCGTATCCTGTCGGGTTGGCGATAACGCGGGACGGGCACTATCTTTTCTCGACCTCCCAGGGCAACAGCAGTGGCGGTGGCAATGCTGTGGACATATACAGAATTGAATATAAATGAGAAACGCAATAAGAACAGTGCTTGTGGCGATCGCCGTGATGATCTCGGTCGCGGCCAATGCCCATAACGTCATGTCCGAGGTCGAGGATTCGATCACGGTGTCAACTGAAAAACTGGCGGACATCCTCGTGGAGGAAGGAATGAAGATGATTGGCACACCATACCGCTATGGCGGCAGCGGACCGAGGGCCTTCGATTGTACTGGATTCACAAAGTATTTGTACAAGAAGTTCGGCTATGACCTGGAGCGTTCTTCCGTAGGCCAATCAAAGCAAGGAAGGGAAGTGAGCGGCTCGTGGTCCAACTTTCAAAAAGGAGATCTGGTAGTGTTCGCGGCGCGACGCAACGCCAGCAGGGTCGGCCACATCGGGATATTCATAGAACTTGACAGTTCGGGCAGGGATTTCACTTTCATCCATGCGGCGGTGAAAGGTGGGATTCAGATCTCGCACATCACTGAGAAATATTACTCATCCAGGTTCCTTGGAGCGAGAAGAATCCTTCCTGATTTTGTAAGCCATAAAGATGAGAAGGTGATGGAAGCCTTGCCTGAAAACACGGTCATTGATGTCAGGGACACCTTGCGGCTGCAGGAAGGTGACATGCGTGTCCTGCTTATGGCGGACGGGCGTTGGATGGTCATCGGGGACGATGGATCTCTGAACGTCCCTAAGGACACAGCCAGCATTGTCCTCTCTCCGTCCGGCACTTGGTCAGCGATCAAGCATGTGTCGCATCGCATTCCGTCCAGGACGGATCCTCCTCGGCAGGCGTTGGTGGAGAATGACACACCTGCTCCGGAGGCGAAATACCACACAATCAAGTCCGGCGACACTCTTTCGTCAATCGCGTTAAGGTACAAGACCTCGGTCTCTGCGTTATGCAGGCTCAACGGGATGTCAGTGAAAACCACACTTCGCATCGGGAAGAGGATACGGGTTAAATAACAATTGAAAGATGAGAAGATTTCTCTCCTTGCTTCTGTTTGTGACGTTTTCTGTCAGCCTCATGGCCCAGAACGGAAAGAACGTCACGGTGAAATGGCTTAAAGACAATTACACAAAAAGAGAGGTGATGATCCCGATGCGGGATGGGGTCAGACTCTACACCGCTGTCTATGAACCTGTCTCGGCGGTCGATGCCAAACCAGTGATGCTTGTCCGCACTCCCTATTCGCTCAAACCTTACGGATTTGAGGCGGGGGAGGAACCTCTGCCAGGCAAACAGACATATTCATCCGGCATCTGGGATGACTTGCTCAACTACGCCGCGGATGGCTATGTTGTTGTCTTGCAGAACGTCCGTGGCACCTTCCTGAGTGAAGGAGATTTCGAGAACATCCGTCCGCATCTTGGCGGCATGGCTGGAGGTACGGCGAAAGGGTGCATTGTTGACGAAGCCACGGACACTTACGACACTGTAGAATGGCTCCTTGCCAACACTGGCAACAACGGAAATATCGGTGTGAAAGGAACCTCGTATCCTGGCTTTTACGCCACGATGGCTGCCCTTTCCCGCCATCCCGCGATCAAGGCTGTCTCACCGCAAGCACCTGTGACAGACTGGTTCATGGGGGATGACGCCCACCACAATGGCGCGCTCTGCCTTGCGGACTGCTACCGTTTCGGCTCGTCGATGTACAGAACGCGGAAAGCACCTTCGACTAAAGGCCTGTCTAAATTGGTGAATATCGACACCGATCTCTATGAATATTTCCTTGGCAGGCCGATGGCCGACCTTTCGGCGTACTTCGGCGACACCTTGGCGTTCTGGAACAGCATGGTCTCACATCCGGATTACGACAGATTCTGGAAAGACCGGAATCCCGGCCGGCATCTGAAGGACATCAAGCCTGCGGTTCTTGTCACCGGTGGTTTCTACGATGCCGAGGACTGCTACGGCGCGTTCGAGACCTACAACGAGATCCGCGGATTGTCTCCGGAATGCAACCTTTATCTGGCCGTGGGGCCGTGGTACCACGGGGGATGGAAGAACCGCAAGGCGAATCACCTTTCCGGAGCGTGGTTCGGAGAGGCGTCCGGGGAATATTACTTGGATGATATTGAGTATCCTTTCTTTACATATTACCTTGAAGGAAAAGGGAATATGCCTGCAAGGGTGAATATTCTACCATCCGGTGAGACTCTGAAATCAAAAATGGAAGGTGTACCATCTTCGACACTTTGGAAGACATATTCCTCATGGCCTCCGTCAGATGCGGAGCCTATCAGAATATTCTTTTCAGGTGCTGATTCCTTGAATATGTCAGGATTGCCTGACGTGCTGGCTTTCAGGACATTCACGTCAGATCCAACGAACCCTGTCCCGTATATGGATGTAAAATCCAATGGACGTGACCGCGCCTACATGACGGCCGATCAGAGTTTCGCGTCAGCACGGGAGGATGTCCTTACATATTCAGGAAATGTACTTTCAGACACGTTGCATCTTGCAGGTCCGGTAAAGGCGCACATGGAATTGAGGCTCGACCTGCCGGACGGGGCATATTCAAAGAATATGGATGCGGACATTGTCGTCAAGTTGATTGATGTCCGCCCCGATGGTTATCAGATGCTTGTCAGAGGTGATGTGATGCCGCTCCGTTACCGTGACGGATTCAGCAAGGCAAAGGCTGTTAAGGCAGGAAAAGTCGTCAGCGTGGACTTCACGATGTGCGATATAGATCATTACTTCCTTCCAGGCCATTCTTTGATGATACAGATTCAGGGAAGCTGGTTTCCGCTCATCGCGATGAACCCTCAAACCTTTGTGCGGAACCCGTTCACGGCCACCGCGAAAGACTACAGGCCCATTAATGTCTCTATTTCCTCTCATTCTTTTCTAGAGTGTGGTAATGTCAATGCTTGCAGTCAATAAAACAAATATGTTTATTCGTATAACAAAAATGTTTACCACTTGATATGCTGTCTGATTCCACATTTGACCTATTGGAAAGCATCGCGAAGAAGCATGGCGATGGCGATTTCAGTTCCACAACAGAATCCGAGCGGAAAGTGCTTGATCAAGTCAATGCCGCCATTGCGGATGGTGACGTCGAGCTATACCCGATGAAGGCTCTTCTGGCCGCCAGCAACGACTGGAGCACCGGCCTCATAACCCGCATGGGCCTGTACAAGAATATTCTTCTGGAAGGAATAGGCAAAGGCGCCCTCGCTCCCGAAAATGAATATGCCTGGGAATGGATCGCTGCCGCCGCGACGAACAACGACCCCGAAGAGTTTATCGATGACAAAACCCTCTATTACGATCTCCTCTCCTCGGCGGCAGAGTCCGGAATCACCGTCGCTCTGGACATTATGGACCGCATCTGGGAGCCAGAGAACATCATCGAGGAGGATTGACGTTGCCCCTATCTCGAACCATCATAAGTATTTTTCACACTCGCTGATAGATTAGCCTCGTCTCGTCCGTCAATATAAGCGACGATCCGAAGGATTGGACGTGGATGAACCGCTGACACAAGAACGGAAACTTTCCGCGGCTGAGTCGCGACAAGGGACAGAACTTGTCCGCCTGCGAGACCGGTCTCGGTCATGCGACTCCGGAAGGAATCTATGGCCTCCAGAGGGCGTTCAGGAAAGCTGGTGTCCGCTACCTTCTTGTCAACGTCGGTGAGGCCAGCGACGTTGCTTCCTCGCTTTTTATGGCTGAGTTCTACAAGGCTGTAGTACGCAACGGCTGCGACATCCATGATGCATTCCGTAAAGCCCGCCAAACCGTACGGCAGCGTTATCCAGATCCTTACTACTGGCCGGATTCCTGCTTCTGGACTGATAATCTGTCGTGTTTGCAGTCGAATCCGCGCATTAAATGCCAGGGACTACGCTCCGTTGAAGATATTCATAAACTCTTCACCGGTGATGGTCTCTTTTTCGAGGAGGTACCGCGCGCTTTTGTGCATCTTGTCGATGTTGGCGGTGATGATGTCGGTGGCTTTTTTCTTGGCGGCGGCGATCATCTCGCGGACTTCGGTGTCGATGTCAGCGGCAGTCTCGTCCGAGCAGGCCAACTGAGATGATCCGCCAAGGTAGGAGTTGCCTTTGGTCTCAAGAGCCATCATTCCGTACTTGTCGCTCATTCCGTAGGTCGTGATCATAGCCCTGGCCATCTGTGTGGCCTTTTCGATGTCGTTCGACGCTCCGGTCGTGCAGGTGTGGCAGATGATCTCCTCCGCGACACGTCCACCGGTCAGGGTGGCGAGACGGTTAAGAAGATATTCCTTGCTGTAGAGGAACTTCTCGCCCTCGTCCACCTGCATCGTGTAGCCGAGCGCTCCGGAAGTTCTCGGAATGATCGTGATTTTCTGAACCGGGGCGGAATTGCTCTGCGCGGCGGCCACCATAGCGTGTCCGATCTCGTGGTAGGCGATGATCTTTTTATCCTCGGCTGAGATAACGGCGTTCTTTCTCTGCTCGCCGGCCATAACGACCTCGACACTTTCCTCAAGATCTTCGGTCGTGGCGGCTTTCTTGCCGAGACGCACAGCTCTCAAAGCGGCCTCGTTGACGATGTTCGCCAGTTCCGCTCCCGAAGAGCCGGCAGTCGCGCGTCCGATGAGATCCAGATCTATGTCTTCGTGCTTGATATTCTTCAGATGAACCTGAAGGATTGCCTTTCTGCCTTGCAGGTCAGGAAGTTCCATCTGGACACGCCTGTCGAAGCGTCCCGGACGGAGAAGAGCCTTGTCCAGACTGTCCGGCCTGTTGGTCGCGGCAAGGATGATCACACCCTTGTCCCCGTCAAAGCCGTCCATCTCCGTAAGCAATTGGTTGAGAGTCTGCTCACGCTCATCGTTGCCGCCTCCGATGTTGTTCTCACGGCTCTTTCCGATAGCGTCGATCTCATCGATAAAGACGATGCACGGAGCCTTTGCCTGTGCCTGGCTGAACAGGTCACGAACCTTCGCGGCGCCCATTCCCACGAACATCTGGACGAACTCTGATCCGGACATCGAGAAGAACGGGACACCGGCTTCTCCGGCCACGGCCCTTGCGATCAATGTCTTGCCGGTTCCCGGAGGCCCGACCAGAAGGACCCCTTTAGGCAAGTGGGCACCGACCTCGTTATATTTTGCGGGATTGTGCAAGAAATCCACGACTTCCATAAGCCCGTCCTTGGCCTCGTCCTGCCCGGCGACATCCGAGAAACGTGTCTTTATGTCATTCTCGGCATAGACTTTAGCGCCACTTTGTCCGAACTGCATAAAATTACCCATTCCGCCACCTTTGGCCATATTGCTGCCGACACGCCTCATAGCCGAGCTCAGAAGCCAGTACATCAGCATACCCGGAAGCACCCACCAAAGGATGAAATCCAGAAGAGGGGAGCGTTCGCGGTTGAGTTTCTTCACAAAACGGATCTTGCCGTCCTTGTTGGGACTCGGGGCCGTTGACAGGCGGCTCACGAAATCCGGATCCGTGACCGCGCCGGTGACATAGGTCGTGTCTCTCTGCCCTTTGAGTTTTTCCTGATATGTGAGCGGAGCACTCTTTGAATATAACACCTTATCTCCATCAATCACAACGTCATAGACCAAACCTTTATCCACGTCGGAGATGAACGTCCCATAGTCAGTCTCGACCACGCTGCTGCCCCTGCTTCCCGGAAACAGGAATGTGTTGATCAATGCCAGAAAGGCGAACATCAGCACCATAGTCCAGAATATGTTCCCGTTTGGAAACCATCCTCCACGGGTCTGCCCTTCCGTCTCCTTTGGAGAGTCAGTCTTCTTATCTTCAGGATATTCCACGAATTTCATAATATAATATTCATTAAAAGTCACGGTGCGAATAATTCAAAAATCAGGCTACTTCCGGAAGGCTGACATATTGACGGAAAGAAAATTTCATGAATGTATTGATACGGCATATTCGTTTTATTGTGTAAATTTGCGGCAACTATTGAAAGTCACTAATAACTGGGATTATGTTTTCTTTTTTGATCAGTCTCGCGGCCCTTGTGGTCGGGTATATTCTTTATGGTAAGTTCGTGGAGCGAAGGTTCGGGGCGGATCCGACCCGTAAGACACCAGCCATCACCAAGGCGGACGGGGTGGATTATATTCCAATGCCGGCGTGGAAGGTCTATATGATTCAGTTTCTGAATATCGCGGGAACGGGACCTATCTTCGGTGCCATTATGGGAGCCAAGTTCGGACCGTCAGCCTACCTGTGGATTGTTCTGGGCTGCATTTTCGCCGGTGCAGTGCACGACTATATGACCGGAATGCTCTCCATAAGGAACGGGGGAGCGGGACTGCCTGACCTGGTCGGGGAATATCTCGGGAAAGGCACAAAGACTTTCATTCTGGCGTTCTCCATCATTGTGCTGATGCTTGTGGGAACGGTGTTCGTGTTCAGCCCAGCGTTGATTCTCGGAGACATCGCGGGGGATGGAGACCGCATATCGATTATGATATGGGTCGGGGTGATATTCCTTTATTATCTTCTTGCCACGCTGATGCCGATCGACAAGATCATCGGACGGATATATCCGGTTTTCGCTTTCGCGCTGATTTTTATGGCTTTGGCTCTGATGGTCTGCCTGTTTGTCAAATGGCCTTCGCTTCCGGAGCTTTGGGACGGGCTTGGCAATCTAGGTGAGTCGAAGGGGCTTCTGAGCGGCCAGCCGATATTCCCGTGCCTTTTCATCACCATCGCTTGTGGCGCGGTGAGCGGTTTCCACGCCACGCAGAGTCCGATGATGGCCAGGTGCCTGACTGACGAGCGACTTGGCAGGCCGGTGTTTTACGGCGCGATGATCACTGAGGGCATTGTGGCGTTGATCTGGGCGACCGTTTCATCGTGGTTCTTCTTTGATGGTGGTGCCGCTGAGGTCGGTGCGACTGTTTCCGCCGCGGCTCCGGATGTGGTTGTCAAGGTTTCCAAAGGTTGGCTTGGCGTTTTAGGTGGCATTCTGGCCATCCTTGGTGTGGTCGCCGCTCCTATCACGAGCGGGGACACAGCGTTCAGAAGCGCACGCCTGATCGTGGCGGATTTCCTGCATCTGAATCAGAAACCGGTCGCCAACCGGCTTATGATCAGCATTCCGCTGTTTTTGATCGCTGGGGTGTTGCTTTGGTACAACATCGCCGATGAGAACGGGTTCAATGTCATCTGGAGGTATTTCGGATGGGCGAACCAGACTCTTGCCGTGTTTATGTTGTGGACCGCGACTGCTTATCTGGTGAAGTTCATGAAGGGGCTGACTTATCTGATCACGATGATTCCGGCGGCGTTTATGACGGCTGTCTGCACGACCTACATCTGCGTGGCAAAGATCGGGCTCGGGCTGCCTGACTCTTGGAACCGCGCCATCGGACTTGCTACGTTTGTTGTGTCTCTGGTTGTGTTCTATATCCTTTATTTCAGACGCAGGAAGTAGGTTGTCTGATTTAATTAATATTCAAAGTATTATCAACTACCATTGCCCACATATTCATAGATAAGGAATAACTTTTCCGCCGTATCTTTGCGTCTGGAAAGTTCAAATTGCATCAATGAATATGAAAAAGTCATTTTTGCTACTTTGCGGCTGTCTGGCCATCGCGTCAGCCTGCTGCAACCAACCGGCCAAGACCGCCGGAATCAATTACGCCTGCATGGACACCACTGCGCGTCCTGGAGACGACTTCGCCAAATACGCGACCGGTCATTAGGCCGACTTGAACTCCCAGCCGCTTGAGTACCCTATGTGGGGAACCGTGACAAAAGTCAGCGACGAGAATGTTAAGGCTCTCGCTGGACTGATCAAAGACATCGCCGATCACGGTTGTTTGAATGTCGCCTACGACGCCTTCGGCATCCAGCCGACCGACTCCCTCTACGTCAAACCAGAGGACAGGGTCCGCATCTGGTAATATTCCCCTCTGAATATTCATTTTACTTGTTGTCGCCATTGATCAAGTTTACAACAACCTTTACCATCGTATCCATTTCATCTGTCTTGCTTTCAGCGATCATCAAAGTCAATGCTACCAAGGCATTGTCAGCGATACGTTTGTGTCCATCCGGAGCATAAAGGATCCTGTTGTTTTCCATAAACCAGAGGAACAGTGTGGCGGCAATGCGTTTGTTGCCATCGGAGAATGAATGATTCTTGACAACAAGATACAACAGCATAGCCGCTTTCTCCTCCACTGACGGGTATAGGTCAACTCCATCCCAAGTCTGGTATATCTGACCGATTGAACTGTGGAAGGATTCGTCCTTTTCGTGTCCGAAAAGCTCGCTTCCTCCGAACTTGACTTTCAGGTCGTTGATGACCGCCATCGCATTCTCGTAAGAGGCGTGAAAGCACTCCTTTGTGGTTGATTTTACTCCCAACGTCTGATAGTCGTAGCTATCAAGCGTGTCCAAAGCATAAGTGTAGTCCTTCACTACATCGAATATGCTCTTGATCTGCTCTTCGTCCGTGGAGTCAAGATACCCCATAGTGCGGCCCATCACATCCACAAGAGCCTTCAGATCATCGTATTTCTGCTGTGCAAGGTCATTGCGGACGGCGTAGCCTTTGATAAGGTAGTCTTTTAGGACGGAGTTCGCCCAACGACGGAACTGCGTAGCATTCTTACTGTTGACACGATAACCAACCGACAGGATCATATCCAGATTATAATGGTCAACAGTTCTTCTGATTTGTCGTGTCCCCTCACATTGAACTATTTCCATTTTGGAAATGGTTGAACCCTTGTCCAATTCTCCCTGTTTGTAAATGTTTGAGATGTGTTTTGATATTGCCGGCACGTTTGTGCCCATTAATGCGGCAATCTGCGCCTGCGTCAGCCAAACCGTCTCATTTTCAAGTTTGACATCGATCTTTGTCCTGCCATCGGCAGTCTGATAGAGGATGATTTCTCCTCTTTGCGGAGCATTCAACAGCTCCTTTGTTGTTTGTGTGTCCATAATTGTAACAATTTTGATTACAAAAAAAGGCCATACAGCATTTGCCGTATGACCATATCATATTTCCAAGTTATATAAGTTCAGTAAAACGTTAGTCAGAGAACATATTCAGGATGAGAACCCCATCCAAGTTCTCTATCTATACTTTGGTGGATATTTTTGGAAAAACAAAAAAGCGACATCAGTACGACTATACCAATATCGCGTTGTGGAACTCCAAACGATCCACGGCATTCAGACTTTCCTTGCAAAGATGACTATATTTTTTGAATATAGCAACTTTTAGTAACTATTATCGAACTATTATCGAACTATTATCGAACTATTATCGAACTATTATCGAATAATGAATGTCTCTATATCAAACGAATGGCGAATATAAACGCTATTGGTTGCCGTCCAGATAGTCGGTGTAGAGGATACCGTTGAGGTGGTCGCATTCGTGCTGGAAGATCACGGCTGTGAAGCCTTTGATGCTTTCTGTCGTGTCGCGCAAGGTTTTGAGCGAGGTGTAGTTGATGTCGATGTCCTGATAGCGCTCAACATTGCCGCGCTTCCCAGGAATGCTGAGACATCCTTCAGGTCCAAGAGCCTTTTCACCTCTGTGACAAGTGATTTGGATGTTCGGATAGACCTCGAACGGCTCACCGTCCTTATCGAACCTCTGCACCGCCACGATACGGCGTGATATTCCCACCTGCGGCCCGGCGATGCCGACTCCATCCTGTTCCGGAGAGGTCACTGTGGCCACCATCTTCTCAGCCAGGATCTTATATTCATCACTCGTCAGTTCCTTCGTGCTGATTCCGGAGCACTCCGTCCGCAGCACCAGCGAGTCCGCCTTGTCATAAATCGTCAGCACGCGCATAGCTTCGCCATCACCCTTTATGAGACTCTTCTCGGCATTGGTCCAGCTTTCATCATTCCGGCACGCCACAACAGACAGCATAAGTACAGCGGTGAGAATATTCCTTCGTGTTTTCATATTCCTCATATCAATTATTGTTTGTTTTTATCGCCTTGCATAGGTGTTCGCCAGTATCGTGACAACGATAGCTATAATTATCATAGAAATCATTGATGACCAAAATATTATGTCGGACATCTCGGCCAAAGGAAGCAGGCCGGTCGGTAAGCATGTGAGCAGCAAACCGTAGCCGCTGACTTTTCTCAGCCTTCCGATGTCATATTTCGCCCTTTCCTCTTTGCTCGCTGTGTTGTAGCCGGCGATAAGATCGTCCCCTTTGCCGATGAGGATAAAGATGGAGAATGTGATGAGCATAAGAATCACAATTCCGACTATGATGAAGTTTGCCAACAGCATATTTGGGACTATCTGTTTTGATCTTGACAAAGATAAGTTTTCTGATCAGAAATCCAATATATTTTTCTGATATCCGTATATTCATATTGCCGTACATATCTTCGCAATCGGTTAAGGATCAATTTATTCAGGATATAATCAGACGTACTGCATTGGATCTCCAATATTTCCCCTGCTTTGTAAATATGGCGGCATATATGTCCTGTACAGAATATTGTGAGAGGCTTGTTAATATGCCGCCTATGCTTTTAGGGAACATAGGCGGCATATCAGCACACAATACGCAGGCGTGGAATTATGATTCTGTGCCGGTATTTTTATACCTTGCGGAGTGCCCTTGGGAGCATTGTACTATTATTGAACTAAAAACATTATCTTTACCTGAAAAATTAATGAATATGACAAAAGAGGAAAAATATCTTGCGCTATTGCCTCAGATTCAGGCTCTTCTTGCCGGGGAGACTGACGAGGTGGCGAGGATGTCGAATATAGTTGCGATGCTTAATAGTGAGTTCGGCTTCTGGTGGACAGGTTTTTACCGTGTGGCGTCATCCGAGGAACTTGTGCTCGGGCCGTTCCAAGGCCCTGTGGCATGCATGCGCATCGCAAAGGGCAGGGGAGTGTGTGGCACATCATGGAACGAGGAGCGCACTGTCATTGTCCCCGATGTCGAGCTGTTCCCCGGTCACATAGCCTGCTCAAGCGAGAGCCGCAGCGAGATTGTTGTACCTTGCTGGAAACGTGGCCGGATAGCCGCCGTCCTTGACATCGACAGCAAGGATCTGAACACGTTCGATGAAGTTGACAGAAAGTATCTTGAGGAGGTTACCTCCTTGCTCTACGGCAAGGAAAGAGACATCTGGTTCGCCGCCGGCTGCTTCTGGGGAGCGCAGAAGTTTTTCAAACTCGTGGACGGAGTAGTCTTCACGGAAGTCGGCTTCGCGAACGGTTGGGAAATCGACCCGACCTACAAACAAGTCTATACCGACGAGACCGGTCACGCCGAATGCGTCCACGTCCGCTACGATCCCGAGAAAGTGTCTTTGGAGCGTCTTGTCAATCTATTCCTGAATATGATCGACCCGTTCAGCCTGAACAAACAAGGTGAGGACGAAGGCACAAGGTACCGCACCGGCGTCTATTACGATAACGTCGAGGATAGGGAAGTGATCGAAACTGTACTCGGCTCCTTTGAGAACAAAGCCGGCAGGAAATCCGCCGTCGAGCTACAGCCCCTCCGCTGTTTCTACAAAGCCGAGAAGTACCACCAAAACTACCTCGACAAGAATCCCGGCGGCTACTGCCACCTTTCCCCGGCAATCTTTGAACTCGCCCGGAAAACACTTGATGAGTAATAGGATTCCGTACCTCAGAAGCCAGTTTCCTGTACCAAAGACAAGTCTATGTGCCTTTCGTACACCAGAGCACCTTCTCCTGTACCATTCCAAACAAGCTTCTATCCCAAAGCAACGGCCTCCACTGACGCCTCTTCGCAGAAAGCCTTGCGAAGTGCATCAAGCGAGGTTGTCCCTTTGTCGAACGCGAACCAGATGAAAGGCGCTCCCTCCGTGTGGTACATCTTGCCGATATATTCCTCAAAATGAGCCTTTACGAAATCCTTGGCTGAAATCAAAATACACTTTTTATTCAATCAAGCCATTCTCTCAGACAATAGAGGAATTCGTCAAACAAACTATCTTCTCCACGGAAAGATTTATAATAAGCCCGATGGTACTCTGATACTAGCACTTGAGAATGGATATCTGGAGAATGACGGACTCCTGGAGAAGTTACGCAAAGTGTCGCATGTGACAATTTTTCACTAACTTTACAATTCGAAATCAGGCACTATCGGTGTGCACTGTAAGATTGTAATTTGCTTATGAACAAAATATCAATCCGTTTCTTCGACGACCGGGAGGTCCGGGCCATTTGGGATGAGGGGAATTCTAAGTGGTGGTACAGTGTGCTTGACATTGTCGGTGTGCTTAATGCGCAGGATGACTATGCCAAGAACAGGAACTATTGGAAGTATCTGAAGAGCAAGTTGAAGAAGGATGGGGTTGAACTGGTTAGTGACACTAACCAGTTCAAACTGCGAGCGCCAGACGGGAAGATGAGATTGACAGATGTCCTTGATGCTTCTGGAGTTATCGAGTTGGCGAAGAATATGCCGAACAACAAGGCATCGCGATTCATTGAGTGGTTTACTTACGGTGAAGATACCATTGACGGAAAGAGCAAGGCAAAGGCTTATACTTTATTCGAGAGTTCATTGCTCGATAGCATTGAGGTGGGAACGGTAAAAGGACTTCAGCAGATTCACGCTTATCTGTTTGGAGGATTGTACGACTATGCAGGACAGATACGTTCAGTGAATATTTCCAAAGGCGGATTCACCTTCGCTCCTGTAGCGTTTCTTTCACAGACGTTGCATAACATTGAACAGATGTCGGAAGAGACTTTTGATGAGATTGCTGACAAGTATGTGGAGATGAATGTGGCGCATCCGTTCCGTGAAGGTAATGGGCGAACAACGAGGATTTGGCTAGACCTGATTCTGAAGAAGCGACTTGGACAGTGCATTGATTGGAGCCAAATTGACAAATATGCTTATCTTGCGGCAATGGAAAAGAGCGTGGCGGATAGCACGGAAATCAAGGGGCTTCTGAAAGATGCACTGACGGATAAGGTGAATGACAGGGAGATGTTCATGAAAGGAATAGATTATTCGTATTATTATGAAGAACGGTAAAAGAGAATATGAAGAAAAGGTACGCGGCGCATACCCAATTGACTTAGATGTACATTCGGTCAAGATGTGAAAGAACTGCTATTGACACACCGGTCGAGAAGAATCTGTACGACTACATCACGTCAGCGAATGTTTAACTTTAAATGACATTGAAAATGAAAACGATAAACGTAGTTGCAGCCGTGATATTCAAAGATGGGAAAATCTTCGCCACGCAGCGTGGCTACGGTGCATTCAAGGATGGTTGGGAGTTTCCCGGCGGCAAGGTCGAGGCGGGGGAGAGTCCTGAGGATGCACTTAGAAGGGAGATCCACGAGGAGCTGGAAACCGAGATCCGAGTCGGCGAACTGATTGACACCATTGAATATGACTACCCGGACTTCCACCTTTCGATGAAGTGCTACGCCTGCACCATCCTTTCCGGTGACCTTCATCTGGTCGAGCACGAGGCCGCCCGTTGGCTGACCGCCGAACAGCTCGATTCAGTCGAATGGCTTCCAGCAGACATCACCTTGATCCCCAAGATCGCCCGGTTACTATAAAAAAGAAACACGGGAATTCCCAATCAAGCTATTTGTTTATCCGGAAGAGGACATCCAACATCTTTCGCTGATGCGTCTGTATGTCCTCTGCATTCCATTCCATACCAATCACTCTATCCAAGCTGCCATTAAGAATATCCTTATGATTGTCTTGGCATATCTGCATCATAATCTTAAATTTTAGAGAGGCCACGCTTACTTGATCTGACTTTCCGTCGCCATAATGATCGAGTTTGGTTATTGGATCCCAGTTAGATCCAGAGCTGTTCGCCTCCGCACCTATCATCGCGAAATTGCCGAAGCAATTGATATCGTTTTGATTCAGAGGCATTTCGTCTCCTGCCTTGGCCTGAGGATAAAAGTGCTCCAAAGATTTCCTTGTGCGTGAAAAATAGAAATTGTTGAATGGGTCAAGTTCAAAGTCACCGCATCCCAATTTCTTGAAGAAAATGTTCCGCTCTTCCGACCCTTTCTTTGTATTGTTGCCACGCAGTTCATCCGCATACATCTTCCAAATCCGATAGTCAGTGTAGTTGAACACAAACAACGGAACGTCCGATCTGCCCTGCTTGTAAATCACTTCAAACATCCCTTTGTAGTCAATGTCTTTGCGGCAAATCTCACGCACATTTAATTTCCTATCCGCCAGCACTACGCTGTCAAATGCGTTTGGCTTAGGCAGATTCCTTTCATTCAGCCAATCGGGATTCAGATACACGCCGTAGAAATACTTGTCAGCCAGATTCTGGAGAAACCTCAGATACTCCTCGGCTGATGGATTCTTGTTATCAAAGAGATACATCAGGCAATAGAAGAGATAATTCTTGCGCTGCTTTGGAGTGAACGACACTTCAAACATCGATAGGAGATGAACCAATTCTTTCTGCACATCCAGTGAGGCGGACAGATTCTTGTATCTATTGTTTGTTTCAAGGCAGTAGCGCTGCAACTTCCAGGGATTATCGCCAGACAGTTCCTTGTCACCAATCGAATGATGAACAATATAATTATCAAGCAAATACTTTGCTTTCAGTAGATTGAATGCGAACTTCCTTGAGAAGTCAGCTCTGTTAACATTACTCAGTGTCTCGATAAACTTAAACTCGTTCAGCAGCTCCTTGTCGTCAAGTGTGAACTTTGAAGGGTCGAAGTCACCATATTCCATCCTTGTGATTTTCAGCACCATAAGTAAGAAATTTGGAAAGTCGATGATAGGCTGAAATCTGTCGCTCTGTTCAATTGCGGACTCTTCATCTTTCTTGACGACAGGCTTTTGCATAAGATTTATAATGGTCTCTTTCCCTTCCGACTCATCTTGCATTGGAATATCCTCAAAGCGGTCAATGTTGAAATCATTAAGGTTGCCGCCAAAAACTGCAGGAAAAACCTGCTGTATGTAGATATTCATTTCACTGCAAGCCTCCCAAACTCGACTGAAAGTGGCCATTTCTTTCTTGTCACTAAGGTATTGGCTCAGCCTTGACTTTACGACTTCGTGTTTTTCCAACTGTTCGCCGCGAGAGTTCATTACCTCAAAGTAATGGTTAAGGTCAACATCTTTAGGCACGCTATAATGAATTATATGTACTCTATTAATGAAATAATCCTTATAGTTATTTCGTTCTGATTCTTCCACAATAGAGTCAATGGCCTTAAGCGCAAATTTATAGCCGTTTCTTATACCGCTGTCAACATCATCGCCCAAGTCTGGATAATCGTCCAGTTTGCGAATGGTAGTCGCTGACACTTTGCGGGCGCTGTATGTCAGTTTGCTTCCAAACGGTTGTCCGATTCCCAAAGCCTTCAGTACAATGTAGATTGTCGTCAGTCTTTGCTGGCCGTCTATTACTTCATACACATTATCTTCACGCTTGTATGTCACCAAAGTTCCGATATAATAATAAGGTACATTGGAAACGTAAGAGTCATACACATCCTTTATCAAGGTAGCTATCTCGTCTTCTTCCCATGCATAATTACGTTGATAGACCGGAATAACATACGTCTTTTTTCCTTGGCTATCAAGGTAGATTTGTTTTATGGACTGCTCTTCGAGAGGTAATTCTTTTTCCATAATATTTACATTGCTAAAAATGCGTACGTTTTGAAGAAGTGGAGATAGTTCATGAACACGCCATCTTCCTCATCATCGACATTGCCTATAATCCTTTTTATATTGTCATTGTCTTTGCCTGGCAATGGCGATAGTCTGTCCGCCAAGATACTCAGTAATGAGACCGGCGTGTCAGAGTCAGCGATGACTTTATAGATATTCAGAGAATTAACTATACCTTCGCATCTTTCAATTACATAATTCTGAGCGGAATACCATCCTAAACGATAGTACTGTGCGCGTAATGAATATGCCCAAATGAAAGCATAGGTCACAAACTGCTCAAACAGTTCCGTGTCAACCTTGGTAGGATATGTAGCCGGACAAAAGCGATCCACATATAGCAGCAGAGCCGTGTCGAAGAGCAGCCGCGTTATTCTGTTGCCGACACCTTTGCTGAAATATTTGTCCAACGTCTTTACAATCTGGTTTCCTTTGATATAGAAACCCTCATATTGGCTGTTGTCTTGAATATCCTTAAGTATGTTATAGTAGTGCTTAGTGTAAGCAAAGAATGGTTTCCCCGCGATAATTGGAGTATTCAGTTGGAATGCGTTCACCTCTCTGGTTCCCGTCACGAATGGCATCGCGGAAGAGTTGATGAAGTCCGCATACGAAAACGCGCTCTTGTAGAATTGGGCATAAGGTGTGTGTGCTGTTCTGGAAATTCCCTTAAACTTGTATATGTTATGCTCGTTCAGATTATACGCCCAGTTACCGTTGATCCACTCTTTGATACGATAGAGGTAGTCACCAAAGAATGCCGCCAGTTCTTGTTGTGGGATTTGTTCCCATTCTTCAACAATCCGTTCTGTTTGACTTTCGTCCAAATCAGTCATTTCGCGCAGATGATAAGCTTTCAGCAAATCGTGCGGATACAAGGCCTTGCCTCTGGCATTCTGCGAGTCGAAGAATTGGAACGCCTCTGAAATCTCTCCGGTAATTACAACAATCAACTCACATTGTTTCTCTATGAAATCTCGCAAATGTCTCATCTCCCTTGTGAAGTCGATGTTCTCGTCACAGTCGGACGTTTTCTGCGTTCTACGTCTGAATGCGTTAAGGTTATTGGGAATATTACGGCAGCTGAATGAATTACAGAATACAGACTGCCTTAGCAAGTCAATGTCACGTCGGTCTTCTGGTTTTTCAAGTTCGTACAAAGCATAAAGCAACAAGGAGAATGTTATGGTTCTCTGTTGCCCATCCACTACTTTGTACACTTCCTGTCCTTGGGAGTCAGTGTCCTTGTGCAAAATGAGTGTGCCGACACGATACACTTCCTTGTTGCTGTTACTTGCCTCAATAATATCATCAAGAAGCTGAATGGCGTTACGTGCAGTCCACTTATAAGGCCGCTGGTACTCAGGAATGACCAGTTTTATGTCTTTCAAGGCTAGTCCGTTATCCGTCTTCGTGATTTTGTTTTCCAACAGCAAATCACCTATTGTTGTTATCGCCAATGTCAAATTATTCATACACTGATCCGGCAAGTAAGATGAAAATATAAGTTAATGACACAAAGCCTATTCCCGAATCCTTGAGTCGATGATTATCGTCACCGGGCCATCGTTGACAAGGGAGACCTGCATATCCGCGCCGAATACTCCTTTGCCGACCGGCTTGCCGATCGCCGCCGAGACTTCCTCGCAGTACTTCTCGTACAACGGGACTGCCAAATCGTGGCCTGCGGCACGAATGTAGGAAGGGCGGTTCCCTTTCTTGGTGGATGCCGTCAGAGTGAATTGCGACACCGCAAGAACCTCCCCTCCAACATCCACGACACTCCTGTTCATCACGCCATTCTCATCATTGAATATCCTCAGTCCCACAGTCTTGCCCACAAGCCAGCGCAAATCCTCTTCCGTATCTCCGGTCTCGACTCCGACAAGCACCAGGAGCCCGTTCCCGATCCCGGACACGGTTCTGCCCTCAATGGCAACGCTTGCGCGCGACACCCTTTGAATCACCAATCTCATTATTATACAATATTTTATATTAATGCCTCTGTTATGAAAATACAGACAGACGTAGCCAACTTTGCGGCGTGCTACAGCAGCAATATGTAAATCAGCACCGCCGCGGGAACGGGTCCTGAAATATTCATCAGTGGCTGTGAATATTTATCCTCACCCTTGCGAATATATTGACCGTCAGAATTATACAGCGCGGTGGAATATCTGCTGTCGCCTTGGCGTATGTTTTTCCCGTCCCAGCTGAAAAGCACCTTGGCATATTTGCCACGACCGCCACGCAGCTCCACCCCGTTCCAATTGTATAGAATCTCACCGTAGCGGCTGCCACCCCCGCGGATATATGCACCATCGAAATTAATCAAAACCTCTGAATATTTACTGTTCCCCGCCCGCAGGCAACTTCCGTCCCAATTGTACAAGGGCGCCGAGTAAACATCCTTCCCGCGCCTGATGTAAGACTGCGCGTCCGCCACCACGCAAGCAAGTATCATTATGAATATAACAACCGCTATCCGTTTCATATTTAAGCGATTATTCTTGCCGCCTAATTATCGCCTCCACACTGCTCCTTTTCGATCTCATTACGTAGATCCGCAAGAACCTTCCCTTTGAAACTGAAATATTTCGGACCTTGGTAAGCTCCGGAAGTGTTCTGCTTTTCAACAGGAAGAAACGTTCCCGTAAAGGCTGACAAGCTATAAAGCCGCCCGTCATATTCAACCTTGTCATCCGTCGCGACCTTTAATGGAATATTCAGTTCATCGAATATGACCGTGTCTCCTATGTTTATTCCAACCATATGGAATTTAAAATTTGGCCTGGCTATCCGCTTCTTTTTCTCCGCCTCTTCGTTCTTGATGGCGTTGTCCTGTTCCTTATTCTGGGATATTACCGGTTTTCCGTCAACATAGATGGCCAGTTCCGCATCGTCCAGAAGATCGGCCATATCACGCATAATGTCAAGTGCCACAGCGGGAGCGATGTTGAAAAACTCCCTGTTCTGGCGGATCCTCAAATCCGTCAGCCTGTCTATCTGCTTGTGAATCTGCTTTTCAACCTTGCTGTATTTGCTGGTGTAAAGCGTGGCGTAAACCTCAAACGGCAGTGGAACCGCAGTGTTGTCCAATTCCTTCGAGCGAACATCCACAGGACGTGAACTCTTGCCGATCTTGACCCAATCCTCACGAAATGAAGGATTTGTCAATATGTAAACATAACCTTTTCCGGATTCCATGATTGTTTTGGATATTTTAGTTTTATTCGGTAGCGAATTTAATGATAATCCGATAAATATCCTATGCTTATCTATATGGGTTGACTATAAATGATAAATTTACTCGCCGAAGTTTGAACGGCGAACAGAGGTGGCGCAAAAACATACGATATTGCTCCCGTCGAGGACAATAATGCGTGCGGCGGGAGCATTAAAATGATAAAACGCGGCTTCTGGCGGTTGCGGATTCATTCAGATATAATGTGATTACATACTAACAACAATGGATGTGAACAATATAAATAAATGTCAATATCTCTAATTCTCGGCACTATCAAATTATTTTAGCATAGGAGTTCTCTTATTCTTAATCTCGATGGAATTTGATATTCGGCTATTTCCCGATGCACAACGCTTAATCATCTGAGAGTCAATATGAAGCATTTTCTTGGGCCTATTTTGGGCGCCGAAGTCGCACAAAAACGCGCACCATTTCCGGCGGTCGTCACCTGAACGGAGATGGGCAATGCAAATATATGCATATTATGTGATGTCGTCAAGAAAGTTTAGCGACGTGTTTGTGTGTACATCGTATTCACCTCAGAGACTGTCGGCCTCCTTGTTTTTGGAAAAGTGGAAGGAATCCTCATAATTCCTTTGGAAAAGTGGAAATTTGTCCATAAATTGCGTTGGAAAAAAGGATGTAGTATGCTTAATAGAAAGATAGACAGCTATTTAAAAGATTATTACCAAAAATCTTCTAATGCATTGCTGATAACGGGTGCACGTCAAGTCGGAAAGACCTATTCCATCCGCGAGTTCGGCAAGACTTTCAAGAGTTTCATCGAGATCAACTTCATCGAGAATCCCGATGTCGTTGGATTGTTCAAGGATGCTAAGGGAAGCGCCGACATACTGATGCGTTTGTCGACCATCACGAATGTGCCAATGATAAAAGGGGACACGCTGATATTCTTTGACGAGGTTCAGGAGTGTCCTGATATTGTGACCGCCATCAAGTTTCTGGTGGATGAAGGCTCATATCGCTATATTTTGAGTGGCTCTCTGCTCGGTGTGGAATTGAAAGATATCCGTTCAATCCCTGTCGGCTATATGGGCGTGAAGGAGATGTTTCCGTTGGATTTCGAAGAGTTCATTACTTGTGTGGGAATCAATGAAAATGTTATTTCCACGCTAAAAGATGCCTGGACGAAAAGGATTCCGGTCGATGGATTCATCCATAACAAGATGATGGAGCTGTTCCGGCTCTACCTGATTGTAGGGGGTATGCCGGCAGCGGTCAGCAAGTATCTTGAAAGTAATAACTTGCAGGATGTGTTGGCGGTACAGCAAGAGATTATTCAACTTTATAAGAAGGATATAGCCAAGTATGATCCGTATAATAAATTGTATATCGAGGAGATATTCAACCTAATTCCGCCGGAACTCAATGCCAAGAACAAGCGTTTTATCCTCAAGCGCCTCAACGAGAATGCTAAGTATGAACGCTATGAGAACAGCTTTCTCTGGCTGAAGCATGCTGGTGTTGCCATACCCGTGTATAATGTAGAGGAACCCAAGGTCCCTCTGCTGCTGTCTCGCTCCCGCAACCTTCTCAAGCTCTTCCTCAGCGACATTGGTCTACTGGCAGCCCAATATGCCAACGGCATCCAGATGCGGATTATCAAGGGCGATAAGGACATCAACTTCGGTTCTATCTATGAGAATGTGGTGGCGCAGGAACTTGTCGCACACGGTCTGGAGTCCTATTACTACAACAGCAAGAAGAGGGGAGAGCTGGACTTTGTCATAGAGCAGTGGGACAGGATTCTTCCCATCGAGGTTAAGTCCGGGAAGGATTATACCTACCATCGTGCCCTCTCCAACATTATGGATTGCGATGAGTATGATATCCAGGAAGCACTGGTGTTGAACAATGACAATCTATCAGTTGATGGTCGAATTACTTATGTGCCGGTCTATATGGTGATGTTCTTGGATAAAGGTGCGGCGGCGCCGATAGAATACAAAGTTGATCTAGGTGGTTTATCGAATGGGGATGTCTAATGGGGTGTTCATTTAAATGGAAAACATCCCCGTTGAATAATAAGAGTTTTATTAAGCTTTATGCTAGCATACACATATATCGAAAAAGGAAAGTTCGCTTTGGTGGAGAAACCGAAGCCTGTATTGATTGAGCCCACGGATGCCATTGTGCGCGTGACGATGGGAAGTATCTGTTCCAGTGACCTGCATATTAAGCACGGTAGTGTCCCTCGTGCTGTTCCTGGTATCACCGTTGGGCACGAAATGGTGGGTGTGGTTGAAGAAATAGGTTCTGAAGTCACTAATGTGAAGCCATGTGACCGGGTAACTGTCAATGTGGAGACCTTTTGCGGAGAGTGTTTCTTCTGTAAGAATGGTTATGTGAACAACTGTACCAACCCCAATGGCGGATGGGCATTAGGATGCCGTATCGATGGCGGACAGACGGAATATGTTCGTGTGCCGCTTGCCAATCAAGGATTGAATCGTATTCCCGATAGTGTTTCCGATGAACAGGCTTTGTTGGTGGGCGATGTCTTGGCCACAGGCTTTTGGGCAGCTCGTATTTCAGAGATTGCAGAAAGCGACACTGTACTGATAATTGGAGCGGGTCCCACAGGCATTTGCACTTTGCTTTGCGTGATGTTGAATCATCCCAAACGCATCATCGTATGTGAAAAATCTGAAGAGAGAAGACGATTTGTGCAAGAGCATTACCCCGAAGTACTCCTCACAACTCCCGAAGAATGTAAGGAGTTTGTTTTGAAGCATAGCGACAATAGCGGTGCTGACAGAGTGCTCGAAGTGGCCGGAGCTACAGATACCTTCCGACTGGCGTGGGAGTGTGCTCGCCCCAACGCCATAGTTACCGTAGTCGCACTATACGACCAGGCACAAATTCTTCCCCTGCCCCAAATGTATGGCAAGAACCTCTGCTTTAAAACCGGTGGTGTGGATGGATGCGATTGCGAAGAAGTCCTCAGCTTGATTAAAGAAGGAAAGATTGACACCACTCCACTTATCACGCATCGTTTCCCATTGTGCGAAATCGAAGAGGCTTATCGCGTTTTCGAGAACAAGCTGGACGGGGTGATTAAGGTGGCGATATTTTGATTTTTGCCACCAAACACAAACATATAGTTTTATGGAAGATAATAATCTCAACCGTCAGTAGAGCAGCTTTTTGAAATAGCACAGCATTTGAACATGGATGTGAAGGATTTGCTCAATTCTAATCTTGGTAATAAATAACGGCTATGGCACAGGAAATCAGAAGTGAGGAAATTATTGGCCAGCATATGTTTACAAAGAAAACACTTACATCTTTCATTCCGTTCCATCATAGTCTCAAGGCACGAAGCGGGTTCTCAAATTAGCCAAGGATCTTCTTTGCTATGGCGTTGACGGCGTCCACGTCGGTTGGTTTGAGAATGATTTCTTCTGGCTCCAGGTCCAGGAGGAACTGCATGTAGTTGGGGAGTGTGAGCAGCTGTCCTTCCCGGCCGACATTGTAGTCGCCGAATTTGATGATGTGTTTCACATGGTATTTGTCCGCATGCTTCAAGACAGTCTGGACGCTCTTGGCCTGGGCCGTTTTGGCTTTCACTTCAAGTGGCACACATTCGCCTTTCATCCGGACGAGGAAGTCCAGCTCAAGGCCAGAGTCCTTCAGGAAGTAGTACAGGCTTTGCTGCTTCTTGTGAAGAGTGTCTGCCATCAGATTCTCGAAGATGGCGCCTTTGAATCCTCCCAGGTTGCCTTGCAGTATATCCGCCCTGGTCCCAGGGCCCAGCATCTCGATGAGCAAACCGATATCTGCCGTGTAAACCTTGAACACATTGTCTTTGGCATTGCCTTCCATCGGGAGACCGGTGATATCGGTATTGTAGCAGCGGCAGATAATGCCGGCGTCTTCCAGCCACTGAAGAGAGCCAAGATAGGTTTCACCTCGTCCGCCGGGCTTAACCTTGCTGTATTGGAATTTCTTGTTCTCCTTGGCCAGCTGCTTGGGGATGGAATTGAAGCACTCGCGGATATGGGGCTTGTCTTTGTCCGGAGCATACTTGACCATATCGTCGCGGTACTCCTTCAAGATACCCTTGTATTCCTCACTGACGGCGTTCATATTATTGGTGGTCAGGAATGCGTTGATGGGGGCGGGGAAACCACCGATAGCGACATAGAGGTTCAGATACTGCCTCATGGCCACGTGGATTCCTTCCGGAACCGGCGTTTCCTCCGTGTAGAACTTCCGGAGAGCCTCGATGACATCCGGATTCATACCGTTGGCCCAGAGGAACTCCTCGAAGTCCAGCGGGTACATCTCGATGATGTCTTCGCTGCCTACAGGAACAGAGTTGATTCCCAGATCTTTCTTCTGAACCATCTTGCGGCGCCGTTTCTTGAGCTCATCGCCGTAGCCCTGGACGCCCAGCAGGGAGCCAGTGGCAATTACGTCAAAGCGGCCGTCCTCTTTGAAGAACTTGAGCGAAGTCCTGGCCTCGGGGCATTCCTGGATTTCATCAAAGATCAGGCAGGTCTCTTCGGGGATGAACTTGACGCCCTTGATCTGCGCCGACAAGTTGAGCAGAATGCTGTCCACATCCTTTGATCCGACGAAGGCATTGATTCGCTCCGGCTGCTTGATGAAGTTCATGTAGACGACATTCTTGTAGTTCTGCTCAGCGAAGTGCCGTGAGATATATGTTTTACCGCACTGGCGGATGCCCATTATCATCAGAGGCTTGTGCCCAGGCTTGTTTTTCCACGCAATGAGATCGTCTTCAATTTTTCTTTTCAGCATAGTATGACACTTTATCTGGAAGCAAAAATACACTTTTTTCAACGACTTCTCAAATACCCATCGTAATTTTTCTAACGACTTTTCGGCAGTTCGCCGTAATTTTTCCAACGAGTTTTGCCGGACCGGAGATGGGCAATGCAGTGGTTTTGGCACTGAATACCGACAGCCAGAACTGTTCTTCCGAACCGTTGTTGTAACGGTTGAAGTTCTTGAACCAAGCGGATAATTCATCAGCCCACAAGCATAAACCACGTTTGTTCTGCGCATGAATGAGGCTCAATCCCTCAGGTGTTACATCCGAAATCAAGAAGCGTTTACGGATTGGTTCCTGTGGAAATTGCTCTTCACCACTATCCGCACGTTCTTTGCGGCTCATGCTCATAAGCTCATTGTACTTGGCAAGCATTTTCTCAAATTCTTGATTCTGTTTGTGATCATAATCAAGAAACGGTTTCATGGCAAAGCTGAGCGGATGGCTCTTGTTTGCTCCCGGTCGTCCAATCAATGCTATATATAGGATAGGGCTTTCCACCCAGCCTTGCTTGATTTGGACAAGATGCGTGTTGCCAATGCCGACTGCTATTGCCGTAAGGATAGCTGCGGCAATGTAGTCGGTTGGGTAGTTATGGCATTCGTGTACCTCGCTGATGATACGTTGGATTCTTGTAGGGAATATGCTAACAGGGAAATCAGTACCCGTTAGTCGCATACTTAAATCAGCCGCTTCGTCAATGATGGATGCCGGATTAATAGAATATTTATCCATAACCACACCTATTAAAGTTTCACGGATGATTTGGGCTTATGACGGATGCCGCCTTGCATATTGGCAAGCATCTCTTCGTATGTTTGCTAGGAAGTTTTTATTCGACCATTCTCAATCCATGCTAGAAGTTCGTCTTCGTAGAAATAGAGTTTTTTTCCTTTCTTATAGGCAGGAAGCAGCCCTTTGCGTACCAATGTATAAATGGTAGGCTTGGCTTTTCTGATAATACGGCAAGTATCCTCAATTTCAACCAACACGTGTTTGTCTGATGCGGGCGGTTGAAGTTCCGATACCATTCTTTTCAACTCGATGACTTGTTCGGTCAGATAACCTACCGCTTCGGGCAGCTTATCAAATGTTACTGTTTCTTTTTGCTTACGCCAATCGTTTTTAATTGTTCGATGGTAAAGGAAACAGGTGTTTCAATGGTGGAATCATTCACCAAAACATAACTGCTCGGCCCGAGCACGCCATGGAGGAGATACCGGAGATAAGAAAGAGGAGGAGCTACACACTCAGGAAATCCTGGAACAGGGTGGCGTCGCGCGGCAGCGAATAGCGGAGCTGACCCCCGGAGTCCCGCAGCTCCATGAGGAGCCGGCCCATCAGGTTGGGTCCGACATATAGGGTCCCGTCACCGGAGAGCTTCGCGCCCCAGGTGTCGGGATTCTTCTTAGGGAAGGACGTCTGGTCCTCGACGATTAAAAGGCCCCTGCTCTCTTCCAGGGCCTGCCGGAACTCCGCGCTTTGGCGGTATTTCTCCGCGATGCAGAACTTCATCGCGTCAACTATGATCTCTCCCCAGTCGGCCCTCACGGTGCCAGCTTTTTCGAAGTGCTTGGCCTTCATCTTCATGGTCTGGCCCTTGGCCAGGTAGATTTCCCTGCGGGAGACCTGGTCCGCGAACTTCATCACCTGGAATACTTTCTCCGAGCAGTCGAAAGCGACGCCGTCGATCACAAGCGGCGTTCGCCCAAAGTTTGAAAAGATTCCCCACGGTCCGTCCACCTTACAGAAGGGTGCGGTCCGCTCCGCGGGGTAACTCTCGATGGAGTAGTACTCCGGGTAGTTCCTCTCTATGAATTCCCTTACGTGCATGGCTCTTTCAGTATTTGGCTACGGTCTGCTGGGACCCCTCGATGAACTTGGCCTTGTCGTCGAGCAGGACCCTGTCCACCTGGAGGATGCGGAACGCGCCGTAATCCATCAGCGCGTAGTTGTCCCCGGCTTCCGGCTTGGTCTGTGCCGTGGGCCAGGTGAGGAGAACCACGCCTACCGTGGGGAGGAAGGCCGAGGCGGCTTTCTCTGCCTCCAGAGAGGCTGAGCCTATCATCTTCTTGACCGTGCCGGCGTTGCCAGAGAGGAGATTGCCGAGCCACTTGCGGAAGAACTTGCCGCTGGTGGCGGCCTCAGCGGGGATCTCCACACCGAGCCTCTCAGAGATGCGCCGGAGGATGTCCGGATGGACGGGAGAGAGGGACCGGAGGTGGTTGTCTGGCGTGAGGTCCGGGATCTGTACCGTGTAGACGTAGTGGTCGGGACTGGACGTCGCGCCGGAGTAATGGGCGGCAGTGGTGTAGCGGGAGGTGAGGTAGGCCCCCACTCCGAACTTGAACTTGCCGTCACCTCCGAGAAGGTGGCTGGGGTCGAAGCGGTCAAATAAGGCCGATGAGCCGTGATATGCTGTTGCCATGATGCATTGTTTTGGAATCAGTTACAAATATAGCAAAATAATCCCTCATCCCTTGCGAGAAGGATCCACCTGCCGCAGGGTGGAGGGATGGCCCGGATGTTCGGCTTCCCTGCGCGGAGCACTCCAAGATCTTCCGCCACGCAGCGATCACCAGGCATTCGTCGACCTCGTTGTCGCGGATGCCGTAGGGAAATCCTTCAGCCTCACAGGATAAGGAGAGAGTCAAATAGGGCTCCCTCCTTTTTTTATAACTCCGTATTATGATTATATCGAATGGAAATAATCTACGAATTCATTCGAGAGAGTATCCGGCGACTATCTTAATCTAAATATAATTACTATTTTTACACAAATAAATCAAAGGTTGTTACTGGAAAGCAGCAGCCCTTTAGTTCATAATTCATCATAATATCAATATTGCAGTAGTATGATACCACAGTTTAAGCCTTTTAAAGAAGGAGGTATCTGGTATTCTATAGTAGCCAGATCAGATGGAGAAACCGTACGGCTTGAGGATGCATTCAAACTCGCCGTCTTCCGTGAGTCAGCGGACAATACCAGTCTGGACGATGAAGAAAAATGCGATATTGAAAGCCTTCTGAGGTCTCTTCATGACATTCCCAGATCGAATTCCTGGTCAACGACTATGACAGTCTGACCGTTGTTCCGATAGAAGTGAAATCCGGGAAAGACTACGACCAGCATGCCTCGCTGGACCATTTCGTTGAAACGCCAGATTATAATATCAAGAAGGGATATGTCTTGTGCAATGAGAGGGAAATACGTCAAGAAGGAGCGATTACTTATCTCCCGATCTATTTTGTTATGTTCCTTGTTCCTTCTACACCGCCGGACAAGGTGATAGTAGACATATCGTAGTTACAGAGTCAATCAGAAATCATATTGCCGTCAGGGATGCCTGACGGCCTTTTTTGTATTATGGAAACCCTGAATATAACATCTAACCAGTTCACGCAATCCCGTGCCCAGATCATACTCATCTGCCTCTATGGATCAAGCCTTGCCTACACGGGGTAACGCCTCGCCATCGAGCATCCCCAGATATGGAAATACGGGCCGGTGTTCCCGAGGGCATACAAGCGGGGGTGCAAATCCCCGATGAAGAAATAGCGGCTTATTTCCGGAGCCGGATGCCGGGTGATGGGGGCGTGACCTATAGAAGGAAATGCCCGTCCAGGATGGTGAACACTTCCGATGCCATGCGCTCAATGAGGTCTTGTTTTTCCTGCCTGGTCAGCTGCTTGCCATTGTTCATTCTGGGTATATAGATGGCGGGGTGATCATGAACTTCATCCGCAAGACCGAGGCATGCGACTCTGACGAAGAAGCCGTCGGACACCTGATAGGAGCGTGACAGGGGGTTATCGTCCTCCTCCAACGGCTCATCCGAGAAATGGATGCTGAACTCGACGCCATTGTACTGGGCCGTAGGCCAGGCGTGGTCCTCGATGTAGTTGAATATGCATGGGAGTAGTATGGTGCCGTCACGGTATACGAGACCTGCCTTGTTTTTGTATTCCCCGACGCCCAGGGCTATGAAGTATCCCATGTAGGACTTCCTTCTACCGTTTATCCATATCTGTCCATGAGGCGTTTTCACTTCGCCCGTGGGGGAGATGATGGCTACTGTAGTTCCGTTATTTTCATAGTACTGGATCAATGCGCAGCCGTCCCCGACATAGTCCACATATGGTTGCTTTGATGAAGACTTGGTCTCGTAAAATAAGGCTGCCTTGAATTTGCAGGAAAGGAGAATCCTGCGGCAGTCGTTCCGGATATACTTGTCCCCGATGGACGGAATTACGGAAACGAGGGCCTCGTCACAGTCCCAGTCCGCTTTCTCCATCTTTGCAATGATGCCGTCGGCCAGGCTTTCCTTTTCGGTCGAGTCTTCGGTGTGTAAATCTTTTTCGATGAAATAATCAAGCTTTGACTTGAAATAGTCGGGGTCAACGTGTGCCATGGCTTTATCCTTTTATCAGTTAGATACAGACAAAATTACAAAAACTTTCGAGAATCTCAAACAAATGCAGGCTGAATACAGAAGAATCTGTCATCGGTCCTAACGGATAATGGGATGCCATTGCGATGACAGGGATAGCTTCCTCTGCCTTGTCGTCCGGGTACTGGACAGAGACGCAGTGCTCTATGCCGTCCTCATCTGTATAAAGGTACCGGCCCACAAAGTTGATTCCCTGGGCGCTGCGGGCAAAGACCGTGAGGACTTCTTCTTTTTCATCCCGACGGAAGACGGTGAAGCCGTCTTCCTCCAACGATTCTAGGATACTTTCAGTGAATTCTTCTTTATCCAGGCACTGGAATCCTGCGTAGAAGGATACAAGAATGGTGGAATCTGGAGACCAAGCGTGTGTCCCGTGGAAGGAAATCTTGGCCTGCCAGAGGTCATCCTCGATGATGTAATCGGCCGGTATTTCCAATACGCCGCCCCAGTCTTGGTTGAAGATCCAGGTTCTGCCGTCATATGTAAAGCTATGGGATACAGGGTCTAGGCACTTAGCGCCCGGGCCGATAGCGGTCTGGGCGAGAGAATCCAGATGATGAATCCATGAGGTGTCGGCCCGCATCTGGACAAGAATGGCCTCCGGGCCGGTTTGTTTGGGTTGTGTAGCGCAGGATATGACCACAACCAGAAAGGGTATCAGGGTATATGCATGTTTCATATCCCCAGATACCCTTGAAAGGTCGGTTTTCTTGCAAGGAATTGACTACTTAATGATGAACAGCGCCGTCGTGTGGTAAATGTCGGCCAGGATATCGGCATAATTTCTCCCATAACCCTCCAGGTCAGGTCTCAAGATCTGCCCAAAGGCCGATGCATAGATAGCCGCCCTCTTAATCTCAGGCAGGACGGGGGCCTACGGATTTTCCCTTGATTCTACAGTATATCGCGACGGCTTCGTCAATATAGTACATGAGCATATCGTCCTTCAGTGACTGGACAGTCTGGATGAAGTGCTCATATGTAAAGGGCTTAGGGTCCATGTTTTCGTGTTATTGACAGCAAATTTTAAAAAATCTGCGAGAATTGGTAACGATAACGAATAAAGGCGGTATTAATAATTGAAAACATCGCAGGGCGATGGAAACTATCAGACTTATCAACATATCAACAAAGGAGAACGGCAATGAATCGTAGGTTTGAGATTATTAACGGCAAGTGTGTGATTCCGGACGGGGTTACTGAGATTCCTGAAGATGAGTTTTGGGAATGTAAGGAACTGAAAGAAATCGTCATCCCCGAAACAGTAACCATCATTCCTAATGCGGCCTTTTTCTACTGCAAGTCCCTGGAAAAGGTCTGTCTGCCGGCATCGGTGAAGGAAATCCAGGCTCAGGCCTTCGAAGGATGTTCCAAGCTTGAGTCAATCGAGATCCCTGACGGCGTTCCGGAACTTAATCATAGCGCCTTCTACAGGTGCGCGAGCCTGAAGAAAATCAAAATTCAGAAGTCAGTGACAAGGATTCATAATTTTGCTTTCTGCCGCTGCCTGAATTTGGATACGATTGAGGTGGCAGATGATAATCCGGCGTATAAATCCGAATCGAACTGTTGCCTTACAAAAGATGGCAAGACGCTTGTTTTCGGCTGCAAATCATCCGTTATTCCCGGTAGCGTTAAAGTGATTAAGGAGTTCGCTTTCTATGGCTGCACTGGATTGAAATCCATCCGGATTCCTGACGGTGTTGAAATCATTGAGAACGGAGCATTTGGCGACTGCACACGCCTGACGTCGATCAATATTCCGGAGAGTGTCAAGCTGGTAGATATCTCGTTCATTGGTGGGGCACCCATTAAAGATATCTATCTTTCGTCAAAGAATCCGGACGACCGTTTGGATTTGAAGGAGGCACTGAAACGCCACCGCCTGAAAGACATTGACCTGCACGTCCCGGAGGAGGCGCTTTATGCGTACAAGAATCATCTGTTCTTCAAGAGGTTCCGGATGATTCATCCCTGGAAAGGATGAGTAACCCGTGAGCAATATGCCTTTTGGTGGGGGAAAATAATGAATGTGTGGAGTACGGTCGATTTTTTTCAATTCAGGTAACGATAACGAATAATGGCGGTATTAATAATTGAAAACATCGCACGACTATGCCAAGAATCAGACATATCAACGAGGAAGAATACGCAGCAAAGGCGCTGGAACTCCTGAATCACAGGCGCGAGGGCTATGTAAACTACGCACTTAGTCTTCTCAAGCAGAGCATGTCCCCGGGACAGGCATCAGAAAAGCTGGAAGATAAGGTGAAGGAAGAGATGGAAACGGTTCTATTTGAGCACCTTAAACATCGTGGGATCGTTTGTGGTGAGGTCCGGTATCTGTATAACATCAATGGATACTGCCGCAGGATTCGCCGTACTCCGTCCAAGCACGAGGTGTCTTCGAATCTTCTGGATATCGAGCAGACTCTGCCGAATTACGAAGAGGTTATCGGCAACATTATGGTGGATGCAGAGAAACTCTGGACTATCGCTGAAATTGAAACTATTACTAAAGAGGCAAAGGAGAATAATCATGAAGCGTAATTATGAAATCATCGACGGCAGATGCGTGATTCCACACGGCGTCAGTCATATTGTTTATAAGGAGTTTGAGAGCGCCTACAGCCTTCGTGAGGTCGTGATTCCTACCTCCGTGGTCATGATTTGTGCCTATGCCTTTAGCGATTGTCTCTCTCTGAATGGGATTGAACTGCCGTATTCTCTCACTGTCATAGGGATGGGAGCGTTCAGCGATTGCCCGCTGAAGTCAGTTAAGCTGCCAAAGAGGTTGCTCGTCATCGGTAGCGGGGCGTTTGCGGGATGCGAACTGGAATCGGTCGATATTCCCGAGAACGTGTTGAGAATCGAGGAAGGAGCATTCAGCGGCTGTGCCTGGCTCGAGGGCATTTCTGTAGACGAGAAGAACCCGAATTTCCGTAGCGTCTCTAACACCTGTCTCACGAAGGATGGCAAGACGGTGGTTTTCGGCTGCAAGAATTCCTTCATCCCGTCCGGAGTTCGTCATATCGGTATACAAGCCTTTGAGGACTGCTGGGATTTGGAGTCCATTACTATTCCTGAGGGGGTTGTCAGTATTGGAGACATGGCCTTCTCTAGATGTCACAACCTCAAGCGCATCAAGCTTCCCAAGACTCTTAAAACCATCGGCAGGGAGGCCTTCAGCTACTGCGAGAAGCTGATTCGGCCGGAGATTCCTGCTGGTGTTACATGCATTGGCGAAGACGCCTTCTTCCTTCCTAAAGATTGGGATCGGGATGAACTTCCGTTCTAATAAATGGGCTTAAACGTATCATTGAACGGATATTATTGCTATATTTATGAGCCAAACACTAGGGCAAGATATTGAAAGAGATCCGCAAGACGGAACGTGCCTATGAGAACGCGCGGAGTCTGCTGACAGCCAGGGAGAAAGGTGCTTTCAAGGGGGGGGGACTACGCCTCTGTCATAGAGAATGGACAAAAAATCCGGCCGAATCGACCGGAATGAGATATAAAAACGTAAATTAGATGGACTGAAAGCAGAAACGGATGGGATCAGTCGGCTGCTTCGGTCAAAACAAAAACAAAAAACGACAATCCCTAAATAATTAATTTAATAGATTTTGGATCAGTTTATTATGGGAAACAAAAGTAAGGAAGATTCCCCACGGTTTAAGATTTTCCGAAAGTTCAAGGGCTATGGCTATATTGATAAGACAGGCAAGGAGGTAATCCCGTGCAGATTTTATGATACTGGTGGTTTCTATGAAGGCCTCGCTAGGGTACTGCTCGCTGACAAGTGGGGGTTTGGCAAGTGGGGGTTTATTGACAAGAGTGGCAAAGAGGTAATCCCGTTCATATATGATGGTGCTTATAATTTCAGTGAAGGCCTCGCTTGTGTAGAGCTCGATTATAAGTGGGGGGTTATTGATAAGAGCGGCAAAGAGGTAATCCCGTGCAAATATGACTTTATATACGATTTCAGTGAAGGCCTCGCTAAGGTAAGGCTTGATGGCAAGTATGGCTATATTGATAAGATAGGCAAGGAAGTGATTCCATGCAAATATGATGAAGCCAAGTTTGTCAGCGATGGCCTGATTGGTGTAAAGCGTGGTAAAAAGTGGGGGTTTATTGATAAGAGTGCCACGGAGGTGATCCCGTGCAGATTTTATGATGCTGATTTCGATAAAGGCCTCGCTTTCTATGAAGGCCTCGCTGTTGTAAAGCGCGATAAAAAGTGGGGGTTTATTGATAAGAGCGGCAAAGAGGTAATCCCGTGCATATATGATGATGCTTATAATTTCAGAGAAGGCCTCGCCAAGGTAAGGCTCGATGGAGAGTATGGCTATATTGATAAGAGCGGCAAAGAGGTAATCCCGTGCAGATATTATAATGCTGATGATTTCTGTGAAGGCCTCGCTAGGGTAAAGCTTTATAGTGGCCGTTATGGCTATATTGATAAGAGCGGCAAAGAGGTAATCCCGTGCAAATATAACTGGACATACGCTTTCAGAGAAGGCCTCGCTGAGGTAAGGCTTGATGGCAAGTGTGGCTATATTGATAAGAGCGGCAAAGAGGTAATCCCGTGCAAATATGATTCTGCTGCTAATTTCTGTGAAGGCCTAGCCAAGGTAAGGCTTCATGGCAAGTGTGGCTATATTGATAAGAGCGGCAAAGAGGTGATCCCGTGCAGATATGATGATGCTGATGATTTCTGTGAAGGCCTCGCCAAGGTAAGGCTTGATGGCAAGTATGGCTATATTGATAAGAGTGGCAAAGAGGTAATCCCGTGCAGATATGATCATCTTAGTGGTTTCTATGAAGGCCTCGCTAAGGTAGAGCTTGATGGCAAGTATGGCTGGATTGATAAGAGCGGCAAAGAGGTAATCCCGTGCAAATATGACTGGAGATTCGATTTCAGTGAAGGCCTCGTTGAGGTATGTCTTGATGGCAAGTATGGCTATATTGATAAGAGCGGCAAAGAGGTAATCCCGTGCAAATATGATTCTATTGGTTATTTCTATGAAGGCCTCGCTGATGTAGAGCTTGATGGCAAGTATGGCTTTATTGATAAGAGCGGCAAAGAGGTAATCCCGTGCAAATATGATAATATTCTTTACAGTGAGCCTGGATATTTCAGTGAAGGCCTAGCCGAAGTGAGGTTGGACGATTTCCATTGGGCGTGGATAGATAAGAAGGGGAATGAGGTGGTTGTGTTTGATGAACGTTAGAAAAATATGAGTATTTGGTCTGACATACAGGATAGAAGTATGGGTGAAAGTATTAGGAAGGAAGATGCTTTCGTTTGCAAAAAAGAGAACCCAATGGTTCCGCCTCTGGATGCAAAGACAGACAGACTGCTCCGAGATGTTGATAGCTTTACGTGTTTTTCATCATTCATACCCGGCGAGATTCACGATGAGGTCGATGTCATTCTGAAGGATCAAGAGATTCGTGAAGTCACAGTAACCTTAGCTGAGCTTGTAAAAGAACTGGAGAGATTGGAAGATGAGTTGGAAAAACGAAATA